>Ga0206116_1000015_pt1 | contig 499090 bp, 432 predicted proteins | sample 3A1Ametagenome_FD_178000 | JGI IMG/M metagenome (GOLD analysis project Ga0206116, IMG submission 178000) | Enriched microbial communities from leaf-cutter ant dump, University of Wisconsin, Madison, United States - 3A1A | ecosystem: Environmental > Terrestrial > Nest > Insects nest > Nest dump... | reverse complement strand
GGGCGAACTGCAAAGCCGCCTCTACGACATCATCGACCGCAACCGTGACCGCAAGCTGTCCACCGACGAGATCCGCACCGCCCTGAGCATTCCGGCCCATGCCCAGGCGCTGTCGAGGATCGTCCTGGAGTGCGAAAGCGAGTGGTACTACCGCCAGGAGAAATGGGATGCCCTGGACCAGATCTTTGGCCATACCACCTCGGCGCCGATTCTGAACTGGATGGCAGAGAAGGAGCGGATCAAGGAACTGAGTTGGTGGGGGGATGTAATGGAGCCGCTGAAGTTTCGGGAGTGGGCGGTTTATTTTTTGCAGCCGGTGGGGATGATGGCATCGTTTCGATCGGAGAAGTGTGCTTGCGAAACAGACATAACCTTGGACGATATTAAAGCTGTTATCAGTGACGACCAAGTAGCAAACGGCTTGTTTCGCTCATCCCGACACCCGGAAATCAATGGTATTGCTGTAGAGAAATTCTTGAGCCTCCTGAATGCGGCGATGAGCAGAGCAGGAATAAACGAATGTATAGATAAAGCTTTTTTCATTGCGAACGTCGCAGTTGAGTGCGCCTACTTCAGTACAACGGAGGAATTCAAAATGAAAGATGGCTCAATACCCAAAAAATGGCATGGCTACAGAGGTGGAGTAAATTATTACGGGCGAGGACTTATTCAATTAACACATATTGAAACCTACGCTAAATACTTCAGCGCGAATAATCTGTCACTGCAAACTCCACTGGACAAGATCGCAAGCGATCCAATACATGTTATCGGGTCAGCTGTCTGGTACTGGAGGCATGGGTCAACCTGGGGCGACATGAGCCGACATGCAAAAAATGGCGATTTCCTACGTACGATAATTGGAGTAAATGGCGGATTCAATCACGCACTTGAGCGAGAGAGCTATGCATTGCTCTTGATTGATAGGCTAAATGTAGAGAAGTGTCCCAGGCATGGAGCGAGAAAATACAAAAAATTCTTATTTTCAGAAAGTAGTCTTAGAAATACAAACTCCGGGCCTTTCTATTGGGGGAAATATTTTGGCGAGTGCAATGAAATACCTGAAAAATAAAATAATGATTGCAGCACTTGTCATGCCCGTCATGCTTCCCTTGATTTCAATGGCGCAGCCAGAGATAAAACAATTAACTTACATGTCAGAGCTTGCGGAAGGATTTTCCACAACCATCAAGTTAATTGGAAATGACTATTTCCTTGAATCTGATGGCCAGTTAAGCCCGCTCCGAAAGGGAGCAGTAATTTTTCGGCGTGGTGACGAAGTGCTTTTCATGGATGTTGACCAAGATGGCATAAAAGATATTTTTGTGAAATTCATGGATGCCCGGGCAGAAGGTATTTACATCCTTTACATGGCAAGTGTCTCCGAGGGCAAACTATATTTAAAGGAGCGACCGGAGATATTCGGGTCACCCTATCTGGATGGAGAAATATTGATCAGTGTAAGACACAATGGTCCTTACTCACATGTTGAGAAATACAAAGCCTCGTCAGGCTTGCTCTACCGCTTCGAGTCAAGAGATCCCATAAATCCTGACATGGAAAAGGTTGTTTTGTATGATCGATATAACGTACCAACTCATGAGTCAATAAAGCTGTTGGGGTTGGAAATAGATGCAACTGGCTGTATATCCACATCAAAGACCACTGTTCACAAGCAACCCGGTGAGGAAATTGAAAATGGCCACCTCATATTGGGCGATGTGATTTCAGTTCGGGATGCCACCAAGAACGGAGGGTGGTTCAAGGTATATTTCCAAAGAAACAATACTGAAGGATGGATTCGAGGTGGGCAGTTTGACGTGGATTGCAATACGCCGCAGATCCAACCAATTTCAGCTGCCCTGCACATTTTTCAGGCGCATTTGAAGGACGTGAATGGAGACGGGATCGATGAGCTTTTGATACCAAAACCGTACAGCTCTGATCGCTACGGGTGCTCGAGGGTTTATACAAAAGACATCGAGAACGACAGGTGGAGAATAGCGGGTATGAAAGGTGAAGAATTCTGCAAAAACGCTCAACCAACGGATTCCCCCCGGGTGAGTCCCGCACCAATCGACCTTGAAACCGAACGGTGAGACCAGAAAACGCCGGATGAGAAGACGGCTGTTACTTTTCCTGGCGCTCGCAGGAACTGTAAATTCAGCCCCATTGATTCAATACGATGAACGGGTAGACGACTGCTATGCGGTATGGAAGGGGATAACGGACTGACTGAGCGTGAAGAAATATTTCTGAAACTGGCAGTTGAGTGGGGGTTGTTATGAGATTTCGAGCAAAGAAGAATGTCGGCCTGTTCGCACTGATGGTGACGATATCAGGATTTGGCGCTACTTAATCCAGCCCTGCTTTTTCAAAGGACGATGCAGTTCTCTCGAGTCTATTGGATCCGAGTAATAGTAAAGCCTACGAGCACGCACTACCAGAGGATGTGCGCGAGTCAGCGCTCGATATCTATCTGCAAGACTTGAATAATGACGAGATCCCCGAGGTCATCGTTCGTTCCCTGGAACATCCAGTCAATGATTGTGTCCAGGTATTCAGTTATCGGGCTACATCAAAATCACTAGAGGAAATTGAATTTCAAGCTCGGAATTTATGCAATGTCGTCAAGACGGATTCTCACCTTGTGAGCAGGTATCGAAGCGGAGCGAAATGGATAGAGGATATATATGCCATAGAAAATAATGGCTTCAGTCTTTTATTTACCGACTCCTGCATAGGGTGTGGATGGATCTCGCGAAAAGAATACCGAGCAGGGGGGTATTCAGATCAATACCTTGTTGCGAATGTCGAGAATTTTTCAGGCAGATCATTTTTCCTTGCCAAGATCTCCAATGCGAGCACTGAAGTCATTTCTGCGCTTGACGGACGCTCAACGCTCGTGGGCAAGCTGAAAAAAGGAGATGAAGTCAAGATTCTGGAGGTCATGGAGAAAAATGGGATGATTTTTGTGAGAGTTGAAAATCATCCCCATAAAATCAAGGGTTGGATAATGTGTGATGAAATTGATAAATGCGATGCGCTCTGATGTTAACCAATCCCGGTGACGGAAAAGGAGCGCACCTGCGCGCAACTGCAAGTGACGGCTCTCCAGTTGCGCGGAGTGGCCAGCCTCTTTCAAGTCACCCGCACCACCTCCCGCTCCTCATGACTCCGATACAACCCCGCATAAGCCCCACCCGCCGCCAGCAACTGCGCGTGGGACCCTTGCTCCTGCACCTGCCCCCGGCGGATCACCACGATGCGGTCGGCGTCGCGGATGGTTGCCAGGCGGTGGGCGATGATGATGGCGGTGCGGCCTTCGCAGAGCCGGCGCAGGGCGCGCTGGATGCGTTTCTCGGTGTGCACGTCGACCGCCGAGGTGGCTTCGTCCAGCACCAGCACGGCGGGGTTGGCCAGGTACGCCCGCACCAGGCACACCAGCTGGCGCTGGCCATGACTGAGATGACTGCCCAGCGTCCCCACCTGGGTCGCGTACTGATGCGGCAGGCGCTCCAGCACCTCGTCCGCGCCCAGCTCCCGTGCCGCGGCGATCAGGCTGGCATCGTCCGCCCCCGGCGCGGCGAGGCGCAGGTTGTCGAGGATGCTGCCGGCGAACAGCACGTTGTCCTGCAGCACCACGCCGACATGCCGGCGCAACTGCTGCTGGCTGAGCTGGCGGATGTCCACGCCGTCCAGCTTCACCGCGCCCTCGTCGACCTCGTAGAAACGCGTGAGCAGTTGCACCAGGGTGCTCTTGCCATGCCCGGACGGGCCGACGATGGCCAGCACCTCGCCAGCGCGGATACGCAGGTCGAGGCCGTCGATCACCGGCTGCGCGGCGTCGCGCCGGTAGGCGAAGCGCACCTGCTGGAAATGCACCTCGCCCTGCACCCGGGGCAGCGGTAGCGGGCGCTTGGGGTCGAGGATTTCCGGGGCGGTATCCAGCAGCAGGAAGATCCGCTGCGCCGACGCCGAGCCGGTGGCATAGCGCTCGAACAGGTCGGTCAGTTCCTGCAGCGGCCCGAGGAACAGCATCACGTAGAACAGGCTTTCGCCGATCTGGCCGACGCTGACCTTGCCCTCGGCCAGCGAGTAGCCGCCCACCAGTACCAGCACCGCCATGCCGGCGGCGGCGAGCAGGGCGGTGAACGGGGCGAACCAGCCGGAGCGCAGGCTGCCGGTGATCAGCGCGTCGTTGAAGTCGTCCAGCAGTTGCCGGTAGCGCTGCTGGTTGCTGTGTTCGCGGCCGCTCTGCTGCAGCAGGCGCACGCCGCTGACGCTTTCCACCAGGTGCGCGGTGAAGCGGCTGCGCTGCTCGGCGACCTTGGCCCAGTTGCGCTGGGCCACCCGCTTGAACGCCCAGGTGGCGAGGAACAGCAACGGCACGCTGCCGATCAGCGCGCAGAAGAACAGCGGCTCGATCAGCCACAGCATCAGCGCCGCCAGGCTGCAGCGCAGCACGGCGCCGAGCAGCTCCGGCGGGCCCTGGATCAGCAGCGGCTCCAGGGCGTCGACGTCACGGTCGGCGCGGGACAGGATGCGCCCGGCACGGGTGCGGTCGAAGTAGCCGATGCTCAGCGCCTGGACATGGGCGAACACCCGTACCCGCAACTGGTTCAGCACGGCGATGGCGGCGCTGCCGGCGAGGTACTGCGAGACCCCGGCCAGCAGGAAGCGCCCCAGCCAGCTGGCGGCCAGCCCGGCGCCGAGCCACAGCACCAGCGGCAGGTCGAGCAGCCAGGCGTTGCCGTCGTGGATCAGGCCGCGGTCGAGCAGCTCGCGGACGAACCACGGCCGCAGGAACACGGTGAACACCAGCAGCAGTTCCAGGCCGATGACCCCGGCGACCTGGCGGCGCACCGGCCGCAGCAGCGGCAACAGGCGCTCGAGCATGCTGCGGTCGAGGGCCTTCTTCGCCAGGCGCTCCTCGATCTCGATATCGCTCAAGGCGGTATTGGGCAGTGGCTTACTCATGCTCGATCCCCAGCAGTTCGCGGTAGTCCGGGTTGCGCCGGCACAGCTGTTCATGCGGACCGCTGTCGACGATGCGGCCCTGGTCCAGCAGCAGCACGCGGTCGGCGCGCTGCACCGTCGAGGCCTTGCTGGCGATCAGCAGCAGGGTCGGGCCGCCGGGGCGGCGCAGGTTGTCCAGCACATGGCGTTCGCTGATGGCGTCGAGGGCGCTGGTGGCGTCGTCGAGACACAGCAGGTCCGGCGCCGCGAGCAGGGCGCGGGCCAGGCACAGGCGCTGGCGCTGGCCGCCGGAGAGGGTCACGCCGCGGTCGCCGAGGGGGCTGTCGAGGCCGGCGGGCAAGCGTTCGAGAATGTCGTCGGCGCTGGCCCGGTGCAGGGCATCGAGCAGTTCGTCGTCGCTGGCCTGGGGCGCGGCGAGGCGCAGGTTGGCGGCGAGGGTGTCGGCGAACAGGAAGCTTTCCTGGGGCAGCACGTGCACGCGGCGGCGCAGGTCGACGAGGTCGATGCCGCGCACGTCCTGCCAGCCGCCCGCGGCGTTGCCGATCAGCACCTGGCCGCTGTCGGCGTCGGTCAGGCGCGGCAGCAGGCTGGCCAGCAGGCTCTTGCCGGTACCGGTGGCGCCGACCAGGGCGACCACTTCCCCCGGTGCCAGGCTCAACGAGCACTGGCGCAGGATGTCGCGTTCGCTGCCGGGAGCGGCGACGCTGACGCCGTCCAGCTTGAGGCCCAGCGGCCCCGCCGGCAGGCGCCGCGGACCGCTTGCGATCAGCGCCGGCGCATCCAGCAGTTGCCAGATCCGCCCGGCCGAGGCCCGGGCGTCGGCGAAGGTCTGCATGACCCGGCCGATCCCCTCGATGCGGAACACCAGGGTGGTGGCGATCAGCAGCGAGGTGACCAGCTCGCCGATGCCGATGTGCCCGGCCGCCACCAGTTGCGAGCCGATCACCAGGATCCACACATGCCCCAGGGCCACCACCGCCTGCGGCAGCGGAATCCGCGAGCTGGCCCACTTCAGGGCCTGGCGGGCGAGGCCGGCGAACTCGCCGACCTGGGCGGCGAAACCGTCGATGCGCTGCTGCTGCAGGCCGAACGACTTGATCACCCGCACCGCGCCGATGCCTTCGGCGAGGTCCTGGTTGACCCGGTCGTAGGCGGCGCCCACCGCGCGGTCGAGGTCCACCAGGCGTTCGGTCTGCAGGACGAAGATGTACAGGCCGAGCAGGGTCAGCAGCAGCGGCCCGAGGGCCAGCAACGGGTGGTACCAGGCCAGCAGGCCGACGGTGGCCAGGACCACCAGCGGGGTTTCCACCAGCTGGCGCCAGAAGCTCACCAGGGCATCACGGACCTTGTCGGCGTCGCGGGTGGTGCGGGTGACGATCTCGCCCATGCCGTGCTGCCAGTGGTAGCCCAGGTGCAGGCGCAGCACCTGCTCGAGGATGCGCTCGCGCAGGCGCGTGAGCAGGGCCTGGCCGAGGATCAGCGAGCCCAGGGCGGCGGCGTACTGCAGCACGGCGCGGCCAACGGCGACGGCGAGGATCAGGCCGAACCAGTACCAGGCGAGGTGCCCGTCGAGGCGGCCGTCGTCGAGACGGCGCACGGCGGTCCCGGCGGTGACGTCGTTGAGCGCATGGCCGATCAGCCATTGCTGCCAGACCAGGCCCAGGTTGATGAGAACGAACAGCCCGGCGACCAGGGCGAAACGCCAGGGCATCTCGCGGTAGATCGCCAGGCTGCGCAGCAGCGGGTGTCGATGGCTCATGGAGGACTCGAAACAGGACGGAAGAACGCGCGGGTCGGCCCGCGCGATGGGTTCAGCGGCTGGCCCCGGCCTTCTGCTTGGCGGCGAGGATCGCGGTGTACTCGCCCGGGTCGACGCCGTTGAGGTAGTAGTTGCCGACGTGGTGCAGGCGCCAGCGGATCGGGTCGTGGGTGGTGTGCACCCGGGCGTTGCGCCAGAAGCGGTCGAGGTTCCATTTGCTCAGGGACGAACTGGCGCCGAGCAGGGAGAAGATGTCGCTGGAGATCTTCAGCGAGGCACCGTCGGAGTGGGCGCGGGCGGTGGCCACCGCGAGAATCAGTTCGTCCTGCAGGGCCTTGTTCTCCGGGTCGCGCTCGTGGGCGTCGAAGGTCCGCGCGGCATCGCGCAGCAGCGACTCGGCGGCGCGCAGGGCGACCGCGTACTCGCCGATCTGGCGGATGATGTGCGGCTCGTCGCTGGCCCGTTCCACCTCGCTCTCGACCCACGGCCGGGCGTGCTGGTTGAGGTAGTCGATGCCGGCCTGCAGGGCGCCGGCGGCGATGCCGGTGTCGATGGCGGCGTGGAGGATCTGCGGGAAGGTCAGCCCGGTGCGCTTCATCGGGCCCTGGCGGCGCAGGACGTAGCGTTCGTCCAGCGCGATGTTGTCGAAGCGCACGGTGCCGCTCACCGAGTTGTGCTGGCCGAAGGCGTCCCAGTCGTCGACCAGGGTCAGGCCGGGGGTGTCGCGGTGCAGCAGCACGCCGGCGCCACCGTCGTCGCTGGCGGCGGTCAGGGAGATCCATTCGGCGAGGTAGGAGCCGGTGGAGTAGAACTTGCTGCCGTTGAGCACCAGCACGCCGTCCTCGCGGCGCTCGACCCGGGTCTTGAGGGCGAACTTGTTCTTGCCGCCCACTTCGGCCAGGGCGTTGCCCAGGCGCTTGCCGGCCAGCACGTCGGCGAACAGGCGCTGGCGCACCTCCTGCGGATAAGCGGACACGCCGCGCAGCATCACGTTGTGGATCTGCAGCAACTGGCCGACACCGCCATCGGCGCGGGAAATGATCCGCACCGTTTCGACGATGGTCTCCACCGAGGCGCCAAGGCCGCCATCGGCCCTGGGCACGCCGATGGCGGTGATGCCGCTGTCGGACAGCAGTTGCGCCTGGCGCCGGGGCAGGCTGTGGTTGTGTTGCGGGTCGGCGGCGAGGGCGGCGATCTCCTCGGCGATCTGCTGGGCGGCGCTGATGGCCTGGGCTTCGCTTTCCAGGCGGCGGGGCAGGGTAGACACGATGGGGCTTCCTTGAAGGTTCAGGTGCCAGCCCTTGAGCAGATTCTGTGCCATCGCCCTGAAGCCCTTGCAGGACGAGGCCTGCAGCGATTTCAGCGCAGACTGCTGCTGCTCCAGCAGCAGTCCGCGACCGGTTGTTGCTCAGGCAGCAGCAGTCCCGCTGCGTGGGTGTTGGCAGATCAGCAGTCGTTCACCGTGCTCAAGGGTAAAAGCCAATTAAATCAATGGTTTGACGAGTTGGCACGCACGCTGCAATAGCCCTGGCAAAGGCCACCCGGCCGGTTCGATCCCCTGATGGAGTCCCCCCATGTCACTTGCCGCTACCTTGCCGTCCCCCGTCGACGCGCCCCTGGAGCAACTCTGGTTCACCCGCTGCCCGGTGCCGACCGCCTCCGGCATCGCCTACACCCTCGGCTGGCTCGGCGAGGAATTCGCCGCCGACGGCCTGCCGGTGCTGACCCTGCAGGAAGCCCGGCAGCTCGGCCACCACCATTACGATCACCAGTTGCCCGGGCTGTTTCGCGAGGGTGGCAACGTCCCGGCCCTGGCCGCCCGTGCCGCCGGCTCGCCAAGCCGGCTGATCGGCCTGACCTGGATCGAGGAATGGCAGACCATCCTGGTCCGCCCCGGCTCCGGCATCCGCCGCGCCGAAGACCTCAAGGGCAAGCGCCTGGCCCTGCCGGCCTGGGGCGCCAACCGTCCCGGCAGCATCGCCCGGGCCATGAGCCTGCACGGCTACAAGGGCGCATTGGCCTCGGCCGGCCTGGGCTTCGACGATGTCACCCTGGTGGAGGTGGCGCTGCACGACCAGGAGCAGGCGCCGAACCCCAACGAAGGCCTGCAGCGCCTGTGGTCGGGCCTGGATTACCTGGTCCGTGGCGAGGTGGACGCGGTCTACGTCAAGGGCGCTTCCGCCGCCGACGCTGCGCGTCGCCTGGGCCTGGAAGTGGGGATCGACCTCGACCAACTGGAGCCGCGCTTCCGGATCAACAACGGCACGCCACGGTCGATCACCGTGCACCAGAACCTGCTGGACGAGCATTTCGACCTGGTGGTGCGCTTCCTCGCCCAGACCCTGCGCGCCGCCGAGTGGGCGCGGGACAACCGCGACGGTCTGCTGCGCATCCTCCAGGACGAGACCCGCGCCGGTGCCGAGGGCGTGGACCAGGCCTATCGCGGCGACTTCCACACCACCCTGGCCCCGGACCTGTCCGAGCAGCGCCTGGCCTTCCTCGACGTGCAGAAGACCTTCCTCAACCTGCATGGCTTCCTCGAAGCCGACTTCGACCTCGCCGACTGGGTCGACCACCGCCCACTGCAAGCCGCCCGTGAACTGCTGGCGCAACGCGTCTCCCCACAACCTCAGGAAAAGGACCTCTGAAATGACCGTACTGAGCAGCGAACACCTGATCGACGCCGAACTGAAGGACTTCGTCGAGCAGGTCACCCACCTGGCTGGCGAGGCCTTCCGGGTCTACCGGGAAACCAACAGCATCACCGCCAACGGCACCGTCGGCTTCATCGAGCGGGTACCGGGCCGCGACCTGCTGGTCGCGGTCAACTACCCGGGCCCGTGGAAGAAGGACCAGCCACTCAAGGCCACGGTCAGCGACTTCGCCGGCAACCTGGTGTTCGGCCAGGGCAAGGGCGGCCTGAACCGCTACACCCGGCTGTTCGTCCAGCGTCCGGAAATCACCACGGTGTCCCACGTGCACAGCCCGTACCTGGGGGCCTGGGCGCAGACCCAGCGCTCGCTGCCGATCAGCTACGTGCCGGTGCAGCGCTTCCAGCTGGCCCGCGAGCTGCCGGTGTACATCGACCGCCGTCAGGACGAAGTGGACTTCATCCTCGACAGCCTGGCGGAAAACCCCTTCACCCCGGCCATCCTCGAAGCCAACGGCGGCGCCACCGTGTGGGGCACCCAGGGCCTGCAGGCCACGGCGGAATTCATCCTGCTGCTGGAGGAGGGCGCGCAACTGCAACTGCTCGCCGAAGCCCTCGGCGGCTCGCGCGCCTACGGCCCGGGCGTGCTGACCCAGCAGTGGACCATGAGCAAGCTGCTCGGCCAGGCCCGCGAGCTGGGCCTGGTACCTCCGAACGACAGCCCGCGCGCATAAGGACACCCGACCATGGCAGTGAAGATTCTCTGGTACCTCACCAGCCCCGATGGCCCGTATCCCTGGGAAGAGCAGGGCCGCTGGCTGAGCGATTTCGACCACCTCAAGCAGATCGCCGTGGCCGCCGACCGCCTCGGCTACTACGGCTCGCTGCTGGGCACCAGCCCCAACGAGAGCCTGGTGGTGGCCGCCTCGCTGATCGACGCCACCGAGCGCCTGCGCTTCCTCGTGGCCCAGCACCCCGGCGAAGTGTCGCCGGCGGTGCTGGCCAAGTGGGCGCTGACCTTCGACGAGTTCTCCGGCGGGCGCCTGTTGTTCAACGTGGTCAACGGCAGCGATGCCGGCCTGGCGACCCTCGGCGTGCATTACCCGCATGACGAGCGCTACCAGTTCAGCCTCGAATACTGGCGCGCGTTCCAGGCCATCTATGCCGGCAGCACCGAGGGCTACGACGGCCAGTTCGTCAAGCTGGCGCCGCGTCCGGCGGCCGCCGCACGGCATCCGCTGGGTGGCTGGCACCCGCCGAAACGCCTAGCGGTACCGCTGTGGGGCGCCGGCACCTCGGACCCGGGCGTGGCCCATTCGGTGCAGTTGCTCGATGTCTACCTGAGCTTCGCCGACACCCCGCCGAAACTCGGCGCCAAGTTCCGCAAGGTGGCCGCTGAAGCGGCGAAGATCGGCCGCGAACTGACCTATGGCACGCGCCTGCAGATCATCGTCCGCGAAACCGAGGAGGAAGCCTGGGCCCACGCGCAGAAGCTGCTGGACAACACCTCGCTGGCCAGCGCCCGCGCCGCCATCGAACGGCAGTTGCCGCCGGGGCAGAGCCTGGACAGCTTCCACAGCGACGATCCACGCATCCAGGCCAATGTCGAGGCGATCCGCCAGGGCCGCCTGCCGAAGGCCCGCGACCTGGAGATCCATCCGAACGTGTGGACCGGCCCGAGCCTGTTCGGCTTCAACCTGCTGGGCCCGGCCGCCGGCACCTACCTGGTGGGCAGTGCCGAGCAGGTGGCCGAGCGCATCCGCGAGTACGAGGCCGAGGGCACCAGTGCCTTCATCCTCTCCGGCTTCCCGTTGATCGACGAGGCGCAACGGGTCGCCGACCTGCTGTTCCCCCTGCTCGACCTGGACCATGGCTTCGAGGTTCCGCGCCTCAAGGCCCGCACGACGGCCGAACCGGCCTGAGGAAAGACCCATGCCCAACGAATTTTCCCGCCGGGTGTTCCTCGGCAACAGCCTCGCCGTCGGTGGCGGCCTGATCCTCGGTTCCAGCCTGCTCAGCGGCTGCGGTGGCGGCGATCCCGCCGCCGTGGTGTCTTCTGTCGCCCCCGGTACCCCGGTGCGCGGCGGCCGTCTGCGGGTCGGCATCATCGACGGCGACCAGGCCGGCAACCTCGACGCGCACAAGCCGTCCGGCGGCGGGATCATTCGCGGCTGGGCGCTGTACAGCAAGTTCTGGGAGTGGAACGACGACGTCAGCACCCGCCTGGGCCTGGCCGAGTTCGCCGAGCCGAACGCCGATGCCAGCGCCTGGACCATCCGCATCCGTCCGGGCCTGGAGTTCCACAACGGCAAGACCATCAGCGCCGACGACATGCTGTTCTCGATCCTGCGCCTGACCGACCCGAAGCTGGCCTCGCCCTATGCCGGGCTGGTTGGCGCCATCGACCGCCAGGCGTTGCGCAAGCTGGACGACCGGACCATCGAGATCCGCTTCAAGGAAGGCCGCAGTTTCTTCCCGCTGGACGAGACCCTGATCGCCTTCGGCGGCATCGTGCCCACCGACTACGACCCGAACAACCCGGTGGGGGCGGGGCCCTACCGGCTCAAGCGCTTCGTGCCGGGGCAGAGGGCGCTGTTCACCCGCTTCGAGAACTACTTCAAGCCCAACCAGCCCTATGCCGACGAGCTGGAAATCATCGAATTCAAGGACCAGGTGTCGCGGGTCGCGGCCCTGCGCGCCGGGCAGATCGACATTGCCAGTGCGGTGCAGGCCGAGCACAGCGCGCTGATCAAGGCCGATCCACGGCTGCAACTGGTGGCCTCGCCGACCACCTCGTTCAGCGGTTTCAACCTCAACACCGCCAAGGCGCCGTTCCAGGACGAGCGGGTGCGCCAGGCGTTCCGCCTGCTGGCCGACCGCGAGGAACTGGTGGGCCGTGGGCTCAACGGCTTCGGCCGGATCGCCAACGACCTGTATTCGCCCAACGACCCGACCTACAACCACGCCATCGCCCAGCGTCCCCATGACCTCGACCAGGCCCGCTCGCTGCTGCGCCAGGCCGGTGCCAATGACCTGCGCCTGGAGCTGACCACCACCGCCAACGAAGTCAACGCCGCGCTGGTGTTCGCCCAGCAGGCGAAGAAGGCCGGCGTGGAGATCAAGGTCACCCCGGTGGACAGTTCGGTGTTCAACGGCCCGCAGAAGGAGCAGTGGCTGATGTCGCCGTGCTCGACCCCGGCCCGTGGCTTCCTCGCCACCGGCCTGCACAACGACGCGCCGCTGGCGATCTACAACCGCAGCAATTTCCACGATGCGCGGTTTTCCCAGCTGTTCACCCAGGCCCTGGCCCAGCCCGACCTGGCCAAGCGCCGCGAGCTGGTGCACGAGGCGCAGAGCATCCAGCACCAGCGCGGCGGCCTGCTGATCTGGGGTTTCACCGACGTGCTCGACGCCGCCTCGAACAAGGTCGGCGGCCTGCACGGCGAACAGACCACCTTCGCCTCCTGGCGCTTCGACAGCCTGTGGTTGAACCATGCCTGAAACCATCACGATTCCCCGTTTGCCGGCCTGGCTGCCGTGGTTCCTCGGCCGCCTCGGCTATGGCCTGCTGACCGCCTGGGTCATCAGCCTGGTGGTGTTCATCGCCACCCAGGCGCTGCCATCGGACCCGGCGCGGGTCATCCTCGGCCCCGAGGCGCCGCTGGACAGCATCCTCACCCTGCGTCAGCAACTGGGCCTGGACCGGCCGATCCTGATCCAGTACCTGGCCTGGCTGGGCCAGGTGCTGCGCGGCGACCTCGGGGTTTCCCTGGATTCCGCGCAGCCGGTGGCCGATCTGCTGTTGATCCGCTTCGGCAATACCCTGGCCCTGCTGCTCGGCGTGTTGCTGCTGGTGGTGCCGCTGGCGCTGGCGATTGGCGTCGGCCTGGCCCTGCGTCGCGACTCGCGCCTGGACCGCTGGGGCCTGGCGACCCTGATCGTGCTCAAGGCCACGCCGGGCTACCTGATCGCCATCGGCCTGGTGCTGCTGTTCTCCATGCCGCACTTCGACCTGCTGCCGGCGGTGTCGCTGATCGACCCGGACCGCCCGCTGTGGCGCCAGCTGGACTACCTGGCGCTGCCGGTGCTGGCCCTGAGCCTGTCGGCCCTGCCGTACCTGGCGCGCCTGGTGCGCGCCTCGATGATCGAGACCCTGGACTCCGACTACGTCGGCGCCGCCCGCCTGCGCGGGGTGCCGGAGCGTCGTATCGTCTGGCGCCACACCCTGCCCAACGCCCTGGTGCCGGCGATCCAGGGCGTGGCCCTGACCCTGCGGGTGCTGATCGGCGGCGCGCTGCTGGCCGAGGTGGTGTTCAGCTATCCCGGGGTCGGCACCTTGCTCAACAGCGCGATCCAGATGCGCGACCTGCCGTTGATCCAGGGCACGGTGCTGGTCATCACCCTCGGCGTGGTGCTGATCAACCTGCTGGCCGACCTGCTCACCGTATTGCTTACCCCGAAGCTGCGCACGGCGCGCCGGGCCGGCCTGATCCAGCGCAACCGGCGCGGGATCCAGAGCTGGTGGCGGCGTCCCGCGGCCAAGGCCCCTTGATAAGGAGTGTTTCATGTTCAGTTCGGGATTCTGGCGCGAGCCTTCGGTTCGCCGTGGCGCCCTGGTGACCCTGGCGGTGGTGCTGCTGGCGCTGTTCGGGCCGTGGCTGGCGCCCCATGCGCCCACCGACATGCTCGGCGGCGTGTACGGCGCGCCCACGGCCGGTGCGCCGCTGGGGCATGACTTCCTCGGCCACGACGTGCTATCGCGGCTGCTCGCCGGTGGCCTGTCGATCCTCTGGATGTCGCTGGCGGCGGCCGCGCTGGCGCTGCTCGTGGGGGGCGTGCTGGGCATGCTCGCCGGGCTCTCGCGGCAGCGCCTGGACCAGGCGATCACCTGGCTGGCGGACGTCTGGCTGGCCTTTCCCGACCTGATCCTGGTGCTGCTGATCGTGTCCATGCTCGGCCGCCAGCCGTGGCTGATCGTGCTGACCGTGGCGATCGCCTTCACCCCCGGGGTGATCCGCCTGGCCCGCGGCAGCGCGGTGGCGGTGGCCAGCCAGGAATTCGTCGAGGCGGCGCAGATGATGGGCTTTTCCCGCACCCGCATCCTGTTGCGGGAGATCCTGCCCAATGTGCTGACGCCGCTGCTGGTGCACTTCGGCAACATGCTCACCTGGGGCATCGGCATGCTCTCGGGCTTGAGTTTCCTCGGCTACGGCGTGGCGCCACCAGCTGCGGACTGGGGCCTGATGATCAATGAAAACCAGGCCGGCCTGCTGATCCAGCCCTGGGCCGTGCTGGCCCCGGCGCTGCTGATCGCGGTGTTCGCCTATGGCACCAACCTGCTGGCCGAAGGCATCGCCCGGTACAGCGCGGGAGCGCGCACATGAATGCATTCGTTGTTTCCACGCCGGTCCAGGCCGGTACTGCGGCCCTGCAGGTCGAGCGACTGCGGGTCGAGCTGGACAGCGGCGCCGATGTCGTCGAGCACATCGACTTCAGCCTGGCGCCGGGGGAAATCCTCGGCCTGGTGGGCGAGTCCGGCTCCGGCAAGACCACCCTGGCCACCGCCTTGCTCGCCCATGCCCGGCGCGGTGCGCGGATCAGCGGCGGACGGGTGCGGGTGGCCGGCACCGACCTGCTGACCCTTGACGGTGAGGCCCTGCGCCGTGCCCGCGGTGGGCTGATCGGCTATGTCGCCCAGGACCCGGCACTGGCCCTGAACCCGGCGATCCGCATCGGCAAGCTGCTGCTGGAGACCCTGCAGGCCCATGAGCCGGGGCTGGGCCCTGGCGAGCGCGAGGCGAGGCTGCAGCAGACCCTGGCGGCGGTCGGCCTGCCGGGGGGGCGCGAGTTCCTCCGGCGTTTCGCCCATCAGTTGTCCGGTGGCCAGCAGCAGCGGGTGATGCTGGCGCTGGCGTTCGTCCTGCGGCCGAAGCTGATCGTTCTCGACGAGCCGACCACCGCGCTGGATGTCGGCACCCGCGCGCACATCCTGCAAACCGTGCGGCGGCTGTGCAAGGAGCAGGGTGTGGCGGCGGTGTACGTGTCCCACGACCTGGGCGTGATCAAGGACCTGGTGGACCGGGTGATGGTGATGTACGCCGGGCGCATCGTCGAGGTCGCCAGCCGCGAGCGGCTGTTCGAGCGGCCAGGGCACCCCTATACCCTCGGCTTGCTGGCAGCGATTCCGGAAGTGACGCGCCAGCGCGTGCTGCGGGCGATCCCCGGGCATGCCCCGGCGCCGGGGCAACGGCCGCTCGGCTGTGCCTTCGCGCCCCGTTGCCCGCGGCGCAGTGCGGCGTGCACCGCGGGCGAGCCGCCGCTGCAAGGGCTGGACGGAACCCAGCAGGTGGCGTGCCTGCACCCGCAACGGACGCCATTGCCGGTGGAGCAGGCGGTGCCGTTGCGGGCGCCGGCAGCTGCGCGGGACCCCTTGCTGGAACTGCGCGAGCTGAACCTGAGCTATGACCGCCAGGTGCTGTTCGACCTGGGGCTGGAGGTCTATCGCGGCGAATGCCTGGCGGTGGTCGGCGAGTCCGGTTCGGGCAAGACCAGCCTGGCGCGGACCCTGGCCGGGCTGGGCGATGGCGCCAGCGGCGAGCTGCGTTTCGCCGGTCAGCCGCTGAGCCTGCTGGCGCGCAAGCGCGACGCGGCGACCCGGCACCGCATCCAGTACATCTTCCAGAATCCCTATCGGGCGTTGAACCCGCGGCAGAGCGTCGCCCAGTGCCTGCAAGCGCCGCTGGAGCATTTCTTCGGCCTCAAGGGCGCCGCCTGCCGCGAGCGGATCGCGGCGGCGCTGACGCGGGTGGCCTTGCCGCTGGAGACCGCGGGCAAGTATCCCCATCAGTTGTCCGGCGGTGAGCGCCAGCGCGTGGCGATCGCCCGGGCGCTGGTGTGCGAGCCGCAGGTGCTGATCTGCGACGAGGTGACCTCGGCGCTGGACGTCTCGGTGCAGGCGGCGATCCTGGCCCTGCTGCGGACGTTGCAGGAGGAGGGCATGACCCTGGTGTTCGTCACCCACGACCTGGGCGTGGTACGGGCGATTGCCGACCGCATCGTGGTGGTCAAGGACGGGCGGATCATCGAGCAGGGCGACAGCGAGGAAGTGCTCGACCGGCCGCGCACCGACTATGTGCAGGGACTGGTGGCGCAGGCGCGGTTTCAGCGTTGATTTCCCGGGTCTCATCGCCGGCAAGCCGGCTCCCACAGGTACTGCATGCACCGGACCTTGTGGGTGGCTTGCCAGCGATGAGGCCCGGAAAACAGCGAAGATCCCTGTTCCATCCCCATCCCGGTGCACTCCCGCGCAAGAAATCCCCTACAAGCGCCATTCTGGCCCGCAAAATGCTTTTACCCCTTCCAACGATTGCTGATCGATCGATCAGGTCCGCGCTACAGCGCCTTTAACCTGGCACCGCGGACATTTTCCTACCGCCGTGAAAACTCGGGACTACCCGATAAACGCGGCGTTTGACCGGAAGAGTTGGAATGTCCCTACCCGAACAGCTCCCACCCGCGCACGATGCACCGGGCTGGAGCGCCGAGCTGATGCTGCGCTTCGTGCAACGAGGTGGAAGGACCTGTATTGGTGCGCGACGCCATTTTGGACCTCTTTTGGTGCAGCGACCCTTCTATCCCGAGGGCGCGCCGTGCCATGTCTATGTGCTGCATCCCCCGGGCGGCGTGGTCGGCGGCGATCGCCTGACCCTCGACGTGCACCTCGAGGCCGGCAGTCACGCGCTGCTGACCATGCCCGGGGCGACCAAGTTCTACCGCAGCGCCGGCCCCATTTCGGTGCTTGTTCAGCGCTTCCACCTCGCGGAGGGTGCCACCCTGGAGTGGCTGCCCCACGGCAATATCTGTTTCCCCGGCGCCCGTGCGCGCCTGGAAAACCGCTTCAGCCTGGCGCCCGGGGCGCGCCTGCTGGCCTGGGAAATCCTCTGCCTGGGCCGCCCGGTGATGAACGAGCGCTTCAGCCACGGCGCCGTCGACAGCCTTCTGCAGGTCGAACTGCCCGACGACCCGGGCCTGCACGAGCGCCTGCGCGTCGACGGCGACAGCCTGCACAAGCTCGCCGACCACCCCCTGCAAGCCACGTTCTGCGCGGCGCCGGCCACCCCGGAGCTGCTGGAACTGGCACGCGGCCTGATCGAGCCGCTCGACGCCCCCGCCGGGGCGACCCTGCTTGGCCAATTGCTGGTGGTCCGCCTGCTGGACCACGACAACCAACGCCTTCAATCCACCTTGCTGCGCCTGTGGCAGGCGCTGCGTCCGGCCATCACCGGCCTGGCGCCGTGCCCGCCGCGGATCTGGGCCACCTGAGAGAGCGACCATGGAGCTGACCCCGAGAGAGAAAGACAAACTGCTGCTGTTCACCGCCGCGCTGCTCGCCGAGCGCCGCCTGGGCCGTGGCCTCAAGCTCAACTACCCGGAAGCGGTGGCGCTGATCAGCGCGGCGGTGATGGAGGGCGCCCGCGACGGGCGCACCGTCGCCGAACTGATGAACCTGGGCCGCGAAGTGCTCGGCCGCGAGCAGGTGATGGAGGGCGTGGCGGAGATGATCCATGACGTCCAGGTCGAAGCGACCTTTCCCGACGGGACCAAGCTGGTCACCGTCCATGATCCGATCGTCTAGGAGGACGGCATGATTCCCGGAGAAGTACAGGTCGCCGCCAGTGGCGACATCGAACTCAATGCCGGCCGCCCGACCATCAGCGTCAGCGTCGCCAACCACGGCGACCGCCCGGTACAGGTCGGCTCGCACTACCACTTCCACGAGGTCAACGACTGCCTGGTGTTCGACCGCGCCGCCGCCCGCGGCTATCGCCTGGACATCCCCGCCGGTACCGCGGTGCGCTTCGAACCCGGGCAGGCGCGCAGCGTGACCCTGGTGCCCTATGCCGGCAAGCGCGAAGTGCATGGCTTCCAGGGCAAGGTCATGGGCAAGCTGGAGGTGGACGCATGAGCCGGATTTCCCGTCAGGCCTACGCCGACATGTTCGGCCCCACCGTCGGCGACCGCGTGCGCCTGGCCGACACCGAGCTGTGGGTCGAGGTGGAGAAGGACTTCACGATCTATGGCGAAGAGGTCAAGTTCGGCGGCGGCAAGGTGATCCGCGACGGCATGGGCCAGGGCCAGATGCTCGCCGCCGAAGCCATGGACCTGGTGCTGACCAACGCCCTGATCATCGATCACTGGGGCATCGTCAAGGCCGACATCGGCGTCAAGGACGGGCGCATCTTCGGCATCGGCAAGGCCGGCAACCCCGATGTGCAGCCCGGCGTGACCCTGCCGGTGGGGCCGGGCACCGAGGTGATCGCCGCCGAAGGCAAGATCGTCACCGCCGGCGGCATCGACTCGCACATCCATTTCATCTGCCCGCAGCAGGTGGAAGAGGCGCTGACCTCGGGCATCACCACCTTCATCGGCGGCGGCACCGGGCCGGCCACCGGCACCAACGCCACCACCTGCACCTCCGGGCCCTGGTACCTGGCGCGCATGCTCCAGGCGGCGGACGAACTGCCGATCAACATCGGCCTGCTGGGCAAGGGCAACGCCTCGCAACCTGAGGCCCTGCGCGAGCAGATCGCCGCCGGCGCGGTGGGCCTCAAGCTGCACGAGGACTGGGGCTCGACCCCGGCGGCCATCGACTGCTGCCTGGGCGTGGCCGAGGAGATGGACGTGCAGGTGGCGATCCACACCGACACCCTCAACGAGTCCGGCTGCATCGAGGACACCCTGGCGGCCATCGGCGACCGCACCATCCACACCTTCCACACCGAAGGGGCGGGCGGTGGCCACGCGCCGGACATCATCCGCGCGGCCAGCTTCGCCAACGTTTTGCCGTCGTCGACCAACCCGACCCTGCCGTACACGGTCAACACCGTGGACGAGCACCTCGACATGCTGATGGTCTGTCACCACCTGGACACCAGCATCGCCGAGGACGTGGCCTTCGCCGAGTCGCGCATCCGCCGCGAGACCATCGCCGCCGAGGACATCCTCCACGACCTCGGCGCCTTCTCCATGACCTCGTCCGACTCCCAGGCCATGGGCCGGGTCGGCGAGGTGGTGCTGCGCACCTGGCAGGTGGCGCACCAGATGAAGCTGCGCCGCGGGCCGCTGGCGGGGGATTCGTCGTACAGCGACAACGCGCGGGTCAAGCGCTACATCGCCAAGTACACCATCAACCCGGCGCTGACCCACGGCATCGCCCATGAAGTGGGTTCGCTGGAGGCCGGCAAGCTGGCCGACATCGTGCTCTGGGCGCCGGCGTTCTTCGGCGTCAAGCCGGCCCTGGTGGTCAAGGGCGGGATGATCGCCACGGCGCCGATGGGCGACATCAATGGCTCGATCCCGACCCCGCAGCCGGTGCACTACCGGCCGATGTTCGGCGCCCTCGGTGCGGCGCGGCATGCCACGCGGATGACCTTCCTGTCCCGCGCCGCCCTGGACCGCGGCGTGCACCAGCAGCTCGGCCTGCGCAGCCTGATCGGCCTGGCCCACGGCTGCCGCACGGTGCGCAAGGGCGACATGCTGCACAACGGCCTGATGCCGAACATCGAAGTGGATTCGCAGACCTACCAGGTGCGCGCCGATGGCGAGCTGCTGGTCTGCGAGCCGGCCACGGTGCTGCCGATGGCCCAGCGTTATTTTCTGTTTTGAGCAAGGAGAGTCCGATGATTCTGTTGACCCGCAAAGTGGGCGAGGGCGCCGTGACGGCCACCGCGACCCTGAGCCTGGATACCCGGATCAAGAGTCGGGTGCGTGTCACCCTCGACGATGGTCGCGATGCCGGCCTGATGCTGGAGCGTGGCCAGTTGATCCGTGGTGGCGAGTTGCTGGCGGACGAGGCGGGCGACGAGGTGATCCGGGTGATCGCTGCTGCCGAAGAGGTCTCCACCGTGCGTTCCGACGATCCGCTGGCCCTGGCCCGCTGTGCCTATCACCTGGGCAACCGCCATGTGCCGTTGCAGGTCGAGGCCGGTTTCCTGCGTTACCAGCATGACCATGTGCTGGATGACATGGTTCGCGGCTTCGGGCTCGACGTCCGTGTCGAGCAGGCGCCGTTCGAGCCGGAGGCCGGCGCCTACCAGAGCGCGCCCCACAGCCACAAGCATTCCGACCACCTGTTCGTTCGCCTGCCCGCCCAGGCGGCATTGTGAATTCCATCAAGGAGAACCCCATGAAGAAACTGCTCGCCCTGACCCTGATGCTGGTCGCCGTTCCGGCCCTGGCTCACTCCGGCCATGACGCCAACCCGCTGCACGACGGCCTGTTGCACCCGCTGACCGGTCCCGATCACCTGCTGATGCTGCTGGGTACTGGCGTGTTGGCGGCGTTGACCCGGCGCAACCTGATCCTGCCGGGCCTGACCCTGGCGGCGATGTTCGGCGGCGCGGTGCTCGGTCACCTGTTCGGCGGCGTGATCGGCATGGAGCAGATGATCCTCGGTTCGCTGCTGGTGGCTGCGGCAGCCATGCTTCTGCCGAGTCGCCAACTACTGTTGTCGCTGCTGATGCCGGTGTTCGCCCTGTTCCACGGCTGGGCTCATGGCGTCGAGTCGAGCCCGGGTGCGTTCTGGCTGTTCAGCGCAGGCTTCGTCACCGTCAGCGGCCTGTTGCTGGTGGCCGGCTTTGCCGTCGGCTGCCTGCTGCGCCGTCACCAGCGCCTGCAACAGGCCTTTGGCGGTGGCCTGCTGGCCGGCGCGGCGCTGATCGTGGCGGGCTGATGAACAGCGACCTGAAGCTGCTGCGTCTGCTGCAACTGTCCAGCCCCGGCCTGCCGGTGGGGGGCTTCACCTACTCGCAGGGGCTGGAGTGGGCGGTGGAGGCTGGCTGGGTGCAGGGCGCCGAGGGCTTTCGGGCCTGGCAACTGCAGCAGGTCGACGACACCCTCGGCCATCTCGACTGGCCGTTGCTGGCGCGCCTGTACCACGCCTGCGAGCGCGACGATGCCGAGGCCTTCGCCCGCTGGAGCCGTTTCCTCCTGGCCAATCGCGAGACCGCCGAGCTGCGCACCGAGGAGCGTCAGCGCGGCGCGGCCCTGGCCCGCCTGCTGGATGGCTGGCAACTGGGCCAGGCGCCACAGTGGCGGTGCAGCCTGGAGCTGAGTCAGCTGGGCGGCATGGCCTGGCTGGCGGTGCACTGGGGCATCCCCTTGCGCGACCTGGCCCTGGGGCATGGCTTCAGCTGGCTGGAAGGCGCGGTGATGGCGGGGGTCAAGCTGGTGCCGTTCGGCCAGCAGGCGGCGCAAAGCCTGCTGCGCGACCTTTCCGACGCATTGCCGGCGGTGCTGGAGCGGGCCTTGGCCCTGCCCGATGACGAGCTGGGCGGCGGCCTGCCGCTGCTGGCGATCGCCTCGTCGCGCCACGAAACCCAATACACCCGATTGTTCCGATCCTGAGGAATTCCCTATGCAAAGCTACAAGCAACCCCTGCGTGTCGGCGTCGGCGGCCCGGTCGGCTCCGGCAAGACCGCGCTGCTCGAAGCGCTGTGCAAGGCCATGCGCGACCACTATGAAATCGCCGTGGTGACCAACGACATCTACACCAAGGAAGACCAGCGCATCCTCACCGAGGCCGGCGCCCTGGCACCGGAGCGCATCGTCGGCGTGGAAACCGGCGGCTGCCCGCACACCGCGATCCGCGAGGATGCCTCGATGAACCTGGCGGCGGTGGAGGAGCTGGCGCGCAAGTTCGGCAACCTCGAAGTGATCTTCGTCGAGAGTGGTGGCGACAACCTCAGCGCCACCTTCAGCCCGGAACTGGCCGACCTCACCGTGTACGTGATCGATGTCGCCGAGGGCGAGAAGATCCCGCGCAAGGGCGGGCCGGGGATCACCAAGTCGGACTTCCTGGTGATCAACAAGATCGACCTGGCGCCCTATGTCGGCGCCTCGCTGGAGGTGATGGAAAGCGACACCCGGCGCATGCGTCCGGAGCGGCCATGGGCGTTCACCAACCTGAAGACCGGGCATGGGTTGCAGACGCTGATCGACTTCATCGTCGACCGCGGCATGTTGCGGGCCGTCTGAGCGCTGTTTCGCGCTCCTGGGCCTCCGACTCCCACAGGGTTCCGGGCCAGCCACGGTAGCTGGGCTCGGCGTGGTCCCTGTGGGGCTTGCCAGCGATGAGGTCCTTCAGCTCACTGCATAAAAGACGGCCAGCCACACGGTTGGCTGGCCCGCCTCGGTCCACTCCACCCGATGCCGGCAGCCCGCCGGGATATCCACGAAATCCCCCGGCCCCAGCACCCGCACCTCGGCCTCATGCTCCAGGCGCAAGCCCGCCGACCCGCTCAGTAGCAGCACGAATTCCCCCTCCGCCTGGTCGTACCAGAAGCCCTCCGGGCTGCTCTGCCCGCTGGACACGATGCGCTCGATGCGCAGCCCCGGGCGCTTGAGCAGGTCGTCGAAACGCTCTTCCACAGCGGCATCGGTCACTCCGCTGAACAGGTTGCTCAACATAGCTGAAACGTCCCTCGTATCGATTGGCAATGTGTTCTAAGGTTGCCAGTTTCCGTGTGAGAAGGAACTCCCCATGAAGCCACCGCACCTGCTGTTTTCCGCGCTGCTGCTCGGCGCCAGCCCATTCGTCCACGCCGCGTTGCCCTCGGCGCCGGGCTACATCGACGACAGCGGTTATTCCGAGGCGGCCAGGACGCGCATCCTGCCGCCGATGTTCGAGCAGCAGTTGACCAGCACCCGCTACCTGGCCAAGGCCGACGACCCGCTGATCACCGTCGCCGAGGCCAGCGACTTCCGCCAGACCAGCACCTACGAGCAGACCCGCGCCTGGCTGCGCAAGCTGGCCGCGGCCTCCGGCGGCAAGGTCGCCCTCAGCGAACTGCCGGAAAAGAGTGCCGAAGGCTATCCGATGACCCTTGCCGTGGTCTCCCTGTCGGCCGACAAGTCCCCGGCGGGCCTGAAGAAGACCGGCAAGCCGACGATCTTCGTCGAGGCCGAGATCCACCCCGGCGAGTCCAACGGCAAGGACGCCATGTTCATGCTCCTGCGCGACATGATCGCCGGCGACAAGCCCCTGGCCGCGCTGCTGGAACGGGTCAACATCCTGTTCATTCCCACGGTCAACGTCGACGGCGACGTGCGCCGCAGCGCCTATGGGCGGATCAACCAGAACGGCCCGGACATCACCGGCTGGCGGGTCAACGGCCTCAACTACAACCTCAACCGCGACTTCACCAAGCTCGACAGTGCCGAGATCCGCAATGTCGCCTGGGTGTTCAACACCTACGAACTGAGCTTCTTCGCCGACACCCACTCCACCGATGGCGCCATGTACCCCTACGACAGTTCCTACTGCCACAACGGCAACGGCTGGTCGCCGGCCAGCAGCGCCTGGATGGACCAGACCCTGCGCGGTCCGGTGTACAAAGCCCTGCAGGACGAAGGCCATGTGGTCCACGAATGCATCAGCCTCAACGACAACCAGGACCCGACCCAGGGCTACTACCCGTATCGCACCGACCTGGCGCGGTTCTCCAACCAGTACGGGGATATCCGCAACGTCCCGTCGATCCTGATCGAGCAGCACGCCCTGCACCCGTACCGCACCCAGGTGCTGGGCAACTACGTGATGCTCAAGGCGATGTTCCAGGTGATCGGCGAACAGGCCGCCTCGCTGCGTGCCGCCATCGACCAGGATCGCGCGCGCCTGGCGGCGCAGAAGGAGGTGATCCTCACCTGGAAGCCCGGCAAGGCCGAGACCGTGCCCTTCACCGTGGGTGACTACCAGTACGAGACCTCGCCGATCACCGGCGCCAGGACCATCGCCTGGAGCAACCAGCCGCGGCAGCTGGAGGTGCCGGTCACCGGCAACAGCGAGCCGGACCTGGTGGTCAAGCGCCCTCGGCAGTACATCGTGCCGGCGCAGTGGCGCGAGGTGATCGCCCGGCTCAAGGCCCACGGCATCGCCATGCGCACCCTGGACAAACCCACGGCCGTGGCGGTGACCCTGTACCGCATGGATGACGTCAAGGTGGCCGGCGGTTTCGAGCCGGACCGCGCCGCCGCCAACCAGATCCCCGGCTACGAAGGGCACCTGCTGGTCAGTGGCACCGGCAAGCCGTTCCAGCGCCTGCAGACGTTCGCCGCGGGCTCGGTGGTGATCGATGTCGACCAGCCGCTGGGGGTGCTGGCGGTGAACCTGCTGCACCCGGAGAGTCCGGATTCGTTCTGGTCCTGGGGCTTCTTCAACGCCACCCTGATCGCCGCCGAAGAGCCGGAGGAATACGTGATGGAGCCGATGGCGCGCAAGATGCTGGAGCAGGACCCGGCGCTGAAGGCCGCGTTCGACAAGAAGCTCAAGGACGACGCCGGCTTCGCCGCGGACCCGAAGGCCAGGCTGAACTGGTTCTACCAGCGCACGCCGTTCCATGACGTGAATGCCTTCGTCTACCCGGTGGGCACGGTGTTCTGAGCGGCGACCGGCGCGCGGGGTCACACCGAGCGGGTGATCCCGCCATCGACCCGCAGGTTCTGCCCGGTGATGTAGGCCGCCCCCGGCGAGGCGAGGAAGGCCACGGTGGCGGCGATTTCCTCGCTGCTGCCGTAGCGCTGCAGGGGCACGCTGGCGCGCCGTTCCTCGGTGGCCGGCAGGCTGTCGATCCAGCCGGGGAGGATATTGTTCATGCGCAGGTTGTCGCGGGCATAGGTGTCGGCAAAGATCTTGCTGAACGAGGCCAGGCCGGCGCGGAACACCGCCGAAGTGGGGAACATCTCGCTCGGCTCGAAGGCCCAGGCCGTGGAGATGTTGATGATCACGCCGTCGCGCTGGCGCTGCATCACCGGGGTCACCAGACGGGTCGGGCGGATGACGTTGAGCAGGTAGGTGTCGAGACCGCGGTGCCAGTCGTCGTCGCTGATCTCCAGGATCGGCGCGCGCGGACCATGCCCGGCGCTGTTGACCAGCACGTCGATGCGACCCCAGCGTTCGAGCACCTGGTCCACCAGGCGCTGCAGGTCGTCACTGGACTGGTTGGAGCCGGTCACGCCGATGCCCCCCAGCTCCCGGGCCAGTGCCTCGCCCTTGCCGGAGGAGGAGAGAATGCCGACCTTGAAGCCATCCGCCGCCAGGCGTCGCGCCGCGGCGGCGCCCATGCCGCTGCCGCCGGCGGTGATGATTGCCACTTTTTCTACTGTCATTTCCCGTTCTCCTGTCTGAAGGTTTAAGCTGGGTCAAGGCTAGCAGCGATCAGGCTGGCCGAGAGAGTCAGTTTTCCGCCGTCGATCCTGTAGAAAATCTATCGTCATGAGTGACCAGTCCGAGCGCTTGCCCTCCCTCAACGCCCTGCGCGTGTTCGAAGTGGTGGCGCGTCATCTGAATTTCCGCCGTGCTGCCGAGGAACTGGGGGTGACCCAGGGGGCGGTGGCCCAGCAGATCCGCGGCCTGGAGGCGGACCTGGAGATCCGCCTGTTCGAGCGCCTGCCGCGCAGCCTGGCGCTGACCGATGCCGGGCGCGGCTACCAGGCCAGCATCCGCCGCGCTTTCGAACTGATCGCCGAGGCCACCCGGGCGCTGCGCCCGGAGCCGCTGCACCTGACCATCAGCGTGACGCCGACCTTCGCCTCGAAATGGCTGATTCCACGCCTGCCGGATTTCACCGCGGCCTGGCCGCATATCGACCTGCGGGTGCTGGCGACCGAGCGCCTGTCCAGCTTCCACAACGATGCGGTGGACCTGGCGGTGCGTTCCGGCCGGCCGCCCTTCGGTCCGGGCCTGGAAACGCGCCTGCTGCTGGAGCAGGGTATCGTCGCGGTCGCCAGCCCGGCCTTGCTCGAGCGCCTGGGCCGGCCATCCAGGCTCGAGGACCTGCAGCGCTTCACCCTGCTGCACGATGCCCATGATGCCTGGCCGCAGGTGTTCCAGCAGGTCTTCGACCAGGCCCCACCGACGGCGGCGCAGAACCTGCGCTTCAATCAGACCAGCCTGGCCATCGATGCCGCGCTGGCAGGGCAGGGGCTGGCCCTGGCCAGCCAGCTGTTCGTCCAGCGCGATATCGCCGCCGGCCGGCTGGTGCAGGTATTCGACAAGGTCCTGCGCGTCGATGCAGGTTTCTATCTGGTGGCGCCACGCAAGGCGCGCAACGAAGCGACCCTGGCGCTGGTGCAGGACTGGCTGCTGGCCCAGGCCGCAAAGGAGACACAGGATGCCTGAGGTTCATTACGCCGGACGCCGCTTGCAGGTCGAGCACCGGCCAGCAGGGGGCGCGGCCCATGTGCTGGCGATCCATGGCGGTGGCGAAGGGCATCTCGGTGTGTTCGCCGGGTTGCGTGAAGCGCTGTACCGGCAGGGCATCGGCTCCACGGCCTTCGACTGCATCGGGCACGGCGGCACCGGCGGGGTGAAGGAAGGGTCGTCGCTGCGCGAGCGGGAGTGCCAGGCCCGTGCGGTGATCGAGGCCACGCGCATGCCCACGGCGATCCTCGGCGCGAGCATGGGCGCCTACAACGCGCTGCGCCTGGCCGAAACCTGCATGCCATCGGCCCTGGTGCTGGTGGTGCCTGGCATCTATCACGCCGCTGCCCACGGCGTGCCGTTCGGCGCGGATTTCTCCGCGTTGATCCGCCAGCCGCGCAGTTGGCAGGACAGCGATGCCTGGGGGATCGTTGCGCGTTTTCCCGGGCGCCTGCTGGTGATCGCCGCCGGTGACGACCAGGTGGTGCCGCTGGAAATCCCCCAGCGCCTGCACGACGAGGCGGTCAATGCCCAGTGGCGTTCGCTGCTGGTGGTGCCGGATGCGCCGCACAAGGGCTTGCTCGCGCGGATGCTGGAGGATGACTACTGGCGGGCGCAGTTGCTGGAGCGCGTGTTCGCCTGCCTGGGCACGGCGCCCGACCCTGGGGTCAGGCGCTGAGCCGCGCCGTGAGGCTGCGGGTGGCGCGGTTGAAGATGCGCATCGACGCCTTGCACGACGGCGGGTAGCGCTCGAACAGCTGGCGCACCCAGTCGGGCCGGGTCTTGCTGGCGTCGTTGAGCCAGTTGGCGACCGAGTCCTGCGGGTACTTGTCGGCTTCGGCGAGCAGGGGCAGCAGCAGGGCCTCGGCGATTTCCGGCTCGGTCTTGAGCCGGGCGATGTGCTCGCACCAGACGCCGCGCGGGCGCAGGATCTCGACGCAGAACCGCCGTATCAGCGGATCGGCATGGCTGCTGTGGTGGTGGAGCAGGGCGAGGCTGTGTTGCAGGTCGCCGGCCAGCTGCGGGCGCAGCGCCAGCCAGGCCCATTCACGGACGCCGAAATGCCGGTCGGTGGCGAAGCGCAACTGGCTGTCCAGTGCCTGCCCGGTATCGGCCGTGCGTACTGTCCAGGCATTGGCGAAGGCCGCCCAGCCGCGCACGGTGTCGGAAGGGTGGGTGAACAGCAGTGTCTGCTGTTGCTCGCGCTGTGCTGCGTTCGCAGTGTCCAGCCATTGGCCAAGCGCCAGGCCAATTGTTGCAATTTTTTTCGAGATTCCCAGGGTGTGACTGGTCTCCGCTGCCGTGCGCAATGCCTCGGCCAGCGTGGCATCGAGCCGCCCCGCCAGGCTCGCGACCAGCGTGCGCTGGTCCACGGCGAGGCATTCGGCGAGGTTGCGGGTTTCGATAGTGCCTTGATCGATAAGGTGTTTTCTGTTTTCGCCCATGTCCTTCCCTGACCTGTCGATGGCGTGTCCGGCGCCGCCAAAAGGGCGCTAGCGTGGCACGCTGATGGCTAGTCATGCAACTGATGCGGGAGCGCGATAGCGGCGAACAGACAATAGTGTCATATTGAGATCAATCGTTTGCGGATGTTATTATTTCCTTACTATAAGTAGGGTAATGCCGGGCACTGGAAGCCCGGGCAAATAGAGGTTTCCCGCCCTTGGGGAACCGCATGGATGCCCAGCGCGTGAATCCCCTCGGAACACTCCTGTGCACCAGGGCCCGTGCCTCGGCAGCGGCCTGCTCCCCAATGGCTTCGACGTCATCACAGAACTCCCGGATGTCCAGGGACTTGCCGGTCACCGTCACCTGCGGACCGGCGAGGGTGAATTCACAGGTTGGAGAAAGGTATGTCACAGGCATTCACGCTGAAGAACCTCAGCGTCACCCGCAAGCTGGGCCTCGGTTTCGGCCTGCTGTTGTCGTTCGCCCTGCTGCTGTCGCTGCTCGGTGGCTTCGGCCTGCAGAACAGCAGTGCGTCGCTGGCGCGCATCAGTTTCATCAGTGGCCTGTTCGACGAGATCGTCTTCACCCGCGAAGCCAACTACAACCTGGCCTTGAGCAACGATGCCGGGCAACAGGCACTGCACCAGGAACACCACGAAAAACTCAGGAAGGGCTTCGATCAACTGGTCCTGGATGCCCGTGAAGGGCGCTGGCCGGCCCAGGACCTGGGGGCGGCACAGAAGCTCCAGGCCGATCTGCAGGCCTATAGCAAAGCGCGCGACCAGGCTCGCTCGGTCAGCGAGCTGACGGCCGCCAACCAGTTGCTGTCGCAACTGCAGGATGGCGCCAACGAGCTGTACTACGCCGAGGAGGCCCGCGCCTCCGAACAGGTGAAGAGCACCCATATGCTGCTGGCGGCGATCACCCTGGTGGCGATCGTCTGCGGCATCATCGTCGCCCTGCTGATCAGCCGGCAGATCGTCAATCCGCTGCGTCAGGCGGTGCAGACCGCCCAGCGCATCGCCAATGGCGACCTCAGCGTGGACATCCACTCCGAGCGCGGCGACGAGCTGGGCGTGCTGCTGCGCGCCCTGGACAGCATGAATGCCAGCCTGCGCGAGGTGATCTCGCAGATCGGCAGCGGCTCGCAGCAGCTGGCGGCCTCGGCCTCGCAACTGGCGGCGATCACCAACACCACCCGGGAAGGCATCGACAGCCAGCGCAACGAGACCGACATGGTGGCCACGGCGATGAACGAAATCGCTGCCACCGTGCAGGAAGTGGCGCGCAATTCCGAGGAAGCCGCCAGCGCCGCCAAGGGCGCCGACCATGAGGTGACCAGTGTGCTGGCCCTGTCGCAACAGGCGATCCGGCAGATCGAGGCGATGGCCAGCGGCGTGGGCATCTCCGCCGAGTCCCTGGGGCGGCTGCAGCAGGAATGCGGGCGGATCGGGGCGATTCTCGACGTGATCAAGGCGGTGGCCGAACAGACCAACCTGCTGGCCCTCAACGCCGCCATCGAGGCGGCCCGGGCCGGCGAAGCCGGGCGTGGCTTCGCCGTGGTCGCCGACGAGGTGCGCAACCTGGCCCAGCGTACCCAGGCCTCGTCCAGCGAGATCGAGCAACTGATCGGCAAGCTGCAGCAGATCGCCAACGAAAGCACGGGGATGATGCAGACCAACCTGGCGCAGACCAGCGCCTCGGTCAGCGGCGTGCGCGATACCGGCACGGCCCTGGAGCACATCACCCGCCAGGTGTCCAACATCCAGCAGATGAGCGAGCTGATCGCCACGGCGGCGGAAGAGCAGGCGGCGGTGACCGAGGAAATCAACCAGAGCGTGACCCGGGTGCGCGAGACTGCGGAAGAGTCGGCCACCGCCAGCGCCGAGATTTCCGCGGCCAGTACCGAGCTGAGCCACCTGAGCAACCAGTTGCACGTGATGGTCGGGCATTTCCGCTTCTGATCTGATACGGTTTTTTCTGCGCTTTCTGACGCTGTTATGCAAACAGCAGCTTGTCGACAATAAGCCCCATGCAGACGGCCCCAGGACGGAGCGGGCGCTCCTGGTCCGGGTCGTCTGACCGGCTGATCACCCGGTGGTGGTCAGCCTGGTTATCCAGTGGAGGCGGTGATGGGCAAGATGGCGATTTTTCTGTTCGGGTTTCTGATGCTGGCGATCGTGATCGGGGCGCTGGGGACCATTTCGCCGGTGTAGGAGGGGGAGCGGCGCCGACTCCCGTGCGACAGGGGCCGGCGGCGTCGCTAGCGGTGCTTCTCGTAGCGCACGTCGCGCTCGTCCAGCCGCGCGATGCGCTGCCAGCCAAGGCGCTGGTAGAAGCCGTTGGCGCGGATCTGCGGGCTGCCATCGGTGACCAGCCAGATCAGCTCATGGCGCTGGAACAGGTATTCCTCGGCCCGTGCCAGCAAGGCCCGGCCAATCCCCAGGCCCTCGAATCCCGGGCGGATGAACAGGGCGAATATCTCGCCGATCTCGCTGTCGACCATGGCGAAGCCGGCGGCGGTGCCGTCGCAGTGGGCAATCCAGGCACAGGGCTCCTGGGCGATGATCGAGGTCAGCGCCTCGGGGGTGATGCCCAGCCCGGCCATCTGTTCGCGGGACAGGTGGTTCTGGACAACGCTGGTGCGGATCTCGAACAGCGTCTCGACATCCGCGGCGCTGGCCGTGCGTAGCTCCATGTTCATGCAAACTCCTTTTTCCGATAGCGCGCACGAGGATAAACGTCGCGGATAGTTGCGTCTTGTTTCAGGTCATACTTGCACACCACTGGAACGAGGGGATGTCCATGAACAGCAACGAGCCCGGCCCGAGCGAACCCTTCAAGCGCCTGTTCTTCGCCTTGCCCTGTGCTCCGGCGCAAGGCAAGGCGCTGTCGCGCTGGCGCAGCGAATTGCGCCTGCGCAGCGGTCGCCCGGTACCGACGGAAAACTTTCACCTGACCCTGATGTTTCTCGGCACGGCGGGCGTGAGCCAGTTGCCGGCGATCCTCGAGGCGGCGGCGCGGCTGCGGCCGCTGGAGCGCCTGGAGCCGCTGGTGCTCGACCGCCTGGAGCGCTGGCGCCGCAGCCAGGCCCTGGTGTTGACCGCAGAGCAGCCACCGGCGGCGCTGTTGCGTTGGGTCTACCAGCTGCAGGAGGCGATGTTGCCGCTGGGGTTCCTGGTCGACCCACGGGAATTCCGTCCGCACCTGACGCTGCTGCGCGATTTTCGCGCAGAGGTTCCGGAGGCCTCGCAGGCCCCGGACTTCCGCTGGAATGCTCGTGAGTTCGTGCTGTACGAGTCGTACAAGGGGCGCTACCAAGCCCTGGCGCAATGGCCTTTGCTGGCGCGGGCCGGCTGAGTCGCGGCAGCGTTCCTATACTGGAAAAAGGTCCCTCGTTCCTCGCGGGGTGTGATCTTGAACCGGCGTCCCCTGAGTCTTGCGTTGTTGCTGGCGCTGCTGGTCCTGGCGGGCTGCGGCTCGCGTCGCGTGCCCGAAGCCCCGCCGGTGGTGCTGTCGCCGGCGGCCTGGCAGCAGGTGGACCGCGAGATCGTCAGCGCCTCCCGCGGTGCCGCCGGTTCGGCCGAGGCCTATGCGCGCCGCTCCATGCAGGTCTGGCGCGAGGAAGTGCAGAAGCACACCGAGACGAACTTCATTCCCTGGTTCACCGGCTACTGGACCCAGCAATGGCTGACCCTCAAGGTGGCCTGGTACAAGCTCAGCCAGGCGCGCGGGCAGCAGGACAATCGCCTGGCCCTGTACCTGCAGGAGGCCTACCGCGAGCGGGTGCTGGAGCCGGTGGCCGAGCAGATCAACCCCGACCTGATCCGCGAGCGCGCCACCGAGCTGTACGTGCAACTGCTCGGCCAGCAGGTGGCGCAGATCCAGCAGCGCTATCGCCCGGCGCCGGAGCAGTTCGCCCTGCACCTCGCGCGTATTCCCGCCATTGCCCTGGGTCCACCCAAGGCGCGCGACGCCAACCTGCAGCAACTGCTGGCGGCGCAACCCTTCATCAAGCTGCCGGCGTGGCTGGCCCTGGACGAGAACATCCGCAAGGCTGCCAGCGCCAATGCGACGGCGTCGGACAATGGCCTGTCCTCGGTGGCGAGCAAGGCCAGTACCCGCCTGGAAGCGACCCTGGCGCCCCGCGGTGCGCTCAGCGCGGTGGCGGCGGCGGTGGGTAAGGCGGCCGGTATGGCGATCTCGGTGGCCTCGGCGGGCATCGGCGCAATGCTGCACGAGAGCGATCGGCCGGAAATGGTCGAGCAGTTGCGGGTGATCCTCAACGTGGCGCTGAACGAGGAGTGGCAGAACCTGATGGAGAACCACGCCACCGGGGTGATGGCCGGGGTCTGGTCGTTGGCGGGTCAGATCGAGGGAAATCTGGGGGCGCCGGCGCAGGGGGCACCCTGGACGGAGGCGATTCCCTAGGCGGTCCATTACTTCATGTGGTTTCTAGAATAAATTATTTGTTAGAAATCATAAGCTTAAGAGATGTTTTTGATGCTTTGAATGACATTTAAGGGCGCAAAAAGGCCACATCGCTGAATCGCAGATGTGGCCTTTATCTTTTTGAAAATCAAATAATTACGTAATTTTCTTCAAGCAACGCTTTGAGTCTTGCTCTGCTGCTTCCGGCTCGCCTGTGCGCGGCAGGCTTCACCGAAGGCTTCGAACATGCGCACCGAATCCGGGTTCTTCGCCGCCTGCCACTCCGGGTGCCATTGCACGGCGAAGAGGAAGGGCGACAGGCTTGGCGCGTGGATCGCTTCGACCAGGCCGTCCTCGGCATGGGCCAGCGGCTCGACGCCTTCGCCCAGGGTCTTCAGGCCCTGGCCATGCAGCGAGTTGACGCGGATCTCATCGCTCTGCAGCAGTTCACGCAGCCAGCTGCCTGGCTTCAGGCGCACGCTGTGGGAAGCGGCGTACTGCACGTCCACCGGATCGTCCGGGTTTTCCCGGTGGTCGTTGAAACCTGGCTCGGCATAGACCTTCTGGTAGATGTCGCCGCCCAGCGCCACGTTGATTTCCTGCATGCCGCGGCAGATGCCGAAGATCGGCAGGCCACGGGCGATCGCCAGTTGCACCAGCGGCAGGTCGAACAGGTCGCGGTCGCGGTCCTGGGCCTTGCCCGGCGTCTGGTTTTCCTGGCCATAGAGGGCCGGGTCGATGTTGCTCCCGGCACCGGTGAGGTAAACGCCGTCGGCCATGTCCAGGTATTGCTCGAGGTCTTCGACGCCGCAGCAGGTCGGCACCATGACCGGGACGCAGCCGGCGTGTTCGACCAGCGGCACGATGTACTTGTGGGTCATCACCTGGTAGTCGTGACCCTTGCGCTCTTGAGTGCCCATGGTCATCAGGACCACGGGTTTGCGGGATTTCTGATTCTTATTGCCAATGTTGCTGTTGGGCATATGTCACCTTGGGACAGGCGCAGCCTGTCATTGTTGTGCAGGCGCATCGGTGCGGACCTGATGCTGCCTGGGGTTTCGAGCACTGCCGGGTGCACGCGAACGTCGATTCCCGGTCGAAACCTGCCCCATAGCTTGCCAGAGCCGTTAAATATATCAAGCGGAATCAGCTTTATGTGTGCGTATTTTTTAACGTAAAACCTGGGATTTATCGTTTAACTGCTTGGGCGCACAGGCACAAATGTGATTTTTAGCTGACAGGCCAGTTCAATATATTTGACGACGAGGAAGCCTTGCCCCTGCAGGCCCTTGCGACCGGCAAGCCCGGCTCTTAAGCTGCGCAATCCCCGTCGACAACAGCCCGATCATGCCCATTCCAAGACCCTCGCTGACCCTCACCCTGCTGCAAGCCCGCGAAGCCGCCATGGCGTTCTTCCGCCCCTCCCTCAACGAGCACGGCCTGACCGAGCAGCAATGGCGGGTGATCCGCATCCTGCGCCAGCAGGGCGAGCTGGAAAGCCATCAACTGGCCGAGCAGGCGTGCATCCTCAAGCCGAGCATGACCGGCGTGCTCAGCCGCCTGGAACGCGATGGCCTGGTGCGCCGCAAGAAATCCACCCAGGACCAGCGCCGGGTCTTCGTCGGCCTTACCGAACAGGGCCAGCAGTGCTTCATCGACATGAGCGAGGACATGGAGCGCAACTACCAGCGCATCCTCGAACAGTTCGGCGACGAGAAGCTGCAGTCGCTGCTGGGGCTGCTCAACGAGCTGAAGAACGTCAAGCCGTGAGCCGTGGCACGTCATTCGCGTAACTGAAAAGTCCTACATATACTGTCGGATATCCGCAACAGCTTGCCGTCGTTGGTCGGACCACGACGTCTCCATGCCCGGTGGTAGTGCCGTATCCGTAGTAGCCCGCAGCCGAGTCGTCATTTTCAGACGCTACAGAGGGCATTTGCGATGGATATGGTCAGTCTGGTCGTGCAGATCATCAGTGGTGTGGCAGGCGGCAACGTGGCGGGAGGCTTGAGCAAGCAGGGCATGGGAGCTGTGCTCAATTCCATCGTCGGTGGGGTGGGTGGCGTGGTGGTGGGGCAGATCCTCGCCGCGCTGACCGGCGATCAGTCGCTGGGCCAGGCCGGCGGCGACGGTTCCCTGGATATTCCAGCCATCATCAGCAGCGTGATCGGCGGCGGCGCCGGTGGTGCGGTGCTGACCTGGGTGGCGGGGTTCATCAAGAGCAAGCTGCAGGCGCATTAGCCACTGCTGCCCGGCCAGCTTCTGTGGCTGGCCGGGAGTGCCGCGTCAATGCGTCGGGCAACCCTTGGCCTTTACCGTGCGCTGCGTCGTCGCCGGGTTCTTCGCCAGCTTCTCGCCGACCCGTGCCGGCCGTGGCTGCAGCTCGCCGCCGCAGTTCGGGCATTTGCCCTTGAGGGTGTCGGCGGCGCAGCTGCGGCAGTAGGTGCATTCGAACGAACAGATCATCGCGTCACGGCTGTCGCCGGGCAGGGGCGTGGCGCAGCATTCACAGCAAGGGCGAAGTTCCAGCATCGGGACAGTCCTTTTCGAGGGTGGTCGTTCCGGTAATGTGCCGCCACCGTAATGGCAATGCAATATCTCTCAGGGCCGGAACAGGTGCGCATGTCCGGCGCGATACAGCGCCGACTCGCTGAAGCTGTCGCTGGCCAGCACCCGTCCCACCAGGATCAGCGCGGTACGCCGGAAGCCCTTGGCCGCCGTCGCCTCGACGATGTCGTCCAGGGTGCCGAGGACCCAGTCCTGGTCCGGCCAGGTGGCGCGATGGACCACGGCGATCGGGCAGTCGCCGCCGTAGTGCGGGCGCAGTTCCTCGACGATTTTCGGCAGGTTGCGCACGCCGAGATGGATCGCCAGGGTGGTCTTGTGGCTGGCCAGGCTGGCCAGGGCCTCGCCCTCCGGCATCGGCGAGGTGTCGGCGAAGCGGGTGAGGATCACGCTCTGGGCGATGTCCGGCAGGGTCAGCTCGCAGCCCAGCAGGGCGGCGCTGGCGGCGGTGGCGGTGACGCCGGGGACGATCTGGTAGGGAATGCCCAGTTCGCGCAGGTGGCGGATCTGCTCGCCGATGGCGCCGTACAGGCTCGGGTCGCCACTGTGCACCCGGGCCACGTCCTGGCCTTTGGCATGGGCGGCACGGATCGCCTCGACGATCTGCTCCAGGTGCAGCTCGGCGCTGTTGAGCACGGTCTCGGCGGCATGGCCTTCGAGCACGGCGGCGGGGACCAGCGAGCCGGCGTAGATGATCACCGGGCACTGGCGGATCAGGCGCTGGCCCTTGACGGTGATCAGCTCCGGATCGCCGGGGCCGGCGCCGATGAAATAGACGGTCATGGGCGGATCTCTGAACGGAAGAGGGGCGGATTATCCGCCAGAAGCGGGGACCCAGGCCAATGCCAGGGTCATGTCGTCCTGCACCACGCGCTCGATGCGCAACTGCGCCGTGCCGCCGGCCAACTGCTCGGCCAGGGCCAGGGCGCAGCTTTCCGCGACGCCGTAGCAGCCGGTATGGCTGAAGGCGGTCGCCGAGCGATGGCTCAAGCGCGGGGTGAACGCTGCGAGGTGCACGGCACGGTAGAAGTGCAGGGGCAAGGCGAGGTCGGCGGCCAGTTGCTGCAGGCCGGGCTCGTCGCGCTTGAGATCGATGCTGGCCAGTGCGGCCAGGGCATCGAGGGGAATGTCACGGGCCTGCAGGACCTGGCGCAGCAGCCCGGCCAGGTGGCTGGCCGGGGTGCCGCGGCGACAACCCAGCCCGGCGTACAGCGAGGGGACGCCGAACGGGGCCGGCATCAGGCCGCCTGACGCCGGTACAGCCAGGCGCTGATCAGGCCCAGGGCCAGCCAGAAACCGGCGTTGGTCAGCAGCGAGGCGACGATGAACTGCGACTCCAGGGCTTCCGGTGCCAGGCTTTCGTGGACCTCCGGTTGCGGTGCGCCGATCACGTGGGGGATCACCAGCAGGACCAGGCCGACGGCTTTCAGCACCCAGTTGCCGGCGAAGGCGATCAGCGCCAGGCCCACCGCAGTGGCGGCGGCAGTGCCGATCCACCAGAGCTGGCGCTGGGCCAGGTCGGCGGCGGCGGTGCCAGGCAGTTCCGGCGGCAGGCCGAGGTTGGGCGCCAGGCAGAACACGGCGAAACCGCCCAGGCCCCACAGCGCGCCAGCACCGATGCTGCCCGGCGAGCGCAGGGTGTACATGGCCGCCAGCAGCAGGGCGAAGCCCACGGCGACCACCAGGTTGCCGCCGGTGGTGGACAGCACGCGCTGCCAGCCGTCTTCCGGCGACCAGGCTTCCTCGCTGTGTTCATGGCCGCCAGCGGCCGCGTCGGCGTGTTCGTGTTCGTGGGCGGCGGCGGGCGCCGAGTTCTCGTAGGTTTCCGCCTTGAGGATCAGCGGCGCGACCCAGAAACTCTGCAGCAGGGTCAGCAGCAGGGCGGCGAGCAGGCCGGTGAAGCCTGCGGTGCGGGCAATCCGAGTGATCATGCGGTCAGGCCTCAGTGGCAAGGGAAGGCGGCGCTGTGGCGGGTGTCGTGGGCGGCGTTGTGCACCGCTTCGATGTGCGAGAAGCCGGCGAAGTAGACCAGGCACAGGCCCAGCAGCGAGGCGCCGACGGCGGCGACGATGCGCTGGCTGAGGGTGGAGGTGATGGCGGGGGCGTGGCTGGCGGTAGTGATCGGCATGGCGCTTTCCTTTTGCTGTGGTCGGCAACGGACGAGCGCGAAGAACCCCTGCGCGCAACGCCCAGGGGTGCAACAACGCCCGCCCACCGCGGGTTGTGTCAAATCTGTGTCGGGCCGGTCTCCGGGCTGGCGAGGGCTGGATACAGCCGGGGCGTCACCTTCCCATGCACGGGCACAGTGGTCTCGACGCTTTCCTCGCTTACCGTTGCGGGGGCAGCACCGGCCTTGCCGCAGCCCTGGAAGGCTGGCGACGCACCGGTTTCCCGTTTCACCTTGTAATAAAAAAGGCACCCAAACGATCGCGCTAGGAAATCACGCGCATTGACATCCGTCAATACAGCGGTTGACCGGTCTCGGAGCACTGCGTAGCCTTGCCGTTTCGAGGTTCTCCGGCCGATGCCGGAGCTAAGACGGGAACGCGGTGCGCTTCGCAAGGGCCATTCCGCGGCTGCCCCCGCAACTGTAAGCGCTGGATCCATCGACCTGAGCCACTGCCGGACACGGCGGGAAGGCGTCGGTGCCGCTCGCCGGGAGCACAGCGCAAGCCAGGAGACCTGCCTCGAACAGTTTCCACTTCAACCGGGCGGGGTGATCCGGTGGCGAACGTGCCCGGCTGCCCGGGCTTCCGTCCCGCATGCCCGCCATCCTGCTGCCAAGGGCATCCGACATGAAAACACTGGCCAAACTCCCCGTCACCATCGTCACCGGCTTCCTCGGCTCGGGCAAGACCACGCTGCTGCGGCATATGCTGGACAACGCCAATGGCCGGCGCATCGCGGTGATCGTCAACGAATTCGGCGAACTGGGCATCGACGGCGAGATCCTCAAGCAGTGCAGCATCGGCTGCACCGAGGAAGAGGCCAATGGCCGCGTCTACGAGCTGGCCAACGGCTGCCTGTGCTGCACCGTGCAGGAAGAGTTCTTCCCGGTGATGCGCGAACTGGTGGCGCGCCGTGGCGATCTCGACCAGATCCTCATCGAAACCAGCGGCCTGGCCCTGCCCAAGCCGTTGGTGCAGGCCTTCCAGTGGCCGGAAATCCGCAACGCCTGCACCGTCGACGCGGTGATCACCGTGGTCGACAGCCCGGCCGTGGCCGCCGGCACCTTCGCTGCCTTCCCCGAGCAGGTGGACGCCCAGCGCAAGCTGGACCCGAACCTGGACCACGAATCGCCGCTGCACGAACTGTTCGCCGACCAGTTGGCCAGTGCCGACCTGGTGGTGCTGAACAAGGCCGACCTGATCGGCGCCGAGGCCCTGGCCGCCGTGCGCGCCGAAGTCGAGGAAGAGCTGCCGCCGGCGGTCAAGGTGATCGAAGCCAGCAAGGGCGTGCTGCCCTTGGAAGTGCTGCTGGGCATCGGTGCCGAGTCCGAGGCGCACATCGATGGCCGTCGCACCCACCACGATTCGCACCATGACGGCGACGACGACCACGACGATCACGACCACGACGCCTTCGACTCGATCTCCCTCGACCTGCCCGAGGCCGACGAAAGCCTGCTGCTGGACGCCCTGACCCGACTGGTCGCCGACACCGGCATCCTGCGGGTCAAGGGTTTCGCGGCGATCCCCGGCAAACCGATGCGCCTGCTGATCCAGGGCGTGGGCAGCCGTTTCGACAAGCACTTCGACCGTGCCTGGCGCAGCGACGAAGCGCGCATCACCCGCCTGGTGCTGATCGGCCAGGAGCTCGATGCAGCGGCACTCGAAGCCCGTCTGCGCGCGGCCCTGGGCGCCTGATCCATGCACCTGCTGCGGACCCAGCCCGGCGGCTTCGTGCCGGACGACAGCATCGCCGACCTCGGCCAGACTCCCGCCGACCTGGTGATCCTCTGCAGCGGTGACTCGCACCTGGCGCTGCTGGCGGAAACCGCCCGCGAGCTGCCGGACGACTACCCCAGCCTGCGCCTGGCCAACCCCATGCAGGTGCAGAACCATGCGTCGGTGGACCTGTACGTCGACGAGGTGCTGCGCCATGCCAAGGTGATCCTGGTGTCGCTGCACGGCGGCATCGGCTACTGGCGCTATGGGGTCGAGCAACTGGTGGAACTGGCCGCCCGTGGCGTGCAACTGATCCTGGTGCCGGGCGACGACCGCCCGGACCCGGAGCTGAGCAGCCTGGGCAGCATCACCGGCGCCCAGGCCGAGCGGCTCTGGCACTTCCTGCGCCAGGGTGGCAAGGCCAATGCGCTGAACCTGTTCAACTGCCTCGCCAGTCTCTGGTTGGGGCGCGATTATCCCTGGGACGAGCCCCGGCAACTGCCGCGTACCAGCCTCTATCACCCCCGTCACGCCGAGGCCGGGCTGGCCCACTGGCGTGCCGACTGGCAGGCCGGGCAGCCGGTGGTGGCGGTGCTGTTCTACCGCTCGCACCTGCAGGCGGCCAACACCGCGTTCATCGACGTGTTCTGCGAGCGCCTGGCCGGCGCCGGGCTCAACCCGTTGCCGATCGCCCTGGCCAGCCTCAAGGAAGCCGGTTGCCTGGCCCAGGTCGAGGACTGGCTGGATGAAACCGAGGCGGCGTTGATCGTCAACACCACCGGCTTCGCCCAGTCCAGCCCCGAGCAGCCTCACCTGCGTCCGTTCCGCCGCGACATCCCGGTGTTGCAGGCGATCTGCGCGCAGGACAACGAACCCGGCTGGCTGGCCAGCGAGCAGGGCCTCGGCGCCCGCGACCTGGCCATGCACATCGCCTTGCCGGAACTGGACGGGCGCATCATCACCCGGCCGATCAGCTTCAAGGACCTGGCCTGGCGCAGCGAGCGCAGCCAGTCCGACGTGGTCTGCTACCGCCCGCAGGCCGAGCGCATGGACTTCGTCGCCGAGCTGGCCCGGCGCTGGTGCGAGCTGGCGCGCCTGCCCAACGGGCAGAAGCGCGTGGCCCTGGTCCTGGCCAACTACCCGACCCGCGACGGGCGGATCGGCAATGGCGTCGGCCTCGATACCCCGGCGGCGGCGCTGAATATTCTTCGTGCCCTGCGCGAGCAGGGCTATCCGGTCAGCGAGCTGCCGGACAGCGGCACGCAACTGATCCACGACCTGCTCGGCGGCGTCAGCAACGACCTCGACAGCCTCGACCAGCGCCCCTGCGCGCAAAGCATGGCGCTGGACGACTACCTGGCGGCCTTCGCCCGCCTGCCGCTGGCCAACCAGCAGGCGGTGCGCGAGCGCTGGGGCGAGCCGCAGCAGGACCCGATGTTCCGTGGCGGGCGGATGATGGTCGCCGGCCTGCGCCTGGGCCTGACCTTCGTCGGCATCCAGCCGGCGCGGGGCTACCAGCTCGACCAGAGCGCGGTGTACCACGACCCCGACCTGGTTCCGCCCCACGGTTACCTGGCCTTCTATTTCTGGCTGCGCCACGGTTTCGCCGCCGATGCGCTGATCCATGTCGGCAAGCACGGCAACCTGGAGTGGCTGCCGGGCAAGGGCGTCGGCCTGTCGGCAGAATGCTGGCCGGACGCGCTGATCGGGCCGCTGCCGAACCTCTACCCGTTCATCGTCAACGACCCGGGCGAGGGCGCCCAGGCCAAGCGCCGCACCCAGGCGGTGATCATCGACCACCTGATGCCGCCGCTGACCCGCGCCGAAACCTACGGCCCGCTGCGCAACCTGGAGCGCCTGGCCGACGAGTACTACGAAGCGCAACTGCTCGATCCGCGCCGCGCCGTGGAATTGCAGAAGGAAATCCTGCAACTGGTGCGCGACAACCACATCGACCGCGAACTGCAGCTGGACGGTGCGCTGGACGATGCGGCGGTGTGGCTGCCGCGTCTCGACACCTACCTGTGCGACCTCAAGGAGTCGCAGATCCGCGATGGCCTGCACGTGTTCGGCGAGTCGCCCACGGGCCGGCTGCGCATCGACACCCTGGCGGCGCTGCTGCGGGTCGCCCGCGGCGATGGCCGTGGCGCCAATGCCAGCCTGCCGCGGGCGCTGGCGCGGGCCATGGGGCTAGGCTTCGATCCATTGGATTGCGAGCTGGGCGAGGCCTGGCAAGGGCTGCGCCCGGCACTGCTGGCGGCACTCGACTGTGGCCCGTGGCGCACCGCCGGGGATACCCGCGAGCGCCTGGAGCGCTTCGCCGCGCACCTCATCGAGCAGACCCTGGCGGGCGAACCGGCGCTGCCGAGCGAGCCGGCCTGGGACGAAGTCCGCGCCGTGCTCGATGGCCTGCGTGAGCGGGTCGCGCCGCAACTGGATGGCTGCGGCGCCGCGGAAATGCACGGCGTGCTGGCCGCCCTCGACGGCCGCTTCGTCCCTGCCGGCCCCAGCGGCGCACCGAGCCGCGGGCGCCTGGACGTGCTGCCCACCGGGCGCAACTTCTATACCGTCGATGTGCGCAACCTGCCCACGGCCACCGCCTGGCGCCTGGGGTTCGCCTCGGCCAGCCTGATCCTCGAACGCCACCTGCAGGACCACGGCGACCACCTGCGCCAGCTCGGCCTGTCGGTGTGGGGCACCGCGACCATGCGCACCGGAGGCGACGACATCGCCCAGGCCATGGCCCTGATGGGCGTGCGCCCGGTGTGGGCGGCGGGCAGTCATCGCGTCGACGATTTCGAGATCCTGCCCCTGAGCCTGCTGGACCGACCGCGGGTGGACGTGACCTTGCGCGTCTCCGGCTTCTTCCGCGACGCCTTCGGCAACCTGATCAAGCTGTTCGATGCCGCGGTGCAGGCGGTGGCGGCGCTGGACGAGCCGGACGACCTCAACCCGCTGGCCGCGCGGGTGCGCAGCGAGCGTGCGGAGCTGCTGGCCAGCGGCCTGGATGCCGAGCAGGCGCGACGCCAGGCCGGCTGGCGGGTGTTCGGTGCCAAGCCCGGGGCCTATGGCGCCGGTATTCAGAACGCCATCGATGGCCGCCTGTGGCACAGCCGCGAGGACCTGGCCGAGGTCTACCTGAACCACGGTGGCTACGCCTATGGCGGCGCCGACGACGGCACCGAGGCCCGCGCGCCTTTCGCCCGGCGCCTGAGCCAGGTCCAGGCGGTCCTGCAGAACCAGGACAACCACGAGCACGACCTGCTCGACTCGAACGACTACTACCAGTTCCAGGGCGGCATGCTGGCGGCGGTGGAAAGCCTCGGCGACGGCCCGGTGGCCAGCTACCACGGCGACCACAGCCAGCCGGAGCGTCCGCGCATCCGCACCCTGAAGGAAGAACTGAACCGGGTGATCCGCGCCCGCGCGCTCAACCCCAAGTGGATCGATGGGATCAAGCGCCACGGCTACAAGGGCGCCTTCGAGCTGGCGGCGACGGTGGACAACCTGTTCGCCTTCGACGCCACCACCCACCTGATCGACGACCATCATTACCAGTCGCTGGCCGACGCCTATGTGCTCGACGCCGCGACCCGCGAATTCATCCGCCAGCACAACCCCGAGGCGCTGCGGGATATCACCGAGCGCCTGATCGAGGCCCAGCAGCGCGGCCTCTGGCAGGAGCCCGGGGCCTACCGCGAAGCCCTCGAGGAGCAGTTGCTGGACGGCGAGGAAGAGACCCGAGATGACTGAACCCGTGCATTTTCCCCTGGCCGCGGTGGTCGGCGCCGACGAGCTGAAACTGGCGCTGTGCCTGACCGCCATCGACCCGAAGATCGGCGGCGTGCTGATCGAGGGGCCGCGGGGCATGGCCAAGAGCACCCTGGCCCGCGGTCTCGCCGACCTGCTTGGCGACGGGCCGTTCGTGACCTTGCCGCTGGGCGCCAGCGAGGAGCGCCTGGTCGGCACCCTCGACCTGGACGCTGCCCTGGGCCAGGGACGCGTGCAGTTTTCCCCCGGCGTGCTGGCCAAGGCCGATGGCGGCGTGCTCTACGTCGACGAGGTCAACCTGCTGCCGGACCACCTGGTCGACCTGCTGCTGGATGTCGCCGCCAGCGGCACCAACCGCATCGAGCGCGATGGCCTGTCGCACCGGCACAGCGCGCGCTTCGTGCTGATCGGCACGATGAACCCGGAGGAGGGCGAACTGCGCCCGCAACTGCTGGACCGCTTCGGTTTCAATGTCGCCCTGCACGGCCAGCCGTTGCCGCAGGCACGCGGGCAGATCCTGCGTCGTCGCCTGGCCTTCGACAGCGACCCGCAGGGCTTCTGCGCGCAGTGGGCGGCGGCCCAGGAGCAATTGCGCCAGCGTTGCCAGGAGGCCCGGCAGCGCCTGGCGGCGATCGAGCTGGATGACCGTTCCCTGGAGACGATCACCGCACGCTGCTTCGAGGCCGGGGTCGACGGCTTGCGTGCCGACCTGGTCTGGTGGCGTGGTGCCCGGGCCCATGCGGCCTGGCGTGGCGCCGCGGCAATCGAGGATGTGGATATCGAGGCCGTGGCCGAGTTCGCCCTGCGTCATCGCCGGCAGGTGCGCGAGCCGGACGCTGCGCAACCGCCGGCAATGCCACCGCAGAGCGCTGGTCAAGGCACAACGCAGCCGGCGCAGGGCGGGGAGTGGGGCGAGATGCCTGCCCAGCCGGTGACGGTGGGTGCCCGGCGCGAGGTGCCGAGCTGGCCAAAAAAGCCCTGAGCATCCGTGCCCGCGCCAGCGCGGATGCCAGGCCCAGGAGCGGCCGACTCGCCGAGGGCCCGCGCGGTCGCGGGCGCACTGCCGCGCAGGGCCGCCTCGATTGGCCGGCAACCCTGCGCCTCGGGCGTCCACGGCAGCGCGCCGACCTGCGCTGGCAGCAGCGCAGTGCCGAGCCGGCCGAGCTGTGGCTGGTGATCGTCGATGCTTCGGCCTCGACCCGCCGCCATCAGGCCCTGAGCCGGGCCAAGGGCGTCCTGGCGGATTTCTTCGACCAGGCTTACCGCGCCCGTGCGCGCCTGGCCCTGCTCACCGCCAGCGGCAATGCCCCGCGCTGGCAGCGTCACGGCCTGAAAGCCTCGGCGGCGTTGCAGCCCTGGCTGGCGAGTCTGGGAGCGGGGGGCGGTACGCCATTGCTGGCGGCGCTGGCGCAGGCGCGGCAGTGGTTGCTGCGTCGGCAGCGGCAGTTCCCTGACGAATGCCAGCGCTGCCTGATCCTGACCGACGGGCGCCTGCGCACGGAAAAGCCCTTGCAGGCATTGCCGTGCGCCACCTTGCTGATCGATATGGAGCGTGCGCCGATTCGTCTGGGCCGGGCGCGCCAGCTGGCCGACGCGCTGCAATCCGACTATCGGCATATCGATGAACTGCAGGCGCGATAGTCTGCGGTGAAGTGTCGCAGCGACAATAAGCTACAACTTTGCGACTAACTTGGAAGTTTCAAGCTACACGCTGAAAGTTTAAAGAGAAGTGCGTCGGCAATGCCGACTTCTTTATCTTGCAGCTTATGGCTTGCGGCGTGTGGCTGCCGTCAGGCCGGCATGCTCCAGGGCTGCAGGTCATAACCTTTCTGCCGCAGTTCGGCACGCACTTCTTCGAGCAGATGTGCCCATTGCGCCGGGTCGGAGTAAGTGCTGCTCGGTACTTGCTTGCTGCCAATGCGGTTGCTGGTCCGGTCGATCACGGCCAGGCTGAGCTCGCCGGTACCGTTCGGGGCATCCCAGGCTACGCACTGGAAAGGTTCGAAGGCGTGGTCGGCAATCAGCAGGGCTTCGTTGACACGCAGCGGAGCGTTCATGGGTTCGGTCTCTCTATGGTCCCAAACAGCAAAAGAAAGTTGCCGGCGCGGTATGCGCGGCGGCAGGTTATTTGTACTGATGTCCGAAGTAACCGGGGAAGTCACACCCTTCGAGAAATTTTTTATTCGCCGGTCGGACAATGATTTTTTTCCTGGCGCTTGTGACGTTGAATTGGAAGGAAAATTCCATGAAGTAAATGTAATTGGATTTTTCAACGGACAGACGGTAGTGGGGCTATTGGCGTTCGTTGCTACCGTTACGAAAAGGTCTGCCAACATGCTGTTTCCACTCGATTTTCCAATAATTGACGTCAAGGAAAGATCATGCACGAGCCTGCCCCGAACCGCCGTCTGCTGGTCGTCGATCCCTGCGACGATTGCCACCGTCTGCTCCCCGGTTTGCGCAGTGTCGGCTGGGACGTGCACAGCTGTACCCTGGCGGGTGCCCTCGAGCATCCCTGCGATGTCGGCCTGCTGCGCCTGCAGGCGGCCCATCTGCAGCGCCCCGAGGCGGTCAAGGACCTGATCAGCCGCAGCGGCGCCGAATGGATCGCCGTGCTCAGCCCCCAGGAGCTGCGCGCGCAGAAGGTTGGCGACTTCGTCTGCGAGTGGTTCTTCGATTTCCATACCTTGCCGTTCGACGTGTCGCGGGTGCAGGTCACCCTCGGCCGGGCCTTCGGCATGGGTCGCCTGCGTGGCAGCAAGGGCGCGAACCAGGCCGAGGAGCCGGAACACGAACTGCTCGGCGAAAGCCGGCCGATCCGCGAGTTGCGCAAGCTGCTGAGCAAGCTGGCACCCACCGAGTCGCCGGTGCTGATCCGCGGCGAAAGCGGCACCGGCAAGGAACTGGTGGCACGCACGCTGCACCGCCAGTCACTGCGCCACGACAAGCCGTTCGTGGCGATCAACTGCGGGGCGATCCCCGAGCACCTGATCCAGTCCGAGCTGTTCGGCCACGAGAAGGGCGCCTTCACCGGTGCCCACCAGCGCAAGGTCGGGCGCATCGAGGCGGCCCATGGCGGCACGTTGTTTCTTGACGAGATCGGCGATCTTCCCCTGGAGTTGCAGGCCAATCTCCTGCGTTTTCTCCAGGAAAAACACATCGAGCGGGTCGGCGGCAGCCAGCCGATCGCGGTGGATGTGCGGGTCTTGGCGGCGACCCACGTCGACCTGGAAAACGCAATTCTCAGCGGACGCTTTCGCGAGGACCTGTATTACCGCCTCAACGTCCTGCAGGTGGTGACTGCGCCGCTGCGCGACCGGCATGGCGACCTGTCGATGCTCGCCAGTCATTTCTCGCGCTTCTACAGCCTGGAAACCGGACGACGGCCGCGCACCTTCAGCGAGGACGCCCTGAGCGCCATGGGCAGGCATGACTGGCCGGGCAACGTGCGCGAACTGGCCAACCGCGTGCGGCGTGGCCTGGTGCTGGCCGAAGGGCGGCAGATCGAAGCGGCGGACCTGGGGTTGCACGAACAGCACAGCGCGGTCGCGCCCATGGGCACCCTGGAAGACTACAAGCACCAGGCCGAGCGCCAGGCCCTGTGCGACGTGCTCAACCGGCACAGCGACAACCTGAGCATTGCGGCGAAGGTGCTGGGGGTATCGCGGCCGACCTTCTATCGGTTGCTGCACAAGCACCAGATTCGTTGAGCTTCTGCTGGGTTTGGGTTCTGGTTCGGCGAGATTGTCCGTTCGCGTCACCGCCGCGACCGGATGATCTCGCAGCCCCAGCCCGCAAAACTCCGCAAGTAACCCAAGCGAAGGGCCCTGTAAGGGTAATGCCAGTCAGTTAGCGCAATCGGGGCCGCTCTGCGACCCTTCGCGAGCAAGCTCGCTCCCACAAGGTCGTGCAATCCGTGGGAGCGAGCTTGCTCGCGAAGGGCTGCAGAGCAGCCCCGAATTGTCAACGAATCACTGACTGACTGGCATTACCCTGCAAGGGCCCCCTTGGGTCACGCATCAGAAGTAGTAGGGGAATTTCAGGCTGAAGGTGAAGTCCGGTGCATCGTCGGTCAACCCGATGGACAGGTTCGGCACGATGGTCAGCTTGTCGGTGGCGGCCAGGGTCATGCCGACGTTGAAGTAGGCGGCGTTGGCATCGCTGTTGATCAGCGAGACCCAGTCATCGCCGTCCTGCTTGACCTTCGAACGCCGCTGGATCAGGTCGGACACCGAGAACGACATGCTCATCTTCTCGTTGAGGGCGAAGGCTACGCCGGCACCGATCTGCCAGCTGTTGCCCAGCCTGACCTTGCCACCGATCTTCTGGTTTTCGTTGGTGCTGATGTCGTCGAACGACTCTTGCAGGTTGTAGGTGTAGGACAGGCTGCCGAACAGCACCGCCGGGTCGAAGGTCTTGACCAGCGAGATGCCCGGGGTGATCGACCAGACGCCGTTGCCGGTGGGCAGGCTTTCCGGGTAGTTCAGGTTGGAGTTGGTCGGCGACTGACGGAACTTGATGCCATACGGCTCTTTGCCGGTGGGCGCCTTGACCCGCAGGCTGACCACCGCGTCCGGGGCGTATTCGGCCTCGTCCATGAACTTGTAGGCCACGCCGAAGTTGACGTCGCCAATGGTCGGGTCGCGGGTCACGCTTTCCTCCGATAGCGTGCTGGCCGAACCTCCGGCTTCACCCGGCGTGCCGCTGGCACCACCCGACTGGAATTTCGACTCGCGATAGACCACTGGCACGTTGATGTCGAACTGCCAGCGGTTGTTCAGGTTGTAGCGTCCGGTCAGGTCCAGGGTCCAGGTGTCGGAGCGGATGCGGTCGAGGTTGATGTCGCCGAGGAAGATCGAGTCCAGCGCGAGGAAGCCGTTGAGCAGCAGTTGCTTGGTGTCGTAGCGGGCATAGGTGAGCCCGGTCTCGAAGCTGAACTTGCCGCCGCCGAAGAAGCCGCTGGCTTCGTCATACAGGTTGGACACGCTCTGCGCCGGTTCCGAGTCGTCCTTCAGCGACTGGCCATAGGAACTGCCGTTGCCGGCCGCCGCCACCGCCTGGCCGGAGCCCTGCGGCTGGCTGGGCTTGCTCGCCGGCGAACGCACCAGGCGCTTGGGTTGCGGGGCGGCGGGCTGGTCTTCGACCTGGCGGACCCGCTGCTCCAGCACCATCAGTGCCTGCTGCTGCTGTTCGTAACGTTGCTTGAGGGCCTGCAACTCCTGTTTCAGGGCCTCTACCTGGGGATCCTGCGCGGCGTAGAGCAGCGACGAGGGTACTAGAGTGCTCAGACAAACGACTGCATTGAATGACAACGAGCGGTGCATAGGTTAGCCATCCCTTCCAACTGCGCAATAAGTTGCAACAGAGCGTAGATCAATATCCAGAAACGCGAAGGCCTTTTAATTGATCCAGGCTGCAGTTCAGTGCGCCTGCAGTAGGCATGTTGTTGCGCAGTACGACGTTGAGTTGGGTGAGGTTGTTGACGGCGTTGTTGCCGCCCAGCAGGGTGGTGGACTGCAGCACGCCGCCGTCGGCCAGGCGCTGCAGGGTGGCGCCCTGGCCATTGGCGGCCTGGATGCCCATCTGGATGCCGGTGGCGGTGGAGGCGATGCTGACCGAACCGGCGTTGCTGCTGGCATTGATCACGCTGCCGCTGGCCAGGGCCTGGCCTTGCGGGGCATCCAGCTGCGGCGCCTGGTTGGCCTCTTTCACGTTGATCTGAACGTTGTTGTAGGAACTGTTGTAGTCGCCGGCGGCGCGGGTCACCTGGGTCACGCCCTGGCCGCTGCCGAGGCCGGCGCCACCGGTGACGTTGCCGTAGCCTTGCGCCGTCGAGGTGCCGCTGCCGTTCTCGCTGGTGGTGGAGACGTAGAACTGCGGCTTGAAGGTCGATTGCTGCACTTGCAGCGAGGCGGTGGCGCCGATGCGGTCGCCGTTGGCGTTCTGCCAGGTGCTGCTCATGACCACGCCGAAGCTGATGATGCGGCCCGGCATGACATAGCGACCACGCAGTTGCGCCAGTTCCTGGTCCTGTACTTCGATCGGTCTGAACTGTGCGTGGGCGGGAAGGCTGGCGGCTACGCAGAGTGCCACCACCCAGCTTGAAGTCTTCATCGCATGCTCCCTGGAGCTTCCTGCTCACGTTTTCTTGAAATTAGAAGAAGTCGCTCTGGATGAAACCGAACTCCATCAACTGGGCATCGTCGATGGGTTTGAAACTGTTGAGCTGGTGCTTGGCGGTCAGCGGTTCCGGCGGCAGGAGCAGGGCATTGGCCTTGTCGTAGCCGGGGCCGATGACGGCGAAGATGATGCCGTTCCAGCCTTTGACGAAGTCGTCGAACTTGTAGCGCTTGTTACCCAGTACCGGGTCGCCGACGTAGACCCAGTCCTTCTCGGTGCGTTGCAGCACGACAAAGTGCTTGTAGCCACGGATGTCCATCAGCACCACGACCGGGATGCTCACGCTCTGCAGGCTTTCCGGCGGGATCTTGTAACCGCGGGCGCGCATGCCGAGGCTTTCCACGTAGCGCTTCATGTCGAGCATGGAGAAGCCCTGGACCCGCACCGTTGCCGGATCGGAGTGGGCGAGCATGCCTTCGATGATGTGCGCCTCGTCGACGTCCAGCCAGTAGGCTTGCTTGAGGATGGTGCCGAGGGCGGCAGCGCCGCAGCTGAAGTCGGTCTTCTGTTGCACCAGGTTGGCGAAGCGGCGTTCGCGGATGCTCTGCACTGGCTTGTAGATCATCGTGCCGCCAGGCAGGGCGGCGATGGCCATCTGTGCGGCGTTGGCTGCGCCGGTCGGTACGCCCAGGACCACCAGCAGCGAGAGCAGGAGCGCGCGCATGTTCTTCCCCATCCTGTGGATTCAAAGGAAAGGGGCCCCGAAGGGCCCCGATCGAGGCTGTTACATGCCAGTGCAGGCGCGGCAGCCCGAGGCGATGGACAGCGAGTTGTTTTGCTGGTTGCCGTTGCCGGCCGAGACGTTGGCGCCGATGTTGCCCGACACGCCGTTCAGCGAGTTGGTCAGCGAAGCGCTGTTGGTCACAGGGTTGACCCAGCCGGTCGGTACCAGGACCTGGTAGGAGGCTACGCCGTACAGCGCGAAGTCGCCTTCCTCGTGGAACTTCAGCGGGTCTTTCTGGGTTTGGCCATGGCCACCACGATCGCCGTAGCCACCATGGCTGTCATCCTTGCGTTCCACATAACCAACGCCATCGCCCTCGTAGCTGCCCCATGCAGCGAAGGCGCTATGCAGGGTTTTGGTGTCGTAGGTGCGGTCGGCTTCGTTGGTGACTTTCAGGCCGGTAACGCTCTGGTTGGCGCCAGCGGCTGCTGCGGCCACCCGACCGCCGGATACGGCGATGGCGAGGTTGTTTTTCTGTTGGTTGAAGTCGCCGGCGGTGACGTTGATGCCGATGTTGCCCGAGCTGCCATTGCCGGAGTTGTTGAGGGTAGCGGTGTTGCGGGTGGAGTAGTTCTTGACGGTGTTGCCCACGTTGCTCTGGGTCGAGGTGGCCATGGCCACGGCGCTGCCGAAGATGAAGTTTTCGTCGGCGGTGGCGATTGCACCCATGTTGTCTTGTTGGTTGCCGTCACCGGCCGCGGTGTTGGCGCCCAGGTTGCCCTGCGAGCCATTGGCCGAGTTGTCCATCTTGGCGTCGTTGCGGGTGCCTTCGTTTTTCACGAAGTTGCCGCTGTTGGCCTGGGTGTCGATCACGGTGGCGGCGGAGCCGGCGGTGATCAGCAGGTTGAGCAGGATGCTCTCGGTGTTGTCGTGACCGCCGTTGTGGCCGCCGTGACCACGGTCATCGCCGCGTCCGCCTGCTTGTGCAGCAACTGCCATGACCGCTGCGAGTGCGAATACCAGAGGCTTGAGTGCCATTTGTGGTTTCATGGTGTTTCTCCGCATTATCTTTTTTAGGTTAAGTGTTGTGTTGCCATTTCGGGTCAGTCAGCGACCCGGATGCTCAGGGTGTTGGCCATTCGGTTGCCCACCCCGGCACTCTGATTCAACTGCACCACGCCGCGGCTGCCGGTGAATGCCTGGTCACTCGTGTTGACCTGGCGACTGCCGGGGGTGTGGCTGGTTGAATCGGAGCTGTTGGACAGCGCCACGTTCTGCTGAACCAGGACGCTGTCATCGATGCTTTGCGGTACCGCGCTGATGCCGATGCGCACCGCGTTGGCTTGCTGTGTTCCGGCCCCGGCGGACTGGTTGATGCCCAGGACCCCGCTGCCGTTGCTGAAGGCGTTGCCAGAGATGCTGGCGTTGGCATCGATGGCGCGGCTGGCGGCCGTGTCGATGCGCTGGATGATCCGGGTGGTGGCCTGGGCCTCGTGGCCGATGGCGATGGCCCGGGCGTTGGCTTGCTGCTGCTGGTCGCCGGCGGCCTGGTTGATCGACAGGTTGCCGTTGTAGCCGCTGCCGCTGTTGTCGAGGTTGGCGTTGTCCTGCACCGGCGAGGCGGCGAGGGCGCTGGCGCTGCAGAACAGGGCGAGGTAGAGAAGGCTGGCTTTCATCTCATTTGCCCCCGGTGAGGATCTGCAGCGGAGCGAGACCGCCGCTGACTGCCGAGCCGACCCGGTTGGAGATCGAGTTGGCACCCGCCGCACCGCCGCTTCCGCCTGCGGCACCAAGGCTGCCCATGCCTGGCAGTGTGCTCGGCACCGTGTTCACCCCCCGCACGCCGCCGGTGTCCGGCAGCAGTACCCGGGTCACGGTCGAGCCGCTGGCGACATGGGCGAAGTCGCCGTCGCTCAGTTCGTTGGTCTGGCTGAGGACGCGGGCCGACGGGTTGGTGTTGACGGTGGTCGGATTCGGATCAGGACGTTCCCGGCGAATCGCAGGGCGGGTCTTGACGTCACGGTCCAGGACGATCACGCCATTGCCTTCGGCCTGGGCCTGGGCGGCGAGGAGGGAAGCGCCGAACGCGCATCCGATGAGCATGAGGTGAAGCAGGCTTTTATTGTGAGTCACCACGGCGGCGGTTCCTTCTTCTGGTCGCTGGGCCTGTTCAGCGTTGCGAGGAGAAGAGCAGAAGCTGTGCCGCTTTTTATTTGTTATTGAAAATCAATGGCTTGCGAGAAAGTGACGAAAATACGTCACCTTGACTGTTAAGTGGCTGAAACAGCTGCCGGGCCTCTGGCCCGGGAACAGGGGGCAAAAGGCCTGAGAATGGGCTTTGCAGGGGCGTTGTATCAACCGTGCAACAGTCGCCTGCGTGGCGTTGACGCAGGCTCTGCGTCGCGGGGTCGGGGCAACCAGACTGTATCGCTGGCTTAACACTCGGTCGCGCAGTCGGCGGCCTTGCCCGCGAGCAGGCGCTGTACCGCCGCCAGCACCGTGGCCCGGCGGGCGGACCAGTCGCCCTGGATGATCTGCAGGGGCTGGGCATGACGTTCCAGCCAGTCACGACTGGCGTCGAAGAAAGCCTGGCGCTCGGTGAGCTGTGGCTGGCAACGCTGGCCGTCGCCGATCCACGGCACGCCCTCGGGACTGAGCAGCAGGTGCAGGTCGTAATGCCGTTCCAGCAGCGCCGGCTCCAGCCAGTCCGGGCAGGCGCCGAACAGGGTGCGGCTCCAGAGGATGTTGCTCAGCAGGTGGGTATCGAGGATCAGCAGCGGCGGTCGGCGCAGGCGCGCGGCGTCCTCGCGGGCCAGCTGGCCGCGGGCGACGGCCGGGATATCGGCGTAGCAGGTGTCGCGCTGCTGCTCGTCGATGAAGTCGCGCACGTACTCGCCCACCAGCTCGCCGCCGAAGTGTGCCTGGATCTCCGCACCCAGCCAGCTCTTGCCGCTGGATTCGGGCCCTGCCAGCACCAGGACCTTCATGCGCCGACCAGTGCCGGGTCGCGCCGCCACTCGCGCAGGCCCTGGATCGCCAGCAGGGTGAACAGGGCGTAGAGGCCGGCGGCGAGGTACAGGCCCTGCCAGAGGAACAGGCCGACGCTGACCACGTCGATGACGATCCACAAGGCCCAGCACTGCACGCGTTTCTGCGCCATCCACCACTGCGCCACCAGGCTGAAGCCGGTGATCGCGGCATCCAGCCAGGGCTGCTCGCCGTCGGTCCAGGTGCTCATGGCCGCGCCAAGGGCAGCGCTGACCAGTACCCCGACCAGCAGGCCCAGGCTGACCTGCGTCGGTGCGAGCAGGCTGACCTTGCGCGCTTCGCGGGTGTCATCCGGGCGCGTCCACTGCCACCAGCCGTACACCTGCAGCACGGCATACACCCCTTGCAGGGCCATCTGCGAATACAGGTGCGCGTCGCGCAGCACCCAGCCGAACAGGAGCACGCCGACCAGGCCGACCGGCCAGCACCAGGCGGTCTGCTTGACGGTGAGCCAGACGGAGAAAGCGCTGAACAGGACAGCGCACCATTCGAGGCCGGACATCGGCGTTCCTTGTATCGCAGGGGGAAAAGGCGGGGCCGGATTGTACCCGGATGGCGGTTTTCTTACAGCGCTGGCGTGGCGATTCACCTGGCATTTTTGTCAGTTACCGCCCTCAGGCCTTTCTGTCAGGCTTTTCTCCGAGGCGCTGGTCAGAGGTTCGCGGTTCTCCTGCCGCCCGGAAACGTCAATCCAGGCATGCAACGGAGAACCCTGACATGCGAACCGTTACCGAAAAAGCCCTGCTGCTGTTGACACTGCCGCTGCTGTTGCCCTGGTCGGCGGCCCGAGCGGAAAGCTGCGCGGACACCGTGCAATTGCTTCAGCAGCTCTACAACAACACGGTCAACGTGTGCCCCGATGGCGAGCCGGCATCGAGTTGCTCGGGGATCACGCTCAGGGCCACCAGACGTGCCGAGCCGTCGATGGGCCAGAACTGGAATGCCTGGGATCCGAACCCGCAGACGGTGGCCAGGGGGACCTGGTCCTTCTCCTACCTGCGGGCGGATGTCAACTTCAGCTACCTCGCCGTAGCGGGCAACAATGGTTTCATCATCACGCCCCGGTCGAACCTCTGCCCGGGACAACAGCCCTCCGAAGTACAGTGCAGCTTCCCGATGGATGGCTGGACCAGTGAGCGTAGCGACCGGGGCTGTGGCGACAACTCCAGGACCGGCATGATCGAGAATCTTTGCCAGGAGCGGCGGATCACCAGCGGCGCGGCCTGGCTTGCCGATTTCAGGAGCCGGAAACCCCCTACGAGCCAGTTTTCGGACGATCAGTTCCGTTCGCAGTGTGCTTTCGACATGGCCCCGAGCCGTGGCCAGGCCGGGCGCGCGACGGCGTTCGCGACCTTCCTCGATGCCGCGCGCCAGACCAATGCGCAAGAGTTCATCATGGCCAATGAACTGATGCTCACCAACACCCAGGCCCCCAATATCCTGGCGTTTTTCTACGTCGATGCGGCCGGGCGCCCCGATGCCCTGCAGAACCAGCGCGATTACCTGACCAAGACGGGCAATCATCGACCGGTCATCCGCATCGTGCTGCCCAGGTCCAAGGGCGAAAGGGCGCAATTCTTCTGTGACGAGCAACAGATGGCCTTCACTGGCACCAGCAGGTCGCCCGCATTCTGCCGGCCGACAGCCCCGGTAGTAAGCGACCCGGCGCAGTCGGCGGCACAAATTGCGCAAGTGGCGCAGAACGCCCAGGTGAACCAGGCCCTGCAGGCCGCCGGGGTACCGCCGGCGAATGCCTCGCTGAGCCAGCAGGACCAGGCGCTGCAAGCTGCCGGAGTCAGCCAGGCGGCCCAGGCCCAGGCAGCGGTTGCGGCGGTTGGCCAGAAATGCGCCCAGTACATCGAGAAAGCCGAATGGGTGGAGCGTGACGAGGTGGGCTACGGCAAGGGCTGGTCGCTGAACATCACCCCGACCGCCTGCGGTCGCCAGGTCCGTGCCGACGAGTACGACGCGATCTACCGCGAGCTGTTCACCAAGTACGGCAATGACCCGCGCTGGAACGAGGGAGACAGGGCCGGGACCATGTACACGCAACTGATCTGCCACGCCATCACCGTGAGCACCAAGCCGGAATGGAACATCGAGCCGCAACGGCCGAACATTTCCATGCAGGCGGCCGTGACCCTGCCGTACGTGTGCAATCCGCTGCCGTCGGATGCCGGGAAGTAGCCGGTACCTGTCAGCACCCTGCGCCTGCCGCGACGGCGTTCCCGGCAGGCGCTCTGCACGGCGCTTTTGCCATCGCACCTGATATTTTTGCCAGTTTCGCCCCAGGCCCTTTGCGGGCAGATTGTGCTTGCGGCGTCGAGTTGTGGCTGTCCAGTCGTTGTTGCGTCGAATCACTCATTGACGAACTGCTTCGGCAGTTCCTGGAGACGGGATGATGAACAGACGTATCGAGGGTTGGACGCTGCTGATGGCTTTGCCATTGCTGGCGCAGACGGCGCTGGTGGGCGCGGCGGACTGCGACACGACCGTGCAGGAGCTCCAGCAGAGCTACAACAAGGTGGTCGACACCTGTCCGGGGGCCAATGGCGAACCGCAAGCGGCGTATTTCTGCTCCGGCCTGGTCCTGCGCGGCACCAAGCGCCCCGAGCACTTCGGGCAGCCGGAAGGCTCGTTCTATACCTTCCAGACCAGCCCCAATGCCCAGGCGGTCGGAACCACCGCCGCGACCTACATCCGTGACGACATAAACTTCCAGGATTTCACGGTGATGGGCGACGAGTGGACCAACTTCAATGATGGCTACATCCTCGAGTCGGCCTGGGACGTTGCCAACGACGAAGACAAGTCCTTTCTGGCCTGCGCCGTGCCGCGGGACATGTGGGCCTACGATCGCGCCGATCAAGGCTGCGGCGACAACTCGAAGACACCGGAGAACGAAGGGCCATCCTGCGCTGCGCAAGGCGTGACCGGTGACACCTGGACGGCCACGTACTTCGATCCCTACAAGCATGGCGAGACCCAATACATCGGCGGCAAATCCTGTGCCTTCGACATGAGGACGCTGGACAACCAGAAGAGCTCGGACGCGTTCCTGCAATTCCTCAAGGCGCGCCAGGCCATGGAGAACGACCCCACCTCGGACGAAGGCTTCAAGTCCTATCCGGAGGTACGCTTCACCAACCCGAAAAGCGGTAACGCGGCGGTCAAGGCGTTTTTCTACACCGACACCGCAGGTCGCGAGGCTGCGCTGAAGAACCAGCAGGACTACAAGAAGGTCACCGGCAAGGACGTGCCTATCGTGCAGGTCGAGTTTCCGAAGAAGAAGGGTGACAAGGTGACCTTCTCCTGCGACGCGAAACCGGCGCCCGGACCTGCGCCGGTGCCCGCAGCGGGTACCGATCCTGCCGAGGTTGCCGCCGGTGGCTGGGGCACGGGCAGCGACCCGAAACAGTGCTCCAGCTATATCAAGGAAGTCAAATGGATCAACCGCTGGGACTACTACCTCGGCCGCCATGTCGATTCGGTCTCGGTGGTGCCGACCGACTGCGGTCGCGAAATCGGTCCTGACCAGACCGACAAGGCCTTCGCCGAGCTGAAGCAGAAAGCCACCGCCTTGCCGGGCGGAGCAGCCAAGTGGAACAACCGGGACGGCACGCTGCGGCGCCAGTTCGTCTGCCATATCGTCCTGGAAGAGAACGGCCTGCCGGTCCGCTACAAGCGCGAATACAACCTGGAGCCGATCCGCAAGGAAGTGTCCCATGAGCAATCCCTGGTGGATCATTGCAACCCGCCGCTGACCGACGACGGGATGATCGGTGGCTGGGGGCCTGATGGCTCGCCGCAGTGCACGCAATATGTCAGCTCGGTCAGATGGGTGCCGCGCAAGTTCACGGAATATCCCGGTGAGACTATCATGTCGCTGGAGGTCATTCCGACCGACTGCGGGCGCAAGATCGGCCCCGACCAGACCGACAAAATGATGAAGGAAATCAAGGACAAGGCCCTGGCCGCCGACCCACGCGGCGCAGAGTACTGGGGCAACAAGGATCGCTCGATGCGCAACCAGACCATTTGCCTGATGAAGCTCTATCGGGACAAGAAGGAGTGGAACATCGAGTCGAAACGGCCAAACGAGACCTCTCTGGCTGACGTCGAAGCGGCCCAGTGCAACCACAAGTGATGTGCTGACCTTTGCGCCACCGGTATCCCCTTGGGGATACCGGTGGCTTTTTCATGCCCGGAACTGCCCCAACACCTGCTCCAGCGACGCACTCAGGCGCCCGAGCGCCTGCCCGGAAGCGCTCGACTGCTGCGCGGCGATGGCCGTCTGCCGCGACAGGTCGGCGGTTTCCACGACGTTGCGGTTGATCGCCTCGACGGCATCGGCCTGTTGCGAAGTGGCGCTGGCGATCGAGGCATTGAGGGTGGTCAGGTTGTGCAGCACCTGGCTGATGGCGTCCAGGCTGGCGCCGGCTTCGCTGGCTTGCTCGACGGTTTCCCGCGAGGCCTGGCTGCTGGCGTCGATGGCCTTGACTGCAGCTTCCGACTGGCCCTGCAGGTGTTCGATCATGGCCTGGATCTCGGCCGTGGACTGCTGGGTGCGCTGGGCCAGCAGGCGCACCTCGTCGGCGACCACGGCGAAGCCACGACCCTGTTCTCCGGCCCGGGCGGCCTCGATGGCGGCATTGAGGGCCAGCAGGTTGGTCTGTTCGGCGATCGCCCGGATCACTTCCAGCACGCTGCCGATTCGCGTGCTCTGGCTGGCCAGGGCCTGGATCACCCGTACCGCCTCGTCGATGGTGGCCGACAGCTCGTCGATCTTGCGCAGGCTGCCGTGGATGCTGTGCTGACCTTGCCGGGCGCGGTCCTGGGCCTGGCCCATCTCGCTGGAGGCCTGTTCGGCGTTCTTCGCCACGTCGTGCACGGCGTAGGTCACCTCGTTGATCGCCGTGGCCACCTGGTCCATCTGCTGAGACTGCTGCTCGCTGCGCTGTTGCGCCTGCTCGGCACTGCTGCCGACGGCACCGGCGGAACCCTGCAGTTCATGGGCGGCGTCGCGCAGGCGCAGCACCACTTGCTGCAGTTGCCCGGTGAAGGTGTTGAAGTGCTGGCCGAGGCGGGTGATCTCGTCGTTGCCGTGGGTGTCCAGGCGCCGGGTCAGGTCGGCCTCGCCGCTGGCGATGGTGGCCATGGCGTCCTCGGCTTCGCGCAGCGGCAGGACGATGCTGCGACCGATCATGATCACCAGCAGTGCGAGGACCGCCGCGATGCTCGCGCCGAGCAGCGAAGCGTCACGCAACTGGCGCTGGAACTCGGCCTGCATGTCGTCGATGTACACGCCCGAACCGATGATCCAGCCCCAGGGCTGGAACAGCTGGATATACGAGGTCTTCGCCACCGGTTCGCTGGCGCCGGGCTTGGGCCAGCGGTAATCGATGCTGCCGGCGCCCTTGGCCTTGGCCAGGGTGACCATCTCGTTGAACAGGGCAAAGCCGTCGGGGTCGCGGATGGCGCCAAGGTCCTGGCCTTCCAGCTTGGGGTTGGTCGGGTGCATGACCATCTTCGGGCCGAGGTCGTTGATCCAGAAGTAGTCGCTGCCGGCGTAGCGCAGCCCGCGCACCGCGGCGATGGCCTGCTGCTGCGCAGCCTCGCGGCTCAGGCTGCCGGCGGCCTCGAGGCCCTGGTAGTAGGCGAGCACACCGGCGGCGGTCTCCACCACGTGGCGGGTCTTCTCGGCCTTGGCCTGGTACAGGTCGTCGTGGATCTGATTGAGCATGAGCAACCCGAGGGTCAACAGCATCGCAACGGCCAGCACCAGGATGAGCCACAGGCGCCGGCTGATGGACATACTCCGTAAAGTCTTCATGAAGGTGGCCTCGAGTTCTTGTTATTGTCACGAGCATCCAAGCACGCTTTGCCCAACCAACCTACTCGACCAAAGCCTAAGTGGTTGAATCGGCGGGTCCATTACATATCCGCGGCAGCGTTTGGCCGACGTCTCTGATAGGATTTCGGCCTTCTTGCGCCAACCTGAAGGGCGCGCCGGCTTTTTTACGATCGCCATGCGCAGCGTGCCTGGGCCTTGAACCACGTAATGAAAACTACAACGGGGCATGCCGCGAGCATCGCCTCACGGGGGAATGATGGATTTTTGGACCGCCATGCAGGCAGTGATTCTCGGCATCGTCGAGGGTCTGACAGAGTTTTTGCCGATTTCCAGTACCGGCCACCAGATCGTCGTGGCCGACCTGATCAACTTCGGTGGTGAGCGGGCCATGGCCTTCAACATCATCATCCAGCTCGGCGCGATCCTCGCCGTGGTGTGGGAGTTCCGGCGCAAGATCCTCGACGTGGTGGTGGGCCTGCCTCGCCAGCGCCAGGCCCAGCGCTTCACCGTCAACCTGCTGATCGCGTTCTTCCCGGCCGTGGTGCTGGGGGTGGCGTTCGCCGACCTGATCCACGAATACCTGTTCAACCCGGTCACCGTGGCCGTGGCCCTGGTGGTGGGGGGCGTGATCATGCTCTGGGCCGAGCGGCGCCAGCACGTGATCCGCGTCGAGGAAGTGGACGACATGCGCTGGACCGACGCCCTGAAGATCGGCTGCGCGCAGTGCCTGGCGATGATCCCGGGGACCTCGCGCTCCGGTTCGACCATCATCGGCGGCCTGCTGTTCGGCCTGTCGCGCAAGGCGGCCACCGAGTTCTCGTTCTTCCTGGCCATGCCGACCATGGTCGGTGCCGCGGTGTACTCGGGCTACAAGTACCGTGACCTGTTCCAGCCCGACGACTTCATGGTCTTCGCCATCGGCTTCGTGGTGTCGTTCATCTTCGCCATGATCGCCGTGCGCGGCCTGCTCAAGTTCATCGCCAGCCACAGCTACGCGGTGTTCGCCTGGTACCGCATCGGCTTCGGCCTGCTGATCATCGCCACCTGGCTGTTCGGCTGGGTCGACTGGTCGGTGGCCCACGGCTGATGAAGCATCCGCGCCTCAAGCTGCTGGCCTTCGTCCTGCTCTGCCTGGTGCCGCTGGGCGGCGCGCTGAAGGTGGGGCTGGCCGGGCAGTCGTGGCTGCCGGCGCTGCTCTATGGCCTGGCGAGCCTGGTGTGCGCCGGGCTCTACTGGCACGACAAGCGCCAGGCCCTGGGGCAGGGCCGGCGCATTCCGGAGCGGCTGCTGCATGCCAGCGAGCTGCTCGGCGGCTGGCCGGGCGCGCTGGTGGCGCAGCAGTTGTGGCGACACAAGACGCGCAAGCTGTCCTATCAACTGGTGTTCTGGCTGATCGTGCTGGTGCACCAGGTGGTGTGGGTGGACTGGTTGTTCCTGGGGCAGTGGAAGCACCTCTTCTGAGAGGGCCTCGGGCGCGATGAGCCGGCTCAGTCGAGCAGCAGGCCCACCCGCACCCGCTTCGGCAATTTCCCCACCACCAACTGGTGCGAGCGTTGCAGCAGTGCCTCCAGGGCCTCCCGTCCCAGCGCACGGGGGCTCGCCACGCTGATCCAGTGCGCTCGTGCCAGGTACGGCGCCGGCCGGATCCCCGGCATGTCCACGTAGCCGAGGAACAGATCCGGGTCGACCTTGAACGACAGGCCCGCTCCGGCCAGGTCCATCACCGCGAACATCTTGTTGCCGGCCACGGAAAACACCCGCACGCCGCCCCATTTGTAGTCTTCCCGCGTTCCCGGCAGGCCCAGGCAGAAGGCTGCGACCTGTTCGTCGCTCAGGTTTTTTTCAGACATAACGTTCTCCACATTCCTCGAACGAGGTGACCAGGTGATCGATCCACGCCCGCACTGCCGGCAGCACGCCGCGCCGGTGCGGGTAGACCGCTTGCAGGTAGCCGCTGGGCATCGACCAGTCCGGCAGCAGGTTGACCAGTTCGCCCCGTGCCAGTTCTTCCTCGCAGTGCAGCAGGGGCAGGGCAGTGAAGCCAAGGCCGGCGAGGGCGGTGGCCTTGCGCACGACGAAGTCGTCGATGGCCAGGCGCGCTTCCATGGCCAGTTCCTCGCGCTTGCCGTGCTTGTCCAGCAGGCGCAGGTGCACCAGGCGATCGGCCTCCACCGCGCCCAGTACCGGCAGGCCGGCCAGCTCCGACGGATGCTGCACCGGGTGCTGGTGGGCGAAATCGGGCGAGGCGACCAGTTGCATCTGCGCCCGGTTGAGCCGACGGGTGACCAGCGCCGGGTCTTCGTCACCCTCGTCGCGCACCCGCAGGGCGACGTCGATGCCTTCGTTGATCAGGTCGACCCGCCGGTTGACCAGGACCATTTCCAGTTGCACCTGCGGATGCAGTTCCAGGAACCGGGTGATGACCGCCGGCAGGAAGGCATGGGCCAGGCCCACCGGGCTGGAGACCCGCAGCCGGCCACGGGGCTCGCTGGTCATGCTGGCCACTGCCTCGTCGGCCATTTCCGCCTCCAGCAGCATGGCCTGGCAGTGCCGCAGGTAGCGCTCGCCGACCGCGGTCAGCTTGAGCTGTCGGGTGGTGCGTTGCAGCAGGCGGGTGCCGAGGCGTTCTTCCAGCTCGGCGATGCGTCGCGACAGGCGTGACTTGGGGATGCCCAACTGGCGTCCGGCGGCGGCGAAGCCACCGGCCTCGACGACGCGGGCGAAGTAGAACAGGTCATTGAGGTCTTGCATGATTGTTCCATGAGTGGGACGAACTAACGCGAATTCGGGATCTTATCAGCTATTCATCATGCCATTAGGATTCTCTCCATCGTCACCGCCGACCAGCGGTCTCAAATCAAGGAGAGCACCCATGAAACTGTTGCACATCGACTCCAGCATCCTCGGCGACAACTCGGCCTCGCGCCAACTGAGCCAGAGCGTGGTCCAGGCCTGGCAGGCCGCCGATTCGTCGATCGAGGTGGTCTACCGTGACCTGGCCGCCGACGCCATCAGCCACTTCTCCTCGGCGACCCTGCTGGCCGCCGGTACCCCGGAAGAGGCGCGCGACGCCGCCCTGGCCCATGAAGCCAGGCTGAGCGCCGAGACCCTGCAGGAGTTCCTCGATGCCGACGCCGTGGTCATCGGCGCGCCGATGTACAACTTCAGCATCGCCAGCCAGCTCAAGGCCTGGATCGACCGCATCGCGGTCGCCGGCAAGACCTTCCGCTACACCGAGACTGGCCCTGAAGGCCTGTGCGGCGGCAAGAAGGTGATCGTGGTGTCCACCGCCGGTGGCCTGCATGTCGGCCAGCCGACCGGTGTCGGTCATGAAGACTTCCTCAAGGTGTTCCTTGGTTTCATCGGCATCACCGACATCGAGTTCGTCCGTGCCCACGGCCTGGCCTATGGTGACGAGCCGCGCAACAACGCGATGCAGGCCGCCCAGGCACAGATCGCCAACGAGCTGTTCGTCGCCGCCTGATCCAGCTGTCAGCAGTTTCATCCAGCTTTCATCCGTGCCGATCTGGCCCGCTCTATGCTTGGCATAGGGCGGGTCATCGCCATTTGGGTGAAGGTGAAACAAAATGTGGCTTGCAAGGACGTTATTGGTGCTGTGTACGCTGGTCTGCAGCCTGCTGGTGCAGGCGGAACCGGCGCAGCACTGGAACGTCGGCCTGCACCGCATGAGCGTCCCCGACCCGCTGGATGGCCAGCCCATGCAGGTCCTGGCGTTCTACCCGTCCACGGGCGAACCCCATGTCCGGCGCATCGATGGCTATCGCCTGTATGTCGCTGCCGAAGCACCGGTGGTGATGGGGCGCTTCCCGGTGCTCGCCCTGTCCCACGGTAACACTGGCACGCCGATGGCCCTGCACGACCTCGCCAGTGCCCTGGCGCGGCGTGGTTTCGTGGTGGTCGCCGCTGTGCACCCGGGCGACAACAACAAGGATCACAGCCGTCTCGGGACCATGAGCAACCTCTACGGGCGCCCGCTGCAGATCAGCGCGGCGATCACCGCAGCCCTCGACGACCCGTTGCTGTCGCCCTACGTCAGTGGCGACCAGGTGGGCATGATCGGCTACTCGGCCGGGGCGGAAACCGCGCTGATTCTTTCCGGAGCACGTCCCGACCTGCAGCGCCTGCGGCGTTACTGCGAGGAACGTCCGCTGGATGCCGATGCCTGTTCCCGCCATGGCGAGGTGATCGCCGACCGCGACGACCTGCTGCCGGAGCCGGACCCGCGGATCCGCGCCTTGCTGCTGATGGCCCCGCTGAGCCTGAGTTTCGGTCGCCAGGCGCTGGCCGAGGTGCAGGTCCCGTCGCTGATCTACAGCGGCGACCATGACCAGTTGCTGGCGGTGGACAAGAACGCCGAGGCCCTGGCCCGCAAGTTGCCGGTGACGCCCAACTACCGCAGCCTGCAGGGGGCGGGGCATTTCGTCTTCATGTCGCCCTGCGACGACACCCAGCGCGCCCGCATGCCGGCGTTGTGCAACGACCCCGACGGCGTCGACCGGATCGGCATCCACCTGTCGCTGCAGTCCGAAGCCACGCGCTTCTTCAATCGCGCCCTGGGCGTGCCGAGCCGCGCCGGCCTGCACACCGCCGATCAGTGAGCGGCGGAGCGGCGCAGTATCACCAGGACCAGCCCGACGCCGAGCAGCGAGAGCAGGGCGGCGACGCAGAAGATCCAGGCATAGCCCAGGTGAGCGGCGACGAAGCCCATCACCGGTCCGGCGATCGCCAGGGCCAGGTCGAAGAACACCGCATAGGCCCCCAGGCCCGCGCCACGGCTGGTCGGTGGGACCTGCTTGATCGCCTCCACGCCCAGCGCCGGATAGACCAGCGACAGGCCGAACCCGGTCAGGCCGGCGCCGACCAGCGCGAGGACGGGTGACGGTGCCAGCCAGAGCAGGGTCAGGCCCAGGGTCTCCACGGCCATGCAGGCGATGGCCACGCGGTAGCCGCCCCACTGGTTGACCGCGTTGACGAACAGCAGGCGCGAGACGATGAAGCAGATGCCGAAGGCGCTGAGGCACCAGGCCGCGCCGGTCCAGCCGCGTTCCAGGTAGAAGAGGGTGACGAAGGTGGTCAGGGTGCCGTAGCCGATGGATGCCAGGGTCAGCGCCAGGCCGCACGGGGCCACGCGGGCGAAGGCGGCCCAGAACGGCAGGCGTTTGCCGCGCACCACTGGCAGCGATGGCTGGCTGCGGATCACCAGCAGGGCGATGACCGCCAGGGCGGTCAGGCCCAGGCCGATGCTCCAGAAGCCGGTTTCCGCTGCCAGGATCACCCCCAGTGGCGCGCCGATGGCGATGGCTCCGTAGGAGGCGATGCCGTTCCAACTGATGACCCGCGCGGTGTGTTCGGCGCCGACCTGGCCGATCCCCCAGCTCAGGGTGCCGACCCCGATCAGGCCCTGGGCGATGCCCAGCAGCACCCGTCCCGCCAGCAACAGCAGCAGGCTGGGCAGTGGCTGCTCGATCAGCAGCGCCGAGGCCCAGGTCAGCAGGCCGGCACCGGCGATGCCGAACAGGCCGTAGGCGATGGTCCGGCGCGTGCCCAGGCTGTCGGCCAGGCGCCCGGCCATGGGCCGGCTGAGCAGGGTGGACAGGTACTGGATGCCGATCACCAGGCCCGCCACTACCGCGCTGTAGCCCAGCACATCGTGGACATGGCTGGGCAGCACCGCGATCGGCAGGCCGATGCAGATGAAGGCGATGAAGGTATAGAAGACGATCGAAAGGATCTGCAGGGTGATGGAGAGCGACGAGGGTGACGCGGAGGGTGCGGCAGACATGGGGTTTCGTTCGCAGGCAAGCGGTTGAAGGCTCACATGATGGCTGCGCGCGAGGATAAAAGAAAGCAGGCTAACGAATTATTCGACAACCCGGCGAGCCGGTCCCAACCCGTGGGACGGCTCGCCTGGCGGTGTCAGACGAGAACGCCCTGGCTGCGCAGGTAGTCGTCGTAGGTGCCGCTGAAGTCCACCACGCCGTCCGGGCTCAGCTCGATGATGCGGGTGGCCAGGGAGGACACGAACTCGCGGTCGTGGCTGACGAAGATCAGCGTGCCGGGGTAGTTCTCCAGGGCCAGGTTGAGCGCCTCGATGGATTCCATGTCCAGGTGGTTGGTCGGTTCGTCCATCACCAGCACGTTGGGCTTCTGCAGGATCAGCTTGCCGAACAGCATGCGGCCCTGTTCACCACCGGAAATCACCTTGACCGACTTGAGGATCTCGTCGTTGGAGAACAGCATGCGCCCGAGGGTGCCGCGGATCATCTGTTCGCCCTGGGTCCACTGGCCCATCCAGTCGAACAGGCTGACGTCGTCCTCGAAGTCGTGGGCGTGGTCCTGGGCGTAGTAGCCGACTTCCGCGCTCTCGGTCCACTTCACGCTACCCGCGTCGGTGGTCATCTCGCCGACCAGCAGGCGCAGCAGGGTGGTCTTGCCGATGCCGTTCGGGCCGATCACCGCGACGCGCTCGCCGGCTTCGACGGTGAAGCTGAAGTTCTTGAACAGTTGCTTGTCTTCGAAGCCCTTGGAGACCTTCTCCACGGTCACCGCCTGGCGGTGCAGCTTCTTGGTCTGCTCGAAGCGGATGAACGGGCTGACCCGGCTCGACGGCTTGACCTCGGCCAGCTGGATCTTGTCGATCTGCTTGGCGCGGGAGGTGGCCTGCTTGGCTTTCGAGGCGTTGGCCGAGAAGCGGCTGACGAAGGTCTGCAGCTCGGCGATCTGGGCTTTCTTCTTGGCGTTGTCGGCCAGCAGTTGCTCGCGGGACTGGGTCGCCGCGGTCATGTACTCGTCGTAGTTGCCCGGGAACAGGCGCAGCTCGCCGTAGTCCAGGTCGGCCATGTGGGTGCAGACCGAGTTCAGGAAGTGACGGTCGTGGGAAATGATGATCATGGTGCTGTTACGCGCCGTGAGGATGTTTTCCAGCCAGCGGATGGTGTTGATGTCCAGGTGGTTGGTCGGCTCGTCGAGGAGCAGCACTTCCGGATCGGAGAACAGCGCCTGGGCCAGCAGCACGCGGAGTTTCCAGCCCGGGGCGACTTCGCTCATCGGGCCGAAGTGCTGTTCCAGCGGGATACCCAGGCCGAGCAGCAGCTCGCCGGCGCGGGATTCGGCGGTGTAGCCGTCCATCTCGGCGAATTCGGTTTCCAGTTCGGCGACGGCCATGCCGTCGTCCTCGGTCATTTCCGGCAGCGAATAGATGCGATCGCGCTCGGCCTTGACCTTCCACAGCTCCTCGTGACCCATGATCACCGTGTCGATCACGGTGAACTGCTCGTAGGCGAACTGGTCCTGGCGCAGCTTGCCGAGGCGGGTGTTGGGTTCGAGCATGACCTGGCCGGCGCTCGGCTCCAGGTCGCCGCCGAGGATCTTCATGAAGGTGGACTTGCCGCAGCCGTTGGCACCGATCAGGCCGTAGCGGTTGCCATTGTTGAACTTGACCGAGACGTTCTCGAACAGCGGCTTGGCGCCGAACTGCATCGTGATGTTAGCTGTAGAAATCAAGGGGTTACCTATCAATGAGTTGCATGACCGGTCGATCAGTGGATACCGATTCGATACCAGTCCTGAGGTTTTTCCAGTTCGCTCCGGTCGGAGCTCGACTCGATCCAGCGGGCGCAGGCCGACAGCAGCAGATGCTGCGGCCCGGGTGCTGGGCGATGAATGCGGGGTTGAAGCCGGAAAATTGCGCGCATTGTCGCATAGGTATGACTGCAGTTGTATGGCGGTGGGCGTCGGATGGCTGGATCTTTTAGTGGCGGGCTTTCTGGTGGCAGGGCGGCGGCGGTCGAATTCGATGCTCTTTGCTGCGTTTGCGGGCAGGGGGAATGCCTGGAATGATGGCTATGTGCTATAAACCGCTTTTGCCAAGGAAGCGCTCATGTCCTCCAACTATCAAGCGCAGTACAAGTCGTCTGCAAATCAACAGTGGCAAACCAAGACCTACGGTTCCGAAATGGGGTGCATGCAGGAACTTTCCCGGTTGAGGGCCAAGTACCCGTTTGCCCGCGTGATTGATCCGGCAGGCCGGGTCGTGAGCTGAGTGCTATCTCGCTGAATCCTCAGGCATCGGCTGTCGCCGCAACCTCGCATGCCTGAGCATTTTGCCGAGCCCTGCGGGCGGTGACGGCGAGCATGATCGCCGCCGTGGATCCCGGCATCAGAAACAAGGCCAATATCCAAGGGTTCCAACCCCAGCCTGCGGCCCAGGTCACTCCCCAGGCGATCGCCACCAGCACGGCCGCGATCACCTTCCAGTCATGACGTTGAGGGCAGCTTGCCATCGCTGCCGCGTAGGCTTTCCAGCACCCCCAGAGTCCGACCAGGGAGGCAACGATAGCCGCGGTCGCCCAGCCCGGAACCGGTGTTTCGAAAATTGCCAGGACCATTACCGGCAGGCCCAGGATGAAAATCCCGGTTACTGGCGCGATGCCTGCGATGGCGCCAATCGTGAGGACAATACGTAGCGTGGTGAGTGTGTTCATCGTAGCGTGACGAGTCCGGTCATCGTTTCCTGATCCGAGAATGGCTTCCGAGCGTGTGCCGCATGATGATCAGGGGGCGGCGATATAAAAGTACGCAGCGACACAAGTCTGTCCCTCAATCCAGCTGCTTGACCAGCACCCGGCCCTCGTTCAGCCGTGCCCGTTCGCTCCACGAGGCGATATGGCTGGCCTTGTTCCAGCGTACCTTGCTGATGCCGTTGTCCGCGGCGCGGGCCATGGCGTCGCCGATGCAGCGCAGGCCGACGGTGGCACCGGCGCAGGTGCCGTCGATCAGCAGTGCGGCTTTCCACGCTTCCAGCCAGCTCATGTCGCTGCGGTCGGTGACGAAGACCTTCTTCAGGCCATTCTTCACATAGTGGATTTCATACTTGTCCTGCATGTCCCTTCCCTGGGGCGGCGCCATTTAGTTGCGAAATATTATCATTTCTATCGAGGAATGGCATGCGCAAAAATTCGTACTTTATCCCGGTATTACCTGTAGCAGAGCGGTCGGGATAAAAAGCCGGTTCGTTTACAGCAAGGGGACAGTGTAGTTAACTGGGTGGCCGTGGCCAGTAGCCATAGCTGCCGAGGTACTCCGCCGTGACCCTGAGTTTCCGTCCCGTCCAGGTCGATGACATCGCCGTCATCTGTGCCTTCGCCCAGTCCGCCGACGAGGCGTTCTTCTTCTTCCCCAAGTGCACCTGGCCGCTGACTCCCGAGCAACTGGCCGCCGCCATCGCCCAGCGCAGCGACTCGTCGGTGGTGGTAGAGGGCGACGAGGTGCTGGCCTTCGCCAATTTCTACCAATGGGAGCAGGGCGGCACCTGTTCGCTGGGCAACGTGCTGGTGTCGCCCACCGCCCGTGGACGGGGCGTGGCGCGTTACCTGGTGGAGCGGATGATCGAGGTCGCTCGGCAACGTCACCAGGCACGGGAGATGAAAGTCTCCTGCTTCAACCACAACACCGCTGGCCTGTTGCTCTACCCGACGCTGGGCTTCGTGCCGTTCGGCATCGAGGAGCGCCGGGACCCTGCCGGCAAGCGTGTCGCCCTGGTGCAGATGCGGCAAAGCCTGTAGGCGTTGACGGCGTGGGAGCAACGGCCTATACAGGCGCGGTTATTTCGCACAAGACCGCAGGAAAGCCCCATGCACGATGAAGACGATCTCCACGAACCCGAGCACGATCACCTGCTCGACCGTGAGTTTCACGACGACGAGGAGGGTGAGCAGCACGCCGACCCGATGTTCGATGACGTCGAGGACGAGGAAGAGGAATACGGCCTGGATGTGCTGGACGACGAGGACCACGAGGACTGGTGACCCGTCGCCCGGCTCAGTGTCGGAAGCGTGGCAGCGGCCGCTCCAGCGACAGGGTGGTGAGGGTGCGCTTGACCAGCACCTCGTCGGCTTCGACGGCCCTCAGGCTTTCGCGGATGCGCCCGGCGACAGGCAGGTCGCCCTGGCTGTCGATCCAGTCGGCAATGTCCTTGCAGGCGCTGGCCAGATGCTCTTGCCGATGGTTGATGAGGGTGAGCAGGGTTTTAATGTCTTTGTCGGACATGACTCGTTCCTCCTGTAAGCGATTTCAGTGTAGCAGCGCCCCGACAAGCTGGCGGCTTGCCAGTCGTCGGTCGATCGAGCGCTGTTTCACGGCTTCACCAGGTCGCGGAACCAGTCGTTGAGCATGGCCTTTTCCGACCACAGCGAGTCGTTGTTGCCGAGGCGTCCGGGACGTTGCAGGTAGAACTTGTCGTCCACCCGCGCGTCGGCCTGTTTCAGCACCTGTCCTTGTTGTTGCAGGCTGTAGTGCAGGTCGATGCTGGGCCAGGTGATGTCGCGCATGAAGCGCACCGAGCTGGCGTTGGTCTGCCACGGCTCGTAGCGGCCGGCCAGGTCGATATCGCGGATATCGATGCGCAGCGTCTGGCCTGGCCCCAGGTAACGGCTGCCAAGGCTTTCCAGGTAGCTGCGCAGTTGCTTCATGACCTGCTCGTCGGCACCACGCTGGTAACCATTGCCACGCAGACTGGCATCGCGGAATTTTTCCGGATGGATGAAGTTGACCTCGACATTCGCGGTCGCGGCCTGTGCCATGCTGGTTGCAAGCAGCAGGCAGAAGGCGGCGCGCGTCAGGGCCGGGCGCATGATGGACCTCCGGTACACAGGCGGGAAAGCCTTCATTGTACGCCCGCAAAGCGTTGATGCAGAGCAGGAGCAAGGCCATGAGCAGCATTATTCATGTGGCGCGCAATACTCGCGGGCGCGACCTCGCGGTGGGGGATGTGCATGGGCATTTTTCCCGCCTGAGCGAGGCGTTGCAGCGGGTGGATTTCGACCCAGCGCGTGATCGGCTGTTCAGTGTCGGCGACCTGGTCGACCGTGGGCCGCAATGCGAGGAGGTCCTCGACTGGCTGGCGCAACCCTGGTTCCACGCCGTGCAGGGCAATCACGAGGCGCTGGCCATCTCCCATGTCCGCGGCGAGTGGCTGGACTACGCCATGTACCGTGCCGCCGGTGGCGGCTGGTTCCTCGACCTCGACGACGCGCGCCAGGCGCTATTCGCCGAACGTTTCGCCCGCCTGCCCCTGGCGCTGCAGGTGGAGACGGCGCAGGGCCCGGTCGGCCTGCTGCACGCCGACTGCCCGATGCTGCGCTGGCGCGACCTGGTGCCGCTGCTGCGCGAGTCACCGGTGCCGGAGAAGGTGCGGGAAGTCTGCCAGTGGTCGCGAGTGCGTCTGAAGGAGGAGAACGCACGCGGGGTCGATGACCTGCGCGCGTTGCTGGTGGGCCACACCCCGGTCCGCGAGGTGCGGGTGCTGGGCAATGTCTGGCATATCGATACCGGCGGCTGGTCCAAGGGGCATTTCACCTTGCTCGACCTGGCCAGCCTGACCACGGTCTAAAGTACGCCAGCGAGGAAGCCCGCGACCTCATCCAGCACCCGTTGCGGCTCTTCACGGTGCGGAACGTGATGGCAACCCCCGAGAATCACCACGCGGCCCTGCGCGCCCGCCAACGCGGCGAGGCGAGCGGGCTGGGCCAGTGATCCGTACTCGTCGAGATCCCCGTGCAGCACCAGGGTCGGGCAGGTTATCGGGCCGGCGCTGCGCTCCAGCGTCCAGTCGGCAAAGGCTTCGCCCAGCCAGGTCTCGGTCCAGGCATCCAGGACCCATTGCGCCTTGTCGCCGTGGTAGCGGGCCAGGCGCTGCAACTGGCCTTCCTGCTGAAACCCGGCCTTGGCCTGGGCAATGCCCTGCAGCGTGCGCGCCTCGACGAATGCCTGGGCGGATTCGCTGATCAGCGCCACGCAGTCCTGGCCATGGCGCGCCGCGCAAGCGCTGGCCATGCCGCCGCCGACGCTGTGGCCGAAGGCGATGAAGCGTTCGATGCCCAGCGCCTGGCGCAGCATTGGAAAGAAGGTCCGCGCTTCGTCCGCGATGAAGTCCAGCGGCAATCGCTCCGTGCGTACGGCCGAGTGACCGAAGCCGAGCCGGTCGTAGGCGACCACTTGCAGGCCGCTGCGCTGGCACAGTTGCCGAGGAAAATCGCGCCACAGCTCGACGCTGCCCAGGGAGTCGTGGAACAGCACGATCACCGGCCCGTTCGCAGCGCAGTGTTGGGGAAACCAGCGGCGGACGAACAACGCCCCCGAGGGCGTGGCGACGGAAGCGACTTCCGTGTGGACCGGCGACGACATGACACCTCCCATTCCAGATTAAGTGCCTGATAAGTAACAAAACCTTTTCACTCCCGCAATTGGGAGAAGTACTACAGTACCAAGTCGATTGCTGCATATTGTGCAGCAATGAACTGCAAAGCAGCCGTCTTGTTGCCATCGACGCGGGTTCACATACTCGCGGTCATTCGGAACGACATGCCTGAACGGCGAGGAGAGCGGTCATGACACAAGCGATACGGTTCAGCCAGGCGGGTGGCCCCGAGGTTCTGCAATTGCAGGACATCGAACTCGGCGAGCCTGGTCCGGGCGAGGTCCTGCTGGAGCAGGAGGCGATTGGCGTGAACTTCCTCGATGTCACCCAGCGCAAAGGCGCGGTACCCGTGCCGCTGCCCGGTGGGCTGGGGCTGGAGGGGGCCGGCCGGGTGCTGCGGATCGGCGCCGGGGTGGGCAATGTCGCGGTCGGCGACCGCGTCGGCTACGCCACCGGGCCGTTGGGCGGCTATGCCAGTGCCCGGCTGTTTCCGGCGGAGCGCCTGGTGCGGCTGGCGGATTCGATTTCCGCCGAGGACGCGGCGGCAGTGCTGTTCAAGGGCATCACCGCGCAGTACCTGCTCACGTCCACCTACCCGGTGGGGCCGGGCACCACGGTGCTGATGTACGGCGTGGCCGGTGGGCTGGGTTCGCTGATGGCGCCGTGGGCCAAGCACCTGGGTGCCTTCGTGATCGGCGTGGTGTCGCGCCAGGCCAGCGTGGAAAAGGCCCGGGCGCTGGGGTGCGACGAGGTGCTGGTGTTCGATCCGCAGACCCTGGCAGCCGAGGTGTCGCGCATCACCAATGGCAGAAAGGTGGACGTGGTCTATGACCCGATCGGCCGGGTGTCCTTCGCGGCGTCCCTGGACAGCCTGCGCCTGCGCGGGCTGATGGTGTCCTTCGGCGCCTCCAGCGGTGCCCCGGCGCCCGTGGATATGGCCACGCTGAACAGCAAGGGCTCGCTGTTCGTCACCCGTCCTTCGCTGGCCGCGCACACCGCCAGCGCCGAGGAGTACCAGGCCCGCGCCAGCGACGTGCTGGCGGCGCTCCAGGCGGGTATCATCAGCCCGCGGATCTGGGGCCGCTACGCCCTGGCCGACGTAGCCCAGGCGCATGCCGACCTGGAATCCGGACGATCCTCGGGAACCCTCATCCTCACGCCATGAATCTCGATGTGCTGGACAACCCCCACAGCGATGAAATCGCTGCCTTCCTCGCCGTCGCCGCGCAGGGCTCCTTCGTCGCCGCCGGGCGCCTGCTGGAGCGCCACCCCACGGTGATCTCCAAGCGCGTCGCGGCGATGGAGAAACGCCTCGGCGTGCGCCTGATCGAGCGTTCGACCCGCCAGGTGCGGGTCACCCCGGTGGGCGAGAAGCTGGAACAGCGCCTGCGCGCCGCCCTGGGCATGATCGCCGAGGCCGAGCAGCAGGCCATCTCTGGCGCCGCCGAGGTGCGCGGGGTATTGCGCCTGGCCTTGCCGGCGGCGATGGGGCGGCTGTGCATCGGGCCCTTGCTGCCGGCGTTTCTCGAGGCCTATCCGCAGGTGTCCATCGTCGCCGACTACAGCGAGCGGCTGGTGGACATCATCGAGGAAGGCTTCGACCTCGCCATCCGCATCGGCGAGCTGGAGGACAACCGCCTGATCGCCAGGAAGCTCTGCGATCACCGGCGCATCCTCTGCGCCTCGCCCGCCTATCTGGAGCGGCATGGCGTGCCGCACACGCCACAGCAACTGAGCGAGCACAACTGCCTGCGCTTCAGTGGCCTGGCGTCCTTTCCGCAATGGCGCATGCACGCCGGCGAGCGCCAGGTCAGCGTCACGCCCAAGGGCAACCTGACCGCCAACGACAGCGAGTCGCTGCTCGCCGCCGCTCGTGCCGACGCCGGCATCCTCGGCGCCGGCGAATGGCTGATGAGCCGCGACCTGGCGGCCGGGCGCCTGGTCCGGGTACTGCCGGAATGGCAACTGGACCCCACCGGCGGGGTGTACCTGGTGCGACCGTCGGCGCGCTTTCCTGCGGCGACGGTGCTGGCGTTCAAGCAGTGGATCGAGGCACGTTTCGAGCCACTGCCGCCGTGGCTGGCCGGCAGGCCTTGAAGTCACGCGCGGGCGCTTGGCAAATTATGTTTCAAATGAAATGTATTCGCATTTATGCTCCTGCACCGCCGCCCCCCGTGGGCACTCTTTCCCATGCAGGTCCCCGTGCAGGCCGATCCTCCGAAACCCTCGCTGCTGTCGACCCTGGTTCGCCACTACGACGAACTGGTGGAGCATGTGCGCCGGCGTTTCGGCGAGCGCGGGTTCGCCCGCGAGGTGGTCCACGATGTCTGCGTGCAACTGCTGGAAAAGCACGAGAAGGAGGGCGTGCGCACGCCCCTGGCGCTGCTGCGCAAGATCACCCATGACAACGCCGTCAGCCGCTGGCGCGGCGAACGCCGGCGGCAGCGCTGGATCGTCGCGGTCGCCGAGCTGCCCGACGTGGAAGCGCAGAGCCCCGGCCAGGAGCGCCAGCTGGAGGCCAGCCAGGCCCTCGAGCGCCTGGTCGCCGCCATCGAAGGCCTGCCGCCGCGCTGCCAGATGGTCTTCGTCATGCACAAGATCCACGAACTGCCCCAGGCCGAGGTCGCCGAGCGCCTGGGCATCTCCCTGAAGACCGTGGAAAAGCACCTGCGCCTGGGCATGGCCGCCTGCCGCGAGCACCTGGGCAGCGAGGTCCCGGCATGAGCAGCAAGCCCCCCCGTCCCGGCAAGTTCGCCGAGGAAGACCAGGCCATCGCCAACCTGCGCGAGCAACTCAAGCAGCGCTTCCCGATGCCGGAACCGACCCCGCGGCGCAAGCGCAGCGGGGCCAAGGCCGCCGGCCTGCTGTCGCTGGCCTTGCTGGCGGGGGTGATCTGGTACGACCCGGCCTACCGCAGCGAGCATTACCAGACCCCGATCGGCCAGCGCCAGAGCGTGCAACTGGCGGACGGCAGCCAGCTGTTGCTGGATGGCGCCAGTGACCTGGAGGTCAGCTGGCACCTGCGCACCCGTCAGACCCGTCTCGCGCAGGGACAGGTGCTGTTCGAGGTCGCGCCGATGCGCTACCGGCCGTTCCTGGTGGACGCTGGGCGGGCCTCGGTGCGGGTGGTCGGCACGCGTTTCACGGTCGATCGCCAGCAGGACGACGTGCGCGTCAGCGTCGCCGAGGGCCGGGTCGCGGTGCGTGCGGGGGCCGCCGCGACGCTGCTCGACCCGGGCCAGCAGGTGCGCGTGCAGGATGGCCGCCTGGGCGCCCTGACGACGATCGATGTGGCAGCGGTCGACGCCTGGAAGGACGGTCAACTGCTCTTCGCGCGCACGCCGCTGCGCGAGGTGCTCGGGGTGATCCAGCGCTACCACGACAAGCCGCTGCGCCTGGCTGATCCGGCCCTCGGCAGCCTGCCGGTATCCGGGGTGTTCGACAGCGCCCAGGTGGAGCGCCTGCTGAGCCTGCTGCCGGGGATCCTGCCGGTGACCGTCAGCCGCGCCGCCGACGGCTCGGTGCTGGTCGCCCCGCGCGGGAAAAAATAATTCGTCGCCAGGGTAGGGTTGCGCGGCACGGCCGGCGGCTATCTCCAGGACCCCCTTCATTGTCTGGAGAGCCTTACGTGAGTCAGTTCCTGTTGCGCGCCCCCTTGCCCCTGTCGTTGCTGGCCGCCGGCCTGTTGTCCAGCCCCCTGGCCATGGCCGCGTCGGCGCCCGTCGAATTCGACGTGCCGGCGGCTGCGCTGGAGACCTCCCTGAATGCCCTGGCCCGCCAGGCCAATGCGCAGATCCTGTTCGCCAGCGATATCGCCAGCGGCAAGACGGCGCCGGCGCTCAAGGGCCGCTACACCCTGGAGCAGGCCCTGCAGCGCCTGCTGGGCAACAGCGGCCTGAGCGCGCAGGAACGTGACGAGCAGACCTTCGTCGTGGTGCCGGACGCCGCGCCCGTGCCGGACAGCGCGGCCGGCGCCGTGGAACTGTCCAGCCTGGAGATCACCTCGTCGCGCACCCGCAGCGACCTGGGACCCCAGGCCCGCCAGGTCAGCGTCATCGAGCGCGAGCAACTGGAGCAACTGCGCCAGGGCTCGGACAGCCTCGCCACCCTGCTGGCCAAGAGCGTGCCGGGCATGGCCGACTCCAGTCGCACCGTCACCGACTATGGCCAGACCCTGCGCGGCCGGACCATGCTGGTGCTGGTGGATGGCGTGCCGCTGAACACCAACCGCGATTCCTCGCGCAACCTGGCCAATATCGACCCGGAGCTGATCGAGCGGGTCGAGGTGATTCGCGGCAGCAGCGCGATCTACGGCGCCGGTGCCACCGGCGGGATCATCTCCATCACCACCCGTGCGGCCGGCGGCGAAAATCGCGCGCAGACCACCTTCAACGCCGTGTCGCCGCTGAGCCGGCTGGGGCGTGATGGCCTGGGCGGGCAGTTGCAGCAGCACGTCTCCGGTGCCCAGGGCAAGGTGGACTACGCCCTCGACTTCGGCGCGCGGCACATCGGCGCCTCCTATGACGCCAACGGTCAGCGCATCGCCCCGGAACCGAGCCAGGGCGACCTGTTCGATTCCAACACCTACAACATCGGCGGCAAGCTCGGCCTGCGCCTCGACGACGAGCAGCGCATCCAGCTCTCCGCCAGCCACTACAGAGCCGAACAGGACAGCGACTACACCGCCGACCCGCGGGTCGCCCGCCAGGCGCCGGGGACGGTGGCGGCGCAGCCGTTGTCCGGCCTGTCGCTGGACCAGCAGAACCAGATCCGCAACACCTTGCTCAACCTCGAGTACGCCCACGCCGACGTGCTCGGCAGCACCCTCAACGCCCAGCTCTACTACCGCGACTACTTCACTCGCTTCACCCCGTTCGATGCCCGTGGCGTGGCCACTCGCGGGCGCAATGTCGACCAGGTGATGCAGAACAGCGAAGTGTTCGGCAGCCGCGTGACCCTGCGCACGCCCCTGGGCGCGGCGGGCGACACCGAACTGCTGTGGGGCGCCGACTTCAACCACGAGCGCAGCGACATGCCGATCGACATCTTCGACCCACGCCTGTACGACGCCAGCGGTGGGCGGGTCTACGAGAAGATCGGCCGGCTCACCTACATGCCCGACCTGACCACCCGCAGCCTCGGCGGCTTCGCCCAGTTGCAGCACCGCTTCAACGAGCAGTGGTCGATGGAAGGCGGGGTGCGCTACGAGTACGCCACGGCCCGCTACGACGACTTCGTACCGTTGTCGGAATCGGGTGCGGCGACACCGGCCAGCGTCGCCGGCGGCGAGATCAACTACGACGCACTGCTGTCCAACCTCAGCCTGACCTGGTCGCCGCTGGTCGGGCAGGAAATCTACGCGGCGTTCAGCCAGGGCTTCCAGCTGCCGGATATCGGCGTGCAGTTGCGCAATGCCCGGCGTGGCTTCGATATCGACGCGTCCAACCTGGAACCGGTGAAGACCAACAACTACGAGCTGGGCTGGCGCGGCGCGCTGGGCGAACAGACCCTGGCGACCCTGGCGCTGTTCTACACCACCTCCAAGCTGGGCGACGTGCAGAGCTTCAACAACGGCCTGATCCTGACCCGTACCCAGGAGCGCATCTACGGGGTCGAGGGCAGCGCCGACTGGCTGACCGCCGACGAGCGCTGGGGCGCGGGCGGCACCTTCAGCTGGCTCAAGGGCCGCGAGAAGCCGGACAACGGCGACTGGCAGGACATGACCGGCTACCGCGTCCCGCCGCTGAAGGTCAGTGCCTACGTGCAGTACAAGCCCGACGAGGACTGGAGCCATCGTGCCCAGCTGACCTGGTTCGACAGCGACGACTATCGTCTCGACGGCGTGGCCAGCTTCGGCCGGCGCAAGGTCGATGGCTATGCCACCGTGGACCTGGTCAGCCAGTACCGCCTGGGCGCGGATGACCGGGTCAGCGTCGGCATCCAGAACCTGTTCAACCGCGACTACTATCCACTGTACAGCCAGCTGATGCGCAACAGCACCAACACCAGCCACCTGCCGGCACCCGGGACGGTGCTGACGGCGAGCTATACCCACGACTGGTGACCGCCGGCGCGGTTGTCGGCGACAGGGCGAACGCCTTGGTTGACGACGGCCGCGCGCCCATCGAAGCTAGGCGTCTTGGCCACAAGGAGCCTGCCATGGACCTGTCCACCCTCGCGCTGTTCATTCCCGCCTGCTTCGCCCTGAACATGGCCCCCGGGCCGAACAACCTGCTGTCGCTGAACAATGCCAGCCGCCATGGCCTGCGCACCGCGTGCGTGGCCGGGATCGGCCGCCTGTTCGCTTTCGCCGGGATGATCGTCCTTGCCGCCCTCGGCCTGGCCGTGGTCCTGCACACCAGCGAATACCTGTTCCTGGCGATCAAGGTGCTGGGGGCGTTCTACCTGTTCTACATCGCCTGGCAACTGTGGCGAGCGCCGGTGGGCGAGGGCGGTGCGTTGCTGGAGCGCAAGGCTGGTGTGCTGCGCCTGGCGCGCCAGGAGTTCCTGGTCGCGGCGGGCAATCCGAAGGCCATCCTCATCTTCACCGCCTTCCTGCCCCAGTTCGTGGTGATGAACAGCGACGTGCCGGTAAGCGAGCAGTTCCTCTGGCTGGGGGCGATGTTCCTCGCGCTGGAATGGCTGGCGATCGCCATCTATGCCTGGCTGGGCGCCTATCTGCAGCGCTGGTTCGAGCAGCCGGGGCCACGGCGCCTGTTCAACCGGGTCAGTGCCGGACTGCTCGGCTGTGCCGGGCTCGGGCTGCTGGCGGCGCGGCGTGGGTGAGCACACTGTGGTGGAGAACGGCATGCGTACAATGATCTCTCTTGCCCTGGCGGCACAGTCGCTCTTCGCCAGCCTGGCGCTGGCCGAAACCGCCGGCGTCCCTTTCGTTTCCCTCAAGGGCTACGACCTGAAGAAGTCCCATGTCATCCAGAACATGCCGCCGACCACCGACCAGGGCTCGCTGCCCTGGTGCTTTGCCCATGCGGCGGCGACGGTCTTCAACTACTACGTGTGCCAGGGACTCAAGCAGGACTGCAGTCGCGTGCCGCGCAGCGAGCTGGCGTCGCCGCTGGATATCACCCGCTATACGACGCCTCCTGGCGAGGGCGACAGTCTCGACTACGTCAGCGCCTATCCGGACATCAACATCGACAGTGGCTCGGCGATCGTAACCCTGGAGCTGTCGGCGCTGTTCGTCGGCACCGTGGCCTCGCAGGCTTGTGCCCCGCAAGAGGAGTTCTTCATCGGCACCGGGAAAACCGGGAAGGGCATCGGTACCGAGGTGGTGCTGTCCCAGCGCCAGACGGTCGAGCGGCTCAAGGCGTTCTATGCCAGGCACGCCAAGGGCTGCGACGAGCAGTGCATCGCCCCGGCGCTGGCCGAGCTGGGCAAGATGCTGCCCAACTACAAGACCGACGGGCAGACCCTGAGCCGCGCCCTGAGGAAAGATTCGTTCAACGGCTTTCTCACCCGTCTGGCGATCCCGAATACCTGCGCGCTGGCGAAGAACCGTGCGTATTTCGAGAGCGACGACTATTCGATGAACGTGGCGCCGGAGAAGGCCAAGGACCGGTTGTCCTACGCGCGCTACCGCAAGGAACTGGTCAAGGCGATCGAGCAGGACAACCCGGTGATCATCGAGGGCATCTGCCTGACGCCGAAGAAGAACGGCACGTGCGCGGAAATGCACGCCCTGGTGGCCTACGGGTATGCGCAGCTGTGCGATCCCACCGAGTGCCGGACCGGCCTGAAACTGCGCAGCAGCTGGGGCGAGGACTGGCAGCGGGCGGCGGATGGCCTGTGGTACGACGCCGAGTCGCTCTATAACGCGTCGAGCCGGGCGGAAACGGCGCTGGGGTGGCTGTCGAAAAAAGCGAAGTGACAGACCACCGGCTTCAGGTGCCGGCTCCCGGAAGCCGGCACCGCGCTCGAAGGATCAGAAATTCGGCTTGTACTCGAAACTGCGCGACGCCTCGCTGTCGGAGAACGGCACGATCGCGCTCTTCTTGTTCAGCAGGCCGTTGACCAGTGATCCGGGGAACATCTGGATCGTATTGTTGAAGCGCTCCACCTCGCCGTTGAAGATCACCACCGCGGCGCCGACGTTCTCCTGCTGCTCGGCGATCTCGCGCATCAGGTTGTTGACCACCTCGGCGGCCTTGAGGTCCGGGTAGGCCTCGAACACCACGCGCAGGTCGTTGAGCAGTTCCCGGGTGGCTTGCTGCGAGCCCAGCAGCGACTGGCCGTTGGCCTGGTCGGGCAGGCCGTGGATGGCGCTGCGCAGGCGGGTGATGTCGGTGAGGATCTGCTGCTCGTATTCCTTGTAGCTGCCGACCTGTTGCTGCAGGGCGTCGAGCACGCGGGTCTTCTGCCGTTCGTAGGTGAGCACGTCGGACCAGGCGCGCTGGGCGCGGTTGGCGCCGCCGATGATCGAGTTGTAGAGGGAAATCACCACGATCGCGAGGACGGCGGCGATGACCAGCAGGGTGACCAGGGTCGAACTCATGACTCAATATTCCTTTTGATGGGCCGCCGTGTTCGGCAGGTTGAAGTTGTCGTCGTGCTGCTCGGCCAGGGTGTGGACCTGGGCCAGGGCATTTTCCAGGTAGGGCAGGCGCACGCCTTCGTCGATCCAGGCGTGGAAGTCATCCGGGCTGGACAGGTCGCAGCGCATGGCGAAGTCGAGGGTGCTGCTGTCGTCGAAGCTCAGGCACAGCTGGCCGTGCCAGGAGAACTCCAGGTTCAGGTTGCGCCACTGCTTGTGCATGTTCAGCAGGTGCAGCACGGTGACCGGCTTGGCGAACCGGGCGCAGGCCATGCGCGTGCCGCCGCTGAGGGTGAAGGCCTTGTTGAATTCGCTGGAGGCGGTGTCGTGACGGTGCTCGAAGTCCAGGTTGCGGCCGCCGGCGGTGCGTGCGGTCACGCCCTCGACCCAGGGGAAGTCGATGACCAGGCTGTAGCGGTCGTAGTGGTCGTAGACGGTCTTGGTCACGGTGCGCGTGCCGCCCTTGCCGTCGGATTCGGTGGTGGTGACGACGCGCCTGTTGACGTAGTGCAGCTGGTAGTAGGCGTAGGGCAGCGCATGCACCGCACCGGGATAGACCGCCTGCACCGCACAGGTGATCTCGCGGCTGTAGTTGCCCCGGGCGTAGTCGCCGAAGTCGCTGGACAGGCGCTGCAGCAGGGCGTCCCGGGGCGTGGCGATACCCTGCAGGCCGTGGGTGAGCCAGGACGAATAGCGGGCGATCTCCTCGGACACCTTGTGCAGGCGGTTGGAGCGCACGCGCATGAACACCAGGCTGGCGATCATCACCACCAGCGCGAGCAGCACCAGCAGGGCCAGGGTTTCGCCGTGGTTCATGGCGAACAGGCGGGTGAGCCAGGCCTTGGCCTCGACCGGGGCCCACTGGCCGAAGGCGATGGCGGCGGCGCCGATGGCAAGGCTGCCAAGGGCAAAGGCTTTCGGGGTGGAGTTGTCGAACTGCAGCGGCTCGTTGAAATCGCGCACCTGCTGGACTGCCGCCAGCAGTTCGGCCTTGCTGCTGTGCGGGTTGATGGCGCCGTCGACGTTGCGGAGGAGTGCCCGCAGGCGTGCATTGTGTGTCGCGGTTCCCATGACGGCTCTCTTCGTTCCTTGAGTCGCGGAGCATGGCGTTGTGCCTGATCCGGTCCGCCATGATAAACGATTGCCCCGTGCGGATGCCCGCTGAACAGGCGGCTGCATGCCCGGCCGGCGTAAGAAACCCTCGGGCTTATAGGGAAATGATCTGACCTTGGGCGAGTCCTTGTCCTACGATTGAGAACGCACTGCAAGCACGGAGCTGCAGTCCTTCAACTGTCCGGGAGACATGGAAATGCTATCTACGCTGGAACTGCGCGATATCGTCGAGAAGAGTTTCTTGCCCGTCCGTTGCCGCTGCACCCAGGCGGCTGATCATTCCCTCACCGTGCAACTGTTCAATCACGGTTCCCAGCATTACGACCTGCAAGTCACCGGCATCCGTCCCGAACAACTGGACAGCAGCCGCGCCATCGCCAGCCTGGTCAGCCGGATGCGCTGCGACCTGCTGGACAAGCAGAACGTGGTGCCACTGCGCGACGCCAGTTAGTCCCGATAGAAGGTCTGCACCAGGTGGTAGCCGAACTTGCTCTTGATCGGCCCATGCACCGTGCGCAACGGTTTCTTGAAGATCACCTGGTCGATCGCGCCGACCATCTGCCCCGGGCGGATTTCGCCCAGGTCGCCCCCGCGCTTGCCCGACGGGCAGATCGAATGTTTCTTCGCCAGCACATCGAAGGCCTCGCCCTTGGCGATGCGCTGCTTGAGCTGCTCGGCCTCTTCGGCAGTCTTGACCAGGATGTGACGGGCTTGTGCTTTCATGATGCGGGTGCCTCGGGGGTACGGGTAAAAGCCGGCGATTATGCCTGATCGCGCAGCTCGATGCGGTCACGAAAATGCGCCAGCGCCTGCGGGTTGGCCAGGGCATCGGTATTTTTCACCGGCAGGCCGTGGACCACGTTGCGCACCGCCAGCTCGACGATCTTGCCGCTGATGGTCCGCGGGATGTCCGCCACCTGGACGATCACCGCCGGCACATGGCGGGCGCTGGTGTTGTCGCGGATGACCTTGCGGATCCGTGCCTGCAGGGCCTCGTCCAGCTGCACGCCGTCGGCCAGGCGGACGAACAGCACCACGCGCACGTCGTGCTGCCATTGCTGGCCGATGGCGACGCTGTCCAGCACCTGCTCGACCTTTTCCACCTGGCGATAGATCTCCGCCGTGCCGATGCGCACGCCGCCGGGGTTGAGCACGGCATCGGAGCGGCCATGGATGGCCAGGCCACCGTCGGCGAACTCCTCGGCGTAGTCGCCCTGGCACCAGACGCCGGGGAACTGGCTGAAATAGGCGGTGCGGAAACGCTCGCCCTCGGGGTCGTGCCAGAAGCCGAGGGGGATGGCCGGGAAGTGCCGGGTGCACACCAGCTCGCCTTTTTCGCCGAGCACCGGCTGGCCCTGCTCGTTCCACACCGCCACGGCCATGCCCAGGCCCTTGCACTGGATCGCGCCACGGCGCACCGGCAGGGTCGGGTTGCCGAGGACGAAGCAGGAGACGATATCGGTGCCGCCGGACATCGAGGCCAGGCAGAGGTCCTCCTTCAGCTCGCGATAGACATAGTCGTAGCTGTGCGGCGACAGCGGCGAGCCGGTGGACAGCAGCAGGCGCAGGCGTTCCAGGCGATGGCTGCGGCGCGGCTGCAGGCCCGCCTGCTCGAGTGCCGCGAGGTACTTGGCGCTGGTGCCGAACACGCTGATGCCCTCGGCGTCGATCAGGTCGAGCAGGCGCTCGGGGCCGGGGTGGAACGGCGAGCCGTCGTAGAGCACCAGGGTCGCACCGAGGGCCAGGCCGCTGACCAGCCAGTTCCACATCATCCAGCCGCAGGTGGTGTAGTAGAACAGGCAGTCGCGCTCGCCCAGGTCGTTGTGCAGGCCGTGTTCCTTGAGGTGCTGCAGCAGCACGCCGCCGGCACTGTGGACGATGCACTTGGGCACGCCGGTGGTGCCGCTGGAGTAGAGGATGTACAGCGGATGGTCGAACGGCAGGCGGACGAAGGCGGGGTCGCCGCCAGGCAGGTAGTAGTCATCCCACAAGAAAGTGGCGGCCTGGGTCGCGAAGGCCTCCAGGTCCGCTTCGCTGTTGCTGTAGGGCACCACCAGCAACTGTTCGAGGCCGGGCAGGGCCGCCAGCACCTCGTTGATCTTGTCCACCTGGGACAGGGACTTGCCGGCGTACTGGTAGCCGGCGCACACCAGTAGCAGCTTCGGCTCGATCTGGCCGAAGCGTTCGACGATGCCCTGGGTGCCGAATTCCGGTGAGGAACTGGACCAGATCGCGCCGAGGCTGGTGGCAGCGAGCATGGCGACCACGGTCTGCCAGGTGTTGGGCATGCACGCGGCAACCCGGTCACCGACACCGATGCCGGCCGCCTTGAAGGCCCGTTGCAGGCCGGCGACCTGGGCGGCCAGCTCGGCGTAGCTCAGGCTGACCCGCTGGCCATCCTCGCGCACCGACACCAGGGCGATGGCGTCATCGCGACGGCGCAGCAGGTGCTCGGCGAAGTTCAGCGTGGCGCCGGGGAACCAGCGCGCGTCGGGCATCGCCGGGCCTTCGTCGAGGACCTTCAGCGGGCTGTGGTGCCAGCGCACCGCGAAGGTTTCGGCCAGGGTTTCCCAGAAGTCCGCGCGCTGCTCGATACTCCAGCGATGCAGGTCGGCGTAGTCCGCCAGGTCGAGGTCGAAGCGTTGATTGATGTCGCGCCGGAAGCGATCCATCCGGCTTGCCTGAATACGCGCCGCGTCCGGGCGCCAGAGCACTTCGTTCATGTCGGTGTTTCCCGCGGGTCTGTCAATGCCCTGAGTCTAGCCTGAACACGGGTGTTGCCGCTTCCGGCCTCATCGCTGCGGTTCGGCGCCCCGACAAGCCAGCTCCCGCAGTGTCGAGTGCACCTCGGAACCTTGTGGGAGCCGGTCTTGCCGGCGATGAGGCCAGTTGCATCTCCCCCTGTCTACTGCGCCAGCCACCCCCCATCCACGTTCCACGCCGCCCCCCGCACCTGGCTCCCGGCCTCGCTGCACAGGAACAACACCAACTCGCCAAGGTGCTCCGGGGTGACGAACTCGCCGGAGGGCTGCTTCTCCGCCAGCAGGTCATGTTGCGCCTGCTGTGGCTCGACGCCTGTGGCGATGCGCGCATCGATCTGCTTCTGCACCAGCGGCGTCAGCACCCAGCCGGGGCAGATGGCGTTGCAGGTGATGCGGCGGGTGGCGTTTTCCAGTGCGACTACCTTGGTCAGCCCGACCACCCCATGCTTGGCCGCCACATAGGCCGCCTTGCCCACCGAGCCGACCTGGCCGTGCACCGAGGCGATATTGACGATCCGCCCCCAGCCGCGTTGCTGCATGCCGGGCAGGGCCAGGCGCGTGCAGTGGAAGACAGCGGACAGGTTGAGGGCGATGATCGCGTCCCAGCGCTCCACCGGGAATTCCTCCACCGGCGCCACATGCTGGATGCCGGCGTTGTTGACCAGGATGTCGACCCCGCCGAACTCGCGCTGGGCGAAGGCGAACAGCGCTTCGAGCTGGGCCACGTCGCCCAGGTCGGCGGGATGGTGGGCGACCTTGCCGCCGAACCGGCCGACCTCGGCCAGGGCCGCGGCGGGGTCGCCGAAGCCGTTGAGGAGGATGTCGGCGCCGGCTTCGGCCAGGACCCGGGCGATGCCCAGGCCGATGCCGCTGGTGGAGCCGGTGACCAGTGCGGTTTTTCCGGAGAGCTTCATGACGTCAGGTCCTCAAACGATGCCGGTGGCGTAGAAGGTGGCGATCACGACGAACACCGCCAGGGTCTTGATCAGGGTAATGCCGAAAATGTCCTTGTAGGCTTCGCGGTGGGTCAGCCCGGTGACCGCCAGCAGGGTGATCACCGCGCCGTTGTGCGGCAGGGTGTCCATGCCGCCGCTGGCCATGGCGGCGACCCGGTGCAGCACCTCCAGCGGGATGTGGGCGGCGTTGGCCGCGGCGATGAAACTGTCGGACATGGCCGCCAGGGCGATGCTCATGCCGCCGGACGCCGAGCCGGTGATGCCGGCCAGCAAGGTCACGGTAATCGCCTCGTTGACCAGCGGATTGGGAATGGCCTTGAGTGCATCGGCCAGCACCAGGAAGCCCGGCAACGAGGCGATCACCGCACCGAAGCCGTATTCCGAGGCGGTGTTCATCGCCGCCAGCAGGGCGCCGCCGACCGCGGCCTTGCTGCCGTCGGCCAGGCGGCTCCTGATCGCCCTGAAACCGCTGACCAGCACCAGCAGGATGCCCAGCAGCAGCGCTGCCTCCACCGCCCAGATGGCGGTGAGCTTGGCGATGTCGGTCTGTACCGGCGCGCTCATGCCTGGCAGTTGCAGGCTATGGCTCTTGCCGTACCACTCGGGAATCCAGCGGGTGAACAGCAGGTTCATGATCCCCACCAGCAGCAGCGGTGAGAGCGCCAGCAGCGGGTTGGGCAGTTGCAGGTCGTCAGCGGTTTCCGGCTCGTTGCGCAGTTCCGTGCCGTAGCCTTCGCCGGCGCGCAGGGCTTTGTTGCGCTGGCGCTGCAGGTAGAGCATGCCGGTGCAGAAGACGAACAGGGTGCCGATCAGGCCCAGCCAGGGCGCGGCCCAGGCGGTGGTGTTGAAGAAGGTGCTGGGGATGATGTTCTGGATCTGCGGGGTGCCGGGCAGGGCGTCCATGGTGAAGGAAAACGCGCCGAGGGCGATGGTCGCCGGGATCAGGCGCTTGGGGATGTCGCTCTGGCGAAACATCTCGGCGGCGAACGGATAGACCGCGAACACCACCACGAACAGCGACACGCCGCCATAGGTGAGCAGGGCGCAGACCAGCACGATCACCAGCATCGCCTGGCGCGTGCCGAGCAGGCGGATGGCTGCGGCGACGATGGAGCGGGAGAAGCCGGACAGCTCGATCAGCTTGCCGAACACCGCACCGAGCAGGAAGACCGGGAAGTAGAGCTTGATGAAGCCGACCATCTTTTCCATGAACACCCCGGTGAAGGCAGGGGCGACCGCGGATGGATCGGTGAGCAGGACCGCGCCGAGGGCGGCGATGGGGGCGAAGAGGATGACGCTGTAACCGCGGTAGGCAGCCAGCATCAGCAGCGCCAGGGCTGCCAGGGCGATGATCACGCTCATCGGGTGTCTCCTTGGTGGATCTTGTTTTTGTGGGTGGCAAGGAGAGAGCAGGGACTGTGCCAGTTTTATAAGCTATTGATTTATAATGTTTTTTTGATTTATTGAAGGGTGTTTGTCTCTGATCGGAGATTTTTGTTGCTCTTCAGGGCCTCATCGCTGGCAAGCCAGCTCCCACAGTGACCGCGTGCACCTCCGGCCCTGTGGGAGCTGGCTTGACAGCGATGAGGCCGGAAAGAACAAATTCTCTATTTCGGGATGGCTGTCTCTTTATTGAGACTGGATCCCCAAGGCCACCAGTTTCTTGTACAGGGTCGAACGCCCCAACCCCAGCTGCCGCGCCGCTTCCGGCACATTCCCCGCACAGCGCTCCAGCGCCTCCCTCAGCAACTGCCGCTCGAAGGCCTCGCAGGCCTCGCGATAGCCCACCGCCGGCGCCTGTTCCTGCGCCGTACGCGGCAGCAAGGTACCCAGCGCCGACTGCATGTCCGCCGCCCCCAGCCGCGTCCGGTCCGCCAGCAGGGTCGCCCGTTCCAGCACGTTGCGCAGCTCGCGGATGTTGCCCGGCCAGGCATGCCGTGCCAGCAGCGCCAGGGCGGCGTCTTCCAGTTCGTGGCGGCTGCCGAGGTCTTCGAGGATCGCTTCGCTCAGCACCGGCAGGTCCTCGATCCGCTCGCGCAAGGCCGGCACCTCGATGGGCAGCACGTTGAGCCGGTAGTACAGGTCGGCGCGGAACTCGCCGCGGGCCATGGCCGCCTGCAGGTCGCGGGAGGTGGCGGCGATCACCCGGACGTCGCTGTGCAGCATCTGGTTCGAACCCACCGGCTCGTATTCCTTCTCCTGCAGGACCCGCAGCAGCTTGCTCTGCAACGGCAGCGGCATGTCGCCGATCTCGTCGAGGAACAGCGTGCCACCCTCGGCCAGTTGCAGCTTGCCGGCGCGGCCCTTGCGCTCGGCGCCGGTGAAGGCACCCGGGGCAGTGCCGAAGAACTCGGCTTCCAGCAGGGTCTCCGGGATCGCCGCGCTGTTGATGCTGACGAAGGCCTTGTGCGCCCGCGGCGAGGCGGCATGGATGGCGTGGGCCAGCAGCTCCTTGCCGGTGCCGGTCTCGCCCAGCAACAGCACCGGTGCCTCGCTGCTCGCCGCACGCCGGGCCCGGCGCTTGACCTCGAGGCTGATGGCGCTGGTGCCGATGAACTGGTTGAAGCTGTACTTGGCCTGGCGCGCACGCAGCAGCGAGCGGGTCGAGGCCAGTTCCTGCTGCATGCTGGAGTAGCGCTTGAGCAGTGGCGACAGGCTGCGCAGCTCGTCGAACAGGGCGAAGCCGATGGCGCCGATCACCTCGCCACCGGCGTCGTGGATCGGCAGGCGCATCACCACCAGCGGCTCCTTCGGCGTGTCGAGCATGTCCAGCAGGGCCGGGCGGCCCTGGGTCACCACGTCGCGCATCAGGCTGCCGGGGATCACCTGCTCGCAGGGCTGGCCGATGGCCGCGCTGGCATCGCTGAGGCCGAAGCGGCGGGCGTAGCGCTCGTTCATCCAGACGATCCGCGCATCGCGGTCGACGATCACCGTGCCTTCGCTGGACTGCTCGATGATCTCGAACAGCGATCTGATCGCCAGGCGGCGGACCCGCTGGTAGTCCTTGAGGTTGTCGCTGTCGTGCATGGGCAGTCCGTGGTCAGGCGCGCGGGTCGAAGGCTTCGCGCAGGGCGTCGCCGATGAACACCAGCAGGGCGAGGATCAGCGCCAGGGCGAAGAAGGCGGTGAAGCCCAGCCAGGGCGCCTGCAGGTTCTGCTTGCCCTGGTTGACCAGCTCGCCCAGCGAGGCGCTGCCGGCGGGCATGCCGAAGCCGAGGAAATCCAGGGCGGTCAGGGTCGAGATGGCGCCGGTGAGGATGAACGGCAGGTAGGTCAGGGTGGCGTTCATCGCGTTGGGCAGGATATGCCGCAGGATCACCAGGCGGTCCGGCAGGCCCAGGGCCCGCGCCGCCTGCACGTACTCCAGGTTGCGCCCGCGGAGGAACTCGGCGCGCACCACGTCCACCAGGGCCAGCCAGGAGAACAGCGCCATGATCCCCAGCAGCCACCAGAAGTTCGGCTCGACGAAGCCGCTGAGGATGATCAGCAGGTACAGCACCGGCAGCCCCGACCAGACTTCCAGCAGGCGCTGGCCGAGCAGGTCGACCCAGCCGCCGTGGTAGCCCTGCAGGGCACCGGCGGCAACGCCGATCAGGGTGCTGATCAGGGTCAGGGCCACGGCGAACAGGACCGACACCCGGGTGCCGTAGAGCACCCGCGCCAGCACGTCGCGGGCCTGGTCGTCGGTGCCCAGCCAGTTGCTCGCCGTCGGCGGGCTCGGGGCCGGCACCTGCAGGTCGTAGTTGGGCGTGTCGGCGCTGAAGGGTACCGGCGGGAACAGCATCCAGCCGCCATCGGCCTCGATCAGCTGGCGCACGTACTGGCTGCGGTAGTCCGGCTGGAACGGCAACTGGCCGCCGAACTGCTGCTCGGTGTAGCGCTTGAAGGCGGGGAAATACAGGCTGCCCTGGTAGCTCAGCAGCAGCGGCTTGTCGTTGGCGATCAGTTCGGCGCCGAGGCTCAGGGTCAGCAGCACGGCGAAGGCCCACAGCGACCACCAGCCCCGCCGGTTCTTGCGAAAACGCTGCCAGCGGCGCTGGCTCACGGGCGACAGGCAGATCATCAGTGCGCCCTCGCGGCGAAGTCGATGCGCGGATCGACGAAGGTGTAGCAGATGTCGCCGAACAGGCGGATCAGCAGGCCGAACAGGGTGAAGATGAACAGCGAACCGAACACCACCGGGTAGTCGCGGCTCACCGCGGCGTCGTAGCTCATGCGGCCGAGGCCGTCGAGGGAGAAGATCACCTCGATCATCAAGGAGCCTGCGAAGAACACCGTGATCAGCGCCTGGGGCAGGCCGGCCACCACCAGCAGGATGGCGTTGCGGAACACATGCCCGTAGAGCACGCGGCGCTCACTGAGGCCCTTGGCCCTGGCGGTGACCACGTACTGGCGGGTGATCTCGTTGAGGAAGGCGTTCTTGGTCAGCAGGGTCAGGGTGGCGAAGCCGCCGATCACCAGGGCGCCCACCGGCAGCACCAGGTGCCAGAAGTAGTCGGCGACCTTGCCGAGCAGGCTCAGCTCGGCGAAGTTCTCCGAGACCAGCCCGCGCACCGGGAACCAGTTCAGCGAGGTGCCACCGGCGAACAGCACGATCAGCAGCAGGGCGAAGAGGAACGAGGGCAGGGCGTAGCCGATGACGATCAGGCTGCTGCTCCAGGCGTCGAACACGCTGCCATGGCGCACCGCCTTGCGGATGCCGAGGGGGATCGACACCAGGTAGGTGATCAGGGTCGCCCAGAAACCGAGGGACAGGGTCACCGGCAGCTTGTCGAGGATCAGGTCGGTGACCTTGGCGCCGCGGAAGAAGCTGTCGCCGAAATCCAGGCGGGCATAGTTGCCGAGCATCAGCCACAGGCGTTCCGCAGCGGATTTGTCGAAGCCATATTGCTTCTTGATGGTTTCCAGCAGGGCCGGATCGAGGCCGCGACTGGCCCGCGAATCGAGCTGCACCGACGCACTGCCCGGCGCACCGCCACCAATGCCCTGCAGGCGCGCCACCGCCTGCTCCACAGGCCCGCCGGGGGCGGCCTGGACGATGACGAAGTTGACCAGCAGGATCACCAGCAGGGTCGGCACGATCAGCAGCAGGCGCCGCAGGATATAGGCGGTCATGGCTTGGCTCCGGTGCGCTGGGCCATCTGTTCGTTGGTCAGTGCGGTCGGGCTGACTTCCCACCAGGTGTCCAGGGCCGGGTCATTGGCTGCCGGGATCTGCGGCAGGCCGAAGCGGTTCCACCAGACGCTGGAGGTGCCCGGCGGGTAGTAGTTGGGAATCCAGTAGTAATTCCATTGCAGCACCCGGTCCAGGGCATGGGCATGGCGCTGCATGCCGGCCTGGGTATCGGCGCGTACCAGGCCGTCGATCAACTGGTCCACCACCGGGCTTTGCAGGGCCATGAAGTTGTTCGAACCGGGGTCCTTGGCCGCCGCCGAGCCGAAATAGCTGTACAGCTCCAGGCCCGGCGAGGTCGTCACCGGGTAGCCGGTGACGATCATGTCGTAGTCGCGGGCCATCAGGCGGTTGACGTACTGGGCCGAGTCGACGCGGCGGATCTGCATGTCGATGCCGATCTGCGCCAGGGTGCGCTTCCACGGCAGGAGCAGGCGCTCCATGCCGTTCTGGCCATTGAGGAAGGTGAAGCTCAGGGGCTCGCCGGCGGCATTGACCAGGCGGTCGCCATCCGGGTGCCAGCCGGCCGCCTGCAACAGGGCCAGGGCCTGCAACTGCTTGTCGCGGATGATCCCCGAGCCGTCGGTGCGCGGCGCTTCGAAGACCTGGGTGAAGACCTCGTCGGGCACCTGGCCGCGCAGCGGTTCGAGGATTTTCAGTTCTTCAGCATCCGGCAACTCGCGGGCGGCCAGCGGGCTGTTGGCGAAGTAGCTCTGCTGGCGGATGTACATATCGCGCATCATGCGCCGGTTGCTCCATTCGAAATCCCACAGCAGGGCGATGGCCTGGCGCACGCGGCGGTCCTGGAAGACCGGGCGTTGCAGGTTGAACACGTAGCCCTGGGCATTCTGCGGCGCTTGCCGGGCCAGGTGGGCGCGTTGCAGGCGCCCGTCGTCCAGGGCCGGGCCGGCGTAGCCGATGGTGTAGCCGGTGGCGGAGAACTCGCGGTTGTAGTCGTAGCCGCCACCGCGCAGGACCTGGCGCGCCACGTCGGTGTCGCCGAAGTACTCGATGCGCAACTGGTCGAAGTTGTAGCGCCCGCGGTTGACCGGCAGGTCCTTGCCCCACCAGTCGCGGTTGCGCTCGAAGGTGATGCTGCGGCCGTTGTCGATCCGCGCCACGCGGTACGGACCGCTGCCCAGCGGCGCCTCGAACCCGCCGCCACTGGCGAAGTCGCGGCCGCGCCACCAGTGTTCGGGGAGCACCGGCAGCGAGGCGAGGTCCAGGGCCAGGGTGCGGTTCTGGCTGGTCTTGAAGTCGAAACGCACCTGGGTCGGCGACTCCACCACCACGTCGGCGACATCGGCGAACTGGGTGCGGTACTTCAGGTTGCCGTCACGCAGCAGCAGGTCGTAGGTGAAGCGCACGTCCTCGGCGCGGATCGGCTTGCCGTCGGCGAAGCGCGCGTCGGGGTCGAGGTAGAAGCGCAGCCACAGGCCGTCGTCGGCCCGCTCCATGCGCCGTGCCACCAGGCCGTAGACGGTGTAGGGCTCGTCCAGCGAGCGCACGGCCAGGGGCGAATACAGCCAGCCGTCGATCTCGCTGACGCCGATGCCCTTGTCGATATAGGGAAGGATGTGGTCGAACTGGCCGATCTCGATGGCCGAGCGGCGCAGGCTGCCGCCCTTGGGGGCGTCAGGGTTGGTGTACTGGAAGTGCTGGAAGCCGGCGGCATAGCGCGGGGCTTCACCGTAGACGGTGAGCGCGTGGGTCGGCGCGGCCTGGAGCGAATGGCAGAACAGCGTGGCAAGGAGCAACGCCGTCACCTTGTGGCAGCGAGCTCGCTCGCGAAGGGCCGCAACGCAGCCCTCGGCGATGAAACGACGCAAGACCGATCAGTCCTGGCGGCTGGTCACTTCCAGCAGGTGATAGCCGAACTGGGTCTTCACCGGGCCCTGCACCACGTTGATCGGTGCGCTGAACACCACGGTGTCGAATTCCTTGACCATCTGCCCCGGACCGAAGGAGCCCAGGTCGCCGCCCTGGCGGCTGGACGGGCAGGTGGAGTTGGCTTTGGCGACTTCGGCGAAGTCGGCGCCGGCTTCGATCTGCGCCTTCAGTTCGTTGCACTTGTCTTCGCTGCTGACGAGGATGTGGCGGGCGGTGGCTCGGGCCATGGCAGGTACTCCAATTTTGGGAAAAGCCAGAGCCTACCGGAATTGCCTGGCGAATTCTCGTCAAAATCAGTAAGTCGTTTCCTAGTGGACCTGATATTTCTGTCAGTTGTGCATTGCGCCGTGCCGCCCTCCAATAAAGCCGTCGCCGGATAGGCCCGGTTTCACGAGGGAAACGTCATGCACGGTGCAAACCTCCGCTCGGTGTCCTGCGCGCTGTCGATCCTGCTGCTCGGCCTGGCGCTGCTGCCCCTGGCCCAGGGCAGCCAGGACGAAACCGGCAGCCAGCTGGCACAACGCCTGAACGCCAGCTACGCCAAGGCCATGGACACCTGCAAGCAGGGCCAGCCGGCCTATTACTGCAGCGGGGTGATGCTCAAGCAGGTGGCGCCGGAGGATCCCGAACCGTTCTGGAGCCATGGTGAACAAGCGCAGCAGCGCGGTGCAGAGCGCTTCGACTTCCTGCGCGTGGATATCAGCCCGGGTCCCCTGGCGAATCCCGGCTACCTGTTCAGCGACCGCACCAGCGCCGCCGCCCAGGGCAAGGACTATGAACTGATCGGCGATGACGGCATGGCGCGGCCGCCGCAGCTGCTCGTGCGCAACTGGAACCATGACCAGCCGCAGCGGTTGCCGCTCGAAGCCCTCTACTACCTGCGCGACCAGCCCGGACAACTGGGCCTGGCCCTGGGGCATCAGCAGGCCTACCACCGCGCCACCGGCCAGTGGCTGCCGATCCTGTCCCTGCAACCGGGGGCGGCGCAGCCGTTCGCCTTCGAGCCGCGCGCGCAACTGGCCTGGGGCGAGAAACTGGCGTTCCAGCTCAACGCGCGCTACGAGCGGGTGCTGGACGCCTGCCCGGGCGACGCCTCGCCGGTGCACTGCAGCGGCGTGCTGGTGCGGGCGGTGGATCCTGCCCCCGGTGAAGCCGTATGGATGCCGGACGAACGGGATATCGCCTTGAATGGCCTGTCCTTTTCCTGGATTCGCCGCGACATCAACACCCGCAGCCTGCACAAGGACGGCGAACTGGGCTTCATCTTCGATGCCCTGGCCGAAGCCGACCGCTATCCCGTCGAACTGAGGTGTGCCTACCCGTTCAACGGGTTCACCAGCTCGCTGCCGGATCGCTGCGCGGCGACCTGCGCCTCCGAGGGCATCACCACCGTGCAGGCCTGGCGCGACCGCTACGAGGGCCAGTTGGGCAGTTGCACATTGCTCGACAATCCAGGCGAAATCGGCCTGCTGCTCGATATCCGCAAGACCAATCCCGCCAGCACCATCAACGAACTGATCATCGCACCATGGCCCGAGCCGATGCCGGCCAACCTGCCGCTGGCGGCGTTCTTCTACAACATCTTTGCCAACGGGCGGGACTCGGCGCGCTCGACGCAGCGGGACTTGATGGAGCAGACCGGGTTGTTCAAGCCGGTCATCCGCCTCGACCTGCAGACGCCGGGAGCGCAGCGGTTCAGCTACGACCCGGACGACCAGGTGTTCTAGGTACAACGCCTCAAGGAGAGTACCGGCATGCCTGGCTCGCTCGTTCGTCTCTTCAGTGCCGTACTGCTTTGCCTGGTGGCCGTCCAGGGCTGGGCACTCACGGGCCCGGAAACCGCACGGCAACTGAACCAGCGTTTGGCGGCGACACTCGGGCACTGCGTCGGCGACAACCCGGCGTATGCCTGCAGCGGGGTGTTGCTGCTGGCGATGGCCGACGATCACCCGCAACCGTTCTGGCACCACGACGCCGCAGCCGAGGCCCGCGGGACGGAACGCTTTCGCTTCGTGCGACATGACCGTGACAGCGCGCCTTTGCCGGGCAAGGCCGGCTACATCCTGCATGACCTGTTCACTGCCATCGGCCAGGGCAAGGCCTATCAGGTGGTCGACGAGGACGCCACGGAGCCCGACACCGTGGCCGTGCGCAACTGGGCCGAGGACGCGCCACGGCAACTGGCGGTACAGGCGCTGTACTACGACCTCGGCACGCCGCAGAGCCTGTTGCAGGCCCAGCGCGCCCAGCGCGAATACTTCGTGGCCACCGGCGAGTGGCTGCCCCTGTTGCGCCTGGCATCGAGTGCCGGTGGCGAGGTGTTCGCGTTCGACGCCCGGGAACAACTGGACGACGGCCACCGGGTTGCCGACCGGCTCAATGCCCGCTTCGCCAGCACGGCCCCGTGCAGCGATGGCCGGGCGGCCTATTTCTGCTCCGGGGTGTTCGTGCGCACGGTGGACATGGGCGACTACAGCTACCGGGTCTGGAACCCCAGCCCCGGTTCGGTGAGGATCGGCGCGGTGTCGTTCAGCTATATGAGGAAGGATGTGCAGCGGGTGAGCTGGCTGGTCTATTCCAAGGGCTACGTGATCCGCGAGCTGTCCGCCCCGGCACAGACCCCGTTCGAGCTGGCGTGCGTCTACCCGGAAGATGCCGCGACCAGCTACGCCAACGACCAGGGGGCCTGCAGCTTCCGCAAGACCTGCGACGAGATGGGCATTACCACGCTCGCCGGCTGGCGGGCCAGGTTCGAGAGCCAGGACCAGGCCCGGGCCAGTTGCTCGCTGGGCACCTCGCCAGCAGCCTTCGCGCTGATGCGCGATATCCGCGCCGCGGTGCCAAGGCTCGACCAGTGGAATGAAGCGATGATCCGCACCTGGCCGCAGGATGCCGGGGCGCGCCTGCCCATCGAAGCCTTCATCCACAGCGATATCTCGATCTACGAGCACAGCGGGCTGGTGGACGCCCAGTACATCCAGCGGGATTTCCTCGAGCACACCGGGCGCTACCTGCCGCTGTTGAAGCTGGACCTGAATGCCGCCGACGGTCAGTTGTTCACCTATGACCCGGCGGAGCAGGGCGCGCAGTGAGGTGCGCCCGTTGCCGTGTCAGCCAGGCGTGGGAATTGTCCTGGCTAGCTGTCATTTCTGTCAGTTGTGCGCTGTCGCAGATTTGATTTTCAATCAGCCCTGACCTTGGTTGTTCTCGTATCGCTACATATGGAGGGCAATGTCATGCCCTGTTTGCCCACACGTTTGGTCGTCGCGTTGCTGCTGTGTCTGTTCTGCATCCGGGGCTGGGCCCTTACCGGCCCGGAAACCGCCCAGCAACTGAATCAGCGTCTGGCCGCGACTCCGGCGCAATGCGTCGGCGGCCAGCCGGTTGAAGCGTGCAGTGGGGTGCTGGTGCTACCCATGGCCAAGAAGCATCCGAAACCCTTCTGGCATCACGGCGCCGAGGCAGTGGAGCGAGGCAGCGAAGCGTTTCGCTATCTGCGCCGCGACCTTGGTGGCGAGCCCCTGGCGGACACGGTCGGCTACATCCTCCACGATGGCTTCACCGCGCAATCCCAGGGCAAGGGCTACGAGGTGGTCGACGACGGCAACGCGCTTCCCGGCCAGCGCCTGGTACGCAACTGGGACGAACAGGCGCCGGAACAGTTGGCGGTGCAGGCGCTGTATTACGACGCCAGCCAGGTGGACAGCCTGTTGCGCGCCCAGCAGGGGCAGCTCGACTTCTTCGAGGCCACGGGCCAGTGGCTGCCGCTGGTGCGCTTCGACCCGGACGGTGGGGCCAGCACCTTCGGTTTCAGCACCCAGGAGCAGCTGTACAACGGCTACCAGGTCGCCGCGCGCCTGAACGCGCGCTTTGTCGATACGGCCATGGGATGCCGCGACGGTCGTTCGGCGTACTACTGCAACGGGGTGATCCTGCGTACTGTCGGACCGGGGGATTTCCATGCCTGGAACCCCAGTCCCAACGCCATCCGCATCGGTGGCGTGTCCTTCAGTTACTTTCGTCGCGATCTGGAGGCCGACACCATGCTCTATCCGCGGGGCTACGTCATTCGCGAGCTATCCGCGCCGGCGCAGACGCCGTTCGAGCCGATGTGCTTCTTTCCGATGGACGGCGACACGGGTGAAGCCCCCAAGGGCAAGGTCTGCACCCGGAGGAATACCTGCCAGGCCCTGGGCGTGGACACCGTTGCAAAATGGCTCGACCGCTACCAGTCGAAACCACGCGAAAGCTGTTCGTTGAGCCTGTCCCAGGCAGACCTGCAACTGGCCCATGACATCCGCCAGCAGGCCCCGAACGTGGACCCATGGACCGAGTTGGTGATACGCACCTGGCCGCAGGATATCGGCCAGGAGCTGTCCATCGAGGCGGTGGCATACAGCACCAGGTCGCACCATGGAGGCGCCGGCCTGACGGGGGCAAGGCACACCCAGCGTGACTATCTGGAACAGACCGGGCGCTACCTTCCAATGCTGAAGGCTGACTTCAGGAATGCCGCAGGCCAGCCGTTCAGTTTCGATCCCGCCCTGCAGAGCAAACCCTAACCCCGCAAGGCCTCGGCCGCCTCCAGCAGCATGGCCTCGGTGCCGTCCCAGCCCAGGCAGCCGTCGGTGATCGACACGCCGTACTTCAGCGCGCCCTTGCCCAGGGCCTGGCAACCGTCGAACAGGTGGCTTTCGATCATCACCCCCAGCAGCGAGCGGTCGCCGGCGACCCGCTGGCCGATCACGTCGCGCAGCACCGCCGGCTGGCGCAGCGGATCCTTGCCGCTGTTGGCATGGCTGCAGTCGACCATGATCCGCGCGGCGATCCCGCTCCTGGCCAGCCCCTGGCGGGCCTGCTCGACACTGGCGACGTCGAAGTTCGGGCCCTTGTGCCCGCCGCGCAGGACCAGGTGGGTATTCGGGTTGCCGAGGGTCTCGACGATGGCCGGGTGGCCCTGGGCGTCGAGGCCGAAGTGCCGGTGCGGGTGGGCGGCGCTGCGGATCGCGTCGCAGGCGATGCCGACGCCACCATCGGTGCCGTTCTTGAAGCCCACCGGCAGGCCGAGGCCGCTGACCAGCTCGCGGTGGATCTGCGATTCGGTGGTGCGCGCGCCGATCGCCGCCCAGCTCAGCAGGTCGTCGAAGTAGCCGGCCGCCATCGGTTGCAGCAGCTCGGTGGCCACCGGCAGGCCGAGGCGCAGCATGTCCAGCATCAGTTGCCGGGACAGGCGCAGGCCACCGTGCATGTCGTCGCTGCCGTCCAGTTGCGGGTCGTAGGCCAGGCCTTTCCAGCCGACGGTGGTGCGCGGTTTTTCCACGTAGGCGCGCATCACCAGCAGCAACTGGTCGCCGACCTGCCGCGACAGCGCGGCCAGGCGCTCGGCGTATTCCAGGGCGGAACGGGGATCGTGCAGGGAGCAGGGGCCGACGACGACCAGCAGGCGCGGGTCATGTCCGTCGAGAATCTGTTTCACCGCCTGGCGGTGTTGCTGGACCTGGGCCGTGAGGGCCGCGGAAAGGGGCAACTGCTGCTTGAGTTGCACGGGGCTGGGCAGACGCAGGCTGACGAAGGTGTTGGCCGCGATGGTGGTGTTCAGTGGCAGTGCCTGGGTGGATGCTTGCATGTTCGCTATTCCCTGGGCGGAAGGCGGCTTCTGTGCCGCGCCTTCGGCCCTATCGTTGTGTTCGACAGATACGTGTGTGTGTGCTGGTGCCACCGTGGACGGACCGGTCGGAGGCGGCTGGCTGGCCCGAACGGCAGTGGCTAAATCGCCAGGCAGAGCGTTGGTAGCGGTAGTCGGTGGCGTAGTTCATGTGTCGATTCCTCAGTGATGTCGGTGTTGTCGGAGCCCAAATAACAAACCCCCGGAGGGCTGGGCCGTCCGGGGGTTCGAGAGTTCTCGTGTGCGGCGGCCCTGGGGAGTGGGCGCCGGTGTGGGTATCAGCGGCGCCTGTGGCTAAACCAATACCCGAAGTAATACGGAGCGCTTGCGCCGCGCACGACCATGCACGCTTCGCTGCGCGCGAGGCGGGCGACGTGTTGTGCGTGGTGGTGGGTGGCGTGTTGCATGGCATGGCTCCGGTCGAATGCGTTCGAGCTTACTTCAGCGTAACGTCGTGTTTCAAGAATTGATTTCAATCGAAACGATCAATTTTTCCTACCGGCGCAAATAAGCCGTGAAGTCGATGTCGCCTGCGCTGAGGATCGCCTGCACGCGGTTGTGCACGTTGAGCTTGCGCAGGATCGCCGAGACGTGGGCCTTGACCGTGGTTTCGGCGATGTCGAGGTTGTAGGCGATCTGCTTGTTCGACTCGCCCTTGGTCATCCGTTCGAGGACCAGCAGCTGCTTGCGGGTCAGCGCCTGGAGCAGTTCCGGGGCGAAGCCCTGGGGTTCGCTCTGGCTGCGCCGGCTGCCGCTTTTCTGGGTGCGGATGATGTCCGGCGGCAGGTACACGTTGCCATTGAGGATCTGCTCGATGGCCTCGGTCATCTGCGAGCGCGGCGAGGACTTGGTGATGAAGCCCACCGCGCCGTAGGTGATGGCCTGTAGGACGATCTGCTTGTCCTGTTCGGCGGAGACGATCACCACGGGAATGGTCGGCGCTTCGTTGCGCAGGTTGATCAGCCCGCCGAGGCCGTGCATGCCGGGCATGTTCAGGTCGAGCAGGATCAGGTCGAGATCGTCGTTGTCGGCGGTCAACGCCAGGGCGCTGTCGAGGTCGGCGGTTTCCATCACTTCGCTGCCGGGGAAGCCGTCGCTGATGACGTTGTGGATGGCTTCGCGAAACAGCGGATGGTCGTCGGCGATCAGAATCTTGTACATGGCTTTGCACCTTGTTGTTATGGGCGACGAGCGCTGGAAAATCAGGGAAACACCTCGGGGCTGGCGGCGACCACGGGCAGGCCGGCAGCCTCCCAGGCGTCCAGGCCATCACGGTACCAGTACAACCGCGAGTAGCCCAGCGCGGTGGCGCGGCGCACCGCGTTCCAGCTCAGCCAGCAGTCGGAGCGGCAGTAGAACACGATGGGGCGGGCGCGATCGCCGTCGCTGAGGCGTTGCAGGTGCCGGCTGAAGTAGGCCGCCCACTGCGCGTCCAGCTGGCCGTCGCCGGTATTGGCCAGCCAGTGGCTGCCGGGCAGGTTGGCGTGGGCTTCGCTGGCGATGAACTGGCCGTTGAGGAACGGGCGCTTGTACACGTCGATCAGCAGCGCCTGCGGCTGTTGCACGAGCAGGGCCTGGACCTGGGCTGTGTCGACGGTCTGAGCCACCTCGGCGCTGGCCGGGGTCGGGCTGCGGTACAGGCCGGTGCGGTAGCCATCGGCGGAGAACAACGGGGTATCGGCCAGGGCAGTGCTGGCGAGCAGGCCGGACAGGGTCAGGCCGAGGAGGGTGGACAGGGCGCGAGGCAGCATGATCGGCAGTCTCATTTTTGTTATGTCGGTATTACAGGTCAGTCGCACGGCTTTGTGAATGCGACCATCGACAGCAAAAGCGCTACCAAAGTAGTAGGCGACGGGGCCGGGGAGCGCTCTAGCATGGGGCATGGCGAATAACGACGAGAACAACGCCGATGGATATTCTGCTGGTCGACGACCACCCCATGATGCGCCTGGGCCTGCGTGCGGCCCTGGGCGACGAACTGCCGGTGCGTGAAGCGGCGTGCGGCGAGGAAGCCTTGCAACGGGTGCAGGAACAGGTACCCGGACTGGTCCTGATGGATTTCGACCTGCCCGGGATCAGCGGCCTGGAGACCACCCGCCGGTTGCGCCAGCGCCTGCCGCAGTTGCGCGTGCTGTTCTTCAGCGAACACACCGAGCTGGGCCTGGTGCGCCAGGCGCTGGATGCCGGGGCCTGCGGTTTCCTGTCCAAGGCGGTGGCCCCGCCGACCCTGCTCGAGGCGGTGCGCCGGGTGCTGGCCGGGCATGCCTACATCGAGCAGGCCCTGGCCACGCAACTGGCGACCCAGCCGCAGCGCGCCGAAGACAAGGACGCCCGGCTCACGGGCCTGACCCAGCGCGAGACGGAGATCTTCCTGATGCTGGCCAAGGGCACCTCGATGCGCATGATCGCCGAGCACCTGTGCCTGAGCGGCAAGACCGTGTCCAACTACCTGACCGTGCTCAAGAGCAAGTTGCAGGTGAGCTCCCATGCCGAGCTGGTGCACCTGGCGATCGAGGCGGGGCTGCTGAGGATCGCGGCCTGATCGAGCGGCAAGCTTCAAGCTGCAGGAAAAGGCGGTTCGCGATGGCTGTTTCCCTGGTGCCTGGCACCAAGCCACAGAGTCGGCAGCCGACCACGCGCTGCTCTGACTTGTGGCTTGCAGCTTCAAGCTTGTGGCTGTCTCAATCCCAGGTCTTGGGACACCCTTCGCAACCTTCCATGTTGGCATCCTGGAAATTCGCATAGTGCTTGCGGGTACCGCGCAGGTCGGCCTTTTCCAGGTTGCTTTCGCCGAACTTGGCTTCCTGCAGGTTGGCGTCTGAGAGGTTGGCGCCCAGCAGGTCGGCGCGGCTCAGCCAGGTCATTTCCAGGTCCGCGGCCTGCAGGTTGCTGTTGTGCAGCTTGGCCCCGGACAGGCGGGCGAATTCCAGGTAGGCGCCGCTGAGGTTGGCGTCGTTGAACTTCGCGCCCTGGGCGAACATGCCCCAGGCCTGGGTGGCGATCAGGCTGGCGCCGGTCAGGTCGGCGATGCGCAGGTTGGTCTGCTGCAGGCTCGCGCGATTGAGCACGGCCCCCTGCAACTGGGCCTTCTCCAGGTTGGCCAGGTCGAGATTGGCGTGACGCAGGTTGGCATTCTTCAGGTTGGCCCCGGCCAGGTTCATCTTGCGCATGTCCTGGTTGTTCAGGTCGGCGCCTTCGAGGTTGGCGTTGGGGCACTGGCTTTCCGGCTGGATCACGCAGCCGTTGACCACCAGCGGCTGGTCGTCGCCGTCGTCGGCGATGACGGCGAAGGCAGGGGTGATGGCGAGGGTCAGGAGTAGCGGGAGGTATTTCATGGATAGCTCCTTCGTGGAAGAGCAAAGGGGGCTGTCAGGCCCCCTTCGCGTGGTTCAGATCAACGCTGTGCGGTCTTGGCGTCCCAGCTCGGGATCTTGAACACCCAGAACGACCCGCCCTGTGCCACCGGCTTGGTCAGCTCGGCCATGTCGCCGCCCCACAGCGGTACCGCACCGCCGTAGCCGACGGTCACGCCGATGTACTGCTCGCCGTCCTGCTCCCAGGTGATGGGTGGCGAGACCACGCCGCTACCGGTCTGGAATTTCCACAGCTCTTCGCCGGTCTTGGCGTTGAAGGCCTTGAAGTAGCCGTCGCCGGTACCGGTGAACACCAGGTTGCCCTTGGTCGCCAGCACGCCGGCCCACAGTGGCAGGCGTTCCTTGTGTTCCCAGACCATCTTGCCGGTGGTCGGGTCCATGGCGCGCAGCGAGCCTACGTGGTCTTCGTACATGCGCTTGATGCGGAAGCCCATGCCCAGGTACGCCGAGCCTTTCTTGTAGTTGACCTGCTCGGTCCAGTATTCCTCTTTCCACTGGTTGGACGGCACGTAGAACAGGCCGGTGTCCTGGCTGTAGGCCATCGGGTTCCAGTTCTTGCCACCGAGGAACGGCGGCGAGACTTCCACCGGCTTGCCCTTGGTCTGGCCTGGCTCCGGCTTCGGCGGACGCTGCCCTTCGTTTTCCACCGGGCGCCCGGTCTTCAGGTCGATGTGGCTGGCCCAGGTGATGTTGTCGGCGAACGGGAAGGCGTTCTTCAGCTTGCCGTTGGTGCGGTCGACCACATAGAAGAAGCCGTTGCGGTCGGCGTGGGCGGTGGCCTTGTACTGCTTGCCGTCCTTGTCCTTGTAGTCGAACAGCACCAGTTCGTTGTTGCCGGAGAAGTCCCAGGCATCGTTCGGGGTGTGCTGGTAGAACCACTTCACTTCACCGGTGCTCGGATCGACGCCGACCTGGCCGGAGGTGTACAGGCTGTCGAAGTCGTGCGGGTTGCCGTCCTTCGAGGTGCGCGCCCAGGTGTTCCATGGGCCCGGGTTGCCGGCGCCGACGATGATGGTGTTGGTCTCGGCATCGAAGCTCGCGCTCTGCCATGGCGCACCGCCGCCGTGGCTCCAGGCCTCGACCTTGCCGGTCTCGGTGCTCGGATCGTCCGGCCAGGACGGCGCCTTGACGTCGCCGGTCGGGGTGCTGTCCTTGCCGTTCAGGCGGCCCATGTGGCCTTCCACGAACGGCCGCATCCACACTTCTTCGCCGGTGTCCGGGTCACGGGCGTAGAGCTGGCCGACCACGCCGAACTCGTCACCGGAGCTGCCATGGATCAGCAGGACCTTGCCGGTCTTCTGGTCCTTGATCAGGGTCGGTGCGCCGGTCATGGTGTAGCCGGCGGAGTGATCGCCGAACTTCTTGTTCCACACCACCTTGCCGGTGTCCTTGTTCAGCGCGATGACGCGGGCGTCGAGGGTGCCGAAGAAGATCTTGTCGCCGAAGATCGCCGCGCCGCGGTTGACCACGTCGCAGCAGGGGCGGATGTCGTCCGGCAGGCGGTGGTTGTAGGTCCACAGGCGCTTGCCGGTCTTGGCGTCGAGGGCGAAGACCCGCGAGTAGGAACCGGTCACGTAGATGACGCCATCGTTGATGATCGCTTGCGACTCCTGTCCACGCTGCTTCTCATCGCCGAAGGAGAACGACCAGGCCGGGGTCAGCTTGAACACGTTCTTGTCGTTGACCATCGCCAGCGGGCTCCAGCGCTGGGCGTTGGTGCCCATGCCGTACTGCAGCACGTTGGTGGTGGTCAGGTGGTCGTTGGCGATGTCTTCCCAGGTCACGGGCTTGGCCTGGCTGGCAGGAGCCATGGCGAGGGTGCCGAGCAGCAGCACGGCCTGAACGGCCAGGGACAGGCGGGACTGTGCAGCGGGTAACGATCTTATTGTCATGTTGGTGTTTCCCAAATGAAGGTTTTGGCCTGCATAGACTGGAACGCCAGCCCCGCCCGAGATACGGAAAAACTCCCGCCCTTGCCGGGAAAACTTCCCGGTCCGGGCATGATTTGGCACTGCCCCACAAGCCCTACTACCAAAGGACTGGGACGCGACCACCAAAGCAGCATGGGGAGGCTGCCGGGTGCTTCCTAAGATGGCCGGCAGAACCTTTCGCCAGAGAGGTTTTCGCGTGCAAATCGTGCAACCTGAGTAGTCGAGGGCAAAACAATGACAAGAGTGAAGAACGCCTTGCTGGGCACCGTGTTCATGGCCGGCCTGATCAGCACCGGAGCGGTCATGGCCCACGGCAACGTGACGCCGACCGCGGTGAACACCGGCAACCTGGAAAAGCTGGGTGACGAATGGCGGACGGAAAACCCCTACCGCACCGGCAAGGACCATGACGAGGCGCTGGCCATCGGCACCTCGGCCTACAACATGAACTGCGCCGCCTGCCATGGCCTGGAAGCCAAGTCCGGCGGCATCGCCCCCGACCTGCGCATGCTCGACGAGGGCGCCGCCGGTGACGAGTGGTTCGTCGAGCGGGTGCGCCACGGCTCGGTGCGCGACGGTCGCGTGTACATGCCGAAGATGGCCGATTTCCTCAGCCAGGAAGCGCTCTGGGCCATCCGTACCTACCTGGACAGCGTTCACGTCACGGAGTGATGCCATGGGCCGGGTGCCGCTGTTGCTGATGACGCTGTGGCTGGGCGCCCCGGCATATGCCCTGGAACCGGGACCCGACCCGGTGCCCTCGGTGATGTGGGAGTTCTACCGCAAGCAATGGATCGGCGACGAGCCGTACCGCTTCGATCAGCGGGTCAAGGTGGTCGCGCCGCCGTTCGCCGAGGATGCCCGGCAGGTGCCGCTGCAGGTGGATGCCCGCGAACTGCCGGGCACGGTGCGGCGCATGCTGGTCTGGGCCGAACTCAATCCGTTGCCGAGGATCGTCGATTTCGCTCCTGGCCCGCAGGTGCTGCCATGGCTGGCGGTACGCATCCGCATCGAGCAGGCCACCCCGCTGCGGGCCGCCGTGCAGACCGAGGATGGTGTCTGGCATGTCGGCTCGACCCTGATCGACGCCGCCGGCGGTGGCTGTACCGCGCCCAGCGTGGTGCGCAGCCAGCCCGGCTGGGAGCAGCGCCTGGGCCAGGTGCTCGGTGGGCGCTACCCGCGCGAGGGCTACAGCCGCCTGCGCCTGGCGGTCTCGCACCCCATGGACAACGGCCTGATGGCCGGGATCCCGGAATTCTTCATCGAGCACGCCGAACTGTTCGACGCCCAGGGCCAGTCCCTGGCGACCCTGGAACTGTTCCCGGCCGTGAGCGAGAACCCCAGCCTGTCGTTCGACCTGCGCCGCCCGGGCCCGGTACGCCTGAGCCTGCGCGACAACAACGGCAATGCCTTCGACGCCGCCATCGAATGAGGTCCCGGATGCGTGCTTTGCTGTGCCTGTTGAGTCTTGTCAGCCTGCCGAGCCTGGCCGAGCTGGACTACCACCTGCAACCGCGCCAGGTGGCGGCCGACACCTGGGTGCTGGAGGGCAGCACCGACAACTTTTCCCCGGACAACGGCGGCAATATCGTCAACACCGGGTTCATCGTCAGCGAGGACGGCGTGGTGGTGATCGACAGCGGCCCCTCGCTGCGTTATGGCCAGGCCTTGCGCGCGGCCATCGGCACGGTCACCGACAAGCCGGTGGTGCAGGTGCTGATCACCCACCATCACCCCGACCATGCCCTGGGCAGCCAGGCCTTCGCCGACGTGCCGATCGCCGCCTTGCCGGGGACCCGCGAGCAACTGGCGAAGGAGGGCGAGGCACTGGCGGAGAACCTCTATCGCATGGTCGGCGACTGGATGCGCGGGACCCAGGTGCGGCTGCCGGAGCAGACCCTGGAGCCGGGGCTCAAGCACTTCGGTTCGCACCCGCTGCGCCTGCTGGCGTTCAGCGGCCACAGCGGCGCGGACCTGGCGGTGCTGGACGAGAAGACTGGCGTGCTGTTCGCCGGCGACCTGCTGTTCTACCAGCGCGCCCTGACCACCCCGCACAGCCCCGGGCTGGCGCAGTGGGTGGACGACCTGCAGCAGTTGCAGGCCTTGCCCTGGCAGGTGCTGGTGCCGGGCCATGGGCCGGTCAGCCGCGATCGCGGGCCGTTCGACCAGATGGTGGACTACCTCGGCTGGCTCGACGACCTGCTGCGCGACAGCGCGGCCAACGGGCTGGACATGAACGAGGTGATCGCCACGCCGATTCCCGAGCGCTTCGCCGCGGTGAACCTGAGCCGGTACGAGCTGATCCGCAGTGTCAGCCATCTGTATCCGCGTTATGAACAGGCGGTGATGGCGCGGGTCGAGCAGTAGCGCTGCTCAGGCTGTCCGTCCGTTGGCGGGCTTCATTGCCCGTCACTGGAGCGGGTGCCCGTACCCGTTCCCGAGCCGCTGCCCATGCGCTGGCCATCCCGCTCATTGCCACGGCCGGTGCCATCGTCGTCCAGGGTTTCCGGTCGGCTGCGATCGGTGCCGTCGGTGCTGGCGCCGCCCTGGCGTCCCGGGTCGCTGCCCTGCATGCGCGGGTCGGTGCTGCCAGGGGCAGGGATCTCCGGCGGCATGCCCATGCCCGGCGTGCTCGGGTTGGGGTTGGTCGGCCCGGTGTCGGCCAGGGCATGGCTGCCAAGCAAGGCGCTGAAGAGCAGGGCGGCGAGGGCTGCACCTTTCATGATCGAACTCCTGTTTCGCGGGGGTACCTGTCATTGGGTCGGCCCCGGCAACGGAGGTGCGATCCTGCTGCAGGGCACGCCGACCAGTGGCACCTTGGCTACAGGTCTATTCCCGTCCGCGCATGAAGAAGCCGGCCACGTACTTGCGGAAGGTGTCCAGGCTCTTGAAGTCGGCATAGCGGCGGAAATGCTCGACCTCGGGCTCGGGGCCCAGCGGCCGTTCGGTCAACGACACCGAGAGCACCCGGTCCTGGTCGGAACTGAGCACCAGTTCGTCCATCACCTGGCCGCCGATCACCGGCCGGCGCATGATCACCCGCACGCCCTTGCCGGCCATCCAGTCGATCAGCGACACCAGCATCTTCAGCGGCTCGCGCTCCTCGTCGCGGTACACCGGGAACAGCTGGGCCCGGGACAGCACCGGCACGCTGGCGACATGGATCAGCTCGTAGAAGTGGCTGCCGGCACTGGCCGGCGAGTAGATCGCCAGCGCCAGCAGCGGCCCCGGGGTGCGGCTGCCGCCCCAGAGCAGGTGGTGGCCCTGGAAGTCGAAGCCGTCCTCGCTGCGCTCGTTGTACAGCTTGCGCGCCCTGATCTGGCTGACGCAGTCCAGCAGCAGGCCGTGGCGGCGCTGGTTGCCGAAGGCCGTGGACTCGCGCAGGCGTGCCTTGAGCATCATCATGTGCTTCATGTCCAGGCGGGTTTCCAGGTAGTTGCTGGCCGGCACCCGCTCGATCAGCGGGTAGCGTCCGGCCACGCCGCGCAGTTCGGCGAACTGCGCGGTCAGGTCCTTCTTCAGGTGGGTGGCGTAGACGTTGAGGCCACTGGCCTCGATCCAGGTCAGCAGCAGCGAGAGCAGCCGTTGCTGCTCGCGCTTGTCGCCGCTGCCGTTGCCTGTCGGGCTTTCCTCGCCGGCCCGGCGAAAATCACCGATCAGGCGCAGCGGCGTGTCCGGGGCCAGCCAGGCGGCCGGCGGGGTGTCTGCGTCGTCGTGCTCGCCGGCCTCGCGCTCGTCCTTGATGAACGGGCAATCGGCGGCGTGCTCGGCGGTGCCGGGGTTGTTCTTCAGGAACAGGGTACCCGTGTGGCTGTTGAGGGTGACGTTGAGCACCGGCAGGGCCCTGGCCTGGCAGTCGCAGGCCAGCCAGTGGCCGCCGGCGCGGACCTTCATCAGCAACTGGTTGGCCTGCAGCAGGCGCGGGCCTTCCAGGGTGCCGCGGCTGAAGCCGCGCAGCAGGTCGTCTTCGGCGGGGGTGAGGCTGCGTACCAGGGCGGCGTTCTTTTCGATGATTCGCATGGGTGTCCTTGTCGATGCCGTTGCGGCCATTCGCGAGCAAGCTCGCTCCCACAGATGAAGGCCGGGCGAGCTTGCTCGTGAACCGGTCAGGAAATCAACCGCCGAACAGCTTGGCCGCCCGCGCGCGGATCTCGTCCACCGACAGGTCTTCCTTGTGCGTGGCGATGAACCACAGGTTGCCGAACGGATCCTTGAGGGTGCCGCTGCGGTCGCCGTAGAACTGGTCCTGCACGGCGCTGACCTGGGTGGCGCCGGCCTCGAGTGCCTGGGCGTAGCGGGCGTCGACGTCCTCGACGTACAGGTGCAGGCCCACCGACACGCCCGGTTGCGACTGGCTGCTGACCAGGGAGGCCTGGTCGCAGGGTTCGGCGAGCATGATCGAGGAGTCGCCGATCTTCAGTTCGGCATGGCCGATGCGCCCGTCGGGCCCTTCGAGACGGAACATCTCCACGGCGCCGAAGGCGGCCTTGTAGAAGTCGATGGCCTGGTGCGCGTCCTTGATGCCCAGGTACGGGGTGATGCTGTGCATGCCTTCGGGAATGGGTTTTGCCATTTGCGTGTTCCTCCTGTAACGAAGCCAACGGAAAACCCCGGGGCGGATCGCTCCGGGCGTAGACCTGTATATTTGTACAGGAAAGACAAAAGTGCAAACCTTCGTGCGGCGTCGCGGGACAGGCGGGCGTCCATGCCCGCCGAACGGTCGTCAGAAGATGTAGTCGGTGCTGATGAAGCCGGACTGGCGGTTGCGGATGATCTCGCTGATCAGTGCCTTGTTGCTGTCCTGGAAGCGCGTGGCCACCAGGGTGCGGATGGAGAACACGCGCAGGGCATCGTGTACCGACAGGGTGCCTTCGGCGGAGTTCTTGCGGCCATTGAAGGGGAAGGTGTCGGGACTGCGCTGGCATTGCGCGTTGATGTTGATCCGCCCGACCTGGTTGGCGAAGGTGTCCACCAGTTGGCCGATCTGCGCCGGGTCGTTGCCGAACAGGCTGAGCTGCTGGCCGAAGTCGGAGTCGAGCACGTAGTCGATCACGCTCTGCAGGTCGCGGTAGGGCACCACCGGCACCAGCGGGCCGAACTGCTCCTCGTGGTACACGCGCATCGACGGGTTCACCGGGTACAGCAGGGCGGGGTAGAAGAACGAGCCGCGGCTGCTGCCGCCGCCAGGGTTGAGCACTTCGGCGCCGTGGGCGAGGGCATCGCCGACCAGGCCGTCGAGGTAGTCGATCTTGCCCGGCTCGGGCAATGGCGTCAGGGCCACGCCCGGCGTCCAGGGCATGCCGGGCTTGAGCGCGGCCAGGCGGGCCTGGAACTTCTCGAGGAAGGCCGGCACCACCTGTTCATGCACGAACAGGATCTTCAGCGCCGTGCAGCGCTGGCCGTTGAACGACAGCGCGCCGGTGATGCATTCGCCGACCGCGTTGTCGAGGTCGGCATCGGGCAGGACGATGCCGGGGTTCTTCGCGTCCAGGCCGAGGGCGGCACGCAGGCGGTGCGGGCGCGGGTGGAGTTTCTTCAGGTCGCTGGCGGCCTTGTTGGTGCCGATGAAGGCGAACACGTCGATCTTGCCGCTGGCCATCAGCGCGCTGACGGTCTCGCGGCCACGGCCGTAGATGACGTTGATCACCCCGGCCGGGAAGCTGTCGCGGAATGCCTCCAGCAGCGGGCGGATCAGCAGCACGCCGAACTTGGCCGGCTTGAACACCACGGTGTTGCCCATGATCAGTGCCGGGATCAGGGTGGTGAAGGTCTCGTTGAGCGGGTAGTTGTAGGGGCCCATGCACAAGGCCACGCCGAGCGGGGTGCGGCGGATCTGGCCGAGGGTGCCCTGTTCCAGCTCGAAGCGGCTGGAACGGCGGTCCAGCTCCTTGAGCGCGCCGATGGTGTCGACGATGTAGTCGCAGGTGCGATCGAACTCCTTCTCGGCGTCCGCCAGGTTCTTGCCGATTTCCCACATCAGCAGCTTGACCACCGCCTCGCGTTGCTGGCGCATGCGCCCGAGGAAGCCCTCGACATGGCCGATCCGCTCGGCCACGCGCATCGTCGGCCAGGCGCCGCGGCCCTTGTCGTAGGCGTGCACGGCGGCGTCCAGGGCGCTGAGGGCGGTGTCGGCATCCAGCAGCGGCGCGCTGCCCAGCACCACCTGCTGCTCGCTGCCATCGGCATTTTTCAGCCACACCGGGCTGCGCACCGTGGCCAGCGGGCCCTCCCAGCGGCGCAGCTCGCCGTCGACCAGGTAGTCGCGCTGCTCCAGCGGCGCGCCCAGGCGCCACGCCTCGGGGATTTCTTCGGCAGTGGGAAACAGCGAATCCAGCAAACGATCCATGGCACGACACCTCTTTTTCTTTGAATGGGTGAAACGTTTCAGTCGAGGATAACGCCGGCCGACAAAAAAAAGCCAGCGTGCCTCAATATTGTTTTGCCATCGCCGATAACCTGACAAACGGACGCAAGCAGCCGGCGTATGACGACAAGAACCCTTGCTCTGCAACACCCCCCTCGCTATCTCCCGACCCGCGTGCGCTCCACCGCCAACCGCCTGCTGCCCATCGGTTTCGCCGTGATCGGCATCGGCCTGTCGGTGGCCCTCGGCCGGCTCGATGTGCAGCGTCAGGAAAGCGAACTGATCGCCACCGCGAGCATGCGCCTGTCGGGTATCCGCGCCGGGCTGGAGGCGCAGATGCGCTCGGCTTTTGGTGAGACCGAAGGCATCGCCCAGTTGCTCAGTGCCGATGGTGCTATCTCTACCGCGCATTTTCATGACATGGCTCGCCAGGCCCTGGAGTCGGTGTCCTATATCCGCCATATCTCCCTGGCGCCGAACGATGTGATCGCCGATGTCTACCCGCTGGAGCCCAACCGCAGCGTGCTCGGCCTCGACTATCGGGTGCTGCCGTCCCAGTATCCGCTGGTGCGCCGGGCCCGCGACAGCGAGGAAGCGGTGCTGGCCGGTCCCGTGCAGCTCTATCAGGGCGGCGCTGCGCTGATCTACCGGCGCCCGGTGTTCCTCAAGGGCCACAAGGGCGTGCGCCTGTACTGGGGCAACGTCTCGGTGGTGGCGGACATCGGCAGCTTGCTGCGCGCCGCCGGGGTCGCCGAGGATTCCACCTTCCGCCTGGCCTTGCGCGGTGGCGATGGCGAAGGCGCGGCGGGCGCGATGATCTGGGGCGAGGCGGGGCTGTTCGAGGATGCCGCGGTCACCCTCAACGTCGACGTGCCCGGCGGCACCTGGAAACTGGCGGCGATGCCCCGCGAGGGCTGGTCGTCGATGAGCCTGTTCGGCTCGCCGCTGTTCCTCTTCGCCCTGGCGACCACCGGCCTGTTCAGCCTGTTCGTCGCCCAGCTGAACCGCAGCAACCGCCTGATCAACCAGCGCAATGCCGAACTCAAGCATTCCCAGGCGCAACTGGAGCACCTGGCGCATTACGACGCGATCACCGGGCTGCCCAATCGCGTGCTGTTCCTGCTGCGCCTGGAACAGGCGCTGCGGGTACCGCGGACGCAGATGGCCGTGCTGCTGCTGGATATCGACGGTTTCAAGCAGGTCAACGACAGCCTCGGCCATGCCCTCGGCGACCTGCTGCTGGAACAGGCGGCCCAGCGCCTGAGTGCCGGCATCGGCCTGGATGACACGGTGTGCCGCCTGGGCGGTGACGAATTCGCCTTCATCCTCGCCCGCGCCGACAGCCTCGACTATGTGGGCAAGGTGGTGGACGGCCTGCTGCGGGCCCTGCAACGCCCGTTCGACCTCAAGGGCAATGCCGCCCTGGTCAGCGGCAGCATCGGCATCGCCCTGTGTCCCGAGCACGGGCATACCGGCGAAAGCCTGATGCGCCATGCCGATACCGCGATGTATGCGGCCAAGGAGGGCGGGCGCAATGCCTGGCGCCTGTACGAGGCTGGCATGACCGAGCGCCTGCAGCAGCGTCTGGCCATGGAGCGGGCCTTGCGTCGGGCGCTGGAGCAGGATGAGTTCGAGCTCTGGTACCAGCCGCGCATCGATTTGTTCAGCGGTCGGGTCGAGGGCGCCGAGGCGCTGCTGCGCTGGCGCGATCCGCAGCACGGGCTGGTGTCTCCGGGGGATTTCATCCCCCTGGCCGAGCGTACCGGGCTGATCATTCCGCTCGGCGAGCAGGTGCTGGAACTGGTCTGCCGCCAGGTCCGCCAGTGGCGTGACCGCGAGCTGCTGCCCGGGCCGATCGCGATCAACGTCGCGGCGCTGCAGATCGAGCGCAGCGACTACGTCGGCAGCCTGACCCGCGCCCTGGAGCGGCATGGGCTGGAGCCGGCACTGCTGGAGGTGGAGATCACCGAGAGCCTGCTGATGGAAAGCCAGCAGCATGCCTGCGCCGTCCTCGCGCAGTTGCAGGCGCTGGGGGTGGCGACCGCGGTGGACGACTTCGGTACCGGCTATTCGTCGCTGGCCTACCTGAAGGCGCTGCCGATCAATCACCTGAAGATCGACCGCGCCTTCATCAAGGACCTGCCCCAGGGCGAGAACGATGTGGCGATCACCCGGGCGATCATCGATCTCGGTCACGCCCTGGGCTACCGGATCACCGCCGAGGGCATCGAGACCCATGCCCAGCATCAGTTCCTGCGCAATGCCGGCTGCGACCATGGCCAGGGCTACCTGATCGGCCGGCCGATGCCGGCGGAGCGTTTCGAGCACTGGCTGGCCGGGGAGCGGTTCACGGCAGTGCAGTACTGACGCGGGCCCAGCAGCCTGCCCACACCTCCGCGCGCCTCCGCTCAGCCACGTTCACCACTGCGTCTGGGTACCCTCCGCGATACTGCGGGTCAGGTCGGACAGCAGGCGCTGGCGTTCCCGCTCCAGTTGCCGGCGCAGGTGATTGGCCTCGGCCAGGTAATCGCCTTCGCTCAATTGCCGTTCGGCATCCAGCAACTGCTCGTTGGCCTGTTCCTGCAGTTGCTCGAACTGGCGCTGGTAGCGCCGCTCCAGGTGCCTGACCCAGAAGCCGATGGCCGGTTCGCCATCGGCCCGCTCGGCCAGCAGGGCGTCGCGACCGACGCTGCTGCTGCCGTCGATCAGGCGCAGTTGCTGGTGCACGGCGTGGGTCCATGGGCCGTCCAGCTGCCGGGCCTGGTGTTCGATGTTCACCAGGTTGACCGGCTCGCGCGCCGTCGGGGCGATGCGCATGCGCACCTGCGGATCGTTGCCCAGGCGTTTCAGGGTCAGCGCCCGCAGCGCTTCCAGTTGCCCCGCGCTGGCTGTCGGTACCCGCGCCAGCAGCATGGCGTCCAGCGCCTGGCAGCGCGCCGTGTCCACGGCCACCCGCAGGTAGTGCTCGCTCTTGTGCCGCGGCGAGGCGAACGGTTCGGGGCGCTCCAGGTCGGCGACCAGTTCGAAGCGCAGCAACTGGCTGGCGTCGATGCGCTGGGCCAGGATGCGCGCCTGCGGGCTGCCCTCCAGCCAGTGCAGCATGAACCAGAAGCGCCGGCGGGTGGTGGCCGGCGCGGGCTTGTACAGGGGCTCGTCGGCAATGCCGCGCAGGTCGCGGCGATAGTCGAGCGGCAGCAGCCGGCTCAGGCGCAGCCAGCAGTCCTGGGTGGCCGAATCGGCGTCGAGCAGCAGCGAGGTGTAGTCGTCCTCGGCCACCAGCAGGTCGATCCCGGTGGTACGGTAATGGGCGTCGATGCGGTTCAAGGCGTTGTCGTCCAATGCGTTGTGTTCCAGACGCAGTGCTCGCTGCGCGGCAGGCGACAGCGCCTGCTCGAGGTTCGCCGGCAGGCTGCTGATCAGGTTCGAGGAGAGGTCCAGGTGGGCCAGCCGGGGCAGGTTGTGCAGGTTTGCGGGTATTCGCTGCAGGGCGCAGTCGAACAGGCTGATGTCACGCAGGTTGGGGGCGGTGCTGAAGTCGGGCGGGGTGCCGAGCGGGTTGCCCGACAGGTTCAGTGCCTGCAGGTCGGGATATTCGGCCAGGGCGTCCTGGGACAGCGACGACCAGTTGATGGCGTTGTCGGTCAGGTCCAGGGTCTGCAGGCGCGGACCCAGGCCGGAGGGCAGGTGGCGCAGCTCCAGGGCGCTGGCCGACAGCGCGCGCAGCGAGGGCAACTGGCTGATCAGCAGGGACGGCACCTGGCGCAGTGGATTGTTGCCGATGTTCAGTTCCTCGACGTGTCCGAAGGCATCGGCCAGGTGCGGCAAGGTGGTGAAGTCCTGGTCATCCAGGCCGATGCCGGAGAAGTCCAGCGTTTGTGGCGCGGCCATGTTGCGCTGCCAGCTGCGGATCAGCCGGTCGCGGGCCACGGTGCGCAGCGGCGCGCCGCCGGCCCATTGGCCGAGGGTCGTACGCAGGTGGTCCAGTTGCTGTTCCAGGCCGCGCAGCCGAAGATGAGGCGGCATACCGGCTGCGTCCCATGTACGTATCGTCGTGCGCGCCTGTTCGGCACTGGCAGTGGGGTACAGGCTTCGATAGCGGGCCACCAGGGGATCGGCAGAAACCCTCGGCGGCGGGTAGTGGGCCGGCGGCGGGGCGGCGTCGAAGCCGCCGAGCAGGCGGCCTTCGTCGTTCCAGCCGTCGCTGTGGCCCGACCAGACCAGGCCACGGGTACGCTCGGGGCGCCGTTGTGCTTCCTCGACGATGCGCTCCTTCAGGGCCTGCGCGTCGTCGTCCAGTTCCGGCAGCGCCTGTTTCACCGCCTGCAACAGGTCTTCGACCAGCCCCTGTGGTTGCTCGACAAGCATGGCGCGATAGCCACCGGGGACTTTCAGGATCAACCGTGCGTCAGCGCCGAAGCGCGCGCCGGCGCCTTCCAGCAGCGGCCCGGAGCGGTCGCCACGACGCAGTTCGAGGCGGCAGTCGGCGGGCCAGCCGCGCTGCTGCGTCAGGCTCAGCAGGGTCAGGCGTTCGCTGGCGGGGACGCAGCGCGACGGGTAGTAGATACCTTCCAGCGCCGCCTCCAGTGGATCCTCGGCCGGGATGCCGGCGCGCAGTCGCTGCAGCGTCGCGAGCAGGCGCGGCGGAATCGGCGCGTGGGCGAGGTAGACATCCAGCAAGGCATCGCGTTGGATGCCGGCGATGCGGCTGGCGATGTCCAACTCGGCGTCGCTGTACGCCGCCACCCTGGCACCGAGGCGGCGCAGCAGGGTATGCCGCGACCACTCCAGCGGCTGTTCGTGGGCGCCATGCCAGGCGCCTTCGCCATTGTGTTCAAGCAGTGGCTGTGCCGCCCGGGGCTGGTCCGGGTGCTGGATGCGCCAGCGCTGCCCGTCGGCGTGCGGCTGCACGGCATAGTGCCCGTCGTCGATGCGCACATGGTGCTGCTCGCCGCTGTGCAGCAGGCCGAGGGCATCGGGCCTGGCCTCGGCCGGCGGCTCGACCCGGTAGGGCTGCAGGTCGCCATTCCACAGGCGTGGCGTGCGGTCCGGGCGCAGCACTTCGACCAGCCGGTTGCCCAGCTTGCCGGCGTAGTGCAGGGCCACGCCCGTCGCCACGGCGGTGCCGAGATCCACGGCCAGCGCCTTGGCATGCTCGAGGGCCGCGTCGATATCGCCCTGTTCCCAGGCCTCGACCCCTTCGTAGACTTCATCGAGCACCTGCGCGGCGAACACCAGCATCATCAGCGTACCGGCCGCCGGGAAGAAGAACGCTGCCACGCCGAGCAGGTTCAGGCCCATCGACTCCCAGTAGTGCAGGCGGCGCTGGCGCGCGGCTTCGTCGACATCGGCGCTGGGCACCGCCAGATGCCGGGCCTCGTTGAGCAGGCGCCGGTGATGACGGTCCTGCAGCCAGCCGAACAGCTCGCTGTCGATACCCGTGCCGATCCAGTGCAGATCGGTTGTCGCAGGCGCATGCCACAGGCTGTCGCGCTCGGCCGGCAAAGTCCGGCCAGTGAGATTGCGCTGCACGATGCTGGCGAAGTGCTCGACCCGGTCCTGCTGGATGAACCCGAGGAAGCGCTGGCGGAACTGCGGCTGGCACAACTGGTGCAGCAACGCCTGCTGGCACGCGTCCAGTGTCGGATAGCGCACCAGCGCCTGGGGCATGCCGGGCAGGTAGAGAAACACCGCCAGCGAACCTGGATGCGGCTGGATCGCCAGGGCGTCGAGGACATCCACGCCGAACAGGCTGAAGTGCTTGCAATGCGGGCCTCCGGCGTCTGCGCCGGCGTCGAGCAGGCGCTGGACCTGCTCGTGCTCCTCATGCGGGTCGCGCAGGCGCGCCAGGATCAGGTCCAGTTGCAGTTGCTCGCGGCGCGCGCGCAGGGCCAGCTCGCGGACCTGGCGACGCCCGAAGACGTCGTTCAGGTGGGCCTGGTAGCGCTGGCCGAGGTCGAGGTCGTGGCACTGCTCGGCGAACTGGCTGGCGCTGAAGGGCAGGCGCTGGAAGTGATAGCGGGTGAAGCCGTCGCACTCGCTGACCTGGAACTCGCCGCGTATCGCCGCGCTTTCCGGCTGCATCGGTGCGTCCTTCTCGAAGTTCTGCAGGGCGGCCTGGAGCAGCGGTTCCCGCGTGTGGCTGAGTTCCGTGGCCATGCTGCTCCAGGCCCATTCGCGGCTGAAGCGGACGAACTGCATCTGACGCAGATCGCTGGCGTCCAGGCCGAAACGTTGCTGCAGGCGCGCGAGCAACAGCGGCTCGGCGAACGCCACCGGGTTGCGCAGGTCGGCCATGGCCCGGGCCAGGGCCAGCGTCGCCTGGTGCGTGCGGCGTTGCGCCTGGGCCAGGGCGGCACGCTGCGCCGCCGGGGCGCCCTGCACCCAGGTGCAGTTGGAAACGTCGTCGAGGTGCTTGAGGCGCGCGGCTTGCGTCGGGGCGAGGTCGGCGAGCCAGCGCGGCAGGCGCTCCTGGACCACCAGGTCGGTGAAGCCGGGTGTGCGGGAGGTGTTGTCGTTCATGAGGGGCACTCCTTGTGAAGGAGTGCAAGCACAGCGCGTCGGGGTGCGCTGGCGGTGGCACATAGTTATCCGGCGCCGGGGCTATAGTGACAGGAACCGATGAAGCTGGCCGAGGAGCCTTGCCATGGCGCTGATCAGTCGTGAAGTCTGGTGGTTCGAACCGCCCAAGCCGGGACAGACCGAAGCCGATCTGCGCTGGGGCTTCCTGGAAATCCACAGCGACCGGCCGCCGCGTTTCGTCGACGAGCGGCCGACCGACCAGCAGATGGCCGAGCGCAAGAGCTGCCGGCATTTCCCGGGCGAGGAGGAGTGAGGCGCTGCAGCCTCACCCCACCTTGAGGCACGCTCCCGTCATCCGTCCCGCCAGCATCCCGTAGCCGACCCGTTGCACCCCCGGCAGCCGTTGCTCCAGCAGTTCCATCAGCGACTCCCCGCTGTTCAGGTAGGCATCGCCGAAATCGGCGCAGCCCAGGGCGCTGGGATGCACCACCACCTCCAGCACGCCATCCTCGGGCACCAGGCCGTCGCGCAGGTCCACCGGGGTGCACACGTGATCGGCAGTGCTGCCGGCCAGCTGACGCAGGCGCCGGTTGAGCAGGCTCTTGAACAGCCGCTTGCCGCTGCCGATGTTGCGTCCGATATTGCGCGCCAGCCTGACCGGTACGCCCTCCCGGGCGGCGAAGCGGGCAAGGATCTCGCCGATGGGCCAGATGTTGTGCACGTGCTGGTGCGAGTCCAGGTGGCTGGGCAGCAGGCCCAGGCTCAGGCAGTGCTGCCACTGCGCGGCCAGTTCCCGCTCCACCGCCTGGCGGGTCCGGCGGCTCAGCCACAGGCTCTTGCGCGACAGGCCGAACTCGAACTCGCCGGCACCGTTGCAGAAGGCCGGTTCCTGCAGAATGGCCTCGCTCAGCGGGCGGCCATGACTGAGATTGACATGCAGCCCGACCCGCCCGCGCAGCATCGGCTGCTGGCGGGCCAGGGCGCAGGCATTGCGGAACGCCGGCATGTTGGCCATGGCCGTGGCCGAGCTGATCAGGCCACTGTGGAAGGCCCGCAGGATCACCGCGTTGGTGGGCTCGTTGAGGCCGAAGTCATCGGCGTTGACTATCACCTGGAGGGGCATTGTGCGGCTCCTGCGAGAGGGGGGCGGGGAGAGGTGCGGGTCGGCGCCGCCGGCTTGTCCGGGCGCAGCCAGGGCCGCAGGCGGCGCCACAGGCGCAAGGCCAGGCCGAGGCACAGGCCGGACGGCCGCCAACTGTAGAAACTGTGGCGCAGGTGCTCGACCTGGCCCGTCATGCGTTCGTGCAATTGATGGCTGGAGTTCTCCAGGCTGACCCGCGAGGCATCGATCCACTGCCAGCCGTCATCCAGCCCCCAGTCGATCCACTCCTGCAGCAGCACGCGGCCGCTGCCCAGGTCGGCGTGGGCCGGGAGGAACGCCAGGTTGTAGTCGTAGAGCCGACCACGCTCGAGCAGGCCGAGGCGATAGCTGATGCATTCGCCGTCCAGCTCCAGCACCACCAGGCGCAGGCGATCCTCGCCGGCCAGGCTGGCCAGGGCCTGGAACATCCAGGCCCGGGACTGCGCGGTGCTGAAGATGCCCACACCGTCGTCGCCTTTCCAGCTGGCGTCCTCCACCGCGGCGATGCGCGGCAGCCATTCGCCGATGTTGCCGGCATCCGCCACCACCCGGCGCACCTGCGCGCCGCAGGCGTTGATGCGCTTGCGCGCGCGGCGCAGCTTGTAGCGTGGATCGCCGCTGACCTCCTGGCGGTCCGCTGCGCTCAACCCGTGCACCGGCACGTTGCACACGCGCCGGCACTCATGGGTCGAACTGCGCCAGCCCCAGTGCAGCAGCCACGGCTCGCCGGCGACCACTTCGTTGAGCTGCAGCAGGGCATGGGGCAGGTGCCGGCGGATCTCGCGCAGCACCCGCGACGCGTCGTGTTCGGGCAGCTCGATCAGCAGGCCGACCCGGTCGCTCAACGGCCAGCCCAGGTGGCGCAGCACGACGAAGCCCGGCAATCCGTCGCGCAGCGGCAGGCGCACCAGCGGCAGGCACAGGCACAGGCGTTCGCCGTCGTGGCCGAGCAGGACGTGCAGGCTTTGCCCGGGGCGCAGCGCCGCCTCGGCCGCACGCAGCCAGGCCAGGCCATTGAACGGCGTGCTCTGCGGCAGGCGCTGGCGCAGCACTTCGTAGTCCCTGGCGGGGAAGTCGGGGGCCGACAGCGAGGTCGACCAGCTCAGGCGCAACCCCATGTCAGGCCGCCCCCACCGCTGTCGCGGCCACCGCCGGCTTGCGCAAGGCAGCCAGGCGCGAGCCCTGGTAGCGGCTCTGGCGATAGAACTTCCAGCGCCCGAACAGGCAGTAGACATGAGTGACACGGCCCTGCTCGACGTAGCCCATGCGCAGGTGCAGCTTGAGGGCCGGGATGTTGTGGCTCTCGCAGACGTCCACCACCTTGTCGCAGCCTTGTGCCTGCATGGCTTTCCACAGGTCCAGCTGCAGGTCCACCGACAGCGTGGTGCCCCAGTAGGCACGGGTCAGTTCGCCGCCGAACTCGAAGAACTCGCCGCGCTTGACGGGGAACCAGCAGCCGTAGAAGTGGTGGTCGTGGTAGTCCCGCGGGCAGCCCCAGATAAAGGCCACCACATGCCCCTCGGGGTCGCGGTGGATGATCCCGGTATGACCTTCCAGGATCATTTCGCGCATGGTGTCGAGGCGGTCGCCGAAATGGCGGGCGAAGGCATGCACGTTGTGCAGGGTGGTCAGCTCGCTGCGGGTCGGCGGGCTGGGCTTGAGGTTGTGCGGGGGAACGGGGCTGACCAGGTCGCGCTCCATCCAGAGCAGTTCCCAGTGATAGAACACGTAGTGCCGCAAGGCGGTGTTCAGGGCCGAGCGCAGTCCTTTGTGCCTGATGTGGTTTTGCAGCTGGGTCAGTACACGCATGATTGCCTCCTGAAAGCGGGCAAGGCGGGTGGTACGGCGCGTCAGGCTCCTGACGCACTCCAGCTCAGGGCGAACAGGGTTCGCCCTGGCAACTCGAAGTCGAAGCGCCCGCCGCGACAGGCCAGGTCGGCCTTGCGTGGCAGGTGGTCGGCTGCGAAGAAGGTCAATTCGGATCGGGCCGGGCATTGCCGAGCGCCGGTGGCGAAGCGCACCTGCTGGCGGCGCTCGCTCTTGTTCACCCCGAGCAGGCTGCGCTGGCGGCCGCGGGCCATGGCCAGGGCGTCGACCTCGAAGGCGTCGTTGTCCAGTTGCAGCACCTCGTCCAGCCAGTGCTGCTGGATGAACTGCTGGGCCAGGCCCACCGGCTTGAGCACGAACTGCTGCGGGCCGAGCACCTGCAGCATGCCCTTGGGGTACTCCGGCTCGTCGGCGGCCTGGAACCAGTTGAGCATGTCCAGCAGGCCGTCGGCGCTGGCGTTGATCGCCACCGAGGCCCACCACAGCGCGGCGTCATCGCCGTCCTGCTCGTAGCGGCTGAGGGTCGAGCCGCTGGACAGGTTGGTCTGGTCCAGCAGCAGCGCCTTGCGCGGCCGGCCGCGCTCGTTCAGGCCCACCAGGGCGGCGGCCTGGCGCACCGTGTCGCGGTAGACCCGGGTAGCGAGCAGGTCGCGGACCATCCATTCGTGCCAGGCCAGGGCGTCGATGCGCGGGCCGAACTCGTCGAGCAGGCGCCTGGCCCAGTCCAGCCCGCGGCGCTGCTCGCTGTGCTCGGCCAGCGGGCCGTTGACCAGGCGCGAGCTGGCCGGCATGGCGATGCGCACGCCGGCCTCGCGGGCCCCGGCATAGTCCTCGACCTGCTGCAGGCGCTGGGCGAAGAAAGCGCGAAAGTCCTCGTAGCGGGCGTAGTTGAGGTTGGGCTCGTCGGCGAAGGCGATGTAGTGCCGGCCCGCGCCGCCGAGGGCGACGCTGGCCGCCAGCCAGGCGTCCAGGCCCTGGCGGCTGGTGGTGTCGTCGCGCAGGTCGGCGCGGCGCCCGGTGGCGGCGAGCAGGGTGATGTCGTCGGTGATGGCGAAGCGCTCGCGGTACAGGCGGCGGAAGGCATTTTCGTAACCGGGCTGCCGGGCCAGCACGTCGACGAAGCTGTAGAAGCCCGCCGCCCGTGGCCGCAGGGCATCCAGTGCGGCATGGCTGGCGGGCGGCGGCAGCAGGTAGGGCAGGTTGAGGCCGAGTTTCGCGGTGGGACCGAGGTGCCGGGTGCCCAGGCGCAGGTTGACCGTGCCGGGCTGCTGCTGCAGCGGTTGCAGGTCCTCGACCCGCTGGGCGAACAGGTTGGCCGTGCCGTCCAGCCAGAACGCCGCCTTGCCGCGACCTTGCAGTTCCAGGCGCCACACCTGCGCTTTCTGGCTCACCGGCAGGGTCAGCTGTTCGAACTGCCAGTAGGCCGGTTGTGCGGCCAGGGCCAGGGCCAGGCTCAGGCTCTGGCCGTCGTCCAGGCGCACCGCGCGCAGGCCGCTGACCCCGCCGTGGTACTTGCCGGCCAGGACCGCCTCTTCACCGGCCGCGACGCGGAAATAGAAGGTGGTGTCGGCCTCCACCTGCAGGCTGAAATGCACCCGTGCCGGGGCGAACAGCGCCCGGGTGCTGGTGTCGAACGCCGGGCGGTAGCGGCGGAAGCTGTAGCCGGGGATCTCCAGGCGATAGCTGCCATGCCCGGTCGACAGCGGCCATTGCTGCTGGCCGCGGGCCTCGCTGGCGGCGATGGCACGCTGGGCCACCAGGCGACCCTGGCCATCGAGGAGGAACACCTGTTCCGGATTGGCCGTCGGCTGCCAGGCGCCGACCCAGTCCAGCTGCAGCGTGTCGCCGCGGTTCGGGGTCAGGTACAGCGCGCCGTCGCGGATGTCCGGCCAGCGCAGCGGCGCGCCCTGGACCAGGCCGCTGGCCAGCAGCAGGAGGGGTAGCAGCGCCTTCATCCGGCGACCCTCCCGGGCAGCATGCGGCGCAGCGGCAGCAGGTCGGCGGGGAGGACGATCAGCACGCGCCACCAGGCCACGCCGCTCAGGCGGCAGTACAGCACCAGCATGGCCAGGGTCACCGCCAGGTAGGCGATGGACGAGGCCAGTGCCGCACCGACGATGCCGTGGGACGGAATCAGCAGGACATTGAGCAGCAGGTTCAGCGCCGCGCCGCCGCCCATCATCAGCGACACGCTGCCGGGACGGTTCTTGCCCAGCAGGTCGAGGCGCAGGATGCTCGCGTAGCACAGGCCGAACAGCCCCGGCAGCAGCGCCAGCAGGGCCGGGTAGGCCGGCTGGTAGGCGCTGCCGAACAGGGTGACGATCAGCCATTCGCCGATCAGCGCCATGCCCAGGCAGGCGCCGAGCATCACCGTGGCGGTCAGGCGCAGGGCCAGCGGGGTCAGGCGCTCCATGTCGCGGTCCTGTTGCAGCAGGCGCTTCATCAAGGGCGTGGTCACCGCCTCGGGGACGATCAGCAGCAGTTCGGCGGCGGCGCTGGCCATGGCGTAGTGGCCGAGGGCGGTGCTGCCGAGCAGGGCGCTGATGAACAGGTAGTCCGAGCGCAGGATCACCTGCTGGAACAACAGGTCCGGGTGGCTCTTGGCGCTGTAGGCGAGCAGTTCGCGCTGGCCGCCGCGGTCCCAGCACAGGTGCAGTTGGCGGCCACGGCGCAGCCACAGCAGGCCGAGCAGCACCACCAGGCCCAGGCCCAGCAGCCAGCTGGCGAGGGCGGCGGGCAGCGTCGCCTCGGGCCAGAGCAGGTAGAACGCGACGAACAGCAGCAGCGGCGCCAGGGATTCGGTCAGGCGCAGGGCATTGAAGGCGCCGACCGCACCGGTGGCGTTGTGCAGGGTCAGCAGGCCGCTCTTCAGCACGCTCAGCGGTACCGCCAGCAACAGCAGCCAGGCCAGCAGGCCGAGCTGCTCGGTGACTTCCAGCTGGATGCCGAAGCCGCGCAGCACGGCCAGGCACACCAGGGTCAGCAGGCCGGCCAGCAGGCAGCCGTAGACCAGCACCTGGGTCAGCAGCAGGCCGAGGTTGCGCTGCTGCGCCGCCTGGTAGCCGATGGCGCTGTTGAGGCCGCCGCTGGTGGCGGCGGCGATCAGGTCCGGCAGGCTGCTGAGCAGAGCGAACAGGCCGCGCTCGCTGGGCCCCAGGAGGCGGGCCAGGAGCACGTTGCGCAGCAGGCGCAGGGCGATCATCGCCAGTTTGGTGCCCATGCTCAGGAGCAGGTGGCGCAGGTAGTGTCCGCGGTTCATGCGTGACCTCCACGGCTGATGCGCCAGGCCAGCAGCGACGGACGGCTGGCGTTGCGCTGGCTGACGCCGATGCGCGGCAGGGCCAGGGGGTCGTCGCTGCTCTGGCAGAGTCCGGCGCGGGTGCTCAGGGCCCAGGGATAGCGGTGCGCGGCGAGGCGCTGACGGACCCGCAGGTCGTGGTCGCCATTGGGGTAGCAGTACACCGGCAGCGGGTCGCGGCAGCCTTGCAGCAGGGCGCGGTGGCTGCGGCTGATCTCTTCCTCCAGGCGCTGGTCGTCGAGCCCCGGCAGCAGGGCGTGGCTGGCGCCGTGCGGGCCGAAGCGGATCAGCCCGGAGTCTTCCAGCTGGCGCACCTGCTGCCAGTCCAGGGCCTGGGGCAGCGACTCCGCCGGGCAGGCGTCGGTGAGCAGGTGCAGGGCCTGGGGCGCCAGGCTCTTGAGGCTTTGCAGGTAGTGCGCCAGGGCCTGGCTGCGGGCCCGTGGCGAGTCGTGCATGAAGTAGGCCGCCGGCAGCGGCCGGCCGACCCGGCGCAGTTTCTCGATCATCTGGTGCCGGGCCGCTTCGCCATGGCTGCCCCACAGGGTCTCGCCGAGGCTTTCCCACCAGAAGCGCTGGCGGCTGCCGATGAAGTCGGTGGAGAGGAAGATGCTCGCCGGCACCTGGTAGCGCTGCAGCAGCGGGAAGGCGTGCAGGGCGTTGTCGCGCCAGCCGTCGTCGAAGGTCAGCGCCACCCGCGGCCGGCCGCTGCCCTGGCCGTGCAGCAGGTCGAGCAGCGGCAGGCAGTCGAAGTGCTGGCGCAGCCAGCGCAGCAGGCGCTCGAAGGACTGCGCGCCGACGCACAGTTCGTTGCGGTGCGGCAGGGCGGCGGCGCGCTCGTCCGGCAGCACCCGGTGGAGCATCAGGATCAGCCCGGCGCCGTGCAACTGGCGGCGGCCGACCGGGGAGTTGAGGTAGACCCAGCCACTGGCGCGCTTGATGGTGGTCTTGATCGGCATGGTCCTGGCCTCAGCGATTCTGCTCGGGGTTCCACTGCCGGTAGCTGTGGCCACGGAGGAACTGCCACAGGCCGACGCTCATGCCCGCCAGGGTCACCAGCACGTAGGCGGCCAGGCGGAACGGCTTGGGCAGGCGGTGCCCGGTGTCCAGCAGGCCGACCAGGGCGATGGCGTAGCCGAGCAGTTGCAGGGTGCAGGTCCACAGGTAGAACACCGCGTCGTCGAGCAGGCACAGGTTGCTCAGCAGCAGCGGCAGGAGCAGCAGCGGGGCCAGGCGGCGCAGCAGCTTGTGGCTGATCAGGGCGATGGCGTACAGGCCATGGCGGCGCGGATCGAGCAGTTCGCTGCGCGCGGCCAGGCTGCGCAGGCCGCCGACGGTGACCCGCTGGCGGCGGCGGAACTGCTTGTCGGCCTCGTCGACGCCGCAGTCCAGCACCAGCGCCTCGGGCACATAGACGATGCGCTGGCCGGCGGCCGGGGCGCAGGTGCTGATGAAGAAGTCGTCATTGACCTGCTCGGGGATCTCCTCGAACAGCTCGCGGCGCAGGGCCAGCAGGGCGCCATCGGCGGAAACCATGCAGCCGTTGCGGTTCTCCACCCGGCGCACCCAGCCCTCGTAGTGGCGATACAGGCTGTCGCCCAGGCTCAGGCCCTTGCCCGGACGAGGAATGATCATCTGCCCGGCGCTGCCGCCGACCCCGGGGATCGCCAGCGGCTGCAGGAGGTGGCGCAGGGTGTCGTCGGCCCACTGGTTGTCGGCGTCGGTGAACACCAGGATCTCGCCGCGGCAAAGTTCCACCGCGCGGTTCAGCGCCGCGCCCTTGCCGATCCGCGGCAGGTCGAGGACCTGGATGCGCGGGTCGCCGACGCTGCGCGCGCAGGCCACGGTGCGGTCGCTGGAGCCATCGCTGGCGACGATGACCTGCAGGCTGGCGGCTTCGTAGTCCTGGCTCAGCACGCTGCGCAGCTTGTGCTCGATATGGCGCTGTTCGTTGTGCGCGGCGATCACCACGCTGACCGTCAGCGGGCGGGATTCGCCGGCCTGCGGCGGCTGGCGAAACGGTGCGACCAGGGTCAGCAGCAGCGGATAGCCCAGCCAGGCATAGAGCGGCAGCAGCAGGCACAGCCAGAAGATGAATTCAGCCACGGGCGGGCCTCCTGGTGGTGAAGTTGAACAGGCTCATGACGAAGGCCATGCCGGCCAGGTGCAGGCGGATGAAGTGCAGGCCCCAGAGCTGCACGATCAGCCGCGGGTCATGGTGCTTCAGGCTCTGCCGCAGGCTCAGGGCCAGGGCCGGCAGGCTGGCGATCAGCACCAGCAGCAGGCTCAGGTGCGGGAAGCCGTCGAGCAGTGCCGACAGGGCCATGGCATCGAGGATCCAGGCGCCGATCGACAGCGCCGGGAAACGCAGCAGGCGCAGGCTGGCACCGTGGCTGCGGAGCAGTTGCAGGTGGCTGCCCTGGCGCCACATCTCCTTGCCCAGCCACTCCCTCCAGCTGCCTTCGTAGCCCCAGTGCAGCACCACCGGGTCGCGCAGCACCGCCAGGCGCGCACCGGCTTCGTGCAGGCGCAGGGTGAAGTCCTTGTCCTCGCCGCTGCGCAGGCTTTCGTTGAAACCGCCGACCTGCTCGAACCAGTGCCGCGGCATCAGCAGGTTGGGGCTGGGCAGCCATTGCTGGCGCTGCAGCAGGTCGCCGGCGCGCAGGGTCCGGCGTTGCCAGGCGATGGCGAACCAGGGCGCCTGGTGCGGGGTGTCGCAGTCGAGGGCGAAGACATCGGCCTGGTCCCGGGCATGCAGGGCGAACAGGCGGCTGAGCCAGGTCTCCGGAACCTCGATGTCGGCATCGATGAACGCCAGCCACTCGCTGGCACAGGCCGCCGCGCCGCGGTTGCGCAGGGCGCCGATGCTCAGCCCGGGCAGGCTCAGCACCTCGGCGCCGAGGGCACGGGCGATGCGCGGGCTGTCGTCGCTGGAGCCGTTGTCGACCACGATCACCTGGCAGTCGGCGCCGGCCTCGCTGGCCGCCCGCTGGATCGCCGTCAGGGTGCGACCGATGTGCCGGCCCTCGTTGAACATCGGGATGACGATGGCCAGGCGCTTCATGATTGCACCTGCACGGTTCGCGCGGCGTCGGCCTGGCGGCGCAGCACCGTCGACAGCGCGAGCATGATCCACAGGTACTTGTGGTTGGGCGCGCTGAGGAACATCAGGAACAGCCCCAGCGACAGCATGCTCATGCTCAGGTGGGTGAGCAGGTCGGCGCGGCTCACCTCGTGCTGCTGCAGCCAGGCGGCGCGGGCGGCCCAGAAATTGCGCAGGGCGAGGAGGATCATGCCGACGAACAGCAGGCCGCCGGGTATGCCGATCTCGCTGAACAGTTCCAGGTAGGTGTTGTGCGCACGGCGATAGAGGTCGGTGATCTTGCGGTTGGCCGAGAACGCCTTGGCGTAGCCGGTGTTGGCGTAGTGCAGGGGGAAGGTGCCGGGGCCGGAGCCGAACACCGGGTTGTCGCGGATCATCTTGCTGCCGACCACGATGTACGAGGCGCGCCGGCCGAGGGAGTCGTCCTCGTGGGCGTTGACCCCCGAGGTGAGCAGGCTGAGGGACTGGATGCGCTCGAGGTACCTGGCCGGCATCACCGCCACCGCCGCCGGCAGCAGCAGGGCCAGGGCGAGCATGACCAGGCCGAGGTGGCGCGGGCGGATGCGGGTCAGGTGCAGCCGGTAGTGGTACAGGCCGATGCCCAGGCTGATCAGCAGCACCACCAGGCCGGAGCGCGACTCGGTGCGGGTCATGCCGGCCAGCAGCAGCGCCACGCAACCCAGCCACAGCAGGCGCTGGCGCAGGTTGCGGCTGTTCAGCAGCAGCCAGCTGGCCAGGGGCACGGCGAAGGCGATCAGCAGGGCGAACACGTTGGGGTCGTCGAGCAGGCCTTGGGCGCGGCCCTGGTCCTGGTACTTGCTGGAGTACATGGCCAGGGCGCAGGTGGCGGCGACGCTGAGGGTCACCAGGCGCGCCAGCATGGCCAGGCTGAGTTCGCGGCCGACCAGCAGGGTCATGACGAACACCAGCAGGCCGATCAGCAGCTCGCGCAGGTGCTGGGCCGACTGCAGCCAGCTCTCGCTGAGCCAGAAGCTCAGGCCGTAGCAGGCGAGGAAGGCCAGCAGCAGCGGCCACAGGTTGCCGCGCAGGCGCTGGCCGTCGAGCTTGCCGCTGGCCAACTGGAGTATCAGGATCAGCGCCAGGCCGGCACCGATCAGCTTGCTGGCGGACAGGTCGCTGTCCTTGAACAGGCCCTCGAAGGGCACCAGCGCGGCGATCGCCAGCAGGCCCCAGGCGGGGCGCCGCCACAGGGCGAGCACGCCGGCGAGGGCCAGCACCGCGCCTGGCGCCAGGTACGGCCAGGGGCTGACCAGCAGGGCCACGGCGGCGAGGCCGAACAGCCCGATCAGGGACAGGGGCAGGATCATGCGCGGACCTCCGTGACGGCGCCCAGGTAGACCTGGGCCCAGCGTTGGGCCAGGGTGGGCAGGTGGTAGCGTTCGCGTTGCGTGCGACGGGCCTGGGCGATCAGTTCGCGGGCCTGGGCCGGGTCGTCGATCAGGGCGGCCAGTTGCGCGGCCAGTTCATCCACCGCCAGCGGCCGGGCCAGCAGGCCGCTGCGGCCGTGTTCGATGACATCGGGAATGCCGCCGACGCCGAAGGCCACCACCGGCACGCCGTCCTGCATGGCTTCGAGGAGGATCATCGGCGTGCCTTCGGTGCGCGAGCTGATCACCAGGGCGTCGAGGCGTGCCATCCACGGCCGCATGTCGTGCTGGAAGCCCGGCAGGCGGATGCGCGGGTCGAGCCCGGCGGCGGCGATCCGCGCGCGCAGGGCGGGCAGTTCCGGGCCGTCGCCGAGCATCACCCCGTGCAGTTGCGGGTAGCGCTGACACAGCGGGATCAGCGCATCGAGAAACAGGTCGGGACCTTTCTCGCTGCTCAGCCGGCCGACGTAGCCGGCCAGCCACTGGCCGCTGCCGGCCGGGCGCGGCAGTGTCTCGGCGCTGGCCGGCAGGCCGTTGGGGATCACCTGGATCTTGCCGCTGGACACCCCGGCGTCACGCAGGATCCGGGCGATGCTTTCGGCCACGCAGACCACCTTGCTCACCAGCGGCGAGCGGCACAGCTGCAGGGTCAGCCAGGTGTACAGGCGCTGCTTGGGGCTGCGCGGGGTGAAGCCGTGCTGGGTCGCCACCAGCGGCATGCGCCACAGCAGCGAGGCCAGGCAGCCGAACAGCAGGCCGCGGAAATTGTGCGCGTTGAGCAGCGGGCGCAGGCCCTGCTCGCCGCGCAGTGCCGCCCGCAGCCCCGTCACCCCGGTGCAGCGCTGGCAGTCCACGCCGGCGTCGCGAAAGCGCGCCAGCAGCTCGTCCGGTGCTTCGAGAAACACCACCCGATGCTGGCCGGGGGTCGCCCGGCAGTGGTCCAGCAGCATGCGCTCGGCGCCGTAGAATCCACCGCTGTTGAGCAGGTGGACGATCGGCTGGCGCGGGGCTGCGGCGTTCAATTGCGCACCCAGTGCCACAGGCGTGGCAGCGACCATTGCTTGTGCGGGTTGGGCAGTTCCGGTGCCTGGTCGTTGATCACCAGCAGCACCGGCAGGTTCAGCTCGTGGCCGATCTGGGCCGGATGCTTGAAGCGATGGTCGAAGAACTCGCGGACATAGACCAGGGCGATGGCGAACAGCAGGCCGGTGAGCATGCCGAACGGCACGATCAGGCCGGGCCGCGGGAACGCCGCTTCGGTCGGCTGGTACGGCGCGCTGAGGATGCGCGCATTGGACAGGTTGTCCAGCTGGCCCTGGCCGCGGCTTTCTTCATAGCGCTGGGTGTAGGTGAAGAAGGCCTTGTGCAGGGCGTCGATCTCGGTGTCGAGCTGGCGTGCCTTGCTCTGGGTCTCCTGGAGCTGGTGGATGCGCCCCTTGAGGTCGGCGATGCGCGCGGTCTTCTGCGCGATCACTTCCTGGACCACGGTCAGGTCCTTCTCGCGCTCGCTGATGCGGTTGGCCACCACCTTGAGGAACTGCTGGCGGGTGCGGGTGATCTGGTCGCGCTGCAGCTGCATCGGTTCGCTGTTGGGCTGGAAGATCGCCACGTCATTGCCGTAGCGCGACACCTGGGTGGTCAGTTGCTCGCCCAGCTGCTTGATCTCGCGGTCCTCGAAGGCGACGTTGTCCACCGTGGTGGTGAAGGTGAACGGGAAGCTGTAGTCGTTCATCTTCGCCGAGCCGGCACTGGCCAGGGCGCTCTTCAGGTAGTCGAGCCAGCGCTGGCTCTGCAGCAGGCGGTCGCGGTACAGGTTCAGTGCCTGTTCCTCGGTGTTGATCGCGTTGAGGCGGAAGGTGATCTCCTCCTTCGGATCCGACGAGCCGTTGGCTTCCAGCAGGCCCAGGCGCTTGCTTTCCAGGTCGTCGAGACGGGTCTGGTACTGCAGTTTCTTCTGTTCGTAGAAGGACTGCGGCAGTTCGTTGGACTGCAGGTCCTGGCGGTTCTTCAGGTAGTTGTCCAGCAGGCGGGCGACGAAGGCGGTGCCCTGGGCCGGATCGGCGAAGCTGTAGTTCACCGAGATCACGTTGGAGCCCGGCAGGGTGTCGACCTTGAGGCTCTTCACCGCCTGTTCGGTGAGGGCATCGAGCTGGGAATCACCGACTGCGGGGACCTTCAGGCCCAGGGCGGTGCGCAGCGGGTCGATCACATGGGCGTGCAGCGGTCCGAACAGCCATTGGTCGAGCATGCCCGGCTCCACCGAGTACTTGCCCTCGGCGCGCAGTTGGCTGATGGTCTGGCGGATCAGGGTCGGCGAACGCAGGATGTTGCTCTCCGTCTCCATGTCCGCCAGGGATGGCGGGATGAACTTGTCGGTTTCCTGGGCCAGGGCCGTGTTGGTGTCGCTCTGCGAGAGCTTCTTCGACTGGACGATGACTTCGGCGCCGATGTCGAAGCTCTGCCGCAGGACCAGGGGCAGGAGCAGGGCGATCACCGCGAAGGCGAAGAAGATCCGTTTGATCAGCTGCCGGTTGGCGAAGAAGATGCGGAAGAATTCGTGCAGGTAGTTCTCTTTGGGATTCATGTCGCCGTACCCCTGAGGTCAGTTGCTGGTGCCTTTGTTGTCGACGCGGTAGCCGAAGCTGAAGCCCACGCCCTGGAACAGCACCACGTCGGCCAGTTGCCGGGCCAGTTCGCCGGCACTGGCGAGCTTGGTCTTGGGCACGTAGAGCATGTCGTCCGGTTGCAGGTAGGCCACCTGCGCGGCGCTGGCGTCCAGCGCCTGGTCGACGTTGTAGGGCATGGCCTGCACCTGGTTGCCGTTGCGCCGCATGATCACCACCGAGTCCAGGCGCGCCTTGATGCTCGGGCCGCGGGCCAGGGTCAGGGCCTCGAGCACCGAGACCGGACGGCGGATCGGGTAGGCGCCGGGCTGGCCGACTTCACCCAGCACGTAGATCTCGTTGACCGCGGTGGACTTGAGCATCACGTCCACGCTCATGCGTCCCGGCAGCTCGGCATAGCGCTTGTTCAGGTAGGTTTCCAGCTGGGTCACGGTCATGCCCTGCAGAGCCACGGAGCCCGCTTCCGGGAAGTTGGCGTGGCCGTCGCTGTTCACCGTGATCTCCCGGCTCATGCCGGTGGCCGGGTGGTTCAGCGCGTTCTTCAGGTTCTGCTCGTTGGTCAGCGGGCTGATCACCTGCACGGTCAGCTGGTCGCGGTTGGGCTGGAACAGGCTCTTGTTGCGGTAGGCCTGCTGGATCGCGGCGCGGGCCTGGTCCGGGGTCATGCCGACCACCCGCACCGAGGTGTTGGCCGCCGGCAGCTCGATGCTGCCGTCGGGCAGCACCAGCTGGTTGCCGTTCAGCGAGCTGGCGGAGAGGAAGTTCAGGCCGACGGTATCGCCGGACTGGATGCGGTAGGCGTCGGAGCCACTGGTGCTGATGTGGAAGATCACGTCCAGCACGTCACCGGGGCGCAGCACCTGCTCCTTGCTCGACAGCTCGGTGTCCTGGGCGTTGGCCGGCGGCGCGGTCATGATCTGCACCGGCATCTGGCGCATTTCCTGGTTGCTGGTGCAGGCCGCCAGCGGCAACAGGGCGAACAGGGCGATCAACTTGATTCTCATCGTGGTGTCCCTCGCACGGTCGGCTCAGAGGTTGTTGTAGAGCCATTTGGGCATGTAGTAGCGGCGCCGGTTGAACACGCTGCCGATCAGCAGCGCGCCGGCCTGGACCAGGCGCTGGCTGGCGGCCTGGGCGACTTCGCGGCGGGTGTCCTCGGCGTTGATGACCAGGATCACGCCGTCCACCAGCGGGCCGATGACCAGGCTGTCGGCGCCGCTGTAGATCGCTTCGCCGTCGATCACCACGAAGCGGTAGTCGTCGGCCAGGCGCCGCAGCAGGGTGCGCAGCACCTCGGGGTCGAGGCGCGCGCCGCCGCGCTTGTGCAGGCCGCAGGGCAGCATGTCGAAGCTCTGGTCGGACAGGCGCACGATGCAGTCCTGGGGCAGCGGCGGGGTCTGGTCGTCGAACAGCAGGTCGCGGAAACCGCGGAGCTTGCCCAGGCCCAGCTGCTGGCTGAGGTTGTCGGTGGTGTTGCTGGCGTCCACCAGCAACACGCTGCCACCGCTCATCTGCGCCAGTTGCTTGGCGAAGGCCAGGGCGCTGGTGCTGGTGCCGCTGCCGCTGTTGGCGGCGGTCAGCAACAGGATGCGTCGATCCTGGTCGAGCAGGGTGGCGGTCAGGTTGGTTTCGCTTGGCGTCGCGATACTCATGCTTCTTGAAGTAGAACCGTCCATCTCAACTTGCTCCGTGGCCGCTGAAGACTTTGAAGGGAGTCTTGAGCAGGATCTTCAGGTCCAGGCTCAGGCTCTGTTCGGCGATGTAGCTGAGGTCCAGCTCGACCCGCTGGTCGAAGTCGATGTCGCTGCGCCCGGAGATCTGCCAGAGGCCGGTCATGCCGGGGTAGATGCTCAGGCGCGCGAGGTGGCTGTCCTTGTAGCGGTAGGCGTTGAACGAGGTAGGTCGGGGGCCTACCAGGCGCATGTCGCCGCGCACCACGTTGAACAGGTTGGGTAGCTCGTCGAGGCTGCTGCGCCGCAGCCAGCGGCCGATCCGGGTTACCCGCGGGTCATCGTCGATCTTGAAGTCGATGGACTGGGCGCCATGCTTGTTCAGGTGGCGCAGGGACTCCTTCAGCGCCTCGGCGTTGGCGACCATGGTGCGGAACTTGAACATGCCGAAGCAGCGGCCGCGGTAGCCGGTGCGCCGCTGCACGAAGAACACCGGGCCCGGACCGCTGGCCTTGACCAGCGCGGCGAGGCCCAGCAGCAGCGGCGAGAGCAATACGATGAGGAGCACGGCGCCGGTGGCGGCGACGCAGCGGTTGGTCCGCGACAGGGTCCAGGGCCGCCCGCCGAGGCGTCCGGTGAGCCAGCCGCGACCCTGCTTGTGCACTGCCGAGTCGATGCGCATGCGGTGCTTGGGGTCCATGCGTTTGTCCTGGTGCAGCGCCTGTACTTGCGCGCTCTGCGGTTGTCCGGTCATAGCGACCTCCGAAGCTCAGCGGGCGTGGCCCGGTTATCCTGCGCTGGCGTCCCGAGCAGCGGCAGGTAGTGATCGAAGAACCAGGCGACGAAGCGCCCGAGTCCGTCATCCAGGGAGACGTGCGGGGTGAAGCCGGTGGCCGCGGCGAGGTCGGCGGACTCGGCACAGGTGTCGATCACGTCGCCGGGTTGCAGCGGCAGCAGTTCCACCTCGGCCTTGCGCCCCAGGTGCTTTTCCAGCAGGGCGACGTAGTCGAGCAGGGCCACCGGGCGCTGCCCGCCGATGTTGTACAGGCGCCAGGGCGCGTGGCTGCTGGCCGGGTCCGGGGCGTGCGGGTCCCACTGCGGATTGCCTTGCGGCGCCAGCGGGACCAGGCGCACCAGGCTTTCGACGATGTCGTCGATGTAGGTGAAGTCGCGCTGGTGCCGGCCATGGTTGAACAGGCGCAGCGGGCGCCCCTCGTGGATCGCCGTGGCGAACTGCAGCGGCGACATGTCCGGGCGGCCCCAGGGGCCGTACACGGTGAAGAAGCGCAGGCCGGTGGCGGCGATCCCGAACAGGTGGCTGTAGCAGTGAGCCATGGCTTCATTGGCCTTCTTGCTCGCGGCGTACAGCGACAGCGGGTGGTCGACGCTGTCGCGCACCGAGTAGGGCACCTGGCGGTTGGCGCCGTACACCGAGCTGGACGAGGCATACAGCAGGTGCTGCACGGGATGGCGCCGGCAGCACTCGAGGATGTTGAGGAAGCCGGCCAGGTTGCTGTCCAGGTACGCCCGCGGGTTGTCCAGGGAGTAGCGCACCCCGGCCTGGGCCGCGAGGTGCAGGACCACTTCGAAGCGCTCGGTGGCGAACAGCCGGTCGAGGGCCTCGGCATCGCTGAGGTCGACGATGCGCAGGCAGAACTCGCCGACCTGCTGGCGCACCCACTCGACCCGGGCGACCTTCAGCGCCGGGTTGTAGTAGGCGTTGAAGTTGTCCAGACCGATCACCTGGTGGCCGTCGCGCAGCAGGCGCAGCGCGCAATGAGCCCCGATGAAGCCGGCGGCGCCGGTCACCAGCACTTTCATGATGCCGGAGCCTCGGGAACCACATGGCGCAGGCCGATGCCGCAGTAGTCCAGGCCGAAGGTGGCGACCTGGTCCGGGTTGTACAGGTTGCGGCCGTCGATGATCAGGCGCTGGCGCAGCTTCTTCGCCAGCAGGGTGAAGTCCACTACGCGAAAGTTCTTCCACTCGGTGCAGATCACCAGGGCATCGGCGTCTTCCAGGGTGTCGTCGCGGGTGGCGCAGAGCTGCAGGTCCTTGCGGTAGCCATAGAGTCGCCGGCATTCGGCCATGGCCTCCGGGTCGAAGGCGTGCACCGTGGCCCCTTCGGCCCACAGCGCTTCCATCAGGTAGCGGCTGGGGGCTTCGCGCATGTCGTCGGTGTTGGGCTTGAAGGCCAGGCCCCAGAGCGCCACCGACTTGCCGGCGAGGCTGCCGGGAAAATGCTGCTTGAGCTTGCTGAAGAGGATCCGCCGCTGGTTGTCGTTGACCTCGCTGACGCTCTGCAGCAGGCGCAGCGGCATGCCGTTGTGCTCGGCGGTGTGCAGCAGGGCGCGCAGGTCCTTGGGGAAGCACGAGCCGCCGAAGCCGCAACCGGGATAGATGAAGTGGTAGCCGATGCGCGGGTCCGAGCCGATGCCCTTGCGCACCGCTTCGATGTCGGCACCGAGGCGCTCGGTGAGGTTGGCCAGTTCGTTCATGAAGCTGATGCGCGTGGCGAGCATGGCGTTGGCCGCGTACTTGGTCAGCTCGGCGCTGCGGTTGTCCATGAACATGAGTTTTTCGTGGTTGCGGCAGAACGGTGCGTACAGCTCGCCGAGCTGGTCGTGGGCCACGGCGTCGCAGGTGCCGACGATGATCCGGTCGGGCCGCAGGCAGTCGGCGAGGGCGCTGCCTTCCTTGAGGAATTCCGGGTTGGACACCACCCGCACCTTGAGGCTGAGCTTGCCGAGGCGGTCGAGGGTTTCCCGGGCCAGCTGCGCCACCTGGTCGGCGGTGCCCACCGGCACTGTGGACTTGATGATCAGGGTGCGGTCGGCGTCCATCAGCTCGGCGATCTGCCGGGTCACCCCGAGGACGTGGGAGAGGTCGGCCGAGCCGTCTTCGTCCGGCGGCGTGCCGACGGCGATGAACACCAGTTCGGCGTGGTTGACCGCATCGCTGGCCTGGGTGCTGAACAGCAGGCGGCCGTCGCGGATGTTGTCCTCGAGCATGGCCGACAGGCCCGGCTCGTGGATCGGCGGCACCCCCAGCCGCAGCTGGCTGATCTTGTGCGCGTCGACATCCACGCACAGCACCCGGTGTCCGACATCGGCCAGTGCGGCCGCCTGTACGAGCCCAACGTAACCAGTACCGAAAACACTCACGTCCATTCCGGCTGCCTCGCATGGCGTAATGGGGGTGTAACAGCGATGTGTTTTCGGTATAGCGCAGGCTGGGGAAAAAGTGTCAATCGAATGGCATGTTTCGTCGAACTTACAGCGCCTGATAAACAAGTCGTTTTGCCATCAACTCGTTGTCAATCCGCACCTTAGCGCTCAAACATACTGGCAAATCGCCGATCCGTTTCCCGATTAACGGTCGAAAGCCGTGATATACAAGGGTTTAGGAGACTCGTTCGCATTTGTTTGGCAACGCTTCATTTAGTATTAATACTTAAATATCGGCGCCAAAAATTCGCCATTAAATTGGCGATTGATAGATGGAAAGTCCTCCGCAAGCTGGCTACCTTTCGAAAACCCCTGGCCATCGACGGTGGAGCCATTCCATGCGTGCATACCTCAAGAGCCTGCTGCTGCTGGCCTACCTGGCGTGCTTCCATGCCGCGATCGTCGAACGCCTGCAGGCGCTGGGCATCGGCGCCGCGCTGGTGCTGTACGCGGGGGTGTTCCTGCTGCTCGCCGGCGGCCTGTGGCTGGCGGCGCAGATCCGCCAGGCGGGCCTGCGCTGGCTGCTGGCCCTGGTGTTCTTCGCCAGTGCGGTGTTCTTCGATGCCTACACGCGGATCACTGCCAGCTACCTGACGTACAGCGCCTTCATCTCGATGTTGTATTCCGGCGGCTTCATCCAGGAGGCCGTGGCCCAATACCACGACGCCATTGTCCTGGCGCTGGCCCGCGGCCTGCTGCTGCTGTTCGCCATCGGCCTGCGTCCTGGCACCTGGCCGCGCCTGCCGCGTGGCCTGCCGTGGGCTGCGCCGTTGCTGGGGCTGGCCCTGCTGACCGGCATCCTCTTCGTCCGCGCCGGCGAGGGCGCGCGCGGCCTGCCGGTGATGTACACGCCGCTGGCCTACCTCAACCTGCTGGCCTGGGAGACCGTGCACGATCATGTCGGCACGCGCCAGCCGGTGAGCCTGCCGCGCAGCGGTCCGGCCATGGCCCGGGACATCGTGCTGCTGATCGACGAGAGCGTGTCCGGCAACTACCTCGACCTGAACACCCCCCATGGCGTGCCCACGCCGCTGACCCGGCCGCAGCCGGGGCTGCAGATCTTCAACTACGGCTACGCCGCGTCCATCGCCAACTGCAGCGCCGACACCAACGTGACCCTGCGCTACGGCGGCACCCGCAGCGACTACCTGCGAATCAACTCGACCCAGCCGTCGATCTGGCAGTACGCCCACCAGGCCGGGCTGAAAACGGTGTACATCGATGCCCAGCGCAGCGGCGGCAACCTGCAGAACCTGATGACCGAGACGGAAAAGCGCGACATCGACCGCTTCATCCAGTTCGACGACACCCCGGTACTGCAGCGCGACATGGCGGTGGCGGCGAAGCTGGTGGAACTGCTGGGTGACGACCAGCCGCAGCTGATCGTGGTGAACAAGGTCGGTGCGCATTTCCCGGTCCACGACAAGTACCCGGATGGCTTCATGACCTGGCGCCCGGCCTTGCCCCGCGGGCAGTACGCCGACGTCACCGATACCGGCAGCCGCGATGGCTTCTCCGGCAGCCCGGACGACTGGGTGCTGTACCGCAACGCCTACCGCAACACCCTGGCCTGGAATGTCGGCGAATTCTTCAAGCGTCTGTTCGCCGGCGCGGACCTGAGCCAGGCGGTGCTGATCTACACCTCGGACCACGGCCAGGACCTGCATGAGCGCGGCAACCCGGGGTTGAACACCCACTGCGACAGCGATCCGGTGATCGAGGAAGGGCTGGTGCCGCTGGTGGTGATCCAGGGCGAGGGGGTCAAGGCCCTGGACTGGCAGGCGAACCTGGCGCTGAACCGCGATCGCTCCAGCCACTACAACCTGTTCCCGACCCTGCTGCAGTTGCTCGGCTATGACAGCACGGCAGTACAGGGCGCGTACGGCAGGCCGTTGAGCGTGCCGACCGAGGACGATTTCAGCTTCAACACCCGCTTCAATGCGCGGCTGGGGGCCAGCCCGCTGTTCAAGCACATCGACCTGGGCCAGGTGGTGGTGCCGGATGACGGCGCGGGGCAGGTGGTGCGGCGCGAATGAGCGCCTACCAGCAGGGTTCGGCCGAGCCCAGCGCGCAGGCCCCGCGCACCCACTGCAGCGGTGTGCCCACCACCTGAAGCGGCGGCTTGAGGCGCTGCGCCGGACCCCAGGGCGTGTCTTCCCGGACATGGGCCAGGTCCATGCGGGTTTCCTCGGCCAGGGGCAGGTCATCGGCCATGGTGCCCTGTTCCTCCAGCCATTTCGCCGTGCGCGCCAGCGACAGCCGGGCCATGCCGCCACAACCGCTGGCCAGTCGTGCGGCCAGGCCACGGATCGCCGCCGCGGCCATCAGGTAGCCGGTGGCATGGTCCAGTGCTTGCATCGGCAAGGGCACCGGTCGGCTGGCCTGCTGCCAGCGCATGCCGGCATGGGCGATGCCGGTGCTCATCTGCACCAGGCTGTCGAAGCCCCGGCGCAAGCGCCAGGGGCCGCTCCAGCCATAGGCATTCAGGCTGATGTCCACCAGCGCCGGGTTCAGCGCGCGGCGCCGGGCCTCGCCATAGCCCAGGCGCTCCAGGGCATCGGCGCGGTAGCCGTGGACGAGGATGTCGGCTTCGCTGAGCAGGCGTTCGAAGACCTGGCGCGCGGCGCTGTCGCGCAGGTCCAGGCGGGCGCAGCGCTTGCCCAGGGTCACTTCCGGCACCACGCCCGGTTCTTCCCAGGTCGGTGGGTCGATGCGCAGCACCTCGGCGCCGAAGCCCGCCAGCAGGCGCGTGGCAATGGGGCCGGCGAGCACCCGGGTCAGGTCCAGCACCCGCACGCCGGCCAGCGGCCGTTCCGGGGTGCCGGTCCAGTGCCGCGCGCCGTCGGCGTCGAACGCCTGGCGGCGGATCAGCGGTTCGGCGTTCACCGCCAGCCCCTGGGGATGCGCCGACCACTGCTGCCAGCTGCGCATCTGCGCGGCACAGCCGCCCAGGTCGACGATGGCCTGCTCCAGGTCGCCGGCGTCCCAGGCCAGCACCCGGCGGGCCATGCCTTCGCGGTCGGCGGCGGGGCCGAGCACGCGTTCGGCGACGGCGCGGTGATGCGGGGCATTGGTGTGCAGGCGGATCCAGCCGTCGCGGGTCTGGTAGTCGCCGGCGATCGCATCCCACAGCGGTGGCACCTGCCAGCCCTGCGGGCGCAGGCTGGAGGCGAACCAGAAGGCGGCCAGGCGTCGGTCCACCAGGACCCGATGGCACTCGCCGGCCTGCTGTTCGATCAGGGCGGCGATGGCCAGCCCGGCGGCGGCGATGCTGACCGCGGCCATCTCGGTGACGGCGAAGGCCGAAGGCAGGTTGCCCGGCGAGGCGAAGCGCACCGCGCCGTCGGCGGGGGCTGGCAGGGCGAGGTCATGGGCGATGGCGCCGAGCATGTTGAGCATCGTTGTCCTCCTGGTCAGAGGGGACAAGTGAAGTTAATTCGCGCGCATCGGTCAAATCCCGGAGGCGTCGATGCGGCGGGCAGCGGAGGGCGGCGGGGTCTCCGGGCGCGACCAGATCCACAGGTTGCCCAGGCTCATGCCGGCGATGGCCAGCCAGACCGGCCAGCGGTGTTCGAGGAACACCAGCATCAGGCTGGCGCACAGCAGCATGCTGACGGTGGCGCTGACCTTGGCCCGGCGCTGGATCACCTTGCCGTTGCGCCAGTTGTGCAGGATCGGCCCGAACAGCCGGTGGTTTTCCAGCCAGGCGCTCAGGCGTGGCGAACTGCGGGTCGCGGCCCAGGCTGCGAGCAGGATGAATTCGGTGGTCGGCAGGCCGGGCACGACGATCGCCACCAGGCCGATGCCCAGGCTCACGTAGGCCAGTACGCCGTAGAGCACGCGGGAAAGCTTCGAGGAAGAGGGTCGGGTCATGGACATGTCGACTGCACGGGGAAATCCGGCCGTCATGATGACGGCCGGAACGCGATCAGGCCAGTTCGGCTTTAGGCGCAGTGGCGTAGGCGTGCTTGAGCAGTTCGGTGAAGCGCTCGAAGGCGGCGACCGCGCCCTGTTCGGCGGCGGCTTCCTCTTCGGCGCTCAGCTCCAGGCCATCGAGGATGCGGGTGAACTGCTTCCAGCCTTCGGCACGGCCACCGGCCGGTTCGCCCAGGTGCCGGGCACCGAAGTTCTCGTTCAGTTCCAGGGCGACGGCGCGCTTGATCAGGAACGCGGCGCCGAGCTTGGAGCCCTCGGACACGAAGATCCAGCCCATGGCCTGGCCGATGCTGGTTTGCTGCAGGGCGCCCGGGTAGTCGGCGGGAACGGCGGTGTCGAGGTCGGCGAGGTCGAGGCGGGCCTGTTCGGCGCGGCAGCGTTCGGCCAGGTCGGGGACGATGGCGATCAGGCGCGGGTCGGTGTACAGCGCCTTGAGTTCGTTCTGGAACAGGTACTGGGCAACGACGAAGCGGGCGAAGTTTTCACGGGTTTCGAAAGGCGCGTGGGACTTGACCAAGGCGTCCAGCTCGCTGTGCGGCGCGTGGGTGATCTGGTTCAGGCGCTGCGAGCGCAGGCTGGCGCGTTCGGGGGTGGCTGTCATTGGGAATTCCTTGCGGTTGGGACGGGCCTTGTAACTAGACGTGCAAGATGACGGACGACAGTAAAAAAACCTCACCTGGGGGCCAGATAAATCTTTTTGCCTGTGCAGCTTCGTCGCTGCATGGACAAGGCAGCGCGGACTCTGTGGGAGCGGGTTTACCCGCGATGGCGTCGGTGAATTCACTATTGCAATCGCGGGTGAACCCGCTCCCACAGGGGCCGCGCTTTACTTGACCGAGATGTGTCGCTGGCGGTCACTGGAAGGCCCGCGCTTCTTCCACCAGCCAGTCATGCACCGCCCGCGCACTGGGGTGCGCCAGGGTCCCGGCGCTGTACAGCAGCACGTAGCGCTTGTGGTTCGACACCGGCGCTCCGAACGGCACGATCAGCGTGCCGCGCTCCAGTTCGTCGTTGAGCAGGGTGCGCCGGGCGATGGCCACGCCGATTCCGGCGATCGCCGCCTCGATGGTCAGGTGGTTGCGGTTGAAGGTATGTCCGCGGCGTACATCCATTCCTTCGGCACCGATGGCCTCGAGGTAGAACTCCCATTCGGCGTACTCGGAGCTGCCCCGCCAGGCGGTGATGTCGTGCAGCAGCGGGTAGTGCACCAGGTCGTTCGGCCCGTGCAGCGGCGGGCGGCCGCGGAGCAGGGCGGGGGAGCAGACCGGGAAGATCTCCTCGTCCAGCAGCGGCGTCGAATGCATGCCCGGGTAACTGCCGTCGTTGAGGTCGATGGCCAGGTCGAAATCGCCTTCGTGCAGGGCCTGGTTGCTGTCCTCGGCGACCAGGCGCAACTGGATGTCCGGATAGCGCTGCTGCAGGCGCGGCAGGCGTGGCGTCAGCCATTTGGCGAGGAACGAGGGAATCGAGCGCAGGCGCAGGGTGCCGCGGATCTCGCCGGCGTCGAGGCGGCGCAGCTCGGCGTCGATGCTGCCATAGGCTTCGTGCACGGTCAGCGCCAGGCGCTGGCCCTCGGCACTCAGCTCGACGCCGCGGGCGCGGCGCAGGAACAGGCGAAAGCCCAGGCGCTCCTCCAGTTGGCGGATTTGCTGGCTCACCGCCCCGGGGGTGATGTGCAGTTCCTCGGCGCAGCGGGTGAACGACATGTGCCGCGCCGCACAGGAAAACACGTGCAGCCAGACGTACATCTGGCCGTTCATGGGTCGCCTCATCGTTTAGTCCTGCTAAAGCCTTGGTTAGAAAGTTTCGTTGGTCGTAGGAAAAGTCCTGCGGCAGTATCGCCTAACTTCGCGACAACTCTCAATTTTCTCACTGTGCACCGGAATGGCTCGTCTACCCCGGTTACCGAGGCATTAGCATGGCTATCAGTGTTTTCGACCTGTTCAAGATCGGCATCGGTCCGTCCAGTTCCCATACCGTCGGTCCGATGCGCGCTGCGGCGACCTTCGTCGAGGCCCTGCGCGGACAGGACCTGCTGGCGGCGGTGAAGCGCGTCGAGGTGCGTCTGTACGGCTCGCTGTCGGCCACCGGCGTCGGCCACGCCACCGACCGCGCCTGCCTGCTGGGGCTGATGGGCGAGTGGCCGGACCGGATCGATCCGCAGGGCATCGGTCCGCGCATCGAGCAACTGCAAAGCAGCGGCGTCCTGCTGCTGGGCGGCAGCCAGGCGATTGCCTTCGATGGCCAGCGCGACCTGCTGCTGCTCGACGAAAGCCTGCCGTACCACCCCAACGGCATGACCCTGGAAGCCCAGGGCGACGACGGCCTGCTGCTGCAACAGACCTACTACTCGGTGGGGGGCGGCTTCATCGTCGAGGCGGCGCAGATCGGTGGCGCCGGCGATGACGCAGCAGTGCAACTGCCCTACGAATTCTCCAGCGCCGAGGAACTGCTCGCGCTGTGCAAGCGTCATGGCCTACGGGTCAGCCAGCTGATGATGGCCAACGAACTGGCCTGGCGCGAGGAAGCCGAGGTGCGCAGCGGCCTGCTGCAACTGTGGGCGGTGATGCGCGAATGCGTGAGCAACGGCCTGAGCAACGAAGGCATCCTGCCTGGCGGCCTCAAGGTCAAGCGCCGTGCGGCGAAGCTGCACCGCAGCCTGCAGGAGCTGGGCAAGCCCAACGTGATCGGCTCGACCTTGAGCGCCATGGAGTGGGTCAACCTGTTCGCCCTGGCGGTCAACGAGGAGAACGCCGCCGGCGGGCGCATGGTCACCGCGCCGACCAATGGCGCCGCGGGGATCATCCCGGCGGTCCTGCACTACTACATGAAGTTCAGCCCCGAAGTCCGTGACGACGACGTGGTCGACTTCCTTCTGGCTGCCGCCTCGGTGGGCATCCTGTGCAAGAAGAACGCTTCGATCTCCGGCGCCGAGGTCGGTTGCCAGGGCGAGGTCGGCTCGGCCTGCGCCATGGCCGCGGCCGGCCTGGCCGATGTGCTCGGGGCGACGCCTGCGCAACTGGAGAACGCCGCCGAGATCGCCCTGGAGCACAACCTCGGGCTGACCTGCGACCCGGTCGGCGGCCTGGTCCAGGTGCCCTGCATCGAGCGCAACGCGATCGCCGCGGTGAAGGCGATCAACGCCGTGCAGATGGCCCTGCGCGGCGATGGCGAGCATTTCATTTCCCTGGACCGGGTGATCCGCACCATGCGCGACACCGGCGCCGACATGCACGAAAACTACAAGGAGACTTCCCGCGGCGGTCTGGCCGTCGCTTTCGTCGAGTGTTGAAGGCGCGCGCCGGCAGTGGCGCCGCCCTGGTTATTCATGAGCAACAAGAACAATTACAAGGCGTTATCCATGACTGATGTACAAAGCACCACGAACCTGCGTGTCGAATCGGCCGTGCCCGCGAGCACCGGCTGGAGCCGCCACGACACCACCTGGACCCTCGGCCTGTACGGCACCGCCATCGGCGCCGGCGTGCTGTTCCTGCCGATCAACGCCGGGGTCGGCGGCTTCTGGCCGTTGCTGGTCCTGGCGCTGCTGGCGTTCCCCATGACCTTCTTCGCCCACCGCGGCCTGACCCGCTTCGTCCTGTCCGGGCGCAAGGGCGGCAGCGAGGACATCACCGAAGTGGTGGAAGAGCACTTCGGCGCCGGCGCCGGCAAGCTGATCACCCTCCTGTATTTCTTCGCCATCTTCCCGATCCTGCTGGTGTACAGCGTGGCGTTGACCAACACCCTGGGCAATTTCCTCGAGCACCAGTTGCACATCGCGCCGCCGCCGCGGGCGCTGCTGTCGCTGCTGCTGATCTGCGGCCTGATGATCGTGGTGCGCTGCGGCCAGGGCATCATCGTCCGGGTCATGAGCGTGCTGGTCTATCCCTTCGTCGCGGCGTTGCTGCTGCTCGCCCTGGGCCTGATCCCCAACTGGAACAGCGCCTTCTTCGCCCAGGCCAGCGAGGGCATGGCCCCCGGCCTGCTGCTCAAGACCCTGTGGCTGGCGATTCCGGTGATGGTGTTCTCGTTCAACCATTCGCCGATCATCTCGGCCTTCGCCGTGGCGCAGAAGAAGCAGTACGGCGAGGGTGCCGACGCGAAGAGCGGGCGGATCCTCGCGGTGTCGCACCTGATGATGGTGCTGACCGTGATGTTCTTCTGCTTCAGCTGCGTGCTGGCGCTGTCCCCGGCCGACCTGGCGGCGGCCAAGGCGCAGAACATCTCGATCCTGTCGTACCTGGCCAACCACTTCCAGACCCCGGTGATCGCCTTCGTCGCGCCGCTGATCGCGCTGGTGGCCATCACCAAGTCGTTCCTCGGCCACTATGTCGGCGCCAGCGAGGGCTTCCAGGGCCTGATCGTCAAGAGCCTGCGCGGGCGTGGCAAGTCGATGTCGGCCAAGGGCCTGGAGCGGGCGACTGCGCTGTTCATGGTGCTGACCTGCTGGATCGTCGCCACCCTCAACCCGAGCATCCTCAGCATCATCGAATCGCTGGGCGGGCCGGTGATCGCCTGCCTGCTGTTCCTGATGCCGATGTACGCGATCAACAAGGTGCCGTCGCTGCGCAAGTACTCGGGCAAGCTGTCGAATGTGTTCGTGGTGGCGGTGGGGCTGATCACCCTGTCGGCGATCGCGTATTCGGTGCTCGCTTGACGGTCGCTTGAGATTTCATCGCTGGCAACCAGCTCCCGCAGTGTTCTTTGTCAATCCCGGGAATGCGCTCCGACCAAGCCCTGCCATTGAGCTGGCACACCCGGGAAATCCAGGTTGACTACTGACCTTGTGGGGGCTTGCCAGCGATGAGGCCCTGATGGGCACTGCAAGCATCAGCTGTTTTCAACTGCGTCTGTGCCGGCCAATCGCTGGCAAGCCAGCTCCCACAGGGTTCTATGTCGGCCTTGGGAGTGCTCTCCGGTCAAGCCCTGCCATTGAGCTGGCACACCCGGGAAATCCAGGTTGACTACTGACCTTGTGGGAGCTGGCTTGCCAGCGATGAGGCTCTGATGGGCACTGCAAGCATCAGCTGTTTTCAACTGTGTCTGAGCCGGCCAATCGCTGGCAAGCCAGCTTCCACAGGGTTCTATGTCGGCCTTGGGAGTGCTCTCCGGTCAAGCCCTGCCATTGAGCTGGCATTCCCGGGAAATGCAGGTTGACTACTGACCTTGTGGGAGCTGGCCAGCGATGAGGCCCTGATGGGCACTGCAAGCATCAGCTGTTTTCAACTGCGTCTGAGCCGGCCAATCGCTGGCAAGCCAGCTTCCACAGGGACCCTGTGGAAGCCGACCGGGCGGCGCTCCGATTGCCGGCGCTGAGCCTAGCGCTGCAGGTACCTCCACAGCGCATCCGCCACCGGCGAAGGCGCCTTGCCATCGCCGAACAGCCGCGAGCCGATCTGCAGCCCCAACTGCCGATAGCTCTCGAACTGCGCCTCGTCGAAGAACTGGTTGGCCGTGCTTTCGTTGGGGAAGGTCGGGTGGGCCCCGGCATAGTTGACCAGGTCCAGCGGCAGGCCGGCGATCAGGTTCGGCTTGAGCAGCAGGATCCGCGCGGTCAGCTCGCCCTGCTGGTTGGTGACCTTGAACAGCATCGCGCAACGCCGGTAGTCCGCCTGGCCACGTTCCTCGGCATCCACGGCGAAGTCACGGATACGCCCGAAGTACGGCGCCAGCAGCTCATCCTCGAAGACACCGCTGTCCTCGCTGATCTCCAGCGCCTGGTCGATTCGCGCCAGGCGGATCAGGTTGGCCAGGTCGTTGAACTGGTAGGTCGGGTCGGCACCGCAGTCGCAGGTGACGATCAGGTCGATGTCGCGGCCTTCGCGGATCAGCTCGTAGGTGGCGGTGTTCTCGAAGTGGCCGCCATCGGACAGGTACTGGAAGTCGCGATTGAGGCCGTGGAACCGCGCGGTCAGTTCCTGGTACAGGTAGTGCTGGGCGGTCAGGGTGCGCTCGCCAAGGCTGTCGCGACTGCTGCGCACGCCGCTGGCCAGCTCGCCGTTCTGCAGGAAGTCGGCGGGCCACCAGGTGCCCAGGCGCATGTTGGTCAGGCCCAGGGCCAGCGAGGTGCCCAGGCTGGTCTGCCGGCCGAGGCCGGTGGACACCGCCGCGCCGGAGGTGGCGACCCAGTGCGCCAGGGTCAGCGACTGGTACATCTCGCCGCAGTCCGGCTGCGCGGCACGCTGGCGCGGCTCGCCGTCGAGGATGTAGCTGACGCTGGCCATGCCGGCGGCACCGGACGGCGCCAGGCACAGCGGCTTGCCCTTGCGGTCGCGCTGTACCAGTTGCTCGGCCGGGTCGATGGTCTGGTTGAGGGTGACGTTGATCAGGTGCACCGGCGCGCAGCCGTTGTTGGCGTAGTAGTCCTCGATGCCGACATCGTCGCCGGGCAGGGTCTCGGCGACGCTCAGCAGGCGCTTGCGCTGGTTGCGGCTGTTGCCGGAGAAACGCAGGCCGTTGGACGCGCCGAGGTAGGCGCGGGCCAGGCGCGCGCGGTAGAACGCCTGCCAGGACGACAGGTTGATGAAGCCGATGAACTTGCCCGAGCCGAGGCTGCACACCGCGGCCAGCAGCACCAGCGCGGCCAGGCGCATCCAGGCCGGCACCTCGGCCTGGGCATCGGCGCCGAAGCGCACGTACTGCGCCAGCAGGCCCCAGAACAGCGCCACCAGCAGGAAGATGGCGCCACCGGCGAGGCCGGCGATCAGGCTGATCGGCAGCTTGCTCAGCCAGCCCGGGGTGGCCTTGTCGTCGCTGGACAACGACACCTGGCGCACCAGGGCCATCAGCAGCGGCAGCACGGCGGCCCCGGACAGCAGTGGGCCCTGCTCGACGCGCAGGAAGATCCACTCGCTCAGCCAGGGCACCAGGGCGAGGAAGACGCAGACCAGGGTGGCGACGATGGCCGTGGCCAGGCGTCGGGTCACCAGCACGCGGTAGGTGGCCACGCTGTTCTGCCGGGCCAGGGCCTTGTCCGGGTCCTTGCGCCCGCGACCGAGGTAGCTGCACAGCCACAGGCAGTAGACCAGGCCCAGGGCACAGACCAGCGCGAACAGCACCAGCAGCACGCGCAAGCCGCTGGCGATGCCGGGGGCGAACAGGCCGAGGGCGAGGGTCACCAGCGCGGACAGCACGTACAGCCCGGTCGCCAGGTTGAACGGATGCAACGATTCATCGTCGTTGCGCCGGCGATAGATCATCCAGAACGCCAGCATCAGCGGCAGCACCGCCAGCAGCACCAGCGCCCCGGGCAGCCACCACAGCGAGCCGCACAGCAGTTGCGCGGCACTCGCCGGCAGCGTTGCGGTGACCGTCGAGCACAGCGGGCTGCCGGCGATCAGCACCTGGGCCAGGATGGCCAGGGCCAGGGTGCACAGTAGCGGCATGCCGATGACCATGTGCACCGCGAACAGGTTGCGCAGCGACAGGCCGAGGACATAGAACAGGTCGCCGGCGCCGCCGGGGGTCAGGTAGCGGCCATTTTCCCGCAGCCAGGCCAGCGGCGCCGCGCCCACCGGCTGCTGGCGGTAGTCGTCGCCGATGTGGATGCGCCCCGGCGGTTCGTAGTCGAGGCTGTCGTAGGCGTCCCGCGCCGCGTCGATCCTGGCCTGCGGGTCGGCGGGCTGCGGCTGCGTGCCGAGCTTGCCGGCGTGCTCCCGGCCGCGCAGGCGCCCGGGGAGGAACAGGCTGCCGAAGAACGAACCGAGGTAGCCGCCGCCACTGACCGTGGACAGGTAGTCGAAACGCGGCAGCAGGCGCTGGTTCAGCGCGGGTTGCTGCGCATCCTGCTGGGCCGGCGCATCCGGTGCGCGGGCCCGGGCCAGGGCCTGGAGCACGCCGAGGCAGAAGGTGGCACTGCGGATACCGCCGCCGGACAGGCCCAGTGCCCAGCGGCCCTTGCCGCTGGCGGGCAATGCCAGCAGGCGCCGGCGTTCGTCGATGCGCGCGTGCTCGGCGTCGAATTGCGTGTGCTGCTCGGGTGAAACGCTTTCTTCCCTGTCCATGTTCCGCCTTTGTCTGCTGGGGAGGTGGGTCCGTGGCGAGCGAGTGTAGAGCAGGGAAATAGCCACTTGCCACCACTGTGAAGCAACGCGCGGAAGCCCTGTGCGCAAAGTTTTCCGCCGTGTCCGGCGCCGTTGCCGGGCAAAAGCTGGGCTATACCTAACCGGCTGGCCTTCAGCCAGCGTTTTTTCCATGAAGGGGAGGACGTATGAACGTCGCACAGGTGATGGGATCGCTCTGCCTGACCTCGTTGCTGCTCGCCGGCTGTTCCAGCGGTGGCGTGAGCACGCCGGACGAGTATTCGGGATTTCTCAAGGACTACAGCAGGCTCAAGGAAGCCCGGTCGCCCTCCGGGGCCCCGGTGATGCGCTGGATCGATCCGCACCTCAAGGCGGACGCCTATCGCAGCGTGTACATCGAACCGAGCCAGCTGTATCCCAGACCCCAGCCGACGGCGCAGATCCCGGAGCAGACCCTGCGCGGCATCACCCAGTACTACGACCAGGCGCTCAAGCGCGAGCTGGGCAAGTCCCTGCCCTTGGCGAACGCGCCCGGGCCGGGGGTGATCGTGGTGCGTCCGGCGATTACCGCGGTGAGCAGCAAGACCCAGGGGCTCAAGCCCTATGAGGTGATTCCGGTGGCGCTGGTGGCGGCGGCGGTGAGCACCGCGTCGGGGATTCGCGACCAGGAGACCGATATCGCCACCGAGGCGGTGTTCATCGACGGTGGCAGCAACCAGGTGGTGGCCCAGGTGGTGCGCAAGGGCAGCGGCAAGCCGCTGGAGAACAGCAGCCAGGTGATGAAACCGGATGACGTGAAGGCGGTGATCGACGGCTGGGCGGCGGATCTGCACCAGTCGTATATCAACCTGAAGAAGCAATAAGGCGGCTGCGTGCTCATCGCTGGCCCGCTCCCACGAGGTTCGCCGCGAACCTTGTGGGAGCCGGTCTTGCCGGCGATGGCGTCGGTCAGGACAACCTCATGACCCGGGCAGTACCCTCAGCACCACCCGCGAAGGCCGTGATTCGCTCATGTGCACCCCGTTGCGTGCCACCCGCTTGTGCCGCGCCGACCCCTCCGGCTCGCCGCTGTTGGGGTTCACATCGAAACGCGGGAAGTTGCTGCTGGCGATATCCAGCCGCAGGCGATGACCCTTGACGAAGCGGTTGCAGGTGGCGAACGGCGTGATGCTCACCTTGAAGCACTGGCCCGGTACGGTCGGCTGTGGCTCGCTCCAGGAGTCGCGGTAGCGACAGCGGATGATCCCGTCGGTGATGTTCATCGCGTAGCCGTCCGGGTAGACATCCACCAGCTTGGCGGTGAAGTCGGTGTCCGGGCCGTCGGTCTCGACCCACAGCTCGATCGTCACGTCGCCGGCCACCACCAGGTCTTCGCTCAGGGGCTCGGTCTGGAAACTGAGCACGTCAGGGCGCGCGTTCAGTGCTCGGTCATCGCCGCTGGCGCCGAAGAACCCGGACGCTTCGCGCTGGTCGAACGCACCGCCGGCGAACACCGGTGCCCCCGAGGTCAAGGCACCGCCAATGGTCGGCACCGGCTGCGACGGGTCGGCCAGATAATGCAGGCTGGCGTCGCCTGACGTCGGCACCGGCGCGCGCAGCCCGCCGTCCTCATGCAGGTGCAGCACCAGGTGGCGGGTGCCGGGCAGGGGCCAGCGATCCGCCGCCAGCCAGGCCCCGCCGTGCTCGATCCGCCCTCGATCGTCCCGGCGTCCGCCGCCACCGCCCATGACGAACACCTGCACCTGCTGGGTACCGGCCGCCGGCAGGGCGGTCTGCTTCAGATGGCGCTCGAACCAGTCCAGCCGGCACGTCAGCCAGTCAACCTCGACCTGTCCGTCGAAGGCCGCCGCCGCGCCGAACTCGGCATCGCCGCTGTGGCTGACATTGCGGTCGCCGTGCAGCCAGGGGCCCATGATCAGGCGCTGTGGCGCCGAACCGAAGCGGGTGAAGGCGCTGAAATTGTCCAGGGTCGAGCTGACATAGGCGTCATACCAGCTGGACATGTGCAGCACCGGGATATCCGGAATCCGTGCGCGGAAATGCTCGGCACAGAGGCCCATTTGCTGCCAGTAGGCGTCGTAGCTGCCACGCCGCCACTGGTCGAGCAGGTAGTCCTCGTACTCGGGCGCTTGCCGCAGCGGCGAGTGCCCGGCCTGCCAGGGCATGGCGGCGAACCAGGCATGGATGTCCTCGCGCTCCAGCGCTTCGCGCAGCAGCGGATCGGCCTTGGCCGCAGGGCTTTCCTTGGCCTGCTTGAAGGCCCAGGTGGCCTGCTTCAGCTCGAATGCGCCACCCTGGCGGATCCCGCACTGGAAGGCGTTGGCGAAGCCGCCGGAGTCGAGGACCATGGTGCACAGCCCCGGCGGGTTCAGGCAGGCCATGGCCAGTTGGGTATGCGCGGCATAGGACAGGCCCATGCTGCCGATCCGGCCGTTGCACCAGGGTTGTTCCGTGAGCCAGGCGAGGGTGTCGTAGCCGTCCTCGGCTTCATTGATGTACTTGACGAACTCGCCCTCCGAGGCATGCCGCCCGCGGCAGTCCTGGAACACCGTGATGAAGCCGGCGGCGGCGAAGGCGGCGGCCATTTCCTCGCGCCCGAGGTGATGGCCGTCGCGGCGTTTCTCCGAGCGCGAGGGCAGGGACTTGTTGTAAGGGGTACGCTCGATGATCACCGGCAGCGCTGCGCCACTGGCATCGGGCAAGTAGACATCGGTGGCCAGCCGGACGCCATCGCGCATCGGCACCATCAGGTTGTTCAGGACATGCATGGTTGTTGACTCGAAACCGTTGGGCCGCCGTGGCGGCCCGGTGAATTAATAGCCGATGAAGACGGCGATGCTCAGCAGGACCAGGGCGATGGCCATGAAGATCAGGAACAGCGGCCAGATGTAGCGGGCCCATTGCCCCCAGCCGACCTGGGCGGTGGCCAGCAGGACCAGCAGGCCGCTGGAGGTCGGGGTGATCAGGTTGGTCAGGCCGTTGCCGAGGAGGAAGGCGTAGACCGTGGTGTGGGGCGTCACTCCGGACAGTTGGCCGAGAGGACCGAAGATCGGCATGGTCACCGCGGCCTGGCCGGACGTCGAGGGAATCAGCACATCCAGGCCCAGTTGCGCGAAGAACATGCCGGCTGCGGACACCAGCGGCCCGTGTTCGCCCACCAGTTCCGACAGGTTGTTGACGATGGTGTCGAGCACCTGGCCGGTGCTGAGGATGATCTCCACCGCCGTGGCCAGGCCGATCAGCACGCCGGCCATCAGCACTTTCTTCATGCCGTCGACGAAAGCCGCTGCGGCGTCGCTCGCGCCGATCCCGGCGACCACGCTGAAGACCATGCTCAGGGCCAGGTAGTAGGCGGACAGCTCCGGGTATTTCCAGTGCCAGCGGTTGGAGGCATAGACCAGGAAGCCCACGCCGACCGCGAGCAGGAGCAGGTTGGCCGCGTGCCGGGTGGACAGGGGCGCGGACTGGAAGTCGAAGCGCGCGTTGCGGTCGAAACCGTGGCGACGAATGCTCAGCAGGACGAAGGCGATCCCGACCAGGAGGAAGGTCACGTAGGCCACGACGCGCATGCCCAGGCCGCTGAACATCGGCACGCCGACCAGGGGCTGGGCCACGGCCAGGGCCACCGGGTTGGTGATCGAGCCCAGGTAGCCGACCTTCACCGAAATGGCGACGATGGCCAGGCCGATGATATTGGGCAGGCCGAGGCGGTTGGCCATGGCCACCATCAGCGGCACGATCAGGATGAATTCCTTGGCCAGGCCCATGAAGGTGCTGCCGGCGGAGAACACCAGCATCAGGCAGGGCACCAGCACGTAGATGTTGCCCCGGGTCAGGCCGAGGATGCGCTCCAGCCCTGCGTCAATGGCGCCGGCCTTGTTCAGCACGCCGAACATGCCACCGATGAACAGGACCATGAAGATCAGCCCGGCGCGTTTCTCGATGCCCTGCGGGATGGCCATGAAGGCTTCCACCAGTGACACCGGCCGGGCGCTTTCGGCGCTCGACGTGCGCGGTTCGATGGAGAACAGCTGGTCGAGGCCGCTGTCCTTCTCCAGCACCTGGTAGGAACCGGGAATCACCGCGATGTCCTTGCGCTGGAACTGGCCCGAGTCCACCAGGTAGGTGAAGGCCAGGGCCATGAACACGATGCTCAGGAGAATCAGCGCCGGGTTGAGCTGCTTCGCCGGCCTGGCTGCGCTCGCCGCAGGCGCCGCCAGAGCTTGCGCTGGCGAGGAATGGGGTTGGTTCATGATGCGTTCTCGATTGTTGTTTTGAGGGGACCCGGGCGTCGAGGCGCACACTAGTCCAGGCAATCGGGCTCGCTCAAGCTTATGCGTGAACCGGGTTGGGCTATGCGTCGGGCGCGCTCTGCGCCACTTCCTGCAGGCGTCGGTGCAGGTGTCCGGCAAAGGCGTCGACCAGTCGCGAGCGTGGCTGGTCCTTGCGGAAGATCAGGCCGAAGCGGTAGGTCAATACCGGGCGCAGCGGCCGGGCGAGCAGGGGCAGGCCGCCGAAGTCCCGGGCCAGCAGGCCGTTGATGATCGACACGCCCATGCCTTCGGCGACGAAGGCACAGGCGGCGCTGACCGAATGCACCTCGATGCGCACTTGCGGGGTCAGGCGCGCCTCGCGAAAGCGCTGGTCCAGTTCCGAGCGCAGGTTGCGCTGCTTGCCCAGCAGCACCAGGGGCACGTCGCGCAGGTCGTCGACGGTGACCTGCGGACGTGCGGCCAGCGGGTGCCCGACCGGCATGACGCACATGCCCTCGGTCTCCAGCACCGGCAACACCTCGAAGTCCGGCAGTTCCGCCGGCAGGCGCACGAAGGCGAAGTCGGCGCTGCGGTCCAGTACCGCCCGCTCCAGGCTGTCGTAGCCGCCGGTGAGCACCTCGACCACCACGTCCTCGCGGTCGCGCAGGAACTCGGCGACGATCTTCGGCAGCAGGTGCTGGGTCATGCTGGTGGGCACCGCGACCCGCAGCAGGCTGCGCCGCGAGCGGCCGACCCGCAGCTCGTCGGCCAGGCGCTGGACGCGTTGCAGGTTGTCCACCAGCGAGCTGACCTGGCCGAGCAGTTCCTCGGCTTCCGGGGTCGCCATCAGCCGGCCCTTGCGCCGCAGGAACAGGGCGAAGCCCAGGTGCTCTTCCAACTGGGTCAGCAGGCGACTGACCGCCGATTGCGACAGGTCCATGCGAGTGGCGGCGCCGATGGTTGAGCCGGTGGCCATGATGGCCTGGAATGCTTCGAGCTGCTTGAGGTTCACGTACGGCTCCGGAGCCTTGCGCATAGGGTGATGCGCATCGCTCATAACGTTGTGGCGGGTTTTGCGGGGCGTTAGTGTCCGCTCCGTCGACGCGCTCCGTCCAGTGCGGAGCCCCCTCGACCGACCATCTGCCCACAACCACAACACTCAGCAGAGACCTCCGATGCGTACCCTCTTGAGCTCCGGCACCCTCGCTTGCGCGGGTGTCATGACCAGCCTCGTCCCCGATCCGGCCCTGGCCGACTTTTTCAAGGACTCCCAGGCGCGACTCGCCCTGCGCAACTACTACTTCAACGACGATTACCGCGACGGCGCTGCCGATCGCCGCGAATGGGCCCAGGGCTTCGTGCTCAAGGCGCAGTCGGGCTTTACCGAGGGCCGCGTCGGCTTCGGCATGGAAGCCCTGGGGCTGTCGGGCCTGCGCCTGGACTCCAGCCGCGCCCATGCCGGTACCGGGCTGCTGCCGGTGCATGACGATGGTCGCGCGGCCAGCGAATACGCCAGCCTGGGCCTGACCGCCAAGGTCCGCTGGCAGGACACCCTGGTCAGCAGCGGCACGCTGCTGCCGAAGATCCCGGTGCTGGTCTACAACGACGGGCGCCTGCTGCCGCAGACCTTCCGCGGCACCCAGGTCGAGTACAGCGGCATCGACCGGCTCTACGTGCATGCCGGGCACCTGGACAAGTTCAAGGCGCGCAACTCCACCGACAGCGTCGATATCACGCCCCAGGGCTACACGGGCGACGAGGGCAGCGACTTCGATTTCGCCGGGTTGCGCTACGACCTGAGCAAGCGCCTCAGCCTGACCAGTTACTACGGCGAACTGCGCGACTTCTACCGCCAGCAGTTCTTCGGCCTGGTGCATTCGCTGCCACTCGGGGGCGGTAGCCTGACCAGCGACCTGCGCTATTTCCTCAGCGACGATGCCGGTGCCGCGCGCAACGGCCGGGTCGACGCGGACATGTTCAGCGGCCTGTTCACCTGGCGCCAGGGCGGGCATGCCTTCGGCCTTGGCTACCAGAAGGTCGAGGGCAGTACCGCCTTGCCCTATGTCAGCGTGAGCACGGTGTATTCCTTCAGCAACGCCAGCGTCGGCAAGTTCATCCAGCCCGGCGAGCGCACCTGGATGCTGCGCTACGACTTCGACTTCGCCAGTGTCGGCGTGCCCGGGCTGAGCTTCATGACCCGCTACTACCGTGGCAGTGACGGCGAGTACCGAGGCGAGGAAGCCCGTGAGCACGAGTCCAACACCCAGCTCAAGTACGTGGTCCAGGATGGCCTGTTCAAGGGCTTCGGTGCCGAGGTACGGCACGCGGTTTCCCGTAGCAGCTATGCCAGCGACCGCGACAACGTGCGGCTCTACCTGACCTACGACCTGTTGCTCTGGTAGCGATGCGATGCCTTTCAGCGGGGCATTGAGCGAGTTCTCCGCCAGCATCGCGGCCGAGGTCTTTGGCCTTGTGCCTCGCTTGAGATCGAGCGCTGCTTGCACGGTACGACCTGTTCCAGACCGGCCAGGTTTCCCTGGGTTATGGCAATATGCCTTGTCTTGCGTATTCTAGAGACCCGCTCGACCACACTGTGCAAGGAGTTCTGTTCATGGCAATTCCCACCACCAGTTGCGAAGTCCAGGTGCAGATCTGGGTCGACGACAACGCAGTGGCCAATGGTTCCACAGCGGGTGTCTATCTGGTCGACAACCGTACCTCCGCTGGCACCACCCTCGAAGCTACCGCCAACCTGAAGACCGCTGCGTCCCAGGGCAGCAATATTTGCTGGCAAGCGTTTCTCATCAACCCACAGTCGGCTTCTCAGGTCTCCATTGCGGCCATTGGCGACTCGGATGCCTGGGGTTCCAGCGGTCAGCCGCAGATCGCTCCGGACAACCCCGGCGCGTTTACCGGCACCCTGCAGAACGCCGGCACCGCGTCCTACCCGATCACCATCGACGTACAGGTGGCGGGCGGCGCGGGTGTCACCGTGACGCTCAACCCCAGTGTCAATGTCTCTGCCTGAGGAGCATGCAAATGAGTGACGAGAAGAGCACTGCCCCGGTCCGGGGTGCTGATGCGCAGGCGCCCGCCGGTTTCGACAATCCGCAAACGGCAATCACCATTGCGGTTGATACCGCCTATGTGCTGAGCACGGGTGGCGAGAACATTTCCTCCGGTGTGTACATGTTCGACAATCGTCTGAGCATTGGCAGCAGCGGCGAAGGTACGATGTCACTGTGCACGTGCTGCCACGCCGGAGACTTCATCGGTTTCAAGGCCGTGCCGATCGATCGGAACGCCGGCGACACGGTATCCATCAGCGGTGTCCAGACGTTCCAGGGCGGTGTGTTCGGCAGCAGTTTCGGCCCGATTCAGGTTTCTGCCGGGGGTGACTATTGGGTGGGCGAGGCTGCTTACGCATCCCCTCGGGCCAACTACATGATTCAGCTGAAAATAACGTCTGGAGGACCTCAGCCATCGACATGCTTCATTCAACTGGGAGCCTCCATCGGTAACCTACAAGCCTGAACAAGTTACCCGGCAGTTGAAAATCGTCGGTTTTCCGACCCGTAACGTGCGAGCGCTCCAGGTTGCCGACGATCCGCCAGGCCTGTAGCCGCTTCTGGCGAAACGCGCACCTGACATTTTTGCCAGTTGTGCGTTTTGCCCCGCCTCTCTAGCGTTGAGCGCATATCCGCTATCCAATCACGTGGCTCTGCGTCGACCCGACGGTGCGGCATGCAATCGTCCGACGATGCACGCCGCAGGAGCATGCGCCATGAGCATCAACTGGGTCGATCTGGGAGAAGTCTGGTCCGGGCGTGATCTCGACGAGGGCGAGAAGGTCACCATCAGCGTGTTCGACAAGGAACTGCAGACCCTCCTCGAACAGCTCACCTTCGTGCCGTCCCGGGGGCATACCGGACAGTTCATCTGGCTGATGGATTTCTGTCGCTTCATCAACACCCGTTCGGCCCTGGTGCGTGCCGGTGCGCGCAGCGGCACGGGCTGGGAGATCCTCGAAAGCGGGTACAAGAACAAGTACTGGACCTGCACCTCGCGCAAGCTGCAGGTGGTCACCAACGTACCGCGGGCCAACAACTGGAGCAGCGAGCAGCGCACGGCCTTGCACGCCAGCGCGGCCATCGCCGCCGGCAGCACGGTGCGGGTCGATGTGCGCAGCACCCGCGGGGAGTGCCTGGAAACCCTGACCCTCACCCCCGAGCCCAAGCGCCTGGCGGCCGGCCAATGGCCCAAGGACATCGCCGGGCAGATCAACAAGAGCAGCAAGTTCGTCCGTGCCGGCATCCTCAACGGTCAGCGCCTGCAGCCCTGGGATGGGGAAAAGCAGAACTTCATCTGGGTGCCGAAGGATTCCGGGCTGACGGTCAGCTGGTCGCTGGATGCCCTGAAGGAAGCCGGCAGGATCCAGGCCGACAGCGATGCCAGGGATGCCCAGCGGATCTCGCTGTTCGTCTTCGACGACAAGGCCGACAAGCTGCTGGACCGCATCACCCTGACCGCCAGGGCGGCCAGCAAGCGCCTGCAGAAGGAGCAATGGCCGGCGGACCTGGCCAGGCAGATCAATGCCTCCTCGGGCCACGTCAAGGCGGGCGAGCGCTCTGGCAACAGTGTCACGCCCAAGGACAGCGTCAACGCCAACCTGATCTGCCAGCGCCACGCCGGGTTGCGCACCTTCACCACCGCGCTGCACCTGGACAACTGGGAGCAGGCCACCAGCATCGCGGCCACGGCGGACCTCACGGCGGCGGAGTGCATCGTGGTGACGGTGGCGAGCAAGGGCAAGGGCCACTTCTGCGAGGAACGCACCTTCATCCCGGCCTCGACCCGTCTGAAGGCCGCGCAGTGGGCCCATGACCTGGCGGTGCACCTGAACAAGCACAGCCTCTATCTCAAGGCCGGGGTCAAGGACAGCGCGAGCAGGAGCATCGTCCCCAAGGAAGATGCCAAGGCCAACCTGATCTGGCTGCCCGCAGGCTGCGGGCTGAAGGTCAGCGTGGATAAAAGCGAACTGAAGAAGCTCGGCAGCATCTCCCTGCAGCGCGACATGACGACCACGGAAAGCTGCCGGGTGTACGTGCTGGATGACACCAGCGAGGAGGTCCTGCGGGAGTTCACCTTCACCCCGACGGACAAGCGCAACACCAAGGGCTACGCGGCCGCAGACCTGGCAGCGCGGATCAATGGCCAGACCCAGTTGATCGTGGTCGGGGAGAAAAAGACCGGCGAACCGCCCAGGCCGGTGGCCAGTTCGTACCTGAACACGCTCTGGGCCTGCGCGAAGAACGTGCGCGCCTTCACCACCCTGCACAGCCTGGGCAACTGGGAAAAGGGCGCGCTCATCGGCGAGCGTGCCCTGCAGCCGGACGAGCAGGTGGTGATCCTGGTCAAGGGCAGCAAGAGCGGGCGGATCTTCGAAAGCCTGCTGTTCAAGCCGACGTCGACCCGTTGCAGCGAAGGGCTGTGGACCAAGGACTGCTGTTTCCAGCTGTCCCGGCAGAGTCGCTTGATCAAGGGCGGGCGGGAGAACCAGACGCTGTTGCAGATGGAGCCCTGGCACGCCGACAAGGTGAACCACTTCTGGACCCCGAAGGGCTCGGGACTGCTGGTGGAAACCTTCATCATTTCCGGCTTTCCCTGCGAACTGTCGGGCATGACCGGCGAAGCCAGGCAACAGTTCGAGCAATACGCCGAGGCTCGTCGGCATATCACCATCGATGTGCGGACGGGGCAGGCGGCGTTGCAGATTCCCTTGGCCGAACTGTTCGCCGATGACAGTTTCAACCACCCGTTCAAGGTCAGCCTTGCCTTTGACGCGACGCTCGGGCTGTACCTGCAGATCGGTGGCGGCAACCAGCCCCACGCACCGCAGCGGATGTCCGCAGACGGCAAGTTGATCCTGCGCCTGAGCGACGGCAGGCAGATGCTGGTCGACCAGGACATGCAGGCGACCAACGCCGGCGACCTGATCGTCGAGAAGAAAATCAAGGCGCCCGCTCAGACCGGGGCCAACCCGCTGCAGGAGTACGTCAATGGCTTCAGCGTGACTCACCGCACCGGCGTGCGCGAAGAGTTCAAGCTGTTGGGGAGCACGACGGACAACACGGATCCCGGTAACCCGAAGTTCACCCCGATCATCTACCAGAGCCTCTATGCGTCACCTTCGGGCCAGGAACTGAAATTCAGCTATTACCCCTATCCCGGGCCGCTCAAGGCCATCACCCGGGGCGACGAGACCCTGCTGGAGGTCAAGCTGTCGGAACTCGATGCATTGAAAGGCGGAGGTTCCGATTGCAACTACTCCATCGTGCTGTTCCCGAAGAGCAAGGATGAAAAAAGAACCTTCACCTTCAGTGCCAAAGCCGCCAGGAGCCTGGAATACAAGTTCGAAGCGGACGGCTTCGCCAGCGCAGGCAAGACCTGCTACACCGTCAGCCACGACAGCAGCGGCAGGCTGACCGGCATCGTCATCGAGAGACAGCACGCCTTCACGGTGAACAAGACCAGCGAAACCGATAGCGCCCGCTACAGCGAGACCCTGGAATATGCCAGCGACGGCAAGGTCCGGCGCCACCTGATCGCCCATGGCGGTGGCATGGACGAGCTGGTGCACGACTATTTCTATTCGGCCGATGCCACCAGCGTTACCGGCCACTTCCTCAAGGCCAGGAGCGCCTTCACCCGCCTGCACAACTTCAGTACCGGGCAGTCGTTCCAGGAAACCTACGGCAGCCAGGCGGTGCCGATCAGCCGGCGCAACAGTCACGTCATCGACCTGGCGAAACGCTGCATCCTGTCGTCCACCCAGGTCCGCGAAGGCGACGTGCTGGTCGAGGAACAGGCGCTTACCGTCGATGCCACCGGCAATCCGGTCAGCCGCAACGACAACGGCCAGGTCACCCACTGGACCTATTACAACAACTACCAGCAGTACCGGGTCACCGAGACCCGTACCCGGGTCGACGACTGGAGCTTCTTCGGCATCGTGTTCAAGCTCGCCGAATACCTCAACCCGGTCGGCGTCGGTTTCGCCATCGGTGGCCGTAACGGCCTGACCTGGGGGACGCGCATCGGCACCACGGTGGAGATGCTGCCGGCCAACAACAACTATGCCAAGAGCGCCTTCAACCTGCCGGTTGCCATCGTTCACTGCGGCGATGAGCGGCCGCTGTACGGCGATGTCGAGTCCGAGCTGGTCTGCCGCCTGGTCGACGGCAAGGAGCAGGCGCAGCGCCTGACGTTCTTCGGTTATGCGAAGTTCGCCGAGCGGGTGCGGCCGCAGCACAAGCTGACCATCCTGCAGCCGGACTGCACGAGGGTCGACGTCAGCACGGAGCAATTGACGGTCGCCACCGAAGCGGCGCGGCCGTTGCTGACCAGCCTGGAAGCGCAGGTCGCCGCGACCAGCGGCAAGGAGCAGGAAGCCAACCGCCAGGCCCTGGCCGACCTCAAGGCCAGCCTGGCGGCGCAGAGCAAGGTCAACGCCGAAGGCTTCAAGCTGAACAGCCGGAAAAATTCATTGATGTCCCTGGAGACCTTCGATTACCACACCGACCCCAAGCTGCCCGGCTACGGCACGGTCAAGTCCATCGAAGTGGCCCTGCTGAGCAGCGACGGCAAGAAGATCGACGGCTCGGTGCGGACCACCAGCTTCAGCTACGCGCTGGACACGGCCGATGCCAGCAAGGTGATCGTCAAGACCACGGTCACCCAGGGCAAGACCTCGCTGGTCTCTACCCAGAAGCGTTCACGGCACACCGGCCGGCTGTACGAAAGCCTCGATACCGAGGGGATCAGGACAGTCCATGCCTATGACCCGCAAGGCAACCTGCGCAGCCAGACGGTGAGCAAGGATGGCACGCAGCAGAGCCAGACCACCTGCAAGCCGATCCGCAATCTGCACCTGCAGTACGACCTGGTCGACGACGACGTCACCACCCGCCTGGAACTGGATGCCCTGGGCCGCCGCTACAGGCAGTGGCACAAGTCATCGGCGACCGCCAGTTTCGTCCAGACCCATGAATGGACCTACGACAGCTGCGGGCGCTGCATCAAGAGCCGGGAGCTGGACTATGGCGAGGACAACAAGCGAGTCGCGATACGCCAGACCTCCACGACCTGGGACGAAACCAGTGGCCAGCGCACCCTGAGCCATCTGTTGACCGATGCGGCGAACAAGGAAACCAGGATCACCCAGGTGCTCACGCCCGGACCCAAGGGTGAACGCTTCGTCCAGGGCAAGTTCAGCCTGGACCGGCAGTACAACGCCGCCAAGGGCCTGCTCACCGAGCACTACGCCAACAGCGGCAGCGACGGCTGCAAGATCGAGCGCGAGGTGTCGGCGGACGGCTTGCTCAAGTCGATCCGCTACCTGAAGGTGGACAAGGCGGGCCTGGCCACCGAGCAGGACAAGGTGAGCTATGCCTACGATGGTTTTTCCCAGGTGAGCAAGGTCACGCCCAGTCTGGGGGCCGCGAGCACCTATACCTACGACGCCGCCGGGCGCTTGCAGACCACCACCCGCAATGGTGTGGTGCTGGGCAACCGCTATGCCGACAACTGCGCCCTGGCGGTGGCCCGCGAGGGCTACGTCAGCAGCGGCGGCAAGGAACAGAAGCTGGGCAGCCAGACCGCGGACATGCTCGGACGCCTGGCCAGCCAGACCATCGATGGCGCGGCCACCGAGTTCAGCTACGCGGGGGCCTCGACCAGCGCCGACTACAAGGATCCCGCGGCGGCTCCCACGCCGCTCGCCGATTGCTCCAGCAGCATCGACAAGGCTACTCGCACCCATACCCAGAGCGTCGGCAAGGACAAACCCAGGACCTCGGTGCTGGTCTTCAGCACCAGTGGGCGGGTGCTGAAGTTCACCGACCTGACCGGGGCGGTCACCACCTACGAGTACGATTTCTTCAATCGCCTGCTGCGTTCGAGCAACGAGCATTGCCTGGCTACCTGGACCTATGCCGACAGTGGCCTGCTGACCAGCGAAAGCGTCACGGCGCTGAAGGGCAGCAAGCTGACCATGCACGTTGCCTACGTCTATGACGCGCTGGGGCAGGAGATCAAGCGCACCTTTACCTGTGACGGGGTCGATACGCTGACGATCGAGCGCACCTTGCTGGCCGACGGCCGGCTGAGCAGCAGTTGCGTGACGCGGACGAAGACGCAGGGCGGTGCCACCTCCAAGCCGGAGAAACTGCAGGACAGCTACGAGTACGACGAGGCGTTGCGCTTGAAGAAGTGGCAGTCACCGTTCTTCGAACAGGACTACCGCTACGATGCGCTGGGCAACCTGAGCGTCCACCCGAAGAATTTCGATGGCCAGTACCAGGAGCTGCGTTATCTGCCGGAGCGGCCAGGACAGCTGTTCAATGCCATCTTCGTCCACTCCGGGACGGGCATCCCGATCCCGCCGTTCCTGCCCAACGCGACGCATGACAGTGCTGGCCGCCTCCTCCAGTTCCGCGATCGAAGGCTGGCGTATCACGGGAACGGGCAGGTCGCTGGCTACTCCGCGGACAGTGGCGCGTCGCAGTACGTGTTCAGCTACGACGGCGAGGGACGGGTACGCGGCGGTACCCAGGGCAAGAAGAGCGACACCTACCACTACCGCGGCGAGCGGGTCTATGCACTGGAGCAGAGCGATACCGACAAGAGCGAAGGCTTCGGCAGGCGCACGCTGGTGCTGCGCAACGAGAGCCGATCCTGCCTGATGCAGGATATCGTCACCGACGCCAGGGAAAGTCGTTCCTTCGAGTTGCGCGATGCCAACGGTACGGTGTTCGCCAGCGTCAACCTGGCGGACAAGCGCATTACCCGGCTCATGTACTGCCCCTATGGCAACCGCTACCAGGGTGGCAGCTCGGAGCGCTGGCTCGGCTTCAAGGGCGAGCCGCTGAACCGCCTGGGGCTGTACCACCTGGGCAACGGCTACCGCCTGTATGACCCGGAACTGGGGCAATTCCTCAGTCCCGACAGCTGGAGCCCGTTCGGCGCCGGTGGTGCCGCACGCTATGTGTACAGCCATGGCGACCCGGTCAACCTCCACGACCCCAGCGGTCACCAGGTCATCGGCCAGTACGAGCGCTGGGGCAACCGCCCAGCGATGTACAGCACGGTGTTCCGGGTGGTGGTGGGGGCCGTCAGCATGGCGCTGGCGCCGTTCACCTCGGGTACGTCGCTGTTGATGGTGACGGCGATGACCACCCTCAATGCGGTGTCGTTCATCCTCGACATGGTTTCCATGGCCGTGGCCGAGAGTGATCCGCAGTTGTCGCGCACGCTGGAAACCTGGGGGCAGGTGTTCGGCATGACCGCTGCGGCCGCCGGGATCGCCAGCCTGGCCAACGGCTACAGGGGCGTACCGCGCAAGATGCTGATCACCCGAGGCGGTTCTTTCCGGCGAGTGATCAAGTGGCCGATGGTGCCCAGCAGGCTGCAGCAGGGCCAGCAGATACGCTCGCAGGCACTGTCGCGACTGATCGAGGGCGCCCGCGAGGCGAAGGAGGCGGGCAACTATGGCACCTTCATGAGCAGCTACTTCCATCCCGAGCCGATGGCGGCGATGGGCGCGCTGTCCGGCGCGGCGGTCATGTCGCCTGCGCGGCGGCTGGCGCAATCCGGGAAGAACCTGTTCAAGGGGGCCATCCGGCACTTCGATGATTCCGCACTGGATTTCCTCGGGCGGATCACGGACGTCAACAACGGGCCGGCCTTTGTCGTGCAACGCGTGATCGGCGTCGACGAGCACACGCTGCCGATCGTGGCCGGGCCGACCATTGGCCGCGACGTGCCGTTCCTCTAGCCATGCCGGGGGCGAGCGCGGCGCTCTGGCCCGCCCCCGGCAAAGCCATCAAAGCCATTGCCGGGCACGGCAAAGAGCTGTACCGTCCTCTCCCTGCCGCGGCTGGCCGCCCCGTGACACGCGGGTTGCCGCCGCCGGGCTTTCGACCTTTGAACAGGAATTCAACCTTGAGCATGTGGAAAAAACTGCTGACTGCCGTGCGCGGTGGCGCTTCGGAAGTGGGCGAAGCCATCATCGATGCCAATGCCATCCGGATCCTCGAACAGGAGCAGCGCGATGCCGACGCCGCCCTGGTCAAGGCGCGCAATGGCCTGATCGAGATCAAGGCCAAGCACAAGCTGGCCCAGCAGCGGATCAGCGGCCTGCAGAGCGATGTCGCCAGCTGGGAGGGCAAGGCCCTCGCGGCGCTCAACGCCGAGCAGGAAGGGCTGGCCACCGAGTGCGCCGGCCGTGTCGCCGAGCTGGAGGCGCAGATCGCCCAGGAACAGCAGATGGCTGCCCAGTTCGACCAGCAGGTCGGCCTGCTGCAGGCACAGATCACTGAAGCGGAAAGCCGGCTCAAGGGCCTGCGCCAGCAGACCGAGATGGCCAAGGCGCGGGAGACCGTGCAACAGGCCCGCGTCGCCACCGCCAGCGCTACCGGCGGCGCCAACGGCAAGGTGGAAACCGCGCTGGAATCGCTGTCGCGGATCAAGCAACGCCAGGACGAGCGCGATGCCAAGCTGGACGCGGCGCAGGAGCTGGCCGAGGTCAGCAGCGGCAACGACCTGGAAAAGCGCCTGCAGGCCGCCGGTATCGGTGCCACGCAGAACGGCGCGAATGACGTGCTGGCGCGCCTGCGGGCCAAGCAGCAGGACGGCAAGGCCGCCATCTGAGTGATTGCCCGGGGCCGCTTCGCGGTCCCGGGCAAGCCCGACATTTACCAAGGACTCCCCATGAGCTGGATCAAACGCGTGCTCGGCCTGCAGGCGCCGCTGCCGGGCGCGCCCGCCACTCCCGCCACTCCCGCCGTGCAAGCCCCGCTCGGCCTCGCCCCGGGGCGCATGCTGTGCCTGGACAAGCACCTGGCCCTGCTGCTCGCCGATGCCTCGACCGTGGAACTGCCCGCCGACGAGAAGATCTGCGCCACTGGCAGCATCGACCTCGGCCAGGGCACGCGCCTGGAGCGCTTCTACCTGGACGACGAGGACTATTTCCTCCAGGTGGTGATGCACGGCAACGCCGCCGAGGACATCGAAGACATCATCCTGTTCGGCTACCACCAGGTCACCCCGATCACCAGCCGCGACGAACTGCTGCGCCTGACCGGCGCGCAGTCGCCGATCGGCCTGCCGTATTTCGACCTCGAAGGCATCGAGTACACCCGCCAGTGGGGCTCGGAAGACGGCCAGACCGAACTGGTGCCCATGGAGGAACGGGTGCGCAACCCGGAAGACGCCTACCGGGTGCGCCACCACAGCCTGCTCTACGCCCGCGAGCTGGACCTGGTGAACCGCCGGGAATTCCTCCTGTTCAGCGTGGAGGAAGACGAGGAGGGCAACGTCGCCCTGTCCACCGCCGTAGGCATCACCCTGCAACTCACCGATATCACCGTTATCTGACAAGGAAGCACCATGCTCGAAGCACTCCGTCTGTCGCTCGACGCGACGGCCGTATTCGGATTCGTTCTGTACATCGTCGTCGCCCTGGCGCTGTTCGCACTGTTCCAGTTCCTCTACACCCTGATCACCCCGCACAAGGAATTCGAGCAGATTCGCCGCAACAACCCGGCGGCGGCCGTCGCCCTCGGCGGCTCGCTGATCGGCTTCGCGCTGCCGGCGAGCAATGTCATCGCCTACAGCATCAGCATCGTCGACGTGGTGGCCTGGGCGCTGATCGCCGCGGTGGTGCAACTGCTGGCCTTCGTCGGCACCAGCCTGGTGCTCAAGGGGCTGTCCAGGCGCATCGTCGAGGGCGAGCTGGCCGCTGCCATCTATGCCGCGGCCGTCGCCATCAGTGTCGGCTTCCTCAACTCGGCCTGCATGACCCCGTCGGCCTGAGCAAGGAGAAGCCCATGAGACCTCGTAGTTCCGCCAAGCTGCTGCTGGTCGGTGCCTTGCCCCTGGCCATCAGCGGCTGCAGCGACCCGGAGCAGACCGTCACCTATGCGGTGAAGGACACCTTCAAGAACGTCCAGGCCTGCGTCGATGCCAGCTTCCCCGTGGACGTGTGCTCCGACGCCTTCATGCAGGCCATGGTCGAGCACCGCAAGATCGCCCCGACCTACGCCGACCGCGCCGCCTGCGACGCCGACTTCATCGAGGGTTATTGCCAGCCCACCTCGGACGGCAAGTTCATGCCGCAACTGGGTGGTTTCGAGCTGGCCGTGTCCGGCGAACTGCCCAAGGCCGACGCCGAGCAGGTCCAGCGCCAGGCGCAGGAGCAGGCGACAGCCTCCGGTGGCAGCGGCAGCACGGTCGCCGCGGCGGCCACCGGTGCCCTGGCCGGGATGCTCATCGGCAATGCCATGAGCAACCGCAGCGCACCGCGCTACCAGTCGCAGCCGGTCTACCAGAACCGGGATTCGCGCGGCAGCTACCAGACCTCGACGCTGTCGCGGCAGATCGAGCAGGGCAAGACCTTCAGCCGCTCGACCCAACCGCAGCGCTACAAGGAACGCGAGGACCAGGGCAGCTCGTCGAGCTACTACGGCGCCTCGGGCTCGTCGCGCGCCACCGGCAGCGCCTCGAGTTTCCGTTCCAGCTCCGGCTCCGGCTCCAGCGTCAGTTCCACGGTGTCCCGCGGCGGCTTCGGCCAGCAGGCCACGGCGCGCAGCGGCTGGGGCGGCAAGAGCTCGTCGAGCTTCGGCTTCGGTGGCTGAGGCGCGACGATGAAGAAGATCAGCATCGAAGAACGTCCGGACTGGCAGCGCATCGTCGAAGCCGAAGGTTTCGACTTTCACACCATCGACGGCGAGCGCTACTGGGACGAGCGCGGTTACTACCAGTTCAGCGAGGCCCAGGTCAGTCGCGATCTCGAAGCGCCGACCCAGGATGTCCACGCCATGTGCATGGACGCGGTGGAGCGGGTGGTGGCGTCGGAGGAACTGCTGACCCGCCTGGCGATCCCGCCGGCGTTCTTCGATCTGGTCCGCGAGACCTGGCGCGAGGGGCATCCGCACCTCTACGGGCGTTTCGACTTCATCTACGACGGCAACGGCCCGGCCAAGTGCATCGAGGCCAACTACGACACCCCCACCAGCCTGCTGGAAGCGGGCTCGGTGCAATTGCTGTGGCTGGAACAGCAGATCGCCGCCGGGGTGTTGCCGGCCTCGGCGACCCAGTTCAACACCATCGCCGAGGACCTGGTCCGGGCGTTCTCCGCGTTTCCCGCGGACGCGCCGTTCCACTTCTCGGCCATGTCCGGTTCGCGGGAGGACCGCGGCACCACGGATTTCCTGCGGCGCATGGCGGCCCACGCCGGGATCGACGCGCGGCATATCGATATCGAGGATATCGGCCTGTGCGACGGCCGCTTCGTCGACCTCGACGGCCAGTGGATCCAGCGCCTGTTCAAGCTGCATGCCTGGGAGCACATCTTCCACGAGCCGTTCGGCAAGGCGGTGCCGGGTTGCGATACCCAGTTCGTCGAGCCAGCGTGGAAGTCGATCATCAGCAACAAGGGCATCCTCGCCTTGCTCTGGGAGTTCAACCCGGGGCATCCGAACCTGCTGCCGACCTTCCTCGACCGCGAGCCGCAACGGCCGGTGCCGGCGGGCTGGGTACGCAAGCCGTACTTCTCCCGCGAGGGGGCGAACATCGCGTTGCGCACGCCCGAGGGCGAGTTCGTCGCCGAGGACGGGCCCTATACCGATGCGCCCTACATCCTCCAGGAGTTCGTGCCCTTGCCGCGCTTCGGCGACAGCTACACCCTGGTCGGCTCCTGGGTGATCGGCGACCTGGCCTCGGGCATCGGCATCCGCGAGGACGACAGCCTGATCACCAAGGACACCAGCCGCTTCCTGCCGCACGTGGTCCTGGACTAGCATCGGGGTTTCGCCAATCGCGAGGGCACTTCGTTGGACTCATTGACTCAGGCTGTCCTGGGCGGCGCCATCCAGGGCGCAGTGCTCGGCAAGGTGCAGGGACGTCGTTCGCTGATCTACGGGGCCGCGCTGGCGACCCTGCCGGACCTCGACGTGGCGATCCGCTACGCCGACCCGGTGTCGAGCATGACCTACCACCGCGGCTTTTCCCATTCGCTGTTCGTCCTCACCGGACTGGCCCTGCTGCTGACCTGGCTGACCCTGCTGGTGGCGCGGCGCTGGCGGCCCGGCGCCGGCTACAGCGCCGGGCGCACCTTCCTCGCGCTGTGGCTGGTGCTGGTCACCCACCCCTTGCTCGACGCCTTCACCGTCTATGGCACGCAACTGCTCTGGCCATTCCAGCCCACGCCACAGAGCTGGGCGGCGGTGTTCATCATCGACCCGCTGTTCACCGTGCCGCTGCTGCTCGGGGTGATCTACGCCGCGGTCCGCGGCCTGGGCCAGCGGAGCCGGGTGCTGCTCGCCGGCCTGTTGCTGTTCGGTTGCGCCTATCTCGGCTTCGGCCTGCTGTCGAAGACCATCGCCGAGCAGCGTTTCCATGCCGCGCTCAGTGCCCGGCAGATCCAGGTCAATCAGTTGCGTGCCGTGCCCATGCCGTTCAACACCCTGCTCTGGCGGGTGCTGGCGAAGACGCCGGAGGGCGACTACTACGAGGGCGTCAGTGGCCTGTTCGACGACGAGCCGCCGGAATGGCAGCGCCAGCCGCTGAACCTGGACGCGGCCAAGGCCCTCGAAGGCTCGCCGCTGTACGAGCGCCTGCGCTGGTTCACCGGCGACTGGCTGCGCTACGACGTGGTCGGCGATGCCCTGGTGGTCAGTGACCTGCGCATGGGCATTCCCGGCAACTACACCTTCCGCTTCCGCATGGCCAGTTGCGACGGGGCGGGGCATTGGCAGGTGCAGGTGCCGACGGCGTGGCCGGGAGCGGGCGTGGGCTCGATGGGCGATGTCGAGGCGCTGCGAGCGATCATGGCACGGATCTTCCAGCAGCAGCCGCCGTTGCCGCTGGGCGAGTGGAGCCGTCGCTACCTGGAGGGGCCGCCAGCGCAGGCCGGGTGCGGGGTTGGCGAGTGATCCGGCCTCATCGCTGGCAAGCCAGCTCCCACAGGGTCCGCGTCGCTCTCGGACCCTCCACCACGGAATGGACGGCTGGCACTGAACCTGTGGGAGCCGGTCTTGCCGGCGATGAGGCCAGCCTGAGCGACCTCACTCCAGCCCGACGTCCCCCGCATAGACCGTCTGCAGATCCCGCTCCGGTATCTCCCAGATCACCAGCTTCGGCGGGGTCTGGGCGAAGGCCGGGCTGTTGAAGTAGGCCTTGGCCGCGCCGGAGAACTCGCCGCCATCCTTGGCGAAGTTGCCCACCGGTGCCGCCAGCGCCCGTTGCAGGAAACCGGCGAAATTGGAGTTGCGCGAGAACGAGGTGCCGATCAGCGCGACGTTGGGCAGGTTGTCGTCGCCGAACAGGTCGTCGAGGCTGTCGCCGCTGCTGTCCGCTGCGGGGGCTTCCTCGCTGATGACCGACGCCGCCACCAGCTCCTGCGGCGGCTGGTACTGCGCCGGCAGCCAGTCGAGTCCGGCCAGGCGCACCAGGTCGCCCGGACGTACCGCGGCGGTCTGCTGGCTGACACTGAACTCACGCTTGGGCGTGGCCTCGAACCCCATCCCGTGGATCTTCTCGCCGATCGCAACGGCTGCCGCCTGGGCACCGGCTTCGCTCCAGTGCGTATCGAGGCGCAGGAAGGCTCCGGCACCCAGCGGCTGCAGGGCCGGGGTGAGGTCGAGCACCGCCACGCCCGCCGCCTGCAAGGTCGCCGCCCAGTCCCGCACCCGCGGCTCCAGGCTGGCCGGACGCGGCAGCTCGCAGCGCTGGCTGGCGGCGATGCGGCTCTTGTCCGGCACCACGCTGACCAGCAGCCTGATGCCCCGCTGCTGCAACTGGTCACGCAGGGCGATCACCGCATCGGCCTTGGCCCGGGCGTTGTCGGCGGCATGGCGGTTCAGCTTCAGTTCGTCGCTGATGAACAGCCAGCCCGGGCAACCCTCGCGCACCCGCGGGCCGCTGTCGCCGAGCAGCAGCCAGCTGCCGCCGCGCTCCAGTTGCGCGGCATGCTCGGGCAGCGGCGCTCTGGCCAGTTCCTTGGCGATGCGATGGGTGATCTCGCCCTCCAGCACCTGGTCGTTGGACAGCGCCGCGCCCGGTAGCAGCGTCAGCTTGCCGCTGAACGCCAGCCAGGCGCAGGACAGCAGGCCGCCGGCGAGGAACAGGGCCAGGGTGGCGCCAGCCAGCGAGCTGGTACGCAGGGCGATGGCGCTCGGCGGCGTCGGCGCCGTGGACGGAGGAGGGGTCTTGGTCGTCATCAGAACTGGAAGTACAGGAAGGGCACGGCGTCACGGCTGGCGATCAGCGAGAACGCCAGGAGGAAGCCGGCCACGGGCCAGAGGGCAGCCAGCACCGCGTACAGCGCGCTGTGACCGTAACGTTGCTCGACGCGCGCCTGGTACAGCGGCGCGATGATGCACGACACCCCCAGCGCCGCGGCCAGGCCATGCACCGGGCGCACGCTGGCGGCCAGCGCCTCGCCGAGGGCGAAGCCGTGCAGGCCGAACTGGCCGGCGTACATGGCCAGGGCGGTGGCGAAGTCGGGGGCGCGGAACAGGGTCCAGGCCAGGCAGACGAACAGCAGGGTCAGGCTGTGCGCCAGCACCTTGGGGATCGCCGGCAGGCGGGAGCGGCTCCAGGCCCGGTCGATGCACAAGGCCACGCCATGGGCGGCGCCCCAGAGCAGGTAGTTCCAGCTGTCGCCACCGTGCCAGAGGCCGGCGATGGCCATGGTCAGGAACAGGTTGCGGTAGGTGTTCCAGGTGCCGAAGCGGTTGCCGCCCAGGGCGATGTACAGGTAGTCGCGCAGCCAGCTGGACAGCGACAGGTGCCAACGCCGCCAGAAATCCTGGATGCTGCTGGCCAGATAGGGCCGGTTGAAGTTTTCCGGGAAGTGGAAGCCGAGCATCAGGCCCAGGCCGATGGCCATGGCGCTGTAGCCGGCGAAGTCGAAGAACAGTTGCAGCGAATAGGCCAGGCAGCCCAGCCAGGCATCGAGGAACGACGGGTTGTCCAGGTGGAAGGCGATGTCCACCAGCGGCGACAGGGTGTCGGCCACCAGCACCTTCATGCACAGGCCGACCATGAAGCGCCGGGCACCGAGGGAGAAGTTCTGCCAGTTGAAGTAGCGCAGGTTCAGCTCGCGGCGTACCCAGTCATAACGAATGATGGGACCGGCGATGGAGTGGCCGAACATCGAGATGTAGGTGGCGAAGTTCAGCAGGCTGCGCTCCACCGGCACGGTATGCCGGTGCACGTCGACCAGGTAGGAGATCGCCTGCAGCACGATGAACGACAGCCCCGCCGGCAACGCCACCCGCTGCCATTCCGGCGGCAGGTAGCCGTAGTGGGCGATCAGCTCGCCGTAGGTGGCGGCGAGGATGTTGGCGTACTTGTACCAGCACAGCACCAGGGTATTGAACACGATCAGCGCCGCCAGCAGGCGCACGCGGCCCCGGCCGTCCTCGCGGCTGCGATCGACCAGCAGGCCGCCGCCCCAGGCGATCACCGTCAGCACCACGTGCAGCAGCAGGAACAGCGGGCTCAGCCAGCCATAGAACAACCAGCTGCCGAGCAGCAGCACGGTGTTGCGGCCGCGGTCCGGGCTGAGCGCATAGACCAGCATGAACAGCGGCAGGAACAGCGTGAGGAATTCGAGCGAGGCAAAGACCATGGTGCGGCGGACGTCCTGTCAGTTGGCCAGCGTGTCGGTGGTGCTGAACAGCTGCGGGCCCTGGGCCCCCGGCAGGAGCATGACGCTGTAGCGTTCGCCGGCCTTCAGTTCGCCGAGGTCCAGCGGGTTGCCGACGTTGGCGTTGGCGCAGACCAGTTGCACCGAGAGCTTGACCGGGTTGATCGAGCGGCGCTGCACGCTGCCGTCGGCGGCGTCCTTGAACAGCTCGGCGGTGCGCCCGGCAGGGCGCAGGGCGGCGCCCTGGCAGCTCGGGTCGAGACTGACGAAGGCCAGCGAGGCCTTCAGCGCGTTGAAGTCGTCCGGCTGCTCGCGCACCACGCGCTGGCTGATCTTGCCGCCATCATCGAAGACGAACACGGTGGCGAACTCGCCTGGCGCCACCTGCAAGTCGATTGCCGAGGTCTGCCCGGCGCGGCTCAGGGTGCCCTTGATCGCCTTGTTGGCCGGCACCGGCAGGTAGTCGGAGACCTTCTTCGCCTCGCTCAGCTCAAGGCTGGCACTGGAGCCGCTGGCGGCCATCTTCAGGGCACCCGGGGCGACGTTGACGAAGCGCAGGAACGCCGAGTCCTCGCTGGGGCCGGTGGGGTACAGGGCGACTTCGGCGCTGGCGGTGCCGGCCAGGGCCAGCAGGGGCAGGGCGAGCAGGGTGCGCGGGCTCATTGCTTGGCCCCTTGCACGGCCGGGCTTTTCAGCAGGGCGTCGGTGATGGCCTTGCTCCAGCTGGCGTAGCCCATGGCGGTGTAGTGCTGGCCGTCGATGGTCGCCCACTGGCCCTGCCTGGCGAAGCTCAGGGAGTCGATGTAGTCGCACGGTGCGACGTTGCTGGCGAGGAACTTCGAGGTCATTTCGACGCGGGCGTAGGTCTTGCCGTACTTGCCGCCTTCGGTGCCCCAGCCCGGGCCGACCCACACGCATCGGGCGCCGGTGTCCTTGATCGCCTTGGTCAACTGGGTGGTCTGCTGCCAGATCCAGGCCTTGGGGAAGGCCGGCTTGGTGTAGTCGGCCATGGTGTCGCCCATGACCACGACGATCAGGTCGGCCTTGTCGGCGCTCACCAGCTGGCCCACCGGCTGGGTGGTGGCCTTGTTGCCGAGCACCACGGCCTTGTCCTGGTTGCGCCGTTCGGCACCGCCGCATTCGCCGGGCACCACCTTGGTCCAGTCGCCGGCCTTGGAGCCGCACACGCCCAGGGTGTGGACCTGCGCGCCCTGTTGCACGAGGTTGTCGTGCAGGCTCTTGATCAGGTAATCGGGCGTGGCCAGGTGGCTGTCGCCGATCATCAGGATGCTCAGGCCGGCAAGTAGGGAAGCAGCCATGTCATGGTCTCCTTTGACTCAATTCGAATAGGGGGAACGGTAGGGACTGGCGGGCAGGGGCATGGCCCCGCCGGCGTCGTCGAACAGGTAGCGCAGGTACAGGCCGCCGCTGAACTGGCGATAGTCGCGGGCGTTGTCGACGCCCAGCGCACCGCCGAGGAAGAAGCCGTCGCCGAGGCGGAATTCGCCACTGGCACCCAGCGAGTAGCCGATGCCGGTCTTGCTCTGCGCTTCGTAGCGGGTGTTGAGCACGTTGCCGCTGGCGACGTAGTTTTCCAGCGCCGTCTGCGCTGCGTTGTCGCGGTAGAACGGTGCGCTGTCCTGCTCGATGTGCTGCAGACCGACCGAACTCTGCACCTGGTAGCTCCAGTTCGGGCCACGCTGGGCCCAGGCGAAGGGCAGGCCGATGGAGAAGAAATGCTGCGGGCTGAAATAGCCGCCATGGCCATAGGTGTAGAAGGCCTGGTTGTCGGCATAGCTGGAAGCCGACAGGCTCAGGCCGCCGGTGAGGCGGGCGTCCTGGTGGTTCAGCAGGTACCAGTAGATGCCGCTGCCCAGTTCGGCGCGCTCGTTGTCATCGACGTTGTTGCCCATCAGCTTGGCCCAGCCGGCGTAGGCATAGGCACCGAAGCGCTGGTTGTCGTAGCTGACCTGGCCGCGCAGGCCGTTGGCGGTGACGCCGCCCCACTCGTTGCCGGTCCGCGCGTCCCGCGCCCCGGCGAAGGACACCAGGCTGTCGGTCACCGCGCGGCGCGACAGGTTGAGGTTGTAGCGGAAGTTGCTGTTCTCGACGAAGGGACGATCGAGGCTGATGCCACCCACGGCGTTGCTTTCGCGGAAGCCGATCGGGCTGGTGCCGAGGTCGGTCTTCAGGCCCAGGGACGGCATCTCGTAGGCCACGGCGAGGCCGACGCCGCTGTCCTTCTGCTTGCCGACGCGGGTGTCTTCGGCGATCGGCAGGTCTGCGGTGAACCCACCGAAACGGTCGTAGCCGGAATCGTTCCAGTCCAGCCCGCCGGCGTTCAGCCAGACCGGCGTCACGCGCACGGCCAGGCGGTCGTCGTAGATCGGGAAGCTGATCTCGAGCGGCGTCTCGATGTCGGTCATGCGGCTCAGGCCCGACTCGCCGTTGTTGCTGCGAAGGGTCACGCCCTGCTTGATCTGCGGGCTGCGCGACTCGCGCACGCTGTCCAGTTCGGTCTCGATGGCCATCCGCGGATCCGGGTTGACCACCGCGCGCTGTGGCTCGTCCACCGACACTGCGCTGCGTCGTTGGCCGGGCTCGTCGTCCAGGCTGGCGAGCAGCACCGGTTCGTCGAACGGCTCGCTGTCGCGGCTGGCGGCGGCGCGGGTCCTGCTCTGCAGGCGCGCCGGCTCGGGAATCTCGCTCAGGGCCAGTTCGTTCAGGCGCGATGCCTTGCGCTGGCCGGGCTGGCCGACGAAGGGGTTGGCGGCGATGGCCTGGCCGAACGGGTTGTCCACGTAGGTCTCTTTCGGCGGCTGCAGGGCCAGGGCCTGGGCATACAGCTCCTGGGCCCTGGCCAGCTTGCCGCGGCCCTTGTACCAGGCCGCCGCGCTGGTCAGCACGTCAGGGTTCTCCGGCGCCAGTTGCAGGCCACGCTGGATGGCCTGTTCGGCCTTGCCACCCTGGCCGTTCTGCTGGTAGGCGAGGGCCGCAGCCATCTGCACCTCGGCGTTGTCGCCCTGGGTGGCGAGCAGCGGCTCGTAGAGGTCCACGGCTTTCTGCGGGTTGCGGTTGTCCAGGTACATGCGCGCCAGCGACGACACCGCCTGGGCGTCTTCCGGGCGCTGGGCCAGGGCCGGGGCGAGGGTGTCGTAGGCGGCGACCAGGTCGCCTTTCTCGCGCAGCAGGTCGGCCTGGCGCACGGTGTACAGGAACAGCAGGTCGTCGTAGCTGTGCTGTTCGGTCACGCTCAGCGGCAGGCCGCGGGTCTCGCGCAGGATCTGGCTGACCTGGAGGTCGTCGCCGGCCTTGAGCAGGGCGCTGCCGTAGGCGATGCGCAGGGCCGGGCTGGGCTTGGCGCTCTGGGCGATGGCGTTGCGCAGCAGGCCCACCGCACGGTCGGTGTAGCCGATGTCGATATAGGCGCCGGCCAGCGCCGCGTACAGTTCCGGGCCGCCGCTGACGCCGCCTTCGGCGCGTTGCAGCAGGGTCAGGGCCTGGCTGCGCTTGCCTTGCCTGGCCAGGGCCGAGGCTTCCACGGCCAGCTGGCGCATCTCGATCTCTTCGGCCAGGTTGCGCATGGCGGCGCTGCGCTGGCTGGCGGGAATCCGTGCGAGCAGTTGCCCGGCCTTCTGCCATTGCTGCTGGCGGCTGGCGAACAGCGCGCCGGCGTACAGGGCGTCGGCCTGGTCCGGGTTGGCCAGGACCAGTTCATCCATGGTCTGCCGCGCCTTGTTGGCGGCGTCGGTCTTGAGGTACAGCTCGGCCAGGTCGGAGCGCGTCCAGGGATTGCGCGGATCGTCGCGCACCGCGTCCTCCAGGGCCTTGCGCGCGCCGGGCAGGTCGCCACGGCGCTCGGCGTCCTTGGCCTGGCCGACGGCGATGGCCGCACGCAGCCGGGCCATGTCGCCCAGGTTCTGACGCTGGGCGTCGCTGAGGTTGTCGAGGAGCCGCTGCGCTTCGAGCAGCTTGCCGCTCTGCGCCAGCACGCCGACCAGCCCGGTGAGGCCGTCGGCGTTGCCGGCGTCCAGGCCAAGGGCCCGGCGATAGGTGGTTTCGGCGCGCTCGAACTGGCCTTCGCTGGCCTGCAGGTCGGCCAGGTTGAGATGACCCTGGACCACCCGCGGGTTGATGGCGATGGCCTGCTGCAGCAGGTCGCGGGCCTTGTCCGGGTCGTCGGCACTCCGGGCGCTGGCGGCCTGGTCGAGCAGGGTCCAGTAGCGGTTGGACTGCAGGGCGGCCTGCCAGCGGCTGCCGCCGCCTTGCTTGATGGCCTGACGGAACAGCGCGTCGGCATCGCTCAGGCGCTTCTGGCGCTGGCGCACCAGGCCCAGGCCGCCGAGGGCGTCGGCATCCTGCGGGGCTTCGCGCAGGCGGCTCTGGAAGGCCTGCTCGGCGACGCCGAGGTCTTCGCTTTCCAGGGCCTTGAAGCCACGGGCCAGCTGCGGGTTCTGCTGGTAGGAGGACTGCGCCTGGCGCTGGCCGCTGAGCATCTGCTGGCGGATTTCTTCGTCGTCCGGGTAGACCTTGAGGTACTCCTCGAACAGGGCCAGGTCGGCCCTGCCACCCCCCAGCCAGGACAGGCCCTGGCGCCAGGCTTCCACGGCCTGGCTGCCGATCACCGGATCGTCGCGGAACGAGGCCAGCCGGCGCAGGCCGTCGGCGCGGGTGCCTTCGTCGCTGAGCAGCAGCTTGGCCAGGGCCAGCTTGGCCCGGCGGTTGTCGCCGGCCTGGCGGGTCAGGCGCTCCAGGCCCTGGCGCGCTTCCTGTGCGCCGCCCTGGGTGTAGCCGAGGGTGCTGTAGAACTCCAGGGCCAGGTCGCCCTGGGGTTCATGGCCGTCGAACAGCGCGCGGTAGTTTTCCACGGCCTTCTCGGGCTCGCTGGACTCCACGTCGACCCGTGCCTGGTTGAGCCGCTCGCCGCTGGCTTCACCGTGCAGGCGGATCTCCTGATCCAGCAGCAGGGTCAGGCGCTCGCCGGGGTGGGCGCTCTTGAGTTGTTCCAGGTAGCGCGTGGCGCCGTCCGGACGATCGCTGTCCAGTTCGATCAGGCCGAGGTTGTAGATGGCGTCGGCTTGCTGCGGGTCGATCAGCAGCAGCTTGCGCCAGGCTTCCGAGGCCCGCGCCTTGTCCTTGCGCGCCTGCCAGTACTGGCCCTGTTCGAGCAGGGCCTTGCCGTTGTCGCTGAGTTCGGCGTGGACGGCGTTGTGGATGAGTACGGCAAGCAGGCCGACGGCTAGGGTTTGGCGGCGCGAGCGCATGAAGTCTCCCAGAGAGGTTGCAGCTTCCCGTCGGCGAGGAAGCGGTAGTGCTCATCCATGTAGCCGAGGGCGAACAGGCTGAGGACCACGCTGTAGTAAGGGGGTTGGCGGGTTTGCACGGCCTCGGGCGTCAGGCTCTGCGCCAGTTCGGCGTCGACCCGGGCACGTTGCTGCTGTTCCAGCCAGGGTTGCTGGCGGGCCTTGAGGTAGGGCAGCAGGGCCGCGGAAAAACCGAAGTTGCCGGCGTTGCTGGTGGTGCCGCCGTGCACCTGGACCTTTTCCGGTGGCGTGCCCTGGCTCGCCACCACCCGCGACATGCCGTCGAGGCTGTCGAGGATCGGCTTGGCCAGCGGGTCGCTGTTGGGCGTCAGGCCGGCCCAGAGGTAGGTGCGGATGGCGTCGTAGCTGCCCAGTTCGCCCTTCAGCGGGTCGACGATGAACAGCCCGGACGTCGGGCCGGTGCCGCGATACCCCACCCAGTCGGCGACGAAACCATGGCGGGCGGCGCGTTGCATCAGGCTGCCGGTGCTGCGGGCGATCTCGTTCCACGGGCCCTGCGGGTCGACGCCGGCCAGGCGCCGCAGTACCGGCACCGGCAGGTAGCTCGGGTTGAGGTGCCAGAGGTGGTCGGGCTGGGCGAAGCCGAACGGGCCGGGCAGCAGCATCTTGCCCAGGCCGGGCAGGTCCGCCACTTCCCGGGCCTTGATATTGGCCAGCAGCAGGCTGGCGTCCTTGGCGTAGCTGTCGTCCTTCCACAGGCGTGCCGCTTCGCTCAGGGCGTAGGCGAACCACAGGTCGGCGTCCGAGGCCGAGTTGCTGTCGAGCAGGCGCCACTGGCCCTTGTCATCCTTGCCCCACCACCAGCCCGGCAGGTTGTTGCCGATATCGCTGCCGGCCAGGTTGTTTCTGGCCCAGGCCCAGAGCTTGTCGAAGGCCGCGCGGTCGTTGGCCACCAGGGCGAAGAACATGCCGTAGGACTGGCCCTCGGAAGAGCTGTGCAACTGTGGCGTACTGGCGTCCAGCACCCGGCCGTCCGGCTGGATGAAGTGCGTGGTGAAGCTTTGCCACAGCGGCCACTCGGACACACCGCACTGCTCGGCAGCCTGGCTGGCCGCGGGCAGCAGGCCGGCGCTAAGGGCGACGGCCAGCAGGGTTTGCAAGGGCGTCTTCATGACTTACTGGTCCTTGAGCCGGCGCCGGGCAATGGCCCGCAGCGAGAAGTAGGCCGCACAACTGACCAGAGCGACACCGGCCACGGTCAGTACCAGCAGCAGGAACACATGATGCGACAGCAGCCATTGCAGGTAACGGAACGGCCCCAGGTGGCCGACGTAGTAATCCTCTTCGGCCACCAGCGATTGGATGCTGCGTCCCTTGATCACCGCCAGGCTGCCTTGCAGGGCCTGGGTATAGTGTTCGCCGCCGATCAGGGCATCGGTAACCTCGCCGAGCTTGTCCGCCCTCGGGCTGGACAGCAGCACCACGCTGCGGCCTTTCTGCAGCGGCGACTCGAAGCCGCTGACATAGGAACTGCCGTTCTCGCTGCTGAAGGTCAGGGCGCCACGGGCCTTGCGCAGGTTGGCCGCCGGGTCCGGGCTGATCCACTGGCGCAGGCGCAGCGGCAGGTCGGAGAACTCCACGTAGCGTTTCGACTCTTCGGCGCGGCTGGGCAGGAACTCGGCCCATTGCTTGAGCAGCGGCTGGTTCTGCCCCGAGGCCAGCACCAGCAGGTCCTTGTCGGCGAACTGCCCGACCGCATCGGCCTGGGCCACGCTGACCGCCGTGGCCGGGTAGCCGGTGGAGTCGCCGAAGCGCCCGAGCACGGTGAGGTAGGCGTCCCAGTCGGCCGGTCCGGCGTTGTCCGGGAGAATCACCGCGGTCTGCGACAGGTCGGCGAGGCGGGTGAAGGGGAAGCCGCTGTCCTTGAACACGCCGAGGTTGGGCATGGCCATGAAGTGGTCGTAGTCGCTCACATCGAGGGTCGAGTCCGGGTCGATGGCACCACGCATGTTGTCGATGATGATGTCGCCACATTCACCCTGCTTGATGTAGTCGTACATGAAGCGGAATTGCAGGCGCGATTGCAGCGCCACCGAGTCCAGCGGCAGCAGGATGCTGGCCTCGCGCACCAGGCTGTCGTCCTTCTTCAGCATGGCCAGCAGGCTGGCGCCGGCGCCCATGCTTTGCACCGAGGGCAGGTTCATCGAGCGAATGAAGCTGTCGTTGAAGCTGACCATCAGCGACGAGTTGGTCGAGGTCTGCTGCGGCGTGTAGCGGTACTTGAGGTTGAGGCGGGCACCGTCTTCGCGCCAGTTGAACAGGTCCGGCGGCAGGCGCAGCGGTACGGTGATCATCGCCGGGGCATAACCGGCGACGTTGAGCTGGCGTGGTTCGAGCAGCTCGCCGAGACGGACCGGACGATCGCTGGGCAGCCAGTTCGGTGCGTCGTAGGGCTGGCGCGGCAGGATGTCCACGGCGTCGATCTTCACGCTCTGCCCGGACAGGCTGCGGCTGCCCAGCACCAGGGCGGTGGCGGCCTGCTTGATTTCTTCGCTGTCGCGCCCGGCGATCACCAGCAGCTTGCCGAAGCGGTCGTTGGGGTTGCTAACCAGGGACAGGGTCGGGCCTTCTACCGCCGGGAGGTCGAGCCCGGCCAGGTGGCTGGCTTCGTGACTGTCGACCAGCACGATGCCGTTGCCGCTGGCCGGCAGGCCCTCCACCAGGGTGGAGAAACGAGCGCCACGGTAACTGGCCAGGGCGCCCATCCACGACGACACCGCGCCGGCGGCTTCCAGGGTGGTGTTGTCCGGCGCCGTGGCGAACACGAAGGGCAGGGCCAGGGCACGCCGGTCACGCCGGTCGAACAGCGGCAGGGGCAGGCCGGCGAGGTCGTTGGGCAACTCCACCTGGGATACCTGGATGCTCAGCTGGCTGTCGCTGCCGATCTTCGCCCACAGGCTGGAGTGCAGCGGGTCTTCGCACTGCATGGTGTAGTGGCCGATCAACTGCACGCTGAGGCGGTTGAACTCGGTGATCAGGTAGGGCGGGATTTCCACCGTCTGCTTTTGCAGGGTGCCGGCGCTTTCCTTGGGCAGCGGCAGGCTGGCGGCGACTTCGTCGTTGACCATGATGTTGATCTGCGACAGGTCGCTGAGCAGTGCCGGCGAATAGGTGTATTGCAGGGTCAGCTGGGCGCCGGTCACCACTTCGTCGGCGCGCATGTCGAAGTTCACCGTGTCGGCCGACTCGATGCCCTTCAGGCTCATGGTGTAGTCCTTGCCCAGCTCCTTGAAGGTCATGCGGTAGCCGGGGGAGGTGCCTGCCGCGCTGACCGCCGCTTCTGGCGCCGCTGCCGCGGCCACGGGTTCCTCGGCCTGGGCCGCATTGGCCAGCAGCAGGGCGCAGGCCAGCAGGGCGCGGCGATGGCGCAGCGGGTGGGCAGGTCGGGAGGTGGAAGCCTGGACGGTCATGGGGTTTCCATTGCAGGTTCGGAAGGGGAAGTCGGGTTCTTGCGGAAGTAGCGGCGGTGATGCAATGCCGCCAGGGTCGCCTGGGCCAGGTCGTAGATGCCGCGCAGGCCGACCTTGCTGACATCGCGCAGGGCGCGCAGCGGGGTGTCGGACTTGGCGCTGCCCCAGGTCGAGGCCCAGGTGTCGGCGCGGGAGAAGGTCAGGCGGACCATGTCGCTCTGCTGGCGCAGAGTCAGGTCCTTGAAGCGCATGCCGGCCATGCCGTTGCGCGAGAACATCACCCGCGCCGGCAGGTCGCAGGCCTGGCCGCCGCGGTGCAGGGTGACGCGCACCTCCATGTCCTTGCTCAGGGCCAGGTCGGCCGGCAGCCTGACGCCGACGCCGCTCTGCGAGAAGTCGAGGGTGGTGGTGTCGATCTCGCGGCCATCGGGCAGGCCCAGGCGCACCGGCAGCTCGGCATGCACCCGTGGTTCGGTACGCACCTGGCGGCTTTCACTGGCCACCGCCACGGCGGCGCTGGTCATGATCACGTTGTACAAGGTCCAGCCGAGGTTGATGACAATGGTCACCGCCGCGTCCGGGTCGCCGATGATCAGTTGCACGATGCCGCAGACCATGCCGATCAGGTTGAGCGTCAGCAGCACGATATAGGGGCGCGCCAGCTTCCAGTCGAAGTAGTCCTTCTCGATGATCCCGCCCTTGTCGGTGACGTTGAAGCCACCGACCTTCGGGTTGATCAGCGCCACCAGCACCGGGCGCATGATGTACCAGGCCAGCACCGACTCGTACACCTCGTTCCAGAACGAGTGGCGGAAGCGCCCCTGGATCCGCGAGTTGGTCAGGCTGGCGTGGATGATATGCGGTAGCACGTAGGCGGTGATCATCAGCGCCGAGGCGTGGAAGATCTTCGCGCCGAAGATCAGGTAGGCCAGCGGCGCGGTGAGGAACACCAGGCGCGGCAAGCCATAGAAGAAGTGCGCCATGGCGTTGGCATAGCAGACCCGCTGGCCGAAGTTCAGGCCCTTGCCCATGAACGGGTTGTCGGTACGGAAGATCTGCGCCATGCCCCGGGCCCAGCGGATGCGCTGGTTGATATGCCGCGACAGGCTTTCGGTGGCCAGGCCCGCAGCCTGGGGAATTGCCAGGTAGGCGGTGTTGTAGCCCTTGCGGTTGAGCTTGAGGGCGGTGTGGGCATCCTCGGTCACGGTTTCGACCGCTACGCCGCCGACTTCCAGCAGGTGGGTACGGCGGATCACGGCGCAGGAGCCGCAGAAGAAGGTGGCGTTCCACAGGTCGTTGCCGTCCTGGATCAGGCCGTAGAACAGTTCGCCCTCGTTGGGTACCGAGCGGAAGGTATTGAGGTTCTTCTCGAACGGGTCGGCGGAAAAGAAGAAGTGCGGCGTTTGCAGCAGCGACAGCTTGGGGTCCTTGAGGAACCAGCCCATGGTCACCTGGAGGAAGGAGCGGGTCGGCACGTGGTCGGCGTCGAAGATCGCCACGAACTCGCCATCGGTGACCTTCAGCGCCTCGTTGAGGTTGCCGGCCTTGGCATGGCGGTTGTTGTCGCGAACGATGTAGTTGACCCCGATCTGCCGGGCGAACTCGCGGAATTCCTCGCGGCGGCCGTCGTCGAGCACATGCACGCGCAATTTGTCCCGCGGCCAGTCCATGGCCTGGGCCGCCAGCACGGTGAGTTTGACGATGCTCAGCTCTTCGTTGTAGGTCGGCACGAACACGTCCACCACCGGCCATTCTTCCGGTGGCGTGGCGAGGATCTTCGGCTTGCGCTGGAGCGGCCAGGCAGTCTGCATGTAGCCGAAGGCAAGGATGATCAGGGCGTAGGTCTCGGCGGCCACCAGGCCATAGCCGAAGAACATGTCCAGCCAGTTGTCGAAGCCGAGGGTGTCGGTGAGGCGCCAGTACACGTAGCGCAGGGTCGCCAGCAGCGACAGGGCGATCATCGCCATTACCGGCAGGCGCCCGGGCACCTTGCGCAGGACCAGCAGGCACACCAGGCACAGGCCGGCGAAGGCGAGCTGGCGTTCCAGGTCTAGCGGTGCGGTGACCACGGCGGCCAGCAACAGCAGGCCGATCACGGCCGCGGCGATCTTCAGGCCGAGCTTGAGGGCGTACGGCAGTTGCTCCATCCGGGCAACCCAGGCATGCGCCCGCGCTCTCCTGGACGTCGGCAACTCCGGCGTCGGTGTGAGTTGGGCAGTCATGAGGCGCTGGTTTCTTCGCGAAGAGGCTCGAGGCGTTGGTTCAATTGCCCGGCAACGGCGCGCAATGCCTGGCAGGCCGGGCTGTCAGCCGGTTGCTGGAAAAGGTCGTATTCGAAGGCCAGGGCTTCGCCGAGCTGGTGGTCCAGCGGCACCGTGGCCAGCCATTGGCTGCCGAGTTGCTGGCGCAGCACTTCGCCCATGTCCTGGCTCAGTGCACGCTGTTCGTCCACCTGGTTGACCAGAAAGGCACACCGGGCCGGTTCCAGCGGCGCGAGCCAGGCCTGAAGCTTGTCCAGCACCAGGTACGAGGCGGCATCGGCCAGGGTCACGGCGAGCACCTGGTCGGCGATGGCCAGGACCTGGTGCAGCCAGGGCGAGGCCCCGGTAGGCAGATCGATCAGCAGCAGGTCGTCCTTGCCCAGGTCGAGGTCGGCCAACTGTTCCATGAGCCAGGTCGGGTTGCCGGCCAACTGCGCTTCGAGGGCGCGCTGGTCGGCGGCGTTGCTCGGTCCGAACGGCAGGCACTCGAGTCCGCCGGTCGTCGGCGTGCAGATGTCGCTCCAGCCCAGTTGCTGCAGGTGGGCCTGGTTGAGGCCGGTGCTGGAGCGGGGCAACTGAAAATGGCTGACCAGGGCATTCTGCGCGTCCAGGTCAAGCACCAGGGTACGCCCGGCGGGGCGCTTGAGCAGCGTGCCGAGGGCGGCGACCAGGGTGGTCTTGCCGACCCCGCCCTTGGCCGACAGCACGGCGATGATGCGCGCCTTGGGACGCTGCGCCGGCTGGGCGCGCAGGGCCCGGTCGAGGGCGCGGCGGTTGTGTTCTTCGGCGAGCAGGCGACGCTCGCGGGCCAGGCTCTGCAGACGGTCGCGCAGGGACCCGGCAGGCGCTGGCGAGGACGTTGGAGGGAACGCGACGGCCGGCGCAGCAGCGGCAGCGATCAGCGGTGCACGCTTGACTTCGACCAGGGCCATGGGGACGGCTTTCACGGACACTGGCGGAATCGGTTCAGCCACCACGGGAAGCGGTTCGAGGTACTCGAATTCGGTGTTGATTTCCTTGTAGCTGTCAGCACTGGCTCCGAAGCGATGAAACAGTTTTCCAATATCGTCTGCTTGACTCATATATGTACTTCCAGCCTACGGCTATCTGGACTACAGAAGGGCAGATCAGGACTTCCAAGTACGTAAGGGTGTGATATCAAAATGATTGTGTCAATTAATTGTGTATTTACGGTTGCAACTCTTGAATTTCATAAGCCACAAAAATAAAGCGCCGAATTTTTGACCTTTCTCTGCACCGCTCTACGTCGGCCTGCGCTCCCTGTATCGGCCGGAATGCACTGAAAATGAGTAAAAATCTAAGGGTCTCCCCTAGCGAGGCCCTGCGACTAACCCTGAATCGTGTAGGAAAAAGCGTACAGATGATAACAAGGTTTCCTACAGTTTGCGCAAAGACGACCGGTTGGTGGTCGGATGGAAGCTGCTGCGCGACCTCGGAACGGGAGAAGGGCGGGCCGGCAATCCGGCCCGAGGGGCATCGCCTTCGCCCGCGGTAAGACAGGCAAAAGCGATGCCAGCAGGCGCCTCAATGCGGCGCGCGGGGAATGGTCTTGAGCAGGTCCTCGGCACTGATATGGCCGACGACGGCACTGCCGGGCTGCGGCAGGTCGAGGATATGGCCCTTCATCTTGCCGATCACGTGCATCTCGCACGGCTTGCAGTCGAACTTCAGGGTCAGCACTTCATCGCCATGCACCAGTTGCATCGGCGCCACCTTGGTGCGCACGCCGGTCACGCCCTTGGCCTGTTTCGGGCACAGGTTGAAGGAGAAGCGCAGGCAGTGCTTGGTGATCATCACCGGCACTTCGCCCGGTTCCTCGTGGGCCTCGTAGGCGGCATCGATCAGTTCCACGCCGTGGCGGTGGTAGAACTCGCGGGCCTTGTGGTTGTAGACGTTGGCCAGGAACGACAGGTGCGATTCCGGGTACACCGGCGGCGGCGTGGTTTCCGCCTTGCGCCCGCCGCGCGGGTGAGCGGCGACACGGGCGTCGGTGAGGGCCTCGATCACCTCGCGGCGCAGGGCCTTGAGTTGCGAGTTGGGAATGAAGAAGGCTTGCGGCGCATCCAGTTCCACCGCCGTGGCGTGGTACTGGGTGGTGCCCAGCTGGCCGAGCAGGTCGTGCAGTTGCTCCAGCGCCTGCTGCGGCTTGTTGGCGGCGCCGAACGGACCGTCCAGGCGGGCGCTGGCGCTGATGCCTTCCTCGCTGGTGGCGGTCAGTTCCAGGGCGTCCTCGCGCAGGCGAGCGAGCCAGGACAGGCCGACGCGGCGCTCGGCCGAAGTCTTGAGCAGGGCCTGCTGCCAGTTGTGGTCGAGGTTGCGGCTCAGCGGGTGGTTGGGGCGCAGCTTGTGCAGGCCCTCCGGCATCTCGTTGGGCTCGACGCGGTAGCGGTAGCGTTTTTCGCCTTCCTCGTCGAACTCGCCCTTGAGCTCGGCGATGTTGGCGCGGAAGCCCACCACCTCGCGCTTGACCAGCACGTTGAGGCCGTCGCCGTTGGACAGCGGCTCGTGGGTCACCACCTGCAGGTCGCGCTTGCCGACCTTCTCCACCTTGCCCACCAGCAGGCCGGTGAAGGTCGGCGAGTCGAAGGCGCCGATGTCGATCTTGCGCTCGCTGACGAAGTAGTCGGTGCTGCCGCGGTGGAAGGTCTTGTCCGGGTCGGGGACGAAGAAGTGCGCGGTGCGGCCGCTGGAGGCGCGGGCCAGGTCGGTGCGCTCCTCGAGGATGTTGTCGAGCAGTTGGCGGTAGTAGGCGGTGATGTTCTTCACGTAGCCGACATCCTTGTAGCGCCCCTCGATCTTGAACGAGCGCACGCCGGCTTCCACCAGGGCGCGCAGGTTGGCGCTCTGGTTGTTGTCCTTCATCGACAGCAGGTGCTTCTCGTAGGCGATCACCCCGCCTTTCTCGTCCTTCAGGGTGTAGGGCAGGCGGCAGGCCTGGGAGCAGTCGCCGCGGTTGGCGCTGCGTCCGGTCTGCGCGTGGGAGATGTTGCACTGGCCGGAGAAGGCCACGCACAGGGCGCCGTGGATGAAGAACTCGATCGCCGCGTCGGTTTCGTCGGCGATGGCGCGGATTTCCTTGAGGTTCAGCTCGCGGGCCAGCACCAGCTGGGAGAAGCCGGCCTGGTCAAGGAACCTGGCCCGGGCCAGGGTGCGGATGTCGGTCTGGGTGCTGGCGTGCAGCTCGATCGGCGGGATGTCCAGTTCCATCACCCCCAGGTCCTGGACGATCAGCGCGTCGACACCGGCGTCGTAGAGCTGGTGGATCAGCTTGCGCGCCGGCTCCAGCTCATTGTCGTGGAGGATGGTGTTGATGGTGGTGAAGATCCGCGCGTGGTAGCGGCGGGCGAATTTCACCAGTTCGGCGATCTCGCCGACTTCGTTGCAGGCGTTGTGCCGTGCGCCGAAGCTCGGGCCGCCGATGTACACGGCGTCGGCGCCATGCAGGATGGCCTCGCGGGCGATGGCGACATCGCGGGCAGGGCTGAGCAATTCCAGGTGGTTCTTGGGCAAGGACATAATGTTTTTTTGGGCTTTGGCACGGTCAAGCCGCGCATTGTAGCGGCGAAATGGCCGGGGGGCATCCGAATGCTGCTGGATGGTGGCCGGGAGGCGCTGTTTGCCTGCATCGCCGCAGATTTCGTGGCTGGCCCAGCGTCCTGTGGGAGCCGGTCTTGCTGGCGATGAGCATAGGTATCTACACATCTTGATGGGCGCTGGTCACAACGGAAATCTGACACTTTTTCGTGCCAACTCGTTGGCCCTGGGGTCCTGGCATCGGGGGCGTATCCATTCACGAGGGTGACGCCAAGTCACCGTTCCGCCTTTACGGCGGCCTACTTTTTCCGCGAAAAAAGTAGGCCGCCGTAAAGGCGGAAAGGGGCATCAGCAGCACCACGGCAAACGGATATGCTCGCTACCCCAGCCTCCCGGACCATTAGAGAAAGATGTGTAGATATCCATGCGGCGATGAGGCCAGCAGTCACAACATCTGTCTGCTTGCCTATCGCTGTGCTCTGCGCGACAGCGCAGACTGAACGGCCGAATCAGCCCTTGGCCGCCATCGCCGTGACCTCCACCTTCATGCCTTCGACGGCCAGCTCGGCCACGCCGACCGCCGCGCGCACCGGCCACGGGCTGCTGAAGAAACGCTGGTACACCGCGTTGAAGGCCGGGCGATCGGCCATGTCGGTCAGGTAGATGGTCAGGTGCAGGACCCGCTCCATCGAGCTGCCGGCCTTCTCCAGGGCCACTTTCAGCGCCTGCAGGGTGCATTCGCTCTGCGCGGTGATGTCGCCCAGCTCCAGGCTACCGTCGGCACGGGTGGGGATCTGGGTCGACAGGAGGATGCCGTTGAAGCCGGTGACGTCGGAAGAGATCGACTCCGGATCCGGGTCGGGGATGTAGCTGATGTCCTGCTTGCTCATGAAAGGTGTCCATCTCGGGATTGCACGGCCGCACAGTGTAAGGCGTGCGCAGGCTGGCGGCGATCCTCGGCGTGCATCCGCCAGGCCTCAGGCCGCTTGAGCGGCCAGCAGCAGCGACGCGGGACGCCCGGTCAGCGGATGCAGTGGCTCCAGCAATGCCTCCAGGCGCAGGCCGCTGTCGGCCAGCAGCGCCACCCAGCTTTCCAGGGTGCGGAAGTACCAGGGCGCGGGATCGCGGAACGCTGCGTCGAAACCGGCCCAGGAGCCTTCGCGCCAGCCATCGGCGTAGGGACCGTCGCCACAGGCGACGTGGGGGTGCAGGGTCTGGATCAGCACGTGGCCGCCCGGGTTGAGCATCTGCGTCAGGCTGGACAGCAACGGGACCAGCTCCCCGGCACCGAACAGGGAGAAGTTGCAGGCCACCAGGTCCACCTTGCGCGCGGGTGGCTGGCGGCTGAACGCGGCGTATTCCAGGCACTGGTAGTCACCCGCAGGGTCGGCGGCGCGGGCGGCCTCCACCAGGCTGGCGGTGGCATCCACGCCCCAGGTGCGCAGGCCCCAGCCGTGCAGCGCACGGCACAGCCAGCCCTCGCCGCAGCCCAGGTCGAGGACCGTGCGCGGCCGGCGGGCATCGATGGCGGCGAGCAGCGCGCGGTCGGTGACCAGGCGCCGGCTTTCGATCTGCGCTTCGCGCACGGCGGTGACCCAGGGCTGGGCATTGGTCTGCCAACTGGAGAGGATCAGCGACTCGGCATCGTTGTCGGTCATGGGCAGGCTCCGTGCGCGCAGCGATCAGGCCAGCAGGTCTTCGTAGAAGGCCCCGTACGGCTTGCTCGGGTGGGCGATCTGGATTTCCAGGATCCACAGGCCGCCGCCGGGCTGCCCGGCGAAGTCGCCGAGGTCGCCGGCGCGGTAGATGGCGTGGGGGAAGTCGCTGACGCGGTGGCCCTTGATGTCCAGGTTGAGCTTCCAGCCCATGGCTTCGGCCTGCCGATGGGCGAAGTCGTACAGCTCGACGCCGCTGCAGCCGCCGGCGCGCCAGTGGGCTTCGACCTGCCGGTAGAGGGTTTTCGCTGCCGCGGCGCAGGCGATCATTTCCGCGTCGTCACCCACGGTGAAGGTCGCGCCGGCGTCGCCTTCATGGCCTTTCCAGACGATGCCCATGTCGATGAAGAAGATGTCGTTCTCGCCCAGCAGCGGATCGCCGTCCGAACGCTGGTTGAAGCCTTTCAGGGTATTGGCGCCGAAACGCACCAGCAGCGGATGCCAGATGCGTTCCATGCCCAGTTCGCCGAGGATCTGCTTGCCGAGGCGGGTGGCCTCGGTCTCGGTCATGCCTGGACGAATCGCTGCGGCGATGGCGTCCACGGCTTCCCAGGTGCGGGCCTGGGCGTATTTCATCAGGTCCAGCGCGTAGTTCGCGCCAGTGGCTTCCTTGGGGTACACGGCGGTATTCATGGGGCTCTCTTTCTGTTGAAGGGCTTCGCTGTACAGGATTCTATACAACGGTGGCGAATTGCAATCCAGTCGCCCGTCTTCGCCCAAGGCTTTTCATACGGAGCTTCGTCGTCAATGCCCATAGAGGCCGACAATGCTCATGCCGCCCAGCGCATGCCCGTGCAGCGCCTTGAGCAGCCCCTCCCGGTCCAGCCCTTCGGGCAGGCTTCCCGGCGCCAGGTCGGTGGCGATCAGCGTCAGCGCGTAGTGATGCGGGTTGTCGCCCATCGGCGGGCAGGGGCCGCGGTAGGCGCTGTCGCCGCGGACGTTCCTGCCGAGGCTGAAGCCTTCGCTGGCGCCTTCGGCCAGGTGCCCCGGGGCCGGATCGATGTTGTAGGCGACCCAGTGCGACACGCCCAGGCCCTTGGCGCCGTCCGGGTCGAACATCAGCAAGGCCACCGAGCGGGTGCCTTCGGGCAGGTTCGACCAGCTGACCTGCGGCGACATCTGCTGGCCCTTGCCGCAATTGGCATCGGCACCGATCTGCGCGAGCGCAATGCGCCCGCCGTCATTGAACGAGGTGGAGTGGATCGACAGCGGCGCGGCCTGCACGGCGCCGCTCAGGGCCAGCAGGGCGATCGCGCCTGCCAGCGAAGGGAGTCTGTTCGGCACTGCGGTTCTCCTGCGAATGTCTCCGGGAACCGCAGTGTAGACGGCTTAATCGACGCCGGCGCGGGGCGTCGGCGGGTTGACCGCGTGCTCGCCCATTTCCGGGACCGGCGGATGCTCCAGGGCCGCGTGGCGCAGGTCGTCGGTCACGCGCAGTTCGGCACCGGTCGGCGAGAAGGTCGCCGAGGGCACGAACGGCGCCGGGTTGGCCGGGACCGGACGCTTGCCGCGGCGCCACAGGAAGAAGCCCACCATGCTCAGGTTGATCAGGGCGAAGGACCAGAACAGGCCGGCATGGCCGTAGCTGTTCATCGCCGGGGAAATCGCCAGCGGACTGAGCGCCGACCCCAGCGAGTTGATCAGCAGCATGCCCTGGATCATCGGCACCAGTGCCTCCACCGGCGCGCGGTCGGCGGCATGGCTGACCGACACCGGATAGACGGCGAACACCCCGCCACCGAGGAGGAACAGCATCGCCGGCAGCAGCACCGAGTCGGGCGGCAGCAGCAGGATGACCAGCGACAGCACCACGCAGAGCAGGCCGAGGGCGATCAGCACGTCCTGGCGGTCCTTGCGGTCCGACCAGCGGCCCACCGGGTACTGCAGGAGCATGGCGCCGAGGATCACCCAGGCCATCATGTTGCCGACTTCGCCGACGTCCAGGCCGATGCGTTGCAGGTACAGCGGCAGCAGGGTGTAGACCGCGGCGATGGCCACGCCGGAGCCGAAGCAGCCGACCAGGCCGGTGGGGGTGACGCTGAGCAGTTGCCGCGGGCGCAGCGGCTCGACGTGCTCCAGCAGCGGCGAGACCCGCGGCAGGATGACGATCGGCAGCACCGACAGTGCCGCCAGCATGCCGGCGACCATGAACGGCGCATTGCCGCCCCAGCCGGCGATCTCGCCCAGGGCGGCCTGGCTGAGCACGCCGGCGCCATAGAAGGAAATCATGTACAGCGCCAGCAGGCGTCCACGGGCCTTGGTGTCGCCGGCCATCAGCAGCCAGCTTTCGATCACCAGGAACACGCCGACCGTGGCCCAGCCGTTGATCAGGCGCAGCACCATCCAGCCCCAGGTGTCGACGAACAGGCCCTGGGCGAGGATGGTCACCGCGATCAGCGAGGCGAAGCTGCTGTAGGCGCGGATATGGCCGATGCGCAGGATCAGGCGGTCATTGAAGATCGCGCCGAGGGTCAGGCCGATGAAATAGGCCGAAGAGACAAAGCCGATCATGGTGGCGGATTCGCCGGCTTCGCCCAGGCGCAGGGTGGTCAGGGAAGACAGGAAGCCGTTGCCCAGGGCCATGATGAACAGCCCGAGCAGGGGTGCCAGCGCCATCGCCAGCAAACGCGGAGACATACGTACCTCAACAGTGGGTTGAATAGCGGACAGACACCCTCGGGACGCGCGCGCATGTCAGCCGGACCGTTGCGGACCGGGGCTGCTCATTGTTGGGGTTATCGCTGCTCGATGCGGGGAGGCGAAAAAGGGCGCGGGATTCTAACGGTTTTTCCCGGGCGACCGACAGATGGGAAGGCGTGTGGCGGAATGTCGCAGCCTGCCGGCGACAGCGGCTGGACTGCCGTGGATTGGCCAGGCAAGCGTGCATTGTGGCACAGTGATATCGCTGCAAAAGTGCGTTCTTGAGAGGTCCGGCGGGCATGGAGCATGACTGCACGGGGAAAGCCCCAGGGTGAGCGAAGGATTGGTTTTGAGCGGAAGTCGGAATGTCGAATAGCACCAGGAAAGCCCCAGCCCCAGGTTCGCTCGAGTTTGCGGAGAAGTTGGCCAGAAAGTTCGCGGTGCCGTTGAGCAGCGAGCAGCAGCAGAGCAGCGAAGCCTGCAGCGCCTTCATCGAGGAGTGGCGAGGCGCCAAGGTAGAGCGCTGGAAAGAGCTGAAAGGGGAGTTGCGCGACCTGTTCGCCTGGCTGCCGGGTGTCGTCAGCGCCACGGACCAGGCCAAGGCGCAGGTGTCGATCCGCTTCGCCGAGGAGTTGCGCCAGCGTTGCGTCAAGGAACACTCAGGCGCCTTGCTGGCGGCGGTGGTCAACGGCATGGACCGGGTTTCCCCGGAACTGCTCGACGAAACCCTGGAACTCGAGGACCCCGAAGCCCGTCTCCAGCACCTGCGCGATGCCAGCGGGAAGCGCCTCGGTCATTCACGCATTCGCCCCGAGGGCTTGCACAGCGTGCAGCAGAAGTGCCTCGCCTATTGGATCGAAGGCTTGCAGAGCACAGCCTTCGACGCCCTTGGCGGATTGCAGAACTGCCTGGGCGAGCAGACGCATTTCACTGCACTGGAGGACCTGCTGGAGGCCTTGCAGCGCTTGCCGGTGGACGGTCTCAAGCTGGATGACAGCAACCCGCCCGAACGCACCGTGGTGCTGAAGATCATCAAGCCGGCCACTTCGGGCAGCGCCGCCAAGCCGCCGGTGGTCATCGCCACCTTGCCCCTGGCTGCGCTGGCGCATGACGACGCGCGCGGGCCGGGGTATCGCTGGCAACTGGCGGGCAAGGGCATCCCGGTGTTCAACCGCGCGCAACTGGGCCCGGCGGCGAGCATCCCGGGCCTGCGCCTGGAGCATGTCGAGGCGTTCGACAGGTCGATGGAGCGCCGCCTCGGTGCCGGCGCGAAGTCCGCCGACCTGGCCGCAGCGATGGCGCTGTGGGACCAGGCGTTCGACACGCTGGTCGAGGACTGGCCTGCCGCGTCAGCGACCGGCGTCGCCGGTTGGCTCGCCCATTTCAAGGCTCTGGCCGGACGCCCGCGCCCGGCTGGCAGGACAGAAAATTGCGACTACGTCTGGCAGGTCGCCAGATGGCAGGCGGTGTTCACTCTGGTCGACGGCAGTGCCGTGGCCGGCGCGACGGCGGCGGTGAGCAATGCCTATCGCCACTTCCTCGACTGCGGCGACGGCCTGCCGGTGGCGCAGCGGGCGCTGTTCGACAGGCTGGCCTGCCTGGCCGCCGGTCAGCAGCGCAGCTTCGATGTCGCGGCGGTGGCCACCGAGTCGCACCGTCTGCTGGCGTATTTCGGCCATATGGACTCGCGCGACGACCGGGATCCCGGGCAGCGCAGTGCCTACCCCCTCGACCCGGCGCAGCGCGATGCCTTGCTGGCCTTGGTGGAAACCGGCGACGGCGAGGTGCTGGCGGTCAATGGCCCGCCGGGCACCGGCAAGACCAGCCTGCTGCGGGGTGTCATCGCCAGTGTCTGGGTGCAGCCGCTGCTGGCCAGCGCCGCTTCCGCGCAGCCGGAGTGCCCGATGATCGTGGCCTGCGCCGCGACCAACCCGGCGGTGACCAACATCATCTCCAGTTTCAACGAAACCCCGGGGCCGCTGCTGTTCGACGACGAAGGCCAGCGCCTGGCGGGTGCCAGGGTGAGCCTGGAGAGTCGCTGGCTGCCCGCGCTGATCTCCTACGGCTGGTATGCGCCGGCCAGCATCGCCCGCAACGATGGCGGCAAGGGCGCCAAGGCCGGCAAGCCGGGGATCGAGCAGTATCAGGTGATCCACCGCGGCAACCCGGGGCAGGACTGGGCGTTCCATGGCCGCAGCGAACGCTTGCAGCACCTGGACCTGGAACTGCTGGAAAACGTCTACCTGGACTGCGCCGCCGCCTGGCTGGGCAAGCGCCAGGACCTGAAGCGGGTGATCGCCGGCCTGCACCGCCAGGTACTGGCCACGGCCGCGGCCATCGCCCCGCTGGAAAGCGCCGTGCGGGTGTGGTTGCAGGACGTCCCGCGCAGTGTTCTCGACCGTCGTTGGCGCGAGGAAGACCAGCAGCGCCTGGGCGAGCTGGACCTGCAACTGGGCAGCAGCCAGGCCCGCTTGCAGCGTAGCGGACGGCGCCTCGAGCGCTTGCAGGAGCAGGCGGACCACCTGGCGACCGGGGGGCCGAGCCTGGAATTGCCCGAACTGCTGGCTGATACCTGCGCTGACCTGCTTGCCGGCTTCGTCGATCGGCTGCCGACCGACGAAGCGTTCGATGCCTGCGTGGCCCGGGTGCAGGCGTGCCTGCTGGCGCAGTCGCGGGAGCATCGAGAGATCGAGGTGCAGGATCGCCGGCTGCGTAGCGAACATGCCGGGCTGGAGCAGGCAAGGGTCGCCTGGCAGCGCAACCGCCAGGCGGCACTCGACGCGCATGCCGCGCTGTGCGCCGCATTGGCGGCGCTGGCCGTTGCCCCGGCGAAGATCGTCAAGACGCTGGGCGCCGAACTGGCCGACAGCCCGCTGCAGGAATGGCTACGGGAGGTCGCCGAGGACAGCGACCTGGAGCCGTGTCGCAAGCAACTGGTCAAGCGCGTGCAGGACCTGCTGGACACCGAGGTACGCTCGCGGCTGTTCCACCTGGCGGCACGCTACTGGGAGGGACGCTACCTGCTGGCGCGGCGCGATGCGCAGCAGCGCGGCCAGGACGACCCCGCCTGGTCGCCTTCCAGCGCCCGGCAATTGCGCACCCTGGCCATGCTGGCGCCGGTCTTCGTGGTCACCGCGTTTTCCGTGCCCAAGCTGATGCGCGCCCGCGTGTCCGGGTTCGACAAGGGCATGAGCCATTTCCTCTTCGGCGAGGCCGACCTGCTGATCGTCGATGAAGCCGGGCAGGGCAGCCCGGAAATCGGCGCGGCGCCGTTCCTGTTCGCGCGGCGGGCGATCGTCGTTGGCGATGTCGAGCAACTGGAGCCGGTCTGGTCGATCAGCGCGGCGGCCGATGGCATTCATGCCGCGCACTACCGCCTGGGTGATGAACTCGACGACAGCCGTGACGAACGCAGCGCCCTGCAGCGTCTCGGCGATTCCGGCAACCTGATGTCCAGCGGCAGCGTGATGCGCATGGCCCAGCGCGCGTCGGCCTGGGCCGACCGGCGCTTTGCCGTGCCCGGGCTGACCCTGACCAACCATTACCGCTGCCTGAAGCCGATCATCGAAGTGTGCAACAGCCTGGTCTACCGGGGCGCCCTGGTGCCAGCGCGCAAGGAGCCGGAGGTGGCCAGCCTGTTCCGTCCGGAACTCCAGCGCCTGGCCTACCTGGTGGTCGAGGAGCTGGTCGACACGCGCAACCCGGGCGGGTCGCGGCGCAACCGCCAGGAAGCGGCGCTGATCGCCGCCTGGATCCGGGAAAATGCCGCGGCCCTGCTGCGTCACTACGACCCCCATGGCAAGAAGGGCCTGCGCCTCAAGGACGTGGTGGCGGTGATCACGCCCTTCACCGGGCAGATCGGCGAGATCCAGAACGCCATCGCCCAGGCCCATGGCGTGCCGCGCTTCGATGCCAAGGACGGCAGCCAGCCGTACCACGGCATGACCATCGACACCGTGCACTCGCTGCAGGGCGCGGAAAAGCCGGTGGTGCTGTTTTCCATGGTCGAGTCCGGCCAGCCTGCCCAGGCGCAGTTCTATGACCGTGGCAGCAACCTGATCAACGTGGCGATTTCCCGGGCCAAGGACCTGTTCATCACCGCCATGAGCCAGGCCGCCGTCGAGTACGCGCGCACCCTGGCCGACCCGGCGACCCACCCGGACACCCCGTTCAAGGCCAGCGACTACCTGTGGCATGCGACGGTGTGCAAGGGCTCGCGGCTGAACGCCCGGCACCTGGTCCTGGTCGAGTCGCCGAAGAAGTGCGCGGTGATTCACCAGGCCCTGGACAACTCCATCGAATGGGCGGTCGCCGCGACCCAGGGCAACATCACGCAACTGGCCGACGCTTCCAGCTGGTCGATCCGCGAGGCCTGCGCGCCGCAATGGCAGCCACTGACCCCGGTGGCGGAGCAGACCCTGGAGCGGGTCGCCAGGCTCTGGCCGGGGCTGGAGTGCCTGTACCTGGCCACCGATCCCGACGCCGAGGGCGAGCAGATCGCCTGGCAACTGCTGCGCACCCTCAAGGACAAGGTGGCCAGTGCGCACCTGAGCGGCGCACCGGCGATCCGGCGGATGCGCTTCCACTCGCTGGAACCGGCGGAGATCCGCCGTGCCCGCGACGAGGCCGGCAGCGGCCTGGATGCCGGCATGGTCAAGAGTGCGCTGACCCGGGTGCTGCTCGACGGGCTGATCGGCGTCGAGTACCCCAGGCGGCTCGGGGTCGACAGTGGCGAAAGTGGCTACGCCGCCGGGGTGGGGCGCCTGCAGCTGGGCATTCTCGACCTGGTGCAGCGCCACGCGGCGCGGCGCCAGGCAAAACGGGTGCGGGTGGAGATCCCCCTGGCGGACCAGCCGTCGCTGCACGCGCAGATCCTGCCCAAGGGCGAGGGCACTGCGCTGGAGGAGATCCCTGCGGTGTCCGCGGAGCGCGCGCAGGACTACGCGCAGCGCTGCCAGCAGCGCCTGGACGGGGCGCAGATCCGCTCCCTGAGCGTGCGCCGGGAAATCCGCCAGTTGCCGGCCTACCCGGCGTTGAACACCGGACGGATGCTGGAACTGGCGTGGCGGGCGGCCGGGCTCGGCCCCGACGCGGCCATGAACGGCCTGCAGCACCTGTACGAAAGCCATTCGGCGCAGCGCCACGCGGCGGACGAGGGAGAGGACTGAACATGGCTGTTTCGAGCGATAGCGCACACCCGATGATCGAGCCGCTGGACTACCGCCTGACCCCCGAGCGGGCAGCGGCCGAACTGCAGGGTGAGCACCTGGCCCTGTACTCGCTGATCTGGCGCGGGGCGCTGGCCACCCAGGTCGAGGGCCCGGCCCTGGTCAATACCGTGATCGAACTGGTGGCCGGCAGCGGCGCCGAGCCCTCGGCAACCGACGTGCGCCTGCGCATCCACGGGCTGGACCCGCTGTACCCGGCCGACCAGGACGACAGCTGGGCGCTGCTGCTGCCCGATGAAGTGGCCGTGCAGGCCCGTCTCGCGGGGCTGCAGGGCGAACCGCTGCCGGACGTCCTGCGCCAGGCCATCGAGGCGCTGGGCCCGGGGCAGTTGGATGGGCAGGGCTGGCGCACCCACGACGATGCCGCCTGCGCGCCGATCAAGGCGCTGCTGGCGGCGCCTTCGGCCTGGCGTGCGACGCTACGCCCGGGCGCCGACCCCTATGGCTTCGACCGCTTGCTGTGTGACATGAGCGAGAAGAAGGTCGGGCGTCCGTCGACCTACGCCGGAGGAATCGCCAGGACCCTGGACAAAGGCCTGCTCGGCTATGACCCGCAGGCCGCGGCCATGGACCTGCAGTTGGCGGGGAATGGCGCGAGCTTGCTGGACAAGGTGCTGGCCAGTTCGAACACTGGCGCCGACCGGGTCGACGCGGATTTCAGCCGCGACCTGGCGGCGGCACTGGAAGCGGTGGAACGCGACCCGACACTGGCCGGCGCGACCCTCAGCCGCTTCAGTCAGCGTGCGCTGGGCTTCGAGGCGAGCGCACTGGCGGCCTGGCTCGATGCCCTGGAGATCGAAGGCGAAAGCCTCGACGAGGCCTTGGCCAGGGCCGAGCGCAGCCTGCCGCTGGCAAACAGCTGGGACACCCTGCAACTGCCGGCGGGGCTGGTGCCGTCCCTGCTGTGCGAGGCGCCGCAGGCCTTGCTCGAGGCACGCGAACGCCTGGACCACTACCTGGCCGAGCCGGACCGGCCGGCCTGGAAGGCCCTCGACGATCGCCAGCGCGCGGCCCGGCGCCTGCACCTGCTGGCCGGCCAGGGTTCGCTGGCGGACTGGATCGCCGCGTCGGCGCGGGACCTGGTGCTGCGCTGGTGGATCGACCTGGCGCCCCAGGAGCACCCCTTGAGCAGCGAGGAACTGGCCGCTTGCCCGGCGCTGCACCTGGAAGACCAGGCGCCCCTGCAGGCCCTGGTCGCCGACATCATTTTCCGCCTGGCCCTGCCAGCGCCCGTCACCGCTGAGGTCGTCCGATGATTTCCTACCCGCGTACCGCCGCCGAACTGGCGCAGTTCCTGGCCAATGGTTACGACGCAGCCCTCGACCTGCTGCGTCAGCAGAAGGCCCGGGTCAATCTCTACGGTTTCCTCCGTGCCCGGGTGAAGATGCAGCAGAACACCAGCCTGCTGCAGCGCGCCAACCAGCAGTTGCTGGACTGGTTCAAGGCCCGCCAGGCCAGCGGCAAGGCCGATGCGGCGATCGTCTACCACCGTTCCGGCGTGCGCCTGTTGAACGGCTTCACCATCGAAGAGGTGACCTACACCCGCAAGGCCAACCGCACCCTGTACGCCAGCCAGCGCAGCACCTTCAATTCCACCGAGAAACCGGCCTGGCTCAAGAGCGTCGCGGTCAGCCACCGCCAGGCGCTGCTGGCCGCCGGCCTGAGCATCAGCGAGGTGGATGCCATGGCCAGCGGCGGCAAGGTGCCCGCCGGTTACCAGGTGCACCATCGCCTGCCGCTGGACGACGGCGGCACCAACGACGCCGACAACCTGATCCTGATCCGCAACGACGTCGAGCACCGTGCCGTGCACGGGCGCTACAACCCCGGCGAGAACCTGATCTACAAGACCGGGCACGGCGCCACGGTGACGGTGGCCATGCCCATTCCTCCCAAGGGCGCGGTGATCTACCCCGATCCTTCCCGGCAGTGGGTGTGCGAGCGCGCCCCCAGCCTTGACCTGTACGAGATCTACAAATGAGCGATGCCAGCAACGATGAGCGTATCGAACGCTATGTGCGCCTGATGACCGATTACCTGGCCGAGTCGATGCGCCCCGCGCCCTGTGCAGCCGAGGTGCTGAACGCCACGGCCGAGGGCTTCGAGCGGGAGTTCGGCAGTGCGCTGCCGGAGGTCTACCGGCGGGTGCTGGCGGTGGCCGACGGGGTCGAGCACAACGGGCTGACCATCTGGCCGGCACGGCACCGCGGTTTTCCGTTTCGCCAGACCCTGATCGAGGCCAACCAGGACCTGCGCGACAACTTCGACGAGGCGCTGCTGTACCTGGCCCAGCTGGACGAGGAGCTCTACGTCTACGATCCCCGCAGCGAGCAGTTCCAGGCCATCGAGCTGGTCGGCATGCCGGTCTGGGAGACCTTCGCCAGCGCCGAAGAGATGTTCCTGTTCCTGCTCCAGCGTGCCTGGGGGGCCGCGATCTGAGGGCTAGCCTGGCAGAGACCTGCAAATCCGCAGGCAGCGAAATGCAAGAATCCTGACCACTCGGATGAGTTAATCCCCTTGGCGATCCACACCCATACGGATCGCGATAAATCCTTATGACAAGAACAAAGGGGATTGATGTGAAAAGGTTTCGCCATGGCTCATTACTGGCCGCGGCCCTCGGCGCCGTTTCCACCGGCGCCTCGGCCTACGAGCTGTACTCCACCGCGGACACCACGCTGAAACTGAATGTCCAGGGTGCCCTGGGCTTCTTCCACAGCGACGAAAGCTACAACCAGGGCGGGCCGATCGCGCCGGGCGCGGTGGCCTGGCAGGAAGCCTTCCTGCGCTACGGCCTGAGCGGCAGCACGCGCTTGCCGTCCGCCGGCAATTCGTCGTTGTACGGCGAGTTCAACCTGGTCAGCAACGGCACCTGGGGCGACGGCGATGCCGCCGGCTACACCGATGGCAGCGAGCGCCGCACCGCGGTGGACCGTGCCTACGCCGGCTGGCGCTCGGGCGACCTGTTCCCGGCGCTGGGCCAGGATGGCGTGGATTTCTCCGCCGGCAGCCAGAAGGTCAAGGTCGGCGATGGCTTCATCGTCAACGGTGATGGCCTCAGCGTCGGCAACAACATCGCCGACGGCAGCGTCGACCGTGGCGGCGCCTATTACCTCACCGCCCGCAACGCCTTCGACCGGACCGCCTGGCTCAAGCTCGGCGGCCAGCAGGGCTGGCGCGGCGACCTGATCTGGGTGAAGTCCGACAACCAGCTGAAGGCCAGGCCGGAACTGGGCATCGCGGTGCTGGAGCATGTCGCCGCGCAAGGCACCGTCGGCCTCACCTACGTCAAGGGGCTCGGGGTCGACGAGAAACTGGCCAACCCGTTCAGCGCCCAGCGCGACGGCCTGCGCATCACCAGCCTGCGGGCCCAGGGCAATGCCGGGGTCAAGGACCTGTTCCTGTCCTTCGAGTACGCCCACGAAGACAAGCGCCTGGGCGCCGAGCACGCCTGGTACGCCGAGGCCGGCTGGACCTTCTCCGACGTCGCCTGGCAGCCGCGCATCGGCTACCGCTACAGCCGTTATTCCGAGGACTACGACCCGTTGTTCAGCGGTTTCAGCCGTGGCTACGGCACCTGGTTCCAGGGCGAGGTGGCGGCCAACTATGCCGGGCCGTTCCAGCGCAACGCGGCCATCCACATGGCCAGCCTCGGCCTGACCCCGCACCCGGACGTGGCCATGGGCGTGCTGTATTTCGACTTCTCCAGCCTCGACCGCCGCCAGGGCGACCTGGCCGCCAGGGAGCTGGACCTGTATGTGGACTGGACCGTCGGTCAGTTCACCATCAGTCCGCTGGTGGGCCTGTACAAACCGCAGAAAAGCGCGGAGCAGGGCGGTTCGCAGCAAGGCAGCGACGACCTGAACCTGTACAGCCAGATGGTGATTTCCTTCGCCTTCTGATGACTTTTCCCGCGTGACCGGCTTCACACCCTTATTCCAATTACAACAAGGACATACCTGATGCGTATTCCCTTCCTGCCTGCGACCCTGGCCCTGGCGACAGCCGTGGGACTGAACCCGGCCCAGGCGGCTTCCGTCGACCCGGCCCGGCCGAACATCCTGCTGGTGGTGGCCGACGACATGGGCTACGGCGACCTCGGCAGCTTCGGCAGCGAGATCGACACGCCGAACCTGGACTCCCTGGCCGCTTCCGGCGTGCAACTGACCAACTTCCAGGCCATGCCGGCCTGTTCGCCGACCCGCGCGGCCCTGCTCACCGGTGCCGACCCGCACCAGGTCGGCCTGGGCAACATGGCCGAGGAAACCGCGCCGAACCAGGAAGGCAAGCAGGGCTACGAGGGATACCTCAACGACCGCGCCGTGACCATCGCCTCGCTGCTGCGCGACGCCGGCTACGACACCTACCTGGCGGGCAAGTGGCACCTGGGCAGCACCGCGCAGACCGGCCCGGACCAGCGCGGCTTCGAGCATTCCTTCAGCCTGCTCAGCGGTGGCGCCAGCCATTACCCGGACATGAAGCCGGCCTACGCGCCGACCCCGGACGCCAAGGCGCCCTATGCCCAGGACGGCAAGCGCCTGGACAAGCTGCCGGCGGACTTCGGCTACTCGTCGCAGTACTACGCCGACCGCATGATCGACTACATCGCCGCCGACAAGGACAGCGGCCGGCCGTTCTTCGGCATGCTCGCCTTCACCGCGCCGCACTGGCCGCTGCAGGCGCCGGACGCGGCCATCGAGAAGTACCGCGGGCGCTATGACGCCGGCTACGACGTCCTGCTCGATGAACGCCTGAAGAAGCAGAAGGCGCTGGGCATCATCCCGGCCGATGCCGAAGCGGCGGCGCGCTCGCCCAAGGGCCGGGCCTGGGACAGCCTGAGCGTGGAGGAGCGCCAGCGCGAGGCGCGGGCGATGGAAATCTACGCGGCGATGATCGACCAGATGGATGCCAACAGCGGCCGGGTCTTCGATTACCTGCGCCAGAACGGCCTGTACGACAACACCATCGTCATCTTCATCTCCGACAACGGTGCCGAAGGCCACGACCTCGACGAGACCTGGCCGGCGGACCTGTTCCCGAAGATCCGCAAGGTGATCGACGAGACCAACGACTTCAGCTACGCGCACATGGGCAAGCCGGGTTCCTACACCTTCCTCGGGCCGAACTGGTCGCGGGTGGCGGCGCCGACCCTGAGCCTGTTCAAGGGCTTTCCCACCGAGGGCGGCACGCGCACGGCGGGGATCATCCGTGTGCCGGGCGTCGATGCCCACGGCAAGCAGCTCGACCAGTTGGTCAGCGTCAAGGACTTCGCCCCGACCCTGCTGGAACTGGCGGGGGTCAAGCACCCGGGCCGGCAGTACCAGGGCCGCGAGGTGGTGCCGATGACCGGTACCTCGTTCCTGCCACTGCTCAAGGGCGCCAGGGCCGCCGAGCGCACCACCGGCGGCGAGCTGTTCGGCAAGCGCTTCGTGCGCAAGGGCGACTGGAAGCTGGTGCACATGCCCAAGCCCTGGGGCAATGGCCAGTGGCAGCTGTTCGACCTCGGCCACGACCTGGCCGAGCGGCATGACCTCAGTGCCGAGCAGCCGCAGAAGGTCGCCGAGATGAAGAAGGTCTGGGACGACTACGCGCGGGCCAACAACGTGATCCTGCCGGACCAGGTCAGCGGTTACTGAGCAGAGAACAGTGCCAAGGAGCGAAACGGACCCGCTCCCACGGGGGCCGCGTCGCTCCTCCACCATGGGTATGATCCATTCCGCGATGTCAAAGCGACTGCTACTGGTTCTTCTGCTGGTCCTGACCAGCTTCACCAGCCAGGCCAGCCCCCGCCAGCGACTGGGCGACGGCTACGTCGACCCGCAACGCTGCACGGCCTGCCACGCCCGGGAGGCCGACGCCTGGGCCGGCTCCCATCACAGCTGGTCGCTGCGCGAGGCCCGCGAGGGCAATGTCCTCGGTGATTTCGCCGAGCGCGAATTCAGCGACGGCAGCGGCGTGCAGGCGCGCTTCTTCCGCCGCGACCAGCGCTATTTCGTCAACCTCGAGGGCGAGGACGGCCAGCGTGCCGACTTCGCCATCGCCTACACCTTCGGCTTCGACCCGCTCCAGCAATACCTGATCGAACGCCCCGGCGGGCGCCTGCAGAGCCTGACCGTGGCCTGGGACAGCCGCCCGCGCGAGGCCGGCGGGCAACGCTGGTTCTCGCTGTACCCCGGCCAGCGCTTCAGCCCCGACGATGCCCTGCATTGGACCGGGCGCTACCAGAACTGGAACGCCATGTGCGCCGATTGCCACTCCGGCAACCTGCACAAGGGCTACGACCCGGCCAGCGACAGCTTCCAGACCACCTGGAGCGAAATGGCCGTGGGCTGCCAGAGCTGCCATGGCCCGGGCCAGCGCCACCTCGACTGGGCGGCCGGAACCGCCAGGGATGCCGAGCACAAGGGCCTCGACGTGGACTTCCACGACACCGCCAAGGGCTACCTGGTGGAGCAGTGCGCCCGTTGCCACAGCCGCCGCGACGCCCTCGGCGTCGGCAACCCGCCCGGCAAGCCGCTGCTCGACGCCATGCGCCCGGTGGTACTGTCCCCGGGGCTGTATCACCCGGACGGGCAGATCCTCGACGAGGTGTTCGAATACGGCTCGTTCACCCAGAGCCGGATGTACGACAAGGGCGTGACCTGCAGCAACTGCCACGAGCCCCATTCGACCCGGTTGCGCGCCCAGGGCAACAACCTGTGCAAGGCCTGCCACAACCCGGCGGGCAATCCGCAGTTCCCCAGCCTGCAGAAGAAGGACTACGACAGCCCGCAGCACCATTTCCACCAGGCCGGTGGCGCTGGCTCGCAGTGCGTCGACTGCCATATGCCGACCCGTACCTACATGGGCGTGGATGCCCGCCGCGACCATGCCCTGCGCATTCCCCGGCCGGACCTGGACACCCGCGGCGGAGCCCCGGACGCCTGCACCGGCTGCCACCGGGACAAGGATGCGCAGTGGGCGACCCAGGCCATCGATGGCTGGTTCGCCCGGCCGCAACGCCCGCCGCACTACGGCGAAACCTTGGCCCTGGCCCGACGCCACGACCCTGCGGTGTTGCCGCAACTGGCCAGGCTGATCGAGGACGTCACCCAGCCGGCCATCGTGCGTGCCAGCGCGGTGGAGCAGGGGGCGGGATACACCGAGTTGCACGGCAGCCTGGTGACCGCGCTGCAGGACGACAGCGCGCAGGTGCGCGTGCAGGCGGCCCGCGCCCTGGAAGGCGACTCGGCGGCGCAGCGCCTGCAGTTCCTCCTGCCGTTGCTGCGCGACCCCAGCCTGGCGGTGCGCGACCAGGCTGCCCGGGGCCTGGCCGACCTGCACGACGCCGGTCTGGCGGCGCCGGACAACGACCGCCTCGGCGCGCAACTGGCCGAGCATGAGCAGCGCCTGCTGGCCAATGCCGATCTGCCGGCGACGCGCCTGAACCTGGCGCTGCTGCTGGAGCGTCGGCAGCGTCCGCAGGAAGCCATCGACCACTACCGGCAGGCCCTGCGCCAGGACGCCCGCTATGTCCCGGCGCGCACCGCCCTGGCCCGTCTGCTGCTGGCCCAGGGGCAGGTCGGACAGGCCGAAACACTGCTGCGCGACGGTCTCCAACTGCAGGCCCGGGAACCGCAACTGGCCTGGTCGCTGGGGTTGCTGCTGGCCCAGCAGGGCCGCAGTGAGGAAGCGATCGACTGGCTGCGCCAGGCCCGGGGGCCGCGTGCGGCCTACAACCTGGGGCTGCTGTTGGCCCGGCAGGGGCGTCAGGCCGAAGCCGTGGCGGCACTGCGTGAAGGGCTGGCCGAGGCACCCGGCAATCCGGACCTGCTCTACACCCTGGCCTGGCTCAGCGCGCAGGCGGGACAGACCGCCGAGGCGCTCGGCTATTGCCGCGGCTCGGAGGATCCGCGTTGCCTGCGCCTGAGCCGGGCGCTCGGGGCACGCCGGCCCTGAGTGCTCAGCGCGGCGCCAGCAGGTCGCTGTCCTGCAGCCCGACAACCGCCTCGCGCACCAGCGCCAGCACCAACTGGATCGCCGGGTCCCGTGCGCTGTCGCTGCGCCAGCCCAGTTCCACGGCGTAGCGTGGCAGCTCGATCGGGCAGGGCAGGCATTGCAGGTCGCTGAGGCGGGCCAGGGCGCGGGCGGCATGGGTGGGCAGGGTGGCGATGCAGTCGCTGCCGTGGAGCAGCGCCGGCAACGCGGCGAAATGCGTGGTGGAGGCCGCGACCCGGCGGGTCTGGGCCTGCGCCGCCAGGGCTTCGTCGACCACGCCGACATAACCGCCGGAGGACACCAGCACATGGCCGCGGCGCAGGTAGTCGGCGAGGCTCAGTTCACCGCCTAGGGCGCTGACGCAGCTGTAGCCGCCGCTGGCCAGGAGCTGCCGACCGAGGGCGCGGGAGGCGATGGCGCCGGCGGTCAGCGCCAGGTCGATCTGCCGGCTCATCAGGGCGTCCGCGGCGAGCATGCTGTGGCTCTGGCGGAACAGCAGGCGCAAGCCGGGCGCGCGCTCCTCGGCCAGGTCGATGAGGCGGCGGCCGAGGGCCAGCTCATGGTCGTCGGACAGCCCCAGTGCCACGGTCCGGCCCTTGAAGGCAAGGCTTTCGCCATTGACCAGCAGCAGGCTCTGCCGGCACTTCTCCAGCGCGGCGGCGATCACCGGGCGCAGCTCCTCGCTTTTCGCCGTCGGCCGCAGGCCGCGCCCGGTGCGCTCGAACAGGTGGTCGGCGTAGACCAGGCGCAGGCGCGCAAGGGCCGCGCTGACCGCCGACTGGGTGATGCCCAGGCGGATCGCCGCGCGCCCGGCGCCGCCTTCCTCGTAGAGCGCTTCGAAGACTTTCAGCAGGTTGAGGTCCAACGACCAGATATCGATTTGGCTCATATCAGATGGGGTGTGTACTGAATTGATTGATAACGCGGTGGTCGCGACTATGCCTCAATCCACCCACGACATGCGAGACAGACCCATGCCTACCTCAATCGTTGCCGCCTTGCAGATCGGTGCGCGCCCACAGGGCAAGGCCGCCACCCTCGACGCGATTCTCGACCATGAAGCGCGGATCAAGGCGTCCGGCGCCGGCCTGGTGGTCATGCCCGAAGCCTTGCTCGGCGGCTATCCCAAGGGCGAGACCTTCGGCACCTACCTCGGCTACCGCCTGCCGGAGGGCCGCGAGGCCTTCCAGCGCTACTACGAGAACGCCATCGACGTCCCCGGCGCCGAGACCGACGCACTGGCCGGCCTGGCCCAGCGCACCGGTGCCCACCTGGTGATCGGGGTGATCGAGCGCGCGGGCAACACCCTGTATTGCACCGCGCTGTTCTTCTCGCCGGAGGAGGGGCTGGTGAGCAAGCACCGCAAGCTGATGCCCACCGGTACCGAACGGCTGATCTGGGGCCAGGGCGACGGCTCGACCTTGCCGGTGCTGGATACGCCGGTGGGCAAGGTCGGTGCGGCGATCTGCTGGGAAAACCACATGCCGCTGCTGCGCACGGCGATGTACGCCAAGGGCGTGCAGGTCTGGTGTGCGCCGACCGTGGACGAGCGCGATGTCTGGCAGGCCTCGATGCGCCATATCGCCCATGAGGGGCGGCTGTTCCTGGTCAGTGCCTGCCAGGTGCAGCCGGCGCCCGCTGCGCTGGGGATCGAGGTGCCGCACTGGGATGGCCAGCGCCCGCTGATCCAGGGCAACAGCGTCATCGTCGGGCCGCTGGGCGAGGTGCTGGCCGGCCCGCTGCGCGGCGAGGAGGGGCTGCTCACCGCCGAGATCGACCTCGACGAGCTGGTGCGGGCGCGCTACGACTTCGACGTGGTCGGCCACTATGCGCGGCCGGACGTGTTTTCCCTGGCGGTGGATGAGCGGGCCAAGCGCACGGTGGAGTTCCGGCGTTAGGCCAGGGCGAACTCCGGCTGGTGGGTCACCGGGAAGTTCACCGAACGGGCGATGAAGCATTTCTGGTGGGCCAGTTGGTGCAGGGAGCGGGCCTTGTCCAGGTCGGTTCCCGCCGCCAGGGTCACCTTCGGTCGCAGCAGCACCGCGGTGAACTGCCCGGCACCGTAGTGTTCCTCGACCATCTCGCCTTCGGCGTGGTCCACGTAGTCCAGCACCACGATCCCGGCGTCGGCACACAGGCCGAGGTACCAGAGCTTGTGGCAGGCGGACAGCGAGGCGACCAGCAGGTCTTCCGGGTTCCAGCGTTCCGGGTCGCCGCGGAAGGCCGGGTCGGACGAGCCGGCGATGGCGGGCTTGGCGCCGGCTGCGATCAGGTGGTCGCGGCTGTAGCCACGGTAGCTGGCGGTGCCACTGCCCTGATTGCCGGTCCAGGTGACGGTGACGGCGTAGTGGTGGTTGTGCTCGGCCATGGGATTCGTCCTGAAAGGGGCTGGAGGGAGCGAGGGTACGCTGGGCAGGTGGCGGGGGAAACGGGCGTTGAGGGAAACGGGTGAGTGCGTCGGTGCAAGGTTGGGATACCGCATCAAGGCTGACATGCACCTGTCAGCCTCGATGCGCTATCCCGACAGGTGCCCATCTCCCAAAAGAAGTCACTCACTCCCGCGTATCGATACTCACCACCACCGACATCCCCGGCCGCAGGCGCTTCGCTGCCGGCTGGTCGGCATCCACGGTGATCCGCACCGGGATGCGCTGGGCGATCTTGACGAAGTTGCCGGTGGCGTTGTCCGCCTGCAGCAGGGCGAACTCGGAGCCGGTGGCCGGGGAAATCTGCTGCACATGGCCGCGCAGTTGCAGATGGTCGAGGGCATCCACGCTGAAGGTCGCCGCCTGGCCGATGCGCACGTTGGCCATCTGGGTCTCCTTCAGGTTGGCGATCACCCACAGGCTGTCCGGCACCAGCGCCATCAGCTGCGCGCCGGAATTGACGTAGGCGCCGAGGCGGGTGCCGATCTGCCCGAGCTGGCCGTCGCGGGGCGCGGTGACGCGGGTGTTGTCCAGGTCGATGCGCGCCAGTTCCAGCGCCGCCCGGGCATTCTCCACCGCGGCCTGCAGGGCGGCGCGGTTGACGATCACGGTTTCCCGGTCCTGGCGGGCGATCTCCAGGGCGGCCCGGGCCTGGGCCAGGCTGGCCTGCGCCGCGGCATGGCTGGCGCGGGTGATGTCCAGCTCGCGACGGGACACCGAGCCATCGCTGATCAGGTCCTGGTTGCGGCGCAGGTCCGCCGCGCTTTTCGCCGCCTGGGCCGCGGCGTCGTCGATTGCCGCCTGGCGCTGGGCGATCACCGCCTCGGCGCTGTTGCGTTGCTGCAGGTTGTTGGCCAGCGCCGCCTGCTGCTGTTGCAACTGCGCCTGGGCCTGGGCCAGGCGCTGGGTGTAGATGCGGTCATCGAGGCGCACCAGCAGGTCGCCGGCCTTGACGAACTGGAAGTCGTGCACCGGCACTTCGACGATGTAGCCGGACAGCTGCGGTCCGATGATCGTCACCTGGCCGCGCACCAGGGCGTTCTCGGTGCTTTCGATGGCGCTGCCGAACGGCGGCAGGCGCCAGGCGTAGAGCACCACGAGGATGCCGACGATGGCCACGGCGGCGAAGCTCAGGCTCGACAGCAGGCGCAGGCGCCGCGAGCGCACCGGGCTGTTCGGTTCGCTGGGCGGGGTGACGCCTTCCGGGGTTTCGGCGAGGGCGGTGGTGGTGGTCGAGGGCGTTTCCTGGGTCATCGGCTCGGCGCGTCGCTTGGGGGTTGGGTGATCGCGGCCTGGCGCGCGAGGTAGCGCACCCGCAGGCTGCGGATGAAGATCCAGAGCATGGTCAGCACGGCGATGCTGCCGATCAGCATGAACACATCGTTATAGGCGAGGATGTTGGCCTCGCGGGTGGCGGCGTTGGCCAGCAGGCGCAGGCCCACCTCGCCGCGCAAGGCCGGGTCGGCGATGACCCCGGCGTAGCCGGCGCCACCGCCCTGGACCCGGGCGTTGACCAGGGGCTGCAGGTAGCTCAGCTGCTCCACCAGGTGGCTGGAGTGGAATTTCTCCCGCACCGTCTGGAAGGTGCCGAGCAGGGCCGCGCCCAGCAGGCCGCCGAGGTTGTTGCAGATGCCGAACATCACCGAGAAGCTCACCAGGTTGCGCGGGTTGGCGCGCACGTGGCTGATGCCCAGGGCCATGCTCGGGCCGAGGAAGAAGGTACTGCCGAAGGCCAGGAGAAACTGGCTGAGGTACATCTGCTGCGGGCGGGTCAGGTTGCTCGAGGCGCTGTCCATGAAGGCGCCGGTGGCCATCGCCGCGAGGGAGATGAACAGTGGCAGCACCAGGTGCTGCGGGTTGATGGTCAGGGCGCTGCTGGCCAGGCCGGCCGCCGCGCCGAGGAGCATGACCCAGTACAGGCTGCGCAGTTGCTCGCTGCCCAGGTTCAGCGCCTGGAGAAAACCGACGGCGCCGGTGGACTGCTCCGAGGTGACCATGCGGATCAGCACCACGCACAGGGCCAGGCGGATGATCGCCGCGCTGCCCAGCCAGCGGGTCATCAGCAGCGGGTTGCTGCGGTTGTGCTCGATGGCCAGGCCGCTGCAGACCAGGGCGATCGAGGCGGCCAGGGCCACGCCGATCCACGGTGCGTCCAGCCACCAGTCGATGCGGCCCAGGGACAGCACGGCACAGAGCAGGGCGGTGCCGCTGGCCATCAGCGAGAAGGTGAGGAAATCCAGGGGTTCGAAGGTCTTGAAGCGGTCCCCCGGCGGCAGCTTGAGCAGCAGCACGCAACCCAGCGCGGCCAGGGCCAGGCCCAGTTCGAACAGGTACAGGCCGCGCCACTCGGCGATCTGCAGGAGGTCTTCGGAAAACACCCGGGCCAGCGGCACGGCCAGTTGCGAGGCGCCGAGGCCGAGAACCATGGCCTTGAGCCGCCACTGCGCCGGGAAGGCCTGGATCATGTAGTACAGGCCCAGGGAACTGAGGGCCGCGCCGACCATGCCGTGGGCCGCGCGCACGGCGATGGCGGAGTTGAGGTCGTTGACGAACAGGTGGGCGAAGGTGACCAGGGCATAGAGCACCAGGAACACCTCGGTGAAGGCGCGCAGGCCGAACTCCTGGCGGAACTTCACCAGCAGCAGGTTCATCGACACGTTGGTCATGACGAAGGCCGCCGGCAGCCAGGCCATTTCCGCCGTGGTGGCGCCCAGCGCGCCCTGCAGGAACGGCAGGTTGGCAGTGACCAGCGCGTTGCCCAGGCCGCCGGTGATCGCCACCAGCAGGCCCACCGCGCCATAGGCCAGGCGCTTGCCCGACGCGTGCAGCGGCGTCGAGGGCGAGCCGGGCAGGGCGGGCTTCTCGTGGGGGAGCCACTGGCGAGGGGCGAATCTGTCCGTTGGCAAGGGGTATGGTCCATGGGGGCGTGGGAAAACTCTACGCGAGGTGTCGCTGGAATGACATCCTGTGGCGGGCCCTGCATGACTTGCCTATTCCTCCAGTCGTGTTGCCCGAAAGCGCCCGGTCAAGCTTCCTTCACTTGAATCGCCCCGTAACCCCGGTAGATTGGAAACCTCGCCCCCCGAGGATGCCGACCTTGAAACTCCCGCCATTGCTGCGTGCGCCGATTGCCGACCATGACCACTCACCGCAGGCCCGGGAGGGGCGTTTCCACAACCTGACCCCGCGCCCGGCCGACTCGCCGCAGCCGGACGCCAGGGTGCTGTGGAACCTGCTGTTCAACAAGCCCCGCACCACCGTGCCGCAGGTGGCGCTGCCGGTGCAGGCACTGAGCCGCGCGGACCTGGACCAGGCCGCCGAGGGCAGCCTGTTCCGCCTCGGGCACTCCACGCTGCTGTTCAGGCTGCAAGGCGGCTGGTGGCTGACCGACCCGGTGTTCTCCGAGCGCGCCTCGCCGTTTTCCTTCGCCGGGCCCAAGCGCTTCCACGCGCCGCCCATCAGCCTCGAGCAATTGCCGCCGATCCGCGGGGTGATCCTGTCCCACGACCATTACGATCACCTCGACCGCGCCACCATCAAGGCCCTCGCGCCCAGGGTGGAGCTGTTCGTCACCCCTCTGGGGGTGGGCGATCGCCTGCTGGCCTGGGGCGTGCCCGCCGCCAAGGTGCGCCAGTTCGACTGGTGGCAGGGCCTCGAGGCCGGCGGCCTGCGTCTCACCGCCACCCCGGCGCAGCACTTCTCCGGTCGCGGCCTGCGCGACGGCAACCGCACCCTGTGGTGCTCCTGGGTGATCGAGGCACCGGTCCTGAAGCTGTTCTTCAGCGGCGATACCGGCTACTTCGACGGTTTCGCCGAGATCGGCCGGCGCTTCGGCCCGTTCGACCTGACCCTGATGGAGACCGGGGCCTGGAACGAGCACTGGCCCTACGTGCACATGCACCCCCGGCAGACCGTGCAGGCCCATGTCGACCTGGGTGGGCGCTGGCTGCTGCCGATCCACAACGGCACCTTCGACCTGGCCATGCACGCCTGGTACGAACCCTTCGAGGCGGTGCTGGAACACGCCGCCGAGCAGGGCGTCAGGGTCGCCACCCCGGGCATGGGCGAGCGTTTCGACCTTCACGCACCGCAGCCGGGCACGCGCTGGTGGCGCGAAGCGGTGGCGGCGGAACAGCACGCGGCAAGCCAGGCCAGCCCGCGTCGCTGCTGCCTGCATGAAGGGCGTTGATCGACGCCGAGGCGGCACTTCAAAGACATTCATGTTCATCGTGCAATAGAATGCGCGGCTGGCGAACCCAGCACGGTTCGCCGGTGCAGGGCGCCCCTCCGGGATTCGAAGAGGCGTCATGCTGTCTGCTGAACTGAAAATAGGCCAAACATGCCCAGCGTTTCTCCAGAACTACAAGCCAGGGAATGGCACAGCCTGGTTGCGCAATTCCCCCGCACCCTGATCCGAGCCTTGCAAAGCCTGGTCGAGACCCACAAGGTCACGCTCGCCGCGCGGTTCTACGAGCACATGCTCGCCGACCCCAACGCCTCGTTGATCCTGTCCCACGAAGAGGTCAAGAGCCGCCTCGGCAGCTCGATGCAGGCCTGGCTGGTCAAGGTCTACTCGGCGAGCGCCGAGGACGATTTCCTGCCCCTGGTCGCCCTGCAGAAGCAGGTCGGCGAGGTCCACGCGCGCATCGACGTGCCCCTGCACCTGGTGCTCAGCGGCGCGCGCTACCTGAAAAAGCAGTTGTTCCAGCTGATCGTCGAGCAGGGCTGGACGGCCGAGGAGCATGCGCAGATCCTGCGCCTGTCCAGCGAGTCCATGGACCTGGCCATGGAGATCATGAGCCACGCCTACAGCCGCTCCCACGACCGCAACTCGCGCAACGAGGAAGGCTACCGGCTGTTCTCGGTGCTGCAGAACATCACCACCGAGCGCGAGCGCCAGCGCGGTGCCTTGCTCGACTGGGAGAACAGCCTGATGTTCGACCTGGCCATGGGCTCCAACGGGGTCAACCTGCCGCGCCTGGCCGCCTCGGACTTCGGCCTGTGGTTCCGCCACAAGGGCGCCTATGCCTTCCAGAACACCGCGGAAAGCGAGCAGATCCTGCGCATCATCCGCACCATGGACGAGGAACTGCTGCCGATGTTCCTCGCCGCCGAGGACGCCGAGCGCATGCGCCTGCTGCGCGAGATCCGCGACCAGACCAAGAGCCTGATGTTCAACCTCGACAGCCTGTTCAACACCGCCAACGAGCTGGAGAGCGGGCGCGACGTGCTCACCCGCATGCTCAACCGCAAGTTCCTGCCGGTGGTGATCGGCAACGAGATCACCATCGCGCAGAAGACCGGCCAGTGTTTCTCGGTGCTGTCGGTGGACATCGACCGCTTCAAGTACATCAACGATACCTTCGGCCACGATGCCGGCGACCTGATCCTGCAGCAGACCGCGGAAATCCTCAGCGGCCACAGTCGTGCCGGCGACTACGTGTTCCGCATGGGCGGCGAGGAGTTCCTGATGATCCTGGTGGACATCAACAACGCCAATGCGCTGAAGGTCGCGGAGAAGCTGCGGCGCCAGGTCGAGGCGGAGAAGCTCAGCCTCAGCGAGGGCCGCCGGCACCAGGTGACGGTGAGCATCGGCGTGGCCACCTACAGCGGCCACCCGGACTACCAGCACCTGCTGCGCCAGGCCGACCAGGCCATGTACCAGGCCAAGCAGGGCGGGCGCAACCGGGTGGTGTCCTGGGACACGGTGGCCGGCTGATCAGAAGAAACTGCGCTGGGCCTTGAAGGTGATCATGCCGTCGCAGTGGCTGTTGAAGCCGGAATAGGCGGCGCAGCTCGCGCCGTCGAGGTCGGAGCCGCTGTAGATCAGGTCGAGGTCCAGGCCCAGCCAGGGCCGCGACAGTTGCAGCGACCAGTCGCTGAAGCCCTCCACCTGGCTGCCGTCGCCGAGGGTGAACGGCGTGCCGAGGCGGTGGTGGGCGACCTTGAAGGTGATCCCGGTGTCCAGCAGGGGCAACTGGCCGAGGTCGGCGAACAGGGTGCCGGTGCGGTCGTCGGGGTTGTTGCGCAAGGCGCCGCCGAAACGACTGCCGAACAGCGACAGGCCTCCGTACAGGGCATAGCTGTCGCTGTCGGCGATGTTCGGCTGGCTGTAGTGGATCAGGCCGACCTCGTAGCCGAGGCTGTCGGTGAAGCGCTGTTTCAGGCCCATGTAGCTGTCCAGGCGCAGGGTCGAGGTCGGCGTCAGGCCCATGCTCGGCGCGTACTGGCCGAAATACCAGCCACTGGCGTGGCTGACATCGAGGCCGCCGTGGAAGGCGCCCAGGGGGCTGGGCGAGATCAGCCCCTGGGCCATGCTGCGGGAACTGGCGGTGCCCAGGCGGAAGTCGAAATCACCCAGCTGGCGCTGGATCTGCTGGGCCGGCGCGGCCTGGCTGAGTACTGCGGTCGCTAGCAGCAGAAGGAGCGGCCTGGTCATGGTCCCTACCCTGGAAAGCGTGCACTAGAGCGCCAGAGGATACCTGTGCCAGGGGCCGGGGGAAACCTTCGCCGGCCTGCAGGGCCTGGCGACCGTAGAAGAACAGTGCCGTCACGAAGCTGGCCAGCCAGACCACGATCCCCGCCCAGAAGGTATGCGACATGTAGTGCCAGCCTTGCAGCACGCGGGTCGTGCCGTAGAGGCAGCCGATCACCAGGATCGCCGCCAGCAGCTTGCGCGCATGCGGCCAGCGGTGGCGCAGGGCGACGAAGTACAGGGCCAGCAGGGTGAAGCCGCTGGAGGCATGGCCGCCCGGCCAGCAGCGGCCGTCGCCGGCCTTGTTCCACAGGGAGAAGTTGGAGAACCACTCCAGGTGCGGTTTGTCGCCGCCGTACAGGGTGGTTTCCACCGGGCAGTACACGCCGGTGTGGCTCTTCAGGTAGTGGATGATCGTGGTGCTCAGGGCGAAGGCTGTCACCACGAACAGCAGGTCGCGCCGGTACTGCGTGGTGAAGCGCAGCACGGGGGCGATACGGATGCCTTCCAGCAGGCCGGCAGCCCGGGGAAAGCGGGCCAGACGCGGCCAGACGAAGGACAGCAGGGCGCCGATGATCGCCAGTTCGCCCGTCCAGTCCGGGAGGATCCGCGGCCATTTGTGGGTGATCTTCTCGAACCAGTAGTCATGCTGGTAGATGAACAGGTGACTGCTCGGGTCCAGCAGCAGGTCGCTGATCAGGCGATCCAGGCGGGTCAGGTCGAACAGCAGGAACACCGCGGCCGCCAGCAGCAGCGGCACGCCGAGGTTGATCAGGTAGAAGTCCTTGCGTGAAGGTGCCGGCATGCTCATTTCCCCGCGCTGGCGACGACTTTGCGCCATTCGTTGGCATTCATCTGGCCAAGGATGCGTGCCTTGCCCTGTTTGTCCATCGACACGAACAGCGCGCTGGCATAACCGGCGCCGCGTTCGTTGCCGGGCACCTTCAACTGGCGTTCGACATGGTCGATGCAGCCGCTGTGGGTGACCAGCACCAGGTTGTAGTCAGGCCGCTTGCTGTTGAACGCGGCCTTGGGGAAGTCATGGTCGCACTGGCCGATCCAGTCCTGGGTGGCGATGGCCTTGCCGAAGATGAAGTGCGCGGTCTGCTGCGTGCGCACCTCCGGACTGGAGAGGACCTCGGCGTTTTCCAGGCCGAGGCGCTGCAGGCCGCTGCCGACTTCGCCGGCGGCCTGGCTGCCCTCGATGGTGATGCCGGTGGGGTCGTCCAGGCAGGCATTGCTGGAGCGATCGCAACGTTCGGCATGGCGGATCAGCACGATCACCTTGCCCTTGGCCCATTCCGCATAAACCCCACTGCTGAGCATCTGCTGCTCGCTACCCAGGCTCATGACATGTGTCCTCGTGGAAAGCCACGCAGCGAGCGCGGCCAGTAGGAGAAGGGCGCACAGGCCCGGGACCAGCACCTTGTAGGAAGGGAGGCGACGTCGCTTGGGACGCGCATGAATCGCGGGATTGTCGATTGCGCCTTGCAGCATTGCTGTCACTCCGACGGACAGAACGGGAATGGGCGCACTTTAGGCAGCGGGGTGTTGGGGCGCGGTGAAGCGAATGTCAAAAAAGTCTTGGAAGCGGCGCGGTTTGGTGAAGTTATTGTCAGGAAAGCGTCCGGGGCCGGGCGGTGCAGGAGAGGTTTGCCGGTGCGGGCACGGGTATCGGAGCAGGAACCTGGCGACACCCGTGCCGCGGATCACCGTTCAAAGATGCTTCTTGGCTTCCTTGTCGAGGTGCTTGTCTTCCTTGTGACGTTCCTTGTCGAGGTGCTCGGCTCCCTTGTCGATCTCCTTGTCATCATGCTTGATGCCCTTGTCGACCTCCTTGGCATCATGGTCGATGCCCTTGTCGACCTCGCGGACATCGTGTCGCACACCATCGGCAATGTCGCCCTCGGCTTGGACGAACGGGGCAGCAGTAAGCGCAACGACTGCAAGAGCCGCGGCAGAAAGCAGGCTTTTCATGGATGCATCCTTCTAGTGGCAATGGGCTTCCCGAGCAACGCAGGAAAATCCTAGTCGAGGACGCGTGGCGTTTCCAATGCTGGGCTGTCACGGCGGCGAGGGTGGCGCGAGGTGCTCACAGGCCGCGCAGCATCCCTTCCACCTGCTGGCGTTCCCACTGGCTCATGAACTCCACCGGGTTGGTGCCGTAGGGATGTGTGGCATCGAAGATGTAGGCCTCGCCGCCGGGGCTGTAGCAACGGTCGCAGTGCCCCAGGGCATCGCCATCGTTATAGAGGGTGAAGACCCAGCCGTCGACTTCCACCGTCAGCAGCCCGTTGCGTGCCTCGCTCCAGCTCTGCTCGCCGATGCGCCGCATGGGGCGGATGCCCTGGGCAATGTCGCGAAGAATCTGGTAGGCCTCGCGGGGTGTCAGTGCTCTGGTATTCAAGATGGACAGGTATCTGGCGGAATTCGCCGGCTAGGGTACCGCAGCGAATCGGTGAATTCACCCGCTATCGTGCCCCCGGCCGGCGTCGATTCCTTTATCTATCTATTTGAAATCCCACTGCATTTGCGTGGCGATGCTGACGCCGCTGGAGGAGCGCACGCAGACATCCAGGTAGTCGGTGAAGCGCGGCGGCACGGCAATGCCTTCCTGCAGCAGGCGGCTGTTGTCGAACAGGTAGTTGAGGTCGGCGAAGCCGCTGTACAGGCGCAGTGCCCGCAGGACCAGGCGCGGGTTGGCCGGGCCGATGCGCGATTCGAAGCAGCCGGCGAGTTCCTTGAGGTCGTCCACGCCGATCTTGCGGTAGCGCTCGCCCACCGGCGCCGCGCCGTTGGCCTGGGCGAAGGCCTGGTCGATCTCGGCGAAGGTGCAGGCGGCCTGGTGGCCGGCGGAGATGTGGTAGAGGTTGTGTTCCAGGCTCGGTTTCAGCGCCAGGCCGATCAGCGCTTCGGCGCAGTAGTCCACCGGGATCACGTCGATCTGCTCGTCCAGGCCGCAGGTGAAGCTCTCCAGGGCGAAGCCCATGCGGAACACCCAGAAGATGCTGCCGGATGCCTGGCACCCGAGGGTGCGGTGGCCGACCACGATGGACGGGCGTGCCACCACCAGCGGCAGGCCGGGCAGCGCTTCGCTCATGCGCCGTTCGATTTCCGCCTTGGACGCGGTGTAGTCCACCAGTTGCTCGTCTTCCTGGGGGAAGGTCCACGACTCGCTGATTGGCGACTCCAGTTGCGGGCCGCAGCACATCGCGGTGCCGACATGGAGGAAGCGCTTCAGGCGCTTGGAGCGGCTCATCACCTCGGCGAAGGCGAAGGTGCCTTCGACATTGACCGGCCAGATGGTCGGGTTCTTGGAGAACGAGGCCACGGCCGCGCAGTTGATCACCCGCTCGATCTGCATCAGGCGCGTGGTTTCCCGTGGCAGCCAGGTGGTATCGAGGAAGTCGCCGCAGATGATCTGTTCGGCACTCAGTTCCAGGCTGCGGGCCTCGTCGACGCCGTGCTGGCGCAGGTTGTCGCGCAGGCGCTGGAGGCCCTGTTCGCGGCTTTCCGCACGAACCAGGAAGGACAGGTTGCTGCCGTGACCTTCGGCGAGCAGTTGCGCGGTGACGGCGCCGCCGAGGAAGCCGGTGGCACCGGTCAGGAGGATGCGGTCGTTGAATACGATAGGGGCGACTTGCATGTTCACAGGTTTCCTGGAAAGAGTGGGTTACCCATGTTTCAAGGCCTCGTGCCGGAACTTCTGGATTAACCTGGGTTGTCTTTGAAGTTGTTTTTCGCGGGGCGAAACGAGACTGTCTGCAGCGTTGTCGCTGGGACTCTGGCTTGGCGTAGGGCCGCGAAAATCGCGTCTTTCCGGGGAATGGAAAGGGCAAGCCATGATCTCTGGAGGGAGATGGCTTTTCAATTAAACAGAATGGTAATTTCGGTGAAACAATCTTAATCGGGGATTTAGAAAGTTTGCAGCGGAGGATTTATTAAATAAATCTCATGTGTTGTTTCTGGCACAGGAGTTGATTGTTCAAGTCCGTTAGTGTGCTTATGAATATGCAGTGAAAATCGACGCCGTTCAAATGACAACCGAGGTCTGAAGATGAAATTGTCCGGATGCCTGCTGCTGGTCCTGTGGTTGACGGCCGGGGCTGCGTGCGCCCAGGGCTGCAACGAGCACGCCGGGGCGGCTTGCCTGCACGGCTTCGAGCTGCCGGGCAGCGCCGGTCGCCTGCAGTACTACAGTTCGCGCCAGGCGGGTGAGGGCGATGGCCCGCGTGCGGTGCTGGTGGTGCTGCATGGTCACCCGCGGGATGCCGGTCGCAGTTTCCAGGCGGGGCTGCAGGCGGCGCGGGCTGCGGGGCGCCTCGACGATACGCTGGTGGTGGCGCCGCTGTTCCAGGTGCCGCAGGCGCAGGCAGAGCGCTGTCGGTCGTCGGGTGAGCCGTCGGCGCAGGCGGGCGATGCGCTGTGGAGCTGCGGCGCGCGCTGCAGGCTAGATTGAGTAACGCCTCAACTGTTCAAGGAACTCCCATGCGCGCCCGTCAACTCGGCATCACCACCGGCCTCGGCAGCCCCGGTGCACTCAACGCCATTACCGATGTACCCGGCGTTCGCGTCGGTCATTGCACCCTGGTCGAGGGCCGGCAGGTGCGCACCGGCGTCACCGTGATCCAGCCCCGCGCCGGCGCGGCGCGCCTGCAGCCGTGCTTCGCTGGCGTGCATGTGCTCAACGGCAACGGCGATGCCAGTGGCCTGGAGTGGATTCGCGAAGCGGGGCTGCTGACCACGCCCATCGCCATCACCAACACCCACAGTGTCGGTGTGGTGCGCGACGCGCTGATCGCGGCCGAGCGCGACAGCCTGGCCGATCCGTCCACTTACTGGTGCATGCCGGTGGTGATGGAGACCTACGACGGCCTGCTCAACGATATCTGGGGCCAGCACGTGCGCGCCGAGCATGTCCTGGCCGCCCTGGCCGATGCCAGGTCCGGGCCGGTCGACGAAGGCGCGGTCGGCGGTGGCACCGGGATGATCTGCCACGAATTCAAGGGCGGCATCGGCACCGCGTCGCGCCGGTTGCCGGCAGAGCAGGGCGGCTGGACCGTGGGCGCGCTGCTCCAGGCCAACCACGGCCAGCGCCGCGAACTGCGGGTGGATGGCTACCCGGTGGGCCGGGCGCTGGACGACCTGCCGTCGCCGTTCGCCCAGCGCGGCGAGCCGGGGATGGGCTCGATCGTGGTGGTGCTCGCCACCGACGCCCCCTTGCTGCCGCATCAGTGCCAGCGCCTGGCGCAGCGGGCGTCCATCGGCATCGCCCGCACCGGCGGCGGCACCGAGGACTCCAGCGGCGACCTGTTCCTCGCCTTCTCCACCGCCGACCAGCAACTGCCGCCGGTGGGCTACGGCCGCAGCGGCGTGGCGTTTGCCCAGGGCGTGGCGATGGTCAACAACGACCATATCAGTCCGTTGTTCCGCGCCGCGGCCGAGGCGGTGGAGGAGGCGATCGTCAATGCGTTGCTGGCGGGGGTCGACATGCACACGGCGGATGGCGTGCTGGTGCCGGGGCTGGGCGGGGAACGGCTGCTCGCGGCCCTGGGGAGCAGCGGCTGGCGCCCGGGCACGGTATAGTGGCGCTTTCCGATTCTTGAGGTAGTCATGGCCGATCGCGTGGAGTACCGGCGCAACCAGGCGTTTCCTGGCCTGGTCCTGAGCGAGGGCAGGTTTTCCCGTTTCCGCTTCGATCGCCATTATCACCTCGACTACCACGTGGGCCTCATCACCGATGGCGTGCAGGGCCAGGTCCTGCATGGCGAGTCGGTGCTGCTGACGCCCGGCAGCATTCAGTTGATGCCGCCCTGCGAGGTCCACGATGGCATCCTGGCCGGTGCCGAGGCCTATACCCTGAAGACGTTCCGGGTGCCGGCCGAGCTGCTCGGCGACGTCACCGAGCAGCTCACCGGACGTGACCGGTTCGCTCTGCTGGGCGGTGCGCTGCTGCAGGATGAACGGTTGTCCACGCAACTGGTCCAGTTGCATCAGGCCCTTGGTCAAGGCCACGGCGACACGCTGTTCGTCGAATCGCAATGGCTGACGCTGCTGGGGCGGCTGTTCGCCCAGGCGCGGATGATCAGGCCACAGTTGGTCAAGGGCACGCTGGCGCCCGTGCAATGGCAGCGGGTCAAGGACTACTGCATGAGCCACCTGGCGGAAAAGATCAGCCTGGTCGAGCTGGCGGCCCTCTGTGGCCTGGAGCGCTTCCAGTTCCTCAAGCTGTTCAAGCGCACCGTCGGCATGACCCCCCATGCCTGGCTGATACGTCTGCGCCTGGAGCGTGCCTGCATCCTGCTCGGCCAGCAGCGCTGGGACCTGGCCAGGGTGGCCCAGGAGGTCGGTTTCTACGACCAGAGCCATTTCAACCGCGCCTTCCGCCAGGCCTTCGGCGTAGCGCCATCCGCTTACTGAGCCAGCCTCGTTCACGATCAATTTTTTACAAGCCGGGTGCCTGTGCGACTGCCTAGGATGGCACGCAGGCAGGGCAGTGCCCTGCGCGATTGACGTGTGAGGACTGGATCGATGACGCAGCGTGCTTATTTCTTCTCGGACGAGCTGACCCTGGAAACCCGGGTCCTCGAGTGCCGTCCCCTGGCGGATGGCAAGTACCAGGTGGTGCTGGCCGACACCCTGTTTCACCCGCAAGGCGGCGGACAGTTGGCCGACCAGGGCTTTATCGGCGGTGTCCCGGTGCAGGGCGTCAGGCAGAGCGAACACGAGATCGTGCACATCGTCGGGCAGGCGATTGCCCCGGGCGCGGTGTCGATCGAAGTCGCGGCGCAGCCCCGGCAACTGCATGCCCGGCTGCATTCGGCCGGGCACCTGATCGCCTGCGTCGGCCAACAGGCTGGCTGGCAGCCGGTCAAGGGCCACCACTGGCCGGGAGAATGCCGGGTGGTCTTCGAACGCCAGCCGCAGTCGCAGGATCTCGATGCCGAATGCCTGGCGCAGGCGGTCAACCAGCTGATCGCCGCCGACCAGCCGCGGCACCTGGCCAATGAACAAGGGCTGCGCACGGTCGCTTTCGGTTCCCTGCCGATGCATGGCTGCGGCGGCACCCATGTGGTTTCGACCGGGGTGATCGGCGGCGTGCGCATCCTCAAGATGAAGGAGAAGAAGGGGCAACTTTCCGTGCACTACGACCTGGTGGAGCGTGCAGCGTGAGTTATCTGCCGCAACTGTTGACCATCGCTGCCGTCATGCTGCTGGGCTGCGTGAGTCCGGGCCCTGATTTCATCGCCGTGACCTCCAACGCCCTGGCCAGTCGCAAGCGCGGCCTGGGGGTTGCCTGCGGGACCGCCATGGGCATCGCCGTCTGGGCGCTGCTGGCAGTCATCGGGCTGGGCGTACTGCTGACGCGGATCGCCTGGTTGTACGATGCGATCCGCGTGGTGGGGGTCTGCTACCTGTTCTACCTGGGCCTGAAGATGCTGCTTGGCGCCCGCCGGCCCTATGGGGAGATGGCTGTCGCCACTGCACGGAACCTCACCACGTCGGGCCCCCGGGTCGGTTTCATGGTGTCGATGACCAACCCGAAGGCTGCTGCGTTCTTCGGCAGTTTCTTCATCACCGTACTGCCGGCGCATGCCCCTGGCTGGGTACTGATGGCGGCGGTCGCGGTGGTGACCGTGGTGTCGCTGGCCTGGTTCTCGCTGCTGGCCTTGATGTTTTCCACCCAGCGAGTCCGGCACTTCTATGGGCGGATGCGCCGGCCGATCGATGCGGCGATGGGCGGGATCCTCGTGGCCCTGGGGCTGCGACTCGCACTGGTCGAGTGAGGCGTCGCGTTACCTGGCAAGCGTCCAGCCACCACGCCCATCCAGCTGCAACTGATGACTGTGGAACCCGGCCAGGGTCGCCCGATGGCCGACGCTCACCAGCATGCTGTCGCTCATGCGCTCGCGCAGCAGCCCGTACAACGCGTGCTCCAGGCCTTCGTCCATGGCCGAGGTGGACTCGTCGAGGAACACGATGCGCGGCTGGTTGAACAGCACCCGGGCGAAGGCCAGGCGCTGCTGCTCGCCCACGGAGAGGATCCGCGCCCAGTCCTGGCTGTCTTCCAGCTTGTCCGCCAGGTGGCCGAGGTTGACCTCGCGCAGCGCCTGGCGCAGGCGCTCGTCATGCTCCGGCAGGCCGATGGCCGGGTAGGCCACGGCGGTGCGCAGCAGGCCCAGGGGCAGGTACGGCCGTTGCGAGAGGAACAGCGCCGCGGTGCCGCCCGGGCAATGCACCTCGCCCTCGGCGTAGGGCCACAGCCCGGCCACGGCGCGCAGCAGGGTGGTCTTGCCGCAGCCGGAAGGGCCCTTGATCAGCAGCGAATCCCCCGGTTTCAGGCTCAGTTCGAAGTCGCTGAGCAAGGCCTGCCCGTCCGGGCGCAGCACCTGCAGGCGGCGGATGTCCAGGGCATCGGCCTGGTTCACCCGCTCGACATGGGGCAGGGCGCGGGCCTGGGCGTTGGCATCGAGGAAACCGCTGAGACGGTCGAGGGTGGCGCGGTACTGGGCGAAGGTGTCGTAGGACTCGCGGAAGAACGACAGCGAGTCCTGCACCTGGCCGAACGCCTGCGAGGTCTGCATCACGTCGCCCAGCTTGATCGCCCCGCTGAAGAAGCGCGGTGCCTGGAGGATGAAGGGAAACACCACCGCCACCTGGCTCACCGCGAGGTTGAAGCCGTCGAACTTCAGGCTCCGGAAGACCAGGGCCCAGACGTTGCGGATCAAGGCCGCGAAGCGCCCCAGCAGGGTATCGCGCTCGATGCCCGCGCCCTGGTAGAAGGCCACGTTCTCCGCATACTCGCGCAGGCGCATCAAGGCATAGCGGAAGTTCGCCGTGAGTTTCTCGTTGAGGAAGTTCAGGCGGATCAGCGGCTTGCCGAGGCGGAAGGCGATCCAGGTGGCGATCAGCACGTAGACGTACACGGCGAAGACCATGGCCCGCGGCACCTCGATGCCGCCGACCGCCAGCGGCGCCGACAGCCCCCAGAGGATCCCGGTGAAGGCCACCAGCGACACCAGCGCGCTGATCGCCCCCAGCGACAGGCTCACCGAAGCGCTGACGAAGGCGGTGACGTCCAGCTCGATACGCTGGTCCGGGTTGTCCACCGGGGTGTCGAGGAACTGCCCGCGGTAGTAGGCGTCGCCTTGCACCCAGTCATGGGTCAGGCGTTCGGTCAGCCAGGTGCGCCAGCGGATGTTGAACGCCTGGGTCACGTAGTAGGTGAACAGCGCGCGCAGCACGTGGATGGTCGCCAGCACCGCGAACACCCCCAGCAGGTACCAGAACGCGGTCTGGTCGAGGCCTTGCAGGGCGCTGTAGAAGCCGTTGTACCAGAACGAGAACAGCACGTTCAGGCGCACCGCGAACAGCGCCAGGACGATCAGCAGGGCGTAGGCCAGCAACGGTCGCCAGCTGTGCCGAGGGCTCAGGTAAGGCCCGGCGATCTGCCAGAACTGCTGGCCCCAGCGGGTGAAGCGGATGGCCAGGCGGCCACAGAGGGCGAGGCCGGCGAAGGTGATGACGCAGGCGGCGGCGAGCCACACCAGGCTCTCCTGCAGGGCTTGATGCCAGTCCATTTCCATGGGCGAGGTTCCAGACATGAGGTGTGCTGAGCGTAGATGAGGATTGTCTGCGGCTGGGTGAAGGAATCTTTAATGGCCGCTTGCGGTGGATCTGTGCTGGCCTCGACGGTCTTCCAGATTGAGTGTTATAACATAACAATTAATTTGCGAGACCCGCTCCCCGCCATGACCCGAATCCTCCTAAGGAACGCCCATGTGGTGAACGAAGACGCCTGCTTCGGCGCCGATGTGCTGATCGCTCACGGGCGCATCGAAAAGATCGCCGGCAGCCTCACCGGCTACAACGCCGACCTGGAGATCGACGCCCAGGGGCAATGGCTGCTGCCCGGCATGATCGACGACCAGGTGCACTTTCGCGAACCCGGTGCGCCGCACAAGGCGAGCATCGCCTCCGAGTCGCGGGCGGCGGTGGCCGGCGGCATCACCAGTTTCATGGACATGCCCAACACCCTCCCGGCGACCCTGTCCCTGGAGGCGCTGGCGGACAAGCAGCAGCGCGCGGCGCGTACCTCGGTGGCCAACTACGCCTTTCACTTCGGCGTCAGCCAGGACAACCTGGAGGTGGTCGCCGCCCTCGACCCGCGCCAGGTCGCCGGGGTCAAGGTGTTCATGGGCGCGTCCACCGGCGACATGCTGGTGGACGATCCGCGGGTGCTGGAGCGCCTGTTCGCCTGCGTGCCGACCATCCTCCTGGCCCACTGCGAGCACACGCCGACGATCCTCGACAACGATGCGCGCCTGCGTGCCCGGTACGGCGACGCCATCAGCGTGGAGATGCATCCGCTGATCCGCACTGCCGAAGCCTGCTATCGCTCGTCCGCGCTGGCGGTGGAGCTGGCCCGCCGGTTCGACACCCGCCTGCACGTGCTGCACCTGACCACGGCCCGCGAGCTGGCGCTGTTCCAGCCCGGTCCGCTGGCCGGCAAGCGCATCACCGCGGAGGTCTGCGCGCACCACCTGCTGTTCGATGACCGCGACTACCCGGTGCTGGGCAACCTGATCAAGTGCAACCCGGCGATCAAGACCCGCGCCGACCGCGATGCCCTGCGCCAGGCGCTGCTGTGCGACCGCCTCGATGTGATCGGCACCGACCACGCCCCGCATACCCTGGAGGAAAAATCCCGGCCCTATGCCCAGGCGCCCGCGGGCCTGCCGCTGGTCCAGCACGCGCTGCCGGCCTTGCTGGAGCTGGTCGCCGACGGCGTGCTGCCGCTGACCCGCCTGGTGCGCAAGACCAGCCATGCGGTGGCGGAGCTGTTCGGCATCGAGGATCGCGGCTATGTGCGCGAGGGCTACTGGGCCGACCTGGTGCTGGTGGAGCGCCTGGACCAGGCCTGTCCGGTCTGGCAGGAGCCGCTGCTGTCGTACTGCCAGTGGACACCCTTTCAACGGCATGCCTTCCGTCATCGCATCGCCACCACCCTGGTCTCGGGACAGCCGGCCTGGCACCAGGGCCGGCTGGTGCACGGGTGCCAGGGCCTGCCCATGAGTTTCAGGAGATGAACATGAGCGAAGACGAACTGCTGCAACAGCCTGAAGAGGCCTACATGAACGCCGGGCAACGGGCGTATTTCCACGCCCTGCTGCTGCAACAGCGCCAGGCCCTGCAGGCGCGGATCGACGAGGAGTTCGACGCGCTGAAGAGCCATGAGGTCAACGCCGACCCGGCGGACATCGGCAGCACCGAAGAGGCCCGGCAGTGGCAACTGCGGGTGCTGGAACGGGAGAAGAAGCTCCTCGACAAGATCGACGAAGCCCTGGAGCGCCTGGCCCGCGGCGAGTACGGCTGGTGCGCCGAGACCGGCGAGGCGATCGGCCTGAAACGCCTGCTGCTGCGGCCGACGGCCTCGCTGTCGGTGGAGGCCAAGGAGCGGCAGGAGGCACGGGAACGGCATACGCAGAAAATGCGCTGACGCCTACACCATCCCATCCACCAGCACATGGCGCAGGCCGCGGCTGCAGGTCTCGATGCGCCCCTGCACCTGGTACACCGCGCGCAGCAGGTCGGCGTCGATCACCTCCTGGCAGGGCCCGCTGGCCCGGGCCGTGCCGTCGGCGATGACCAGCACCTGGTCGGCGAAGCGCAGGGCCTGGTTGAGGTCGTGCAGGGCGATGAAGACGATGACCTGGCGCTGCCGCGCCAGCCTGCTCATGAAGTCGAGGACCTGCACCTGGCGGTGCAGGTCGAGGGCGCTGGTGGGTTCGTCCATCAGCAGGATCTCCGGCTCGCGCACCAGGGTCTGGGCGATCGACACCAGTTGCTGCTGCCCGCCGCTGAGCTCGCCGAGGTTGCGAAACGACAGGGCGGCGATGCCGAGGGCGTCGAGAATGGCATCGACCCGCTGCAGCTCGTCGTCGCTGACCAGCCAGTCCGGGCTGAGCTGCTTGCGCGCCAGCAGCACCGACTCGTAGACGGTCAGCCGCGCGCTGGCGTTGAGCCCCTGGGGCATGTAGCTGATGCCCTGGGTGCCCTGGCGGGCGCCTTCCAGCAGCACCTGGCCCGGCCCGTCGATCAACCCGGCGATGCGCTTGAACAGGGTCGACTTGCCGGCGGCATTGGGCCCGATCACGGCGACCACCTGGCCGCCGTGGAAGGTGCTCGTGGTCACGGCGCTGATGACCGTGTGGCGGCCATAGCGCGCGCCGAGGTTTTCCAGGCGGAGCTTCACCATGAGTGTTTTTTCCTGCCGGGGATTAGTGAAATGAAGAAGGGCACGCCGATCAGCGAAGTGACCACGCCGATGGGAAAGATGGCGCCGGGGATCAGGGTCTTGCAGACCACCGAACTGGCCGACAGGATCAGCGCCCCGGTGAGCAGCGAGGCCGGCAGGAAGAAACGCTGGTCTTCGCCGATCAGCATGCGCGCGATATGCGGGCCAGCTCCCACAGGGACCGCGGCGAACACTGATTCCGGGACTGACCCGGAACTCTGTGGGAGTCGGCGTTACCGACGATGAGGCCGTGCGCCTCCCCCGGGACAGCGTCGGGCACAGCTGTTGTGGCTGGCCCAAAACCCTGTGGGAGCTGGCTTGCCAGCGATGAGGCCGGCACTGTCGACGCCGCTCCGGCGCCAGCCATCAGAGCCGGAACCGACCCACCATCCCGTTCAATTGCACCGCCAGTTGCGACAGGTCCTGTGCCGCCGCGCTGGTCTGTTGTGCCCCCGCCGAGGTCTGGGTCGCCAGGTCGCGGATGTTCACCAGGTTGCGATCCACCTCCCGGGCCACCTGGGCCTGCTCCTCGGAAGCACTGGCGATCACCAGGTTGCGCTCGTTGATCGCGGCAATCGCCTCGGCGATCACCTCCAGCGCATCACCCGCCTGACGCGCCAGCGCCAGGGTGCCGTTGGCCCGCTCCTGGCTATGGCTCATCGAACCCACCGCACGCTCGGTGCCGCGCTGGATGCCGACGATCATCTGCTCGATTTCCTCGGTCGATTGCTGGGTCCGGTGGGCGAGGGCACGCACTTCGTCGGCGACCACCGCGAAGCCGCGCCCGGCTTCTCCGGCCCGCGCCGCTTCGATCGCGGCATTCAGGGCCAGCAGGTTGGTCTGCCCGGCGATCGCACCGATCACGTCCAGCACCCGGCTGATCTCGCTGGCATTGTTCGCCAGCAGGGCGATGTCGCCCGAGGTGGCGGTGACCTCGCCGACCAGTTGCTGCAGCGCCGCCAGGGCCTTGCGCACCTGGTCACGGCCGTCGCGGGTGGTCTGGTCGGCACCGCGGGAGGCGTCCGCGGTGGTCACGGCGTTGCTGGCGACTTCCTCGACCGCGCTGGTCATCTGGTTGACCGCGGTGGCGGCCTGGTCGATCTCGGCGCTCTGCCGGTGCAGGTCCTGGCGCGTGCTGTCGGTGACCCCGTGCAGTTCCTCCGAGGCGGACGCCAGTTGATCGGCGGACGCGGCGATCCGGCCCAGGGTGTCGCGCAGGCTGTCCTGCATGGCGCGCAGGGCTTCGAGCAGACGCGCCGGCTCGTCGCGGCCGGCGACCTGGATCTCGCGGGTCAGGTCGCCGCTGGCCACGCGCTGGGCCACGGCCAGGGCTTCGGCCAGCGGCCCGACGATGCTGCGGGTGAGCAGGACGGCGATGCCGGCCAGCAGGATGACGATCGTCACCAGCGCGCCGACCGTGACCTTGAACGCCTCGTCGGCCGCTTCGCCGGTGCGGTCGGTGGCGGCATAGGCGCCCTTGCTGTTGAAGGCGATGAGGTCGTTGAGCGTCGGCATCATGCGGTCGGCTTGCGCATTCAGCTCCTCGGCCAGGGCCCTGGCACCCTGGGCATCGTTGCCGGCCAGCGCGGCGACCACCCGCAGCTGGACCTGGTGATAGCCCTCGTAGGCACTGGTGAAGGCATCGAAGCGGGTACGCCCTTCGCGGGTGATGACGGTGGTTTCGTAGTCGGCGATATCGCCTTGCAGCTTGTCGTTGGCCGCCTGCAAGGTGCGCAGGATGCCCGCGCGGGCCTGGGCGTCGCTTTCCAGCAGGGCGCGCAGCAGCATGATGCGGGTCTTGCCGAGATTGGTGCCGACCTCGCCGAGGGAGACCACCGCCGGCATCCAGCCACTGGCGACATCCTCCGAGGCGCTGTCCATGCGCGAGGTCTCGTACAGCGACAGCGAACCCATCAACACCACCAGCAACCCGAGCAAGGCGAAGATGCCTGCTGCACGTTGACCGATTCCTACATTCCTGAACTGCATGTGTTGCTCCATGACAAGGCACGGCCTGCCGTTCAGCGCCTCTCTGGCGGCTGCTGGCAAGCCATTGGATTTGAGTGTTTTTGGATGATTATACAATGTGTATACATTGTTCAGAATAGGAAAAACCCTGACGGGAGGTGCCGGGTTTTCAGCAGGGAGTACGGATGTACTCCTTGCCGGATTCGCTCGATCGCGGTGATCCGAACGATGACAGCCTTGCACTGCATCGCATCACCGCCCGGCGGCCTAACAGATCCGCGGCAACTGCTCCCCCACCAGCCAGTCGACTATCCGACGTCCACCAAAGCGCGTGTTCATCTGCACGAAGCCATGCCCATCCTCGACCACCCGGCCGATGCGCGCCGCGTCGCGTCCCGAGGGATGCGCCCGCATCGCCGCGAGCAGCGTGTCGGCATCCTCCTCGGCACAGATCGCCACCAGCTTGCCTTCGTTGGCCACATACAACGGATCCAGCCCGAGCAGCTCACAGGCGGCTTCCACCTGCGGCTGCACGGGGATCGCCGCTTCCTCCAGGAGCATCCCGACCGCCGACTGCCCGGCGATCTCGTTCAAGGTGGTGGCCAGCCCGCCACGGGTCGGATCGCGCAGGACCCGCAGCCCGGGCACCACGGCCAGCATCGCCGCGACCAGGCCATGCAGCGCCGCGCTGTCCGACAGGATCTGCGTCTCGAACTGCAGCGACTCGCGCTGCGACAGGATGGCCACGCCGTGTTCGCCAATGCTCCCGGACAGCAGGATCACATCGCCAGGCCGGGCCCGCGAACCACCGGTGTCGATTCCGGCGGCCAGCACGCCGACCCCGGTGGTGCTGATGAACACCCCGTCACCCTTGCCACGTTCCACAACCTTGGTGTCGCCGGTGACGATCGCCACCTCCGCCTCACGGGCTGCACGTGCCATGGAATCGGCGATGCGCTTGAGATCGGCGAGGGGGAAGCCTTCTTCGAGAATGAAGCTGGCCGACAGGTACGAGGGGCGGGCACCGCTCATGGCGACATCGTTGAGCGTTCCATGCACCGCCAGGCTGCCGATGTCGCCGCCGGGGAAGAACAGCGGCGAGATGACATGGGCGTCGGTGGCCATGACCAGCCGCTCGCCCGGCAGCAGCACCGGGCTCAATACCGCGCCATCGTTGCCCTCGCGCAGCCAGGGGTTGTCGAAGGCGCGCAGGAAGATCTCTTCGATCAGTTGCGCGGAGGCCCGGCCACCAGCGCCGTGGGCCATTTCCACCTGGCCATGGCGCAGGTCGAGCGGGCGGACGTAGCCGCGTTTGACGGCAGAGCGGGCGTTCATGTCGCAGGTACCTCGATGTCCTTGTAGCGCCCGTAGGCGTAATGTGCGGCGCAGGCCCCCTCGTTGGAGACCATGCACGAGCCCACCGGGTTTTCCGGGGTGCACACGGTGCCGAACAGGCGGCAATCGACGGGGCGCTTCTGCCCGCGCAGGATGGGGCCGCATTCGCAGGCCTTGTGGTCGCGCACCGAACGATACGCCAGGGCGAAGCGTGCTTCGGCGTCGTGGCGGGCGAAGGCCGGGCGGATGCGCCGGGCGCTCGCGGGCACCTCGCCAAGGCCGCGCCATTCGAAGGTTTCGCGCAGTTCGAAGACCTCCTCCATCAGCGCTTGCATCGGCCGGCTTCCCTGGTCGCTGACGGCACGGATGAACTGGTTCTCCACCTCGGCGCGACCGCTGTTGACCTGCTGCACCAGCATCAGGATGGCCTGCAGCACATCCAGCGGCTCGAAGCCGGCGATCACCACCGGTTTGCGATAGCGGCGGGCAAACGCGCCGTAGGGTGCGGCGCCGATGACCACGCTGACATGCGCCGGGCCGACGAAGCCGTCCAGCGGTACCGCCTGCTCGGCGGGCGTGTCGAGGATATGGGCGATGGCCGGCGGGGTGAGGACGTGGCAGCAGAGCACGCTGAAGTTGTCCAGTCCACGCCGGGCGGCCTCGCGGATCACCAGGGCGGTGGGCGGGGTGGTGGTCTCGAAGCCGACGGCGAAGAACACCACCTCGCGCAGGGGGTTGGCCTCGGCGATCTTCAGGGCGTCCTGGGGCGAGTAGATCATGCGGATGTCCGCGCCCCTGGCCTTGGCCCTGAGCAGGGACAGTCCGTCGGACGCGGGCACGCGCAGGGTGTCGCCGTAGCTGCACAGGATCACGCCCTGTTCCAGGGCCAGGCGGATGGCCAGGTCGATACGCCCGATCGGCAGCACGCAGACCGGGCAGCCGGGGCCGTGGATCATGCGCACGTTGGCCGGTAGCAGGTCGCTGACGCCGTAGCGGGAAATCGCGTGGGTATGCCCGCCGCAGAATTCCATGAAACGGTACTGCCGATCGGCACGGACGGCCTGGTGAATGCGCTGGGCGATCTGTCGGGCCAGTTCGCCGTCACGGTATTCGTCGATGTATTTCATGGCTGCGGCGCCTGGTCGAGTTCGTTGAAGATGGCCAGGGTGCGGCGTGCTTCCTCGGCGTCGATCAGGCCAAGGGCGTAGCCGACGTGGACGATGACGTAGTCACCCAGTTGCACGCCGCTGACCAGGGCCAGGGAGATTTCCTTGCGGATGCCACCGAGGTCGACCAGCGCCTGGTCGTCGTCGCGCAGTTCCACCACGCGAGCGGGAATGGCTAGGCACATGCGGCAAAGTCCTCCACAGGCAGGGCGGCAGGCCGCTGCAGGTCGTGCCAGTGCGCCGCGACCCAGGCCTGGCCCACGGCCAGCCCGGCATCGCCGCAGGACACGCTGCGGGCGTGATACACGCGGTGGCCGTTGGCAAGCAGGTGCCGTTCGAGGTGCTGGCTCAGCAGGCGGTTGGCGAAGCAGCCGCCGCCCAGCAGCACCGGTACGCCACGGTGCTGGCGTGCCACCCAGTCGGCCAGGGCCGCGGCGAGGGCCAGGTGGAACAGGGCTGCGCCTTCGCCGGCGCGGCCCTGATCGGCGAGCTGGAACAGGCGGGTCAACAGCGGCAGCAGGTCGAGGCGACCGTCGCCAGGCAACGACCAGAGGCCGTCGACGACCGGTGCGGCGGCCTGTGCCAGGTACTGGCTCGCGCATTGCTCCAGGGCGATGGCGGCCTCGGCCTCGAAGGCCTGGCGCACGCTGAGGCCAAGAATCCCGGCCGCCACGTCGAACCAGCGGCCGGCGCCGCTGCTGCTCGGGCAATTGAGGCGCCGCGCGAGCATCTGCGCCACCGTGCTGGCCGCGGGGGCTCCCACCAGCGGTGCCAGGCGCGAGCCGATCTCATCGTCGCGGCCAAGCAGGTGCAAGGCCGCCGCCACCAGGCGCCAGGGCTCCCGCGCGGCGACATCGCCACCGGGCAAGGGCAACGGCAACAGCGAACCGAGGCGCTGCCACGCATGGTTCTCGACCCACAGCAACTCGCCGCCCCAGGCCTGGCCGTCGCTGCCCAGGCCGACGCCGTCCAGCGCCAGGCCCAGCACCGGACCGCTCAGCCCGTGCTCGGCCTGCAACGCGGCGATGTGCGCATGGTGATGCTGCACGCCCAGCGCCGGCACGCCGAGCCTGGCCGCGGTGGCGACGGCCAGGTGGGTGCTGTGGAAGTCCGGGTGCAGGTCATGGGCGATGGCCTGGGGCAGGGCTTGCGCTCGGTCCAGCAGCTGTTGCAGCGACGCCTCCAGCGCCAGGCAATTGTCCGCCTCGCCAAGATCGCCGTGCACCGGCGACCACAGCACCTGGTCATGCTGCAGCAGGCAGGCGCTGTTCTTCAGCCAGGCCCCGCAGGCCAGCACCGGCGGCCAGACGGCGGCCCTGGGCAGGGTCTGGGTGCGCAAGGTGCTCATGGCCGCTCACCCTGCAGCCAGTCCAGCCACTGCTGCATGCCGCTGCCATCGCGGGCGCTGAGCTGGATCACGCGCAGCCGCGGATTGACCCGGTGGGCGTATTCCAGGCAACGCTCGACGTCGAAGTCCAGGTACGGCAGCAGGTCGGTCTTGGTCAGGATCATCAGGCCGGCGGCGGCGAACATGTCCGGGTACTTCAGCGGCTTGTCCTCGCCCTCGGTCACCGACAGGATCGCCACCTTGGCCGCTTCGCCCAGGTCCCACAGGGCCGGGCAGACCAGGTTGCCGACGTTCTCGATGAACAGCATGCCGGCGGGGCCACGTGGATTCAGCGGGCGCAAGGTACCGGCGACGCTGCCGGCCGCCGCCGGCGCCAGTGGCGAAACGGCGTGGCCGTGCCCGCGGGCATGCACCGCAGCGTGCAGCGGCAGCCGCGCATAGGCCTCGGCGACCATCCGGGCATCCAGGTGGCAGCCCTTGCCGGTATTGACCTGGATCGCCGCCACGCCGGTGGCGCGGATCCGCTCGGCATCGTTGCTGGTCTGCTGGTCGCCCTCGATCACCGCCAGCGGCAGTTGCGGCTGGCGCTGGCGCAGGGCCTCGAGGGTGGCGCAGAGCAGGGTGGTCTTGCCCGAGCCGGGACTGGACACCAGGTTCAGGGCCAGCACGCCATGGCTGTGGAAGCCCTGGCGGTTGACGGCGGCATGCCGGTCGTTCTCACCGAGCACGTCCTGTTCGAGGCGGATGGTCCGCGACTGGCTGACGCCGGGCAGTGACACGCCGGCGGCACCCAGGCCGTAGTGCAGGTCACCGCCGGCAACGGCGGCCGAGGGGTGGGAATGGCTGTCGGAGCAGCCGCAGACGACGCACATGGGCGTGTTCTCCTGTCAGTGATCCTCGACCTGCAGGTCGAGGATGCGAAGTTCGGTACCGGCATTGGGTTGCAGCCAGAAGCCGCCGCAATGCGGGCAGGGCGCGCCGCGCTGGAGCAGCGGCACGTTGATGGAACAGTCCAGGCACCAGGCCTGGCCGTCCGGTTGTTCGATGTCGATCGCGGCACCGGCCAGCAGGCTGCCGGGGGCCATGGCCTCGAGGGCGAAGCGCAGCGCCTCGACCTCCACTCCGGCAAGCTTGCCGGCCTCCAGGCGCAGGCGGCTGACGCGGACGAACGGGTCCTTGCGCGCGGCGGCTTCGACGGCGGCGAGAATGCCGCCGGCCAGACTGACTTCATGCATGACACAGGGCTCCGGTGGCTGTGGCGGCGAGGTCCAGGTGGTAACCCAGGCAGGGGTCGAACACCGCCAGCAGCAGTTCGGCCCGGCGCCTCGTGCTGCCGTCGAGGGGCAGGTTTTCCAGCGTGCGGGCGAGGATGCCGCGAGGATGCAGATTCCATTCGGTAGGCGCCAGTACCTGGTAGTCGTAGATCCTGCCTTCCTGCAGTCGCACGCGGTGCAGCAGCAGCCCGCGCGCGGTCTCGCACCAGGCGATGGCCTGGCCTTCGCCAAGGCACAGCGCCCCCGCCGCCAGGGGCATGGCATCGGCCTGGCTCAAGGCGACGAAATCCGCCAGGCGCGCGCCCAGGCGCAGCCAGGCGCTGTCGTAGCGCGCCGGCGCAGCCTCTCGCGTGCGGGTCCAGGCCCCGGTCTCTCGGGGCTCGCCCTGCAGGTGCGGGGCACGGTCGAAATCTGCCTGGCTGGCGAGCTGCTGGCCGATGGCCAGGAGCGTCATGCGATCGGCGCTCAGTGCCTGCACCGGCAACTGCAAGCCCTCCGCCAGCTCGCGACACTCGTGCAGCAGGCGGGCGAGGGCATGGCGCCCGCGACTGCTCCAGTCCGCCAGGGCCTGGCGCGGGTCGGCGTGCCAGTGGCCGAGCCAGTCCCGCGCCGAGCCTTCGAACCAGGCATCCAGCGGCATGTCCAGTCCAGGGGGCGACGCCGGCTGTTCGCCGAGCAATCGCGGCCAGTCGAGCAGCAGTACGCGCAGGTGCTCGCGCCGGTTGTCTTCGTGCAGGGCCCGCTGCGCCGTCGCGTCGGGCGTTGCCGTGCCGTGCAGGGCGGCGTGTACCGCCAGTTGCGCAGCGAGGCGATGGGCCCGCCCGCACAGGCTGTAGAGCAACGGCAGGCGCTGTACCGCCGCCGCCGGCAGGTGACCGCGCAACAGCCTGGCGGCCAGGGCTGGCCGGCCCCCGCTCAGGGCCGGGCGTTGTCCGGGGCGTACCTGCAGCGAACCGGTCAGGTGCGACACATTCATCGGCGTCGCTCCAGCAGGCGTCCGAACAGCAGGCTGCGCCGGCCCTGGTCGACCGTTGCGGCGACGGGCGGGCGCCGCAGCAGCGACAGGACATGGGTCGCGGTGTCGCGTGCCGCGTGGGCATCGATGAAGTCGAACATGGGTGAAAACAGCGAGCAGCTCTGGTAATGCCCGAACCCCTCGTCCTCGAAACTGGCGAACGCCAGGCACTCGTCGCCGATCCGGTATTCCCGGGTGCTGCCCACGGCGGGCCGCTCCTGGTCCGCGTCAGGCAGCCACACCAGGTTCATGCACCAGGGCGTGATCAGCACGCCGAGGCAGCCGCTGCAGGCATCCGGTCCGATCGTCTGCCAGGCGAAACCGAGCGTTTCCACCGTCAGTCCGGGATGCAGCAGGGGCAGGCCGCACATGCGCGTCTCGGCGATGTGCTGAAAGCGTCGGGCCAGGGCGGCGGCCTTCAGGCTGGGCTCAGTCATCGAGCACCATGAACTGTTCGGCGGCACCGTCGCAGACCGGACAACGCCAGTGCCCGGGCAAGCGCGAAAACGCGGTACCGGGGGGAATCTGCCAGACCGCGTCGCCCTCGGCCGGGTCGTAGACCCACCAGCAGATCTTGCATTCCAGGCGCGCGTCGTCGGCCAGGCGCTCGGCATCGCCCAGGTAACTGCCTTCGAAGCTCATTGGCCGGCCTCCGCGAACCACTGGATGATGTCGGCGAAGCGCTCCAGGGAGTCGGCCAGGTCTTCCGGCGCGGCCAGCACCACTTCCGGCAGGTCGGTGATCTCCAGGGTGTCGAGGATCAGCGCGTCCTGGGAGTTGAAGTAGCGCACGCGCCAGCAGTTGGCGACCCGGGTGTTGCTGATCCGGCAGTTGCCATAGCCACGCGCCAGGGCCAGCACCGCGCCTTCGCCCAGGCGGTCGTCGAGGAAGGACAGGTCCGCTTCGGACAACGGCAGCAGGGTCAGGTTGATGACATGGGCGGGGCTGCCCGGGCGCCAGTGGCGAGTGCGGTCCTGCACTTCGGTGAGGATCGCCGGGGCGTTCATCACCCCGGCGGGCAGCGGCTGCGCGCTGGCGAAGGCGTCGGCCGAGGTGTCGATGCGCGCGGCATGACAGAGCAGGGCCGGCGCCGGTGCCACTTCGATATGGTCACGACCGGCGCCGAACACGCGCCAGACCCCGGCAAAGATCGACTCCTGAATGCGTACCCCGGCCGGGCCGCCGATCCGCGCACTGACCTCACCTTCACCGAGCAACTGGTCGAGCAGTTGCCGATCGGCCTCGCTGCAGGCGCGCAGGTCGAGGTGCGGCGGCAGGTCGCCGGCCGCGCGCCGCTGCAGGCGCTCGAGAATGCCGTCCAGCGCCTGGCGTGCCCCAGGGGCGGCGTCCAGCGCCTGCGGCTCGGGCAACTGCGGCGCGACATGGGTGGCCATGCCCTGGGGCATGGCGATGTACTCCAGGGCGGCATCGCCTTCCGGCTGCGAGCCAGGACCGATGTCCACCAGGGGGATATGGTTCAGCGGGTCGAAATGCTGCGCGCCGTTCACAGGCAACCTCCGGCGGTGGGTCGGGCGGGTTCGTTGCGCAGCGGGATCAAAGCATTGCTTTGCTGCAGGGCGCTTTCGCCGAGGCGCAGGTAGACGTCCCAGTCGCGCATGCCGTCGATCTGGGCCACATAGCCGCCGTCGCGCAGCCAGATGATGCTTGGCCAGCGGCGCAGGGCGAAGCGCTCGGCCAGCGCCTCTTCGTCGGCACGGCGAGCGACGCCGATGCGGATCCGGCAGCCGTGGCGCAGGGCCAGGGCCTGGCACAGCTCGGGCAGGATCACCGCCACGTCGAGGCATTCGGGGTAGCGAACCGGGTCGCCGCAGAGCAGCAGCAGAGCTTCGCCGGGCTGGCGCAGCCAGGCCTCGACCGAGTCGAGATCGATCCAGCTGGCGGCGAACTGATCGATCAGGCGCTGAATCAGCGGCGGTGCTACGGGGGAATCGTTCATGGAAGTTCCTTGGCAGGGGGCTGGCCGAGCAGGGCGGCCAGGTCCTCGGCGCTCATGGCCGAGGGCAAGGTGAAGGCAGTCTCCTGCGGCGGCGCATCGCCCAGCAGGGCGGCGTCGAGCAGGGTCAGGGTGGCGTCGATTTCCGCGGCGCGCTCGGCGCTCAGGCGCTCCCGTGCGGCGCCGAGAAAGGCCAGCAACCAGTCGCCGACGGCACAGTCGCCGACCAGCGCGGTGTCGATCCAGCGCCGCTGGCCATGACGGTCGACGCCGAGGGCGGCACCGGGACGCAGCTCGGTTACCTGTACAGGCAGGCCGATGCACATGTCAGCCGCGCCGCGCGAGAATGCGGGCGTCGCCGACCCGGCAGGCCTGGTCCTCGCTGGGGCGCTCGCCTTCGTAGCGCTGCAGGTCGAGGTGCAGCAGGGTCACCGCTTCGTCGTCGCTCAGGGCGTCGATGCGTGGACGCGGTGCCGCGCCCCAGTCCCGCAGCACCTCGAGGGCCGCCTCCAGGGTCAGTTCCAGGGCCTCCTTGACGCAGGGCCGCAGGCTGCCGCCATAGTCGTCCATGCGCTCGGGCTGGCACCCCATGAGCAGCACCTTCTGCGGATAGTGGCCGGTGAGCCGGGCCAGCATCAGCACCTCCTGGAAGCCGGTCTGGTGCAGGCTCAGCTTCTTCACGCCGAGAAAGCGCGGTACCTCGTCGTCGGCGACGAACTTCAGGGTGCCGGGGGCCATGTCGTAGTCCACGGCGTCGAAGATCAGTAGGTAGTCGGCCTGCTGCACGTGCTGGATCAGGTACAGGCCCTGGGTGCCACCGTCGATCAGGGTGACGTTGGCGGCGAATTCATAGCGCTGTTGCAGGGCCTCGACGCAGCGCACGCCGAAGCCTTCGTCGGCCCACAGCAGGTTGCCGATGCCGAGCACGGTGATGCGCGGCGCAGGAGTGGTCTCGCTCATTTCCTGAAGCTCTTGTAGCCGGAGAGAATGCCGCCGATCAGGTTCAGGCGACCGCAGATTTCCTCGCGCAGGGCGGCGTACACGTGGAGCATGATGAACAGGATCATCAGCCACATGCCCAGGCGATGGAGGACGTGGACGTTGTTCGACTGGCCCAGCAGCGGCAGGGCCCAGCCGAACAGGCGTTCCTGCCACGAGCCCATCTGCGCCCCTTCGCCGTACAGGGCGAAGCCGGTGACCAGCATGAACAGCGAGGTCAGCATGAACACCAGGACCATGGCCAGGCGCGACAGCGGGTTATGCCCGAACACCGGTGCCGGCGCCGGTCCGATGAACAGGTAGTAGCGCAGCCAGGCGCCGAAATCGCGCCAGTACGCCTTGCTGCCCAGGGGCAGCCAGAACAGCTCGCGGGCGTGCTGGTTGCCGACCAGGGCCCAGTAGGCGCGGCCGACCATGCCGATGGCGAAGAGGTACGCCGCGGCGAAGTGGGCGAAGCGCACATAGCCCATCAGGAAGCTGGCGCTGGCCTCGCCGGGCTGGCTGGGCGGCGGCTCGCCGATGAAGTAGCCGGTGACCGCCAGCACCACGATGCAGGCGGCGTTGATCCAGTGCCACAGGCGCACGGGCGCCTCGTAGACGTATTCGGCGTCCCCGTCGAGCGGGGCGTGATGCTCTGACATGTCGTCACCTCGAAGGCGCCGGGCGTACGCTCGCCCGGCGGTTGGCCAAGGGCCCGTTCAGCGCACGGTGACCGTGCTCAGTTCGGCGCCATCCTCGCTCATCACGTGGGTGGCGCAGGCCATGCAGGGGTCGAAGGAGTGCAGGGTACGGAGGATTTCCACCGGCTGGTCGGCGACCGCCACCGGGGTGTTCATCAGGGCCGCCTCGAAGGCGCCGATCTGGCCCTTGCTGTCCCGCGGGCTGCCGTTCCAGGTACTCGGTACCACGCACTGGTAGTTCTCGATGCGCCCGTCCTTGATGCGGATCCAGTGGCCCAGGGCACCGCGCGGCGCGGCGACGCTGCCCACGCCCTTGGCCTCGGCCGGCCAGGTGCTGGGGTCCCATTTGTCGACATTGGCGGTGGTCCGGTCGCCATTGCGAATATTGCCCATCAGCTCGTGCCAGTCGTCGAGCATCATCTCGGCGCAATACTCCGCTTCCAGGGCGCGGGTCAGGGTGCGGCCGATGGTGCTTGGCAGCAACTGCCTGGCGCTGTAGTCGGTGACCTTCAGGCCGAGGGCCCTGGGCAGGTCGTGGTTGACCGCCTGCAGCGAGCTTTCCAGCTGTTCCTTGACCCGCTGGCAATGAGGATTGCCCTTGAGCGCGTGGGCGTAGCCGAGGATGTAGCGGGCCAATGGGCCGACCTCCATGGCGTGCCCGCGCCAGCGCGGCGACTTGACCCAGGAATACTTGGCGCTCTCGTCGACTTCCTCGATGGCGGTGCGGCTGCCCTTGGTCCTGGCCCCCAGCTCGTAGTGGGGATCGGTGATGCCGTCCCAGGGGTGCAGGCCCTTGTCGTTGTCCGGGTACTGGTACCAGGAATGGGTGACGAACTCCTGCACCTGCTCGGGGTCGCGCACGTCCACCGGATGGATCTCGTCCCAGTTGCCCGCGAGGATGGCACCGCCCGGCAACTGGTTGGTGCTGTCGTCGTAGTTGACCTTGGCATAGGTGCCGTAGTCCATGACGTTGGTCGCGGCCAGGCCACCGCCGTGCAGCCAGCCCTTGTCCTTGTACAGGGTGCCGATGGCCAGGACATCGGGGACGTAGACGTTGCGGCAGAACTCCAGCGCCTCGTCGATCCTGGCCCGGACGAAGTTGAGGCGCTCCATGTTCAGCGGCGCGCCGGCGGCCAGGTCGCCGTCGATGTTGATCGCGCAGGGCACGCCGCCGACCAGGTAGTTGGGGTGCGGGTTCTTGCCGCCGAAGATGGTGTGGATCTTCACCCATTCCTTCTGCAGGTCGAGGGCCTCGAGGTAGTGGGTCACCGCCATCAGGTTGGCTTCCGGTGGCAACTGGTAGGCCGGGTTGCCCCAGTAGCCGTTCATGAACGGGCCGAGCTGACCGCTTTCGACGAACTTCTTCAGGCGGTTCTGTACATCGCGGAAATAACCCGGCGAGGATTTCGGATGGGCCGGCGAGACCATCTGCTGCAGGGCCGAAGTCGCCTTGGGGTCGGCCTTGAGCGCCGAGACCACGTCGACCCAGTCCAGCGCGTGCAGATGGTAGAAGTGCACGGCGTGGTCGTGCACCTGCAGGGTCTTGGCCATCATCTCGCGGATCAGGTGGGCATTGGGCGGAATGCGGATGTCCAGCGCGTCCTCGACGGCGCGCACCGAGGCCAGCGCATGGCAGCCGGTGCACACGCCGCAGATGCGTTCGACGAAGGCCCAGGCATCGCGTGGGTCGCGGCCCTTGAGAATGACCTCGAGACCGCGCCACATGGTCCCGGTGGACACGGCGTTGCGGATCACGTTGTTGGCATCGAGGTTGACCTCGACACGCATGTGGCCCTCGATGCGGGTGACGGGGTCGACGACGATGCGCCGGCCGCTGTTGTCCAGGTCGAAGCCCTGGGTGGAGTAGTTGCTCATCGATCAGGTTCCCTGTACTGCTCAGGCGTCGTGCGCGGAGGTCTGCTTGGCGGTGCCGGCGCGCTTGAGCGCGGTGACCGCGGCATGGGCGGCGATGGCCGCGCCCACGGTGCCGGCGGCGGTCAGGCCGATCTGGTCGGCGGTGGCTTCCACGCCGAAGGCGTTGATGCCGCTCTGGTGCTGGTAGAACGAGCCCTTGTCCCAGAAGCCTTCCTCGGAACAGCCGATGCAGCCGTGGCCGGACTGGATCGGGAAGCTGGTGCCGCCGTTCCAGCGCACGGTGGAGCAGGCGTTGTAGGTGGTCGGGCCCTTGCAGCCGACCTTGTACAGGCAGTAGCCCTTGCGTGCGGCGTCGTCGTCCCAGGCCTCGACGAACTGGCCGGCGTCGAAATGCGGGCGGCGGTAGCACTTGTCGTGGATGCGCTGGCTGTAGAACATCTTCGGCCGGCCCTGGCGGTCCAGCTCGGGGATCCGGTCGAAGGTCAGCATGTAGGTGATCACCCCGGTCATCACTTCGGCGATCGGCGGGCAGCCGGGCACCTTGATGATCGGTTTGTCGGTGATCACCTTGTGGATCGGCACCGCCTGGGTCGGGTTGGGCTTGGCCGCCTGGACGCAGCCCCAACTGGCGCAGGAGCCCCAGGAGATGATGGCCTTGGCATCGCGGGAGACGCGCTTGAGCTGTTCGATGAACGGCTTGCCGCCGATGATGCAGCTCATGCCGTCCTGGTTCAGTGGCGGGTTGCCTTCGACGGCGAGGATGTAGTTGCCCTTGTAGCGGGTCATCACCTCCTCGAGGATCGCCTCGGCCTGGTGGCCGGCGGATGCCATCAGGGTATCGTCGTAGTCCAGGGAGATCATCGACAGGACCACGTCCTTGGCCAGCGGGTGCGCGGAGCGGATGAACGACTCCGAGCAGCAGGTGCATTCCAGCCCGTGCAGCCACAGCACCGGCGTGCGCGGCTTGTTCTCCATGGCCCAAGCGATTTGCGGCATGAAGGCCGGGCCCAGGCCCAGCGACGTTGCGGTCAGCGAACAGAACTTGACGAAGCTGCGCCGCGAGATGCCTTGTCGGCGCATCACGTCATAGAAGGTTTCGATCAATTGGTTTTCCTCGGCCAGGCAGTCGTTTTTGCTTTTGATTGGCGCGAGGGTCATTACAAGACCTGTGCCATTCGGTCGCAGGCGTGTTTTCGACCCTGGTCTAGACTCGCCGGCCCGCGTTTGCGGGACTTTGCCCCGGCACGCGATGGCCGGGGCAGGACCGGGATGGAAACGGGGTTTGCGCTTTCGCGGCGGAAGTGGAAGCGTCGTGATCAGGCGGGCGTCAGGTCCAGGCGGTCATAGCCCTTGTAGCGGTAGAAGGCCCAGGACGCTGCCCAGGTGGCGACGAACAGGCCGACGATCAGGTAGCCGAGCAGGCCGAAGTGCTCGTTGACCCGGGCCACGAAGTCCCAGGCCGCACCCTCCAGGCCGAGTTGTTCGGCAACCAGGTTCGACGCCTCCATGCTGCCCACCAGCAGGGCGACGAGGATCGAAGCCGAGGTGATGGTCATGTTGTAGTAGAGCTTGCGCGCCGGACGCACCTCGGCCCAGCGGTAGGCGCCGGTCATCAGCACGCTGTCGGCGCTGTCGACCAGGGCCATGCCGGCGGTGAACAGGGCCGGGAAGACCATGATCGAGAGCATCGGCAGGTGCTGTACCGCCTGGCTCGCAGCGATCCCCAGCAGGCCGATCTCGGTGGCCGTGTCGAAACCCAGCCCGAACAGCAAGCCCAGCGGATACAGGTGCCAGCTGCGGCGTACCAGGCGGAACAGCGGGCGGGCGAGGCGCGCGATGGGGCCACTGCCGGCGAGCATGCCCTGCAGTTCGGTCGCGCCGATGCGCTCGCCCTGGCGTACCCGGCGGAAGGCGCGATGGACCGAGCGCAGGATGACCAGATTGATCAGCGCCACCAGCAACAGGAAGCCCGCCGACACCGAGGTGCCGATCACCGCGCCGACGCCGTGGAAGGCCTCCAGTTCGTCCTGCAGGCTGGCGGCGCTGAGGGCGATGAGGGCCGAGGCGACGATCACCACGCTGCTGTGGCCGAGGGAGAAGAACAGGCCGACGCTGGCGGTGGGCTGGCCTTCCTGGATGAGCTTGCGGGTCGCGTTGTCGATGGCGGCGATATGGTCGGCATCCACGGCGTGGCGCAGGCCGAAGCTATAGGCGAGGACGGCGGTACCGAGCAGCAGCGGGTAGTCGCGAAAAGCGACCAGGGCCCAGAACCAGGCCAGGCAGTTGACCGTGATCAGGCCGATGAACAGGGTGGCGACGGGTGAGGGACGGGGCATGCGGACTCCGGGGGCAGGGCACTGTATGAGGAATTTAAAAATCGTCATACAAGGGTTGTGCCAGCGTCCGCCAGGCCCTGGCCAGCCCGGCAGCCGCACCCGCGGCTGGAAAGCGGGTTTGCAGTGCGCGCGGCAAAGTGCAAACCCTCAATCCAGCGTTGGCAGGCGCAGCCTGAACACCGCGCCGCCTGCGGCATGATTGGCGGCCTGCAACGTACCGCCAGCCCGCTCGACGATGCCGTAGCTGATCGACAGGCCCAGGCCGGTTCCTTGCCCCACCGGCTTGGTGCTGAAGAAGGGTTCGAATACCTGTGCCAGGTGTTCCTCGGCGATGCCCGGCCCGTTATCGCGCAGGGACAGGCAGGCCCAGCCGGGCTCCATGCTCAGTTCCAGCCAGATCGTGGGGGGCGCGCCGGCCGCGTCGTAGGCGTTCTGCATCAGGTTCATCAACACCTGCAGCAACTGCCCGCCGTTGGCATGGACCCGCGCGTCCGCACCGGGCTGCCAGTGCACCTGCAGGTCCGGCGCGGTTCCCCGGGTGATCCAGTGGATGGCCCGTTCCACCAGTTCGTTCAGCGAGACCTCGCCCGGCTGCCCGCGATCCACGGCCGAGAAGCGTTTCAGCGCGCTCACGATATCGGCGGTGCGCTGCGCGCCCTCCAGGGTGCCGTCGATCAACGACGGCAGGTCGGCCAGCAGCGGGTCGATGCGCAGTTGCCTGCGCAGGGTCTCGCGCTCCTCCAGCGGTGCGTCGCGATGCACTGCCTGGAGATAGTCCTGCAGGCGCCGGCCATAACCGCCAAGGACATGGGCATTGGCCAGGACGAAGCTGATCGGGTTGTTCAGCTCATGGGCCACGCCTGCCACCAGCCGGCCGAGGGCCGCCATCTTCTCGGCGTGCAGCAACTGCTGCTGGGTGCGCTTGAGGGCTTCGTGGGCTTCGTGCAATTGCCGGTAGGCATGCTTCAGCTCGCCCAGTGGCCGCCCGACCAGCACGTGGCCGAGGCAACGGCCATGCACGCCACTGCGCACCGTGCAACTGAGGTCCACTGGCAGCAGCGCGCCCCCGGCACCCCGGAAGTTCACCTCCAGGTTGGCGCTGGCATTGACCTGGCGCAGGCCGCCGAGCACCTTGCGCAACTGGTCGACGCTGGCCTCGTCGCCCAGCAGCTCATACACCGGACTGCCCAGCAGGCGCTGTTCGTCGCTGCCGACCATCTCCCGCAGGGAATGGTTGGACTCTTCGATCAGCCCCTGCGGGTCGCAGGCCAGGAGGATATCGGACATGGCCCCGAGCAGCCCGGTGATGAACTGCTGCGACTGCTCCAGTTCGGCATTCTTCTGTTCCAGCTCGATCTCGTCCTGGACCAGTTGCGAGTAGACCTCGTCCATCTTGCCGATGACTTCCAGCCAGGCGTCCTCGTCGACATGCGGCGGTGGGGGCTTGCGTGCCATGCCGGGTCAGCTCGTCGGGTGCAGGTGGGCGTGACCGTGCGCGCTGTCGCTCGTCTCCACCGCGATCAGGTTGAGCTGGCCATGGCGTACGCCGCGTTCCGCGCTCAAGCGTTCGGCGAAGGCCCGCACGCGCTGCACGGGGCCCTTGAGCATCAGGCTTTCCAGGCAATGGTCATGGTCCAGGTGCACGTGCTGGCTGGCGATGGTCAGGTCATGGTGATCGTGCTGCAGGGTCATGACCCGTTCGGCCAGGGTTCGCGCATGATGGTCGTAGACGAAGCTCAGGTTGGCCACGCAGTGCAGTGACTCGGCGTGTTCGCGCAGGCGGGTTTGCTCGATGTGCCGGCGCAGGATGTCGCGCAGGGCCTCGGAACGGTTGCTGTAGCCTTGGGCGTGGATCAACCGGTCCAGGTCTGCGGCGAGGCCGTCGTCGAGGGAAATGGTCAGGCGTTGCATGCTTTTCTCCGGTTCAGTGGACGGTGCAGACCATGCACGGGTCGAACGAACGCACGATGTGCTGCACGGCCACCGGCGTGGTCTCGCCGGGCCTCACCGGTGCACCTTCGAGGGCTCGCTCCAGGGCACCGGGCACGCCCTGGGCGTCGCGCGGCGAGAAGTTCCAGGTGGTCGGCGCGATGATCTGGTAGCTGGCGATCTTGCCCTGTTCGACCCGCAGCCAATGCCCGAGTGCACCGCGGGCGGCCTCGGTGAGACCGGCGGCATTGCCCTCGTCGGGTAGCTCGCAGGCGCTGTAGAACGGCTCGCCAGGGCGCAACTGGAGCAGCCAGGCTTCCATCATCGGCACCACCCGGGCCAGTTCCACCAGTCGCGCCAGCACACGCGTATAGACGCTGCCGCCACAGCGTGCGACAGCGTCACGCAGCAACGGCTGGTGGCCGATCAACTGGCGGGCGAGGGCACCGGTCTCCAGGACCCGGCCGCCCAGGCGCGGGGCCTTGTTCCAGGTGTAGGCATCCGCCTTGTCCGGATTCGGTTCGGTGATGCCCAGGGCTGGATGCCGCGGCCCACCCTGGTCGTCGAGCCAGGCACGGCTGGCATCCTCGCGAATGCTGTCCAGGTCCAGTGGCAGCAGTTGGGCTGACGAGGCCTCCCAGAGACCGCGGGGGAAGGCCAGCGAACCGTCTTCCTGCGGATAGGCACCATAGGACAGGTACAACCCCGGCCCCTGGCCGAGGTGTTCCAGCCCGACGTCCTGGACGATGCGCAGGAAATGACGCAGGTCACCCTGTTCCGGCGCTTCGGCATACCAGGCCCAGAGCTCATCCTCGCAGGTCATCGCGGCGATGCGGGGCAGCGGGGCCGCGAACAGCTCGCTTTCGAGAAACTGGCGGAACTCGCGGACCCGGGCCAGCAGGCGCAGACGTTCGGCCGGATCGATGGCCCGGGTCGAGCCGCCCGGATGCACCGATCCGGTATGCGGCCACTTGCCGCCGAGGGTGCCGATCAGGTCCAGCCAGCGCTTGCGTGCCGCCAGGGCCACGCGCTGCTGACGGCCGCCATGGGGGGTATAGCGGGCCACGGCGTCGGCATGCCAGGGCCGTTCGGCATACAGCGGGCGGACGAAGTCCGGCATGAAGAACAGGTAGAAGTGACTCAGGTGATCGGCCAGGTTTTCCGTCGCGGCCATCAGGTTGGTCGCGACCAGCCCGTTGTGCGGCGCTTGCACACCGGCCAGCGCGGCCAGTGCCCGGGCGGCGGCCACCGATTGCGATACCGAGCAGATGCCGCACACGCGCGGGGCATAGACCAGTGCGTCGAGCGGTGGATGGTCGCGCAGGATCTGTTCGAAGCCGCGGTACATGGTGGCGTTGACCTGGGCGCTGCGCACCCGGCCTGCGTCGATGTCCAGCTGCACTTCGAGATCGCCTTCGACCCGGTTGAACGGGCCGACCAGCAGACGGGTCATGGGGCGCTCCTCAACGGCGTGTCGGCCGGATGGCGGGGGCGATCAGCGGGTGGTCCGCCGTGGCGTTGCGACGGACCCGTTCGGGTGTCGCCGACTTGGACAACGCCGCCAGGGCGACGAACCAGGCCTTGGGCATGTCCGTGGGCAGGCCGATGGGAATGCCGGCGCGCTTGGGGGTCAGGTGGAAGCCGTGGCCCGGCTCCTCGAAGCCGGGGGCCGTGCAATTGATGCAGGCGTAGCCGCCGCGGGTGCAGGAGCCTTCGCCGTTCCACAGGCGGTTGTTGCAGTCGCCGTGGGCCTGGGTGCCCTTGCAGCCGAGGTTTTCCATCATGCAGCCGATATCCGATGGCGTGACTGCACTGGCCTTGTACTCGTAGAACTCGTTGCGTGTGCAACCGTGGTGGACCAACTGGTCGGCGTAGAAGCGCGGGCGGCCCAGGGCGTCCAGGTCCTGTTCGGTGAACAGCCCTGCAGCCAGCGCCATCAAGGTTTCGCTGACCCAGCCAGGATGGGTCGGGCAACCGGCGACGTTGATCACCGGCAGCCCCTTGAGCGAGCGGTAGTCGCTGCCCAGCAGGCCGCCGCGACGCTCCCCGTCGTACTGCAGGCCACAGGCATCGGTGGGGTTGTTGCCGGCTGCGGTGATACCGCCGTAGGCGGCACAGGTACCGATGCCCAGGGTGTAGTCGGCCACGGCGGCCAGGCGCCGTACCCAGTCGATCATCGCCACGCCGGTACCTGCCAGCACGTGGAAGCGCCCGGTGCCGTTGGGGCCGCGCAGCAACGCGCCTTCGATGCACAGGGCATCGAGGTGGGTACGCCCGTCGAGGCAGTCGTCGAGGATCTCCAGCACCTCGCTGCCGCTTTCCAGCGACAGCGAGGGGTGCCACAGTAATTCGATCCCGGCGCCCCGCCAGAGACCGGCGAAATCCTGGGTGTCGGCGCACAGCAGCGACATGTTGCAGCCACCGCAGCCACCGGATTGCAGCCAGAGCACGCGAAACGGCCGGGTCATGGCGCTTCCTCCAGGCCAAAGCGCCGGAGCTTCTGGCGCAGGCCGACCCGCGACAGGCCCAGCTCGTGAGCGGTGTGGGTCTTGTTCCAGCGATGGCGCAGCAGAGCTTCCTTGAGCAGGGTCGCCTCGATGGCGTCGAGCTGCTCCTGCAGCGTGCCGGCCGGAGCGGCCCTGGCCGGCCGGTCCGCGAGGGCCGCCGGTGCCTGCCCCTGCAGGACTTTCCTGGAAAAGCTGCGCGCGCAGACCTCGGGCCCGTCCGAGAGCGCGGCGGCCCGATAGATCTCGTTGCGCAACTCGCGGATGTTGCCTGGCCACGGGTAGCCGATCAGGCTGCCGAGGGCATCGCTGGCGAAGCTCAGGTGGGGCAGGTCGAGTTCCTGGCGGGCATCGGCGAGCAGCTTGCTGGCGATGGCGAGCAGATCGCCGCTGCGCTCGCGTAGCGGCGGCAGGGCCAGGGACACGCCGGCCAGGCGGTAGTACAGGTCGCTGCGGAAGCGTCCGGCCTGGACCTCGGCCTCGAGGTCGCGGTGAGTGGCGGCGACGATGCGCACATCCACCCGCACGGCGCTCGTCGCCCCCACCGGACGCAGTTCGCCTTCCTGCAGGACGCGCAGCAACTTGACCTGGAACGCCGGCGAGGTATCGCCGATCTCGTCGAGAAACAGGGTGCCGCCATGGGCCCGCTGGATCAGCCCGACGTGGTCCTGATGGGCGCCGGTGAAGGCACCGCGCTTGTGCCCGAAGAGCTCGGACTCCAGCAAGGTATCCGGCAGCGCTGCACAGTTCTCCATGATGAAGGCGTTGCCGGCGCGCGGGCTGGCGTAGTGGATGGCGCGGGCCAGCAGTTCCTTGCCGGTGCCGGACTCGCCCAGCAGCAATACCGACAGGTCGAAGCGCGCGACCCGCGCCGCCAGTTCGCATAGCGCATCCAGCGGGCTGCCCGGGGCACGCACGATGCGTGCGAAATCGAAGGCGTCGCGCACCTTGTCCAGGGCCTGCTGGTTGCGCCGGCGCAGCACCGGGTTGGCGGTGCGCAGCTCGACGTCGAGACGCTGCATATGGTTGTGCAGGACATGGCTTTGCGCAGCGTTGCGCACCGTGTCGAGCAGGTGGTCGGGCAGCCAGGGCTTGAGCAGGTACTGGTAGATGCCGGCCTGGTTGACGCCGGCGATGATGTCCTCGGCGTCGGTATAGCCGGACAGCACGATGCGCACGGCGTCCGGCCAGCGCTCGCGGGCCTCCTTGAGAAACTCGATGCCCTGCATGCCGGGCATGCGCTGGTCGCAGAGGATCACCGTGACCGGATGGCGTTCGAGGAGATCGCGGGCCTGCTCGGCGGAGCCGGCCAGCAGGACCTGGAACTCGTCGGCGAGCACCCGTGACAAGGCCTCGCGGGAGCGCAGTTCGTCGTCCACCACCAGGACGGTGCGGACGCTGGAGTCAAAGCTTTCGTGAGAGGACATGGAAGCCGCTTTCAGGTGTCAGGAGGCGCGGAGCCCGAGATGGCGGAATGATGACATCTGCGGCAGGACACAGGAAGGGACGGCCCGGGATTTCGCGTTCAGGCCGGTCGGGCGAGGATCACTCCGGTTTCACCGGCAGCGGCTCCCGGGGCAGCCCGTTGCTCAGCTCCCAGGTCTCCAGGACCCGGGCATATTCGAAGGCGTGGCGCGGATCGGCCTGGACCCAGCGCGCGAAGGCTTCGCGCTCGGCGCGGGTACAGGCGCTTTCCTGCAGGCGCAGGCACCATTCGGCCGCCTGGGTAAGGATTTCATCGCATAGCGGGTAGGGGAAACAGGGCTTCATCGGCGGCATCCTGCAAGGTCGAACCGCCACGGTAGGCAAGCGAATGGCAAAAAAACGTCAAAAAAAGGTGAGATTTCAGCACTGGGGCCTTCACCCGGCGTCGAGCAGGTGGGTGACGATCGCGCTGAGCGCATCGGCCACCGACAGGCGCGCGGTATCGAGGGTGAAGGGTGGCTCGCTCCATGGCTCGAATTCGTGACGCAGCACCGCCGGCCAGTCCGGCGGGGTCAGCCCGGGGATATCGCCCTGGCGCGCTTCGACGCGGCGCCGGTGTTCGGCGACATCCGAGCACAGCACCTGGATGTCGACCAACGCCGCGCCGGCCTCCCTGGCCATCGCGGCCCAGGCCCTGCGGCTTTCCGCCACCGGGTTGACGCAGTCGACGATGACGTCGCGGCCCAGGTCCAGGTTGGCCCGGGCGATGCCGCCGGCCACCCGGTAACCGCTCGAGCCGACATCGTCGCGCAGCACGCCGGCCTCGCGAATCGCCTGCTCGATGCTGTCGATCCGCAGGTAGACGGCGCCGATGCAGGTGGCCAGTTCCCTGGACAGGGTGGTCTTGCCCGTGCCGGGCAGGCCGCTGAAGACGATCAGCAGTGTCGATGCCTGGTTTTTCAAAGCGCGTGCCCCCTGAACTGATGCTCCCTGGAAAACCACCGGTTGAACGTCAGCAGCACCGCGCACACCGTGCCCAGGGCCGATGACGCGGCGATCAGGAACATGATCACGATCTGGTAGCGCACCGCTTCCGCCGGGCTCTGCCCGGCGAGGATCTGCCCGGTCATCATCCCCGGCAGGCTGACGATGCCCACCACCGACATCTGGTTCAGGGTCGGCATCATTCCCGCCCGTACCGCCTGCGCCGCCGCGCCCCGTGCGGCTTCCCAGCGCGTGCCGCCGAGGGCCAGGATCATCTCCACCACGCCGCGCTGGGACTTCAGTTCCCGCGCCATGCGCTCGATGCCCAGCGACACGGCGGTCAGGGTATTGCCCAGGATCATGCCGAGGATCGGGATGGCGTACTGCGGCTCGTACCACGGCCGCACCCGCAGCACGGCGAACAGGCCGATGGCGGTGACCAGCCAGGAACTCAGCCAGACCGAGATCACGCTGTCGGTCAGCAGGCCGCGATGGCGCGTCTGGCGCCGTCCGCTGGCGGAGACGCCGGCGATCAGGGTCATCCCGCACATCAGCGGCAGGACCACGTACCAATGGGCGAACTGGAACACCCAGCCCAGCACGTAGCCGATAGCCAGCAACTGCACCACGGTACGTATGCCTGCCAGCAGCAACTGGCGTTCCAGCTGCAGCTTCAGCAGCAGCGAGAGCACGCCGTTGATCAGGATCAGCGCGGCGGCAATCGCCAGGTCCGTCGCGGAAAGGCTCTGGTAGTTCATGGCTGCAGCACACCTCGCTCCATGTTCAGTTGCCGGTCGCACATGCGCCGGGCTTGCCCGTGGTCGTGGGTCACCCACAGGCAGGCCCGGGTGTCCGGGGACGCTTCGAACCAGTCCGTCACCAACTGCTCGACCGCCGCGGCCGATTGCGGGTCCAGCGCCGCGGTGGGCTCGTCCAGCAGCATCACCTGCGGTGCCAGTTGCACTACCCGCACCAGGGCGACGATCTGCGCCTCGCCGCCGGACAGCTCGGTCGCCGACTTGTCGAGGAAGCTCGCCGGCTTGCCGGCCCGGGCCAGCAGGTCGGTCGCTGCCTGCAGGTCGAAGTGGCGCTGGCGATGGCTGGCCAGGGTGAAGGGCAGGCGCAGGTTGTCCAGCACCGTGCCGTCCACCAGCGCCGGACGCTGTGCCAGGTAGCAGACCGCGGCGCGGAACGGCGGCAGGCCTTGTGCGTCAAGCGGCTGGTCGTGCCAGCGCAACGTGCCGCCGCTCGGCGCGTCGAGCAGCGCCAGGCTGCGCAGGAACACGCTCTTGCCCGAGCCCGAGGCGCCGATGAGCGCCACCCGCTCGCCGGCCCGCAGGATGAAATCCGTGGGCGCGAGCAGGACCTGCTGCTGCGCGTCGCTGCGGGCCAGGGCCCGGGCTTCGAGCAGGGGCGCAGTGGCCGGCGGGGGCGGGGCGGTTGACGACACGGAAGCTCCTTGAAGTGGATGCGACAGGCCGGGCAGTCTGTCAGAGCCGGGTCGCTGCGGCCAGTTCGGCACGCCTCAGGCTCATCTAAGTTTTCCCCGATAACGTCTCCTCCGTCAGCGCAACAAGCCCGAGGAGGCGCATTCGATGAACACACCCAGCAGAGTCTGGCTCAACAAAGTCCCGGAAGTGACCTTGTCCTTCTGGATCATCAAGATCCTGTCCACCACGGTCGGCGAGACCGTCGCCGATTTTCTCGCCGTCGATGTCGGCTGGGGGCTGGGCATCACCAGCGTGGTCATGGCCGTGCTGCTCGGCGCCGCCCTGAGCCTGCAACTGCGCAACCGTTCCTGCCAGCCCTGGATCTACTGGCTGAGCGTGGTGCTGGTGAGCATTCTCGGCACGCAGATCACCGACATCCTCACCGATGTCCTCGACATCAGCCTGTACGCCAGCACCGCCGCGTTCTCGCTGCTGCTGATCGGCAACTTCGCGGCCTGGTACGCGGTGGAGCGCAGCCTGTCGATTCGCCAGATCGTCACCCCGCGCCGCGAGTGGTTCTACTGGACCACGGTGCTCTGCACCTTCGCCCTCGGTACCGCCGGCGGCGACCTGGCCACCGAGGCCCTGGGCCTGGGCTTCGGCATCGGCTCGCTGATCTTCGCCGCGCTGATCGTGGTCTGCCTGCTGGCCTGGGTGCTGGGCGGCAACAGCGTGCTGGTGTTCTGGCTGGCCTACATCCTCAGCCGGCCACTGGGGGCATCCCTCGGCGACCTGCTGACCCAGTCCCATGAATACGGTGGCCTGGGCATGGGCGCGACCTGGACCAGTGCCATCTTCCTCTGCGTGATCTTCATCCTGGTCGTGGTCGCCCAGCTCGGCAGCGCCCAGAGCAAAACCCTTCATCCCCTGAAATCGAGGTAACCCCCATGTCGATCAAACCTGGCTTCTCCACCGTCCTGGCCATGGCCTGCCTGGCTGCCGTGCTCGCTGCCGCCCAGGGCTGCTCACAGGGCAACGAGCCGGCGCCGTCGGCTTCGGCGGCGCATGCGCCGAGCAAACTGGGCAACCTGGCACCGTTTCGCAGCATCACCGAGGACGTCGCGGCCAAGGTCGAGGCACAGGACCTGGCCGGTGCCAAGACCCGCATCCGTGACCTGGAAAAGACCTGGGACGACGCCGAAGCCGGCATCAAGCCGCGTGCCGCCGCTGACTGGCACCGCCTCGACAAGGGCATCGACCGCGCGCTGGACGCGTTGCGCGCCAAACAGCCACAACAGGCCGAGTGCAAGGCGGCGCTGGACGATCTGCTGAAGACCTTCGACGCCCTGCAGGGCTGATCGCTTCCGGCGTGGCGTCGGGCAGGCTATCGTTCTGCCCGATGTCTTGCCGCTACAGGGGTAGCTGATGCGCATATTGCTGGTGGAAGACGACGCGATGATCGCCGAGGCGCTGCAGTCCGCACTGCAGGCTGCCGGCTACGCGGTGGACCGGGTGGCCGACGGCCTGATCGCGGAAAGCGCCTTGCGCAGCCAGCACTACGACCAGGTGCTGCTCGACCTCGGCCTGCCCGGGCAGGATGGCCTGCAACTGCTGCAACGCCTGCGGGCGGCGGACAACCCGGTCCCGCTGCTGATCATCACCGCCCGTCCGGGGCTGGACGACCGCGTGGCCGGCCTCGACGGCGGGGCCGACGACTTCCTGCAGAAGCCCTTCGAGATGGCCGAACTGCTGGCTCGGATGCGCGCGGTGCAGCGGCGCAAGGGCGGCCGCGCGGCGCCGGAACTGGGCAACGGCAGCCTGAGCCTGGACCCGGCGAGCAAGTGCGCGCGGGTGCAGGACCTGTCGCCGGTGCAACTGTCCAACCGCGAGTTCGCCCTGTTGCAGGCGTTGCTCCTGCGTCCCGGGGCGATCCTTTCGCGCAGCGAACTGGAGGATCGCCTGTATGGCTGGGGCAACGAAGTCGAGAGCAATGCCGTGGAGTTTCTGATCCACGCCCTGCGGCGCAAGCTGGGCAAGGACGTCATCCGCAATGTCAGGGGGCTGGGATGGATGGTTTCAAAAGGCGACTGAACGCGTCCCTGCAACTGCGCCTGTCCCTGGCCCTGTCGCTGGCGATCCTGCTGGTGGCGGTGATGACCGGCCTGTTCACCTATCGCTCGGCGTATGACGAAGCGCTCGACTTCCAGGACAACGGCCTGCGCCAGGTCGCCGAGCTGGTCGCCCGGCAGCACATGAGCTTCGCCTATCCCGCCGCTGGCGAGCTGGACGGCGTGTCCGAGGACGACGAGGAAACCCGCATCGTCATCCAGTTCCTCGCCGACGGCGCCAAGGCGCCGCAGGGTGACGACAGCCGCTTGCCGCTGCCGATTCCTGGCGACATCGCCAGCGGCCTGTCCACCGTGCAGGTGGGCGACGAGCCGTTTCGCGTGCTGGTGGCCAGCGATGCGCGTGGACAACGCTTCGTCGTCGCCCAGGAAATCCACCGGCGCAACCGCGATGCACGCAACAGTGCCTGGCGCGCCTTGCTGCCGTTCGCCATCCTGTTCCCGATCCTGCTGCTGGTGGTCGCGGACCTGATCCGCAAGCTGCTGCGCCCGGTCATCAGCGTGGCGGCCAGCCTGGACGAGCGTGACGACCAGGACCTGCGTCCGGTGGACGACCAGGCACTGGCCTCGGAAATCCGCCCGTTCGTGCACGCCATCAACCGCCTGCTGCAACGGGTGGCGCGCAGCCTGGACAACCAGAAGCGCTTCGTCGCCGATGCCGCCCATGAGCTGCGCACGCCCTTGACCGCCTTGTCCCTGCAGGTCGAGGCGCTGGAGGCGCAGGCACTGGCGCCGCCCGCGCAGGCCCAGGTGGCCCTGGTGCGCCGCGGCATCCAGCGCAGCCGCAAGCTGATCGAGCAGTTGCTGGCCCTGGCCAGTGCGCAACTGGGCGAGCAGGGCGCGGGCAGGGTCTCGACGCATGCGGTGTGCCGCCAGGTGCTGGCCGACCTGATGCCGCTGGTGGAGCGCAAGCAGCTGGATATCGGCGTCGATGGCGAGGATATCCCGCTGGCCCTGCGCGAGATCGAACTGCAGGCGGTGCTCAGGAACCTGCTGGAAAACGCCATTCGCCATGCCCCCACGGGCGGCCAGGTCGAGGTGCAGCTGCGACGCGACGCGGAGCAGGTCGCGCTGTGCGTGCGCGATGACGGCCCGGGCATCGATCCGCAGGAGTGGGAACGGGTGTTCGACCCGTTCTACCGCAGCCCCGGCAACCAGGAGGAGGGCTCGGGGCTGGGCCTGTCCATCGTGCAGGCCATCGTCCAGCGTTCCGGCGGCCGCATCGTCGCGGGGTACGCCGATGCGGCGGCACGCCGTGGCTGGCAGGTTCGCCTGCAGTGGCCGGTGTCGCTGTCGGGGCAGGCAGGCCAGCAGCGGTAATCGCGGCCCTGCAAAAGCTCGTCTAGAGTCAAACCCGTGCCCACTGAGCCTCGGACAAAGGAGTGTCTGCTCATGCCTGCCGTTTGCCCTCGTTCATTCGCCGTGCCCCGGCGTCCTCCCGCAAGGCGTGGATATTTCCAGCATGTTTTTTTAACGGGTTTTTCATCCCGTCCCCCGTAAAACGGCGGCCATGTGCATCTGGCATCGGGAGGACACCGACATGCTCGCCTATCGCTTGTTCTTTCTCATCGTCTTCATGGCCTCGATCGTCACCTGGCTGCTGCTCTGGCTGGTGGGCTTCCTGCCGTTGCAGCTGCTGCGCGGCCATGTCGCCCGTTCCGGCGGCGTTGCCGCCACCGGGCTGACCCTGGTGCTGATCCTCACCGTCCTCGAGCTGTTCCGCGTGGTCGAGGGCGGCGTGCCGCTGTACGCCTTGCTCGGCGTAGGCCTGGTGATCCCCTGGGGAACCCTGCTGATCGTCCGTTTCAACGCTTTCGTGCGTGATCGAAAGCTGCATTCCTAAGTTTTTCATACAGAGCACTGGAACGTGCCAACCAGGAGTAGTGCCATGCACAAGGAAGCGGTCGCCGGGCGACCCGAAACCGTGAAGAACAAGGGCATCAACCCGATCGGCGTCATCCTGCTGGTGGCGTTGTGGATGACGCTGGTGGTCAACACCGTGTTCTGGTCCACCGTGTGGCGCGCCATCGATGGCTTCGACAATGGCAATCCGTTGTTCCTGCTGAGCCTGCCGCTGTTCGTCCTGGCCTGGCACTTCATCATTCTCTGGGCGCTGTGCTGGGGGCGGCTGTTGCGCCCGGTGCTGGCGCTGCTGATCGTCATCGCCTCCTTCGCCAGCTACTTCATCTCCCGCTACGGCATCGTCATCGATGCCGAGATGCTGATGAACCTGTTCCAGACCGATCCTGCCGAAGCGCGGGACCTGCTCAGCCCCGGCATGCTGCTGTGGCTGGCGACCACTGCGGTACTGCCGGTACTGGTGCTCTATCGCCTGCGCCTGGCGCGTCCACGCTGGCGCCGCCAGGCCCTGCGGCGGGTGGGCAGCCTGGCGCTGGTAGTGGGCCTGGTCGGGGTGATCGTCGCCAGCCAGTACCAGTCCTATGCCTCGCTGCTGCGCAACAACCGCGAAGTGCGCCTGATCCTCACGCCGTCCAACGTGCTGGGGGCGATCCACAGCTACGCGAAGAAGTCCCTGGACAAGCCCCAGGCCTTCGTCCAGGTCGGCACCGACGCCCATCAGCGCGTCGACGCCGGCGCCGGTGGGCGGCACAAGCTGCTGGTGCTGGTGGTGGGCGAGACGGCGCGGGCGATGAACTTCTCCCTCAACGGCTATGCCCGGGAGACCAACCCCGAACTGGCCCGCCGCGATGTCCTCAACTTCAGCAACGTCAGCTCCTGCGGTACCGCCACGGCGATCTCGGTGCCGTGCATGTTCCAGGACCTGGGCCGGGAGAACTGGAAGAGCAGCTACGGCGACCATCGTGAAGGGCTGCTCGATGTCCTGCAGCGGGCTGGCGTCGGCGTGCTCTGGCGCGACAACAACTCGGGCTGCAAGGGCACCTGCGACCGGGTGCCGAGCGAGGACCTGTCGCACCTCGGCGACCCGCGCCTGTGCGCTACCGGCGAGTGCTTCGACGAAGTCCTGCTGTCAGGACTGCAGGACCATCTCGACCGGCGCAGCGACAACACGGTGGTGGTCCTGCACATGAAGGGCAGCCACGGGCCGTCCTACTACAAGCGCTATCCCGCCGCGTTCGAGCGCTTCACCCCGGTGTGCGCCGACAACCAGCTCGACCAGTGCGAGGACCAGGCGATCCGCAACGCCTACGACAACACCCTGCTGTATTCCGATCACGTCCTAGCCCAGGTGATCGACCTGCTCAAGCGCAATACCGAGCGTTTCGACAGCGCCATGCTGTATGTCTCCGACCATGGCGAATCGCTGGGGGAAAAGGGCGTCTACCTGCACGGCCTGCCGTATGCCATGGCTCCGGTGGAGCAGACCCATGTGCCGATGGTGCTGTGGATGTCACCGCAACTGGCCGCCCGCCGCGGCATCTCGCTGAACTGCATGGCGCAGCGCAGCAGCACGGCGTTGTCCCACGACAACCTGTTCCACTCGGTGCTCGGCCTGATGAACGTGCAGACCTCTGTCTACCGCCAGCAACTCGACCTGTTCCAGCCGTGCCAGCCGGGGCAACTGGCCGGACGTTCGGCATTGGGGCCGGTGGCCGAGCAGTAGCGCGGCCACCGGCCTCACTGCTTCTGCAGCCGGTAGAACAGGTTCGGCTCACTGACGATGTACAGGTTGCCGGCGGCGTCCATGGTCATGCCTTCCGGCTGTGGCGCCGTCCGGGCCAGGCCGGAGAAACCGCCGCGCAGCGACAGGATGCTGACGAAACGACCGTCGCCGTCCAGTTCGGTGATGTTCTTCGACTGGTCGCTGAGCACCAGCAGGTGGCCCGTGCGCGGATCGTAGTGGCCGTCGGACAGGTCGCTGGCGAACACGCTGCGCCTGATCCAGTCGCGGCGGTCGCTGACGGTCAGGCGCAAGGGGCCACCGTCGAGCGCGGCGAGCAGGCCGGAGACCTCGAACAGCTGCCGCGGGTCGCGTTCCTTGATGGCGAACAGGCGATCATGGCGCGCATCGTAGGTCACGCCCTCGAAACCCTTGTTGCGCCGGGTCGGGTTGATCGCCAGGGTGATCCATTGCGCCTGGCTGGCCTGGATCGGCTGGGGCCGCTCGGGCAGGTTGACGATATCCAGGCGTTGCAGTTGCTCGTCGGCGATCGCCAGGCGGCCATGGCCCAGGTAGACCAGGCCCTCGGTGTCCTGGAAGCCCTCCAGCGGATAGCGCTCCTGCACCTCGCCGTTGCGGGTCAACGCCAGCAGTTCCATGGGGTGGCCGTTGGTGATCGCCAGCAGCCGGTCGCGGTCGTGGTCGTAGGTGATGCCGGAGAGGTTTCGCAGGGTCGGCTCGACCACCTTGGCATCGATCACCACCCGGTAGGCAGGCAGCCAGATGTTCTGCCCGGGGGCGCGGTCGCCACTCCAGTAGTTGTCCAGGTGGGCCTGGACCTGCTGCGGCCAGAACGCCGCGAAGGCGCGCAGGGTCAGGACCGTGAGCCCGGCGAGCAGCACCAGGGTCACGAGCAGTTGACCGGGGCGCGGTCGTTGCCAGCGCCGCTGGCGTTGCACGGGGAGTGTCTGGCTGGTCATGGCTGGTTCTTCCAGGCGAAGCGGTAGACGTTCTCCGGCGCGGCAGGCCGGCACTGGCCAGTGTCGGCATCGGCCCCCAGCACATACCACTCGGCCCTGGAGGTCTCGCCCAGCTTGCGCGCCTTGCTGGCGTCGAAGCAGCGTTCGCTCGCGGCGGCCGGGACCAGGGCGAAACTGCCCGGATGCTGGCGCAGCCACCAGACCGCGGCCTCGACGTTCGAACGCGCGGCGAAGCCGAAATGGACGATCGGTTGCCGGGCGAACAGCCAATGTCCTTCGCGCCAGTCGACCAGCACCAGTTCGGCGCCACCAGTGACCTGGGCGGCATCGACCATCAGCGTCTCGTGCGGGTTGCGCCCCTCCTTGTGCGGTTCGACGAAGCCACGGGCAAACCACAGGCAGAACCACACCACGGCAACCCCGGTGAACACCCGGCGTGCCCGCGGACGCTGGCCGAACCAGCGCCGCAGCAGCCACGGCAGCAGCGGCGCGGCAGCCAGCACCAGGCCGGGCAGGGCGGGGAAGATGTACAGCTTGCGCTTGCCACTGCTCAGGCAGAAGAACAGCAGCACCAGGGCCACCCAGCCGAGCAGCAGGAGGATCCGCCCGTCCTGCTTGCGCAGTTGCCGGTACCAGGCCGGGACCAGCCAGGGCAGGGCCAGGACCAGCGGCAGCCAGTACTTGGGGATCACCTCGACGAAGAAGTACCAGAACGGTTCGCGGTGATCCCAGGCATTGGCATAGCGGCTGGCGGTCTGGCGCAGGAGGATCTCCTTCAGGTAGGCCAGCTCTGCGGCGCCACCACCATGGGCGATCGACAGCAGCAGCGGCAGCAGCCACACCGCGCACCCGGCCAGCAGTGCCAGCAGGCCCAGGCTCCAGCGCCAGCCTTGCCCGGGCATGGCCACCACGCCGCGCCAGCCGTGGCGCACCGCCCAGGCATAGGGCAGCAGCATCAGCGCCGGCAGGAAGCCCACGCCCTTGCTGATGATGCCCAGTCCCATGGCCGCGCAGCCAAGGTAGAACCAGCCCCAGGCCGGGCCCAGCAGCAGGTGGCGGACCATGCCGTAGAGGCCCAGCGCTACCCACAGGCAGAGAAAGCTGTCGATCTGCCCGGTGCGCAGGATGCTGTAGGTCTGGTAGGTGGCGAGGAACAGCAGGGCGGCGCTGCGCCCGACGCGGCGGTTCCACAGGCGGCGGCCGAGGTCGTGGAGCACAGCGGTGATGGTGGCCGCCGAGAGCAGGCCGGGGATGTACAACGCCACTTTGGGCAGGTCGGTGAGGACGCTGAACAGCGCCACGCTCCACATGAACAGCGGCGGCTTGTCGCCGTAGATCTCGCCGGCGCGGTGGGGAATGAACCAGTCGCCGCGCTGCAGCATCTCCAGGGCGACGCCGAGAAAACGCTCTTCATCGACGTTCATCGGCTGGCGCCAGCCGATGCCGGCGCCGATCAGCAGCACGGCCAGGATGGCCAGGGCCAGGCATTCGCGCCCGGGGGTTGCGCAGCGTGGCACGGGCTATTCCTTCTGTTCCTGGCGGTTGCGGGAGATCAGTTGCAGGTTGCGCAGGTAGACCAGGAAGCCGAAGGACTGGCCGATGATGAACACCGGGTCCTCGCGGTAGATGGCATAGGCCAGGAGCAGGGCACTGCCGAGCATGCTCAGGTACCAGAAACCCACGGGAATCAGGCTGCGGCGCTTGAACTCGCTGTACAGCCACTGCAGGACGAAGCGTCCGGTGAACACGGTCTGCCCGGCGAAGCCGACGATCAGCCAGAAGGTTTCCCGAGTCATCCTTCCAGCTCCTGCGGGCGGGTATCGAGGCGGGTGCGGCGGATCAGCCACCAGACCCCGAACAGATCGAGGATGCCCACCAGGGCGCGGTCCAGGTTGCCGTACTTGGAGCTGCCGGCGGTGCGCGGGCGGTGGTTCACCGGGTGCACCCGCATGCGCCCGTTGTGCCGCAGGATCAGCGCCGGGATGAAGCGGTGCATGTGGTCGAAGTAGGGCAAGCGCAGGAACGCCGCACGCTCCACCAGCTTCAGGCCGCAGCCGGTGTCCGGGGTGGCGTCCTTGAGCAGGCGGCGGCGCAGGCCGTTGGCGAAGCGCGACGCCCAGCGCTTGCTCGCGGTGTCGCGGCGGTTGACCCGGTGTCCGGCCACCAGCTGGAGGTCGGCGCCTTCCTCGCGCACCAGGCCGAACATGCCGGGAATGTCCGCCGGGTCGTTCTGCCCGTCGCCGTCCAGGGTTGCCAGCCAGCGTCCGCGGGCGGCCTGGGCGGCATGCCAGAGGGACGTGCTCTGCCCCAGCGAGTGCTCATGCTGGAGGATGCGCAACTGGCTGAAACCCTCGGCGCGCAGGCGTTGCAGCACCGCCAGGGTCTGGTCGCTGCTGCCATCGTCGACCACCAGCACCTCGTAGGCGTGCGCCGCCAGTGCGACGCGGATCTCGCCGAGCAGGGACGGCAGGTTGTCGGCTTCGTTCCTGGCCGGGATCAATACGGAAAGGTCGAGCGGTTGGGTCATGGTCCTACCTGTGTTCTTGTAGTGGGTGCGGGTTCAGATCCGGTAGAAGTCCCGGTACCAGTCGACGAAGTGGCGTACGCCCTGTTCCAGCGAAACCCCCGGCGTGTAGCCGATCCAGCGCTGCAGGGCGCTGACGTCCGCCCAGGTCTCCAGCACGTCGCCGGCCTGCAGCGGCAGGTACTGGCGCTGCGCCTGGACGCCCAGGGCGTCTTCCAGGCATTCGACGAAGTGCAGCAGGCGTACCGGCTGGCCGCGGCCGATATTGAACAGCTGGCTGGGGGCTTGCCCCTCGGCAGGCCGTGGCGGCTTGCCGCGCAGGCGGTGGATGCTCTCGACGATATCGTCGATGTAGGTGAAGTCGCGGCCCATCAGGCCGTGGTTGTAGACCTCGATGGGCTGGCCTTCGAGGATCGCCCGGGTGAACTTGAACAGCGCCATGTCCGGACGTCCCCAGGGCCCGTACACGGTGAAGAAGCGCAGGCCGGTAACGGGAAGCCGGTACAGGTGCGCGTAGCTGTGGGCCATCAGTTCATTGGCGCGCTTGCTCGCGGCATACAGCGAGACGGGCTGTTCCACCGGGTCCTCGATGCTGAACGGCAGCTTGGCATTGGCGCCGTACACCGAACTGCTGGAGGCGTAGACCAGGTGGGCGGGACGGCCCTGGCGGCAGGCCTCGAGGATGTTGAGAAAACCGACCAGGTTGGCCTGGCCATAGGCGCCGGGATTGTCCAGGGAGTAGCGCACCCCGGCCTGGGCCGCCAGGTGGATCACCTCGCTGAAGTCGTGGCTGGCGAACAGCTGCAGCAGCTCGTCCGCCCGGGCGATGTCCAGCGGCTGGAAACGGAAGTTCGGCCACTGCTGCAGGGCCTGCAGGCGTGCCTGCTTGAGTTCGACGCTGTAGTAGGGATTGAGGTTGTCGATGCCGACCACCTCCAGTCCCTCCTGGCACAGGCGACGAGCCAGGTGGAAACCGATGAAACCGGCGGCGCCGGTGATCAGGACGGGCATGACGGCTGCGTCTCTCAGGTGAGCAAGCAGAGAAAATGTCACGCTTGTGTTTAAAGTTTGTTACCGATCGGCGACGGCAGCCTCAGCCTCCCGCCAGGGGCGCGCGCAGGAAGGCCAGGCCATCGCCCTGCAGGCGAGATGCAGCACCGGCCTTCAGTTCCGCGCGCAATGCATCTACGCGCTGGTACAGCTGCTCGACCCGGGTGTGCAGGATCGCGTCGGCGCTGAGCATCCCCGGCAGCCCGGCCAGCTCCTCCAGGTGGCGGCTCAGCCGGGCCTGCGCCCTGGCCACGCGCAGCGCCGGCAAGGTCATGCGCTGCCACTTCCTGCGACCGAGGCCGAGCCGGCTGGCCTGCACCTTGAGCACCTTGCCCAGGTGGTAGCGCAGGGGCCGTTCGGCGCTGAAGCGGGTCGGGTCGTAGAAGCCCGGCAACGAACGGATGTTCAGCTCCAGGTCGAACATTTCCGCCCAGTCCAGCCACTTGTCAGGGTTGAACTGGCCGCCGAAGCCGAATCCTTGCCAGGGCACCCGCGCGATGTCGGCGAGGATCGCCCCGTGCATGGCCTCGCTGAGCACCAGCCGGGCCCCGGCCAGGACCTGCATGAACTCCGCGGCCGGCGCCAGCGGCGAGAGAAAGCGTACCCCGGCGTGCTCGCACACGCCGTGCCAGTCCAGGTAGCGCAAGGAGCGGTGATGCGGGACCACCACGACCTCGCCGTGGGCCGGCCCCGGTTGGCGCCAGTCGAGGCTGGCCAGCAGGTAGGCGGCGTCCGCCACCGCGCGGTCCGCGGCGAGCCCCAGGGCCCGGGCCGTGCGCCGGCCGCGCACGGCGTGGAAGCTCCAGCGCTCATCGAGCTGCGGTGGCGCGCCGTAGCCGGCACCGGTGCCGAGCACGAGGATGCGGCTGGCGTCCTCCAGGCGCTGGCAGAAATGCCGATTGAGCAGGGTCCCGATCCCCAGCACCGCGACCTTGTTCTGATGGAGGTCGCCGATCAGCGCCGGCCAGATCCATTCGTTCAGTTCATCGCCGACATTGGCGCTGCCGGCTGCAAACACCGCTCTCATCGCAAGTGCTCCAGGGTCTGCCTGAACCGGGTCGCGGCCCGGTAGCGGCACAGTTGCAGGCCGTGGCCGGCATTGCCCGGGGCCTTGCGCAAGGCGCGCCATACCCGGCTCAGCGAGCCCTTGTGGCGGTGGTCGCGCCAGCTTCCGGCATACAGGTGGCGGGCGATCCGCCGCACGCCTGGGTGGGCCTGCTGGTGCGGGTCGGCGAACACGCCAACGGGGAACACCCGGTCCCAGCCGATCAGTTGCTCCTGGGCCGTGGCGACGAAGCCTTTGCACAGCAGCAGCCGGCTGACCTCGTTGACGTTGACCAGCTCGGCCAGGCGCGCCGTGTCGAAGCGCACCCGGTCGTACCAGGCCAGCATGGCCCTGGGCAGCCAGTGGCCGGGCGCGGCGCCGATCACCGAGGTTCCGAAGCGGTCGTCCCATTCCAGGCCGATGAAGAAGTCGTTGTCGAGCATGCCGTCGAAGTCGCCCAGTGCTTCGACGTCGGTGTCCAGGTAGATGCCACCCTCCCGGGCCAGCACCTGCATGCGCACGTAGTCGGCGACGAAGGCATGGCGCCCGGCGTTGTGCGCGGCGGCGGTGAAGACATGGGCGTAGACATCGACATTCGACTCGTCCCAGCGCACCAGTTCGTAGTCCGGCAGGCGCAGGGCCCAGGAGGCCAGGCAGCGACGGGCCAGCAGTGGCATCGGCTTGCCGCCGAACCAGCAGTAGTGAATCTTTTTCGGGATCATGGGGGTTCCGCTGTGGAGGGGTGGGGCAGTGCCCCGGGTTCAGCCTATGGTGCCGGCCAGCTCGAAGGCCGCCAGCGGTTGTCGGTGGACCAGGCGGTCGATGACCTCGGCGGTCCGGCATTGGCCCTGGACGCCATGCGCCAGGTGGTAGCGGGCGAAGGCGCGGGTCTCGCACACGGCCTGCTGGTAGTTGCGCGGCAGCCAGTCGAGGCGCTTTTCGAGCATGTCGAGGTCGGTGACGCACTCGCCGAAGAAGCGCGCCTGCTCGAGGATGTCCGGGTCGTCGCTGACATTGATGTAGATCACCGGGCGCTGGGCCAGGCTGGCTTCCAGGGCCGCGTTGGACATGATGTTGAGGACCACCGAGTTCTGCTCCAGCGCAGCGGCCAGGGAGACGTCCGGGCGGGCCAGGTGGATGCTCGGGCAGTTGGCCGCCGCCTGTTGCCAGAATTCCATGCGGCTGCGCGGATGGGCCTTGAAGGTGACCGGCACCTGCGGATGGCGGGCCGCCCACTCGCGGATCAGCGCATAGGTCCGTTGGTAGCCCGGACGCGCTTCCTTGTCCGGGCCGACCCCCAGCACCAGCACGCGCAGGCCGCTGGCCGCCATGGGCAGGTCGTATTGCCGGTCGATGAGGTAGGAGCCGGCCAGGATGGTGCGGGTCGAGCCGAAGCGCAGCGTCCGCCGTTGCAGGGCATCCAGCGAGCTTTGGCCGAACAGCAGGTAGTAGTCGTAGTCGGTCATGCTCAGGCGCCGCGAACGATCCACCAGGGTGGCGTGGGACAACTGCGCCAGGCGCTTGCCCTGGGCATTGAGCGCCAGGCGCAGGAAGGGCATGACCAGGCTGCCATGGCGCTCGTTCAGCACCAGGCGCGGGTTGCCCCGGCGCGCGAGCCATTCGGCATAGGCGGCGTGTGCGTAGTAGCGCAGCGGCACCTTGGCCGTGGGGCGATGCAGGCACTTGCGGCGGATCGCGGTGCTCAAGGGTTCGATGGCGTCTTCGCTGACCTCATGTCCGCGGGCGCGCAGCGCTTCGATCAGGCCGCTCTTGCGTCGCTGGGCCAGCAGCTTCGGCGAGCCGTGTAGCACCAGGATGCCGGTGGCGGCGCTTTGCACCGCGCGGGTGGCGCGCAGGCAGGCGGCGAGGCCGAGGGTGAAATCGAGCGTCGCATCGCGCAGCACGCGCAGCAGCGAGCCGGTCACGCCGTATTTTTCCCGCAGCAGCGCCCAGCGGTAGACATCGAGTTGCCGGGCCCGCGCTTTCCAGAGGTGTTGGGTGTCGGTAGTCATTGTTCCAGGGGCAGTGGTGGCAAATAGATGCTTAGCTAGGTAATTAGTTTGGCAAGGGTATCAGCCAGGACACGGCCGCTTTGTCAGCCTTGGGTAAGCGTTAAGTAAAGACGGACGATGGCGGGTTCAAAATCTGGAAAAGCCGAGGATCAGGTGGCTATTTTCGGCGATGGTGGGGGAGAAAAAGGCGCTAGGCGCAGGACCCGCTGCACGGGGCAGCGGGTATCGGCGGGGATCAGTGATTGCCGTGAGCGGCATCGGTGGCCGCTTTCACCACGCCCTGGAACAAGGCGAACTGGCGCACCCGTTCGGCGGGCAGGCCCTGTTCGCTGCTGCGGGTGGCCTGGCTCAGGCGTTCGGCTTCGCTTTCATTCAGGCCGGCGCTGCGCAGGGTCCTGGCGTCCAGCAGCGAATCGCCGGCGCACAGCACCACGCGCCAGCCCTGGGCGCCCTTGCGCAGCAGCGCCCGACCACCGCGCTGGCCGTCCTCGGCACCTGCGCTTTTCGGGGTCAGGTCGATGGCCGCGAAGGTATTGCCGAACCGTTGGGGTTGCGGGCCCTTGTAGACATCGATGGCGGCCATGCCGTTGATCGGCAGCAGGTCCAGCAGCGGGTGGCCCCAGACCCCCATGTAGAACGGGATGCCGTCGATGTAGGTCTTGATCTCGCTACCGGGCCGGCTGGCACCGAGGCCGCGGATGTACACCGCGCCACCTTCGGCGCCGCCGAACGAGCCCACCGGGTTGAAGCGGGATACCACCACGCCCGGCGTGCGGCGCAGGGCCGAGGACAGGTCGAGGGCGTTGAGGTCGCGGATCTGCTCCTGGCCGACCCGGGTGCTCAGGCTGGCGAAGCGGTCGATGGTGTTCTGCTCGATCACCGAAGTGCTCACGACCGCCGTCTGTTCCAGTTCGATCGGGGTGGCTTGCGCCAGGGCCGGGCCGCTGGAAAGGGGCAGCGCGAGGGCGCAACACAGCATGTTGGTTTTCAAGGAAAGGTTCCTGATGCGTAGGAGAATCCTGTCGCAGGGGCGCGACAGGGCGTGTCGACGGCATCAGCAACGCGGCGAGGCGCGGGGGTTGGCGGTGGGCCAATGCAGGCGCGGCGGTGCGCGGGTATGGCTGGAGACGCTGCGGTAGAGGCGTTGCCGGCTGTTCAGCCAGAAGCCCAGGAACAGCAGCAGGGGCGGCAGGCCGGGCAGGTTGCACACGGGGCAGTTGAAGGCACTGCCGTCATCGGCCGCGAGCGCCTGGTCATCGAAGACGCCTGCAGGTTGCGCGGCTCCCGAATGGCTGCAGAACGCCCCGCCGATGCCCGCCAGGGCCAGGCCCGCCGCCTGGCCGTGGCCGAGCCCGCAATGCAGGACGCTGAACACGATGTAGGCGTAGAGGAACCAGGCGATCCGGGCCCGGCGATGGCTGTGTCGATCCGTTGACATAGCGGGCCAGATGAGAATGGGAGGCAATGGCGCGAAGAGTACGTGCTATTAGGGTAGAGTGCACCCCTTTCTGGTTGGCCCACTGTTGTTCGAAGCATGAATCGAGCGTTGTTCGTATCGCTGGACGGCCCCAAGGGCACCGGCAAGACCACCTTGCTGGAAGCCGTCACCCAGGCGCTGAGGGTCGCCGGGCACAAGGTCGTGCGCCTGTGCGAGCGCAAGAGCGATCCCTTCCGGGCCGAGACCATGGCGCTGGTCAACCGCTTCGCCAGGGCGCCCGATCGCGACCTGGAGCGGGCGATATGCGAGCGCCTGGCCGACAGCCGTCGCTGGATATCCCACAACGTCCTGCCCCGGCAGCCGACGGACAGCATCATCCTGATCGATCGCTGGTACCCGTCCGACGCCGCCTTCCGGCGCATGCTGCCGTTCGCCGAGATCCTGCAACTGAACCTGGAGCGCGAGGTGCGGGTGCCGGACCTGCATGTCGGCGTGGTGACCGATCCACAGGTTTCCTGGCAGCGGGCAACGGCGCGTTCGCGCGGCTTGAGCAGCACCGTGCTGTTCCGGCTGGAGGAGCACAGCGCCGCGACCCAGGCGTTCGAACGCGTTGTGGCCGAGCAGGGCTGGGCGCTGTGCCGTAACGAAGGCACCCTGGAAGCGGCGACGGCGCAGGTGGTCGAGCAGATCCAGGGAGTACTGCGGGCACGGCGTCGATTGTCACGCTGATGCCGGATGATGGTTTTTTTTCGACACTCAGGACGAGTCGTTTGCAATGTTGATGAAACTGGCACCAAAGAAACGCTCCAACCCGCGCAACTTCTTTCTCGGTCTCGCCGCGCTGGTGGTGATCGCCGGCACGGGGCGCTATTTCGCCTACAAGGCCGGGGAGGAAAAGACCGCCCAGCTGACGCAACTGGCCGAGCGCCTCGAGCAGTTGAACCGGGCGCTGCCCAGACAACTGGATGCGATCACCCGCCTCGAATACATGGGCCTGGCCTACAGCGATACCATCCTCTACCGCTACCGGATCGAGCTGCAGGCGAGCAGCCTCTCCGCGGAGCAGACGAGCGACATGCAGGCAGGCCTGCGCCGCGGCCTGGAGCAGTTGGCCTGCAAGGAGCCGCAACTGCTGGCCGCGATGCGCAAGTTGAAGATCCACCAGGAGCACATCTACCTGGCCGGGGACAGCAAGCTGTTTACCATCGACCTCTATCCCGAGCGGCTGGAGTGCGCGGGCTGATCCCCGGCGTCACAGGTACTTGTGGTAGGTCAGGAACTCGCGCTCGCGCTGGTAGCCGAGGGATTCGTACAGCGCCTGGGCGGCCTTGTTCGAGGTGGCGGTGTCGAGGCTGATACGGTCGGCACCTTCTGCGGCGAGGAGGGCGCTGAGGTGTTCCATCAGCTGGCGGGCGTGGCCGCACTTGCGTGCCTGGGGTGCGACGAACAGATCGTAGAGCCAGTAGAAGCGCTTCATCGCCAGGGAGCAGAGGGCCGGGTAGAGCTGGGCGAAGGCCACGGCATTGCCGTCGTCGTCCTGGACCAGGAAGATCCGCGAGCGGCTGTCGTTCAGGTTGGCCTGGAGGAATGCCCGGGACCTTTCCAGGTCGTCGGGCAGTTCGTAGAAGATCCGGTACTGGTTGAACAGGGCGGCGGCCTGGTCCAGTTGCTGGGTGGTGCATTCGATGATGGGCATCATGGCGCTCCGAAAAGAACGGATAGTGCCGCTTGCGCGGTGTCGGCGCCACAGGCACGTGTGGCGCCGACACCGGCATCCTGTCACATCGTCAGGATGATCTTGCCGACATTCAGCGCCGCCTCCATTTTCCGGTGGGCCTGGGCGGCCTGGGCCAGCGGGAAGGTGCTGTCCACCACCGGCTCGAGGCAGCCGCGGCCGCTGAAACGATCGAGCCAGTGCTCGCGAAAACGTCGGACCATCGCATGCTTTTCCGGCTGCGAGCGTGACTTCATCACCGTGCCGATGATCTGCAGGTGACGGTAGAGCACGTCCTCCAGCGTCAGGCCGATCTCGCCACCGCCACCGAGGATCCCCACCTGTACCAGGCGCCCGCCCTTGGCCAGCGACTTGAGGTTGCGGCTGAAGTACGGCGCGCCGACGAAGTCGATGATCACATCCACGCCGCGTGCCGCCGTGTGGTACGCCACCACCTCGGCGAAATCCTGCGCCTTGTAGTCGATGGCGAACTCCGCGCCCAGGTGCTCGACCCGGGACAGCTTGCCGGCGTCGGTGGTGGCGAACACCGTGGCGCCCGTGGCATGGGCCAGTTGCACCGCCGCCGAACCGACGCCACCCGCGGCCGCATGGATCAGCACCGACTCGCCCTGCTTGAGCCGGGCCAGGTGCAGCAGCGCTTCGTGAGCGGTGACGAAGACTTCCGGGATCGCGGCGGCATGCACGTAGTCGAGTCGGGCGGGGATCGGCATGGCCATGCGGTAGTCGATGCGAGCGATTTGTGCATAGGCGCCGCCGCCGACGACGCCCATCACCCGGTCGCCGATCCGGTAGCCCGACGCCTCGCTGCCGATCCCGATCACCTCGCCGGCAATCTCCAGGCCGATGATCGGCGAGTCGCCGAAGTCGGGGCGTCCATAGCCGCCGGTGCGGTGGGTCAGGTCGGCGCGGTTGACCCCGGCCGCGTGGACCTGCACCAGCAGGTCGGTGGGGCGTACTTCAGGGGTCGCGACCTCGCTGATCTGGAGGACTTCAGGTCCGCCAAAGGTCTCGAAGGTAATGGCTTTCATGGGGGTGACTCCTCAGATCTGGCTGATGAACTTGTTGGTCAGGTAGTGCTCGAGGCCTTCAAGGCCGCCTTCCGAGCCGTGGCCGCTGTCCTTGATGCCGCCGAAGGGCAGCTCGGTGGCGACGATGCGGTACTGGTTGATGCCGATCATCCCGGCCTCCAGGCCGTCGGCCACGTCCATGGCCGTCCGTGCACTGCGGGTGAAGGCGTAGGCCGACAGCCCGTAGGGCAGGCGATTGGCCTCGGCCAGCCCGTCCGCCAGTTCATCGAAGGGCATCAGGATGGCGATGGGACCGAAGGGCTCCTCGTGCATGACCCGGGCGTCCATGGGCACGTTGACCAGCACCGTGGGGGCGAAGAAGAAACCCGGGCCGGGCAGGGCTTCGCCGCCGGTCAGGACCTGTGCGCCCTTGGCGACCGCATCGGCCACCAGCTCTTCCATCTTGTTCAGTTGCCGGATGTTCGCCAGCGGCCCGACCTGGGCCTGCGGATGCAGGCCGTTGCCGACCCGCAACGCTTTGGTCGCAGTCACGAACTGCTCGACGAACTGCTCGTAGACTCCACGCTGGACCAGGAAGCGGGTCGAGGAGATGCACACCTGGCCAGTGCCGCGGAAGCGGTTGGCGACGCCTTCCACGGCGGCGCGCTGCACCTCGGCATCGTCGAACACCAGTACCGGGCCATGCCCGCCCAGCTCCAGCGTCACCGGCTTCACTCCTTCCGCCGCACGCCGCGACAGCAGGCGGCCAATCGGTACCGAGCCGGTGAAGGTGACCTTGCGAATGACCGGCGAGGCGATCAGGTGGCTGGACACCTGGTCCGGCACGCCGAACACCACCTGCAGCACCCCCTTGGGCAAGCCGGCATCGTCCAGGGCACGGGCCAGGGCGAGGGCGGTGGCGGGGCTTTCCTCGCCCGGCTTGAGGATCACGCTGCAGCCTGCCGCCAGTGCGGCGGACAGCTTGCGCGCCGGGGTGATCGCCGGGAAATTCCACGGCGTGAACGCCGCCACCGGGCCGATGGGCTGGCGCTTCACCAGTTGCAGCACGCCGGGACGGTTGGCCGGCACCACGCGGCCGTCGATCCGCCGCGCACTCTCGGCGAACCATTCGAAATACTCCGCGGCCCGCACCACTTCATCCATCGCTTCGCCGATCGGCTTGCCTTCTTCCAGGGTCATCTGCGCCGCGATATGGGGCGCGCGCTCCAGGATCAGGTCGGCGGCGCGCTTGAGAATCCGTGCCCGCTCGGCGGGGACCGTGTTGCGCCATTGGGCGAAGCCGAGCTGCGCCGCCTCGAGGGCCAGGTCCAGGTCGGCAGGCGTGGCCAGCGGCACCTGGCCGATGATTTCCTCGCTGGCCGGGTTGACCACGACCGCGGTGTCGCGGCCTTCGGCGCCGATCCAGCGGCCGCCGATAAAGAGATGAAGCGTGTCGTAGGGCGTGTTCATGGCTGTGACCTTCATGGGGTTCTCGGTTGGCACTGCTTGGGGCAGTTGCGACCGAGTCTAGGGAGGTCGGCGCCGTGGATTTAGCCCGGCACGAGGGAATGATTGTTGCCTCCAGAGGTAAAGTCGCTTTCAAAAGGCCGGCGATTTGCACAAAGTGGCGGATCAATCAGCCGGCACAAGGGAAGAGGGTGATGGACAAGTTCTCCAATATGTCGGTGTACGTGAAGGTGGTGGAGATGGGCAGTTTCACCGCGGTGGCCAACCACCTCGACTCCACGGTGGGCAATGTGTCGCGGGCGGTGTCGGCGCTGGAGCAGATGCTCGACACGCGCCTGCTGCAGCGTTCCACCCGGCGCTTGTCGGTCACCGATGCCGGCCGGCGCTTCTACGAGCGCTGCACGGCGATCCTGGCCGACCTGGAAAACGCCGAGGCCGAAGCCAGCAACGCCGTGCTGCAGCCGCGCGGCACCCTGCGGGTGCATTGCGTGCCCGGGCTGGCCCGGCACCTGGTGACGGCGGCCACGCTGGAATACCGCAAGGCGTTCCCCGAGGTCACGGTCGACCTGATGCTCTCCCAGCGCATGCCCAACCTGCTGGAAGACCAGCTGGACATCTCGCTGCAGATCACCCGGGTGCTGCCGGACTCGAGCTTCGTCAGCCAGAAGATCGGCGTCAGCCACTGCGTGCTGGTCGCCGCGCCCGACTACCTGGCGCAGCACGGCACGCCGCAGACACCGGCCGAGCTGACGGGGCACCCGTGGTTGTCGCTGGATACCGTGGACTACGCCCGGGGCGAGCTGCAGTTGCAGGGCCGCCGGGGCTCGGCGCGCTTCGCTCCCGGCGGGCCGGGCTTCAGCGTCAACGACATGGAAGCCATGGCGGTGGCGGTCAGGAGTGGTGCGGGTATCGGCCTGCTGGCCGGTTTCGCCGCCATCGACGACCTGCGTGCGGGGCGCCTGGTGCGGGTGCTGCCCGACTACCACACCGAGGCGCGCAACGTGTACGCGGTGTACACGTCGCGGCAGTTCGTCGATGCCAAGATCAGCCGCTTCATCGAGGTGCTCAAGGAGCGGGTGGGCGGGCAACTGGCGCTGATTGCCAGTGAGCTGGTCGACGATCAGGCGGCCTTGCCGTGACTCATGCTTTTCATGGCGTCAGCGCCCGGCAATCCTGTGCCGCCCAGCCGACCCGTATCCGCTGGCCCGGTGCACAGGGCAGGAGCCCCGGGGTGTTCGGCGTCTTGATCAGCAGGTCGTCCTGCCCGCGCAGCTTGACCCGGGTGCGCAGATGGTCGCCGTGGTAGATGACTTCGCAGACCTCCACCTCGAAGCTGTTCTCGCTGGCCCGTTCCTGTTGCAGGCAGACCCGCTCGGGGCGCAATGACAGGCGGGTGCGCTGGCCTGTCGACAGCGACCTGGCGGCCATTGCGTTGATCAGTTCGCCGCTGTCGGTCTGGATCACGCAGCGCTCGCCGCTGACTTCGCGCACCGTGCCGGCGAGGCAGTTGTTCTCGCCGATGAACTGCGCGACGAAGGCGTTGCCCGGCTGCTCGTAGAGTTCGCTGGGGCTGGCCAGTTGCTGGATGGCGCCGTCGTTGAACACCGCGACCCGGTCGGACATGGTCAGGGCCTCGCCCTGGTCGTGGGTCACGTACACCGTGGTGATGCCGAGGCGGTCGTGCAGGCGCTTGATCTCGTACTGCATCTGTTCGCGCAGCTGCTTGTCGAGTGCGCCCAGGGGCTCGTCCATCAGCACCAGTTTCGGCTCGAAGATCAGCGCGCGGGCCACCGCCACGCGCTGCTGCTGGCCGCCGGACAGTTGCGCCGGGCGCCGTTCGGCCATCGCCCGCAGTTGGACCATGTCCAGCGCGCGGTTGACCCGTTGCTCGATCTCGGTCCGGCCAAGCTTCTGCACCTGCAACGGGAAGGCCAGGTTCTGCGCGATGCTCAGGTGCGGGAACAGCGCGTAGTTCTGGAACACCATGCCGATGTTGCGCTTGTGGGTGGGCAGGGCGCCGATGGGCTTGCCGTCCAGGTAGATCTCGCCGGCGCTGACGCTTTCGAAGCCGGCGAGCATCATCAGGCAGGTGGTCTTGCCCGAGCCGGACGGACCGAGCAGGGTCATGAACTCGCCCTCGCGGATATCCAGCATCAGGTTCTTCACCACCAGGTTGTGGCCGTCGTAGGTTTTCTTCACTTCAGCGAAGCGCACGAAGGCCTCTTTGGGTGCGGACATGTTTTTCTAGCCTCTTGGTATTGTCATTGGCAGGACATGAAATTCAGTGCCGGCTCGGGCTCTTGGCGGCCATCCGGCTGGCATGCCGTTGCAGCCAGCCCAGGGTGAGCAGGAACAGCGTCGACAACAGGGTCAGCAGGAAGGCCACGGCGGTGATCGACGGGCTGAGGTTTTCCCGCACGCCGGAGAACATCTCCCGTGGCAGGGTGCGTTGCTCGGGGCCGGCCAGCAGCAGTGAGACCACCACCTCGTCGAACGAAGTGGCGAAGGCGAACACCGCGCCGGAGGCGACGCCGGGCAGGATCAGCGGCAAGGTCACCCGCCGGAAGGTCAGCAGCGGCCCGGCACCGAGGCTGGCGGCGGCCCGCAGCAACGAGCGGTCGAGCCCCTGCAGGGTGGCGTTCACGGCGATGACCACGAACGGCGTGGCCAGGGCGGTATGGGCCAGGACCATGCCGGTGAAGCTGCTGGCCAGGCCCAGGCTGGAGAACAGGAAGTACACGCCCACGGCGGTGATCACCGTCGGCACGATCATCGGCGACAGCAGCACCGCCAGCAGCAGCCCCTTGAAGCGGAACTGCGCCAGGTTCAGGCCCAGAGCCGCCAGGGTGCCGAGGGTGGTGGCCAGGACCATGCTGGCAACGCCGATCAGCACGCTGTTCTTCAGGGCCAGCAGCCAGCGCGGCGATTCGAACACGGCGGCGTACCAGCGCAGGGACACGCCATCCAGCGGATAGCTGAGAAAACTGCCGCCGTTGAACGACAGCGGCACGATGGCCAGGATCGGTGCGATCAGGAACAGCAGGACCAGCGCCGCGGCGCAGCGGTTGAGGGTCTTCCAGGAAACGAATGCGTGCATGGGTGTGCTCCTATCGGCCGATGCGCTGGGCGCCGACCAGGCCGACATAGACCCGGTACAGCAACAGGGTGACCACCAGCAGGATCATGCCCAGCGCCGCGGCGAGCCCCCAGTTGATGGTGCCGCTGGTGTAGAACGCGATGTAGTAGCTGATCAGTTGATCGTTGGGGCTGCCGATCAGCACCGGCGTGATGTAGTAGCCCAGGGCAAGGATGAACACCAGCAGCGAGCCGGCAGCGATGCCAGGCAGCAACTGCGGCAGGTAGATCCTGCGCCAGGCAAGCACCGGGCCGGCGCCCAGGCTGGCGGCGGCGCGCATCTGCGTCGGTGCCACGCTGCGCATGGCGCTGCACAGCGGCAGGATCATGTAGGGCAGCAGCACATGGCTCAGGGCGATCAGCACCCCGGTGCGGTTGTAGAGCATGTGCAGCGGCTCGCTGATGATGCCCAGGGTCATCAGCAGCCGGTTGGCCAGCCCATCGCCCTGCAGGATCACCACCCAGGCGGTGGTGCGTACCAGTACCGAAGTCCAGAACGGCAGCAGCACCAGCAACATCACCAGCGCCGCCAGCCGTGGCGAGGCGCTGGCGATCAGTTGCGCCACCGGGAAGGCCAGCACCAGGCAGATCAGCGTCACCGACAGGGCGATGCCCAGGGTCCGGGCGAAGATCCCCAGGTAGTTCGACTGCCCCTCGGGCACCCGCACCACCTGGCCGCCGTCGTCGCGGGCCAGGTCCAGCGAGGTCAGCAGGTAGAGCCCGGTCAGTGGTCCCCGGGCGCGGGCGATGCTGGCCCAGGTCGCGCTGTCGGCCCATTGCCGGTCGAGCCCGATCAGATGGGCCTGCCAGTCCACCGGCGTGCTGGGCGCAGGCTGGCGCGCGGTATTGCCGATGAGGTTGCGCATCCCCGGCAGGTCGTAGTTCAGGCGCCGGCCGATGGTGCCGACGGTGCGCTCCCGGCGTGCCTGGTCGAGGTCGGCGGCCAGCGCGGCGAACGCGGCGGGGGCCGGCAACGCCTTGCCGTCCCAGTCGTGCAGCGCGGCCAGCGTGCGCGGCAGCAGGGTGGCGATTTCCCGGTCATCCACCGCCAGCTTGAGCATGCCGCCCAGGGGCAGGAGGAAGGTGACGACGAGAAACAGGAACAACGGGGCGATCAACAGCAGGGCCTTGCCCTGGCGAACCCGCTCCGGGGAGGCGGTCAGGCTGCGCGCAGGGCTGAGGGCGACGGCGAGGCTACTCATGATGATGTCCAGGTCAGCGGATTCGGGGCGGTCACTTGGCCGACCATGCGGAGAAGCGCTCGGTCAGGCTGTCGATGTTTTCCAGCCAGAACTGCGCGTCGAAGGGCACCGACTGCGCCAGCGCCGTCGGCGAGGTCGGCAGTTCCGCCTGCACTCCCGCGGAGATCAGGGCATTGGCGTTGCGGTTGGGCACGCCGTAGCGGATCTTCGCCGGGAAGCGCGCCTGGTTGGCGGCGTCGGCGAAGTAGTGGAGGAAGCGGTAGGCGTCGTCCTGGTTGCGGCTGCCCTTGAGCATCACCCAGTTGTCGACCATGAAGATGCCGCCGTTCCACACCACGCGGAAGTTGCGCTGGTCGGAGTCGTTGGTGGCGAACACCCGGCCGTTGTAGGTGCTGGTCATCACCACTTCGTTGGAACCGAGCAGTTGCATCGGCTGGTTGCCCGCCGACCACCAGACCACGCTGGACCTGATCTGCTCCAGCTTGGCGAAGGCGCGATCCACCCCCTGTGGCGTGCGCAGCACCTGGTAGACCTGCTCCGGCGGCACGCCGTCGGCCATCAGGGCGAACTCCAGGTTCATCTTCGGCCCCTGGCGCAGGGCGCGCTTGCCGGGAAACTTCTTCAGGTCCCAGAAATCCGCCCAGGACTTCGGCGCCTCGGCGAGCCGGTCGCTGTCGTAGGCGATGACCATGCTGTAGACGTTGGCGCCCAGGCCGCACTCGCTGGTCGCGCCGCTGATGAAGGCCTCGCGCTCGCCGATGCGCGCCCAGTCCAGCGGCTCGAACAGGCCTTCCTCGCAGCCCAGCACCAGTTCCTCCGGCTCGACCTGGACCAGGTCCCAGTTGCCGTCGCCGGCCTGGATCTTCGAGCGCAGGATACCGATGCCGCCGTCCCAGCTGTCTTCCTTGAGCTTCAGGCCCTGGGCCCGCAGCGGCTCGAAGAACACCTGGCGCTGCGCGTCCTGGAACACCCCGCCCCAGGACACCACGGTGACGTCGGCACTCGCGTTGCCCATCAGTAACAATCCGGCCAGCAGGCCGCCCAGCGTGCAAGGTGCGTTCAGGGACATGCGCTCATCCTCTTGGTTGGAAGGGGCGACGTCTGTGCGTCGCTGATTTCCACGTTACGCACTTGTCCCGCGGGCAACGTCACCCTGATGGGTGACCTCGGCAATGACCCGTTTGCCCTACCATGGCGGGCACGGCCTGATGGCGTGGTTCATGCATTCGCTGTGCGGACCCGGCCCGGTAACAGAAGGTTGCCAAGGTCATGCCGGGCCCTGGCCGCCGGGGCGCAGCCCACCTGAACACGTGCGAGGAGTAGCCACGATGATCGCTGCCATGAACCAAATTGCCGATCTGGTTGGGGGCATTGGTAACAATCGCTTCGACCAGGCCTTCTACAGCTTCTGCCACGAGCTGCTGCAGGCCGACCAGTGCACGGTGTTCCGCTTCGACCGACAGGGCGTGCCGCAGTGCCTGATCGCCGAAGCCGAGGACAGTCGCTCGCGTTCGCTGGCCCGGCAACTGGCCTGCGAATACACCGAAGGCGCCTACCGCCGCGACCCCAACCTTGCCCTCGAACAGATCGGCCACCCCGGCGAAGTCCCCGTGCTGGTGCGTTGCGTCAGCCCCTCGAGCATCCAGGACCGCGGCTACCGACGGCGCTTCTACGACGAAGCGCTGGTGCGCCAGGAACTGGCGATGATCGCGCCGCTGGCGGGCGAGACCCTGTATTGCAGTTTCTACCGCTCGGAAACCCGCAGCGACTTCGCCCACGAAGACGCCGGACAGCTGCAGCAGGTCGGCGCGCTGCTGGCGCAGATGCTCGGCAAGCACGCCGAGGTGATGCACCTGCGCAATCGCGGCGAGTCGCCCTTGCCGGAGCCGGCGCACCTCAACCCCGAGCGCCGCGCGCGCATGCTCGACGACCTGCGCGCCGCGCTGCTCAAGGCGCCCGGCGGGCTGACCCGGCGCGAAGCGGAAATCTGCGCGTCCATCGCACTGGGCTACACCACCCTGGGCATCAGCCTCAACCTGGGGATTTCCATGAACACCGTGGCCACCCACCGCAAGCGCGCCTATGCCAAGCTGGGCATCTCTTCGCAGAACGAGCTGTTCGCGCGCTACTTCGACAGCCTCAACCTGGTGTCCCATTGACCCATGACAGCAAGCCCCCGGGCAGGTGACTGGCCGGGGGCTTGCTGTCTGTGGTGCGGGGTCAGGCGAAGGCGCAGGCCTGTTCGAAACTCAGGCGCGGCAAGCGCGGATATAGGCAAGCGGCGTCGCCGTAGCCGAGGTTGCAGAGGAAGTTGCTGCGGATCCGGGTGCCGGCGAAAAACGCCTGGTCGAGACGCTCGCCATCGAAGCCCGACATCGGCCCGCAGTCCAGCCCCAGCGCCCGGGCCGCGAGCATCAGCCAGGCACCCTGCAGGCTGCTGTTGCGAAACGCGGTGAGCTCGGCGATCTGCCGGTCTTCACTGAACATCGCGCGGACATCGGCGTGGGGAAACAAGCTGGGCAAGTGCTCCCAGAAATCCACGTCGTAGCCGATGATCGCGGTGACCGGCGCCGCCATGACCTTCTCCACGTTGCCGGGGCTCAGGCAGGGCTGCAGGCGCTGCTTGCCCTCGCGGGAGGTGACGAACACCAGCCGCGCCGGCATGCCGTTGACCGCCGTGGGGGCATAGCGCACCAGTTCCCAGAGCTGGCGCAGCAGCGCCTCGTCGACGCCCCGCGGCAGCCAGCCGTTGTGACTGCGGCCCTGGCGAAACAGCAGGTCGAGCCCCTGCTGGTCCAGGGCCGCGAGTTGTCGCTGCAACGCCCCGGCGTTTTCCATCATCGAATTCATCTTCGGCCTCGCTCGGCTGGGTGGCCGACCCGGGAAGGGCCGGCCAGGGCGTCTCACCAGGGATTGGCGCTGAACGTGCGATCGAGGACGCCGACCACCTCGTCCACATGCTCCCGGGTGAAGGTCAGCGGCGGCGAGATGATCAGCTTGTTGACGATGGTGCGGATCATCACCCCCTGGCTCACGCAGCCTTCGGAGATCGCCTGCGGGTAGGCGTCCTGCGGACCGAACGGCTCGCGGGTCTCACGGTCGCGGACCAGTTCGATGGCCAGCATCAGGCCCTTGCCGCGCACGTCGCCGATGGCCTTGTGCTTGTCCTTCAGTTCCAGCAGGCGCTGGAGGAAGTAGTCGCCGACCTGGCGGGCGTTGTCCGCCAGGTTCTCGCGCAGGACGATATCGATGGCCGCCAGGCCCGCCGCACAGGCCACCGGGTGCCCGGAGTAGGTGTAGCCGTGCATGTACACCGAGGTGAAGCCGGCATCACGCTCCCAGGCACGGGCCACCCGCGCATTGACCAGGGTGGCGCTGAGCGGCACGTAGCCGCTGGAGATGCCCTTGGCCAGGCACATGATGTCCGGTTTCACCCCCCAGCCGCGGGCGCCGAACAGCGAGCCGCTGCGGCCCAGGCCAGTGATCACTTCGTCGGCGATCAGCAGCAGGTCGTACTTGTCGGCGATCTGCCGCAGCCGCGGCCAGTACGAAGCCGGCGGCACGATGACGCCGCCGGCACCCTGCACCGGCTCGGCGATGATCGCCGCCACGCTGTCGGGACCCTGGATCTCGATCTGCCGTTCCATCAGTTGCGCGCAGATCTCGGCCAGTTCCTCCGGGGCCTGGGTGTAGGGGTTGCGGTACAGGTGCGGGCCTTCCACCTGGAAGAAACCCGGCATCAGCGGCTCGTAGCTGCTTTTCCAGGCCACGCCGCCGCAGGCCGACATGCCGCCGAAGTTCAGGCCGTGGTAGCCGTTGTACAGCGAGACGAACTTGAACTTCTGTGGCTGGCCTTCGAGCTTCCAGTACTGGCGGGCGATCTTCAGCGCGGTTTCCACCGCGTCGGAGCCGCCGAGGCCGAAGGACGCCTTGACCATGCCTTCCGGCGCGGCGATTTGCGCCAGGCGCGTGGCCAGGGCGATGGCGGGCGCGTTGGTGCTGCCGGGGAACAGCGAGTAGTAGGGCAGTTGCTCCATCTGCCGGGTCACCGCGTCGATGATCTCGCGGCGGCCGTAGCCGGCGTTGACGCACCACAGGCCGCCCTGGCAATCGATCAAGCGGCGGCCGTCGACGTCGGTGATGTGCACGCCGTCGCCCGACTCGATGATCAGCGGCGGGTTGTCGTGCAGTGCTTTCGGGTCTTGCATCGGGTGCATCAGGTGCACGCTGTTGTGTTCTTTGAGCCATTGGCTCGACGGGCTGGACATGATCGACTCCGGGGTCTTGTAGGGAGCGGCAGGGCCGCGAAAGGATCAGCCGCGCTGGTAGCCGTGCGCGGCACCGAACAGTTGCTCGCGTTCGGACCAGTTGTGGCGGGCGTCCCAGTGCATCAGCACGTCCATGGCCTCCTGCTTGAACTGGCGGTCCATGTCGGCGCTGGAGGTGTGCACGCTCAGTTCCAGGCGATGGCCGGAGGGGTCGAAGAAGTAGATCGATTGCAGGAAGTCATCGTGGTTGATCGGGCCGATCACCTTGATGCCCTTGGCCAGCAGGTCATCGCGTGCCGCCAGCAGGGTGTCCATGTCCTTGACCCGGAAGGCGAAATGCTGGACCCAGCCGGGCGTCTCGGGATCACGCCCGCTGACCGCGCCGGGATCGTTGGGCAGCTCGAAGAAGGCGATGCAACTGCCGTCCTCCATCTGGAAGAAGATGTGGATGTGCGGGCTGTAGGCACCGGTCGAAGGCACGTGGTCCTCGCCCATGGCGTGGATGAAGTCGAGGCCGAGGATGTTGGTGTAGAACTCCACCGTTTCCTTGGCGTCCTTGCAGCGGAAGGCCGCGTGATGAAGGCTTTTGCACAGCATGGGCTTGCTCCTGTTCAGGGCGGGAAGTCAGGCGTTGCTCGACGCGACGGCCTGGTCGATGGGGCCGAAGACCGAATGGCCCTGGCGGTCGAAGTGTTCGATGCGGATGCGGTCGCCGAACTTCAGCAGTGGCGTGCTGGGCTGGCCGTCGCGGAGGGTTTCCACGGCGCGCTGCTCGCCGATGCAGCCGCAGCCGACGCTGTCGTCTTCGTTCGACACCGTGCCCAGGCCCACCAGGGTGCCGGGTTCGAAGGCCCGGGTACGGGCGACGTGGGCGATCATGTGGCCGTAGTGGAAGGGCGTGTCGATGCCGGTCTCGATCGCCGCGAACGGCGCACCGCGGACCCAGCATTTCATGGTGCCGGACACCAGCTGGCCGTCCCACAGCTCGCCCAGTTCGTCCGGGGTCACGGCGATCGGCCCGAGGCTCGACGCCGGCTTGCCGGTGAGGAAGCCGAAGGTGCGCTTGAGCTCGGCGGGAATCAGTGCGCGCAGCGATACATCGTTGAGCAGCACGAACAGGTGCACGTGGCGGGTCGCCTGCTCGGCATCGACCCCCATCGGCACGTCGCCGGTGATCGCGGCGATTTCCGCTTCGAAGTCGATGCCCAGGGCTTCGCTGGGCAGGCGGATCGGGTCGTTCCAGGCCATGAAGCCGTGGGAGATGCCCTGGTACACCAGCGGCGCCTCGAGCAGGTCGGCCGGCAGGCTCTCGCCGCGGGCCTGGCGGTTGCGGCGGATGTGGCTCAGGTAGCAGGCGCCGTCCAGGTACTGGTAGCTGCGCGGCAGCGGGGCGGCGAGGCTGTCCAGCTCGAGGTCGAAGGCGTTCTCGGCCTCGCCCCGGTTCAGCGCCTGGTACAACGCCTCCAGGGCGGGCTGGACCCTGGCCCAGTCATCCAGGGCGCGTTGCAGGGTAGGGGCGATGGCGCCGGCTTCCACGGCGCGCCTGAGGTCGCGACTGACCACCAGCAGGACGCCGTCGCGGCCGGATCGGCGAGAGGCAAGTTTCATGGGGTGCTACTCCGTAGTGTCCCCGTGGTCCCCGTGGCGGGGAACAGCGGGTGCAGGTTGTTGTGGTTGAAAAAACCTTGTGGATCGAACAGCCCAAGCTCCAGCGACAGCGCCACGTAGCGCCGTTGTTGCAGGGCCGCGCAGTGCTGCCTGAGCACCTCGAACACCCCGGCGGCGATCTCCTGGCGCAGCGCGGCTGGCCGTGCGGCGCTGAGCTTGAGTTGCGCATGTATGCCGGCGAAGTCGGCGCGGCCATCGGCGAAGCGGTCGTGCTCGATGCGCCGGGCACGGCTGCGGATGCCACCGACGGGGAACACCTGCAGCGCGATCAGGTGCGCGTGCACGGCGGCGAACAGGACCGGCAGTTGCAGCTCGGCCTCCAGGCTGGCGCTGTACTCGACGATGAAGTGCGGCATGTTCAGCACGCCTGGATCAGTACGGTCTTGGTTTCCAGGTAGCCTTCCAGGCCCTCGCGGCCGAGGTCGCGGCCAAAGCCGGACTGGCGGGTGCCGCCTTCCGGCAGGGCCGGGTAGGGGAAGCCCGCGGTATTGACCGAGACCTTGCCGCACTTGAGGCGCGGCACCACCTGGTGCACCCGGCCCAGGCTCTCGCTCCACAGGCTGGCGGCCAGGCCGTAGCGGCTGTCGTTGGCCAGGGCGATGGCTTCTTCCTGGTCGTCGAAGGGCAGCACCGCCAGCACCGGGCCGAAGATCTCTTCCTGCACCAGCGGATCGTCCTGGGCGACGTCCACCAGCACGGCGGGGGCGACGAAATAGCCGTCGCTGAGCGGGCTTTCGCGGCGGCTCAGCAAGGTGGCGCCGCCGGCACGGGCGCGGTCGACATAGCCCTGCACCAGGTCGCGCTGACGCGCGTTTATCAGCGGGCCGAGCTGGCTGGCCGGGTCGAGCCCGGCGCCCAGGCGCAGGCTGTCGGCATGCCGGGCGACGCCTTCGGCCACCTGCTCGAAGCACTGGCGCTGGACGTACAGGCGCGAGCCAGCGACGCAGATCTGCCCCGAGTTGGTGAAGATCGCGTTGGCCGCGCCAGTGATCGCCCTGGGCAGATCGGCATCGGCGAACACCAGGGTCGGCGACTTGCCGCCCAGTTCCAGGGTGACTTTCTTCAGCGTCTCGGTGGCCAGCCGGTTGATCTGCTTGCCGGTGGCGGTGGAGCCGGTGAAGGAGATCTTCGCCACCAGCGGGTGGGCGACCAGCGCCTGGCCGGCGTCGCGGCCCAGGCCGCTGACGATGTTGACCACGCCAGGCGGAATGCCGGCCTCGACCACCAGGCTGGCCAGGGCCAGCGCGGTGAGCGAGGCGTCCTCGGCGGGCTTGAGCACCAGGGTGCAGCCGGCGGCCAGGGCCGGCGCCAGTTTCCACACCGCCATCATCAGCGGCACGTTCCAGGGCACGATGGCGCCGACCACACCCACCGCTTCGCGGCTGGTGTAGCCGAAGAACTGGCTGCCGGGGAAAGGCATCTTCACTTCCGGGGTTTCGCCGCAGATCCGCGACGGCCAGCCGGCCATGTAGCGCAGCACCCCGGCGGCGCCGAAGACATTGATCCGGGCGAAGTCCAGGGGCATGCCGTTGTCGAGGCTTTCCAGTTCCGCGAGGAACGCCGCGTCACGCTCGACCAGCTCGGCCAGGCGCAGCAACAGCGCTTCGCGGGCCAACGGCGCGAGGTCGCGCCAGGCGCTGCGCTGAAAGGCGCGGTGCGCCGCCTGCACCGCCGCGTCGATCTCGGCCTCGCCACCGGCACCGATGGCGCTGAAGGGCTGGCCGCTGGATGGATCGATCACCGCCAGCGTGGCGCTGGCGGCGGTCCATTGACCGTCGATGAAATGGCCGTGGCTGCGTTCGATGAACGCCCGGGTGCTGCTGAGCAGTCGGCTGTAGTCGTTGCTGGAAAGTGTCATGGGTGTGGTCCCCTGGCCTCTGGCGGCTCGTTGAATACGGGCCGATGCTAGATCGGACGGCAGGGGTGACCTATACCCGTGCAGGGTGACCCACGGGTGGCGAGGTGGCTTCACGCCGCGGGCCACCTCGGTTTCCTGGCTATGCCTGCAGTTCCTCGAGGACCCCTTTCAGGCGCTCCAGCGTGGGGTCCGTGCAGGTCTGCATGGGCTCGCGCAGTTCGTTGCCGATCAGGCCTTGAAGGCCCAATGCAGCCTTGATCACGGCGGGGTTGGCTTCGCTGAAGGCGATCTTCATCCACGGCAGCAAGCGCCGCAGCGTACCCCGGGCGGCGATGACATCGCCGCGCTCCATCTCGTCCATCATCTGCACGTAGAGGTCCGCGCGGACATGGGCCGAGGCCGAGATCGCCCCGGCACCGCCCAGGGCCAGGCTGGTGAAGATATTGATGTCCTCACCGGCCAGGATCTCGGCGTTGCCGTCTTCGATCAGGGCCATGGTGGTTTCCACGTCACCACCGCAGTCCTTCACCGCCGCGATGCGGGGGTGGCGCACGATCCGTCTCAGCGTCTCGCGCTCGATCTTCACGCCCGTCCTGTAGGGGATGTCGTAAAGCACCAGCGGGACGGACGAGGCATCGGCGACCGTCTGGAAGAACGACTCGATGCCTTGCTGCGAAGGGCGGATGTAGCAGGGCGCGGGAACCAGGACGCCGGCGATGTCACGGCGCTGGATCTGTTGCTGGAAGGCCAGGATCTCCTGCAGGTTGTAGCCCGACAGACCCATGATCACCTGGTCGGGCCGGGCGACCTGCAGAACGGCGTCCAGCACCTGGAGTTGCTCGTCCTTGCTCAGGGCAGCGGCTTCGCCCGTCGTCCCGCAGACCACCAGGCCGCGAACGCCGTCGGCCAGAAGCTTTTTCGCCAGGCCCTGCAGCGCGTCGACATCGACGAGCCCAGAGCTGAAGGGGGTGGCCAGTGCAACCCAGATACCGCGCAAATCAGACATGCATTACTCCTCGGGAAGACCGATCGTCGACGTCAGAGGAGGGGAAGGGAATCAAGCGGGGAAGGAGGTTCGGCGCTATCTGTCCTGTCAGCTCATCTGACGGGACAGCGCCCCGGTCAAATGAGCGGCTGTTTCTTCGATTTCTTGGCAACGGACACGCATGCGCAGGCCGGGGCAGGGAAGCCCGAGGCGGTGTGCATGTGGTCGCTGGGGTGGGACATGGGTGGGGCCGTTGCCAAGAGGTGTTGCTGGATATTGCTTGGGGTGGGGGTGGTTGGTCAATAGAGGATTTGCGGCCAGGTACCCTGTTGAGGTATTTGAATGTCGCCGATATTGAGTCAAGCCGAGAAGAGTCCTCATGAAACTGCATATCCGCAACGAGCGCGCCGAAGATGCACGGCAGATTGCCGCGGTGACACGCGCGGCCTTCGAACAGGCAGAACACTCCAGTCACACCGAGCATTTCATCGTCGATGCCTTGCGCAAGGCTGGTCAATTGACCGTTTCGCTGGTCGCAGTGGATCAGGATCGAGTCGTTGGACACGTCGCTGTCTCCCCGGTCAGCATTTCTTCCGGGGCCGAGGGGTGGTACGGGCTTGGGCCGCTATCCGTCCTGCCGGGCTGGCAAGCCCGAGGCATTGGCTCCGCCCTGACCCAGGCGGCCTTGGCTGAATTGCAAGAACAGGGTGCGGCCGGCTGTGTAGTGCTTGGCGATCCTGCTTACTACAGTCGTTTCGGTTTCATTGCGGACACAGGATTGCGGTTGCCAGGCGTGCCCCAGGAGTATTTTCAGGCGTTGTCGTTCTGCGCTGATTGTCCAGTGGGGATTGTGCAATACCACCGGTCTTTTTCTGTCGTGGAATGAGTGGATCAAAACCGTGGTCAGGTGAACTATTTGAGGGATCATCATGCTTATTCAGGCTGTAAACAAACGCACCAAGGCCCCGCTTAACTTTGAGTCAACCACAGCGGATGCAAACACTCTGGCTGATGTCGACAACCCGGGAAAGCTGCCCGAACTGCAAAAGCTGGCGTACTTCGCAAGAAGGTCCGAGTTGCTCTTGGAGGCCAAGCTGGCGACGGTCAACGTGCACAAGTCGAGATTGGACAGGATATTCAAGGACATTCTCGACAGGGCACTAGGCCCTGAGGACGATGAAGTACACCAGAAAATCTCCGAAGCCAGGCTGGCAACCACCACGACATTGGAATCTTTCAGAATCAAAGCGGCCAATCCGAAGATGAAATTTGAGGAGATGGAGCTCATCCAGCAGCTTCGTGGTGGCTTGATCACGCTGAAAGACCTGCTGCCTGACCCCGCAGTGAACGCTGAGCATCAGGATGCGCTGAACAAAACCAGAAAAATGGTAAGTGATGTTCTTGCCCGTTCGGAGTCCGGGATCAGGGCATGGGTTCAAGGTGCCTCGATAGCCTACCGAGGCAGTCTGGCAACAGGCTGGAGAAATGCCAGAAAGTCCGATCAAGGCAAGGCTCAGCGTGTAGACCTGCTCAAGTTTGACTGTGATGCATTTGTCAGCATTCCTCACGAAACCTGGGTTGCCTGGAAAAACCTGAAAATCGTCCTGGATAACAAGGTCGACGACAAGATGTCTCTGGCTGATCTGATGGTGCGTGCCCAGCATGCAGCCGTCTCTGACGAGGTCACCAGGGTTAGAAGTCAACTGGAAGGGATCAAGGTTGTCGAAGGCCAGCTACAGTTGGCCTTGCAATCCGTCCCGGGCTACAAGCTGGCTGCCAAAAGCAATGACGATCCAGGCCCCGTGGAATGGACGGATAGAGATAAGCGCAGGTCGGATAAGTACAAGGCTGACTTTGAACTTGTTCTGCAGACGAGCAATAAGACAGTCAGGGAGTTGAAATCGGGCAATCTGTATCCGTTGGGTGAGATCGCCAACGCAGGATTGCCGTTGACGGAGAACGATCTGGACGTGGTGATTGAAAGCCAGGAGTTCTGGGTCAGGATGCCGGAGCGACACATCAGCATGTCGGTAGTGATTGGCGAGCCGACATACAAAGGTACGGAAGTCGATGTTGCGCACACAGTGAAATTCCCTACCGAGCGGATGCAGATTGAAAACTATTTTGCATCGGACGATAGAGTGGCGCTCAGGAAAGTGGTGACTGTGGAAAAACAACTCATGGATTTTATAAAAGAACACTCGCCACATATGACATTTGATTCAAGTCGTTGGTAGCAAGGGTGCTCCGGGACAGTTGCCGCATGACGGCGGCAACTGTCCGGCAGATGTGTTCGTCTTCCCGTCTCGTTAGGCGGATTTCCAATTTGAAAGCCGCTCTTCAGAAACCCGAACCGCCTCTGGAGAAAATACTGCTGGATATCTGAGAATGACCGCTTCAAAGGCGAACGCTCCAAAACCCATATCCAGCAGCGCTCTGTACCCCAGGGTTTCCGTCGGACGACACACGGCCCGATTTACCGACTCGATGATCCCGTGCTTCTCGATCATTTGCCATGTGCGAGTAGCGCGCGTTTTCTTTCCGTTCTTGGCGCGTAGCGTTTCTTCATAGGCGAAGATGGCTTGCAGCGCCTCCTTCTCCGCTTGAGTAGAGGCCCCGTATGATTCTGCTCGTAGTTCAGTTGCACGAAGAAGTGCCTCATTCGCCAAGTCCTGGCGGCCCTTCTCGATCGCGTTCCTTGCAAAGATCTCACATTTCTCGGGTGAATCGATTTTCTTGATTCTGTCGTCCATGGATTTCCTCATACGTCAATCTTCAAGGCATCGTTACTCCACCAGCAAAGCGAACTCCCTGATGGGAGCCGCGAGTGCTTTGCACGGGCGTGCAAAATCGGAAGGGAATAGTAACTGATAGCAATTTTTGACAGAAGTGGGCTGTACCCTCGTGCGTTCAGTCATTGCGCAAGGTAATGTCGATCGCATCAGGAGTGACATTCTCGAATGCAATGGGCTGTGATCAAAAAATGGATGTACTGAATGCGATGCAGGTGTTCGTGAGTGTTGTCGAGACGGGCAGCTTTACCAACGCCGCACAGTCGCTTCACATGCACCGGCCAGCGGTGTCGAAATCAATCCAGCTTCTCGAGCAGCGGCTTGATGGACGACTGCTCAACAGGTCTACGCGCAGGCTCAGCATGACCCCGGCGGGTGAAGCGTTCTACCACCGGTGCAAGGCCATCCTCGACGATGTCGGGCAGGCGATGGCTTCGTTGAGCGATCGTCCCGCGCGACTGGTCGGGAAACTGCGTGTCGACTTGCCCGTGTCGGTGGGCCACCTGCTCATCGTTCCGTCGCTCATGGCGTTCCAGCAACGCTATCCGGGGATCGAGTTGACACTGGGTACCAGCGACAAGCCGATCGACCTGATCAGCGAAGGGGTCGACTGCGTCGTGAGGCTTGGCGCCCTGGAAGATTCCAGTTTGATTGCCAGCGGGATTGGTTATCTGCCCATGGTGACGTGCGCATCTCCAGCGTACCTCGCTCGATATGGGGTGCCTGAGCGCATTGCTGATCTGAGCGAACACCTCGCGGTGAACTATTTCTCGGGCAGCAATCCGCGCACGCTGGAATGGTTGTTTGTCGAGGGCGATGAAGTGCAGACCATCCGGGTCAAGTCGGCAATCAACGTGAATGACACTTCGAGCTTCGTCGCATCAGCCCTGGCGGGGTTCGGCCTGATCCAGGGGCCTGCGCTCAATGTCCAGGCTCATCTTGATTCCGGCGCGCTGGTGCAGGTGATGCAGCACTGCCCGGTACCTTCAAAACGTGTGTCGATCCTCTACCCCCATCGTGAATTGATGCCGCCGGCGGTCGAGGTCTTCGTTGCATGGCTACGGTCGTTGATGGCTGACAAGGGCTTGACCCAACCCTGATTGGTAATTCCGGGATACCAGTCTGTAATTCGGGCGCGTCTTTTTCTTCGGCTTGCGGCTGAGTAATTTTGAGCTTTCGCAAGAGGAACAAAGACATGTCAAAGGTTGTTCGATTTCACCGTCTTGGTGGCCCCGAGGTGCTTCAGATCGATGAACTGGAGGTCAGGGCCCCAGGCCCGGGGGAGGCGAGGATCAAGGTCAAGGCGCTTGGGCTCAATCGCGCCGAGGCGATGTACCGTTCTGGCCAATACACCTTCACTCCCGATATGCCTGCCGCTTTGGGCTATGAAGCGGCAGGCACGATCGAGTCGGTCGGACAGGGTGTTACCGCGTTTGCCGTCGGCGATGAAGTGAATGTGATCCCGGCATTTTCATTTGCCGACTACGGCATGTATGGCGAAACCGTCGTCGCGCCGGTGCATGCGTTGGTGAAACAGCCGGCGGGACTGTCCTCGGTAGAGGCCGCTGCTACCTGGATGAAGTACGTCACTGCCTATGGCGCCCTGGTGGACATCGGCCAGCTGCAGAAAGGCGAAGTGGTGCTGATCCGTGCTGCGTCGAGCAGTGTGGGGCTGGCAGCCATTCAGATCGCCAACTCGCTTGGTGCCATTCCGGTGGCGCTGACCCGCACCTCGGAAAAGCGCCAGGCACTGGTGGACGCTGGGGCAGTGCATGTGATCGCAACCGCTGAAGAGGATCTGGTCGCCGCTGTGGCTCGCATCACGGACGGGAAGGGGGCGCGCATGGCCTTTGACCCCGTCGGTGGCCCGGAGGTGGTAAACATCCTGCGGTCACTGTCTTTCCTGGGGATTTTCTTCCAGTACGGTGCGCTGGAAACGTCTGACATCAGCGTGCCGGTGATGGACCTGCTTGGCAAAGACCTGACCATCCGGGGTTACCAGCTTTTCGAGATTACCCAGGACGAGGCGCGGCTGAACAGGGCCAAGGCGTTCATCACCGAAGGCCTGGAGCATGGAAGCCTGCGTCCGATTGTCGGCAAGGTGTTCAAGTTCGATGAGATCGTGGAAGCGCACCGCTACATGGAATCCAACAGCCAGGTAGGCAAGATCGTTGTAGAGCTCTAGCGTGGAAACCCTTGAAATCCCGCCCGGCCAGCCTGAGTTTCCTTGGCGTTTTGCCCTTTTCAACGCAGGTTGGCCTGGTTAGCTCGCTTTCTACCGAACACCGCCCCTTGTTGCACCCAGGGGCGGATGTGATCACCGGACGCTTAGTGCGCCAGTTAAAGCTGGCGGAGGATAGTCGATGAAAGTTCGATACTGGTAAGAAATGGCGAGTCAACCAGACCCCGAGTCATGCATGTTGCACCGTGAGGTGCAGGGTGAAGCGTTGACAGGGGAAACCGATGGGCCAGCCATTGAGCCGCGAAATCAGAAATCCGGGATGCCGATGCTGTTAAGCGAAGCAGAAGGCCATACGGAGCATGGCGTTAACCGCCAGTCATGCTCCGATCCCGCGCGGTCGGAGACCCTGTGCACGTCGGGAAGTCCTTCGCACAGAAACTGGGAGATCTCAGCGGTGCCCGGTATGCAAGCACCGGGCGGAGCAGGAAAGGCCAAAACCGTAACCCTGCTACCCACGCCGCTGAGAAGTCGGATACGTCCGTAGTACCTGAGAAGCCATCGAACAAAGGGCCTGGCTCTGCGGAGATAGTGGAGGAAAGGGGCGTAGCCAAGGGAAACACCGACAGGCCCCCCGTGCCCCGGACACTGAGCCGGATCAGTTGCGCGTCGATGGGACTTGAAGGTGTACGTGAAGCAGCCCGAAGGAATAAGGGCGTGCAGTTCACGGCATTGCTGCACCACATCACACCGCAGTTGTTGGCGCAGAGCTTCTACGCCTTGCGCCGCGATGCGGCGGTGGGCGTGGACGGCATGTCGTGGCGCGAATATGAGGAAGGTCTTCTCCAGCGCGTGACCGATTTGCACGGAAGGCTCCACAGTGGAGCCTATAGGGCGAGGCCGTCGCGGCGGGTCTACATCCCCAAAGCTGATGGCAGGCAGCGTCCGCTGGGCATTGCCTCTCTGGAGGACAAGATCGTACAGCAGGCAGTCGTTACTGTTCTGAATGCGATCTATGAAGAGGACTTTCTGGGATTCTCGTACGGGTTTCGGCCGGGACGCAGCCAGCATGATGCGCTGGATGCGGTGACGGTCGCGCTGAAGGGCCAGAAGGTGAACTGGATATTGGATGCGGATATCGCGTCGTTCTTTGATGAGATCGACCATGAATGGATGCTGATGTTTCTGGGACACCGGATTGCAGACCGGCGCCTGCTCGGGCTTATCTGCAAATGGCTTCAAGCGGGTGTTATGGAGGATGGCCGTAGGGTGGCTGCAACCAAGGGAACTCCCCAAGGCGCAGTGATCTCGCCGCTGCTGGCGAATATCTATCTTCACTACGTGCTGGATCTGTGGACAAAGCAGTGGCGCGAGCGACATGCCCGTGGCGATGTGATCGTTGTGCGCTACGCGGACGACAGCGTGTTGGGTTTCAGGACGCAAAGGCAGGCTCAGCAGTTTTTGGTGCAGTTGCAGGAGCGCTTGGCCAAGTTCGGATTGTCCCTCAATGCCTCGAAAACACGACTGATTGAGTTTGGTCGTTTTGCTGCGAGAAATCGTAGGAAGCGAGGTTTGGGTAAACCGGAGACATTTGACTTCCTGGGCTTCACGCACTGTTGTAGTACCAACAGGAGCGGTGGTTTTCAAATACTGCGCCTGACGGTCAAGAAGCGAATGCGTGCGACGCTGCTGGCTATTCGGGATGAGCTGAAACGTCGACGCCACGAGTCTGTTCAAATCGTGGGTCAGTGGCTTACCCGGGTGGTCACGGGATACTTCAATTACCACGCGGTGCCGGGAAACCTGTTACGCCTTGATGGTTGTCGAGTTGCGGTCTGCCGCTTATGGCGGCAAGCCCTCAAACGACGTAGCCAGCGGAACAGGCTTCAGTGGTCGCGCTATGGACGCCTAGCCGACCTCTATATACCAAGGCCCAGAACCGCTCATCCTTACCCAGAGGAACGCTTCGCGTCACGTACCTGAGGCAGGAGCCGTATGCGGTAGTTCCGCACGTACGGATCTGTGCGGGGGGTGGCAGGTAACTGCCATCCCTACCGCGACGGCTTGAACTTTGCATATGCGCCCGAGGCGGGTGCTTTCCGTCCGAGCCCGAAACCGTACGGAGGTCACCCTCTCGCCTGAAGCTGCATGAGAGGAGGCAATCCTGGCAACTGCGTCGGTTGGCTGTTGACGGCGTCGGCAGAACCCTGCGCCAGCTCAGCGAGCGGGAGGTGGCAGCGGATGAAACCACGCTGCGTGAGTTGCGCTGGCGGACGACTTTCTGCACACAGGGCGCCAACTTGCCGAGGGCAGCGACCCGCGAGCGGGCATCCTCTGCCTGCCATGGATCGGGCGTCTGGCATCGCCGGTGGCTTTGGCACGTAATCGTCTTTGCTGAGGCCAGGGGCCGCTCCGAGGAGCATTTCGGTGTACGGATGCAATGGCGAATTGAACAGCGCATCGCTATCGACCATCTGCATCAGCTCGCCGCGGTACAGTACCGCGACCCTGTCGGCGAGTTGCCGCACCACTGCAAGGTCATGGGAGATGAACAGCATGGCGACGCTGTGCCGCTCCTTGAGTGCCAACAGCAATTCGACAATCTTGGTTTGCACGGACACATCAAGCGCCGAAAGAATCTCGTCGCAGATCAACAGCTTGGGATTGACCAGCAGGGCGCGAGCAATCGCGACCCTTTGGCGCTCGCCGCCGGATAGCTGTTCGGGAAAACGACTGAGATACCCGGCATGCAGCCCGACATTTTCCAGCACGGTCTCCAGGTTTTCAGGCGTCGATTCGATGCCGAAATGATCCAGTGGCCGTTGAAGAATGGCCCGCACACTACGGCGCGGATTGAGTGACGCATCCGGGTTCTGGAAGATGTACTGAATCTGCCGCAATTGTTGGAGCGACCTTCCCGCGAGCGTAGGCTCCAGCACCTTTCCCTCAACGCAGATAGTGCCCGACCTGGGTGCGAGCCGACCGCTGATGGCCCGTGCGATCGTCGACTTGCCGCTGCCTGACTCACCCACCAACGCCACGATTTCACCAGCGCCCAGTTCAAGGTCGATATCACGTGCGATGGGGACTGGCGTCTTGCCCAGCAGCTCACTGAACCAGCCAGGCCGCGCGTAGGACAGCGAGAGATGCTCCACCGACAGCAATCTTGCCGTGTCCCGTCTGGCTCGCGGGCCGCCAGTCGGCGACGGTGTCGCATCCTCGGTGCCCGCGATGTCAGGCCAGCGCATGCACGCTACCGATTGTGCGTCAGCAACAGGGATGAGCGCTTGCGGCGTCGAGCGACAGGCTGCAGTCGCGAAGTCGCATCGCGGCTCGAACTTGCAGCCTTCGGCCATCTGGTCCCGCCGCAGCACGCCACGAAGACCGCGACCACCTCGGTGGCCGTGCTGCAGGCTCGGGATCGATGCGATGAGCCCGCGCGAATAGGGATGGGCAGGGTTCGACAACAGCCTCTCGCACGGCGCGACCTCCACCAGCCTGCCGGCGTACATGACGCCGATGCGGTCGGCGATCTGCGCCAGCAACGCAAGGTCATGGGTGACATAGAGCATGGCCATGCCAATGCGACTTCGCAGGTCTGACAGCAACTGGATGATCTGGCGTTGCGTCGTGACGTCCAGTCCCGTGGTCGGCTCATCGAGGACCAGCAGATCCGGATTGCACGAAACGGCCATGGCGATCGTGACCCGTTGCTGTTGCCCGCCCGATAGCTCATGGGGATAACGCCTGCTGACATCGGGCAGCCCGACCAGGGCAAACAGGTCCCTGATGCGATGTTCCATGGACATCTGCGCGGGCAGTGCCTGGTGCGTCAGAATCATCTCGCGGATTTGTTGCCCGACACGCATTCCGGGGCTCAATGCAGTCGTCGGGTTCTGCGGGACCAGCGCAATGCGCTTGCCACGAAGCTTTGCCAGCGAACCGGCGTCGAGCGTCAGCAGGTCAACCCCTTCAAACAGGACTTCACCGCTCTGCACGCGGCTGTTGGCGGCGCCGTAACCGAGCAGCCGATAGGCAACGGTGGATTTGCCGCAACCCGATTCGCCGACGAGACCGAGGGTCTCTCCGCGGGCTATTTCAAGGCAAACACCTTCCACGACATCGGTCCACCCGGTTTGTCCGCCGTAGGCGATGCCGAGGTTTCGAATCTCGATCAGTTTGGTCATGGTTCCCATACCTTTTGTTGTTATTCACGCACCGGCAACCGACCGTTGCCCCAGCATTCGGGATAAGCCATCGGTGAAGAGATTCAGGCCGACGACCAGTGAAGCGAAGCCCAGGCCTGGCCCGAACACCGTCACCGGCGAGGCGATCAGCAGGCCACGGTTTTCACTGATCATCAGGCCCCATTCCGGTGTCGGCGGGCGGATGCCGAAACCGAGGAAACCGAGCGCCCCGATGAGGATCGGCGCATAGCTGATGCGTAGCGAAAACTCGACCAGCAGCACGTTGGCGGTGTTGGGGAGAATTTCTCGCAGGACGATGGACCAGGTGCTTTCACCGCGCAGTTGAGCCACCGCGACATATTCGCGCGTGGCGATTTCCATGGCGGCCGCCCGTGCAATCCGGGCAATCCGCGGCGTGTAGACCAGCCCGACCACCAACACGATCAGCGCCGGCTCACCGGCGAGGGCAGGGCCCGCGGCAATGATCGTCACCAGCGCCAGGGCGAGAAACGGGATGCTGATCATGGTCTCGACAAGACGCTGCACGATTTCGTCGAACAGGCCTCCCAGGTAGCCAGACAGCAGACCGAGCAGGGTGCCGACGAGCATGCCCAGGGTCGTGCCCGCCAGGGCCAGCAGCAAGACGATGTGCGCCCCGTGCATGAAGCGACTGAGGACGTCGCGGCCGATTTGATCGACCCCCATGGGATGCAGCCAGGAGATCCCTGAGAGCGGAATGCCGGTGCCCATTTGCGCATAACCGAACGGTGTCCAGAACACCCCGACAAGGGCGAACAGCACATGCACCAGCAGGATGATTGATCCGACCTTGAACGAGCCAGGCATCGCCAGCCAGCGCCCAAGGCAGGAGGAGAGGGTTGGTGTCCGCAGTCCGGACAGGATGTGGGTCGGGCTCATCGGCTGGTCCTCAGGCGCGGTTGAAGTAGAACGGCGCAGATGTCGGCAACGAGATTGGCGACGATGTAAACAGCCGCGCTGATCATCACCGTGGCCTTGATCAACGGAAGGTCGCGCAACTGCAAGGCATCGATCAGCAAGGTGCCGAACCCGGGGTAGGAGAACACCCGCTCGACAATGACGACACCGCCGATCAGGAACCCCAGGTTGAGCGCCGTGATGTTGAGCGCAGGAACAATCGCATTGGGCATGGCGTGTCGCCACAGCACGGCATAGGGACGCAGGCCTTTCAGTTCGGCCAGGCGCACATAGTCCGAACGCAGCACCTCGATCAGGCTGTCGCGCAGCACCCGGATGGCGTACACCGCCATGATGATGGCGAGGGTCACGGCGGGCAGGATCATGGCGCGCAGGTTATCCAGCCAGCTGCTGGCGTCGGACACCGTCGCCAGCGCAGGCAGGACGGGCATGGCCACCGCGAAGATGAACAACAGGATCGTCGCCAGCAGAAAGTCGGGAAGCGACAACAGCACCAGTGTCACCACTGAGATGACGTGGTCGAGCCTGGTGCCCCGATGGGTGGCTTGAATCACCGCCGGAACGATTGCAAGCACCAGGTACAGGGCGAAGGCCAGCAGCGAGAGCAGCAGCGTATTGATGATGCGCGGGCCGAGCACATCGGCAATCGGCCGACCGGTCGCGATGGAAACCCCAAGGTTGCCCTGCAGCAGATCGCCCAGCCAGTGCAGGTATCTGCTCAATGCAGGCTCACCCAGATGCAGTTGCTCGCGAAGCACTGCCAGTGCTTTCGCGGTGGCGTCGCGTCCCAGGATACGCGTCGCGACATCGCCCGGCAGGGCTTCGAGAATCAGAAAGATCAGCAGTGAGACGAGCAGCAACGTGACGGTCGACAGTGCGACCCTGCTGATGACAAGCCGAAAAATGCTCATGTCGCATCAGCCTCCCTGAGTGGTCAAGGTAGAGCCGGCAGCCATCCAGTCCGGCACGAACGCCGCATCGGTGTCCAGATCGCCCTGCCATACGTACAACAGCACCAGAGGTCTGTCACCGGCAAGTGTGGCATGCGCGATCCCTGAAGGATGATGGATGATTTCACCGGCCTCGCGCGATGACCATGGGTTATCGCCCGTGCGCCAGGATGAGGGACCGGTGACGGCGTAATAGATCTCGTCGGCAGGATGGCTGTGCAAGGGGTAGTGCGTTGCGGGCCCCAGGAGCATGAGGCCGAAGGAGATGTGAGCGTCGCTCATCAGGGCAGGGGGGCCGCTGTCCGGTCCGCAGATCACGCCATACCCGTAGTTGTTGGCAAAGTCCGCGCTGGGCGGGGCGGCCAGGTAGGTTTCGCTGCGCGTCAGGTGGATCGCGGGCATGAGGTCCGAGAGCGCCCTGGCGAGCGCGCAGTCACCAGCGTAAGCCTGTAGTTCGATCTCGCAACGGGCCTGCACCGGCACTCGTGCGGCAGGTACGTCCTGGACCGTCGACAGGCTCGCTTGCAAGGCTCGCAGGCGTCTTGCGTGGGCGCTTGCCACCGGCTGGTCGTCGCGATCCAGCGCATCGGCGAAGCATTGGAGAAATCTGGACAGATGGGTAAGTGTCATTCGCGCAGCCTCCTCCACGAAGCCCCTGGGCTCCGTGGATCAGATTCAATTCAAGTCAGGCGGGGTGAGGGGGGAGGGGCTACTGTGCGCAGCCCAGTTCCGCATAGTCGATGCGGTTCACGTCGACGTTCGGCGAGTAGCCTGAACAACCTTTGCGCAGGCCTGCCACGACCGATGAAAAGACCGGAAGAATCATGCCGCCTTCCTGCGCGACCATGTGCTGGGCCTCGCGATAGAGCTTGATGCGCTCCTGCTCGTCCGGGGTTTGCCCGGCCTTGGCCACGAGCGCATCGAAATCCGCGCGCTTCCAGTGTGTCTCGTTCCATTCCGACTGGCTGTTGAGCGACAGCGTCAGCGCTTCTGCCGGCGGACGCGCACTGGTGTACGAAATGACCGCCGATTTCTTCAGCCAGATCGTGTCCCAGTAACCTTCGGCTGGAGAGGTGATGACGTTTACCTTTATCCCCGCGGGTGCGGCCATCTGGGCGTACACCTGCGCCAGCAACAGCATGCCGGGGTAGGAGTCGGACGTATAAAGGTCGAATGCGATGCCATCGGGATGCCCGGCCTCGGCCAGCAAGGCCTTGGCCTTCTTGATGTCCGCTTCTTTTGGCGGCGTTTGCAGGCTCAGGGGGGAACTGGGGGGGATCGGCGTATCGGCACCGATTTCGCCATAGCTCAACAGCACGGTATTGAGAATGGTCTGGCGATCCATGACCAGCTTCAATGCCTCGCGCACCCTGACATCGTCAAAGGGCGCTGTGTCGGTCCAGACCGCCATGTACAGCGAAGTCGCCCCAGGCGTTGAAACCAGGTCGACCGCCGGGTTGCCTCTGAGCGTGATCAGGCTGGCCGGATCGACGACCAGCGACAGATCGATCGACCCCGACAATAGCGCCGACAGTCGCGAAGTCGCCTCCAGGCTGGTGGTGATCTCGAGGCAGTCCGCCTTCGGCAAGCCCGGGCGCCAGTAATCCGGATTGCGCCGCAGGACCCGCACTGGCCCGTTGGTGGTGAACGTTTGCTGGATGAACGGCCCGGTACCGTCGCCCTTGGTGCGCAGGTCCGCGCTCTTGGCGCCTTCGGGAACCATCAATGCGTACTTCGTCGCAATCAGCATCGGCAGCTCGACGACGGGTGATCTGACTTTGAACCGTACGGTGTACTTGTCGAGAGCGGTGATGCCGGCCGGGTCCAGGAAGGAGAGCGTGGAGAAACCGCCTGGCGAGACGGCCGGGTCCAACAGGCGACGGTAGGAATAGACCACATCCGCCGCATCGAAATCGGAACCGTCGTGGAACTTCACCCCCTGGCGCAAATGGAACGTCCATTCGGTTGCGTCCGCGTTGGATTCCCACGATTGCGCCAGAACCGGAATGGGCATCATCGTATTGCTGCGGTCGACCAGGGGTTCATAGACGGCGCGGATGTGATAGACGCTGTCGGTGCCGATCAAGGCTGCGGGGTCCATCGTTTGTTTCTCGCCGTCCGATTCGTACCCCAGCACCCGTACGCATTGATCTGCGGCGAGAACGCCAGGTGCGGACAACACACAGGTTCCGAAAGCCAGTGCAAGAACCGAGGATGCAAGCAAACGGTGTTTCATTCTTGTGCTCCTTATTTATTTTTATGGCCCGAGTATGAAATTCCGTTTACCCCTGGGCAAACGAGTATATTTAACCCCCACGTGAATTTTTTTAACGTCGTGAGCCCGCATGATTCCGAGATCACTTCCTCCTCTGTCGACGCTGAAAGTCTTCGAATCCGCTGCGCGATTGCGAAGCTTCAAATGCGCTGCCGAAGAATTGAATCTGACCCAATCGGCTATCAGCCATCAGATCGCTTCGCTGGAGCGCTACCTGGGAACGGCACTGTTTTCGCGGTTGCCCAACAGGGTGGAACTCAACGAAAAGGGCGAACTTTACTTTCCAGTGGTTCAGGATGCGCTGGATCGCATCGCGCTCACGACCGACCTCATTCGAGAGAAACAGACTCAAACGTCGCTGACCGTGCAGGTCTATGTCACCGTTGCCGTTCGCTGGCTTATCCCCAGACTGCAGAAGTTCAAGGAGGACTCGCCAGAGATTGCCGTCAGCCTTGATGCGAGCCTGCTGGATTGGGAGTTCAATCCCACTCGTGCCGACGTCGGGATCATTTACACGCGCACAGCGGACCGACCGAACCTGACGTACACGCTCTTGAGGCAAGAGCGGCTTGTGGCGGTCTGCTCCAGGGAGATGGCCAGGTCCATTGCCACTCCCGACGATCTGCGCCGCGTGCCGTTCCTGGCGATTTCGGGGGCCAGCGAAGATTCGTCGATCTGGGCTCAGAGCATTGGCCTTCCCAACCTTGTGCAGAAGAACGCGCCACGCTTTGACAGCACTCTGTTGGCGATCGAAGCGGCGATCAGCGGGCAGGGTGTCGTGGTGGTCCCCGCGTTTCTGGTGGAGGCGGATCTGCGTACTGGCAACCTTGTTGCGCCGGTGCTTGCGGACGTGATGCAACCTGGAGGTTGGTATCTTGCGCATCTTCAGCGGCGTGGCGATGAGGAGCCGATCAAGCGCTTTCTTGATTGGGTGAAGTTGCAGTGACCGAGGCTGTTGGCGGGGTGTCGTGGGGCGCGGCAAACGGCCAATCGAGTAGCGCGGTTGACGGTGACGTACTCTGAGTTTGAGTTAGACGTAGATGAGCGGAATGAGTATGGACAGCGGCACGGCGTGGCCAGTTTGCCGGAGCAGCGGCTGCTGCTGACTGTCCGAGGGCGGGTTGCCTGGATTGTTCACGTCCTGGCGACTGCACTCTTCGTACTCAAGATGCTAAATGAATCGCTCCTTGTCCTGCGCGACGCAGGTAGCCTGAACCACCTGGACGTCATTATCTTTTTTCCAGGCTTCGGGAAATGCTCTCCCAACAATCCATAACGATCCCCGACGCCGCTCCTGCTCGTCTTTTCGACTGCTGCCCCAACCAATGTCCCGGCGTTCGCGCCATTTTAGTTGCAGACTGCTTCGGTATAGGCCCAGCAGGCAGTAGCCAATATCGAAATCGGTTTCGGCAAACAAACACTCATGGTGGGTTGGCCAGCTTAAGACCCTTTTGAGTTGTCGTTATTAAAAAAACACCCCAGCCTCAGTTATCAAAAGCTCCCCTCGAACCTCCTCTGTCTGACGTATAAGGCATAAGGCTTTCTCGTCCATGGTATCTAAGCCAGCGATCAAAAAGACCTCTTTAAGTAAATTGATCAATTCGTACTTCGGGTGAGCCCTCAAGAGGCTGGCTGTTTTTTTATAGTCTAAAGTTTGGTTTGACTTATGGAACTCTCGCAGAATTAACTCAGCATGAGCACGACGATGAAGTGGATTGCTTGAGTGGCTCAGCGCATATGAGAGCTTATCTTGATCTATGCCAGCGCAAGACAGCGCTGCCATTACAGCGGATTCTGGAAAGGACTCAAAGCAGTTCCTGAAAACGTCTGGAATCAATCTGGCCATTGACGATTTGGCAAGCATGACATTGAATAATTCGTCATGAAATGTATTAACCTCCAAGCGAAGCAAAATCAGCTGCTGCTTGATATTATCATCTGAAAATTTATGTATAACAGCGATGATCGCAACTTCTGGGCACTTAGAAAGTATTAAGGGCGTGGTATGCTCATCCCATTCGCCTGTTAGTGCGCATAAAGCGAGACACTCATCTAGAGGCAGGCGCTCGCTATCTTTTTCAATTATTATATTTTGTCGAGCCTCTTTCTGCCAATCATTATAGAGCCGAAGCACTACATTCAGATGGTATGCTGGCATTGAGAATTTGATGCTTTGTAAAAAACCAACAATGCTTAACATTCCTTGTGGCTTAATGGTCGCCACTGCGCGCAAAACATCCTCGGTTGTCTTTGGCTGCATCGCTCCTTGTACTCGACTCCAAATTTCTGAAACTAAAGACTCTGGTGCGTTGTCCAGATATGCGATGTATTCAAGCTCTGGGACATGAGATATGCCTGAGAAACTAGCAGGCAAGGCCGCGACCAATTCTGGGAGCATCCTACGCCCATGGCGGGCGATTAGCACGCGCCAGCCAGGTTTGGTATAACCCATAGCAATCCATCGTCTGGCTGTTTCATCGTCAACGTCCAGGGACATCACTTCTTCAAGCTTATGGTGATGTGTATGGCGAGGATGCGATTTAGGCAGGGCAAACGCAGTCTTTTGGAACCTCGATACCCACTGACCTCCTCGATCTAGGATAGCAAAACCTAAGACCTCCTGAGCTTTGGCAGTCATACCACCAAAGTCCGCCAGAAGTCTTTCGAAAACCTCGTCAGTCCCGCAGTTCAATATAACTCGATTGATATCTATCCAACCACTTGAGACGTTCAATGCAGCTTGCTCGATCACCCGACTGTAGTCACGTGCAATCGTCATTGCCAAGGCTACGTTGGATCGTCGTATTGCTGCTTGCTTGAGCTTCCAAGGTGCATGTTGATACAGATCGTATAGGCGTTCTAAGCCCCAAACCGGTATTTCAGAAGTGCAGGCCAGCGCTGTTGCGAGCGCATCATCCCACCTAATTTTGCCGGCTGTTGCCATCTGTTCCAGCCATTTCACCCATTCTGAGTTGCCTTTTCCAGCAATGGACTCCAGCAGATAGCTTGTGCCTGGAGATCCAATCCAGTCGGCAATGACCCCTCTCAGCGGAAAAAGCACCGCGGGTTCTAAAGCATTCAGCCAATCCTTCCCTGGCACGCGGTGGGTATCGAGTTCGCTAAGAGTCTGTAGTGCTTGGGTGAGGTATTTTGGGTTTTGACTCATCAAGCCCGCAAGAGCAGATCTTCCCCTAACAGCCAAACGAGGATCAGACAAGCCAACTGTCAGTGCCTCGGCAAAAATCTGATGAGATCCTGCTTCCGTCTGTAATTTAGCAGCAAGCAGCCAGTCGAATTCAACTGCGACCTCAACGAGCGAAGGGCGGACAGGCTCTCCGGATTGTAGAGCTAGAGTATAGCTTTCGCGTGTGGACAACCGCGCGATGGCATATTCAGTACCTACACCCTGCAAAAAACCGCGCCCGCATAGCCAGCTCCAATAGAGATCATGAACAGGGACTGCCTGGCCAGCGCGATTGCTGATCGACCCTAAGGACTCCAATAGACGTATAGGCTCTGGGACATTCAAGTCATCAGCATGCTTGCGAAGTTGTGCGATGAACCGGCTGTAGGATCTATCCCCTAATGCCGTAACTGTTGCTATAGCCCTGCTGAGAGCATCACTGAATTTCTCAGGCATATTGCGTGTGAGGCGTGTATGGAATTCCTGCAGCAGCGCGCCTGCCGTTCCTTCATTTTTACCTGAAAGAAGGAACAGGGAGAGCATCAGTGGCAAGCGCAGTAGATCAAGAAGGCGTTCAGGTATCTCAGGTGAGCCGGGGCGAGCTTGCGCGACTGCACTGGAAACAGCGTTGAGGGGGAGGGACTCAAGCTTCCATATTTTGAACGCCGAATCGTTAGCTTCCGAATGCCGGGCGTTGGCGATGATACGTGCCTCTTGCAATACCCGTAGCGCCTTGGATTTTTCACCCATGTACTCACCGGTAGCAAATTCTGACCACCCGTCAATACAGACACATATTCTGGAGTCACGCAAAATCAGATCTGGAGAAAGATCTGGGGAGACATCTGAAATGATGCTTCTGACTTGGCTCCACGTAGTTAGACCCCCGATGGGGAGAAATATCGGGATCAACCTTGAGCTCGAAAACAGCCAATCTGCCGTTCTCCACAATGCGTGGGTTTTACCTGATCCAGGCGCTGCAATCACCAAGTGCTTGGGCGCATCCAGGCTTGTGAGTGTTTGAAGCGTATACCGGGCTAGAGACCTATTTTTTTCATCACCACCTTCAATTACGAAACGGTCAATTGCCGACAACGTCGCCAAAGCTTGCGATGCGGTTGCTGTAGCGTCGGGAAAGACTGAAGAAATGGACGAGGGCAGTCCGCTGTCCAGTAATTTCCGTGCGAGCTGACGCAGTTGTTCAGTGGTTAGGATAGGTGTTTCGGGTTCAGATTCCCGAGAGGCGGGCGCGACGGGACTTGATTCCTGTCTGTTTTCTATGTCTGTCAGCTGAGGTTGATGACTGCTGGTAGGAGGAAGACCTTTATCAACGTTGAGCGAAGACTCCTCGATAACTGAAGTCATCGCTTTGTACAGAGTGGCGTTTCGGCTTCCAGGTTTCGCAATCAGAATATGGTCAAACTCAAGGGGTGTTGGTGTCGTCCCCGGAATTTGAGGGTCGCTGCTGTTGCGATCCACGATGACGACCCGTTTACCGAGCTGAAGCCTCCATAGCTTTCTGCCGACAAGGTAGCCGTGGGTCTCAAAGAAAACGTGGACATGGAAAGTTAATTCGCGCTGAAGTTTCTGAAACTGGCCGTTTAGGCTTTTCAACCAGCCATCGTCTTGCTGCATGTTCCTGACTTGAGGATTCGTACGCAGTACTCCTGATACTGCGGAAGCCACCGTCGCGAGGCTAGCACCTTGGTGAGGTGTGCCAACAAAAACGACGGCTGAGATTGAGTTCAAAGCAGGGCGTAAACGTGGTGAATCCTGTGTGGCAACGTGCACCATTCCGGCCTTAATTACCAGGCCGCCGAGGCTATGCCCGACTAGGACAAGGCGCTTTCCTCGCAACGCTTTTTCGTGCGTTAGCGCCGTCATAAAGGCCACGCCCTGATCAGCAAGATGCATTGCATCGCCAGTCCATCCAGAGAGGGCTGCGTCGTATCTGAGTAGCCAAACAGTGCTGCCTGTGTCCTCGCCTAGCCATTGTGGCCAGAGGGTAGTGTGGTCGTTTGCGTTCGACATCCACGTCTCTCGAAAATGACCGCCCAATCCGTGGATGAAGACGATGTGAACTGCCTCAGGAGAAGCATCCTCACGAATACAGGTTAATTCCGCCATTGTTCTCTCTTCGACACATTAAGAAGCTGAAGCATCAGTTGGACTTCGCTGCGCCCCCCTAAAGAGAAGGGGGCGGATAATCACCCAGTATCGAATCCCTGATTGCGCAAGCAGTCCTGGGAGGCGATACCAAATGGACACCGGCAGGCCATCAGACTCAGCTAGATCGCTATTACACTCAGCGCTACAGGCCCACCCGCGCATTGCTGATCAGCGGGCGACTCTCGAATGCCATGGTTTGTGATGGGGCAAGATGTATACAAAATAATTAATCCTCTGCAATCTGCCGGGCCGCGTGAAGCGAGGAGGGAAGCCGCAGGAAACCACCTCACAGCGGAGCATTCTTGCACCAGTATCCGGCCTGCAGGGCCAACTGATCTTTGCTTGCAAAATCCTCTTCCTGGATTTTTGGTTGGCCACCGCTGGGATGACAAACTCGGTCATTCCGAGCCGCAGCCACGAATCTTTGAGCTGCGGCTGGGTGACGTTGAATGCCGCCCCACGGTATGGACACATCAGCTATGAGAGGTCATCACTGGCCGACACGGTGATGCGCCGGCCAGGCTATATTTGCGATCACGCCTCAGCAATGAAACCACGGGTTCTCCATGTAGCCCGGACATAGTCCGAGAACTTGTAGCCTTCCCCCAGAGACAGCCGGTCTGCATGATCGGAAACGATGATTTGCGGCGTTACACCGGTTTTCTCAGCGGTCTCGTCACAGAACTTGGCCAACTGCGTGAACATGTTTGTCACAGCGGTCATGTCTGCATCAACTGCATCTTCGCGCTTGGCCTGTTTTGCCAGCTCTTTGGCGTCGAATGCTTCTGCGTCATCCAGAGAGGCGGGGAAGTAGACCTGGGTAGGCTGGTCAAGGAACAGGATCGGAGGAATTTTGCATCCTTTGTCCGAATGCGCTGCGAACTGATAGTGGAGCGACATGAACAATGCCAGGTGCGAGTAAAGCCAGTTTGCACCGCTGCCCATCGAGCGCAGGTAAACCCTGGTGTTTTGATTCTGCTGGTACCAGAGGTCGAACGATTCGACGTCAAAACGTAGCTTCGATGGCCTATACGTTTCCTCAAAGTCGAACGCGCTGCCAATCTCGCGCATCTTGGCATCGATATCATTGCTCAGGGTGTTGAGCCTGTCCTTGATGTTGTATTTTGCCAGCTCACCCGCCAGACGTTCGACTTCAGCACGCAGAATTTTTTCTAGGGCGAGGAACTCAGACTCGGGCTTGTCCGCCTGCTCTTGGATTGCGATTTCGAGACGCAGCTTGGCCTTCATGGCCTGCTCATCGATCGATTTGGAAGTCTTGAGCTTGGCGATTTCTTCATCGAGTGGCTCGATGTCGGCCTGGATTCGGCGCAGCTCAGCGTTCACCTTGTCGAGCGCTTCCTGAATGGATCGGCGCTCTGCAGCGAAACTCTCCCGGGCGTAGGCAGATAGCTTGAGCTCGTCGTTCAACCAATCGATCGCGCTTACAAGCTTGTTGGCCTCCATTGCTGGGGTGGTTGTGGGGGCCTCGCAAAGGGGGCAGTGAGCTTCGGACAGCTCAATGGAGTCGGGCAATGCGTCAGCCGTCATGCTCAAGCTGAACTGCGTGGCAGAGGTTAGAGACTCATTCACCAGTCTCATTTGTCCCTGCAGTTGGCGCTTCTCGATGAGTTGAGCAATTCGTTGCGCCTGGAGCTCAGCCCTGCGCGTTTCGACCTGGTCTGAGAGAACATCGATTTTGACCGCGCGCCCGGAAATCATCTTAAGCATGGTGGCGGGTTTGCTGTAGATCTCTTCAGCCGTAGCGTCGATCAGGGGGATGCCTGCCAGCGACTTAAATTCCGTCAAAAACCGGTTGTAGCGGGCGATAGCAGCTTCCTTTCGCTGCTCTTGCTTAGGGATCTGTGTTTGGACTTTCTTCAGCTCATACTTGGCCACCTCGTGATCCCGGTACAGATCAAAATAGACCTCGTCCACGAGCCCCATCAGGATTTTGAAGTGGTTAATCGCCTGATCACGTTTCTCCTTCTGATCGAAACGGTAGAAAATGGCGTGCTTGTTGGCCACCAGGTTCTGATGCTGAAGCATGAAGGAGGAGAAGCTGCGCACTGAAGGGGTCGCGGATTTGTTGCGTCCTGCTGCTTTCAGATACGGGTCTTCGTCGACGTTCTCCAGCGTGATGGCAAAGTAACGCCCAAGGCTCTTCTTAAAGTCAGCCAGAGGCATGTAGTGCTTGGGATCGAAGAAAGCCCTGGGTTGCTCAATGAGCTTAAGTAGCCGCTCCGGTTCTGATCCTTGCACCTCAAGCAAAAAGCAACGATCAGATTTCTTCTTCCGTGCGGCGACGATGACATAAGTGGGGAACTGCAAGGCGATGAAGAACGTCTCGGCACGCTCGGTGATCGTCCCAACTGGAATGGTGTCTTCAGTGCTACCAAGGCAGTAGTCAAAGATCTCCAGGATCGCGCTTTTACCTGTGGACGATTTCCCTGTGATGATGTTGAGCCCAGGCTCCAGTCGTACGTGGTGAATTTTGTCCTGGGTGTCAACTACACCGATATACCGCAGAAAGCATTTCATAGCGACTTGAATCCTAACGTCCTGTAGATGGTGGCGACGTCTGCCTCTGCGCAGACCATGGAAAGCCGGCGTGCGGCTTCGAGCTGTTTGGGGTTGGCATTCGAGGCCCTGACGTCCTTGATGGACTTCACGGTCAAGTCATCAGTGAGCTCGATGCTTTGTTCGGCCTGAAGGACTAAGAGGGCCGCATTGGTGAGTGACTTAAATTGCTGGGTGTTATGGGTAAGGCCAACCAATCTCGACTGATCCTTACAGAGCGTGCGAAGGTTGCTGGTCTTTCTTACTCCCAGCAGGGCCAACTGCATGGCTGGGTACAGCACCATTGGCAAGACCAGATAGCTCAAGAGCAGGTCACGCTCCCGAGGTTCTGAATGGGCAAAAAAATTATGGATCACAGGCGCCAGTGCGATGGGTGAGCGTTGAAGCGTGAATAGGTGGTCAATGGGTTTGGTGATCACTTCCAGAGCCTCCAGTGAAACTCCTTGGCTGGGCTTGCGGGAACCGCATCTGCCAGCATGTGGTAGATCCCATTGCGGAACTCCACAGGCGTATCTTCGTAGTTGCCAAAGCCCACGACATCCAGTCCACAGCGTCCATGGTAGAACTTGAGGGATGTTTGCTTCAGCTTCGCTTCCGACCAAGTGTCGTCGACATCGATCATGAGCGCTGACCTGCTAGCGTTGTGCGTACGCATGTGGCTTTTGCTGTAGCCTTCAACATCACTCTGTGAGGTGGTGCAGTCCTTGATCAGCTCACGAATGTATCCATGGGCGTGAAGCAAATCGACAGTGGCCTCAAGGATCACATCCTCGGCGCCTCCGATTTCATCCAACTTTTTGGCGTACGTACGATCACGCACGTTCATTTTCGCAGCTTCGCGCTCGATCTCCTCGGCGTTGACCCGGGGAAACTTCACGGCCCCCTTCATGTATCGCGCGGTCAGCTCTGTGAATTTCCTGTCGAATTCTGCCGTGGTGAACCGCCATCCTTCTGTGACCTTCACCGCGCTGGTCATGAACCCGAAAAGGTCATCCAGGAAGTCGTCCATGCGATGCTCATGGATGCTTTTGAGATGGGCTCTTTTGTACCTGGCGATCAAACCCACCAGGTCAGGCTGCTCGGTGATGATTTTCACCTTAGGCAGGGCATCGATCAGGGATTCGCGCATGGCTTCGGTCATTACCTTGCGCTGTAAGATCAAGGCTTTCGAGGGCCCGGAAGTCTTGCCACCAGATCCTCCTTCAGCGCCTTCGTCGGCAACCGCTTCTTTTTTGAGCTTGGCTCTCTCGAAGCGAGCCTCGGCATCCTTGAAAATGTTTTCTAGCGCAGCCAGGCGCTGATCAGCGTTCCACTGATCCCAATCCTTGATAGCTGTTTGCTCACCATAGGCCTGCGTGGTCAGAAGGATCAGATTGGCGAACTGCTGGTGGTTGAACTCAGGCTTTAGCCAGTTATTGAGGGTGTTCCAGAAATTTTCGTGGCTATCGGTGAGGTTTTCGCTGTACTCCTTCACCTCAATCTGATCACGGCCTTCAACGGTGACATCACCGAAGACCTCGATCCAAAGAACATCGTCCTTATCGAGGGTGTGGCAGTAGTTCATCGCAACGTGGATCTGGTACTTCAGGGCTTCGTAGAGCTTTGTTGCGTCAAAATCGAGCTTCGCGTTCACAGCTACTCCAATCTTGGGAAGGCAAGATCGACCAGTGAGTAGCTAACTTCGCCATCCTGGCCGGGAATATCCACGATACTGTATATATATACAGTCTAATTGTGTTCAGCAGGCAATGTTACCAATCCACAGTGGCCAAGCGCCATCTCGCGAAAACGCCGTCGGCATTTTCAACCTTCAGTGCCGCTTTGCCGATGCACTACCGTTCATGGCAAATCCCATATATTGTGTTTTTTGCATATTGAAAGCGCTATATATTGGGCTAAATTGGGATTTGAGAGCCTGCATCTGGTGTTATGCCATGAACGAAACCCATATCGAGAAAGCAGCGACCGACCTGCTCATGCAGATTTACCGTGATCGTCGCTACCTTTGGCCAGATCAAGATACTCTGCCGATGATGATGCGCAGCCCCCGGATCGCCGCCATGGTTTGCGGCTACGACTATCATGAACATCCCACCCTGGGAGACACCCAGTTCAACCGGCACAACACCGGTACTCGCATCGCGGGCTTGATTGACCGTCAATCGAACAAGATCGCTGTCGCGACCGAGTTTGGTGACAAAGTTCAGCTCTTTACGGGTGCCCATGAAATCGGACACCTCGTTCTTCACGAAGACACAGTCATGCACCGCGACCGCGCCTTTGATGGCAGTCCGCTGCATACGCCCCGTGCCCCTGAGGAACGGCAGGCTGATCGCTTCGCGGCCTGCTTTCTCATGCCTCAGAGGTTGCTGAGGGAGAGGTTCGAGTTCATGTTCTGCTGCAAGGGTCAATTGCGCTTCAGCGACGTGATCGCGTATCACCTCGATCCCATCACCCCTGATCGGCTGCTTTACGCGTCGGAAGACTCCGGTGAGCGCGAGCTGGCGCTGGCGAGATGCACTCGGTTCAACAACCAGAACCTCGTTTCACTGGCCCAGCAATTCGGTGTCTCGGATTCGGCCATGGCCATCCGGATTAAGGAGCTGGAGTTGCTTCGCTAGTCTTAGAGCGGGCAGGGCTTTGGTACGGTTAGTGTCGATAGCCAGTGCGCTGACGCTGCACGCAGGCTATTCATCTCGTATTCTTCGCGCTCCTCATCGCGCATTCGCGCGACAGCGTTATCGAAGACTGATTGGAGGAGGGCGCGTACTTGTCGCCCGGACAGTCCTGAGAGACCTCGAAGTGTCATCAGCAGAGGCGTCTGCTCGTTCCATTCCGGCAACGGCGAAAGGCCAACAAACCGGCGGTAGCGCTTCAGGTACTTGGAGACGTACTCATCTCTGATTGCGACCTTACCAGCCTTGTTGCCTTTCCCGATCACGTGGTACCACCAGTTGCCCTCTGGATCCTAGCGAAAATCACCCATAACCGGGTGCCAGTTCGGCCGGCCGACAATGTCGGACACTCGCAGATACATCGGCTTGATGATGAGCGCCCATAGCAGCAGCCGCTCAACATGAGTTCTATAAGAAGTGAATGTCAGGCTGTTATCCGATGGTGTGCCTAAGGCACTGGAATACAAGGGCTTGAGGGTGTTGGAGGGGGACATTCCACTCAAAACGCGATTGGTGCAGTTGGGCTATGGCACAACTTGTTTTGTTGTGGAGGGCGTTGGCGGTTCGGTGTGTCGATGTCTTAAATGATTTCATTTAACATAATATACATTATACGAACCTATGTATGGAGCTACCTGGCTCAAAGGTGGACAGATTTGAAGCCAGACCCATGGCCCGTATCAGTGTGCTTCAGCTTGGCATTGGACCTCAGCGATGTAACCCAGCACGAACGGATCTTGCGATCCTCTCTCGCTGTAGTAGCCAACCACATTCGCCAACATCCACCGCAGTAACCCCATCAACACCGGATCTGAAAACGTCCAGCTACCCGATTCGTATTGATACCTGCTGTTGGTGAACACATCTCGGTACCGCTCGAACCAACGCTCCTGACTATCCAGGGCCAAGCTTTGACGGATCGCTGGAGGCACAGCGTGAAACAGCGTCAGGAGATCGTGGCCATCACAGCGCTTATTGAGCCGAGTCTTACCAATCGACTGCAGGTGCTTATGCGCTGCTTTGAGTGCATGGTCGTCAAGCGTGTAGGTTTCACCGGAGGTGCCTTGGTGCTGATCTGGTATGGAGATAAAACTTTTCAGCAGAATTTCCATGCCGATCGCGGCATTGACCATAGCAACATGTGAGAGGCCTTGAGAGTCAAGAAGCTCGGCAGCCTTGAGGTAGTCATAGGCGCTTTGAAGCATCCAGCTTGGGAAATGGCTCATCAGAAACCTCGATGACGGTAGGCGCCAAAGAATATATGGGTCTTGAACGCACGCTAACAGGATTGCTACCCTGCCACCTTTTATATGCAAATAAACAATAACTAAACTAAATATTCATTTAGTTTAGTTATAAATCACACACATCAATTCATCCCCAGAACAGACCTGTTGCCCCCTTGCACTGAACCGCTCCGTCCAGCGGTGGCCAACCCAGATCAGGCCGCCAATAGCTATAGTTGAAGACCTCGGGGGATCCACGCGCCACAGGTGCAATCATGAAACCCATAGCTCTCGCATTACTGCCAGCGCTCTACTTCGGCATCCTTCCCGCCAGCGATGCCGACGACAGCGCCTTCCTCTACTACGGTGCAAACCAGCCCTTCGCCCACCCTGCCCCGCCCTCGCTGGATTCGCTGCCGCCGCAGACCTACATCCCCAGCGCCCCGCGTACCTTCATTCCGTCTGCCAGCGAGCATCGGTTCAGGGATTCGCGCTTGCCGACGGTGACGGACACCCACGTGCGCCTGTTCATCCGCGTCTATGACGCGGAGCACGGGGTCTACCGCAACGAGGAAGTCCTCGAGCCAGATTGCCTGCTCGCCTGCCTGAACCGCCAGCCGCCCGCATTCTGACCCGGCCTACCAGTGGCGCTTGTCCGGGCGCTCGAGGCCGAGCTTCTCGATCCGGTAGCGCAGCATGTCACGGCTCAGGCCCAGCAGCCTGGCGGACTTGGTGACGTTCCAGTCGGTCTTGTCGAGCATCTTGCGCACCATGTCGCGCTCGACTTCCGGAAGGTTCATCGATTCGATGTCGGTTTGCACGGGGCGCGCTTCATGGTGCTGCGCTTCCTGCACCAGGGGCGGGTCGTCCATCAGGCTCAGGCAGACATTCAACTGGCTGGCGGCGATGGTCTCGCTCTGGGTCAGCAGCACGGTCTGTTCGAGCATGTTGCGCAGTTCGCGCACATTGCCCGGCCAGCTGTAGCCCAGCATCAGGGCTTCTGCCTGGTCGCTGAAATGCAGGTTCGGCTTGCCGTAGCGCTTGCCGTGGCTGGCGAGAAAATGCCGGGCCAGGAGCAGGATGTCCTCGCCACGGGCATACAGGCGCGGGACCTTGATCGAGATGATGCGCAGGCGGAAGAACAGGTCGCGGCGGAACTTGCCCTGCTGGACCATCTGTTCGAGGTTGCAGTTGGTCGCGCTGATGACCCGCAGGTCGACCTTGCGCTCCTTGACCGAGCCGACCCGGCGAATGCTCCGATCCTCAAGGAGCTTGAGCAGCTTGGCCTGCAGCAGCAGGTCCATTTCGCCGATCTCGTCGAGGAACAGGGTGCCGCCATCCGCCGCTTCGACCAGCCCCAGGCGGCGCTCCCGGGCATCGGTGAAGGCGCCCTTTTCATGGCCGAACAGTTCGGATTCCACCAGGTTGGCGGGAATCGAGGCGCAGTTGAACTCGATGAACGGGCCCTTGCTGCGCGGTCCGTCGAAGTGCAAGGCACGGGCCACCAGCTCCTTGCCGGTACCGGTTTCTCCTTCCACCAGCACCGGCGGCAGGTCGGTATTGGCCATGCGCCGCTCGGCATCGAGCACCTGGGCGATGGTGTGTTTCAGGTGCTGCATCGGCGCCGATTCGCCGATCAGCGCCTGCACCCCGGATTTCTGCGCCTCGCGCTCCTGATAGAAGGACAGCGTGCGCTCCATGCGCTCGGTGGCCATGGCCTTGTCCAGCAACAGCTTCAGCTCGGCCAGGGCCACGGGCTTGGTGACGTAGTGAAAGGCGCCCTCCTTCATCGCGGTCACCGCGTCTTCGACGTTGCCGTAGCCGGTCATCATGATCACTTTCAGCTCCGGCGCGCTGACGCGCAGCCTCTGGATCAGGTCGTGACCGCTCATGCCGGGCAGCGAGTTGTCGGTCAGCACCACGTCGGGGACGACGCTGGTCAACTGCTCCAGCGCGTCTTCCGCGCAATGGCAGACGGTGACCTCGAACCCCTTGCGCTCCAGGTAGGTCTGGATGTTCCCGGCGAGGAGTTCGTCATCCTCGACCAGCAATATGCTGCGTTCCATAGTCGCCTCCCGTTGCCACTTTGAAGTTGAGTCGCACGCGGGTTCCTTCCTGCTCGCGACTGGTCAGTTCGACCGAGCCGTCGAAGCGCTCCATTATCCGTTTGACCAGGGCCAGGCCGACGCCGAGTCCGCCTTGCTTGGTGGTGAAAAAGGGCTTGAAGACCATCTGTTGCTGCTGCGCGGTCATGCCCTTGCCGGTGTCGCCCAGGGTCATGCCCAGTTGTCCGGGGCGCGAGGTATCCAGCTCGATGCTCAGCACGCCGCCCTTGGGCATGGCTTCCAGGGCATTGGCGAACAGGCTATTGAGGATTTGCGTGAGCAGCACCTGCTGGCTGACGACCGGTTGCACCTCCGGTGCCACGAAGCTGACGTTGACGTGGCAGCGGCGAATCAACGGATCGTAGGCGCTCAGGGTGTCCTCCAGCGCCATGATCAGGTCCACCGCCTCGCCCTCGTCGCTGGCCGGACGCATGGACACCAGCAACTCGCGAACCCAGCGCGACATGCGATCGACCTGGTTGATGATGTCGCCGATGTTCTTCTGCGCGCCCTGGCTGGCGATCTCCATGGCCAGTTCGGCGCTGGTGCGGATGGTCGCCAGCGGATTGCGCAGGCTGTGGGCGATGGCCGTGGACATCTCGCCGAGGGCGACGAAGGTCTCGTTGGCGATCAGCTGCTTCTGCTGGCTTTCCAGCAACAGTGCGGCGCGGCGCACGATCCAGAACAGTGCCAGGTAGATCACCAGCCCGCCCAGCAGCGTCGCCACCCAGATGTGCTTGAAGCCGCGCTGGATCCGCGCCACCAGGTCGGCGGGTTCCTTGTAGATCTCGACCATGGCGATCACCTGGCTGTGATCGGCGTTGAACATCGGTATGTAGTTCTCGACGAACAGGTACTGGGGCTCGCGCAGCATTTTCTGCTCGGGACGCTCGTCGTCGATCTCGTGGTAGCTGGTGGACACCGCCTCTCTCATTGCAAAGGACTGGTCCAGCTCGTCGTCCTCCTGGATACGGGCCCCGATCAGCTCCGGGTTGGTCGACCACACCACCGTGCGGTCGAGGGCATAGACATTGGCCAGCAGCAGATCCGGCAGGTGTTCGACATGGTCGAGGAACTCCACCCGAGCCGCGGCCCGGGTCTGCGCCGGCACGTCCGGGTAAGCGTTGTCCATGCGCGGATCGAGCATTTCGCCCATGGAGCGCGGCGGGTTGATCGAGGCGTGACGGATCTCGGCGGCGCCGATGGCCTGGATGAACTGCGCGGTCAGCATCGAGTCACGGGCGATGCTTTCGTTGACCACGAAGCGCGTCGACACATAGCCCAGCCCCAGGGCCACGGCGCTGATGATCAGGAAGCTGCCGAGCGAAAACCAGCGCAGCAGGTTGAAGCGCCTCCGCCTGCCCAGGGGCTGGAGGGAGTCGGCGGCGGTTTCAGGCACGGGTTGTTCGGATGAAGGCATGGGTGTTCCCCGGTTTCCGACATCAGCCTTCTCTGGGCTGATTCGAGTTGAGTGTAGGCGCCATTTGCCACTATTGAGCCTGCGCCGTCGAAGTTCGCTGCCGCGCGGTCTCCTCGTCCAGGAAATCGATGATCGCCTGCGCCGAACGCTCGTCCAGGCGCAGGTTGGGCATCGGGATCCTGTCGTAGCGTTCGTACAGTTGCACGGCGACCGGGTCCTTCTCCGCGAGCACGCGGTCGGGCTCGCGGATCCAGCGTCTCAACCAGGCCGGATCGCGTTGCGCCGTCACGCCGATCAGGTCGGGACCGATATTGCGCATGCCGATGCCCTGCCCGTCTTGCGGGCCAAGGCTGTGGCACGACGCGCAGCGCGTGCGAAACAGCTCCTCGCCATTGCTCGGCGGGCGAATCTGCGGGGCGTCGGCGTAGCTCTGCTCCAGGCTCGGCTGTTTCCAGTTGTGCAGGGTGTTGGCCAACTGGTCGGCGAGAATCCACGGGCTTTCGAACGGCGAGGCCTTCATCCAGCGCCCGCTTTGCTGGTTGCCGACGATCAGGCTGAGGTTGTGATCCTTGTTGCGTCCGTTGTCGACGCCTTCGATGAACAGGCCGAGCTTGTGGCGCAGTTCGCTGACGTCGGCGAAGTCGCCGGTGAGAAAACGCCAGCCCGGCCCGACCTTGAAGCGTGTGGCATAGGCCTTGAGGACCTCGGGGGTATCGCTGATCGGGTCGATGCTGATGGAGTAGAAGAAGATGTCCTTGCCGACCCGGTCGCCCAGCAACTGCTGAACCTGGCGCAAACGCGCGGTTTCCAGCGGGCAGGAGTCGCTGCACGAGGTGAAGATGAAGTTGATCACCACCACCTTGCCCTTGATCAGGTCGTCGAAAAAACGTAGCTGGCGACCCTCCTGGTCGGTCAGCAGGGTATTGGGAAAGTAGTCGCCGCCCCACGGCGTGGCCGACTCGCCGGCCGGCGCGGCGTCCCCTTCATGGGCGATCAGCAGCCGCGCGGCCAGCACGCCGGTCACCAGCAGCAACAGCAGGTGCGCAGCCAGGGCCCGGCGGATCATTTGTTCACCTGGATCTGCGGGCCCAGGCCGTCGCCGTTGCGGAAGGTCGGCAGGGCGGCCGAGTTGACGTAGCGCACCCCGTCCCAGCTGGGCAGCGGCGTCGGCATCAGCTGGAATTGCCCGGGTTTTTCCAGGTCCCAGCGCAGCAGCATGGAGTTGTCCTCATGCTGGGTGTTGTGGCAGTGCTCCATGTAGGTGCCGGCGAATTCACGGAAGTTGATCGCCATTTCCACGCTGTCCAGCCCGTCGCTTTCCGAGCCGATGCGGTAGACGTCCTTGCGCGCCCATTTTTCCCACTCAGGCGGCGCCTTGCCGCCACGGCTGAGGATGATCCCCTCCTCGAAGTGCACATGCACCGGGTGGCTCCAGCCCTTGCCGCCCGCCTTGATGCTCCACACCTCCAGGGTGCCGAACCCGGTAGTGCCGGCATCGGTGGGGCCGCTGGCGAGCTGGGCCGAGGCGTTGAGGCGCCTCGGGTCCATGTGGAAGCCGAAACCACCATCGGTCTTGACCGTCCACGGCGCCTCGTCGGTACCGTCGGAGCGGCCGAAGATGAACGTGCGGTGCCGCGCCCTGGCCAACAGCGCCTTGTCGGCGGCGTTGTCGCGGTGCAGCTTGAGCGGGATCATCACCAGCCCCTCGGCCTTGCCCGGCCTGGCCGGCTCGTAGTTCGCCGGGTCCATGGCCAGGTCCTGGCCGCTGTAGGGCTTGACGTTGAACTGCAGGACCTTGCCCACCGCCGGGTCGCCCTTGTCCCACTGCGGGCCTTTGCTCGACTGCTTGATCACCGCCAGGTATTTCTCCGACAGCACATCGCCCAACGGCACCGGCGCGATCGGGCCCTTGCCGTCGTCATGGGCCTGCAGGTTGACCAGGAACAGCTTGTCCCCCGGCTTGATGCCGTTCTTGGCGAAGTTGACGATGAGGTCGAAACGCTCGGCAATGCCCTGGGTCGGCAGGATCGCGTTGTGGTTCTGCTTGTCACCGTCGGCATCGAGGTCCATGGAGCCGTCGAACGGTACGCTGTGCTCCATGATGTTGCCGTCGTTGGCGATCATGTGGAACGGCACCCGGGCATAGGACAGCCCGGAGCCCTTGGGCCCCTGGAACTCGCCGGCGGAACCCTTGATTTCGCGGACCATGGCCAGCTTGAAGTAGCGCGACACCGAGCCGTTGAGGATGCGCAGGCGGTAGCTGCGGGCGCGCACGTCGAGGGTTGGTTTCCACTGCCAGTTGACCAGCACCTGGTCGCCGATGAAGCCGTCGGTGTTGAACGGGTTGAACCACAGCTGGCCGTTCTGATCCCAGGCCTTGTCGCCCAGCACCAGGTTGACGTCGTAGTCGCGGTTGCCCCAGGGCAGCGCGCTGCCGCTGGGGAAGCGCAGGTTGACGCCGTCGTTCACCGACTCGTTGCCACGGTCGAGGGCGCTGTAGTAGTTCATCATCGCCGCGTTGCCCTTGTAGACGTTCTGCGCGGTGAAATCGAGCATGTGGTCGTGGAACCAGTGGGTGCTCATGGTCTCGCGCCAGTCGCCGCGAATGCGGATGGTGCCGTTCTCGCAGGTCTTGCGGCTCGGGTTCAGGTCGTTGGTCCACAGGGTTTCGCCGGGGGCGCACGGGAATGCCGCACGCGGGTCGCGGGCATCGGTGTTGATGCTGTCGTAGCCGGCCAGCTGGATCGGCCAGCGGTAGTCGTAGTACTGCCCGGGGAAGAAGAACGCATTGGCGTAGCCGTCGCTTTCCGCAGGGGCATGGCCGTTGTGCTCGTGGGTGCTGATGGTGTGCAGGCCGAAGCCCATGTTGGCAGCCGGGTCGATCGGCAGGCCGTTGTAATGACGCATCAGCACGGGCTGACCGTAGCGCACCATCAACAGCTTCGGCGGCAGGGTGCCGTCGAAGGTCCACACCGAATTGTGGTTCTGCACCGGCATGTTCGGGTGGAAGCGCGGGTCGACGCCTCTGGCCGTGCCGTCGGTGGCCGCAACGCCGGCGACGTTGTGATACAGACCGCCCGGACCGAACTCGCCGACGGCGTAGCCGTGCATCTGCCGGTTGTCACGCAGTCCCCCGTTGACCCTCGCCCCGGTCTGTACCGTCTTGTACGCCAGTTGCGGGTAGAACTCGTTCCAGCGCTGGTGCGACCAGCCTTTTCCTGGCGGCCGGCCTTCCGCCGACGAGCCGATACGGCGGTTGAGGAAGTACTCGATCTGCGCCTGCCAGGGGTTGCGGTCCACCACATTGGCGAACTGGCTGGGGAACGGCGTCAGTCCGGGCTGGCGCAGGAAAGCGTCGAGGGCGGCACCGGGCGGTGCACTGCGCGCCGCGCTGGCCGGGTCCTGCTGGGGCAGCGGCCCCACGGCCGGCGCCGGGAACGCCAGGAGTGCGGCCGGCGTGGTCGGGTCGAGTTTTTCCGGGCCGAACTCTTCGAACAGCAGCAATTGCTGGGTGAACGGCTGGGCGCCGAACAACGGGCTCGGCTTGCCATTGGTGGGAAAGTTGAAGCTGGTCTGCTGCAGCGGTTGCAGCACGTTCTCCTGGCGGGTGGTGTCGCGGCTGCCCTTGACGTCATCGGGCAGGTCGAGGGCGTCGAGATTGGCCTCCGGCATCGTCAGGATGGCATTCAGGGCCGCCGCTTTGTCCGCTGCCTCGTCGTAGTAGGCCGAAGGATCGGAGGGCTCGGGCTGTCGTTCGTCGTCGATGGGGCTGGCGCGCAGCGGCGTCGTGCCGAGCAGCAGTGAAGCGAGGAGGCCTGCCGGCGTCAGCAGCGCCAGCCACTTGAAGGGAAAACGCGCTTTCAGGTCCATCACCAACCACCTCGAAGTCATGAAGGGGGGTGATGGGGCCGCAGCAAGAACTTCGCCAGGCATGTAACTATTGATTACAGCCCTTTTGAATCAATGACCTGGCGCTGAATTTGGGGCCGCTGGGCGCTGCGACTGGGGAATGACACCCGTTAACGGGGAAAGTTCAGCCCCGTTTCACCGGTGGTTTCCTGAACGACAGGTGGACGCAGGTGCCCTCGCCTTCACGGCTTTGCAGGCTCACGGAACCGCCGAAGCGCTCCATCATTCGCCTGACCAGCACCAGGCCGACGCCGAGCCCGCCCTGCTTGGTGGTGAAGAACGGCCGGAAGGCCATGCTGCGCTGTTCTTCGTTCATGCCCCGGCCGTTGTCGCTGAGGACCAGGCTCACGCGCTGAGCATCGTTCGAGCTCAACGACACACTCAAGGTGCCGCCCCTGTCCATTGCATCCAGGGCGTTGGACAGCACGCTGGCGAGGATCTGGCTCAATTGCACCTGCTGGCTGAGGACCCAGGGCGAATCCTGAGGGGTGAACTCGACCTGGATCGCCGCCCGGGCGATCTGCGCCTCGAAGGCCGCCAGGCTGGCGCGCAAGGCCGCCACCAGGTCCACGGGCTCGGCCTCCCCGGCCAGCGGGCGCAGGGATTGCAGCAGCTCGCGCACCCACTTCGACATGCGATCGACCTGGCCGACGATATCGTTGATGTTCTTGTGTGCCGCGCCACTGTCGAACTCCAGCGCCAGTTCGGCGCTGGAGCGGATGGTCGCCAGGGGATTGCGCAGGCTGTGGGCCACCGCCGAGGACATCTCGCCCAGGGCGACGAAGGTCTCGTTGGTGATCAGTTGCTTCTGCTGCACGGCCAGCAGCTTCGCGGCACGCCGCATGATCCAGTACAGCCCGAGGAAAATCAGGCCAGCGCTCGCCGCCGTGGCCAGCCAGATCACCAGCAGGCCGCGGGTCATGCGCTCGATCAGGTCGGTGGGTTCCTTGTAGATCTCCACCATCGCCGTGACGTTTTCGCCGTCGGCATCGAAAAACGGGATGTAGTTCTCGATGAACATGAACTTCGGCGGCACCGGGAATTTCTGTTCCATGCGCCCTTCGTCGACGCTGTGATAGCTGGCCGAGACCGGGATTTTCGAGGTGAAGGCCTGCTCCAGGTCGTCGTCGGTGTGGATGCGGGTGCCGACCAGTGCCGGGTTGGTCGACCAGATCACGGTGCGGTCGGGGGCGTAGATGTTGGCCAGGATCACGTCCGGCAGGTGTTCGATATGGTCGAGGAACTCGCCCCGGGCACTGGCCCTGGCGGCAGGATCGACATCGGGAAAGGCGTGGTCCTGGCGTGGGTCGAGCAGCTCGCCCATGGTCCGCACGTTGGCGATCGACACATGGCGCACTTCCGCCGAAGCGATCGCCTGGAGGAACTGCGAGGTCAACAGGGCATCCCGGTGCACGCTCTCGCTGATGACGAACCGCGAGGACACCGTGCCGAGCGCCAGGGCGACGCTACCGATCACCGCCAGGCTGATCATCGAGAACCAGCGCAGCAGCTTCAACGGCGGTTTGCCCAGGCCCGGGCGGGCCTCGGCCTCATCGACCGACAATGTTCTGGTCCACAGGTTCATCGACGTTGTCCCCGACGGCAGTCCCTATGGGGTTATAGCCCAACCGGCGGGGTTTACCCGGTTCCGGGTGGGGAAACTGCCCCACTCCCCGACGCCCCAGTCGTCCCCAAACATGGGGGCAGGCCTGCGTCACCGCGGCCTGGATTTTAAGCCGAACCCTTTGACGACGGGCCTTGCACGCCCGTCGTCGGCCATTGGTGCGAAAGTTGCTCTGGCCCTCGCAACTGACCCTCCCCTGCGGGACAGGTCTCCAATAGAGGGAATACTCATGCACCCTTTACTGTCCAAAACGGCGACCGTCCTGGTCGTCGGCGCGCTGGCCCACGGTGTCGCCCAGGCGGCATTGTTCGCGGTCGATCCCGGCCCCTACACCCCCGGCAACGGCGGCTTTGCCGCCTGGTACCAGGACAGCCACGGGCGAACCCTCGACCTGTGCCTGTCGAAGGCGCTGAGTTCGCGGGTGGCCGGCGCCCCCGGCGCGCCGAGCTACATGTGCAGCCTGCTGCCAGCCCCGGGCGTGTTCGATGACGCGCAACCGGTGGTCTTCCCCAGCAACTTCCCCGACGAGGCCTTCTGGTTCACCGCCGACGGCGCCATCGTCGATGCCGCCCGCGGCATCAACCTGTCCTACGGCGCGGCCATCGAGGCCGCCTTCGCCGCCGAGGAGCCGGTCGAGGGCGACCAGGTCAGCTTCGCCCGCATCCGCATTCGCGTCGACGTTCCCACCGCCGGCACCTACGTGATCACCCACCCCTACGGGGTCGATGTGTTCGACGTCGACACCCCCGGGCGCCGGGCGATCAACATGACCCGGGACATCGGCATCGGGTCGCCGCAAACCTACGATGGCGCGCTCAAGGGCGACGTCGGCCCGTTCCTGCGCAGCGTCAACGGCCCCTACACCGAGACCAATCCGGTCACCGGCGGCGCCGAGCGCTTCATCGGCGACCCGAACCTCAATGAGGCGGTGACCGGCAGCCCGTTCAACACCAACTTCATCCGCATCGAAGGCCCTGGCGGCATCGACCTGCGCACCAACGATTTCGCCATCTCCGGCAAGCTGTCGGAGGTGGTCCGGCCGACGCCGCTGATCACCCAGCGCAGCACTTACTCGCGCAAGCCCGGTGAAAGCGGACCGGTGGCCCAGCAGGACGTGTTCGTCATGGCACCGCCGGCGCCAGCCACCGTCACCCTGAGCAACAGCAGCCCGGCGCTGAGCCTGAGCGAGGCCGACAGCACCGGCAACTGGTACGTGCAAAGCCCGCAGAACCCGGTGTTGCCGCATGTCCTGCAGGTTACCGCCGACAATCACCTGGCCATCGCCAGCAGCACCCCGACCACCCTGCCCATGACCCTGACCGACCTGGTGGTGATCCGCCGCGCCGAGTACAGCCTGAGTTCCGGGCAGCTGACCCTCGAAGCCTCGACCAGCGATGAAACCTCGCCGCCGGTGCTGACCGCCACCTCCGGCAGCGGCGCCACCATCGGCGCCTTGAGTGGCGACGGCGCGGTCAAGGCGCTTGCCACCGGCATCTCGCCCATCCCGCCGGCGACTGTCCGCGTGACCTCATCCAATGGCGGCAGCGACACCGAAGAAGTGCTCATCGTGCAATGAACGCTCAACTGCCCGGACCCTCATCAGGAGGCATCATGAACAATTGGTCACGCCTGGCGCTCAACGCCCTGGGACTGACGCTGTCGCTGTCCGGTAGCGCTTTCGCGCAACTTGCCGCCGTCGACCCCGGTCCCTATACCTTCGCCACCGGGAAATTCCCCATGTGGTACCAGGACAACAACCTGCTGTCGATGGAGCTGTGCCAGTCCCGCGCGACCAGTTCGCGGGTACCGGCCAGCGTGCCACCGGCCTACATGTGCACCCTGCTCCCGGAGCCGGGGATCTTCGACGACGCCCAGCCGATGGTGTTCCCCGACAACTGGCCACCGGAAGCGTTCTGGTTCCTCGCCGAAACGGCCATTCCGGCCATTGGCAACAGCGGTTACGAACTGGATGCCTATGTGGCCGGGATCGAGGCCGCCTTTGCCGCGGAAAACCCGGTGGACGGCGACCAGCAAAGCTTCGCGCGGATCCGCATCCGGGTTTCCGTTCCCAGCGCCGGCACCTACACCATCACCCACCCCTATGGCGTGGAAACGGTCAACGTGGCGACCCCGGGACGGCGGGCCATCAACATCACCCGCGACGTCGGCATCGGCGCGCCGGGCAACTTCAGCGGTGCGCTGAATGGCGCCATCGGACCGTTCCTGCGCAGCGTCAACGGCCCCTACACCGAGGTGAACCCGGAAACCGGCGCGGTGGAAACCTTCGTCGGCGACCCGAACCTCACCGAAGCGGTCACCGGCAGCCCCAACAACACCAACTTCGTGCGCATCAGCGGGCCGGCCGGGACTATCCAGACCAGCCTGTTCACGCTGTCCGGCAAAGTCCTCGACAATCGCCAGCAGACACCGGTGGAGATCAGCCGCGCCACCTACCGCCGGAGCACCTCCGGCAGCGGCGGCACGACCCGCGTGGAAGTCTTCGCCAAGGCCGGGGCCGGCTCGGCGCTGTGCTTCCGTGAGTCCATCGCCCTGGTGGCCGGCCCGCCACAGTCGCCGTGCCAGACCAGCATGATCGGCGACAACGGCCTGTTCTTTGCCCAGCGCACCTTCACCGGTGCAGTGCCGCCCGTGGTGGTGGTCACCGCCAGCAACCCGGCCGGGACCACGCGTCCGACCGCCGTGTCGAGCAAGCTCTCCGACGTGGTGAAGATCAACACGGCGCGCTACAACTCGGACAACGGCAGCCTGCTGATCGAAGCCACGTCCACCGACGAGGTGGAGGTCCCCGACCTGGTTGCCCAGGGCTATGGGCGCCTGTCGAAGAACGGCAACCAGCAGCGCATCACCGTCATCGGCCTGAGCCAGCCGCCGGCCACCGTCACGGTCAAGTCCGCCGCCGGCGGCAGCGACACCGAGCCGGTGGTGGTGGTCGGCATTGCGCCGAACGTGGCCGAGAACCAGCCACCGCTGGCGGTGGCCGACAGCGGCAGCACCAGCTTCGGCGTACCGATCACCCTCAACCTGGTGGCCAACGACAGCGATCCGGACAACAACACGCCGCTGACCATCACCGCCCTCACCCAGCCGCCCGGCGGACAAGGCACGGTGGCCCTGAGCGGCAGCACGGCGGTGGTCTACACGCCGCCTGCGGTGGTCAATGCGCCGCTGACCACGACCTTCACCTACAAGGCCCAGGACAGCAAAGGCCTGGCTTCGACCAACCCGGCCACGGTGACCATCACGGTCGCGCCGAACCAGCCACCGGTGGCGGTCAACGACGCCGTGGCAACCCTCGGCGTGGCGATTCCGATCAACGTGCTGGCCAACGACACCGACCCCGAAGGCAACCTCCCCCTGGCCGTCGCCAGCTTCACCCAGCCAGCGGCCGGGCGCGGCACCGTCACCAGCAACGGCACGGTCCTCACCTACACCCCGCCGGCGACGGTGACCAGCGCCTTCACCACCACCTTCACCTACATCCCCCGGGACAGCTTCGGCGCCCTCGCCACCACGCCGGGGACGGTCACCGTGCAGGTCTCGCCACGGCCGGCCGCCGAGACCTTCACGGTCACCACCGCCACCGTCTCGGCGCGCTCCAACAACCGCTTCACCTGGGACTTCGCCGGCACCTCGTCGGTGACCACCGGCAACACCATCACGGTGCAGGTCAGCACGCCCAGCGGGCTGACCACCCTGGGCACCACCACCGTGCCGGTCACCGGGCGCTGGCGGCTGACGGTGAACAACACCACCACCGTGGTGCCGTCGGCCAACCCGAGCGCGACCATCACCTCGTCCCAGGGCACCGTGCGCAGCGTCGCGGTCACCGCCAACTGAGTCCACCAGGGAGCCGTCCATGAACACGTCGACCACCGCCCTGCTCTGCCTTTTCCTGCTCCTGGGCAGTGTGGGCGCGGCGGCCGACGACCTGATGGAAAACGACGACCTCGCCGCCGGCAACGACCTCGGCGAGCTGCCCCCGCCCGTCGGCCAGCAGGCCCTGATCGTGCAGCACGGCCAGGCCAACGACGCAAGGGTGCAACAGAACGGCCAGTCGCTGCTCGGCAATGTGGTGCAGTCGGGGAGCAACCAGGAAGCCTGGATCCTGCAACAGGGCAACGACCTGATGGCCACGATCACCCAGCAAGGCAGCGGCAACAGCGCGGGCATCCACCAGAGCGGCAGCCACAACCGCGCGCAGATCACCCAGAACGGCAACAACAACGACGCCACCATCGAGCAGGCCGGCACGGGGCTGCAAAGCGCCGTCAACCAGTCGGGCAACGGCATGAGCGTCTCGGTCAGACAATATCGCTAACGCATTGCGCTACCCGGAGGTTTCATCATGTTCAAACTGACGCCCCTTACCGCCGCGATCCTGGTCGTTCTCAGTACCCAGGCCATGGCGGACAACAGCCTCTCCACCCAGCAGCAGTCCGGCCAGGGCAACGACGCGGCGGTGCTGCAGAACACCGCCACCAGCGTCATCGACCAGTACCAGGCCGGTGACTACAACGCCGGCTACGCCGAGCAACTGTTCGAGAACGGCAGCACCATCGGCCAGCAGCAACTGGGCGCCTTCAACATCAGCCACGCCAGCCAGTCCATCGGTGCAGGCGGCAATGTCGCGCTGCAGCAGCAACAGGGCACCGGCAACTTCTCCTTCGTCTACCAGGAAAGCCAGGACAGCGGCAGCGCCACCACCCAGCAATTCGGTGATGGCAACGAAGCCAACGTCGAGCAGCTCTACCCCGGCATCGGCAACAACGCCATCGTCATCCAGTACGGCACGGCCAACTACGGCACTGCCGAACAGGTGCTGCACAACGCCGGCCAGATCAACATCTACCAGGCTGGCGAAAGCAACTACGCCTATGGCGACCAGCGCAACGGCCAGGGCGGCAGCATCAGCATCACGCAGATGGGCGAATTCAACGGCAACGAAGTCTGGCAGGACAGCCAGACCGCCAGCCAGGCGACGATCCAGCAATACGGGCAAGCCAACGAAGCGGTGGTCGACCAGAGTTTCGGCGAAAGCAACCTGGCCCAGGTGTTCCAGGTCGGCGACCTCAACGCGATCTACGCCGACCAGTACGAATCCACCGCGTCGACTCTGGCGCTGTACCAGCAAGGCAGCGGCAACGTGCACTTCACCTATCAGTCCGGGGAAAACCTGGTGCTCAACGCCACCTCGCTGGGCAACGACAACAAGGTCTACGCCAGCAACTGGAAAGGCCCGCAGGAAGGTGGCCAGTTCGGCCTCGACCAGCGCGCCACGATCAACCAGGCCGGCAGCGGCAACGTGGCCAACTTCACCCAGGAAGGTGTCGGCCACGTCATGACCACCCGGCAGAACGGCAGCGGCAACCAGACCACCGTCAGCCAGGCGGAGAACTACAACGAGCTGTACTTCGAGCAGAACGGCAGCGACAACCTGCTCATCGCCGACCAGCGCGGCACGGCCAACCTGGCCCAGGGCTTCTCCAACGGCAGTGGCAACAGCACGTCGTTCGACCAGTCCGGCGATGGCAACCAGGCGTATACCGCGCAGTTGTATGGCAGTGACAACCAGATCACCGTCAAGCAGGCCGACAGCATGAACGTGGCGTATGTCACCCAGGGTGGGGACGGCAACATTGCCACGGTCGATCAAAGCGGGACTGGGCAGATGGCGACGGTGCAGCAGTTTGGCGCGGCCAACCAGGCGAGTGTGCTGCAGCAGTAAGGCTTGTGGGTGGGTTTCACCCTTGATCTTGAGGGTGTCCGGCCGGGCCTCATCGCTGGCAAGCCAGCTCCCACAGAGTCCTCTGCCGGTCATCAATCCCGGGAACGACTCGGTCACTGTGGGAGCTGGCTTGCCAGCGATTGCGATGGTGGATTCACTAGCGCAATCGCGGCGGTCCGGTAACCGCACCACCCGTTTCGCGTCGTGCTTCAGGCAGCTTCCCAAGCATACTTCCGCGCCCCATCGGCCCATAGGCTTCGCCGGTCGCTGCATGTTCAGCGATCAGGGTTGGCCCCGGGTCGCTTGTCGAGAGATTGCATGATGGCTACCAGGCGCAAGCCGATGGATCTTCAGCGTTCTCCAGATCGAGCGCCGCCCGCGCGGCGCATCGCGAAGCGCATGTCGGAATTTTTCTAGCGCCCTTGAGATCGAGCGCCGTCCACACGGCGCTTCGCGAGCAAGCTCGCTCCCACGTTTGTTGCAACGCGCCATGGCCTGTTGGATTGGAGTTGCCAGCCTTTGTCTCATGGCGATCTATAGCGGGGAAGCTGTTGGGCTCGGCGCGGAATCGCGTCGTGTAGACAAGGCGGTCAACCATGGCCTTACAGGCATAGGTACGTTGCAACAAATGTGGGAGCGGATTTATCCGCGATGCGCCGTGCGGACGGCGCTCGATCTAGAGGGCGCTACAAAAACACCGGCATGCGCTTCGCGATGCGCCGCGCGGGCGGCGCTCGATCTGGAGGGGGCTAGAGCTTTTTGCCAAGCGGATCACTTACTCCCCAGCCCCCCCAATACTGCTCTGCGACAGATACCGCTCCAGCGTCTCGTTCTGCACAGGCGCCGAACCCTCCCCCGCCACCTGCCACAACTTGCGCTCGATACCCTGCGCCAGCAAATGCCCCACCGCCGCTTCGATCGCCGAGAGCACGCACAGCTGCGCCGGCTCGTTGGTGGTGTAGCCCACCTCCGCTTCCAGCAGCTTCTTGAATTCGATGAACTTGAACACGCCGGCACTGCGACCGACCGAGTAGATGGTCTTGCTGGTCATGACATTGGCCAGCACCTGCCCGCTACGCACGTCCACCGCCCGCAGGTTGACCGAGACCTGGTCGACCCGGTACTCGCGGGAAATGTCGATCCCCAGGTAGCGCGCGCCTTCGCCGCCGCTGCGCACGTTGGTGTCGTAGGCGATGATGCCGCCTTCGAGCATGAGGTTGGCCGCCTGCAGCGGTGGCAGTTCGCCCTGGATGTTGACCGGGGTGTTGGCCTTTTTCTGCGAGGCACGGATGATCTTGCGTTCGGTCAGCAGGTTCTGCAGGCCCTCGCGCTCCAGCACCACGAACCAGCCACTGGCCTGCAGGGCGTCCATCAGCATGCTCGCGGCGCCCTGGGTCACGCTGGTGGAAAACGAACTGGCCGGGGTCGGCTTGTATTGCCCGGTCTGGTCGCGGAAGCCGTAGACCACCGCCATCAGCCGCCCTTTGGGCCGCGGCATCTTGAGCAGGTCGTAGTAGGTCGACGCCCGCGGTGTCAGGGTCGGCGACTCGGAGTCCTGCTCGGCCGGTACGCTGTCGCGCAGGCTGCAACCCTGCACCGCAGCCAGCAGCACGCCCAGCATCAGTAGTTTTTTCATGTCCGTTCTCCCCATCGCCCCAAGGCGCCGTCAGGGCGCGAGGCCATTGACCTGGATTTCCGAGATTTCGCCGGTCGCCCGGTCGGTGACGACGATGCTCAGGGCGCCGGAGTCATCGACCACGTTGACGATGAAGGCGTCGGTGGACAGGCTGCCGCTGTTGCCGGTCGAGATGTTGTCCAGCAGTTGCCCGAGCAGCCGCGATTGCAACTGTGCCGAGAACCGCTCCAGCGCCGAGGTCCCGGTCGGGGTGACGCGCGACTTGAGGTCGGGATCGTCGTAGTCGTTCTGCGACTGGGCGTTGTTGAGCAACCAGGTGCCATTCAGCGGGTTGCCGCCAAACGACGGGTTGATCGGCGTGTAGACCAGTTCGGTGGCCTGGACCAGGCCGCAGCTGCCCAGGCCCGCCAGCAGCAGGCAGAGGCGCCGGGTACGGATGTTGTCGTTCATAGTTCGTCCCTCTCGAGGTCCGTGGTGTCTTGCAACAAGGTTTCCAGCTTGCGCTGGACGATCTGCGCGCGAACCCAGTCGGCGGCCGCGTAGGCCTCGTCCTTGAGTTCCGTGGTGTTGGGCGCGAGAAAACGCCGGTACACCAGGCGCTGCTGATATTCGACGGTCACCAGGCTGCCCCAGCGCGCCGACGGCCGCTCCCGCACCACCAGGTTGAAGTCCATCGGGCTGGTCGCCCGCAGGCGTTCGCTGAAGGCGTAATAGAAGTCGTGGCCGATATGGGAGATGGTGTCGTCGACGATGAAGCCGAGCATTTCCTCATCCGCCCGCGCCGCCGCGAACGGCAGCAACAGGGCCAGGACCAGGGCGGCCAGCGCCTGGCGGTTCATGGCTGGGCCTTCTTCGCGCGGTTGGAGGCGCCTTCGAGAAAGGCCTTTTCAGCGACGAACTGCCAGTCGCTGTAGCGCCCCATGCCGTTGAAGTCCGACCACTGGCTGGGAAAGTCCGCCTGCTTGAGCGGGGTCTGGCTGGACGAACTGGCAATGCCGGTGATGCGCCCGTCGAAACCGCGCTGCAAGGTCCATTCGCCGCCGCCCACCGGATCCGGGTAGAGCTGGCGGATATGGTGCCGGGCCGAAGGGAAACGTTCGTCCTGCAACAGCTCCTCGAGGCTTTTCGGGTACTGCGCCAGGCCCGGCGAGGCGCGGTAGTAGCTGCGCAGCGCCTGGGCGTACTGGGTGCCGACCCAGAGCAACTGGCGCTCGCGATCACGCCGCGAGATCGTCGACCACAGCTCGCCGGCTCCGGCCAGGGCGATGCTCATCAGCACGATCAGGCACAGCACGCCCAGGTAGGTGAAGCCGCCCTGGCGCGCCGCGTTACCACTCGGAATAAAGGCTGCCATCACGCGCCCTCCCGCTGGCTCCGCTCTTGATATCTGCCACGCCGCCAGCGACCCCTTCGGGCGGCGCGACCAGTACCCAGGCGTCCTTGCGCTGCGCGATCGGGTCCATCGGCGCATTGCGCAGGTAGCGCTGCTCCACCAGTTGCTCGAGGGATTCGGGGTAGTGCCCGGTATCGCCGTAGTAGTGATCGAGGGCTTCGCGCATGGCCGACAGGCTCTGGCGCAAGGTGGTTTCCCGGGAGGCTTCGAGGCTGTCGAAGTAGCGCGGCAAGGCGATGGTCATCAAGGTGGCGATGATCGCCATGACCACCATCAATTCCAGCAGGGTGAAGCCTTTTTCCCGGCGCATAAGCTCACCACTCCCGGTACGCGATGCCGTTGAGCCCTTTGCCCCGGGCCTTGGAGTAGACGTCGAAGACGTCCTGCCCTTCACGCGGGCTGTCGCTGGGGCTGTCGTAGGCACGCAGGCCCCAGCCACCCTGGTCGTCGGCCTTGGCGCTGAGCAGCGGGTCATGGGGCACGCGGCGCAGGAAGTAGAACTTGGCACCCTTGGCGCTGCGCACATCGCGCACGCCGTCCACCAGTACCTGCAGGTTCGGCGGATAACCGCTGCTGTTCAGCGACTTCTCGATGTAGCCGGCGTCGAAGGCGCGCTTGTAGGCATCGATGGCATCGCGGATCTGGTACAGCGCGCTGCGCAGCTCCTGCTCCTTGCCGCGGCGCACCACGGTTTCGGTCAGCGGTGCGGCCAGCCCGGCGAGCAGGCCGATCAGGGCCAGGGTCACGACCACTTCGATCAGGGTGAAGCCCTGCTGGGCAGGACGTTGCGCGGCGGCGTTCATGGTCAAGGCTTCCCGACGACGACGGCGGTGCTCACCGCGACCGGATCGGCCGGGTCGATGGCACGGCTCGCCGTGCCCAGCGCGCGATCGGGTGCCTGGACATGCAGGCTGGTTTCCGTGCCGGTGGGGAATTCCATGTCCGACGGGCTCTGGTACGGCAGGTTGCGCACGATGCGCGGGGTGATCGAGAGCACCAGCTCGGACTTGCCCACGGTGTCCTTGTTGCTGCCGAACAGCCGGCCCAGCCCCGGGATATCGCCAAGGCCGGGAATCTTGTTGCCGGTGGCGCCATGGTCGTTGCGCACCAGGCCGGCGAGGATCTGGGTCTCGCCGTCATGCAGGCGCAGGGTGGTCTGGGCATTGCGGGTGTCGACCTGGACCGGGATGGTGCCCTGGCGGGTCGGCTCCAGCGGCGTGGCATTGCTCACTTCCAGGGCGACCTTGATCGCCACTTCGTTGTTCAGGTGCACCACCGGCTGGACTTCGAGCTTCAGGCCGACATCCAGGTAGGTGACGCTTTCGGTGATCACCGGCCCCTGGGTCGAGGGCACCGAGGTGGCACTGATGATCGGCACCCGCTGACCGATGTGGATGCGCGCCTGCTCGCGGTTGCTGACCCGGATCACCGGGCTGGCCAGGGTGTTGATGTCGTTGTCCTGGGCGTTGATCTTGGCCTGCGGCGAGGGCGAGATGCTGATCCGGCTGGAGTTGATGCCCTTGAGCTGGTCCAGCACGGTGACCGCGCCGCCGTCGCTGTTGAGCACGCCGAAGGTGTTCGGCCATTGCAGGCCGAGGTCGAGGATGCGCTGGCGGGCCACTTCCATCACTTCCACTTCCAGTACCACTTCCGGGTTGGACTGGTCCTGGGACTGCAGGAGCTTCTCGGCCATGCGGATCGCGTCTTCGCTGTCGCGCATGGTCAGGGTGTTGAGGCGCTCGTCGATGAACACGTCGCGGGTCTTGAGCATGGTCTTGATCATGTTCAGCGCGGTGTTGGCGTCGATGCTGGTCAGGTAGAAGGTGCGCATCACCAGCTCCTGGTAGTCCTTGAGCTTCTGTGGCGAGTCCGGGTAGATCAGCAGGGTGTTCTCGTTGACCACCTTCTGGTGCAGCTGATTCTGTTGCAGCAACAGGGCCACGGCGTCCTCGATGCGCACCTCGCGCACGAAGATGGTGGCCTTCATGTCCGGGCGCAGGTCCTTGTCGAAGATGAAGTTCAGGCCGGCGACCTGGGACAGCACTTCGAAGATGCTCTTCAGGTTGGCATCGCGAAATTCCAGGGTCACCGGCCGGTCGAGGCGCGTGCGCAGTTGCGGGTACTGCACGACATTGCGGCTCTGCACCAGGCGGATGCTGCCTTGCAGCTCCAGGGCACCGTCGTTCTTCGGGTCCAGTTCGAGGATCTGCCTGACCTGGCGTTCGGCGCCGTAGATATCGCCACGGCGCAGGTCGCCGCGGGCCAGTTCGAGCTTTTCATCCATGCTGCGCAGGTAATCGAGCTGGCGCAGGGCGTCCTGGGCGCGGCGGTTGTTCGGTTCGATATTCAGCACCCGGCCGTAGGCCATGCGCGCTGGGGCGACATTGCGCAGCGCCCGCTCGCGGTCGCCTTCGGTCAAGAGCGCGGTGATCGCCCTGGCCCGACCCATGTTCAGCGCCAGGTGCAACTCGGTGTCCCGCGGGTTTTCCCGCAGGCCTTCCTCGATCCGCGCCAGGCCGGCTTCGTACTGGCCGGACTCGATCAGGTCACTGGCTTCCTTGTTGGCGACCTGTGCAGAACTGCACGCGGCGAGCGCGATGCACACGCCAAGACCCATCATCAAACGGAATCGGTTCATTGCGAGCTCCCCACGGACAGGGTCCGGGACACGTGCAGCGGCAGGTAGACGAAGCTCAGTTCCACATCGGAAATGCCCTCCACCCGCCAGTTTTCGTCGATTACGTCGCCCTTGCGCACGACGTAGAGTTTTTCGCCATCCTGTAGAAACACCTGCAGATCACCCTGGTCATGCAGCCGACCAACGAACTGGAACGGCATGTCCGGTGCCGTGGGTGCCGGTACCACCGGGGTGACGCTGACCGCTTGCTCGGTGACCGTGGCCAGGGTCGCGGCAGGCTTCCAGCTGCGGCTGGAGAACAGGTCACCGACCGGGCTGAGGTCGCGGATCGGGGTGGCCTTGTCCGTCGCCGCCACACGGGGCTGGCCGGCTGCCGCAGGGGCTGTCGCCAGGGTCACGGGCAGCGCGTCCTGCTCCTCGGCCTGGAAGAATTGCGGGGCCCAGGCCAGCGCCGCGGCGATGCCGAAGAACGCGAGCCAGGCGGCCTTGCGTTTGCTGTTCATCACGACCTCGACAGGTAGAGGGTCATACGGATCCGCCCGGTCAGCTCGGTGTCGGCGATCTTCTTGCGCTGGAACTCGACGTCCTCCACCACCACCGCCGGCAGCTGGCCCAGCAAGGCATGCAGGAAGCGGCGCAATTGCGGATAGCTGCCGCGCACCGGCAGGAGAATCTGGTAGCGCGCCAGGTGGGTCTTGGGGTCGATGCCCAGGGCGTATTCGCCACGGGCCAGGGTGATGTGCTCCTGGGCGGCCAGGGCGTAGATGCGGTCGATGGCCACCGTCGCCAGCGGCTGCGACGGCAGCTTGCTGCGGAAGTCGTCGAGCTGGCGTTGCGGCACGACGGGCGCCGCCAGGCTGCCGTCTTCGACCCGGGCCAGGTACTCGCTGGCGTCGCGAGTCTGCTGTTCCAGCTGTTGCAGGCTGTGCCAGGCCGGCAGCAGCCCGGCCACGGCGTACAGCGTGGCCACCAGCAGCAGGCCGGCACCCAGCAGGCCGGGCACGCCAAGGCCCTGGAGGTATTCGTGAACGATCAGTCTAGGGATTCGCATCGCCCATCTCCCAGGTCGCCGACAGGTTGAATTGCACCGGGTGCTCCGGCACGTTGGCGACGATTTCGTGGCTCAGCAGGGACACGTCGGACAGCTCGTCGCTGGCCTCGAGGCGCTGGTGGAAATCGAGCATGGCCTCCAGGTCACGGGCTTCGGCGCTGATCCGCAGCTGGCCCTTGCGCGCATCCGGAGTGAGGGCGAGCAAGGCAATGTTGTCCCGGGGCAGGCGTTCGAGGGTGGCGAACAGACGCTCCCAGGGCCGGCGCAGCTGCTGTGACACCTTGTTCATCTCCGCCAGGTTCTGCGCCTGCTCGCGGATCTGTGCCGGGGTCAGGCTGGCCACCGCGGGACTGTTGCCGGTCAGCGCATTGCGGGTGGTCTGCAGGTGGCCCTGCTGCTGCTCGGTGCGGCTGTCGACAAGGTAATGGCCGACCAGACAGGCCACCGCGAGCAGCCCGCCGGCCAGCAGCAGGCCCCAGCCCAGCGGGCCGGAGCGGCGACGCGCCTGGAATTCCAGGACCAGGGCGCGCATGTCAGGCCACCGCCCGGGACATGGCGTGCAGGCTGTCGCGGCTGCCACTGCCCGCTGCATCCAGTACCCGCACGCCCGCCACCTGCGCCGGTGATTCGAGGCGCGCTGGGGCATGCAGGTAGAGGGTCAGGGGCCGCTCGCTGCTGGCCGCCTGCAAGTGGCTTTCGCGGGCGATCAACGCGCCGAGGGCCGCGTCGCTGTCGCTGCTGCCCACCGAACGCACCGCCGCCCAGCGCCCTGCCCTGGCCAGCAGCAGCACGCTGCGCACCGGCTCGGCGACCACGAACAGCAGGTCGCCGGCGTCCAGTTGCTTGTCGAAGTGGTTGAAGGCTGCCATCAGGTACGGCTGCACCGAGCTCAGGCGCAGTCTGCGCCCGCTGGCCACGCCGCGCAGGCGTTCGAGCAAGGCTCGGGGCAAGGCTGCCGCGATACGGTCGCAGCCGGCCGGCTCGGGCGACAGGGTCAGCTCCCAGGGCTGGTCGGCAGTGCCGTACAGGTCTTCGAAGCACAGCCGGGCGAACCCCAGCAGTTCATCCGGGCGAGTGATCTGCTCGCTCCAGGGCACCAGGCAGAAACGGCTGAAGTGCGCGGACACCACCACGCTCAGTTGGGCAGCGGCCGGGCAATGTTCGCCGAGCAGGCGGTCGAGGGTGTCCAGGGCGACGCTCCAGGCCTGGAAGCCCTCGTCGATGAAGCCGACGCTGCCCAGCCAGAGGGTTTCCCTGCCCTGGCGGCGGCCCAGGCCGACGCCGCTGGCGCCGAGCACGGCGATATAACGATCACGCGATAAAGGTGACACGGTTGATCTCCTCGAGCGTGGTACGCCCTTGCTGGACCAGTTCCAGGGCCGATTCGCGCAGCAGGCGCAAACCGCGACGACAGGCCAGGGCCTTGATCTTCGCCACCGGCTGGCGCTCGACGATCATCTGCCGCAGTTCGTCGTCCAGTTGCAGCAGCTCGGCGATCGCGGTGCGCCCGCGATAGCCGCTGCCCCGGCAATGGCCGCAGCCCTTGCCCTGGACGAAGTGGTAATGGGCGACCTGCTGCGGGTCGAGGTTGGAGCGCTGCAGTTCCTCGGCATCCGGCTGGTGCGGCGCGGCGCAGGTGCTGCAGACCAGGCGGATCAGGCGCTGGGCCAGCACCGCATTGAGGGCCGAGACCAGGCTGTAGGGGTCGATTTCCATCTGGGTGAAGCGGCCAATCACATCGAACACGTTGTTGGCGTGGATGGTGGTGAACACCAGGTGCCCGGTGAGGGCCGATTGCACGGCGATCTGTGCGGTGTCGGGGTCGCGGATCTCGCCGACCATGATCTTGTCCGGGTCATGGCGCAGGATCGAGCGCAGGCCGCGGGCGAAGGTCAGGCCCTTCTTCTCGTTGACCGGAATCTGCAACACCCCCGGCAGTTGGTATTCCACCGGGTCCTCGATGGTGATGATCTTGTCCACGCCGTGGTTGATCTCGCTGATCATCGCGTACAGCGTGGTGGTCTTGCCGCTGCCGGTGGGGCCGGTGACCAGCACCATGCCGTAGGGCTCGGCGGCCAGGCGGCGCAACTGGCGCAGGGTCTGGTCGGCAAAGCCCAGGGCCTGCAGTTGCACGCCGCTGACCTTGTCGGCCAGGTCCTGCTTGTCCAGCACCCGCAGCACGGCATCCTCGCCGAAGATGCTCGGCATGATCGACACCCGGAAGTCGATCTGGCGCCCGCTGATGCCGATCTTGAAGCGGCCGTCCTGGGGCACGCGCTTTTCGCCGATGTCCAGTTCGGCCATGACCTTGACCCGGGAAATCACCTGTTCGGCGAACTCGCTGCCCTGGACCTTGCTGATGTTGTTGAGCACGCCATCGATCCGGTACTTGATCACCAGGCCGTTGCCGGTGGTGCCCAGGTGGATGTCGCTGGCGTGCATCTTCAGCGCGTCGTACAGCGTCGAGTTGACCAGCTTGACCACCACGCTGGCATCTTCGCTGATGCTGGTCAGGGACAGGCTTTGCAGGGTGTCGCGCTCGACCTGGGCATCGGCCTGGGTATTGAGCGACTCGACGGCATGGAAGCTTTCTTCGTGGCGGGCCAGGTAGGCCTTGAGGTCGTCGGCATGCACCAGGTACAGCGGCGCGCCGTGCAGGCAGTCGTCGATCCAGGCCAGGCGGGCGTCGTCGAAGGGGTCGGCGAACACGCCGATCAGCGTTTCCTGGTGACGCAGGAAGATGAATTCGCGTTTCAGGCACTGCGCCAGGGTGACCCGGTCGAACACCGGGCTGGCCGTGAACAGGCTGTCGGTGTCCAGCACCGGATAATGCAGGGTGGCGCCAAGGCAGTGGATGAACGGCATGGGCGCCAGTTCGCAGAGCACGCCGAGGGCGTCGAGCACCCGTTCGCCGGAGCTGGCGGCGCGGGAGCGGGCCTGGGCCAGTTGTTCACTGGAGAATCGGGGGGCTGCGCAGTCCTGCTGTGCCGGTTCGACGGCCAGGGATAGACGGTCCATGACTTGCTCTCCAACGCCGGGGGCCTGGGGCCCTGTCGACGCGGCGAGTGGTTGCGGTCCGCCGCGTCAGTCCTTCCCGGTGAGCACGTGTTCGTCGTCTGGGGCCACGGATGCCTCGGGCTTTCGGCGATCCGCCAGCACCCAACTGCCGTCGTACAACTGCAGCGGGAAGCTTTCGTTCTTGTGCTGGCGGCGTTCGACGAAGCCCTCGGAGCGCTTGGCGCTGGTGGCGGATTCACGCTCCACGCCCAGCAGGTCGAAGACGGCGCGGGCCAGTTCCGCCAGGGGGAACGGCTTGAACAGGATATGACTGACCCCCAGCGTGCGGGCCCGATCACAGACTTCCGTGGTGGGATGGCCGGTGATCAGCACGAAGTGGCATTTCCTGTCCTGGCGGACCGCATCGAGTACGTCGAAACCTTCCATATCGGGCAAGCGGTAATCGAACACCATCACGTTGGGGGCAAAACCCTCGGCTTCACCGATGGCCTCGGCGCCTTCGTGCGCTATGCGGACTTCCAGCCCTTGCGCCTGCAGGTAATCCTGGAGGTTTTGTGCAAGCAGCTGTTCGTCTTCAACAACCAGTACTTTGTTCAACAAGGCAGACTCCTTGTAACCGCAGGTCCGAGTGCCGGGCCTGGTGGAGCGTGCGCCTTGAATAGGCTTGAGCACGCTTCGTGCCAGGCTGAGGGGCGGTCCGACTACCGCTGCATGTGGTTGATATTCATGAAGAAGATTTTCCACCCGGGCAGGCATCCCCCAAAGGCGGGGATAGCCACGGGCACGCCCTGAAGGTTTTCCCCGATTGTGGGGAAAGCCGTTTCAGTGGTCGTCGATCCGTTCGATTCGATTGCGCGAGCGCAGTTGCGCCAAAGCCTGCTGTCGAGCCTGCGTGCGCTGCTCGCGGAGAAGGTAAGTGCGAACCATTTCCAGTCCTTGTTCCTGTGAGACATCGGCTGCCTCCAAGTGGTTCTGTAAATAAATCAGATGCCATCCGGCGTCGGTGCGCAGCGGCTGGCTGATTTCCCCTGGCTGCAGGGCAAAGGCCGCCGCCTCGAACTCGGGAAACATCCGGCCCCGGGAGAAATAGCCCAGGTCGCCGCCCGCGCTGGCCGAGGCATCCTCCGAGCGACGGCTGGCGACACGGGCGAAATCCTCAGCGCGGGCAATTTCCCCGCGGATCTCCTGCAAGCGTAGCCGCGCCGCTTCGACTGTGGCGGCCTCTGCATCGCGCGCCACCTTGACCAGGATATGCCGGGCCTGGACCTGCTCGGGGCGACTCATCTCGGCGCGGTGCTCGGCATAGAAGGCCTGCACCGTCGGCTCATCCGGCGGCTCGACCTCGGTCAGCTCGGTGAATACCTGTTTCGCCGCCAGTTCGCGGCGGGTGTACTCGGTAAAGCCCGCCTCGTCGAACCCCGCATCCGCCAGGCGGCGGCTGAACGCGTCGGCGCCGCCCATGGCCTGGCGAGTCTGCTCGACCTGGGCCTTGACCAGCTCGTCGGCGATCACCACGCCACGCTTGCGCGACTCCTGCCAGAGCAGTTCGCGGTCGATCAAGGCGTCCAGCGCCTGGCGCCGCAACTGCTGATAGGCCTTGGGACTGCGGATGCTCGCCACTGCCCTGCCCTGGTCTTCGAGGTATTCGGCGAAATAGCGCTCCAGGCGAAATGCCGAGATTTCCTCGCCATTGACCCGGGCCACGACAGGCTCGTTGCTGCACAGCGCCACAGGCGCCCACAAGGTCAGCAGGATGATCCAGCCATTGAGTTTCATGAGTGCCCCCGTCATGGCAGTGCCGCAATCGGTTTATAGGGTGCGACCACGTAGAAACGCTGCTCGGGCAGTTCCAGGGTGACCACATGGGCGCCACTGAGCCCCAGGCGCCGCCCCGGCCCGAAGCTCATCGGCGGCGTCAGGCCGGTGGCAACGTCATGCAGCCCCTCCAGTGCCCGCACCAGCTTGTCCCGGCTGATGTCGCGGCCGCTCTGCTTCATGGCTTCGCCGAGCAGCAGCATCGAACTGAACGCCCCCACCTGCAGGACCGCGTACTGCCCGCCCAGCCCTGCGGCCAGGCGCACCTCGCCGAGCGCCTGGCGCCCGGCAGGTGTCCAGTCGCCGGGGATGAACGGATAGGCGAGAAACACCCGCCGGGAAAATCCTTCGGGAACCTGGAGCAGGTCACCGGCGACCTGGCTGGCCACGGCGAACAGGTACGGCGCCTGTCCGGCATCCTGCAACTGCCTGGCGAAGCGGCTGAAAGCGGCGCCGCTGCCCAGGTAGAAGATCGAACGAAACCCCGGCGGCAGCGCCTCCTGCGCCGGGTCATGGGGTTGAACGCGGACGTCCTGCCAGGCATTGGCCTGCAGATGGTCGCGCAGGTGCTGTGCCACCCGTTGCTGGCCGGGCTCGTCCGGGTAGGTGATCAAGGTCGGGCCCTGCAGCACCTGCAGGCGCTCACGGGCATGCTCGGCCAGGGCGATCAGTTGCTCGCGCAGCCCCGGCAGCGGCTCGAAGATCTGCCGGCTGGACTGTGCGTCGCCGAGCAACGACACCGCGCCGATCAAGGGAATGCCCGCGCTTTCCAGGCGTGTCGCCAGCGTCGGGCCCAGGGCCGGGGCCAGTGGCGCGACCAGGGCGAACACGTGCTCTTCATCGATCAGCCGCCCCAGCGCCTGCTCGGCACTGGCCTGGTCGGGGCCGGGGTCGATGATGCTCAGGCGCAACTGCCGGCCATGAATCCCGCCCGCCGCGTTGATGCGCTGCACGCAGCCCTCGAGCAGCGCCGCCACGGTGGCGCCCTCCTCGGCCAGCGGTCCGCTGCCGGGGAGCAAGGTACCCAGGTGGACGCTGCCGGCATCCAGGCCAGGGTCCTGGTCCTCGGCGATGCGCTTGAGATAGGCCGTGAGGTTGCGCTGGTCGTTCATCGACAGGACGAAGCGCGGCATCGCCGGGTTCAGGCGGTTGCCGGCCGGGTCCTGGCCTTCCTGGATCGCCCGGGCCAGGGCCGCGTCGGAATACGCCGGATAGTTGCGCCCGTTGACCTGTTGCTGGCCGTGCACGCTGCTCAGGCGCGACCAGCTCAGGTCCGGTGGCTGCAGGCCGCCCTCGGGCCGCCCGCGGCCGTCGGCGCCATGGCAACCGGCACAGGGCAAGCGGGTCGCCGGCAGGACGATGCCCGCTGCCCCCACCCGCGCCATCACCGCCTCACCGCTCGCCGACAGGCCCTCGCGGTACAGGCGCTTGCCGGCCGTTTCGCTGGCATCCAGCGGCAGCGCGGCGGCGCCGCCGGCCAGGCCGGCGAGCAACGCCAGGGCCAGGACAAGGAAGGTCTTCATGGCCCGCGCTCAACGGCTGGCCACGGGCATGCGCAGCAACTGCAGGCGCTGGGCGATGGCGGCTGCGGGGGCATCCGGGCGGATCTTGCTCCAGCGCTTGTTGGCCACGTCGCCGACGATCAACTGCGTCGAGTGCTGCTCGGGTGACGGAATGATCTGCCCGATGCGCCCGAGCACCAGGTCGATCTGCGCCTTGTCGCCGGTCAGAAAAAGCCAGTGGGGGTCATCGACCCCTTGCTTCAAGGTGTAGGCCTTGAGCACCGCCGGGGTATCGCGCAGCGGATCACTGGTAAGGGAAATGAAGGTGACGCCCTCGGCCTGATCGCCCAGCAGCTCGCGCACTTCCTTGAGCTTGCGGGTGATCAGCGGGCAGGCGTCGGTGCAACTGGTGAAAATGACATTGAGCAGCACCACGCGGTTTTCCAGGGCGTCGCTGTAGAAACGCAGGGTTTCGCCGTTCTGGTCCTGCAGCGGGGTGTCGGTGAACCAGGTCCGGGCATCGCGGGTGCCGCTGGCCGGGGCCGCGGCTTGTGTGCTCTGTGGCGCGGCGGGCGGCGGCGCGTGTTCTTCGTGGGCGAAGGCGACGGCGCTGAAAATGCAGAAGCACAGGCCCAGGGCGATCCATTCGGTGCTTTTCATGGCTGCTGCTCCATGGCGACCGAGGCGTGGCCGGCGTGAGCGCTGCGTTGCGCGCCGAGTCTGTCGACTTCCTGGATCAGCAGCGCCGGGTCGGTGAAACCGTAGTAGCGGGTCCAGCGCCGGCTGTTGCCGTCGCCCACCAGAATCAGCGGCGCGTGGCTGCTCAGGTCGCCGCCGATCGAGCCCAGGCCCTTGAGGGTGTCGCTCACCGAACGCGGCGAGCCGGTCAGCCAGCTCCAGCCCGGTCCGTTCTGGAACGAGCGGGCGTAGTCGTTCAGGCGCCGGGCATCGTCGCGCTGCGGATCGATGCTCAGCGACACCAGTTGCACCTCGGCGCCGACCCGCGGGCCGAGCTGCTTCTGCACTTTCGCCATGATCGAGGACACCACCGGGCACACCGTGGTGCAGCTGGTGTAGATGAAACTCATGACGACGATGCGGTTGGCCACCAGGTCGCTCTCCAGGTGCACGACCTTGCCGTCCTGGTCCACCAGGGCCACGTCGGCAAGGCTGACCTCGGTACTCTGGACGCTGCTCGGTGCGGCGTGCAGGTCGTGGCCGGCGTGCTCGCCCGTCGAATGGGCCAGGGCCTGGCCAATGCCGGCGGCGATCAGGCAGAGGGTCAGCAGGCCACCTTGTGCGAATCGTTTCATGTCGAAATCCTCTCAGTGGGCCGCGCCGGGCACGACCCGGACGCTGGCAAAGGTCTTGTCGCCAAACGCCGCGCCCAGCGAGGCGGCGCGCACATGCAGGTACCAGGCGCCGGGCTGGTCGAGGGTCAAGGGTACCTCGTAGACGCCCTCTCCCACCTCTTGCGCTGGCACGGTCATGGCCCGCGAGGACGGCGCGCGGAAGTAGCGCAGCTGGACGTCCTTGACTCCGCCGCGCTGCACGGCCTGCTTGCCCTGGACGATGCGAAAGCGCACCCGGTACGGGCTGCCGGGGGCGGTGGTGGTGCTGTCGAGGAGGAATTCCACCTTGGCCACGCCCGGCAGGCTGGCCACGTCCCGGGCGGGTTCGACCACGGTGCTGAAGCAATGGATGATGTTCGGCTGGTTGAGCAGGAAGGCCACGTCGAAGCGCCCGGCCGCTGGCAAGCGCACCCGCGCGCTGTACAGCCCCGGCTCCTGCTCGCGCAGGCTGCGGTCGATGACCAGCGCGGCGCGGGCCACCTGGCCGCGGTTGGGGTAGCCGGACATCGGCGCGTTCATGCCCTCGGCGTAGAAGTAGGTGGTGTTGTCCACCGGGTTGACCACGAACACCGCGTTGTCATCCCGCGACACCGCCAGGCTCGACGCCAGCGGCAGGTCGCCGGCCAGGCGCGGAGCCTGCGGGCCGGCCTCGAAGCCCTGGCTGATCGGCGTGCGCCCGGCGCCCAGCGAGGCCAGGTTGAGCAGGGTCACCTTCGGCGAAGCCAGACCGCGGATATAGGCGTAGGCCTGGGTGAAAACCACCTGGTAGGGCTCGGCGGAAACACTCAGCTCATGGATCAGCGCATCATTCCCCGCGTCGATCACCGATGCGCGGTTTTCCAGGGTGTTGAGGACGATGCCGAAGCGCCCGTCGGCACTGAAGCCCATCGGGCCGAGGCCCTGCTGCAACTGCACCACGCGTCGCACCGCGAAGCTGGCAGCATCGATCACCGTCACCGTGCCCTCGCGGCCATCGGCGACATACACCGCGTGGGACAACGGCGAATACGCCAGCGACAAGGGGTGCGAACCGGTCTTGAGCTGCTTGACCAAGGTCAGGCTGGCGATATCGATGATGCTGACGGTGCCGTCGTCGCGGTTGCTGACGAAGGCATGCCGGCTGTCCTTGCTGAACGCGACCTCGTGATGACCGGCGCCGGTGGCCAGGTGCTTGAGCGGTTTCAGGCTCTGCGCATCGATCACCGTGACCCCGGACCGGCTCGCCTGCGCGGCATTGTTGCCGACCCACAGCAGGCGCTCGTCCGGCTGCAGGGCCACCCGTACCGGGTCGTCGCCGGCCGCGACCGAGTCGATGACCTTGAACTGCTCGCTGTCGATCACCGCCACTTCACCGGCCGCGGGCATGGACACGAACACCCGCTTGTTGTCCTTCGGCGTGACCCAGTCCATGGGCGGTTTTTTCAGTTCGATCCGCGCCAGGGTGCTGGTGATGCCGCCGACCGACACCTGCGGATCGACCACCGCGACGCTGGCATCGCGGTTCATCACCAGGAGGAAGTAGCTGTTCAGGTCAAGGATCGGCCGCGCGCCGATGTTCGACTTGAGAAACACCCCGACCCGCGCCTTGCAGCTCTGTTCGCGGCCCTGGGCCGCGTCGGCGGCGGCGACCTGCGGGTCGATCCAGGCGCCCGGTGCCACGCCGGCGAGGGGTTGGCCGGAGGCGCTGTCGGTGAGGCGAAAGCGCACATCGGCGAACTCCCCTTCGCGCAGTACCCCGTCCCTGGCCAGCGGCGCGACCTGCAGGGCGATGGACACCCCGTCGCGCACCAGCGTCTGCTCGGCTCCGGCCGCCAGGGCCGGGGTGCCGAAGGCCATCAACCAGGCCGTGGCCAGCCATCCATATGCGCGTGTGTTCATGGCACTGCTCCTGGTCATTGGGCTGGCGGGGCCGGTTCAGGGTCATTGGTCACCCGCAGCAGGCCCCAGAGCCCGGCGGTGTTGCCGTAGGCGGCGTAGTCGCGGAACAGGTAGTCGCCGGGTATCGCATTCACGCCCCCGGCGCTGGGGTGCATGAAGCTGAAGTGCGCCGCGGGCAGCACGCTTTCATGGGCGCCGATGAACATCGACATCGGGTTCCAGCCGAACCGGACCGAGCCCACGCCAGGGGCCGCCATCGGGTAGCCACCGGTATCGCTCTTCTCCGACACGAACGGGTTGACCGCCCAGACGTGCCCGTCGAGCTGGAAGGTGGTGCCGCGGCTGCCACCGGTGGGCATCAGGATATGGGTGCGGAACGGCTGCCCGGGCTTGGCGTAGAGCACCGGGGTTTGCGGATCGCCGCCCACCAGCGCGTTGCTGTAGGCCATGTGGGCATTGGGCACGTCGCCGTAGCCGGCACCCTCGGCGTGGCCGAACGGGGCGTCCGGCGCCAGGCCGAAGCGGTACCACAGCGGCTCGGTCTTGTAGTTGATGGCCATGCTGGAGTTGTCCTGCGGGTCGGTCGGCACGCCCATGCCTTCGGCAGCGATGCCTTCCACCGGCCGGCCATTGGCCCAGCGCTGGTTGAGCGCCTTCTGCCAGACCATGGCGAAGTCGCGGTACGGGGTTTGCCCGGGTGCGGTCACCGTGGCGTTGACCTTGCGCGCGTCTTCCACCCAGGTGGCGCCGATCGGCAGGATGCTCATGGCCCCGCCCAGGCCTTTCTGCCCTTGCTTGATCACGTCCGCCGGGGTCAGGTTGAGGCCGCCGAACTCCACCGCCGTGGCGTTGATGTTGTCGACGCTGCGGCCCACCTGGGTCACCGGCTTGCCTTCGCGCTCCAGGTGCCCGGCGTAGTACTGGTAGGTGCGGCTCGGCCAGGCACCGCTGTTGCCGACCCGGGGTGGCACGGTCTGGATCGGGTTGGCACCGACGTTGACGCCGTCGGACTTGGTGATGTCATAGGCCAGCAGTTGCGCATGCAGGCCGACGTGGCTGGACGGCCGTATCAGGTTGTTGCCGAAGGTGGTCGAACCGCTGCCGGCGTTGCGGTCGCGCTTGACCACGCCCTGCATCACGGCGGTCTGGGTCAGGTCGGGCATGACGCTGGGCAGGCGGTTTTCCAGGGTGATGTTCAGGCAGTCGCCGGCCGCTGCACGCAGCACCAGCGGTTCCACCGGCACGCCAGGCTTGAGCTTGCCGCTGACCGGATCGAGATCGCCCTTGCGCACATAGAGGATCGCGGTCGGGTCATGCAGCGGGCCGCTTTGCCCGCCGATGGTCAGGGTCACGCCATCTTCCGGATCGGTCACGGTGACCTGCGGGATGTTCACCGGCCGCGCGTTGTAGACCAGGGTGCCGCCCGCCGGATTCAGCGGGCCGCCGACGTGCTGGCCGAGGCCGGCCGGGTCGCCGATGGTCAGGCCCAGGGGGTTGCCGAGAATGTCGTTGGCCAGTGCCGCGACCACTTCATAGTTGCGCTGCACGGTCGGCCGGGTGCCGATGCCGTTGGGGTTGGCGCTGATCCGCGGACAGGTGCCGTCGAAGGCCACGGTGTTGCGCATGCCGGCCGGTTTCGGGTTGTTGGGCAAGGCGAACAGGTCCGCGCGTTGCGCGGTGTAGTTGCGCATCACGCCCCAGATGCCGCTCCAGTAGCCTTCCAGCGAAGCGTCCATGGAGTACAGGTAGTCGCCGGTGCTGGCCGCGGAGCTGGAGAGCATCGAGACCGGGGCGATAAAGCCCATCTGCTCGGAGATCCCGATCATCTGCGAGGCGCGCCAGCCGGAGTTGGAGCTGTTGCCGAAGCCGGAGCCGCTCTGCAGCCATTTCACCCCGTGCAACGTGACGTTGTGCTCCTCTTCATGGCCACCGGCATGCACCCGCAGGCGCACGTTGTCGCCGGTGTAGGTGCGCAGCATCGGGGTGAACGGGTCGCCCGGCTCGGCGCCGCCGCGGTTGATGTGCGGCGGGAACAGGGTGGTGCCGCCGGTCGGCCCGGTGGCGCTGGTGACCAGGTTGGGCGCCAGGTTCATCGCCGGGATGGCGCGGTCGGTGCGGCTTTGCAGGGCGTAGGAGAGATCGCCGCCGAGGCCGTCGGCCTGCATGCCGCGCTTGCCGTCCGGGCCGACCTTGTTCGGGTCGTACACCCGCAGGGCCAGGGGTTCGTTGCGGTAATTGATGACGAACATGCCCGGGTCATCCACCGAGATCGCTTGCGGGCACGGCCGGCTCGGGCAACCGGGAACCTGGCCGCCCTGCACTTCGAGGATGCCTTCGAGCAGGTTGCTGGCGTTGTTGCGCACCGGCGGGTTGATGGCATAGCGGAAGCTGTCTGCCGTGGCCGGGAACGCCTGTGGATCGGGCACGCCGTTGGGCCCGGCACCGACATACACCCCGGCTTCATAGGCGTGCTGGAAGTCGCTGTATTCGAGGAAGAACTCACGGAAGCTGTCGTTCTTGCCGTCGCCGTCGAGGTCGCCGGTGGAGATCACCGCCTGCCACGAGGTCGGCCCGCCGTCCTGGCGCGCGCCACTGTACAGCGGCTCGCCGGTTTCGGCATGGAACCAGGTGGAGCCGGCCGGTTCGGCGAGCACGGTGGCGTACAGGCCGATCTGCTGGTGGGTCGATGGGCCGAGGTGGTCGTGGGTGAAGATGGTGCCCAGGCCGCGATCGACGCCCTTGGTGTTGATCACCGGATCGACGAACCAGCGCTGCATGGCAGTCCGCGCGCCGACCCAGTCGGCTCGGCCGAACTGGCCGAAGTACGGGTGGTTGCGGGCTTTCGGGCAGGCCGGGGTGCCATCGCGCGGGTCGGCCTCGCTGCACTGGTTGAAGACGCGGATGGCATGGATGCGCTCCTGCACCGCGCCGGGGGAAAGCACGCCGTCCTCGTAGTTCCAGCCGTTGGCCGAGCCGTCGGCGGCGGTCAGGTCCCACTTCGGCAGGTGGATATGCTGGCCGATCACGTCGGTGGGCGTGCGCACCTGGTAGTCATCCATCTCGTAGGTGGCCGGCACCAGGTTGGTCTGCTGGTACTGCACGCAGTCGAAGGTGTTCATGCGCATCACCAGCGGCTCAGGTGGCCGCTGCTTGGTGATCACCGGCCAGGCGTCCTCCCACAGGGCGAGGATGCGCGCCTGCGGGAAGTGGTAGCCGACCTTGTTGTAGACGGCGTCGAACTGGATGTTGGCGGCCTTGTACAGCCGTGGGCGGTCGGCGGTATAGGTCGACGAGCCGGTGAACGACAGGCCGTCGATGCGCTCGCCGCTGTTGAATTCGCCGAGGCCGGCGCCACTGGTCAGGCGTTTCTGCCGGTCATCCATGCAGGGTTCGTAGTACGGCGCACCGGCCACCGGCAAGGCACCATTGGTGCGGAAGTTGCGCGCGACGATCTGGCTGCCGGGCAGCAAGGCATAGCTGGGGTGGTCCTTTTTCGCGTGGAAGGCCATGGCAGCCTGTTCGACCTCGGTGCCCTCCTCCGGCAGGTACAGCGGCTTGGCCCGGGTGACTTCCTTGGAGAAGTCCAGGGAGGTGGTGATGGTGTGCGCCTCGCCACCGGCGGAGAAACCGTCCAGCGAGTGCCGGCCAAGGCCGCCGTCCCAGCCACCGGACTGTGCCGGGTCGATATTGGCCCACAGCGCCTTGCCGCTGTTTTTCAGGGCCTGGGCCTTGGCCGCGTCGAGCATGTCCAGCGGTGGCGTCGGTGGGCGCTGGCCGACCGAGCTTTCCATGCCGCCGATCCAGAACGGATAGCCAGGGTTCTTCAGGCTGCCATCGGCATTGCGGTTGGCCTCGCTGCGGTCCACCAGGGCCAGCGAACCGATGGCCTGGGCGCCGCCGCCGTGATGGCCACCGTCATCATCATCTTCCTCGTCGTCGTCATCATCGTGGTTGCCGGCGATCAGGCTTTCGCTGATGCGCGGCACCACCGCCACCTTGCCCGGCATCGGCGCCATGGCCTTGCCTGGCAGCGGCACGACGGCGGGGATCGGCGTACCGGCGATGATCTCGCCATCGGGCAAGGCCCGGGCGCCCGCGGCCGGCTTGCCGCTGCGCAGGGCGAAGGGTTCGCGGTGGTAGCCGTCGCTGCCCTGTTGCGACACTTCCAGGCGGGTGCCTTCCTCGAACACATCGTGGACCCGCCACATGGCCCACATGCCCTGGGCGAAATGCGGGTAGAAGTGGCAGTGATAGATGGCGTCACCGGCCACGCGGTTGCGGTTGCCCGAGCCGCCGTTGGCGATTTCGTAGGTGTAGCCGGCACCCGGGCCGATGCCCTGGGCGTCCACGTAGTCGGAGTTGTCGTCGTTGGGGTTGAACAGCCATTGATGCCCATGCAGGTGGAAGATGTGCTGTTCATGGCCGTTGTGGGTGTTGCGGAACTTGACGAAGTCGCCGATGTAGCTGTGGTTGACGTTCGACGGCTCCGACGGGTACAGCGCCATGCTCGCCTTGACCCCGATCTGCTCGGCGCGCGGCGTTTCGCCGGGACGGATGTTTTCCAGCCCGGCGTTGGCCGGCACGTCCACCAGCATGGCGACATCGCCGACGGTGTGGGAACTGAGGAAGAACTCTTCGTAGGCGCAGGACAGGCAGTCATGCATCGGCCCCACGCCCAGGCGGTTGGCGACCACTTCGGCGCCCATGCCGCCGGAGCCGTAGTTGATCATGAAGGAGTCACGGGTCGGCTCCAGCACATGGGCCATGACCGGGTCGTCCCAGTAGGCCGGGAAGGCCTGGGTGGCCGCGGTTTCGTCCTGGAACTGCGAGGCGAAGTCGCGGAACGGTTCGAGCCGGTTGGGTACGGCCGGGTTGCGCTTGCCCACGGCTTCCAGGGCATAGGTCGAGGGCGGGAAGCTGCCGTCGGCGTTGCTGCCCATGACGATCGCATCGCTTTCGCTGGAGACGATTTCATTGCCGTCGACCATGTTGATGATCGGCGTGCCGGCCTTGCCTTCGCGGATCCAGGGTTCGCGCTGCGGGTAGCGGGCCTGGTAGTCGACGATCGGCTGGCCGGTGGGCGCGCGGCCGGTGGAGGCCAGGCGCATTTCTTCTTCGGTGAGGGTATTGCGGTAGCTGCGCCCGCCCTTGGGCATGACCACCACTTCGCCGAACAGGCCGTTGGCGACGTTGCCGGCATCGCCCTCGCCGCCGAAGGTCGCGCCACGGCTGCTGGCGGCAAAGGCACCCTCGCGCTCGGCATACAGGGTGTAGCTGCGGCTACCACCGGGAGCCACCAGGGTATTGGCGTTGCGTCCGGTGAAGCTGGCGATGTCGTCGATGCTGTTGACCGCCTGCAGGCCGTTGACCTGGAAGCCGACATGGCGGTCGGTGACCTGCTCATCGACCTTGAACGCGTCGTCGCCGATTTCCACTTCGCCTTCGACCTCGCCCTCGTCGCCCTGCTCGTGACTGCCGGGGTTGGCCTGGTAGGCCAGCAGGTTCTGCAGGTTGATGGTCAGGCAGTCACCGGCGGCGACCCGCAGCACCAAGGGCCGCGGGCGCTTGTCGGGGCGCAGCGCGACCTTGCCCGGCAGCGCGGCGCCGCCATCGGCCAGCGAGCGGTCATGCTCGTCGACCACATCGCGGCGCAGGGCGAACATCATGCCGTTGGCATTCTGCGCGCCAAGGCGATTGAACATCAGCGGCTGGTCCAGCGCCACGATGTTCGCCACCAGGTTGCGTTCGCAGCGGGCGGCGGCGTTGGCCGCCTGCAGGCCGAACAGCGGCGTGACCAGCAACAACAGGGTGAACACGTGATGAGCCTGGGGAATGCCGATCATGATCACGGACCTCGCTGTAGGCGCTCATGGGGGAATGATTCTCACTGGAACCAGCCGGAGCAAAGCGCATGCCACAAAAAAATCTTATGTAATTCAGGTGCTTGCGACATCGACTTGAGAAATCGGGGGATATTCCCCACCCGTTTCCCCACTTTGCGCGGCACCGTTTCTCCCCCACTGTTGGGGCAAGCTCACAGCGGCGCGTCCACGGCCAGGCCCTGCAGGCGCCGGTACTGGCGGAGCACGCTGGGGACATAGCGTCGGGTTTCGGCGAACGGTGGAATCACCCCGCCGCGGCTGAGCACGGCTTGCGGCCCGGCGTTGTAGGCGGCCACGGCGAGGGTGATGTCGTTGTCGAACAGGGTCATCAGGCGCTTGAGATAGCGGGCGCCGCCCTGGATGTTGGCCTGGGGGTCGTAGACATCGGCCACCCCCATTTCCCGTGCGGTGTCGGGCATCAGTTGCATCAGGCCACCGGCACCCTTGCGCGACGTGGCACTGGCGTCGTAGTTCGATTCGTTCTGGATCACCGCGTGCAGCAGGGCTTCCGGCAGGCTGTTGGCCTGCGCCGCCGCCCGCACCAGCTCGGCGTAGGGCTGGCCGGCGATCAGTTGCGGCTGCGATGCGAGGCTGGCTTGCGCCGCCTCGGCATCGCGGATGATTCGTTCATAGTGGCGTCCGGGGCGGTGGACGTTGGACAGGACGTAGCTGCCATTGGCATCCACGGAAACGAACACGTCGGCGTGGACGATGCCGCTCAGCAGCAGTCCGCCGAGCAGCGTGGCGGTAAGTGATCTGGTCATGCTGGCCTCCCCGACCAGCCCCGAAAAGTGGGGGCTATGCCCCAGTCGCCGGTCGTGGATCAGCCATACGCAAGCACCATGCCGCAACGCCCGCGCCCATATTCCGGGGCTTGCAGCACGATGCCCGGGCATGAGCATGGCTATTGCATGAGCCTTGCCGGCACCTGCGCCGCCGACTGCACGAGGTCACCATGAATCAGCCCCTGCGTTGTTCCCCGCGCGCCCAGCGCGGCTTCACCCTGCTCGAACTGCTGGTGGTACTGGTGGTGCTCGGGCTGTTGGCCGGCATCGTCGCGCCCAAGTACTTCGCCCAGTTGGGTCGCTCCGAGGTCAAGGTGGCCAGGGCACAGATCGAAGGACTGGCCAAGGCCCTGGACCTCTACCGCCTCGAAATCGGCCACTACCCGTCCACCGAACAGGGCTTGCAGGCGCTGGTCAGCGCGCCCGCCGACGAACCGCGCTGGACCGGCCCCTACCTGCAGAAAAGCCTGCCCCAGGATCCCTGGGGCCGCGCCTACAGCTACCGCTACCCGGGCGAGCACGGCGAATACGACCTGCTCTCCATGGGCAAGGACGGCCAGCCCGGCGGCGATGGCGAAAATGCCGAAGTCACCAGTTGGCAATGAGGGGAGCCGCCGCCATGCGCTATCACCTCAAGGCCGTCGGCAAGGCCGGCGTGGTTTCGATGACGGTCGAGGCCCCTGGCGACGGCGAAGCCCGGCGCATCGTCGAGGACCAGGGCCTGCGCGTGCTCAGCCTGCAGGCCGAGCGGCACTGGCGGGCATTGCGCCTGCGCCGGGCCGAGGCGTTCAACCTGGTGCTGTTCAGCCAGGAACTGACCACCCTGCTCAACGCCGGCCTGCCCTTGATCGACGCCCTGGAAAGCCTCGCCGAAAAGGAAAGCGCGCCCCAGGCCCGCAAGACCCTCGGCGAGCTGGTGCGCCTGCTGTATGAAGGAAAGTCCTTCTCCCAGGCATTGGCTCAGTTGTCGGCCGTGTTTCCGCCACTCTATGTCGCCCTCGTGCAGTCCAGCGAGAAAACCGGCGCAGTGGGCGAGGCGCTGGGCCGCTATGTCGGTTATCGCCAGCGCATGGACGAGGTGCGGCAGAAAATCATCAGCGCCTCGGTCTACCCGCTGCTGTTGCTGGTGGTCGGCAGCGGCGTGGTGCTGTTCCTGATGGGCTACGTGGTGCCGCGCTTCAGCCTGGTGTTCGAAGGGCTGGGCAATGACCTGCCGTGGCTGTCGCGGATCCTGATGAATGGCGGGCTGTTCCTGCATGCCCACCAGGGCGAGTTTCTCGCGGTCGCGCTCGCCGGCGTCGCGGCCCTTGCCGTCCTCCAGCGCCGACCGGCGTTTCGCCGCGGCCTTGACCGCCTGGTCGAAAGGCTCCCGGCCGTGCACCAGCGCATCGTCATGTATGAACTGGCGCGTTTCTACCGCTCCCTCGGCATCCTGCTGCAAGGTGGCATTCCCCTGGTCACCGCCATGGGCATGGTCCGCGGCCTGCTCACCCCCGCCTCCCGCCAGCGCCTGGACCAGGCCTGCGAACGGGTGCGCGAGGGCCAGTCGCTGTCGATCGCGCTGGAGCGCAACCAACTGGTCACCCCGGTGTCCCTGCGCCTGCTGCGGGCGGGCGAGCAATCGGGCAATCTCGGGCTGATGATGGAACGCAGCGCCGACTTCTACGACGAAGAAGTCAGCCGCTGGCTCGAATGGTTCGTGCGCTTGTTCGAGCCGCTGCTGATGACGTTCATCGGGCTGCTGATCGGAGTGATCGTGATCCTCATGTACATCCCGATCTTCGAGCTGGCATCGAGCATCCACTGACGCGGGATGCGCCGTTTGCACAAGCGCCCTGTCCGACCAGCGCTCGAGAATCGCGGCTCCACTCGTTCTGGAGCCGCGATTTAGTTATAAATATCCAGTACTTATCCAAACTCGCTCCCACCAGGTCGTGCAGATTCGTGGGAGCGAGCTTGCTCGCGAAGGGGCGCAGAGCGGCCCCAATTGCGCTAACTGCTGGCATTGCCCGCACATACCCCCCTTCGAAGGAACCCGCATGAACCGCAACGACCTGCGCCGCATCGACCTCAACCTGCTGGTGATCTTCGAGACCCTGATGTTCGAGCGCAACCTGACCCGCGCTGCGGAAAAGCTGTTTCTCGGCCAGCCGGCCGTCAGCTCCGCCCTCGCTCGCTTGCGCGATCTGTTCGACGACCCGCTGCTGGTGCGCAACGGCCGCGGCTTCGAGCCGACCCAGCGTGCCCTGGCGATCCTGCGCGAGCTGCAACCGGCGATGGACACCATCTCCAGCGCGGTCAGCCGTGCCCGCGACTTCGATCCGGCGACCAACCGCGACACCTTCCGCATCGGCCTCTCCGATGACGCCGAGTTCGCCCTGTTCCCGCAACTGCTCAAGCAGATCCGTGAGGAGGCGCCGGAGGTGGTCGTGGTGGTGCGGCGGGTGAACTTCCTGCTGATGTCGGGGATGCTGGCCTCGGGCGAGATTTCCGTGGGGGTCAGCTACACCACCGACCTGCCGGCCAATGCCAAGCGCCGCAAGCTGCGCGACATGGCGGTCAAGGTCCTGCGCGGCGACGAGCGCCCTGCGCCCCTCAGCCTGGACGACTTCAGCGAGCGTCCGCACGCCCTGGTGTCGTTCTCCGGGGACCTGTGCGGCAACATCGACAACGACCTGGCCCGGGTCGGCCGTAGCCGCCGGGTGAAGCTCGCGGTGCCACAGTTCAGTGGCCTGCGCTCGATCCTGCCGGGCACCGAGCTGCTTGCCTGCGTACCGGATTTCGCTGCCGCGGCGCTGATCGAAGGCAGTGGCCTGCGCGCCGAAGACCCACCCTTCCCCATCGCCACCTCGGAACTGGCCATGGTCTGGGGCGAGGTCACCGACAACGACCCCGCCGAGCGCTGGCTGCGCAACATGATCGTCGAGCACATGGCTGCCAGGACCTAATCGGTTTCGTCATAGCGCAGCAGGCGCCCGGCATTGCCCAGCACCAGCAGGGTGCTGAGGTTGTGCAGCAGCGCGGCGATCATCGCGCCGGCGGCGCCGAGCAGGCCGAAGGCCGCCGCCACCACGATGGCCAGGGTCCAGCCGAGGCCGATCAGCACGTTCCACTGCAGGGTCCGGCGGCAGGCGCGGCTCAGCCGCACGCAGGTGGCCAGGCGGCGCAGGTCGCCGTTGATCAGCACGATATCCGCCGCCGCCAGGGCGATGTCCGCGCCGCCCGCGCCCATGGCCACCCCCACTACGCCGGCCTTGAGCGCCAGGGAATCGTTGATGCCGTCGCCCACCACCATGGGCCGGAAACCGGCCTGCAGTTCCTGGTTGACCTGGCGCAGCTTGTCCTCCGGCAAGGCCTGGGACACGACGCTGGCGATCCCTGTCTGCGCGGCCACGGCCTCGGCCACGCTGTGGCGGTCGCCGGTCAGCAGCAGTTGCCGTTGCAGGCCCAGTTCGCGCAGTTGCTGCAGGGCTTCGGGGGCTTCGGCGCGGACGTTGTCGGCCAGCAGCAGCCAGGCCAGGAAGCGCCCGTTCAGGGCCAGGCCGGCGATCGGGCCGTCGTGTTCGGGAATCGCCGGCAGCGCCATGCCCCGTTGCTGGAACAGTTCAGGACGGCCAAGCGCCGCTTCCCCCTGCGGGGTCCGGGCGACCACGCCGAAGCCCTGGCGCTCGTGCAGTTCGCTGAGCGGCAACTGCTGTTCATGGGGCACCAGGCGCGCCAGCGCGCGGCTGACCGGATGGCTGCTGGCCGCCCCCAGGCCGGCGGCCAGGCGGATGATCTGGTCTTCGCTCAGTTCCGCGCTGGCCGGCAGCACCTGGCGCAGATGCAGGGCACCGTGGGTCAGGGTGCCGGTCTTGTCGATCACCAGCGACGACAGGTCGGCCAGTTCTTCGAGAAACGCCGAGCCGCGGATCAGGATGCCGTGCCGCGCCGCCACGGCGATGCCGGCCACTGCCGTGGCCGGCGCCGACAGCACCAGGGCGCAGGGACAGGCCGCCACCAGCACGGCCAGCATCGCCTGGGCATCGCTGGTGATGAACCAGGTGGCGGCGGCGATCAGCAGCACCAGCAGCAGGTAGCGGCCGGCATAGCGCTCCAGCAGGCGGGTGATCGGCGGCTTGGCCTGTTCCGCGCGCTGCATCAGGGCGATCACCTTGCCCAGGGTGGAGTCGTCGCCGACCCGGCTGACCCGCACCCGCAACAAGCCATCGAGGTTGATCGCGCCACCGTGGATCTCGCTGCCCACCCCGACTTCCAGGGGCAGCGCCTCGCCGGTGATCGGCGCGGTATCCAGGCTGGCCTGGCCTTCCACCACCCGGCCGTCCGCCGGCACCCGGTCGCCGGCGCGCACTTCCACCAGGTCGCCCGCCTGCAGGCTGGCGTTGTCGACCTCGCGCACCTGGCCATCGGCGGCGATCAGCCGCGCCTGGCTGCGGGTCAGGCGGCCCAGGGCCTCGATGGCTTCCTGGGAACCGAGCACGCTGCGTTCCTCGAGGACATGGCCGAGGATCATGATGATCGGCAGCAGCGCCGCGGTCGCCAGGTCGCCGGTGGCCCAGGCGCCGAGCATGGCCAGGGCGATCAGCTGGTCGGTGATGCCGTGCAGGCTCGGTTGCAGCAGGCTGTGCCAGGCCGAACGCAGGACCGGCACCGCCACCAGCAGCGAGGCGGCGCCGAGCAGCAACTGGGCGACGCTGTCCTGCCCCGCTGCCAGCCAGCGCCAGGCCAGGCCGAGACCCAGCAGGCCCAGGGCGAGCATGGCCAGGCTCAGTTGCCGCGCGGCCTGGCGACGTTCGTCATGGGACAGCAGGCCGGCGGTGAGATGCACATGGCCGTGGTGGTGGTGATGGCCGTGGCCATGATGGTGATGAGCGCTCATGGAGTTCCCGTGTGTCAGGGTTTCGGGCCATCGAGGATCAGCCGGCCGCTGTCCTCGGGGTTGACGGTGGTGATGGAGCCGGCACGGGACAGGATCGCCGGGACCCGCTGGCGATACAGGCGCAGCATCAGGCCCGGATCGGTGTGCCGGGCCAGGCCGACGATGGTCGCGGTGTCGGCCTGGGCACGGGACAGCCGTTCGCGGGCTTCGGCCTCGGCCACCTGGACGATGCGATCGGCGTTCTGCGTGGCCTGCTGGGTCTGTCGCGCGGCGTCGTTGCGCGCGCTGGCGATCGCCTGCTCGGCCAGCTGGCTGGCGGTCAGCACCGCGTTGAAGGCGTTGACCGCCGGTTGCGGCAGCGCCGACTGGACGTCGACCCGCACCACCTCGATGCCGAGATCACTGCCCGCCGCCTTCAATGCCGCGAGGCTGCGGTTGATGCCTTGCTGCAGGTCGCCGCGCAGGCGTTCGCGGCGCTCGGCCACCTGGGCATCGGCGCCGACCAGTTCCGGCCGCGCCACCAGGATCGCGTCCATGTCGCGGGAGGCGCAGATCTGCACGGCATTGCGCTCCACCAGACGGTCCAGGGCCGGCTCCACATGCACGCCCTGGCGGGTGAAGGCATAGGGCTCGTTGACCTGGTAGAAGACCCGCACGTCCAGTTGCACGATGCCGGCGTCGCCGGTCAGCAGATAGCCGGAGCCGGCGCTGGCATCGCCGGCCAGGCTGGCATCGCGATCGGCCTTGATCGCCGCGTCCGAGCGCAGCAGCAGCTCGACCCGGCGCTCGCTCACCCGCCCTGCCGACGGCAGCATCAGCACCTGTTCGAACGGCCGTGGCCAGGCCAGCAGCAGGCCGGCGTTGTGGATGCGCTGTTCGGCACCGAGGCGCAGCACCACCGCGCGGCTTTCCGGGCCGATTTCCCGCACGTTGCCGAACAGCCAGCCGAGGGCGGCCAGCAGGGTCACGCCATACAGCGCGATGAAGCCGATGCGTCCGGCCTGCAACCACGGGGTCAGCGGTGCCTGGCGGGCGTCACTCATGCTCGCGCCCTGCCTGGCTGGCCAGCGGCGCTGGCGGTCCGTCCACCAGCACGCGGAATGGCGCGGCGTCGGTGCGCAACACCAGGCGGGTGCCGGGGTTGACCAGGTTGTCGAGGGTATCCAGCGAGCGCAGCAGGTTGTACAGCTGCGGCGCGCCGGCATAGGCCTTGGCGTAGATCTGCGCGGCCTGGACCTGGGATTGCGCCTGGATGTCCGCGGCCTTGACCGCGGCCTCGGCTTCGACGATGCGCGCGTCGCGCTCCGCGGCGGAACGGATCTCGGCGGCCTTGCGCTTGCCTTCGGCGGTGCGTTCGGTGGCGATGGTCTCGCGCTCGGCACGCATGCGATCGACCGTGGCCTCGAGGGTCACCTTGGGCAGGGTCAGGCGCTCGATGCCCACCTGCACCACCTTGACCCCATAGGTGTCCGCCAGTTGCCGGTCGATCTGCTCGCGCAGGCGCTGCTCGAAGGCGTCGAGGCGCACGCGGCTGGCGTCGACGTTGACCAGGTCGGCCAGTTCGAAACCGCTGGCACTGGTTTCCAGCGCCGAGCCCACCAGGGTGCGGATCTGCCGTGCGGCTTCGTCCGGCTGGTTCTGCACCGCCCGCATGAAGCGCTGGATGCTCTGCGGCTCGGCGTTGACCTGCCAGGCGATGTAGGCCTGGACGATGATGCGCAGGCCATCGCGGGTGCCGACGTCCTGCAGGCCGCTGGAGGTGGTGCGCAGGCGCAGGTCCACCGGCACCGTGGCTTCGAACGGCACCGGCCAGCGCCAGGCCAGGCCCGGTTCGAGCAGCACCCGCGCGGGGTTGCCGAAGCGGGTGACCACCGTGGCTTCGCCGGTGCGCACCTGGACGAAGCAGGCGGCGGCCAGCATCGCCAGCACCAGCAGCGCGGCCAGCAGCAGGCGGCGCCAGAGCGGTCCGGCCGCCGCTTGCGGTGCAGGTCCGTGATCAGGGTCATGGTCATGGCCGCAGTCGTGGCCATGGGCGTGATCGTGGTGAGCGTGGCTCAATGGGGGCGCTCCTGGTCAGGTCGGGCCGCGGCCTTGCCGGCGGTCGGGTCCACGGGGAATGAATAGCTGCGCAGGTCCAGGGTCGGGGCCTGCCCGGCGCTGAGCCGGTGATCGATGATCAGGCTGTTGGCCTTGCCCAGGCCCTTGCTCAGGTGCTCCAGGTACTGTTCCAGCAGGAAGGCCTGCCCGGCCTGCTGCCAGGCGCTGCGCTCGGCGCCGAAACGCAGGTCGGCGACCCGCGCTTGCGCCGCGGTTTCATGGGCGCTGGCGCTGGCCTTGTCGGTCAGCGCGGTGGCATTCAGACGGGCCTGGCTGGTCTGCTCGGCAGCCTTGCCGCGGTCGCGGGCGACCAGGGCTTCGGCGGTGATCTGCGCGGCCTGCACACCGTGATAGGCATTGGCCGCGCCGGCCGGCGGATGGATCGCTTCCACCGAGGTGACGAGGACCTCCACGCCGCTGTCGAGATGATCGAGATCGGCCTGCACCGCCTGGCCGATGTCCCGGCCCAGGGCCTCGCGCTCGGCACCGAGCACGCCGTCCAGGGTACGGCTGGCGAAATCCCGCAGCAGCACGCGGTTGGCGATGTTGCGCACCAGCACGGCGACATCGGTGCTGTGGTAGGTCGCCGCCAGCGCGGCGGCATCGCTCAGGCCGATGCGATAGATGAAGCGCACGTCCATGTTGACGATCTGGAAGCTCTGCGGCCCGCCGCTGGCACCGGCGATGACCTGGGCGTTCTCGCTGACATGGGTGGCGTCCCACAGGCGGTTGGCCGCGGCCGGTGCCGGGCCTTCGGCATCGGCCAGCGGATCGGCCAGCGCGGCGTCACCCGCCGTGGCCAGCTCGTGGACCTGGCCGTTGTCGACCCTGCGCACCTGGCCGAACGGCCACGGCAGGCCGACATGCAGGCCCGGCTGCCAGACCTCGCGGGGGTTGCCGAAGCGTTCGTAGATGCCGCGCTGGTCCAGCGCCACTTCGCTCACGCCGCTCAACAGCCAGCCGACCAGGGCGACCAGGACCAGCACCGGTAGCGAGGCGCGGCGCATGAAGTCGAAGGCCCAGATCTGCCGCAGGTCGATGCCGAAGCGCTGCTGCAGCTCGCCGCGCAGGAAGGCCAGTGGCCGTGGCGGCCATTGCAGCGAATCGGCCACCAGGCTGCGCGCCACCAGCTGTGGCTCCTGCTGCGGACGTTGTGGGCTGAACAGCGACAGCAGCGCGCGCAGCAGCAACTCCAGCGCCAGCAGGCCGGGCAACAGGCCGATCAGTACCGCCAGCCGCGCCGGCCACAGGCGCTGGCCGTCGGCCAGGGCCAGGCAGGCGATCGACAGCACCTGGACGGCGACCACCACGCGGATGATCGCGCCCAGCGCGGCGGCCTCGGGCCAGACCGCAGGGTGCTCGGCGCCCAGGTGGCGCTCGAGCACCACCAGGCCGAACGCCGACAGCGCCAGCAGCGCCACGGCGATCCAGTTGCCCTCTCCTGCGGCGGCAGCGGCCGGCAGGTCGAGTCGCCATGCCCCCGCCAGTACCAGCAAGGCCAGCAGGGACAGGCCCGCCAGCCACAGGGTGTCGAAGCCCAGGCGCTGCAACTGTGCCTTGAGGGCGAGAGCAAGGCGCAGCAGCCCGCGTTCGATGGCGCTGAGCGGTTCGTCGTCTTCCTCCTGCACGCCCTTGCGCCACAAGGCCAGGGGCGCGGCGCGCTGCCCGCTGGCCTCGGCCCGCCACTTGCTCAGGGTCCACGCCGAGCGTGCGGCTGCCGCCAGCAGCAGCACGCTCGCGGCGTTGATGGCGAGCAACGGCACCCACTGGCTGTCGGGGCTGAACACCGCGATGAACAGCGCGCCCAGCCATAGCAGCAGCGCCGCCAGCGCCGCGCACTGGAACAGGCTCGCCAGGTGGCGCGAGTGGAGGAAGGACTGCTGGAATCGTGGTGTCGCGGTGAAATCCGGATCCGTGGTGCCTGGACTGAAGCTCATGGACTTGCGAGAACCCCCGGGAAGTGAACGCCGCACAGCATGGATGAAACATTTAGTTACGTTATAGCGGATCACGTGAAAAATTCGTTCACGCACGCCACGTGATTGCAGTATTCATCCAGTTGGCCATCACTGCCCGGTCGTTCGTCGTCACCGTTAAATTTAAATTGAATTTAGATTTAACCTGCGTCAGCATCCGCCCACGTTTTCCCTTCCCCGGAGTCTCTTCATGGCCACCCCCCGCGAGCCCCGCAAAGACGGCGAAGCCACTCGCCTGCGCATTCTCCAGGCGGCCGGCGAACTGTTCGCCGCCAATGGCCAGGGAGAGACCAGCAACAAGGCGGTGGCGGCCAGGGCCGAGGTCGACCTCGCCTCGATCAACTACCACTTCGGCAGTCGCAACGGCCTGTACCTGGCGGTCCTCGACGAAGCGCGCCGGCGTTTTCTCGATATCAGCGACCTGCAGCGCATCAGCGCAGGCACGCAGGCGGCCGCGGACAAGCTGCGCGAACTGATCGAGCTGGTGGTGCGCAAGGCCGCCCGTGGCCCGGAAAGCTGGCACCTGCGGGTGCTGGCCGCGGAGATCCTCACCCCCAGCCCCCTGGCCCAGGCACACCTGCAGGAGAACGCACCGCTGCGGCTGTCGTTGCTCAAGGCGCTGCTCAGCGAGATCAGCGGGATTCCCGTCGACGCCCCGGCCCTGACCCGCTGCATCCTCTGTGTCACCGCGCCCTGGGCGATGTTGCTGATCGGCCCGCGCGGTGGCTCCGGGGTGCTGCGGGACATTCTCGAGATGCCCGCTGACGCGGTTACCGCGCAGCTCTGCGGCTTCGCCCTGGCCGGCCTGCACGAAGCGGGCCGGCAATACGCCGCCAACCCCGGCGCCTGAAAACGCAGGACGCGACCACCCTCTCCCGCCTCTTTTTTCCAGGTCAATGTCATGCACTCGACGTCCGAGACCGTTTCCGCCAGCGAGCGTGGCGCGCATCCGCCGATCGCCCTGCTCCTGGGCTCCCTGCTGCTGGTGATGTTCCTCGCCGCGCTGGACCAGACCATCGTTTCCACGGCGCTGCCGACCATCGTCAGCGATCTTGGCGGCCTGCGCTGGCTGTCCTGGGTGGTCACCGCCTACCTGCTGGCCTCCACCGTGGTGGTGCCGCTGTACGGCAAGTTCGGCGACCTCTACGGGCGCAAGCGGGTGCTGCAGATCGCCATCGTCCTGTTCCTGCTGGGCTCGGCGCTGTGCGGCATGGCCCAGGACATGACCCAGCTGATCGTCCTGCGCGCCTTGCAGGGGCTGGGCGGCGGCGGCCTGATGGTGGTGGCGATGGCCGCCATCGGCGACGTCATTCCGCCTGCCGAACGCGGGCGCTACCAGGGCCTGTTCGGCGGGGTGTTCGGCCTGGCCACGGTGGTCGGCCCGCTGATCGGCGGCTTCCTCGTGGAACAGCTGTCCTGGCGCTGGATCTTCTACATCAACCTACCCCTGGGGCTGCTCGCCCTGGCGGTGATCGGCGGCGTGTTCCGCCCCCACGTGGCCAAGGTCAAGCATGTCATCGACTACTTCGGCGCGTTCTTCCTGACCCTGGCCCTGGCCTCGCTGGTGCTGATCACCAGCCTGGGCGGCAACCTGCTGGCCTGGACCTCGCTGGACATGCTGTGCCTGGCGCTGGTGGGGCTGATCGGCCTGGTCGGCTTCGTCATCGAGCAGCGCAGCGCGGTGGAGCCGATCATGCCGCTGCACCTGTTCCGCCATCGCACCTTCGTCCTCGCCAGCCTGATCGGCTTCATGGTCGGTGTCTCGCTGTTCGGCGCGGTGACCTTCCTGCCGCTGTACCTGCAGGTGGTCAAGGATGCCTCGCCGACCAGCGCCGGCCTGCAGATGCTGCCGCTGATGGGCGGCCTGCTGGTGGTCTCGGCGATCACCGGACGGCTGGTCAGCCGCTGGGGCCGCTACCGGGTGTTCCCCATCATCGGCACCGGGCTGCAGGTGATCGCCCTGGCCCTGCTCAGCCGCCTCGACCTGGATACGCCGATGCTGCAGATGAACCTGTACATGGGCGTGCTCGGCGCCGGCCTGGGGATGGTCATGCAGGTGCTGGTCCTGGCGGTGCAGAACAGCGTGGAACCGCGCCACATGGGCGTGGCCACCTCGGGGGCGACGCTGTTCCGCTCGATCGGCGGCTCGATCGGCGTGTCGGTGTTCGGCGCGCTGTTCTCCCATGGGCTGGTGGCGCGGCTGTCCGGCGACTTCGCCAGCGCCGCGGGCGCCCCGGCCAGCCTGTCGCCGACGGCGGTGCACGGGTTGCCGACAGCCTTGCAGCAGGAGTACCTGCTGGCGTTCTCCGGGTCGATGCACGGGGTGTTCCTGGTGGCCTGCGCGGTGGCCGCGGTGGCATTCGTCCTGGCGTGGCTGCTGCGCGAGGTGCCGTTGCGCAAGGCCATGTGATCTCGCCGCTGCGGCGGCTATCATGGCCGCCCCACCCACGGACGCAGCCGTCACCCCATGAACAGACTGGACAACTACAAGACCATCGCCGACTGCATCGCCACCCTGCTCTTCCCCCATGCCGAAGTCATCCTCCACGACCTGCACAGCCGTACCGTGGTGCACATCGCCAACAATTTCTCCAAGCGCGCGCTGGGCGACGATTCGGCGCTGGAGGAGCTGCCCGGCGACTTCGACCAGGCCTCCAGCCTCGGCCCCTACGAGAAGCTCAACTGGAACGGCCAGACCATCCGCTCGATCACCAGCGTGCTGCGCGACGACGCCGGCCAGGCCGAGGCCCTGCTGTGCATCAACCTCGATTTCTCGGTGCTCGACCAGGCCCGTGACGCGCTGAACGCGTTCTTCCAGGTCAGCCGCCTGATCCCGCAGCCGGAGGCGCTGTTCCGCGATGACTGGCAGGAGCGCATCAATACCTTCCTGCATGCCTGGCTGGCCGAACGGCAACTGGCCCTGAACACCCTGGGCATGAAGGACAAGCGCGCGCTGGTCGAGGCGCTGTACGCCGAAGGCGCCTTCGAAGGACGCAGCGCCGCCGACTACGTGGCCAACGTGCTGAACATGGGGCGGGCCACGGTCTACAAGTGGGTCAAGGCGCTGCGCGAGCAGGCGTAAAAAGAGACTATTTGTCTACCGTAGATTTTCAGGCTATAACTATCTCGCCCGGGTACCTCCAGTCGCCTGACGCCGCGCATCGTCAGCACTCTTATCAACCCGCTTGAACAAAAAGAGATAGCTCCATGAAAATCAAGGAATTCGGCGTCGAAATCTGGATGAACGCCTACGAGACCCAGTGCCGCTACAACCTGGCGGAGACCTGCGTCGAGTCGATCACCCTCGGCCAGTTGCTGGCGTTCGCCGGCAAGACCGAAAGCATCCTCGACGATCTGCTGCCCCTGAAGATGGCCTACGGCGCCATCGAAGGCTCGGACCGCCTGCGCGACCTGATCGCCTCGCTGTACGACAACCAGCGCCGCGAGAACGTCATCGTCACCCACGGCGCCATCGGCGCCAATGCGCTGGTCCACGAGACCCTGGTGGAACCCGGCGACCACGTGATCTCGGTGGCGCCGACCTACCAGCAGCATTATTCGATTCCGGAAAGCTACGGTGCCGAGGTGTCGATCCTGCGCCTGCGCGAGGAAAACGCCTTCCTCCCGGACCTCGAGGAACTGCGCGGCATGGTCCGCGACAACACCCGCCTGATCGCCCTGAACAACCCCAACAACCCGACCGGCTCGCTGATGGACTGCGGCATGCTCGAAGCCATCGTCGACATCGCCCGCTCGGTGGACGCCTGGCTGCTGTGCGACGAGGTCTATCGCGGCACCGACCAGCACGGCGACGGTTTCACCGTGTCGATCGCCGACCTGTACGAGAAAGGCATCAGCACCGCGAGCATGTCCAAGACCTTCTCCCTGGCCGGCCTGCGCCTGGGCTGGATCGTCGCGCCGCCGGCGCTGATCCATGCGGTGTCGATCCACCGCGACTACAACACCATCAGTGTCGGCCTGCTCGACGATCACTTCGCCTGCATCGCCCTGGAGCAGCGCGCGCGCATTCTCCAGCGCGCCCACGCCCTGACCCGCGACAACCTGCGCCTGCTGGATGCCTGGGTGGCCAACGAGCCGCGGGTCAGCTACGTCAAGCCCAAGGCCGGGACTACGGCGCTGCTGAAGCTCGACGTGGACATGCCATCACGGGAGTTCTGCGTGAAGTTGCTGGAGGCCAAGGGGGTGATGTTCACCCCCGGTAGCGCGCTGGACATCGAGGGCTACGTGCGCATCGGCTACGCCAACAACCCCGAGGTGATGAAGGAAGGCCTGGCCAGGGTCTCGGAATTCCTTCGCGAGATCTGACCGGCGGGCTATGCCAGGCGGGTGCAGTGATACGCCTCGGTCCGATAAGGCACCTCGATGCGTTCGCGGCCCTTGAGCGCCGGGTGGGTGTCGATCAATGCCTGCAGTTGCGCGGCCACCTCGGCCTTGCGCGCTGGCGGCAGCGCGGCGATGAAGCTCACCGACAGGAAGCGGTCGATGATCACCACCTGCGGCGGGCCCACATGGCGGTAGCTGAAATGGCTGGCCTGCAGCGGCGAGAAGTAGCGGCCGTCGAAGGGCTTGCGCCAGTCACCGGTATGGAAGCGCGGCGTGTCGCCCTCATGGGGGGTGATGATGCGGGTGATCTGCGCCACCCAGTCGACCGACTCGTCGCGCACGTTCCACACCAGCCCCAGGCGTCCGCCCGGTTCCAGCACGCGGTGGATTTCCGCCAGGGCCGGCGCGTGGGCGAACCAGTGGAACGCCTGGGCGCAGACCAGTACCTCGGCGCTGCCCGATGGCAGCGGGATGGCTTCGGCGGTACCGGGCAGCGCCTGCACCTGCGGCAGCCGCGCCTGCAGTTCGGCGCGCATGGCGTCCACCGGCTCGATGGCCGTGACCTGGGCGCCCGTGCTGGTCAGCAGGCGGGTGAACTTGCCGGTGCCGGCACCGAGGTCGATGACCCGGGTGCCGGGGCCCAGGCCCAGTCGCTCGCCGAGCCAGGGCAGCAGTTCGGCGGGATACTCCGGCCGCCCCTGGGCGTACGTCTTCGCCTCGCTGCCGAACCCTGCCTGTGCCGACTGGTGAATGCCTGACATGCCCGTGTCCCCTGCTGGTTGATTCGACCCGTAGCAGGTTAGCCCATGGCGTTACAGGTACAAGGTGCCGCGCAGGAACAGGCGCGCCTGGCCACTGATGATGACCCGGCCGTTGTCCTGCAGCTCGCAGCGCAGTTGGCCACGCCGGGCGCCGCCCTGGCGCGCGCTGAAACGGCGCTTGCCGAGGCGCTCGGCCCAACAGGTGACCAGCGAGGTGTGTGCCGAGCCGGTCACCGGGTCCTCGTTGACCCCGACCTGCGGACCGAACCAGCGCGAGACGAAATCGAAGTCGCTGCCCGGTGCGGTCACGGCGACGCCGCGCACGTCGTAGCGGGCCAGGGCGGCGAAGTCCGGTTGCAGGCCTTCGACGATGGCCGGGTCGTCCACCACCACGATGTAGTCGTCGCTGCGGTACAGCGCGTCGATCCGGCAACCGAGGGCTTCGGCCAGTCCGTCGGGAGGCGTGGCCGGCTGCGGGTGCTTCTGCGGGAAGTCCATGGCCAGGTACTCGCCGTCGCGACTGACCCGCAGTTCGCCACTGCGGGTGAAGAAACGCAGGACCGGGGTCTGTACCTGCAGCTCGTTGAACAGTACCCAGGCCGCGGCCAGGGTGGCGTGGCCGCATAGGTCCACTTCCACGCCCGGGGTGAACCAGCGCAGGCGGTAGCCCTCGCCTTCGGCGACAAAGTAGGCGGTTTCCGAAAGGTTGTTCTCTTCGGCGATGCGCTGCAGGGTGGCGTCGTCCAGCCACCGCTCCAGCGGACACACCGCGGCCGGGTTGCCGCCGAATACGCGGTCGCTGAAGGCGTCGACCTGGTAGATTGGGAGTTGCATGGGGATTTCCTTGATCGTGTGCGGGGTTCTTCGGGGGGAGTCAGGAGCGCTCTACATCCAGCGCCTCGCCAATGGCATAGAAATGCCCGCCCGCCACGTAGTGCAGGCTGCGCAAGGCCGGGTCGGCCTTCTCGAACTGCCAGTGGCCGTCGGCGAACACCCGCTCGTCCGCCCAGGCCGCCACCACTTCGGCGATGAACAGGTCATAGGTGGCCTGGTTGTGCGGCTCGTCGATGACCCGGCACATCAGCCAGGCCGAGCAACCCGCCACCAGCGGCGGCGCATAGCCGTCGACGCGGAACAGCTCGACGCCGGCCTGCTCGAGCTTGTCCGCCTGCTCCGCCAGGCTGTGGCTGCCGACCCGGTGGGTCAGTTGCAACTGCCCGGCGTTGGGCACCTGCAGCACCAGCCAGCCGCTGTTCTCCACCAGCGCACGGGTACGGGTGATCTTGTCGATGACCACGGTGACCTTGGGTGGGTCGAAGTCCAGGGCGCAGGCCCAGGCGGCGGCCATGACGTTGTCGACGCCGGCGTGGCTGGCGGAGACCAGCACGGTCGGGCCGTGGTTGAGCAGGCGGTAGGCTTTTTTCAGGTCGACGGGCTGGAAATGGTCTGGCATGGGCATCTCGGTGACAGGATCGGGGCTGCAGGACAGCCCCGATATTGCCTCACGTACGCGACAGAATCACCAGGTCTCGATCACCGAAGTGCTGACGGACTCAGCGTTCGGCCTCGATCACCTTGTTCAACACCGCCCCGTCGATGCTCAGGGTGGCACTGTTGAACATGCCTTCGACATACGCCTTGGCCGCCTGCTCCTGGCGCTGCGCACGCAGGGCATCGCGCAGTTGCCCACGCATTTCCTCGAAGGTGGCGGTACGCGCCGGTTGCAGTTCGGTCAGCTTGACGATGTGCAGGCCCAGCGAGCTTTGCAGCGGCTCGCTGACACTGCCGACCTTCATCTTCGCCACGCTGCCACGCACTTCCGGCAACAGCTGGGCCAGCGGCTGCAGGCCGGTATCGCCGCCACGGGTGGCGCTGCCGTTGTCCTGCGAATAGGTCCGCGCCATCTCGGCGAAGTCCGCACCCTCGGCCTGGGCCCGCTTGGCCAGGGTCTGGGCCTGCTTGCGCACCGACTCCAGGGCGCTCTCGTCAGGGACGCTGAGGAAGATCTGGCTGACGCGGTACAGCGCCGGCACCTGGAACGACGCCTTGCCGTTCTCGTAGGCCTGCTTCAGCTCTTCGTCGCTGGGGAAGTCCTTCGGCACCTCGGTCACGCTGTTGAGGTAGCTGCGCAGGACGATCTGCTCGACGGCGGCCCGGGTCTGCGCTTCCACTTCCGGACGCTTCGACCAGCCCTTGGCCTCGGCCTGCTGGTACAGGGCCTTTTCCGCCAGGCGCGCGCGGATCCAGGTTTCCAGGGCAGGACGGTCGTTGCGCAGCTGTTCACGGGCCTGCACCGGCAACTGCGCGAACAGTGCCTTCAACTCGCCGGCGTCGACCTTCTGCTCGCCCAGGCGGGCCAGGGCATCGCCGCTTTGCGCGGCTTCCGGTACCGAACGGCTGGCCGCGACCGGGTCTTCACCCGGACGCATGACCAGCGCCACCGCAACCGCCAGGACCGCCAGCGCACCCGCGCCGGCCCAGAGGTTGCGACGACTCACGAGGCGCTTTCCGCTTGCGCGGCGGCTTCCTGTGCGGCGGCGATGTTGCGGCTGTAGTCACGCAGGAACACGATGAATTCCTGCAGCAGGCGGTCCCACAGCACCAGCGAGCCCTGCAGGTGCTTGTAGGTCACGCCGTCGGCGACCAGCACGTCCTGCTCCAGCACGAGGAACTCACCCTGCACCGACAGGCGCGAGTAGCGGCGCGAGGCGTTCCACAGGTTGGCCAGGCCGTCCGGCAGGTCGCCCTGGATGCGCAGTGCGCAGCTGTAGGTGAAGTCGAGGAACTGGCCTTCTTCCACGGCACGATTACCGAAACGTACGGCATAACCCACGCCCTGGCTGGCGCTCAGCAGTTGCACCACGGCGTTCTGCTCGTTGCGGTTGACGCGGCAACCGGCGTCCTGCAGCAGGGTGGTCAGGGAATCGGCACTTACGGTTTCGATCAGCGTGTTTGCAGTCATGGGTCACCTTCCTTGCGCGGTTAAAAGCCTGAACAGTAAAGCAAAATTTGTAGCACATTGATGGCAGAGGGTATAGCACGCACGCAAACCTTCTGCCGCCTGGCGGGTGGCTTTTCCTTCAGCGCGAGGCGTTGCCCAGGCGCCTGAGCAACTCCTCGCGGGCCAGCAGCGGTGCGAAGTAGTGACCTTGTCCGAGCAGGCAGCCCATGTCCATGAGGATCAGGTGCTGTTCCGCGCTCTCCACCCCGGCCACGGTGATGGCCACGCCAAGGCGACCGGCCAGGCCCAGGCTGCTGTGGATCACCGCACGGTGGCGCGGCTGGCTGTCCAGCTCGCGCATGAACTGGCTGGACAGCTTCACTTCGTTGAACGGCAACTGGCACAGACGCTGGAACGACCCGCCATGGCTGCCGAACTCGCCCAGGCTCAGGCCGCAGCCGAGCATGCGCAGGCGGATCAGGCTCTCCAGGTGCATCACCGAGGGTTCCGCGGCGCCGCTGAAGGCCAGCTCGAAGCCGATGCCCTGCCCCACCGACCGGTGGAACTGCATCAGCGACTTGATCCGCCGGGTCAGGCCGCGGCTGCCCAGTTGCGCCAGGTGCAGGCTGAACGACATGCGCAGCACCCGGCCCTGCGACATCAGCGTGCGCTGCAGCTCCAGGCCCTGCTCCAAGAGCACCACCAGCATGTCGTCGAGCAGTCCGCAACGCTCCACGTCGGCCATGAACAGCGGCGGCGCCAGCAGGCCCAGTTCCGGGTGGTTCCATTGCGCGACCACGTCGACACCCTTGATCTCGCCATTGGTCAGGTCGCAGCGTGGCAGGTAGTGGGCGACGAACTCCTTGTAGGACAGCCCGCGGCGGATGTCCGCTTCGTTCACCGGCACCTCCGGCAGCGGTGCCGGCAGGGCCAGGGTGGCCTGCTGGCGGATGCGCTCGAGGGCGCCGCGCATGCTTTCCAGGTGCAGGGGCTTGCCGACGTCGCCGAGGAAGGCCACGCCCAGGCGCGCCACCAGCTGGGTGATGGCGCGGCGTACCTCCGAGTGCAGGCCGCTGCTGACGATGACCCCGGCGATCAACCGGGCCTGTGCCGCGCGATGGATGAACTCGAGGCCGTCCATGCCCTCCATGCGCACGTCGCAGACCACCACGTCGACCGGGCCGATGCGTTCGAGCAGGTTGATCGCCTCGCTGCCGCCGGACGCTTCGAAGACCTCACGGCAGCCGAGCTGGCCGAGTATCTTCACCGCGATGGCACGCTGGAAAGACTGGTTTTCAAGGATCAGTACACGCAAAGACTTGGCAGGCACAACCACTTCCCTCGCAAAGGTCCAGAGCGCATGTTGCTACCGCCGCGGACAGGATGAATCAGGAGGCTTCCCAGCCGCCTGCGGAAATCTCCGACGTCTACCAGCGGTATCGATCAGCGCTGGCAGAACGCTTCCAGGCGCTGGTTGAGGGCGCTCATGGCCCGGCGCAGGTCGTCCACCATCTGGTCGACGCGCGGCGCCGGGCAGCTTTCCAGGCAGGCCTGCTCGAGGTCTTCGCAGGCCTGCAGCAGCCAGCGCGCGCGGATGATCCGCCCGCCGCCCTTGATCCGGTGGACCAGGTCGGCGAGCCCGGCCAGATTGCTGGCGGCATGCAGGTTGCCGAGCTGGACCAGGTCCTCGCGGTTGCTGGTCAGCAGGTCCTGCAGCAGCAGCTTGATCGCCGCGCGGTCGCCGCCGGTGAGGTGGCGCAGGCTGGAGATGTCGAGCCCCTCGCCCAGCTCGCTTTCGGCACCGCTGTCGGCGATCAGCCGGCGTTGTTCGCAGGGCGCCAGCTTGCCCGCCAGTTCCTTGAGGTTGAGCGGCTTGAACAGGCAGTCGTCCATGCCCGCCTGCAGGCAGCGGGCATGCTCCTGGGGCTGGGCATTGGCGGTGCAGCCGAGCAGCAGCACCGAGGCCTTGGCCTTGCGCCGCTCGTCCTCGCGTACCGCCCGGGCCAGGGCATAACCGTTGAGACCGGGCATGTTGCAGTCGGTGATGAGCACGTCGAAACGCTGCCGCAGCCAGGTGCGCAGGCCTTCGTGGCCATTGGCGGCGGTGGCCACGCGATGCCCGAGGAAGCTCAGTTGCTGCTGCAGCAGCAGGCGATTGGCCGGATAGTCGTCCACCACCAGGATGTCCAGTGGCATGGCGGCGCCGGCGACCGGTTGCGGCAGGCTGGCGAGCACCGCGTCCGAGGGCATCAGGCGCGGCAGGTCGAGGCGGATCTGCGCGCGGGTGCCGGCGCCGAGGGTGCTGTCCAGTTGCATCGCGCCGCCCATCATGGCGCACAGCGTGTGGCTGATGCTCAGGCCCAGGCCGGTGCTGCTGCGGGCGCTCTGCTGGTTGTTGCTGGCCTGGCGGAACGGGCTGCCCAGTTGCGCCAGTTCGTCGGCGGGAATGCCGACCCCGGTGTCCTCCACCGACAGGTGCAGGCCGACCCGCTCGCGGTCCACCTCCAGGGCCAGGCTCACGCACACCGTGCCTTCATGGGTGAACTTGATGGCGTTGCTGATCAGGTTGGACAGCACCTGCTTGAAGCGCACCGGGTCGAGCAGGACCTGCACCGGGCCATGGCCGTCCATGTCCAGCTTCAGTTGCAGGCGCTTCTGCCGCGCCTGGCCCTCGAACAGGCGCACGGTGCTTTCCACCTCGCGGTACAGGTCCACCTGCTGCGGCGACAGCACCAGGTGACCGGACTCGATGCGGGTGATGTCGAGGATGTCCCCCACCAGTTCCAGCAGGCCGCGGGCGGCGCCGGACGCGACGTCCAGGGCGAGGCGGTCGAGCACGCCCTCCTCGGCCTTGCGCGAGGCCAGTTCGAGCATGCCCAGCAGGGCGTTCATCGGCGTGCGGATCTCGTGGCTCATGGTCGCGAGGAAGTGGGTCTTGGCCCGGTTGGCCGCTTCCGCTTCGTCCTTGGCCGTCTGCAGGGCGTCGTACAGTTGCTGGCGTTCGGAGATGTCGATCCAGCCGCCGATCAGGCCGGCCACCGCGCCGTCGCTGCCCCGGTACGGCAGCATCCAGTGGTAGATGGTCAGGCGCCGCCCGGCCAGGATCAGCTCGCGGTCCTCGACCACCGAGGCGCCCTGGGCGATGACCTGGCGATAGGCTTCGCGGCACTGGCGGGCCTGGCTCGCGCCGATCAGCCACTCCGGCAGCGGCTGGCCGATCACCGCCTCGCGCGCCACCCCCAGGGCCTGCAGGTAGCTGACGTTGCAGGTCAGCAGGCGGCCCTTGCGGTCGCGCACGTAGATCGGGCTCGGCGTGCCGTCGATCATCACCCGCATGAACTCCAGCTGGTCGCTCAGCGCCTGCTCGGCGTGGCGGCGCTTGCGCACCTGGCGGCGCAGGCCGCGAATCCAGTACACCGCCAGCAGCAACAGGCCGACGGCCATGAGAAAGCCCTGGAGGATCATGCCGCGGTACTTGCGCCAGTAGCTGTCGGCGACGATCACCTCGTTGCGCCAGCGGTTGATCAGTTCGTCCATTTCCTGCGGCGACACGCTGAGCAGCGCCTTGTTCATGATCGAACGCAACTCCGCTTCGCCGCGCCGGGTGGCGAAGGCGAAGTGCACCGCCGGCACCGGCAACACGGCACGGATGCGCAATTGCTCGCGGTAGTGGCGGGCGATGGTGTAGCGCGCGCCGATCAGGCTGACCACCGCGCCCTGCGCCTCGCCATTGGCGACCCGCTCCAGCGCCTGCTGCGGGCCCTCGCTCCAGAGCACGCGGATGCGCGGGTGCTGCTCGTCCAGGTAGTCCTGCAGCACGCTGCCCTCGACCAGCGCCAGGCGCTTGCCGGCCATCTGCTCCAGGCTGTCGAGCCGGGCGTTGTCGCGGGTCACCAGGACCAGGCTGTTGCTCAGCCAGGAACGGGTGAACCCCACCTGCTCCTGGCGCCGCGCACTGAACGGCACCGCCGCCAGCAGGTCGACTTCGCCGCCCTCCAGCTGGCGGGCCATGGCATTGAAGCCGTCGCCGTCGACGATGCTGAAGGACAGGCCGGTGCGCTGGCTGATCAGCTCCAGCAGGTCGGCGCTGATGCCGCGGAAGATGCCCTGGTCGTCGCGGTAGCTGACCGGCAGGAACTGCTCGTCGATGGCCAGCCTGACCTGCGGATGGCGCTCCAGCCACTCGCGCTCGCGCGGGCTGAACTGCAGCGCGTGCTGCCCGACCGGGTCGGTGGCATTGCCGTTCCAGCGGCGCAGGATACCCTGGCGGGTCTGCTCGGGGATCGTCGCCAGGGCCTGGTTGACCAGGCGCTTGAGGCGCAGGTTGGCCGGGCTGATGGCGAAGCCGTAGTGGCCGGTCTCGAACAGTTCGGCGGGCGACAGCTGCAACTGGGCCCGGTAGCTCTTCTGCATCAGGTAGCGGGCCCCCATGGCATTGCCGAGAAACACGTCGGCCTGGCCGAAAGCCACCGCGCCGATGGCGTTCAGCACCGAGGGGTAGACCATCAACCGCGCCTGGGGAAACAGCTGGCGGACATGAGCCTCGGCCAGGTAGCCCTCGCGCATGGCCAGGCGCAGGCCGGGCCGCCCGGGGTCGGGCGCCGCTTCGTTGCTGCGGCTGGCCAGCACGGCGCGGTTTTCCGCGTAGGCATTGGACAGCAGCAGGCCGTTGCGCGCGGCCTCGTCGGCATTGGCGCTGCCCAGCAGGTCGATTTCGCCAGTGCCCACCGCCTCCAGGGCTTCGCGGCGCGAGGCGTAGCGGCGCACGCGCACCTCGACGCCGAGCAGTTGCCCCAGCAGCCCGGCATAGTCCGCGGTCAGGCCTTCGTAGTCGCGGCCGGTGGTGATGATGTCGAACGGCGCGCGATCCGGCCGGCTGACCCCCAGCCACAGCGTGCGCCGGCTCCACAGCCAGTGGCGATCGTCGTCAGCCAGTTCCGGGCGCAGGCCTTCGTCGAGGCTGGAGCGGGCCAGCAGGCTCGGCGTCTCGTCCCAGGCCATGGCACTGCCCATCCACACGCACAGGACGACCAGCTGCAGCAGCCAGCCGTAGCGTCGCGGCAAGCGCAACAACGGCGTTCAGATCAGCGAGTGGCGCCTGGCCAGATCGGCCAGGTCGACCTGGGACGCTACCCGCAGCTTTTCCAGCAGGCGGGTCTTGTAGGTGCTGATGGTCTTGTTGCTCAGCAGCATGGCTTCGCCGATCGCCTTGTTGCTCAGGCCGCGGGCCAGTTGCTGGAGGATCAGCAGTTCGCGGTCGGTCAGCCGCTCGATGCGCTGGACCTCGGTGGCCTGGCAGTCGTAGCGGTTGACCGAACTCAGCGACACCTCGGGAAAGTAGGTGTAGCCGGACATGATCGCCATCACGGCCTTCTTCAGTTCGCTCAGGTCGTCGTTCTTGGAGACGAAGCCCGAGGCGCCGAGACGCATGCAGCGCAGGGAGAAATAGCCGGGCAGCTGGGAGGTCAGCACCAGCATCTTCATGCTCATCTGCGCGGCCTTGACCCGGGTGATGATCTCCAGGCCATCCATGCGCGGGATGGAGATGTCGAGGATGGCGATGTCCGGTTCGTGCTCGCGCATCAGGCGCAGGGCATCGACGCCGTTGTCCGACTCGGCGACCACGTTGAAGTGCTCCTGGCGCAGCAGCATCCTCACGCTGGCACGGATGAACGGGTGGTCGTCGACGATCATGGCTTTGTACATGAATCCCTCACTCTTCTGATGACATACCTGTCGGGGCTGTTCTGGTGTGGCGGACGGGAATCGATGACATCAAAAAGCCACTACCCCGAGGCAGGAGTATCGGTTGCCGGACCGGTACATGTGCACCGGACGATTCCTGCAATGACGAAGGAAATTTCCGAGCGTTGAATTCAGCCCTTGATCTCGATGCGCCGCCGCTCTCCTCCCTCGATCAGCTCGAAGCGGTAGACCCGCCCCGGCGCCCGTGCGAACTGGCGCTCCAGACCCGGGCGGATATGGTGCTTGGTGGCCACCGCGCACTGCTTGCCGCTGGTGTCGCAATCGTTGAAATGATCCAGGACCACGGTGGCGCTGCCCTGGTTGCTGACGCGGAACTGACCGTCCAGCTCGTTGATCTCGGTGCGGTAGCCGGTCTGCTGCGGACGGATGAACAGCAGCGAGCCGTAGCCGGCCAGGATGTTCACCCCGGCCTTGAGTTCCTGTTCGTAGCGCTGGGCTTCTTCGTCGCTGATGGCGAAGCCGTCGCCGTGCTCCGGCAGTACCGGGACGAAGCGCAGGCGGAAATAGCGCTCCTGCTGGCGCTCGCCGCGATACAGCAGGCGCACGGCCTGCATGCCGCCCGCCGGCACGATCAACCGCGCCGGGCTGGCGATCAGCGGCCGGTCGCCCACCGGCAGGCTGTCATGGGACACCTCCCGCGGCGCGCCCTGGCCGTCGTAGACCAGTTCGACCACGCTGACCTTGACGAAGGCAGTGTTGTCGCCAAGGTTGCGCACCCGCTTGAGCTGGGTGCTGGAACCGGCGTCGAGGTAGTCGTAGAGCCCCCCGACATTGATTTGCGGCGCGGCCCGGGCGACGCCCGCCAGCAGGACAAGGCAGACTCCAAACAACATGAATTTCATGCTTCAACTCCTTGAAAATAGTCAGAAATCAGCATCGAAAACGACCGTCACATCGCCTTCGTAGCGCGCTCCCGGATAACGGGTCATCTCGCTGACCGCGTTCTTGTCCACCTGGAAGTGCAGGCTGCCGCCGCGGTTGATCGCCGGTTGCGTGGCCTCCATCTCGATGGCCATGGCCTCCCCCACCGGCAACGGCAGGCGGGTCACTGCCTGGCCGTTGTGCAGGATCACGTTGGGCAGGCTCAGCGCCACCTGCACCGGCACCTGGTGGTCGTTGGCGGCGTTGCGGATCGCGCACTGCCCGGCCAGTGGGTACTCGCAGCGGGTGTGCACGGTGAACGGCCCGGACGACCAGATGCGCAGCGGCAGGTCGCGGTACAGGCGCTCGGGCAGGCGCTGGTTGTTCAGCCACTGGGTCCAGCCGCCCGGCGGCTCCAGGACCACGCGCTCGGAGCCGGCGGGAAAGTCGATGACGAAGGCGTGCACCACGTTCAACTCGAAGTTGATGGTCAGGCTGCTGGTGTTGAGGTTGGTGACATCGTTGCCGAAGTCGAAATCGGCGCCCGGGCCGATGTTGTAGGTGGCTTGCCCACGATAAACGCCCTGCTTCATCTTCAGCGGCGAGGGGGTCACCAGGCGGTAGGCCACGCCGAAATCGGAAACCCGGTTGTCGCGCACCGCGCCAGGTCCCCCGGGACTGCCGATCGGATAGCAGTAATCCGGGCTCTGCGGGCTCTTGACATTCCACAGGTAGGAAGCCCAGGCACCGTTTCCTGGCCCCAGGGTGAACAGATAGCCACAACCGCCGCGAACGTAGAGGGTATAGACCGGGCTGCTGTTGCCAGGGGTGACGAGATACTGGCTGATGGCAAATATCTCGAAGGTCAGATCGTGGCTTTCTCCGGTGAGGTCGTTGGTCACTGTTACGGTCCTGCGCCCCGGCACCTTGATGTAGAACAGATCACGATGGTCGGGGGCATCGTTGGTGGTTTTCTTTTCGTAGGTGATGGGCAGGCCGACCGTCTCCACGCCATTGCAGTAGTGCGGCCAGCGCCCACAGAACGCCGCCTGTGGCGTGGTGTTGGTGAAATCGGTGCCGCTGCGGTAGTCGGCGGTGATGGTCACCTCCGCGGCATCGACCGGCGGCGCCCAGTACAGGAACAGCGCCACCAGCGCCGCCCGGAACAGATAAGAGTTGCGCAGCATCAGGCGTCGCCTCCGGTTGCAGGGTTGGGGGTGGCGGCCAGGCTCTCCGGCGAGCAGACCTGGTCGCCCACCAGCAGCACGTCGTCCTGGCGCTGGGTGAGCGTGTTCAGGCTGAGCAGGCACAGGCGCTGGCCGCCCTGGCGGATTTCCAGGGTCGGCGTCGACTCGCTCATCTCCACCGCGAAGAAACCGTCGGCCTCGCTGACGCTGCGGCTGGCATGGTTGATCACCATGGCGCCGCGCAGCGGCTGGCCATGGCGGTCGAGCAAACGACCGAGCACGGTGACCGTGCGCATCACCCGCAGCACCCGGTAGTCGACGCCGCCGCGGTTGAGGTGATAGCTCAGCGACGGCGGCTGGATCACTGCGGCGGGGACGCTGCCGTCGGCGAAGTCCAGTTGCACGCTGCCGGACTTGTAGGCGCTGACCGGAATCACGTTGCGCCCCGCACGGAGCACGCTGGCATGGCCGTCGAGGTCGTCGACGCGCAGGGTGAGTTCGGGGAAGTCCGACTCGACATCGACGATCAGCCCCGCCTCATAGGGCAGGTACTGGCCGCTCAGGGCCGCCTTGCCGCCGCCCACGGCGAGGGTGCTTTCCAGGTTGAGGCCGGCGCTGAGCTGGCTGTTGTACGAGGAGTTCTGCACGTAGGCGTCGCCATACAGGGCGCGGTTCTCGAATTGCGCATTGGCGGCGAACGAGGCGCCATAGCGATCGCCATTGACGGTGCCGCCGACCGTGCGCAGGGTGCTGCCGTCCAGGTCTTGCTGGTAGCTCAGCGAGCTGGTCAGGTCGCGTCCGCCATCCCTCGACGTGCGCGTGCCGAGGCTCCCGGACAGGCGCTTGCCGGGGCCGCCAAGGCTCATGCTCAGGCTGAAGGTGACCCCGCGGTTGCGCTGGTCGCCACTGCTGAAATTGCCTGGGCGGTCGAACAGCGCGACCCGCCAGTTGGCGTCCGAGCCCATCAGCTGGCCGTATTGCGACCAGCCCAGGTCCAGGGCCATGCCGCTGTTGCTGTAGCCGCCGTCGCTCTGGCTGAGGCGCAGGGTCGCGGTGCTGCGGCGGCTGACCCGCTGGCTGACGGACAACGACGACTGGCGAAGCTCGCGGCTGCGCGGCTGTTGCCGTTCGTACGGATAGTCGTAGCCGTCGAGGCGGCGCTGGCGTGGGTAGTCCAGCCAGGAGCGGTTGTGACTGAGGACCACGCTGCCCGAGGCATGGTGCCAGACGCCTTGCAGGTCGTAGCCGTTGCCCTGCTCGTCGGTGTGGAACAGGTTGCCGAAGACCTTGAAGCGGTCCATGACATCCCAGTCCAGCGAGGTGCCGTACTGCATCTGTCCGTCGATGCGCTGCGCCGACGCCCCGACCACCAGGCGCGGGTGCAGCAGGTAGTTGCTGATGACCCCGGCGGCGAACCCGCCGTAATCTTCGTCGTCCCAGTTGCTCAGTAGTTCGCTCTGCTTGCCCAGGTACAGGTTGTAGCGCCACGGCGAGGCGCTGTCGCTCCAGTTGCTCGGCTTGTAGATGAACTCCTGGTTGCGCGAGGTGACCTGGCCGTCCTCGATCAGGCGCACCTCCACTTCATAGATGCCACCGGGCAGCACCCGGGTATCGAGGGTCTGCAGGCCGGGTTGCACCGGCTGGCTGTTGATCAACTGGCCGTTGCGGTAGATCTCGACGATCCCCGGCCGGTTGGGGGTGACATGGATCGGCGTGGCGCTGGCCTTGCCATTGTCGATCAGCAGGCTGTCGCTGCTGCCGAACATCAGGCCCAGGGTGGTGTCCGGGCTGTTGCCCAGCAGCCGTGGCTGGCGGCTCATGGCCTGGGCGCCCGGGGTGAAGTAGCCCAGGCGATAGAACCGGTCTTCGTGCACCTGTTCGGCGAACAGTTCGTCGACCCGGTGCCGGGTTTGCGGGCGGTCTTCGTTGCTGCGATCGACCTGGGCCTCGGCCACCGTGGTCCAGTTGCCGACGCTGCCCTGGCCGCGCAAGGCATAGCGGCCGACGGTCTCGCGGCCGTCGCGGCTGAGGTTGAGCTGGTTGCGCAGGATCGCGCCCTGGCTGCCCTGCTCGGGCAGCGGGTGCCAGGCGGCCTGCTGCTCGCGCTCGACGTTGCGGGTGAGGATCGACAGCTGCGAGTTGACCAGGCTGTAGTGCATCGCCACCAGGTCCAGGGGGCAGGCCTTGACGCAGTTGCCCAGGGCCTGGCCGGCCTGCAGCACCTCGCTCCAGCGCTGGCGCACGGTGTCCGGTTCGTGGCTTTCGTGGGTGTCGGTGAATTCCAGCAACTGGACCCGCTCGTCACGACTGAGTACCACCATGGCCTCACCGAGCAAGCGACCGTCGAGGTCGATGCGCACGGCCAGGGGGACATCGAAAAAGTGCTCGTCGAATTCCTTGGGCAATCCTTCTGCCTGTCGCAGGATGCCAAGCTGACTGGTATTCCCCGTCTCTTCACTGGCGCTGACGTCGGTCAGCCAGACGGCGGCCAGGCAGCAGCCCACCGCCAGTCGTATGGATGTCGCAAGAGACATGTGTGAGTGCTCGTCGCAGGTGGAAACAGCACCGATCACCCCCGGCCTGGCATGGGGAGCGCCGGGCCGGGAATGATCGGAAAGTGAGGACGGACGCGTCCGGGGATCAGTCGGTGGTGGTCTCGAACATCATGTTGACCACGCCGAGGTAGTTGCCCGGCGCATAGCCACCGGCGCCTGCCGCCTGGGCGGCGACTTCGAAGCCGACGATGGCGCCCGGCGCGGCCTGCTCCTGGGTGATAACCTCGGCCGAGGTCAGGGTCAGGGACTTGCCGGCGACGCTGACGTCCAGGCCGATGGTGTCGGCGCCGCTGGTGATGGTGGCCGGGTTGAGCAGGTAGGCCGAGATCGGCCCGGTGGTGCTGCGTACCTGGAGCTGCTTGCGGATCGGTTGCAGGGTTTGCTGGAACGAGTTCCAGGCCATGTCCTGGGGCTCGTTCATCCAGTTGCCGCCGACCGGCTCGACGTAGAAGCTTTCGGTCGGGATGGTGGCGGTCACGGTGACCTGCTTCTCGATCGGGTCGGCGGCCAGGGCGCTGCCTGCAGCCATCATCAGAGCCAGAGGGAGGGCGAGAACGCTGTATTTCATGACCAATTTCCTTGTTGAGTAACGAAAAGTCCGAAACTCGCGGAGAACATCGCCGATCTCATTGGGCTTGGCGGATGTCTCGGTGAGTGAGACGGATTATTCGCGACTGGGAAAATGGCTTACATCAGACGTATCCCAGCGAGGCAGGGAAATTTCCCACCGAGCTTATTGACAATGGTTCTGGAGACTGCGGCTGTGTGCATATCCGTTTGCCGCAGTGCTGCTGATGCCTCTTTCCGCCTTTACGGCGGCCTGCTTTTTTCGCGGAAAAAGTAGGCAAAACCGCTGGCTCCTGCATCCGGCCCTGCGCTTCGCTTCGGGTTCCCTCCTTCCGGCCTCCTGACGTCGCAATTGGCGGCGTCTGAACTGACGTGCATGAAGAGCAAGAACAAAGCAAAAGCAGCTTTGGCTGTTGGCACAGGATCTTGATTTCGAAGATGCGCCCGTGCAGGCGCCACCCGTAACTTGCGACGTCAGGAGGCCGAGCGGAGGTGTCTGGAAGGGGCCGGTGCGCAGCACCCTTCGGCGTAGCCGAAGACGCGAGGTGTAGACTCGCGAAGCGAGTCGTAGGCCGCGAGCCCCTGGAAGACACCGTAGCGAGGGGACCCGGAGCGCAGCGGAGGGCCGGATGCAGGAGCGGGCGGTTTTGCCTACTTTTTCCAAGAAAAAAGTAGGCCGCCGTAAAGGCGGAACGGTGACTTGGCGTCACCCTCGCCAATGGATCTGTCCCGAATGCCAGGACCCAAGTCAAGACGCTCAACGCCACGGCAGGACAATGACGAACCGCGCCCCACCCAGCTCCGACTGCCCCACCGTCAGAGTCCCGCCCTGGCTCTCGATGACCCGGCGGCTGATCGCCAGGCCCAGGCCAAAGCCGCCGGTGGCGCGGTCACGGCTGCGGTCGAGGCGGTAGAACGGCTGGAAGATCTGCTCGCGCTCCTGCTCGGGAATGCCGATGCCGTCGTCCTCCACGCTGATCAGGCAGTTGCCCTGGCCGTCCTGGCCCAGTTCCAGGCGCAGGCGCCGGTCGCAGTAGCGCATGGCATTGCGGATCAGGTTCTGCACGGCCCGGGCGGTCAGCCGCGGATCGAGGGGGAAGCGCTGCAGGTCGGCGCCGCCGCGTACTTCCCAGCAGACGCCACGGCCGTCCAGTTCCTCGGCGAAGCTGCCGAGGATGCTGTCGATGAACTCCAGCAACGACACCTCGACCCGCTCCACGCTCTGCCCCGGCGTCTGCAGGCGGCTGTACGACAGCAGTTCGAGCACCAGTTCGTCCAGCTCGCGGACATGCCCGACCAGTTGCATCAGGCGCTTGCGGCTGGCCGCCGGCAGCTCGTCGTAGAGCAGCACCAGACCGAAATCCAGGCGCGTCAGCGGCGTGCGCAACTCGTGGGACACCGCGTTGAGCAGCTCGCGCTGCTGGGTCAGCAGTTGCTCCAGGTCCTGGGCCATGGTGTCGAACACCGCCGCCAGGGCGCCGATGTTGGAGCGCGGGGAAATCATCGTGCGCTCCGCCAGGTGCCCCTGCCCCAGCAACTGCGCGGTGGCCTTGAGCCGCTGCAGGTCACGCCAGTGCGGCCACAGCCAGAGCAGCAGGCAGCCGAGCAGCGCCGCACCGATCAGCACGGTGATGCCCCAGGACAGCAGGTTGATGTCGAACGGGTCCGGCGGATTGCGCAACGCCACCAGCCACTGCCCGTCCAGCGGCGCGATGGCGGTCTCGTAGTAGCCCCAGTCGCCCAGGCGCACCACGTTCTGCCCGGCATCCAGGCGCTGGCGTTCGGCGTCGCTCAACTGCAGGTCGTCACGGGGCAGCAGCTCGATGGCCAGCGGCGCGAAGTCGGCGGCCAGGTCCTTCGCCACCTGCGGCCATTGGCTTGGCGGCGCCTGGCGGAACTGCTTGACGATGAGGGTCTGCACGCCCCGCGCCTGCTCCAGGTTGTAGGCGATGTAGCGTTCGTTGAAGGCGTTGAGGATCAGCTCCGGGACGAGGAACAGCGCCCCGGCATAGGTGACGATGGTCAGCAGGTACAGGCGGACGAGGATCTTCAGCATGGCCCGGTCTCAGACTTCCCATTCCACGCGGCTGAACAGGTAGCCCTTGCCCCAGACCGTCTTGATCTTGCGCGCTTCGCCGGCGTTGTCGTCGAACTTGCGGCGCAGCTTGGAAATCGCCACGTCCACCGAGCGGTCGGTGCCGTTGAACTCGATGCCGCGCAGGTGCTGGAGGATATGGTCGCGGCTGAGCACCGTGCCGGCATTGCGTGCCAGCACCACCAGCAGGTTGAACTCGCCGCTGGACAGCTCCACCGGCAGCCCACGCCAGGACACCGTGCGCTCGGCAAGGTCGATGCACAGCGCACCGATGAGCAGGCGGTCGCTCTCCAGGTGCGGCTCGGCGATGCTGCTGCGGCGCAGCAAGGTGCGCACCCGGGCCAGCAGCACCCGCGGCTCGCAGGGCTTGGCGACGTAGTCGTCGGCGCCCATCTCCAGGCCCAGGACCTGGTCGTGGCTGTCATCGCGGGCGGTGAGCATGAGGATCGGCAGGGTCTGCGACTCGCCGCGCAGGCGTCGGCACACCTGCAGGCCATCGAGGCCCGGCAGCATCAGGTCGAGGATCACCAGGTCGGGCTTGTCGCGGCGCACCTGTTCCAGCACCAGGTCGCCACGGGCGATCACGTTGACGCTGAAACCATTGCGTTGCAGGTAGCTGGCGATCAGCTCGGACAGGGCGCAGTCGTCTTCGACCAGGAGAATGTTGGGCATGACTTGACTTGAAGGACAGGGAAAGTCGGGAGGATATAGAACCGGCAAAGGTAAGAAGTTATTTCCTTACACTTTTTAACAGACACTCTACACAGCTTCACAGCCGCTGGCGCGGCGCCTGCGTACCATGCGACGGTCATTTATGGAAGAACCGTATGTTTCCTTCAAGCCCCGCTCGTCTGCGCCTGCTCCCCCTCGTCGCTGCCCTCCTCCTGCTCGCCGCCTGTGGTGACGGACAGGCACCTGAGGAAGCACAAATGCCTGCCCCCAACGTCAGCGTGGAGACCGTGCAGGTCCAGCCGCTGGCGATCAGCAGCGAACTGTCCGGGCGCATCCAGGCGCCGCGTGTCGCCGAAGTGCGGGCGCGGGTCGCCGGGGTCGTGCTCAAGCGCGAGTACCGCGAGGGCAGCGATGTGAAACAGGGCGACGTGCTGTTCCGCATCGATCCGGCGCCGTTCCAGGCCGACTACGACAGCGCCCGCGCCACCCTGGCCAAGGCCGAGGCCACGCGCTACCAGGCCAGGCTGCAGGACCAGCGCTACGCCGAATTGATCGCCATCAACGCGGTCAGCCGCCAGGACCGCGACAACGCTCGCGCCGCCGCGATGCAGGCCGACGCCGACGTTGCCGCGGCCAAGGCGGCGGTGGAACGGGCGCGCCTGAACCTCGGCTATGCCACCGTTACCGCGCCGATTTCCGGACGCATCGGTCGTGCCCTGGTCACCGAGGGCGCGCTGGTGGGCCAGAACGAGACCACCGCGTTGGCAACCATCCAGCAACTGGACCCGATCCACGCCGATGTCACCCAGTCGACCCGCGAGATCAACGCCCTGCGCCGCTCGCTGCGGGCCGGCGAGCTGCAGCAGGTCGGCCAGGACCAGGCCCGGGTCACCCTGATCCAGGACGACGGCACGCCCTACCCGCTGCCCGGCAAGCTGCTGTTCTCGGACATCGCCGTCGACCCTAGCACCGGCCAGATCACCCTGCGCAGCGAATTCCCCAACCCGGACCTCGACCTGCTGCCGGGCAGTTTCATCCGCGTGCGCGTCGAGCAGGCGATCCGCCCCCAGGGCATCAGCGTGCCGCAACAGGCCATCCTGCGTGACAGCGCCGGTCAGCCGCGGGTGCTGGTGGTGGATGGCGAGCAGCGCATCGTCGAGCGCGCGGTGGTCCTCGGCGCCGCGCAGAACAACCGCTGGATCGTCAGCGACGGCCTGACCCCGGGCGAGCGCGTGGTCACCGAAGGCCTGCAGCACGTCAAGGCCGGCGATCAGGTGCAGGTCACCGCCGCCGAAGCCGGCACGCCGTCCGTCGTCCAGAACACCACCGGCCAGTGAGGGCCTGATTCATGCCGCAGTTCTTCATCGAACGCCCGATCTTCGCCTGGGTGGTCGCGCTGTTCATTCTGCTCGCCGGTGCCCTGGCCCTGCCCAGGCTGCCGGTGGCCCAGTACCCCAACGTCGCTCCGCCGCAGGTGGAAATCGTCGCGACCTACCCCGGCGCCTCGGCGCAGACCATGGACGACAGCGTGGTCAGCCTGATCGAGCAGGAGCTCAACGGTGCCGACCACCTGCTGTACTTCTCCTCGCAGAGCAGCCTGGGCAGCGCCACCATCACCGCCACCTTCGAGCCGGGGACCAACCCGGAACTGGCCCAGGTCGACGTGCAGAACCGCCTGAAGATCGTCGAGTCGCGCCTGCCGCGGGCGGTGACCCAGCAGGGCCTGCAGGTGGAGAAGGTGTCCACCGGTTTCCTGCTGCTGGTGACCCTCAGTTCCGAGGACCCGGCACTGGACGAAACCGCTCTGAGCGACTTCCTCGCGCGCAACGTGATGAACGAGATCCGTCGCCTGTCGGGGGTCGGCAAGGCACAGCTGTACGGTTCGGAACGGGCCATGCGGATCTGGATCGACCCGCAGAAGCTGATCGGCTTCAACCTCACCCCCGAGGACGTCAACAGCGCCATCAGCGCGCAGAACGCCCAGGTCGCACCGGGCAGCATCGGCGACCTGCCGGGTCGCTCCGGCCAGGAAATCACCGCCAACGTGCTGGTCAAGGGGCAGTTGTCCACCCCCGAGGAATTCGCCGCCATCGTCCTGCGCGCCAACCAGGACGGCTCCACGGTCAGCGTCGGCGATGTCGCCCGGGTCGAGATCGGCAGCCAGGAGTACCAGTTCGGCACCCGCCTCAACGGCAAGCCGGCCACGGCCTTCAGCGTGCAGCTGGCGCCCGGCGCCAACGCCATGCAGACCGCGACCCTGGTGCGCGAGAAGATGGACGAGCTGTCGCGCTACTTCCCGCCCGGAGCGAAGTACGCCATCCCCTACGACACCTCGCCGTTCGTCAAGGTGTCCATCACCCAGGTGATCCATACCCTCGGCGAGGCCATGGTGCTGGTGTTCCTGGTGATGCTGCTGTTCCTGCAGAACATCCGCTACACCCTGATCCCGACCCTGGTGGTGCCGGTGGCACTGATGGGCACCTTCGCCGCCATGCTCGCGCTGGGCTTCTCGATCAACGTGCTGACCCTGTTCGGCATGGTCCTGGCCATCGGCATCCTGGTGGACGACGCCATCGTCGTGGTGGAGAACGTCGAGCGCATCATGATGGAGGAAGGCCTGTCGCCGCCGGCGGCGACGCGCAAGGCCATGGGCCAGATCAGCGGGGCCATCGTCGGCATCACCGTGGTGCTGGTGGCGGTGTTCCTGCCGATGGCGTTCATGAGTGGCTCGGTGGGGGTGATCTACCAGCAGTTCTCCATGTCCATGGCGGTGTCGATCCTGTTCTCGGCCTTCCTCGCCCTGAGCCTGACCCCGGCCCTGTGCGCCACCCTGCTCAAGCCGCTGGCCAAGGGCGAGCACCACCAGCGCCGCGGCCTGTATGGCTGGTTCAACCGGCGCTTCGAGGCGCTGAGCAACGGCTACCAGCGCTGGGTGGTGCATGCCATCGCCCGCAGCGGTCGCTACCTGCTGGTGTATGCCGTGCTGTTCGGCGCGCTGGTGATGAGCTTCAGCCAGTTGCCGTCGTCGTTCCTGCCCACCGAGGACCAGGGCTACACCATCACCGACGTGCAGTTGCCGCCGGGCGCCAGCCGCGCCCGCACCGAAGCGGTGGCGGCGCAGATCGAGGCGCACAACGCCGGTGAACCGGGTGTCGGCGACACCACGGTGATCCTCGGCTTCAGCTTCTCCGGCAACGGGCAGAACGCCGCGCTGGTGTTCACCACCCTCAAGGACTGGTCGCTGCGCAGCGCCGACGACGCCGCGGCGGCCATCGCCGAGCGCGCGACGATCGCCTTCAGCCAGTTCAAGAACGCCATCGCCTACTCGGTGCTGCCACCGCCGGTGGACGGCCTGGGCACCTCGACCGGCTTCGAGTTCCGCCTGCAGGACCGTGGCGGCCTCGGCTACGCCCGGCTGATGGCGGCGCGCGACCAGTTGCTCGGCGCCGCGAGCAAGAGCCCGGTGCTGGTCAATGTGCGCGAAAGCGCCCTGGCGGAAAGCCCGCAGGTGCAGCTGGAGATCGACCGCAAGCAGGCCAATGCCCTCGGCGTGTCCTTCGCCGATATCGGCACGGTGCTCAACACTGCCGTGGGTTCCAGCTACGTCAACGACTTCCCCAACCAGGGCCGCATGCAGCGCGTGGTGGTGCAGGCCGAGGGCGATAGCCGCAGCCAGGTCGAGGACCTGCTGAAGATCCATGTGCGCAACAGCAGCGGCAAGATGGTGCCACTGGCCGCGTTCGCCCGTGCCCAATGGGTTTCCGGGCCAGTGCAGTTGACCCGCTACAACGGCTACCCGGCGATCGCCGTGAGTGGCGAGCCGGCCGCCGGGCACAGCTCCGGCGAGGCCATGGCCGAGATCGAGCGTTTGGTCGGCGAGTTGCCGCTGGGCTTCGGCCTGGAATGGACCGGCCTGTCGCTGCAGGAAAAACTCTCCGGCAGCCAGGCGCCATTGCTGATGGCGTTGTCGCTGCTGGTGGTATTCCTGTGCCTGGCGGCGTTGTACGAGAGCTGGTCGATCCCCACTTCGGTGCTGCTGGTGGTGCCGCTGGGCATTCTCGGTGCAGTGCTGGCGGTGACCCTGCGCGGGTTGCCCAACGACGTGTTCTTCAAGGTCGGCCTGATCACCCTGATCGGACTGTCGGCGAAGAACGCCATCCTGATCATCGAATTCGCCAAGAGCCTGGTGGACCAGGGTCACGACCTGGTCGAGGCGACGGTGCAGGCAGCGCGCCTGCGCCTGCGGCCGATCGTGATGACCTCGCTGGCCTTCATCCTCGGCGTGGTGCCGCTGGCCATCGCCACCGGAGCCAGTTCGGCGAGCCAGCAGGCGATCGGGACCGGGGTGGTCGGCGGGATGCTCAGCGCGACCCTGGCGGTGGTCTTCGTGCCGGTGTTCTTCGTGGTGGTGATGCGGGTGACCGGGTATCAAGGGAAGAAGCGCCAGGCTGAGGTACCGAGTCAAGGCTGACAGGTGCATGCCGGTGTGCTTCCAGCGCCCTCAAGATCGAGCGCCGCGCGGGCGGCGCTCGATCTTGAGGGCGGCAGAAGAACATCGACATGCACCTGTCAGCCTCAATGCGGTATCCCGACATCTATTGGCAACAACACAGTTGAAACCTGCAGGCAGCCCATGGGATGGTGCGGCCTGGCAACCCGGAATCCCTTTCATGACCCCCTCCCCACTGCCCCCCTGCTCCATCCTGATCCTGGCCGGCGGCCGCGGCCAGCGCATGGGCGGGCGGGACAAGGGCCTGCTGCCGTGGCGCGGCGAGCCGCTGATCGCTCACCTGCACCGGACCGTGCGGCCCCTCACCGATGACCTGATCATCTCCTGCAACCGCAACACCGAGGCCTACCGCCCCTATGCCGACCAGCTGGTACAGGACGCCCAAGCGGATTTCCCCGGGCCCATGGCCGGGGTCCTGGCCGGGCTGGACGCCGCCCGCCACGACTGGCTGCTGGTCCTCGCCTGCGATGCACCACGGGTCGATCGGGCCCTGCTGGAATCCCTGCTGGCCTTGGCGATCCGCGCCGATACCCCGGTCATGGTGCGCCAGGCCGGCCATTGGCAACCCATGTTCAGCCTGCTCCCGCGCGCACTCACACCCACACTTTCAGCCGCCTGGGAAAGTGGCGAACGCAGTCTGTCGTGGGTGTTGCGCGGCGGGCCCTTGCTGGCCCTGGAGTGCGCCGAGGACGATCCCCGGCTGGCGAACTTCAATACGCCGGAGTACCTCGACGACGCCCCGTCAGCGTAATCGCGAGCGGATCTGCCGACAGGTATCGAGCATCTGCTGCCTGTTCTGCGGCTCGAGACCGAGCTTGCCGTTCATGCAGTCGAGCAGTTGCGCTGCTTCCAGCTTCAGGGCCTTGCCCTTGTCGGTCAGCAGCACCTTGCGCCGGCGGCGGTCGCCGGGGTCGAGGTACACAGTGATGAAACCGGCCTCGGTCAGGCGGCGGATGATCGGCGTCAGGGTCCCCAGGTCGAACAGGGTCACCGCGCTGAGCGAGCTGATGGACATGTCGTCCTCGCCCCACAGGCCGATCAGCACCAGCAGTTGCGGGTAGGTCACGCCATGTCGGCGCAGGGGTTCACCGTAGTCACGTACCATCGCGTTGGCGGTGGAGTACAGGGTGAAGCACAGCATTCTGTCGAAATCGAAGGTCGGTTCTTCCATAGGCGTCTCTCGGGCGGCAATCATCGGGCCACCGCTGTTTGCTCATTGCATGCCCATTGCTGCAGCAGGACGAGATCCACACGCCCGCTACCCGTACTGGGCAGTATTGTCTTGAAAGTGATTCCCACCGGTACCTGCCAGGTGGCGAGGCCAACCCGGCATTGCTCCAGCAGCTCGCCGACATCCGCTGTCCGCTGGGCAGGATCCACCACTACGAAGGCCCACAGGGCCTGACCGCGTTCGGTATCGGCGATGCCGACCACCGCGGCGTCCCGCACACCCTCCAGGGCGAGCAGGAACTGTTCCACATCCTGTGGATTGACCATCGTGCCCGCGCTCCTGATCAGGTGGCGCAGGCTGCCGTGGCGATAGAGATAGCCATCCTCGTCACGGCTGCACAGGTCTCCGGTATGCAGTACCACGTCTCCCGGCTGGCTACCGGGCTTGAGCCGCTGCGCCGTCGCCAGCGGGTCACGCCAGTAGCCCGGGGTCACTGCGGCGCTGCGGATCACCAACTGGCCCGGTCGTCGCGGCGCGTCGATGGCCTGTCCTTGGTCATCGATCAGCCAGGCCTCGGTATCCGTGACGGCGATACCGATGCTGCCGGGCTTGCTGTACAGGTCTTCCGCCGGCAGGCAGGTGCAGCACCTGCACTCGGGCAGACCGTACAGGGTGGAGATTCGGGCATTGGGAAACAGACTGTTCATCCTTGATATCTGTCGCGGGCGCAACCCCGCTCCGCCGTCGATCACCAGGCGCACGCCGGGAAAGTCGATACCGCGGCGGGTCGCATGGTCGTGCAGGAGCGTCAGGGTGTTGGCCACGAAAGGCACCACGCTGACCTGGTGCCGCTCGATGCTGTCCATGAGGGGAAGCGCCGCGTTGGACGACTTCTCCAGAACCAGGGTGGCCCCGGCCGCCACGGCCATGAGCATCTGATACAGGCCGTAGTCCGTGGACAATGGCAGGGAGCACAGGATGTTGTCAGTGACTTCGTAAGCCAGATTACTGCGCAGCGAGTCCAGTGCCGCCAGCACGTTGCGCTGGCTGGCCATCACCCCGCGCGGCGCCTCGGTGCCCTCGCCGGGATAGAAGATCATCGCCAGGTCGTCGTCCAGCGCGGCAACGCTCGACGGGCTCCAGGCCTGCTGGTTCAGCAGGTCTTCGAAGGTCAGGGTAGCCCGGACACCGGGCGCGCCATCGAGCAGGACGATCGCACGCAGGTGCGGCAGGCCGGCGATGCTGCTCGGCAGGCTGGCCAGGGTCGTGCTGGTGGTGATCAGCAACGAGGCTTCACAGTCGTGCAGGACATGCTCGAGGTTGGCCGCGCTGATCTGCGGATCGACGTTGACCACCACCCCGCCGGCCTTGAGCACGCCCCAGAAGGCACAGACCGTCTCGATGCGGTTGCCCAGGCACAGCAGCACGTTTTCCTGCGGGCGCAGGCCTTGCGCCAGCAGACCGCCGGCCAGCGCCTGGCTGGCGGCCTCGAGCTGGGCATAGGTGTAGGACTCTCCGGCATAGAGGATTGCGGTCTTGTCCGGATGGCGGACATTGCTGTCTTCCAGGACCTGTCGCAACCCACCAGGGCGCCTCATGATGCGACACGGCACAGATTGCCCGTGTGCGCCGTGGCAGCGAATACGCTGAAGCCTGTCGAGACGCTTTCCATTGCAATAAATGCCTTCATTGGTTTGCGTGAAAAGTAAATACCAGGATTCGCTGAGTTTCTGAATTTGTGAACCAGGTCAGGTTTTTCCCAAGATTGCCGCATTCCAAGAAATATAGCCAGTTGCCATTGCGGCGAATAAATGGCGCCAAGAAATGACTGCAGCCCGCGCGTGGCGGGCTGTCCGGTCGATGAAGGAATTATTTCGACGGCGCCTGGAGGGCGGAGCGAAGTCAATCAGCCAAGGCTGTGCCAGACCCGGCGTTCGCGGGCGAGCAATTCGTCCGCCGCCGCCGGGCCATCCTCGCCGGCGGCGTAGGCGTGCACCTCGCCGCCGTCCTTCCAGGCATCGAGGAACGGCTGCACCGCGCGCCAGCCGTTCTCGATGTTGTCCGCCCGCTGGAACAGGGTCTGGTCGCCGATCAGGCAATCGTAGATCAGGGTTTCGTAGCCGGTGGCCGGGCGCATCTTGAAGAAGTCCTTGTAGGCGAAGCCCAGTTCGACGTTCTCCATGGCCAGGGCCGGCCCCGGACGCTTGGCCTGCAGGTCGAACCACATGCCTTCGTTGGGCTGGATCTGGATCTTCAGGTAGTTGGGCTTGGGCCGCTCGGCGTCGCTGTCGCGGAACTGCGCGTAGGGCGCGGGCTTGAAGCAGATGGCGATCTCGGTGTCGCGCACGCTCATGCGCTTGCCGGTGCGCAGGTAGAACGGCACGCCGACCCAGCGCCAGTTGTCGATCATCACCTTCAGGGCCACGTAGGTTTCCGTCTGGCTGTCCGCCGCCACCCGCGGTTCGTCGCGGTAGGCCTTGAGCTTCCTGCGGCCCTGCTTGCCTGCGTGGTACTGGCCGCGCACCGAGTTCTTCAGGGCCATGGCTTTCGACCAGGGCCGGATCGCGCCGATGACCTTGGCCTTCTCGCTGCGCACCGCATCGGCGCCGAAGGCGGCCGGTGGCTCCATGGCGACCATCGCCAGCAGCTGGAACAGGTGGTTGGGCACCATGTCGCGCAGCGCGCCGGTGTGGTCGTAGAACGCCGCGCGCTCCTCGACACCGACGGTTTCCGCCGCGGTGATCTGCACATGGTCGATGTAGTGGTTGTTCCAGAACGCCTCGAACAGGCCGTTGGAGAAACGGCTGACGAGGATGTTCTGCACGGTTTCCTTGCCCAGGTAGTGATCGATCCGGTAGATCTGCTTTTCGCTCATCACCCGCAGCAGGCTGGCGTTGAGCTGCTCGGCACTGGCCAGGTCCGAGCCGAACGGTTTTTCCACCACCACCCGGCGAAAGCCCTCGCGTTCATCGAGCAGCCCGGCATCGCCGAGGCGCTGCACCACCTCGGCGAAGAAGCGCGGCGCGGTGGCCAGGTAGAAGATCGCGTTGCCGCTGCGCGCCTTGCCGATGTGCTTGCCGATGGCCTGGTAGGTGTCCGGCTCGAGAAAGTCGCCGGTCAGGTAGTCGATGCGCCTGGCCAGGCTGGCCCAGCGTTTCGGGTCGAGGCATTGCGCACTGTCTGCCGCCCCCTTGTCGCGCTCGCGCATGAAGGCTTCCAGGCGCGCGGCGAACTCGGCGCCGCTGGCCGGGTTGTGATCGACGCCGACGATGCGCAGGTTGCGGTCCAGCAAACCGTCGCGGCTGAGGTTGTACAGGGCCGGCATCAGCAGGCGCTTCACCAGGTCGCCGTTGGCGCCGAACAGGAACAGGGTGCAGGGCGGTGCGGTTTCGACGTTGTATGGGTTCATTCGGGACGCTCGACATGGCCACCGAAACCGAAGCGCATCGCCGACAGCAGCTTGTCGGCGTAGGTGCCCTGCTGCTGCCGCGAGCGGAACCGGGCGAACAGCGCGCTGGTCAGCACCGGCACCGGCACACCCTGCTCCACCGCCGCGTCGATGGTCCAGCGGCCCTCGCCGCTGTCGGCGACCGCACCGCTGTACTGGCTCAACTGCGGATCGGCGGCCAGGGCGTCGGCGCTCAGGTCGAGCAGCCAGGAGGTGACCACGCTGCCACGGCGCCAGACTTCGGCGATCTCGGCGACATCCAGGTCGTAGCGCTGCGCGTCCGGCAGCGCCTCGCCGGCCTTGCCGCGCAGGATGTCGAAGCCTTCGGCATAAGCTTGCATCAGGCCGTATTCGATGCCGTTGTGCACCATCTTGACGAAATGCCCGGCCCCGGCGGGACCGGCATGGATATAGCCCTGCTCGGCGCGGCCCGGTGCGCCGCTGCGGCCACGGGTGCGGGCAATGCTGCCGACCCCGGGCGCCAGGCTGGCGAACAGCGGGTCGAGCCGCTCGATCACGGCCTGTTCGCCGCCGATCATCATGCAGTAGCCGCGCTCCAGCCCCCAGACCCCGCCGGAGGTGCCGACATCGACGTAGTGCAACTGGCGTTCGCGCAGCTCGCCGGCGCGGCGGATGTCGTCCTTGTAGAAGCTGTTGCCGCCGTCGATGATCACGTCGTCGGCCTCCAGCAGGCCGGCCAGTTGCGCGATGGTCTGCTCGGTCGGCGTGCCGGCCGGGAGCATCACCCAGACCGCGCGCGGCCTGCTCAGTTGCGCGACCAGTGCCGGCAGGTCGGTCGCGCCCTGCGCGCCCTCCGCCACCAGCCCGTCGATGGCCGCCTGGTTGCGGTCGTTCACCACCGTCTGATGACCGTTGCGCATCAGCCGTCTTGCGATGTTGCCGCCCATGCGGCCCAGCCCCACGATTCCCAGTTGCATGCCGATGCTCCGTTCGAAGGATGAAATGTCGCGTCAGGTCCACAAGGTTAGTCCAGTGGCTGGCGACGATGGTTTCACGACGAACGGCGGGACAACGGCGATAAAAAAAGTTCCACGGCACGGAAAAAGAATTCAGAATCGCGCCCCGTCAAGCGTCTACGCTTCAGTTGTGTGACAAGCCATTTGTGAGGTGCACGATGCAAACCCTGATCTCGGCAAGCCCGCCCCAGACGCTCTACGTCTCGATCCGCCGTGACGAACTGCAACGCCTGAAGCAGGAACGCGACGAGCTCAAGGAGCAGGTCGCGCGTCTCAACCTGCTGCTGCAGCAGGCCCAGCCCCAGCGCCACCCCGCCGCTCGCTGAAGCTCATCCCCTCCCCGCTGCTGGCTCAGGCCAGCAGCACGCGACACCAATACACCACGCCCACAGCCGCCAGCAGCAACAGCATCCACGCCGACAACCGCGCGATCCCGGCCTTGTAGCGCTGCGCCAGGCGGTGACGCATCAGGCCGATGTACAGCGCCAGGATGCTCAGGTCGACGATCAGCCAGAGCAGGGCCAGCAGGCCGATGCTGGTGCCGAACGACGCGGTCACCGGAATGAACTGGGGAAACAGGGCGACGAAGAACAGGATGTCCTTGGGGTTGGAGATCCCGATCAGAAAGCCCTGCCACCAGCCATTGGCCCTGGCCGTGACGACCGCCTCGCCGCCTGCCGTGTCGCGCAGGCCGCCGTAGCCCAGCCAGCCGATGAACAGGCAACCCAGCAGCGCGCCCCATTGCAGCACCTGCGGGCTCAACGCCAGCGTGCCGGCGAGCACCGCCGCCGCTGCGGCCACCAGGATCAGCGACGCGGCATTGGCGCCCAGCGCGGTGCGGATGGCGCTGCCGGTGCCGCAGCGGCTGGCGGCATCCAGCACCAGCAGCACCACCGGCCCGGGGGTGGCGATCAACAGGATGACAGTGCCCAGGTAGGCGATCAGCAAGGGTGTGTTCATGTTCGTTCTCGAAGCGTTGGATCCGGGCATTCTGGGGCGTCGACAGCGCCTTGAAAAACGCAAAAAGCGCTGGCCTACTATGACTCCAACTCATGATGAGCCTGCCCCATGGCCGACCGCCTGCCCCCGCTGTATGCCCTGCGCGCCTTCGAGGTCGCCGCCCGCTCCTGCTCCTTCACCCGCGCCGCTGCCGAACTGGCCCTGACCCAGAGCGCCATCAGCCGGCACATCCGCAGCCTGGAGAGCCACCTGGGCTGTCGCCTGTTCGAACGTCACGGCCCGCGCCTGCGCCTGACCGATGCCGGGCAGCGCCTGGCCAGGCAGTTGAGTGCCGGTTTCGGCCTGATCGAGCAGGCCTGCCAGCCCTTCAGGGGGGCCGGGCGACAGCTGCGCCTGAAGGCCCCCTCGACCCTGACCATGCACTGGCTGCTGGCCTGCCTGGAGCGTTTTCGCCTGTCCGGGCAGACCCTCGGTGTGCAGCTGTCCAGCGTGTGGATGGACCAGGACAGCGTCGATTTCTCCAGCGAGCCCTATGACTGCGCGGTGCTGCTGGGCAACGGGCATTTCGGCGAGCAGGTGCAGTGCCGTCGGCTGTTCGAGGAGTGGCTGATTCCGATCTGCGCCCCGGCCCTGCTGGGCGACCGGCCCTGGGATGCGGCGCGCCTGGCCGAGGTCGCGCTGGTGCACCCCTCTGCCGACCGCCGCGACTGGCAGCGCTGGCTGCGCGGCAGCGGGTTGCACGGCGCGGCGGATCTGCAGCGAGGCATCTGTTTCGACACCCTCGACCAGGGCATGGTCGCGGCGATGGCCGGGCATGGCGTGTCGATCGGCGACCTGGCGTTGATCGGCGAGCACGTGCGCGACGGCCGCCTGGCGTTGCCCTTCCGCCAGGCCGTGGCTACCGGGGACGGCTATTACCTGGTCTGGCCGCAGGGCAGTACCTGGGCACACGGCATAGAACAGTTGGGTGACTTCCTCCTGCAGCAGCGGCCAGCCATGGACTTTCCCGCCTGAGGCGGGCAGCAACGGCCGCGCAACCGGAGTAGTATCCGCCCATGCAAATCGATCTCTTCCCTGCCGCGGCATCCCGCGAACCCCAGTGGCTCGGCGAGCAGGTGGTGCTGCTGCCCGGCTTCGCCCTCGACCGGGTCGAGCAGTTGCTGCCCGCCCTGCGTCAGATCGTCCTCGCCGCGCCCTTTCGCAACATGACCACGCCAGGCGGACGGACCATTGCCGTGCGGGTCACCAACTGCGGCGCGCTGGGCTGGATCAGCGACCTGCGCGGCTATCGCTACAATGCCTGCGACCCGCTGAGCGGCCAGCCGTGGCCGGCCATGCCGGAGGTCTTCGCCGGGCTCGCCAGGGCGGCCGCCGAGGTCGCCGGTTTCGCCGATTTCACCCCGGACGCCTGTCTGATCAACAGCTACCTGCCCGGCAACCGCCTGACCCTGCACCAGGACCGCAACGAGCGCGACTTCAGCCAGCCCATCGTCTCGGTGTCCCTGGGCCTGCCGGCCACCTTCCTGCTCGGCGGCCACGAACGCGCCGAGCGCACCCTGCGGGTGCCCCTGCAACATGGCGACGTGATGGTCTGGGGCGGCGCGGATCGCCTGCGTTTCCACGGCATCCTCCCGCTGCAGGACGGCCGCCACCCGCTGCTCGGCGCGCGACGCATCAACTTCACCCTGCGCAAGGCTGGTTGACTGCGGATCGATCGCTATGGTGGCATCTATATATTGAAAGCTGACACGCTGGTCAGGTTTTTAACAATCTGGAGGTCATCATGAAAGTCAGTGCCCGTAACGTATTCAAGGGAAAGGTTCGCGAGCTGCGCCCTGGCGCGGTCAATAGCGAGGTCATCATGGAGCTGGCCGGCGGCGAGACCCTGGTGGCGGTGGTCACCATGGAGAGCGTCAGCAGCCTGCAGCTCGCGCCGGGCGTCGACGCCGTGGCGCTGATCAAGGCGCCGTGGGTGATGCTGATGACCGACTCCAGCGATATCCGCCTGTCCGCGCGCAACTGCCTGGCGGGCAAGGTGGTCAATGTCACCGATGGCGCGGTCAATGCGGAAGTGACCCTCGAGCTGGCCGGGGGCACCAGGGTCTACTCGATCGTGACCCGCGACGCCGTCCAGGAGCTGGGGCTGGCACCGGGCGTTAATGCCACGGCGGTGATCAAGGCCTCGCACATCATTCTCGGCGTGCCGGCCTGAAACCTTGCGCTGGAGCACGCGACGCGGCTCCAGCGCCCCCTTCACCCGCCCCGACAGGTATGCTGCGCTGCCGGCAACCGTTTCGAGGTCTTGATGCTCCTGCGCCCCACCCGTCCCACAGACGCCTCCCAGCTCCCCGCCATCGAACGCTCGGCGGCGCAATCGTTCAGCCACGTGGCCAACCTGGCCTGGCTGGCCGGGCACGATGTGTTGAGCGTGGAACAGCACCTGGCGTTCATCGCCCGGGGCCTGCACTGGCTGGCGGTGGACGAGGATGACCAGCCACTGGGCTTTGTCTGCGCCAGTGCCCAGGATCGGACGCTGCATATCGAAGAACTGTCGGTCGCCCAGTCCAGCCAGGGCCGTGGGCTGGGACGGGCATTGCTGGGGCATCTTGAAACCTGGGCCCGCGGCGAAGGCTTCCAGGCGTTGACCCTGACCACCTTCGCCACGGTGCCGTGGAACGCGCCCTTCTATGCCCGCCTGGGCTTCCTGCGCCTGGATGCAGGCGCTGCCGGCGAACATCTGCGCCGGCAACTGCAGCACGAACAGGCCCTCGGCCTGCCGGACCGCTGCGCCATGCGCAAGGCGCTCTGAGGCTTATTCGGCTTCGCCCTCAGGTGACGCCTGCTGCGCCTGACGCAACGCCTCCAGGCTGCTTTCCAGCTGTTTCACCTGCTTGGCCAGTTGCCGCCGCTCGCCGTTGGCCTGCTCCAGCTGCGCCGTCAGGGCCTGGCTCTGCCGCTGCAGCTCTTCCCGCGCGCCCTGGGATTGCGCCAGGTTGGCGCCGAGGGTGCGGGCTTCGAGGATGTGCCGTTCGACCTGGTCCTTGAGCTGTTGCGACTCGCGCTGGATATGCCGGGCTTCCACCAGCAGGCGTTCGTTGTCGCGGTTGAGCCGGGTGGTTTCGTCCTGCTTGACCACCAGCGTCTGCTGCAACTGGCGCACTTCGCCCTGCAACTGCTGCACCTGCGCTTCGTGACGGCGCTGGTCCTGCTCGCGCTGTTCGCGGCTGGCGGCACGGTAGTGCTCCAGGGCGTCGCGGGCGTGCTGGTGCTTGTCTTCCAGCGAGGCGATCTGTTCGTCCTTGTCGGCCAGGCGCAGATTCAGTTCGCCCACCGCCTGACTCAGGGTGGCGTTGCGCGTGTGCTCGCTCTGCAGCGTGCTGCGGGTGGTGGCCAGCTCGGCCGATTCCGCCGCCAGCGCCGCGCCCTGGATCTGCAACTGCTGCTGCGCCGTGGCCAGGGCCTGGCGGCTTTCCTGCAGTTGCGCCTGCAGCCCGGCGAGCTCGACGTCGAAGGACTTCTGCGCTTCGGCGACCTTGCTGTCGCTCTCTTCCTTCAACTGCTCGGCCAGTTGCCGCACCAGGCCGCTGATGGACTCGCTGAGGTCCGGCACGCTGGTGGTCGCCGGCGGCTTCTGGATCTCGAGTTCTTTCAGGTAGCGATGAATGGTGGTCTTCGAGCCGGTGTTTCCGAGTTCAATACGCACCGCGTCGATGCTGGGGTTGTCGCCCCGGGCGAGGATCGCCTGACGGGCCTTGTGCACGACTGCCTTGTTGATACCACCGCGGGCCATGTTGCTTTTTCCTGCAATATCGTAATGTGATACGTATCATGTATTTACATACCAATTTAGTCAATATCAAAAGATGAAATCGTTGAAATATAAGATGAAATAATCACGACTTATCAGATCTGATAGCCGTTCGAGGTGGGTGGAAGTCGCTGACGAGGTGTACAGGCGCCCGTCGCTGGCCAAATCTGTAGCCAAGGGGCCTGAATTGGGAAAACACGCAAGCAGCCGCTCAAGTCAAAGCATCGACTATTGGCTTTAATCTCCCTCCTCCCTGTCGCACACTGGGCAATAGCCGATGCTCCGGCCGTGTCGTCATGGCTCGGCGCCGCAGGCCATAGCTCATCCCGTTTTTTTTTGCCAACGCGCTTGGCTGCGCAGATCGCGACACGAGAGTTTCCATGCTGACGGTGCAAAATCTGATTGCTATTGATCCACTGAAACTACAGGTCGCCGCCGGCACCGCAGGGTTGGGACGCACCATCACCTGGGCGCATACGGTCGACCTGCCCGACCCATGGCGCTGGGTCTCGCCCGGCGACCTGGTGATGACCACCGGTGTGGGCCTGCCACAATCCCCGGCGGAACAGGTCGAATGGCTGGAGCAACTGGTGCAGAGCAACGCCAGCGCCCTGGTGATCGCGCCCAGGCAAGACGCGCCGGAATTGACCCAGGCGCTGCTCGATGCCGCCGACAGGCTGCTTTTTCCTGTGCTGCTCGCGAGCTTTCAACTGGAGTTCGTCAAGCTCTCGCACCAGGTCATCGAAAGCGTGCTGCAGGCGCAGCGGGAGCGCTTCAATGCCAGTGAGCGGCTGTTCCAGACCTACGCCGAGGCACTGCGCAAGCAGCCGGAAATGGCTGGCAGGCTGTCGATCCTTGGGCATGAGCCTGACCATCGAGGACGCCGTCAGCGGGCTCAAGATCGTCGAAGCCCGGAATACCTCTGCAGGCGCGGGAGATCATGTCGAGCGCATATCGATCGGCGGCCGGGCCCGCGCCACGCTTGTTATCGCGAGCAGCGCGAGACGCACCTTCGATGACTCCATCCTGGTGCGCTCACTGGCCGGCTTGCTGGGGGTCGAACTGGAGCGACTGATGATCCAGCGCGACCAGCAACGAGAGGAAGGAGCCTCGTTGCTGCGCAGCCTGAATGACAGTACGACCGAGTTTGCCTTCGCGCTACCGATGCTGGAGCGCCATGGGCTTGCGGGGACTTTCCAGCCAGGTCAGCGACGTTGACCTGCGCCTGTTGAGGGTCTTCAAGACGGTTGTCGAGCCGGGAGGCTGTACCCAGGCTTAAGACAGCGCGACCGCTGAACGTCACGGCGCAGGACTTACCGGCGAATGTCCTCCAGGGCTGTGTCGACCGCCTGGATCAGCAGGTCGGCATGCTCCCGGGTGAAGGTCAGCAGCGGCCGTATCTTCAGCACGTTCTCCAGCGGGCCGGCCGCGCTGATCAGCACGCCGTTCTCGCGCATCGCGTTGACCACCCTGCGCGCCTGTTCGGCGGCCGGTTGCCGGGTCGCACGGTCGCTGACCAGTTCGACGCCGAGGAACATGCCGGCGCCGCGCACATCGCCGATCAGTTCATGGCGCCCGGCGAGCCGTGACAGGCCGTCGAGCAGATAGCCGCCGATGTCGTGGGCGCGCTGCTGCAGGTTGTCCTCCTCGATGACCTCCAGTACCGCCTTGCCCGCCGCACAGGACACCGGGTTGCCGCCGTAGGTATTGAAATAGCGCATGTGCCTGCCGAAGTGGTCGACCACTTCGGCGCGGCCGACCAGGCCGGCGATGGGCTGGCCATTGCCCATGGGCTTGCCCAGCGTGACGAGGTCGGGCCGTACGCCGTGCCGCGCATAGCCCCACAGGTTCAGCCCGGTACGGGCAAAGCCCGGCTGCACCTCGTCGGCGATATAGAGCAGGCCCTCCGCCTGGGCCACGGCGATGCCCTCGGCGATCGAGCCGGCCGGCCCGGGCAGCACGCCGTCACTGGAAAAGATGCCATCCAGCAGGATCGCCGCCGGGCGGATGCCGTGCGCCCGCAGGTCGTCGATCGCCGCCCGCACATCGGCGGCGAACAGCGATGCCACGTTGTCGGCCCCCAGGCGATAGGCGTCCGGGGCGCGGACCGTGCGTACATGGGCCGGCAGGACGATCCCGGGCCCCAGGGACGGGGAAAGCGCGGCGATGTCGCCGGTCACGCCGTGGTAGGCGAACCGGGTGATGATGACCCCGGTCCCGCCGGTATGGTGCCGGGCGATGCGCAGCGCGAGGTCGTTGGCCTCGCTGCCGCTGCAGGTGAACATGACCCGCTCCAGGTCAGCGCTGAAGGTCCCCAGCAACTGCTCGGCGTAGTCGAGTATCCCTTCCTGCAGGTAGCGGGTATGGGTGTTGAGCTGGCGGGACTGGCGATACATGGCCTCCACCACCCGCGGGTGGCAGTGGCCGATGGACGCGACGTTGTTGTAGGCATCCAGGTAGCGCCGCCCCTGTTCGTCGAACAGCCAGACGTCCTCGCCGCGCACGGTGTGCAGCGGGCGCTCGTAGAACAGCCGGTAGGCCGGGCCGAGCAGGCGCTCGCGGCGTTCGATGAGACGGCGTTCGGCGTCACTCAGCCGCGCGGCGTCGTTCGCGGTGAAACCGTTGATCATGCTCATGCAGTCAGCTCCCGGATGCAGGCCAGGGAAATCCGCTCTTCGATTTCCGACCGAGAAACAGAGGACATCGCCCTCAGGTTCGCCCAGGCGCGCTGGGCGTTGCGAAGAATGTACTGGCGATTGTCGGGATGCAGTTCCGCGCGCCAGGAATTGATGCACAAGGCCAGGGCCAGGCGCGTGGTCAGCAGCTCCGGCAGCAGCGCGATTTCCTCGCTGCCCAGCGGGTTGTGCTGGTGGTAGGCGGCGATGACGTCCAGCGCCGGCGCCAGCACATCGCCTGCCTGGCCGAGGTGGTAGGAGGCGGCGACCGCCACCTCGTTGACCCGCGGGGCCCGTACCATGTCGCCGAAATCGAGGATGTTGCGCAGCACATCGGGATTCCCGGCATCGACGATGAGGTTGTGCGGGTTCATGTCGTTGTGGATCACCTGCCTGCGCAGCCCCGCCATCCGCGGCAGGACCCAGGACTCGAAGCGATCGAGGCCCTGTTCGACCAGGTCGCGCCCGTCACCCTCGGCGATATGCACCAGCAGCGGGCGCAGGCGCTGGGCATGCTGCATGTCCCACAGCAGGGCGTGACCGGCAGCCGGATGGTCGAAGCCCTCGAGCGCCACATCGAGACGGGCCAGGGCGCGGCCGATATCCCGGCGCAACGGCTGGCTGGTGTACTTCATCCGGTGCAGCGGCAGGCCGTCGACGAAGGACAGCAGCCGGGCCAGCATGCGCTGTCCGTCGATCTCGACCCAGCTCGCGTGGTCGCCGCCCAGTGCCGGGTAGACGCGCTGCACCGGCAGCTCGGGGTCACGCTGGGCGATCCGGCGCATGGCCTGGTTATGGAAGTCGACCACCTGCGGGTTCTCCAGCGGGTGCGACAGCTTCAATAGCCGGGACGCGCCAGCCGGCAGGATCACGCGGAAATTGAGGTCGCGTTCTCCACCCAGTTTTTCCAGCCTGCCGCGCATACCAAAGCACTGCTGGAGCACCGCCCCGGCCTGCAGGTCACTGACCTGCGCCGGCGCGACTTCCAGCAGGCTGTCGTCGATCACTGCATTTTCAAGCGGCATAAGCCAGGCTCCTTACAACTCGCAATGGGCGCCCGCGTCCACGCGGGCGCCCGATCTCACTTGTTCACCCAGGCATTGAAGCGTTCTTCCAGGTCTTCGCCATGGTCGATCCAGAATTCAGCGTCGGTGGCGCGGGCGTTCTTCAGGTTTTCGGGTGACGTCGGCAGTTTTTCACCCACGCTCTTGTCGACCAGGCCCATGGCATTGCGGTTGCTCGGCCCATAGGGGATGGCCTCGACGAAGTGCTTCTGTTGCAGCGGCTCGCTGGCAAAGGCGATGAACGACTCGGCCAGGGCCTTCTTCCGGCTGCCCTTGACGATCGCCCAGTGGTCGAGGTCGTAGAGGCTGCCGTTCCACTGCATCGCGAAGGACTGGCCTTCCTCCTGCGCCGAGGTCACCCGGCCGTTGTAGGCGGAGGTCATGACCACGTCGCCGGCGGCCAGCCATTGCAGGGGCTGCGCCCCGGAATCCCACCATTGCACGCTGGACTTGATCGCGTCGAGCTTGTTGAACGCCCGCTGGATGCCCGCTTCGGTGCCGAGCACGGTGTAGAGGTCCTGGGTCGCCACGCCATCGGCCAGCAGGGCGAACTCCAGGGTGAACTTGGCGCCCCGGCGCAGACCGCGCTTGCCCGGGAATTTCTTCACATCCCAGAAATCGGCCCAGCCCTGTGGGGCCGAGGCGAGTTTTTTCGGGTCGTAGGTGAGCACGGTGGACCAGATGAAGATCCCCACGCCGCAATCGCTCACCGCGGCCGGGATGAAGTCGTCCTTGTTGCCGATCCGCGCCCAGTCCAGCGGCTCGAACAGCCCTTCGCTGCAACCGCGCAGCAGTTCCGGCGTTTCGACCTCCACCACGTCCCAGCTGGTTTTCCCGGTATCGGCCATCACCTTGATCTTGGCCATCTCGCCGTTGTAGTCGGCGGCGGTGATGCTCGCCGCGCCTGTGCCGGCGAAGGGTTGGTAGAAGGCCTTTTCCTGGGCCTGGCGGTTGTTGCCGCCGAACGAAACCACGGTGAGTTTTTCAGCGGCGTTCAACGAGCCAGCGAGTGTTCCAAGCATCAGTACCGCTGCGATTTTCTTGTTCATGCGTCTCTCCAGGTGAGCCACGGGTAAGGGCAGCTTCAAGGGATGGCAGTGTTCTTGTCAGTGGCAGCAAACAGATCGAACGTGACGCTTCCTGTGGGTGGAAGTCGGTCAACCCTCTGGTGGGGTGGGCTCATTTAATCACATTAAAAATATGATGCATCATATTTTTAAGGCTATGCTGCACCCACCAGATGAAAGGGACCCCACCATGACCGCCCAACGTACCCTGCTCCTCACCGGCGCCAGCCGCGGTATCGGCCACGCCACCGTGAAACATTTCAACGCCGCCGGCTGGCGCGTGTTCACCGCCTCCCGGCAGGACCTGGGCGAAGGCTGCCCGTGGGCCGAAGGGTTGGCCAACCACATTCACCTCGACCTGGGCAACGTGGAAGAGGTGCACGACCGGCTCGCGGAGATCCGCGAGAAGCTCGGCGGCCGCCTGGACGCGCTGGTGAACAATGCCGGGATCTCTCCCAAGGGCCAGGCCGGGGAACGTCTCGGCGTGCTCGACAGCGACTACGCCACCTGGCTCGACGTGTTCAACGTCAACCTGTTCTCCACTGCCCTGCTGGCCCGTGGCCTGTTCGCCGAACTGAAGGCGGCGAAGGGTTCGGTGATCAACGTCACCTCCATCGCCGGTTCGCGGGTCCACCCGTTCGCCGGCGTGGCCTACGCCTGCTCCAAGGCGGCGCTGTCCGCGCTGACCCGGGAGATGGCCCATGATTTCGGCGCCCATGGCGTGCGGGTGAATGCCATCGCTCCGGGCGAGATCGACACCTCGATCCTCTCGGCAGGCACCGAGCTGATCGTCGAGCGCTCGATCCCCATGAAGCGCATGGGCAAGCCGGAGGAAGTCGCCGCCCTGGTGCATTTCCTGTGCACCCAGGGCGCGTCGTACATCAATGGCGCGGAGATCCACGTGAACGGTGGGCAACATGTCTGAGTTGGTCGATAATCCCCCGCGCAAGGATCCCCTCGCCCCGCCGGGGCGGTGTCGCACGCGAGCACGCAATGAACTACCCCATCGACAACCTGAAGCACTCCTACCTGGGCAGCGGCATCTACGGCCTGCTGCGCGAGGCACTGATCACCGGGCGCTTCCAGCCTGGCGACCGGCTGCGCATCCGTGACCTGGCCGAACAGCTGGGTACCAGCGTCACCCCGGTGCGCGACGCCATCCTCCAGTTGGCCAAGGAACAGGCCCTGGTGCTCAAGACCCCCCGGGACATCCGCGTCCCCATGCTGACCTCCCGCCAGTACCTGGAGATCCGCAGCATCCGTCTGGCGCTGGAAGGCCTGGCGGCGGAAACGGCGGCCTCGCTGGTGACCGCGGCGCAGCTCGAGCGGCTGGAAGCCGGCATTCGCAACAACCTGGCGGCGATCCAGGACAACAACCTGGCCGCCGCCCTCACCCACAATCACGAGTTCCACTACGCCCTCACCGAGATTGCCGGCATGCCGGTGCTGTCCAGCCTGCTGGACGGCTTGTGGATGCGCACCGGCCCGCTGATCGCCCGCGCCTACAGCAGCTTCAACGAGCGCATGGCCATCGATCACCACTGGGACGTGCTGGCGGCGCTCAAGGACAAGGACGGCCCGGCCGCACGTGCGGCCATCTGCGCCGACATCCTCGATGGCAGCCAGAAGATGCTGGAGTACGTGCAGCTCGAGCACGACTGAGGAGAAGCGCCGCCAGGGCGGCGCACGCTGGAAGCGAAACCGCTCAGCAACCGACCTGGCTGATGAACTTGGTGGTCAGGTAGGCCTCCAGCCCCTCGCTGCCGCCCTCGCTGCCATGGCCGCTGGCCTTGATCCCGCCGAACGGGGTTTCCGGCAACGCCAGGCCGAAGTGGTTGATCGACACCATGCCGCTCTGCAGGCGGTTGCCCAGCTCGGTGGCGGTCTTCAGCGAGGCGGTGAAGGCGAACGCCGCCAGGCCGTACTCCAGGCGGTTGGCGTCGCGGATCACCGCGTCCAGGTCGTCGAAACGCAGCAGCGGCGCCACCGGGCCGAACGGCTCTTCATGGAGCAGGCGTGCCTCGGCCGGGGTATCCACCAGCACCGTCGGGGCGAAGAAGTTGCCCTTGGCGCCGATGCGCTGGCCGCCACACAGCAGCCGCGCGCCGCGCTCGCCGGCGTCGGCCAGCAACTCCTCGATGGCCTTGACCCGCCGGGCATTGGCCAGCGGCCCCATCTGGCTGTCGGCGGCGAACCCGTCACCCACCTTGAGTTGCCCGGCCAGCTCGGCGAAACGCCGGGCGAAGACCTCGAACACCGCGTCATGGATATAGAAGCGCGACGGCGAGGCGCAGACCTGCCCGGCGTTGCGGAACTTCAGGGTGCAGGCCAGGCTGGCGGCCGCTTCGACATCGGCGTCGGCACAGACGATGAACGGCGCATGCCCGCCCAGTTCCAGGGTGGTCAGCTTCAGGTGCTCGGCGGCCAGCGCAGCGAGCTTGCGCCCCACCGCCGTGGAGCCGGTGAAGGACACCTTGCGGATGATCGGCGAACGGATCAGGTAGTCGGAGACTTCCTCGGGAATGCCGAACACCAGGTTGAGCACCCCCGCCGGCAAGCCGGCGTCGTGGAAGCAGCGCACCAGTTCGATCACCGAGCCCGGCGCCTCCTCCGGCGCCTTGATGATGAGACTGCAACCGGCGGCCAGGGCCCCGGCGATCTTGCGCACCGCCTGGTTGATCGGGAAGTTCCACGGGGTGAACGCCGCCACCGGCCCCACCGGCTCGCGCACCACCAGCTGGCGCACCGCCGGATTGCGCGACGGCACGATGCGCCCGTAGGCACGGCGCCCTTCCTCGGCGTACCACTCGATATGGTCGGCGGCGCTCTTCGCCTCCAGGGTCGATTCGCCCAGCGGCTTGCCCTGGTCCAGGGTCATGCAGCGCGCCAGGTGTTCGTGGCGCTCGCGGACCAGGGCCGCGGCCCGACGCAGGATCGCCGAGCGGTCATAGGCGGAGGTCGCCGACCACAGGGCGAAACCGCGCTCGGCGGCGGCCAGGGCGTTGTCCAGGTCCTGGCGCGACGCCAGCGGCAGGCGGCCGATCTCTTCGCCACTGGCCGGGTTGAGCACGGCGGCGGTGCGGTCGGCCTCGCCCTGGGTCCAGGCCCCGTCAATGTAGAACAGCAAGTCGGTGTACATCGTTCTCTCCTGCGCAATGAACGCCAGCGCGGCGATCGGCGAATAAGGTTGACATAGTGAACCATATATCAGTAGCTTTCGTTCACATTGTCAACCACTTTAACCCGCCAACGAGAACCACCCCATGACCGACGTGATCCTCTGCGAGTGCTTTGCCCGCGATGGCCTGCAGCACGAACCCGACTTCCTGCCCACGGCCGAGAAGCAACGGCTGATCGAGCGGTTCGCCAGCCTCGGGTTCAGCCGGGTGGAAGCCACCTCCTATTCGAACCCCGCCGTGGTCCCGCAGTTCGCCGATGCCAGCGAGTTGCTGGCGGGCCTGCCGCGGCGCGACGGGGTGTTCTACAAGGCCACCTGTGCCAATGTCCGGGCGGTGCAGCGGGCCCTGGCGGACGCCGACGCCGGGTTCGGCGCCAACGAGATCAGCCTGCTGGTTTCCGCCTCGGAGTCCCATTCCCAGCGCAACCTCAAGCGCAGCCGTGCCGAGCAGTGGTTGAACATCGCCGACATGGCCCACGCCGCCGCCGGCCGTTTCCGCCTGATCGGTACCATTTCGGTGGCCTTCGGCTGCCCGTTCGAAGGCCGCGTCGACGCAGCCAGCGTGCTGCGTGACGTCGCCGCCTTCGCCGAGCGTGGCGTGCGCTTCGTCACCCTGGGCGACACCACCGGCGTCGCCACCCCGGCCAGCGTGCGCAGCCTGTTCGGCAAGGTGCTGGCGGAGTTTCCCGAGATCACCCCGATCGCCCATTTCCACGACACCCGCGCCACCGGCCTGGTGAACTACGTCGCCGCCCTGGAAGCCGGGGTGCGTCATTACGACTGCGCCTTTGGCGGGGTCGGCGGACACCCGGCCAAGGTCCGCTACGGCGGCGGGCATACCGGCAACGTCAGCACCGAGGACTGGGTCGGCCTGCTGGAATCGATGGGCGTCAGTACCGGCATCGACCTCGCCGGCCTGCTCGACGTCGCCGCCGAATGCGAAGCCGCGCTGGGCCGCGAACTGCACAGCCGGGTGCTGCGCAGCGGGCTCAATCCGATGCTGGGATAAGCCGTTCGTTCACCACAACAAGAAGAGGTAGATCATGAAGCCGCTCAAACCATTGGCCTTGACGCTGGCCTTGTTCCTGGGCAGCAGCGTTGCCCAGGCCGGGGAACCCTTGCTGCTGGTCCAGCGCAACGCCCTGCTGCACGCGCCGCCCTCGCAGACCGTGCCAGGCCAGGCGGCCTGGGACATGCACCACACCGCGCAGTCGCGCACCCGCCTGGTCCGCCTCGACGCGGCCTCACCAGCGTTGCAGGCCGAGGGCGAGCGCACGCTGATCGTCCTCGACGGCCAGGTCCGTTTCAGCTTCGGCAAGGACGAGCGCACCCTGGGTAGCGGCGACTATGTCGCCATCCCCGGCGGACAGCCCTACCGGATGCAGCCTGCCGGCCCTGGCAGCCCGCTGCTGCTGGTCTTCGACGTGCCTGGCGAGGTCGCGGCCGACGCCCGGCCGGTGATCAAGGAACAGGCCCGGGTGATGGCCGGCCCGACCAGCTGGAACGACCCCAGCGACCGCGGCTGGACCCTGGCCCGGACCGCGCAAAAGCGCGTCAACCTGGTGGAGATGTTCGCCGAGCTGAAGAACCACAGCCACCCGGACGCCGATCACTCGCTGATCCTGCTCAAGGGCCGCGCCCGGGTGGTGACGCCTGACGAAGAGCGGGTCCTGGAGCCGGGCGACTACGTCTCCATTCCGCGCAACGTGGCGCACAAGTACTACGTCGAGGGCAGCGAGCCGGCGTTGTTCATCAGCTTCGATGCGCCGGCGTACGATCCGGCGAAGACCGTCTATCTCGAGTAGTCCCCCTCTTCTTTCCGGGCAGCACCCCGTCATGCCGTGCCACGCACGCGGTGTGGCGGGTTTTGGATCGCCAGGTATCTGCGGGTTGATACAATCCCCGCTCTTGACCTGACGAGATGGATTTCATGGATTTGTATGTCGTGCGGCACGGTGAAACCTGGGCGAATGCCGAACAACGTTACCTGGGGTCGCTCGACCCGGCGCTTGCCGACCGGGGACGCGAGCAGGCCCGGGCGCTGGTGGCGAATTTGCCTAATGGACTGGATGCACTGGTCGTATCCCCACGTCTGCGGGCACTGGAAACCGCCAGCATCCTCAACGAAGGACTGGGTCTGCCGACCCGGACGATGGACTGCTTTCGAGAACGTCACGTGGGGGTTTTCGAGGGGTTGACCCAGGCAGAGGCAAAAGAGCGATACCCGCAGCTCTGGTCCCGGAACATCACCCGCCAGTGGGATCTTGGCCCCACCGGCGGCGAGTCCATTGTCGACGTGGTGAGACGGGTCAGGGACGGATTGCAGGATCTGCAATCGAGATACCCATCGAGGCGGGTTCTTCTGGTCGCGCATGGCTTCGTCGCCAAGACCATCCGCGCACTGGCCAGGAACGATTTTTCAGACTTCTACAACTGGCAACTCGCCAACGGCAGCCTGCTGGCGCTGGAAGGCTTCGAGCTCCCGACAGCCGATCTGGAAAGGTTGCGGGCCTCGCTGCCGGTTGGACGATGAGCCATGGACAGTGCAATGTTCCCCGACAAGGCGTGCCCTGTGCTGCTCTCGTCTTCGCTACCGGCCAGGCTTCTGCTGTTCAGGCACCCCCTGGCCGGGACTCAACTGGTGAAAGGCACCATTGAGCACGGGGAAACGCCTGGCGAGGCTGCCCTGCGTGAACTGGCAGAGGAGTCCGGGATCGATGACGCCGTGGTCGAGAGGGATCTGGGCTGCTGGACTGCGGATCATCTCGGGCAGGTGTGGTCGTTTCACCTTTGCCGCCCGGGGCGCGACCTGCCGGAGCGCTGGGCTCATCAGACACGGGATGATCACGGCCATGTGTTCGAGTTTTTCTGGGCGGCGCTTGAGGATCTTCCCCATGACGATTGTCATCCGGTGTTTCGGCGGGCACTGGAGGTTTTGTGCCAACGGCTCAAACATGGCTCCACAGGCATAAGAAGCTAGCCGCCCAACCGATAACAATCGATGCGCACCCAGTCCACACTCGGGTAGTGCACCCGACCGATGAACACCGCTTGCCGCAATCCCTCCAGACGCCCCCGGGCGACCTGGAAGGTCGGCGAACAACTGCACCGATAACGCTCCATCGCCAGCGGCCAGATCCCCTCGGCCTCCAGGCGCCTGCCCTCCTCGTCCAGCCACAGTACCCCGCGGTTGTGGATGTTGATGCGTTCGCCGCGATCGCTCAGCAGGCTGTAGCGGGCGTCCAGTTCACCGACGCCATCCGGGCGCAGCAGGTACTGGTCGGCACCACCGGGCAGCACCTCGCCACGCAGGTCCGGCCCTTCGAAATGCCCACCGAGAATCGGGTAGTTGCTGCGTTGCCCCTCCACGCACCGGCCCAGGTCCTCGCCCGGGGCGATGCGCACCCACAGGCTCATGATCCAGTCCAGCGCGGGAGTGGCGAACACGCTGTGATCGCTCATGTCGCCTCCTCCGCCCCGTTTCAACGGTTGCTCTTGATGGTGGTCCAGGTCCGCGTGCGGATCCGCTCGACCGATGCCGGCAGTGGCTCGAGCGCGAACAGGGTGCGGCGCGCAGGTTCCGGGATGTACATGTTCGGGTCGTTGCGGATCGCCTCGTCCACCAGCGCGGTGGCATCCTTGTTCGGGTTGGGGTAGCCGATCTTGTTGCTGATCCGGGCGATCACCTCGGGTCGCAGGATGTAGTCGATGAACGCATGGGCCTGCTCGACGTTGGGTGCGTTGACCGGCACCGCCATGACATCCGCCCACATCGGCGCCCCCTCCTTCGGCAAAGCCATTTCCACCTTCACGCCCTTGCCGGCAGCGTTCGCCAGTTGCCGGGCCAGGGCGATGCCGCCGGACCAGCCCACCGCAGCGCAGATATCGCCGTTAGCCAGGTCCATGCCGTAGCGCGACGAGTTGAAGTAGCTGATGTTCGGCCGCGCTTGCAGCATCAGCGCCTGGGCCTGCTTGTAGTCGGCGGGGGTCTGGCTGTTGGGATCGAGCCCCTGGTAATGCAGGGCGATGGGCAGGATCTCGCCGGCGGCATCGAGGAAACCCACGCCACACCCGGCCAGCCGCGACAGGTTCTCCGGTTTGAAGATCACGTCCCAGCTGTCCATCTTCACCTCGGCGCCAAGGGCTTTTTGCACCTTGTCGACGTTGTAGCCGATCAGCGTGGTGCCCCACAGGTACGGCACCGTGTAGCGGTTGCCGTGGTCGCCCACGGTTTCCAGGCTGGTCATGAAGGCCGGATCCAGGTGCTGCCAGTTGGGCAGCTTCGAACGGTCCAGCGGCTGCACGGCACCCGCCTGGATCAGCTTGCCGATGTTCGAGGTACCGGGAAACACCACGTCGTAGCCGGAGTTGCCGGTGAGCAGCTTGGACTCCAGGGTCTCGACGCTGTCGAACACGTCATAGATCGGGCGGATGCCGGTGTCCCGCTCGAAGTCCTTGAGGATCTCCGGCGGCAGGTACTCGATCCAGTTGTAGATGCGCACGGTCGGTTGCGCGGCGCACAGGCCGCTGGCCAGCAGGCTCAGGCCGGCGCACAGGGTACGGAGGGAAAGCAGGTTCATGGAGATTCTCCTGGGCGCAGGTCAGTAGCGATAGGTGAAATAGAGTTCGACGGCACTGAACGGCTGGTCATCGCCGAACACCTGGCGAGCAGCCGATCTGGCCCTCACCAGGTTGTACGACAGCGAGGTGTACAGGCGTGGCGTCGGGGTCCAGTCGAGGTAGATCACCGACTCGTCGGCGAAACGGCGACTGTCCACCGGCGCTCCCTGGTAGTTCTTCTCGTCGAGCCAGAACTGGTAATGGATGGCGCCGAGGGTGACGGTATCGCTCAGGTGGGTCTTGAGCGAGAACTGCTGGACGTTTTCATTGCTGTTGAACAGCAGGTAGTTGCCGGTGATATCGCCGACCAGCCAGGTGCTCCAGTCGATGAAGCCCTTGCTCAGGGCGTCCCAGTTCTTCTGCCGGTTGTCCGCCAGATCGTCGTCACCGGAAAAGTGCGCGTAGCGGTAGCCGAGCACCGGGGTCAGCGGCAGTTGCTCGAAGGCGTAGTCGACCTGGGCGTACCAAGCGTTGGCGGCGTACTTCACACCGTCGCCGGCGCCCCGTTGTACGGCGTATTCGGCATTGAGGGTCAGCGCCGGCACCCCCGGCACCTTGCCGCGCAAGACCCGAAGGTTGTACACCTGCATGCCGTCGCGAGCCGCCCGTGCCGGACTGTTACTGGCCAGGGCATCGAGTTGCATCGCCATGGCCCCGAGGGTCACCTGGCCGTCGAGCTCGTAGTCGAGGTTGACGCCGTTCATGCGGTAGTCGCCCAGGTGGTCGTCGGTACGCAGGCTGAAGCCCTGCACCTGCAAGGGCCCCTGGTCCAGGGCCAGCAGGGCCGAGTCGCGGAAGGCGGTACGCGGACCGAGCCAGTAGGCGCCGTCGTCGAACATGTCGAGGTTGCCGTCCATGACGATGAAGCCATTGCCGATCAGATAGTTCTGCCGTCCGGCGGTGAACTTCCAGTGGCCGGCGCGAAACCCGGCATAGGCTTCCTCCGTTGCGACACGGCCATCGGAACCACGGGTATAGCCGCCCGGATCGCCATCGCCAAAGGTTGTCGCCGCCACCAGCGAACCACCGGCCAACAGGCTGAAATCCGCATCGAGACGGTAATCCAGGGTGACACCGGGCTTGAGGTAGAACTCCTGCCAGTCGGCGCCTTCACCACTGTTGCGACCATTGCGCAGATCAGTGCGGCCCGCGCCGAAATTGACGTTGCGCGCGCTGAGGGTGGCCCCTCCGGCGCTCAGCGACCACTCGCCTTTCAGGTCACCTTCCTCGAAAGCCAGCCCGGCCATGGCTGCCTGACTGGCCGACGCAAGGCCGAACGCCAGCAACACGCCGGAAAAACGCGGAGTGCGATGCATATGAAGCTCCTGTGCATTTGTTGTTGTATTACAGGGCAGTGGTGGCGGCGCAGGACGCCGCCAAACACCTGGGGAAACCAGGTGGGTGCGCCGTCCGAAGCGACGCCCGACGATCTTGTAATCAGAGCTGCGCGGCGATCATCCGCAGCATGCGCACGCTGTCGGCGTCCAGGTCGGTGACCGCTTCCGGCAACGAGGACTGCTTGACGATCACCGTGCGTGACGGGAAATCGATGAACAGATACTGGCCGTGGATGCCTCCGGCCATCAGCGCCTGGCTGTGGTCGTTGAACACGTACCACTGGCTTCGGTACGACGCGCCGGGGGTCCAGTGGGAGAACTCGGTGTTGGCCGCATAGATCGCCGGATCGCCGCCAGCGCGAATAGCGTCGATGGCCTCGGTGGCGATCAGTTGCCGGCCTTCATGACGACCACCGTCCAGCAACAACTGGCCGAAGCGCGCCATGTCCCGCGCCGTGGCACTGAAGCCGGCACCGGCCACGCCACGGCCCCAGGGATCGGCCATGAAATAGCCATCGCGCTCGCAGCCCAATGCACTCCACACCCGCTCCAGCAACTCGGCGCAGGCCGTGCCGCCGGCCCGCTCCATCACCCAGGCCAGGGCCTCGGTGGTGGCGGTGACGTAATGGAAGAAGCCGCCATGCGCGCCCCGCTGCCGCAGTGACGGCAGGTACTGGTACAGCGACTCGAACTGGCGGTACTGCGCCGGCGCCGGCTGGAAGCCGCAGGCATAGCCATACTGCGAGCTTTCCGAGGAGGGATCGTCGTAGACCTCGCTGTAGGCAATGCCCACCGCCATATCGAACAACTGGCGCACCGTCGCCCCGGCGAAGGCGCTGCCTTCCAGCTCGGGTACGTAATACCGGGCCAGGGCCGAGGGATCGAGCTGGCCGCTGGCGACCAGATGCTCGCCGAGAGTGCCGATCAGCGACTTGGTCACCGAGAACATGATGTGCCGGTCATGGGCCTGCTGACCGTTGAAGTAGTCCTCGTACACCAGTTTGCCGTGGTGCAGCACCAGCAGGGCATCGGTCTGGCTCGCTCGCAGATGCTCGGCAACACTGACCGACAAGCCGCAGACGCTTTCGAACTGCCATCGACCGATATCTCGGGGTGCCCGCTGCAGCACGCTGGAGGACTGGCTGCCAGCACGGACCTCGATACTCGGCCGCAACCGCGCCAGATGGCGAAACCCCCAGTGATTGAAAGGCGGGCTCATCCAGTTGGCCCAGGTGACCCGCTCCCGTGGCGCGGCGGGAAAGCCCTGCATCAGCGCTGCAGCAGGCGGCGCCGAGGCCAGGGATTCGTGGGCTTCGGCATACAGCCGGGCAAGGGGCGTGAAGTCGTGATGGTCCATGGGTCGATCCTGAAAAATGACTCTGCGTCGCAGCAGATGCCTTTTCAGAATTAATCCGGTAAAAAGTTTTAGTCAATAAAATATTTTACCAATGCAATTCACATCGCTATCCTCTGCCCACCGATCCATTGCAAGGAGTCAGCGTGAGCGGACTGCGAGAGCAACAGAAAGAACTGCGCCGCCAGGCCATCGCCGACGCGGCGGTCGAGCTGTTCCAGCGCCAGGGCTTCCAGACCACCACCATCGAGCAGATCGCCCGGCACGCCGGGGTGTCGGCACCGACGGTGTTCAAGTACTTCAACAGCAAGCAGGCGATCATCCTGGAGATGCTGCGCGAGGCAGACCGCCGTGCGGTGCTCGACCTGCGCAGCGAGATGCGCCATTTCGACGACCCGGTGGATACCCTGTGCCACCTGGAGTCGCTGCTGATCGGCTACTCGCTGCAAGTCCTCCCCGCCCCGCTCTGGCGCGAACTGCTGCCGCTGATCCTCAGCAACGACCAGGACGGCCTGCCGCAGGCCTACCGGGAAATGAACGCGGCACTGCAGGCACAGATCGCCAGTGTGCTGCGCGAACTGCAGGCGCAGGACAAACTGCGCGCCGACCTCGACGTCGACCTCGCCGCCTTTCTGCTCAACGACTACTCGCACCTGCAACTGCTGCGGCTGGTGAGTTCGGCGGAGCCGGATCACGCGGCTCATGCGCGGCAAGTTCGGTTGACGACGCAGTTGATCGTCGAGGGGATGCGTGGGGGGTGATGGAGACATAGGGAGAAACGGACAATGACGCGCGCTACAGCAATCGGCCAGAAGCGTGCGAAGAGTCAAGACCGCTTCTGGCCAGAGCACCATCGTTCACTGAAACGCGGGCACTGAATTGCTGATGTTCAGAACGTCATCCTGAACGAAATCGGACAATGGTCCGAGCCTTTCAGGGGAACAGGCAGCTCCAACAGGGAACTGGCCGCATAATGTTGTTTCAGCTCACTTGTCATCAGTGCGTGGTCGATCAGCCATTTCGAGCCACCGGCCCGACATTCTGGAAGCGCCTCAAAACCTGCGGTTGGACGAAACAACCTGGCCGCCGGCGGCTCTCCGTCCGATAACTGCGCATAAAGACTCTGTTCAGGGTCAGCTTTGTGTTCGACTTCCGAGTCGAACCGACGATTGAAATCGCCAATGATCATCGCGGAAAAACCAGAGCGGATGGCGCCATCCAGCCATGCCTCCAGCGCAGGTGCCTGGTTCTTGAGTACGTCACAGGTGATGACGCCATTGGCGGCGTCACGCCCGGTGGCGTACCCGCTATTCAATGCCTTCTCGAAACAGCCGCTTTTCAGATGCACCGATAAAATCTTTATTTCCTTTCCGTTGACCGTCAACGTCAACTCCGCCCCATGCCGAACATGATCCTTGAAAGCAGAACCGATTTGCGGAACATCAGTGAACTGTCCAATTCCCGGGCCGATTGACTTGCGGACGACGAACCCCGTGCGCTGTATCCAGGGGCTGTCCATATTCACGTAGAAATCGTACTCGTCCTTGGGCCAGATTTGCTGAAGTGCTGCAGCACTCTCGACTTCCTGTACCGCGATGATGTCGGCATTCAGCTTTTCTGCGACGGCCGCCATGGCGCTTATCTGTGCGGGCGACTTGCACTCCCATCGATAGGGGTGAGTTTCATCAAGTTTCTCACGCTGGCTCGGTTTGATGTCCTTGCACTCATTGAACTGTTGCTGGTCGAGAGGCGTCGATCGCTGCCATGCCAGGTTCCATGTGGCAAAGACCACGTTCTGCGCTAGAGCGGAATTCGAAAAGCAGAAAGATATCAAAGCAAGACTCAGATATTTCATGATTGCCCTGTCCTTTTTCAGCTTTTGGCCTCTCGGCCAGAAACATGAGTTAGAAAAGCCTTTTGTCCGCTTCCAGAACCCGCATGAGCTCGTCAGGGGTCCGGACAAACCGAACGAAATTGTCTCTTTCCGATTCTTTTATGGTGCCTCGGGCAGCCATGTCATTGATATATCCCTGATAAGCAGCCCAATGCACGCTGTCGCCCAGCATGTAAACCGGGATATCGGACAACTGGGCCGATTTCAACATTTCCAGCATCTGGAATATCTCCCAGTTCGTACCACTTCCACCTGGCACGAAAACAGCGGCAGCGCTGTGCAGGATCATCAAGGTTTCCCTTGCGGACACAGACGAAAATATCAGGCCATCGGTAATTATCTGCTTGCCCTTGTCCTCCCCCTCGATGGGTTTCCAATAGGCAATCGCAGCGTCGTTATTCCTGGCCGCGTCCTTGTAGTAAGTGGTGTAGCCTATCGACACTCCACTACCGGCCATTGCCCCCCGTGCTGCCGCCTCCATCAAACCCGGCCCGGCCCCTGTCAATATCGGATATTCCGGGTGGGCCTTCGACCACTTCTGGGAAAATTCGTAGGTCGCTTTATATATTTCATTATTCGCCGTGACATTGTACCTCGACGAATTACCAGACTCTTTTATCGAAGAGGAACCGAATATCGTCAGGAACTTGTTCGAGTACCCTCTATCCTTGACAAACCTCTCAGCGCAGAAAAAGTCCGTGCTGAATATATCGCTGGTAATCAGATCGTCCGCCCCTTTGTAGGCCCCGACATAAAATGCACCTGGAACAGGAACGCCGCTCTTGTCCAGATTGCTGCACTCCATCGTTTCCGACCAAGAGGGTTGTGCTACGAGCAACACAAGCAAAAACACATATTCAAGATTGGGCATCGCGACCTCCATGTCTTGTCTCGAAACGTGGCCGTTTGCCACCTCCTGAGTCTAGCCGGCCGCGGGAGATTGGCTGCGACGATCCATCCACACCGCAACACCCGCCATGAGAATGGCCAACGTATAAGCGAACAACCCCAGATTGACCCCGAAAATCACCTTCTCCGAGCCATCGCTGAGCACCATCGAACCGCCATAGCCTGCGCGCAGCCAGTAACTCAGGAGAAAGCCCCCGGTCACGAACACCGTCAGCAGACTCGGCAAGCGCACGTTGTCCCGGCCCCAGACCAGCCACACGCTGAACAGGCCTATCGCGGTGTTGGTGAACAGCTGCCACACCTCATGCAGCCGCGCATGGGCTTCCCAGGCAGGGTTGAAGACGTGTGTGTCGTTGATCTCCAGCACCGGAACGACAACGGCGTAGAAGATGATTCCAATGGAAACGAGGAGTTTCGCCAGCATGCCATCCTTCCTTGTCATGAGCTCGAAGCCGGGTTGAGTAAAGCGGATTTCAGCCGGTCCGGGCAGTCTGTGCAAGGCGGTCGTCCAGGATAGCGGCTGCCAGAAGATCATCGACCGCTGGGCACGATGGCCGCAAGGTGCAATCGAGCGCCGCGCGCGCGGCGCTCGATCTCGAGAACGCTGCAAGGATCAAGGCAAGCGTTACCCCTGCCGCGCCTTGCGCTTCCCCTCCAGCCCCTTGATGTACATCATCGCCGCCAGCAGCACGATCGACAGCACGATCATCAGGGTCGACACCGCCGCCACCGTCGGGTCGATCTGGTCGCGGATGTTGGCGAACATCCGGCGGGTCAGGGTCGAGCTGTCGCCGCCGACGATGAACAGGGCGATCACCACCTCGTCGAACGAGGCGATGAAGGCGAACAGCGCGCCGGAGAAGATCGACAGGCGGATCTGCGGCAAGGTCACCGTGAGGAACGCCCAGGCTCGCGATGCGCCAAGGCTGCGCGCGGCCATTTCCTGGTTCATGTCGTAGCCCTGCAAACCATTGCCCACCGCGATCAGCACGAAGGGGATCGCCAGCACGCTGTGGGCCAGCACCAGGCCGGTGATGGTGTTGTTCAGCCCGGTGCGCGAGTAGACGAAGAACACCCCCACCGCGACCAGGATGATCGGCACCAGCATCGGCAGCATCAGCAGCCCGCCCGCCAGTTTCGCCAGGCCGCCACGCACCTGCGACAGGCCGTAGGCCGCCAGGGTGCCGAGCAGCGTGGCGACCAGGGTGGAGACGATCGCCACCTTGAGCGACACCCAGGTCGCCAGCATCCACTCCGGCGAGCCGAGGTAGGCCTGGTACCAGCGCAGGCTCCATTCCCGCGGCGGGAACTCCAGGTACTGCGAGGCGGAGAACGACATGGGAATGACGATCAGGCAGGGAACGATCAGGAACAGCAGCACCAGCCCCGCCAGGCCATACAGCCACAGGCGCTGCAGGTGGGTGATCTGGGTCGGCGTCACCGCCTGGTTGAGCTTGAGCATCATGGCTTCCTCCGCGCATCGTCGAGACCGAACAGGCGGCGCAGGCTGAGCAGGATCAGCACCGTCACCAGCAGCAGCGCCACGCCCAGGGCGCTGGCGGCGCCCCAGTTGCCGTACAGGGCGATGGTGTCGCTGATCTTCATCGACCACATCGGCACGCGACCGCCGCCCAGCAACGCCGGGGTCAGGTAGAAGCCGAGGCAGAGGACGAAGACCAGGGTGATGCCCGAGGCCAGCCCGGGCAAGGACAGCGGCAGGAACACCTGGCGGAACGCCTGGGCCGGGGTCGCGCCGCAGTTGGCGGCGGCAGACAGCAGCAGCGGGTCGATGTTCTTCATCTTGTCGTACAGCGGCAGCACCAGGAACGGCAGCATCACATGGACCATGCCTACCACGGTGCCGAAGAAGTTGTGCACCAGGGCCAGGGGTTGCTGGATCAGGCCGAGGTCGAGCAGCCAGTTGTTGATCACCCCCTGGCGCTGCAGCAGCACCAGCCAGGCATAGGTGCGCACCAGGATCGAGGTCCAGAACGGCAGCAGGACGAAGGCCATGCAGATCTGGCTGGCCCGTTCCGGCAGTTGCGCCAGCAGGTAGGCCAGCGGATAGCCGAGCAGCACGCAGGCCAGGGTGACGCAGAACGCCACCTGGAAGGTGATGCTGAAGCTGCTCAGGTACACCGGGCGCAGCAGCCGCTCGTAGTTGGCCAGGGTCAGCGCGCCGTTGGTGTCGAAGGCCGACATCCAGAACAGCCAGGCCAGCGGGATCGCCAGGACCACGAAGACCAGGAGAAAGCCCGGCAGGCTCAGCGACAGCAGGGTCCAGCGTTCCTTCAGTTCGGCACGCGCCAGGGTGACCTGCATCGAGTGCGCGGCGGAGCCTGGCGGCGCCAGTGGCAGGCGCGCGGTACTTGTGATTTTCATGTTCGAGCCTCGTCGAAGCGCGGGAGGTTGATCACGGTCGGGAGTCATGCCGACTCCGCCACCAGCAGCGTGTCGTCGGCGTGCAGCCACAGCTCCACCGGCGCCCCTGGAGTGGGCACCGGCACATCGCGGAAGCCCTTCTGGTGGCGGGCGGTCAGTTCGCTGCCGTCGGCCAGGACCAGCCCGACGTGGTAGCTGTCACCCTGGTAGACCACGTCCCGCGCAGTGGCACGAATGCGGTTCATCGCCGCGCCATCGCTGCCGGCGCGCCATTGCAGGCGCTCCGGGCGGACCATCAGCCAGCGCTTGCGTGGATGGCGCACGGCGGTGCCGGGCGGCAGGGCCAGGGCCTGGCCCTGGAACATCACCGCGCCCTCGCCCTCTTCCACTTCCAGGAAGCAGCTCTCGCCGATGAAGCCGGCGACGAAGCGGTCCAGCGGCTTCTCATACAGCGCGTCCGGGGTGTCGAGCTGGGCCAGGCGGCCCTTGTTGAGCACGGCGATGCGGTGCGACAGGGTCAGCGCCTCCTTCTGGTCGTGGGTCACGTAGATGGTGGTCATGCCCAGCCGTGCGTGCAGGCGCTTGAGCTCCAGCTGCATGTGCTCGCGCAGGTTCTTGTCCAGTGCCGACAGCGGCTCGTCCATCAGCAGGATCTTCGGCTCGAAGACCATCGCCCGGGCCAGCGCCACGCGCTGGCGCTGGCCACCGGACAACTGGTGGATGCCGCGCTCGCCGAGGTGATCCATCTGCACCATCTCCAGCGCCGCCTTGACCCGCCGGGCCCGCTCCGCGCCGGCGACCTTGCGCAGGCGCAGCGGGTAGGCGACGTTCTCCGCCACGCTCATGTGCGGGAACAGCGCATAGTTCTGGAACACCATGCCGACATCGCGCTGGTGCGGCGGGCGGGTGAGAAACTCGACGCCATCGACCTTGATGCTCCCCGAGTCCGGGCGGATGAACCCGGCCAGGACGTTGAGCAGCGTGGTCTTGCCCGACCCCGACGGCCCCAGCAGGGTGAGGAACTCCCCGGCCTTGACGTCGAGGGAGACATGGTCGATCGCGGTGAAGGATCCGTAGCCTTTGTAGACATCCCGAATCGCAATGTTGCCTTGCATGATTCCGACCTCCGAAATTCCAGAACTATTGGGCAATCAACGCTTTGTAGTCTTCCTGCACCTCGGTCATGTGCTGCCCCCACCAGCGCGGGTCCATCATGGTCTGCCGGGCGCGGTTGGCCGGCGACATGTTCGACTGGTTGAGCACGTCCGCGGAGAAGTTGCCCTTCTCGAAGGCCAGGTTATTGGTCGGGCCGTAGTAGCCCATCATGGTCGGGATGCGCGCCTGGATATCCGCCGACACGGTGTTGGCGATCAGCTTCTGTGCCGCGGCCACATGTTTCGCGCCCTTGAGGATGGCCATGCAGCCGTAGCCGAGCAGGCCGTCGTCATAGGTATAGGCTACTGGCGCATTGTCCTTGACCACCGAGTCGACCCGGCTGCTCCAGATGGCGATCAGGTCCACCTCGCCGTCCTTGATCAGTTGCGAAGACTGCGCGCCGGAGGTCCACCACACGGCGACGTCGTCCTTGATCCGCTCCAGCGAGGCCAGGCCGCGCTTGATGTCCAGCGGGTAGAGCTGGTCCTTCGGCACGCCGTCGGCCAGCAGGGCCACTTCGAGCATTTCGTCCGGGGCCACCGACAGCGCACGACGGCCGGGGAATTTCCTGGTGTCCCAGAACTCCTGCCAGTTCTTCGGGCCTTCCTTGAACTTGTCGGTGCGCCAGCCCATCACCACCGAGTAGCTGTTGGTCGCGATCCAGTCCTTGCCACGGGCGCGGCTGGGCACCCCCTCGGCACTGATCACCGAGTAGTCCAGCGGCTCGAACATGCCCTGTTCGGACAGCGCCGCGCAGTCGTTGGCGCCGATATGGATGGCGTCCCAGCTCGGCTTGCCCGATTGCACCTGCAGGCGCACCGACGGCTGGCCATCGTGGGACTCGGTGCGCAGGGTCAGCCCGGCCTGGTCGGCGGCCGGCTTCCACAACGTGGAAATCAGCGCGTCCTGCAGATTGCCGCCGTAGCCGGCGACGGTCACGGTCTGCTCGTCGGCGGCCAGCAGCGGCGCCGCCAGGCTGGCGCCAAGCAGGCCGAGGACGAGACGCAGGGTTCTGCTGGAAGGAAGGGTGTCGATCATTGTCCGGCTCCTGTTCTTGTAGCGCCGTTGGCGGCGCGGGAATTGTTCTAGGCAGCGGTCATGCTCAAGGCGGAGCGGGTCTCTGCCCGTCTCGCCGGTCGTCCTGATGCGCCGTCTGGCTCAGCAAGATGGTTGACAAGATGAACTACATTGATTCACATTGTCAACCATCTCGAACGAGCCAACAGGAGCCACAACAATGACAAGTCCGTTGCATGCCGCCGACATCGCCTTCCACATCCACAGCCAGACCAACCTGTCGCTGCACGAGCAGGTCGGGCCCACGGTGATGGTCCGCGGCGAAGGCATCTACACCTGGGACGACCAGGGCAAGCGCTACCTCGACGCCATGTCCGGGATGTGGAGCGCCGCCCTCGGCTACAGCGAGGAGCGCCTGGTCCAGGCGGCCCTGCGGCAGATGCAGGAACTGCCCTACCACCAGAACTTCGCCCACCGCGCCACCCAGCCGGCGATCAAGCTGGCCGAGCGCCTGATCGAACTGGCCCCGGTGCCGATGTCCAAGGTGCTGTTCGCCTGTTCAGGCTCGGAGGCCAACGACACCGCGATCAAGCTCGCCTGGTACTACTGGAGTGCAGTCGGTCAGCCGCAGCGGCGCAAGATCATCAGCCGCAACCGCGCCTACCACGGCACCACGGTGGCCAGTGCCAGCCTCACCGGCCTGCCGCACCTGCACCAGGACTTCGGCCTGCCGCTGCCCGGCTTCCTCCATGTCACCTGCCCGCACTACTACCGCGAGGGCTTGCCGGGCGAGAGCGAAGAGGCCTTCTCCAGCCGTCTGGCGGCGGAACTGGAAGCGCTGATCCAGCGCGAAGGCGCCGACACCATCGCCGCCTTCTTCGCCGAACCGCTGATGGGCACCGGTGGCGTGATCACCCCGCCAGCCGGCTACTTCGCCAAGATCCAGGCGGTGCTCAAGCGCCACGGCATCCTGCTGGTGGCCGACGAAGTGATCTGCGGTTTCGGCCGTACCGGCAACTGGTGGGGCTCGCAGACCTTCGGCCTGCAACCGGACATGCTGACCTGCGCCAAGGCACTGTCGGCGTCCTACCTGCCGATCTCGGCGCTGATGATTTCCGAGGGCATCTACCAGGCCATGCGCAGCCAGAGCGAGAAGATCGGCGTGTTCGGTCACGGCTACACCTACGGCGGCCATCCGGTGCCGGCGGCGGTCGCCCTGGAATGCCTGGACATCTACGCCGAGCGGCGCCTGCCGGAGCACGCCCAGCGCGTCGGCGAGCGCCTCGGCGCCGGCCTGCGCGACCTGGCCGGGCACCCGCTGGTGGGCGAAGTGCGCGGTGCCGGGCTGATGTGGGGTGTGGAACTGGTCGCCGACAAGGCGAGCAAGGCCGCCTTCCCCCGCGAATGGAAAGTCGGTTTCGAAGCCTCGCGGCAGACCGAGGCCCATGGCGTCACCGCCCGCTCGCTCAACGACTCGGTGGTGTTCGCCCCGCCGCTGATCATCGACGAGGCGCAGATCGACCAGGTTCTGGCGGCTTTCACCCAGGGCCTGGACGCCACCCTCGACAAACTTGTCGCCCAGGGACGATTCAACCATTGAGCCCGGCCGGACAACCCAGAACAATGAGGCACTGATGAACGCACTCCCTCACAGGTGACCCCATGAAAAAACAAGCAATCGCAGCGCAGCAGGCCGTCGAGCCGTCCTCGGACATGCGCGACCTGTTCTCCGTGCAGCTGCAGCGCCTGGCCGGACTGTCCAGCCGCATCGCGGCGCTGGTGATCCCCCAGCACTTCTCCATCACCGTGCTGGAGTGGCGCACCCTGGCCATCCTCGACTACCTCGGCGAAGCGCCGCTGGTGCGGGTGGCCAAGCATGCCGGCGTGCTCAAGAGCCAGATGAGCCGGCTGGTGACCAGCCTCGGCAAGCGCGAGCTGATCGAGCGCCAGCCCAACCCGGAGGACGGCCGCAGCGCCCTGCTCTGCCTGAGCCCAGCGGGCAAGGACCTTGTGCGGCGCATCCTCGAGGACTCGCGGACCCGCAACGAAGCCATGCTCGACGGTCTTTCCGAGGCCGAGCGCGAGCAGCTCAAGGCCCTGATGAAACGGGTCTATGCCAACAGCCTGGGCTACTTCGGCGAGCTGAAGAAGCACATCCCCTACGACCAGTCGGAAGAAGACGACCATGAGGACTGAGCCATGCCACTCGATACCCGCCTGACCCGCCTGCTGGGTATCGCCTATCCGATCGTCCAGGCTGGCATGAGCTGGGCATCGAGCTGCGCCGCACTGCCTGCGGCGGTCAGCAACGCCGGCGGTCTCGGCGTCATCGCGGCCGGCCCCATGCGCCTGGCCGACCTGCAACGCACCCTCGGCGAGGTACGCGCCCTCACCGACCGGCCCTTCGCGGTGAACATGCCGCTGTACCGCAAGGGCGCCGAGGAGATTCTCGATCTGCTGGTGGCCGAGCGCGTGCCGGTGATCATCGCCAGCCAGGGCTCGCCGAAAGCCCACCTGGCCCGCTTCAAGGACTACGGCGCGACCTGGCTGCACGTGGTGGCCTTCGTCGAGCACGCGGTCAAGGCCAGCGCCGCCGGGGTCGACGGCCTGGTGGTGGTGGGCAGCGAAGCCGGCGGCCATCCGCCGGCCAACGAGGTCAGCACCCTGGTCAACGTGCGCCGGGTGCTGCAGGAGGTGTCGATCCCGGTGGTCGCCGGTGGCGGCGTTGCCGATGGCCATGGCATCGCCGCCCTGCTCGCCCTCGGCGCCGACGCGGTGCAACTGGGCACCCGCTTCATGCTCAGCGAAGAGGCCAACCTGCACCCGGCCTACAAGCAGCGCGTGCTGGACGCCGGGATCGCCGACACGGTGCTGGTCGGCCGCGGCAAGCTGCCGGTGCGCAGCCTGCGCAACGCCTTCACCGAACGGGTCGCCAGCGCCGAGCGCGACGGCCTGCACCTGAGCGATCCGGTGGCCTACGAGGCGCTGCTGGCCTCGGCCAGCCTGAAACAGGCGTCGTTCGACGGCGACGTGAACAACGGCAAGGTCGAGGCCGGGCAGTCCGCCGGGCTGGTCCACCAGCTGTTGCCCGCCGCCGCCATCATGCATTCGCTGATCGAAGAACTCGAACAGGCGCTGTCCCGCCTGCGTGCCATGCAATCCCCAGGGGAGCCGCACCATGAGCCATGAATCCGTCGTACTCGTTGAAACCGCGGACGGCGTCCGCACCATCACCCTGAACCGTGCCGACAAGCTCAACGCGCTGAATTTCGCCCTGACCGAAGGCCTGGTGGCCGCGCTCAAGGCCGCCGACGCCGACGCCAGCGTGCGCGCGGTGATCGTCACCGGTGCCGGGCGCGGCTTCTGCGCCGGCGCCGACACCCGTGAATTCGCCGTGCTGACCCCGGACAACCAGGACCTGGTGGAGCGCCGCGCGGCCCTGACCACCGAGCTGCAAGGCCTGGTCAAGCAGATGGACAAGCCGGTGATCGCCGCGGTCAATGGCTACGCCATGGGCGGCGGCGCCGGCCTGGCGATCTCCTGCGACCTGGCCCTGGCCGGCGAATCGGCGCGCTTCGGCTACCCGGAGGTCAAGCACGGCATCGTCGCCGCCATCGTCATGGCCGGGCTGGTCGAGCATGTCGGGCGCAAGGCCGCCTTCGACCTGGTGGCCAGCGGGCGCACGCTGGACGCCCACCAGGCCCAGGCCCTGGGCCTGGTCAACCGGGTGGTGGCGGACGAGCGACTGCTCGATGAAGCGCGTCGCCTGGCCGCCACCCTGGCGGCGCACCCGATCAACGCCATGCAGGCGACCAAGCGCATCTTCCACCAGGTGGCCGAGCTGCCGTTCAGCGAAGGCCTCAAGCTCGGCCAGCAACTGAACGCGCGGATGCGCGCCTTCCGCCAGCAGGAGCAACAGGCATGAAGCCCCTGGCAGGCATTACCGTCATCGAACTGGCGCGGGTCCTGGCCTGCCCGTTCGCCGGGATGATCCTGGCCGAACTGGGCGCGCGGGTGATCAAGGTCGAGCAGCCGCACACCGGCGACGAAACCCGCGGCTACGAGCCCTTCGTCGGCCAGGACGAGCTGGTCCGCGACGAACTGGACGAAGAGGCCATGGCCGCCGCCCTCGGTCATGAGCGCAGCGCCTATTTCTATGCCTTCAACCGCAGCAAGGAATCGATCACCGTCAACCTGCGCAGCGCCGAGGGCCAGCAGGTGGTGCGCGAGCTGGTCAAGGACGCCGACGTGGTACTGGAAAACTTCCCGGTGGGCACCCTCAAGCGCTACGGCCTCGACTGGCCCAGCCTCAAGGCCCTGAACCCGCGGCTGGTCTACGTGTCCTGCACCGGCTTCGGCCAGACCGGGCCCTACGCGCGCAAGAAGGGCTACGACACGGTGTTCCAGGCCATGAGCGGGATCATGAGCCTGACCGGCGAGAAGGACGGCGGCCCGGTCAAGCCGGGGATTCCGGTGTCCGACCTGAGCTCCGGGCTGTGGATCGCCCTGGGCGTGCTGTCCATGCTCCAGGGCCGCCAGCGCGAAGGCCACGGCGCGTACCTGGACTTCTCCATGCTCGACGGCCAGATCAGCCTGCTGGCCCTGGCGGCGGCGCGCTACTTCGCCCTCGACGAGGTGCCGGAGCGCCTCGGCACCGAGCACCCCGGCCGCGTGCCCTCGGCCAGCTTCCGCTGTGCCGATGGCGGCTACGTGCACATCACCGGGGCCGACCAGCACTGGCGGCCGCTGTGCGAACTGCTCGGCCTCGACGCGCTGGCCCGGGATCCGCGCCTGCAGCTCAACAGTGGCCGGGTGCTGCACCGCGAGGAGGTGATGGCCGCCCTGAGCCAGGCCACTGCCCGGCTGACCCGCGAGCAGTTGTGCGCCGCCTGCGATGCCGCCGGGGTGCCGGCCGGGCCGCTGCAGACCCTCGACGAGGTGGTGGTCGACCCGCACCTCAACGCCCGCGGGGTGTTCGGCGCTTTCGACCATCCCGAGGGCGGACGCTTCCCGGCGATCCGCCTGCCGTTCCAGTTCGATGGCCTGGAGCGTCCCGTGCCCGGGCGTCCACCGCTGCTGGGCGAACACACCGAGGCCGTGCTGGCCGGGCTGGGCTACAGCGCCCAGCGCATCCACGCGCTGCGCAGCGAAGGAGCGATCTGAGATGAATGACCTGCAACTGGAAACCGTCGAACTGCGCGTCGAGCAGCACGTGGCGACCCTCAGCCTCAACCGCCCGCAGGCCCGCAATGCCTTGAACACCGGGCTGTGCCGCGACCTGCACGCGGCGATCCGTCTGGTGCGCGAGCGCGACGACGTGCACGTGCTGCTGGTCCGCGCCAATGGCCCGGTGTTCTGCGCCGGCGCCGACCTCAAGGAGCGCAAGCACATGGACGAGGACCAGATCCGCGCCCGACGGATCAAGGCCTTCGCCGTCTACGCCGCCCTCGAGGACCTGCCGATGCCGGTGGTGGCGGTGGTGGAAGGCCCGGCGGTGGGCTCGGGCTGCGAGATCGCCGCCGCCTGCGACTTCATCGTCGCCAGCGAAGCCGCCAGCTTCCGCTACCCGGAAGGCCGCTGGGGCACGGTGGGCGCGACCCAGCGCCTGCCGCGCATCGTCGGCCGGCGCCTGGCCAAGGAACTGATGTTCACCGGCCGCGAGGTCTCGGCACAGGAGGCCGTGGCCATCGGCCTGGTCAACCAGGTGCGCGCCGTGGCCCAGTTCGCCGATTTCGTCGACGAACTGGCACGGAGCATCGCCGCCGCCCCGGCCGCCGCCCTGCGCAGTGCCAAGCGCACCATCGACCGTGGCGTCGACGACAGCCGCTTCGGCGCCCTGGCCCATGAAATCCTCGCCATCGAGGACAACCTTGCCCAGGGTACCTGGCGCGCCGGCATGACTTCGTTTTCCTGAGGACAGATGATGACCGCACACCCTTCCCCGCTTCCCGGCCCGCTGTGGCAGGTCCTCCAGGACAGTGCCCGGCGCCATCCCGAACACACCGCGCTGGTCGCCGACGATGGCCGCCTGAGCTATGCCCAGCTGCAGCAACAGGTCGATGCCCGCGCCCGCGCCATGCTCGCCCTCGGCCTGCAGCGCGGCGAGCACGTCGGCGTGCTGATGGGCAACTCGCTGGAGTGGGCACTGACCTGGTACGCCGCCGCCTCCCTCGGCCTGGTCTGCGTGCCCTTCAACACCCGCTTCCGTACCGAGGAACTGGGCTACGGCCTGGGCCATGAAGACATCCGCGCGCTGTTCTGCGTCGACCGTTTCCTCGGCAAGATCGACTTCATCGCCATGCTCCGCGAGATCGAGCCGGCCCTCGACCACGGCCTGCCGGGCCAGGCCCTGCCGCTGCTGCGCCAGGTAGTGGTGCACGGCGACGAGGTGCCGGCCGGGGCGCTGTCGGCGCAAGCCTTTGTCGAGGCTGGCCAGCGCATCGACGCCGCCACCCTGCAGGCGGCCCGCGACGCGGTCGGCGCGGACGACACCCTGCTGATCCAGTTCACCTCGGGCACCACCGCCTTTCCCAAGGGCGTGATGCTCAGCCACGCGTCGATGCTCGGTGTCGCCCATGCGGTGGCCGAGCGCATGGGGGTGCAGGCCGAGGACCGCTACTTCAGCCCGCGGCCGTTCTACCACGTGGCCGGCAGCACCATGTCGCTGCTGGTGGCACTGGTCAGCGGCGCGACCCTGGTCACCGCCGCCACCTTCGACCCGGCCCAGGCCCTGGCGATCATGAGCCGCGAGCGCTGCACCCTGACCTCGGGCAACGACACCATGTTCCTCATGCTCCTGGCCGACCCCGCTTTCGCCAGCACCCGCCTGCACCTGCGCGGCGGCTGGGCCGCGGCCAGCCCGCAGATCCTGCGCGAGGTGGTCGAGCGCATGGGCGCCGCGGCGATCTGCAATGCCTACGGGCTGTCCGAGGCATCGCCGAACATCGTCATTTCCGACCACCGCGAACCCTTGGAATACCGCCTCGACGGCTCGATGAAACCGCATGCCGGGCTGCGCGTGGAAATCCGCGACCCGGCCAGCGGCGCCGCGCTGCCCCCCGGGCAGCCGGGGGAAATCTGCGCCAGCGGCTGGAGCCTGATGCAGGGCTACTACAAGCTGCCGGAACAGACCGCGGCGACGCTGCGCGATGGCTGGCTGCACACCGGCGACCTCGGCGTGCTGTCCGACGATGGCCGCCTGCGCTTCATCGGCCGGCTCAAGGACATGTTCCGTGTCGGCGGCGAGAACGTCTCGCCGCTGGAAGTGGAACAGGTGCTGCTCAAGCACCCGGCGGTGGAACTGGCCCAGGTGATCGGCGTGCCCGACGCGCGCCTGGGCGAGGTACCGGCGGCCTACGTCACCCTCAAGCAGGGGGTGGCGACCTCGGTCGAGGAACTCACCGGGTTCTGCAAGGAGCGCTGCGCCAATTTCAAGGTGCCGCGCTACCTGGCCATCGTCGATGACTTCGAAAGCATCGGCATGACCGGCTCCAGCAAGGTGCAGAAGGGCCGCCTGCGCGAGCATGCGTTGAAGCGGTTCGGCCTGGGGTGAGTGCATTTTGCCGGGCGATAGGAGCTGTCATAAAGCGCTCGTCGGGATACCGCATCGGTGCTGACAGATGCATGTCGATGGGCTTCTAGCGCCCTTGAGATCGAGCGCCGCGCGGGCGGCGCTCGATCTCAAGGGCGCCAGAAGAACATCGGCATGCACCTTTCAGCCTTGATGCGGTTGCCCTACAGGCGCTGGCAGCCCCACCACAAGTCCCACGAAAATTCCCTGCCCCTGCCGCCTTGCAAAAGCCCGACAAGCGTCTAAGTTTGTGAATGACCTGATGAGGTGCCATCAAATCACCATCACCCCTATTAAAAGAAAAGACACCTCACTCCCTCAAAAAAAATAACGATCAGCCTGCAAAAAACTGAAACGGACATCAGTCTCAACAAAATCAAGAGGGATGCTTGATGAAGCGCGGCCTTTGGCTTGGCGTGCTCTCGAAACGAGGGCGTGCCGATTATTTCTGGGTGTCTTTGATTTGCTTCGCGGGCCTGGTGATCGCCAGTTTCCTGCTGTTCGAACAACAGATACAGGACCTGCTCGCCCGGCTCGAGCTGTACCTGCCGCAAACCCCCACGGAAAAACTCTACCTGGCCCTGCTGGTGGTCAGCCTGCTGGCCCTGGACGTAGTGCTGCCGGTGCCGTCGAGCATGGTGGCGCTGCTGACCGTGGCGGCCCTGGGCGGTGTCGGCGGCTACCTGGTGATCTTCATCGGCCTGTGCCTCGGCGCCTGGCTCGGCTACGCCCTGGGCGCCGGCTACTTCCGGGTGCTGTCCGCGCGCCTCGGGCTGCACCAGCGCAAGCCGGGGCAACTGGGCTATCGCCTGGGCACGCTGTCGCTGATCTGCCTGCGCGGCATACCGGTACTGGCGGAAACCTCGGTGGTGGCGGCCGGCATGCAGCGCTACCCGCTGCGCGCCTTCGTGCTGGTCACCACCCTGGCCAACGCCGGGCTGGCGCTGGCCTACAGCGCCATCGGCAGCTTTCTGGTCGAGCAGAACGCGCTGCTGGTGACCCTGCTCGCCAGCATGCTGCTGCCGGCCCTGTTCATCGCCGCCTTCAGCCTGTTCAAACGGCTGCGCCGGCCCGCCGCCGAGCAGCCGCTGCACGGGCGTTTCCAGGTCAGCTACGACTACCCGGTGCTGTTCACCGACCACCTGTTCGACCCGCGCAACCCTTGCCTGCACCAGCAACTGACCGCCGGGCAACAGGGACCGGTGACCGTGCTGATGTTCGCCGACGCGCACCTGCTGCAGTGCAACCCGCAACTGGCCGCGCAGGTCCAGGCCTGGTTCGCCGCCCATGCCGCCGACCTGCAGCTGAAGGCCGCGCCGATCGCCGTGGCCGCCGGTGAACTGAGCAAGACCGCCGAAGTGCTGCAGCAGCTGTACCGCGACATGCTCGAGCACGGCCTGGACCGTCACTGCTATGTCCTGGCCATGGGCGGCGGCGCGCTGCTCGACTCGGTGGGCTACGCCTGCGCCACCTTCCACCGCGGCATCCGCCTGATTCGCCTGCCGAGCACGGTGCTGGCGCAGAACGACGCTGGCATCGGGGTGAAGAACGGCATCAACGCCTTCGGCCAGAAGAACCTGCTGGGCGCCTTCTATCCCGCCAGCGCGGTGATCAACGACTTCCAGCTGCTCACCAGCCTCGGCCGCCGCGACCAGATCGCCGGGCTGGCCGAAGCGATCAAGGTGGCGCTGATCAAGGACGCCGGGTTCTTCCACTGGATGGAACAGCACGCCGATGCCCTCGCCCGCTTCGAACATTCGCCCAGCCGCCATGCCATCCGCCGCTGCGCCGAACTGCACCTGGCCCATATCACCGGTGCCGGCGACCCCTTCGAGCGCGGCAACGGCCGCCCGCTGGACTACGGCCACTGGGCCGCGCACAAGCTGGAAAACCTCAGCCAGCACCGCCTGCGCCATGGCGAGGCGGTGGCGGTGGGCATGGCCCTGGACGCGCTCTATGCCACGGCCCTGGGCCTGCTGAGCGATGCCGAGAGCGAGCGCATCCTCGAACTGCTGACCCGGCTCGGCTTCAACCTGTGCCCGCCGGAGCTGACCCTGCAGGATGCCGAGGGCCGTTCGCGGGTCCTGCTGGGCCTGGAGGAGTTCCGCCAGCACCTCGGCGGACAGCTGTCGATTCCCATGCTCAACCGCATCGGCGGCTCGATCGACCTGCACCAGATCGATGACCGCCTGATGGAACAGGCGCTGTTTCGCCTTGCCAGTCGCGGCACTGCGGCGCTGGCCTTGAACGAGGGCTGCGCGCGATGAGCCCGATGCCCCACGTCAAGACCTGGATGACCCTGGGCCGCATCTCCAACCTGCCCACGGTCTGGACCAACACCCTCGCCGCCGCGCTCCTGGCCAGCAGTGCCGGGGCCCTGGCGCCACCGTCGGCGCTGGTCTGGGGGCTGCTGCTGGTGACCCTGTCGCTGCTGTACCTGGCCGGCATGCTGCTCAACGACCTGCTGGACGCCGACTGGGACGAACGGCACAACAACCCGCGGCCGATCACCCTGGGCCTGGTCAGCCGGCAACAGGTGCGCCTGGCCAGCGTGCTGTTGCTGCTGTCGGCCGCCGCCTCGGCGCTGCTCCTGTGCCAGTGGGTCGAACAGCCGCAGTGGCTGCTGGGCAGCGTCGGCCTGCTACTGGCGTGCATCCTCGGCTACAACCTGCTGCACAAGAAATACGCCCACAGCGTCTGGCTGATGGGCGCCTGCCGCTCGGCGCTGTACCTCACCGCGGCCGCCAGCCTGTCCATACCGCCGCAACCGATCTGGCTGTGCGCCGTGCTGCTCGGGGTGTACATCAGCGGGCTGACCTACCTGGCGCGCCAGGAACACCGCAACCAGCTGCTCAGCCGCCTGCCCGTGGTGCTGATGCTGAGCCCGCTGGCCCTGGCGCTGTATGCCGACAACCTGTGGTTCTGGCCGGTGCTGGCGCTGTGGCTGGGCTGGCTCGGCTGGCACTACCGCCGGCACCTGGCCGACCCGCGGCGACGTCAGGTGCGCGCCTTCATCGGTGCCGGGCTGGCCGCGCTGCCGCTGTTCGACGCGCTGGTCATGGCGGTGGCCGACCAGCCGCTGGGCAGCCTGCTGTGCGTGCTGGTGTTCTTCCTCCTGCCCCACTTCCAGCGCTGGGTGAAACCGACATGAGCCCGAACAGCCCGCACAGACGTCTCGAAGGCCTGGCAGAGCGTCACCAGGCCCTGGCCCGGCAACTCGACCAGGAGCAACTGCACTGGTGGCAGCAGGCCCGGGACAAGCTGGCCCAGGCCGACGACGCCAGTACCGCTGCGGTGCTGATCAGCCAGTGCAAGCGTCACCTGCGCGACCAGCCGCTGCCCGACCAGGCTGGCTGGAGCAGCGTGCAACTGGCCCGTGCCCTGCTCCTGGCCGAGGTCCTTGAACGCCGTTCCGGGATGGCCCGGGCGTACCTGCTGGAGCAGTTGTTCCAGTGGGGCGACGACCAGGAAAAGATCGTCCTGCTCAAGGCCCTCGACTGGCTCGACCGTCCTGGCCAGTGCCTGGAACTGGCACTGCTGGCCGGGCGCACCAGCAACCCGCAGGTGTTCGCCGCCCTCGCCCTCGACAACCCCTACCCGGCACGCCATTACCCGGAGCGGGCCTTCCACCAGTTGGTGCTGAAGGCACTGGGCATGGGCCTCGACTGCGCACGGGTGAGCGGCCTGGCGCAGCGCCACGGCGTCGAGCTCAACCAGTTGGCCCTCGACCTGCTGGACGAGCAGCTCGACGCCGCCCGCCCGGTGGCCGCCAGCCTGCCCCGGCTGATCGCCTTCGGCCTGCTCAGCGCCGCGCAACGCCAGCGCCTGGCCAGCCTGGCGCAGCAGCAACGCCTGCCCGCCGAGTGGCAGCCGCACCTGACCACCACCCCGACGAACTGATCCACCCGCGACTCAGTGCCTTTTGATTGAGGAATCTCAGCATGCCTACGTATTTCGATCCGCATATCCACATGGTCAGCCGCACCACCGACGACTACCAGAACATGGCGGCCGCCGGCATCACCGGGGTGATCGAGCCGGCCTTCTGGCAGGGCCAGGCGCGCACCAGCCTCGGCAGCTTCGTCGACTACTTCGACACCCTGCTGGGCTGGGAGCGCTTTCGCGCGAGCATGTTCGGCATCCATCACTTCTGCACCCTCGGCATCAACCCCAAGGAAGCCAACAACTACGCGCTCGCCTATGAAGTGCTCGACGTGCTGCCGCGCTACCTGGTGAAGGACGGCGTGGTGGCCGTCGGCGAGATCGGCTACGACGACATCACCCCCGAGGAGGACCGCTTCTTCGCCGCCCAGGTGGAACTGGCCAAGCAGTTCAAGCTGCCGGTGCTGGTGCACACCCCGCACCGCGACAAGATCGGCGGCACCAAGCGCACCCTGGCGCTGATCCGCGAGGTGGGCATCGCCGAGCACATGGTGATCATCGACCACCTCAACGAACAGACCCTGCCGCTGGTGCTGGAAAGCGACTGCTGGCGCGGCCACTCGGTCTATCCCAACACCAAGATGTCGGAGCAGCGCATGGTCGCCCTGCTCAAGCAGTACGGCACCGACAAGATGGTGGTCAACAGCGCCGCCGACTGGGGCATCAGCGACCCGCTGAAGGTGCCGAAGACCGGCCAGGCCATGCTCGATGCGGGCTTCAGCGAAGCCCAGGTGGAACAGGTGCTGTTCCACAACCCGGTGGACTTCTTCGCCCAGAGCGGCCAGTTGGACAAGGCCCTGGTGAGCAAGCCGCTGCCCATCGACCAGCGTCGCCAGTGGCAGGACAACTCGGCCCTGCGCGGCCAGGACCCGGTGGTCAAATGAGGGCCGCGCAGCTCGGCTATTGCAGCAACGTGCACCCGGCCCATGACCTGGCCGGGCTGCGTTCCTCCATCGAACGGCACTTCCAGGGCGTGCGCCGGCTGCGCGGCCTGGCGCAGCAGGACAGCGGCCTGTGGATCTGCGCCCGCGCCGCCACGGAGCTGCAGGAACCGCAGGCCCGGGCGCAGTTCCTCGCGCTGCTGCAGGACTGCGGGCTGCGCCTGACCTCGCTGAACGGCTTTCCCTATGGGCGCTTTCATGACGGCGCGGTGAAGGCCGAGGTCTACCTGCCCGACTGGAGCATGCCCCAGCGCCTGGCCTACAGCCTGGACCTGGCGCGGATCCTGGCCCAGGCCCTGCCGGCGGATTGCGCGCAAGGGGTGATCTCCAGCGTGCCGCTGGGCTATGCCAGCCGCTGGAGCCCGGCCTTGCAGGAACGTGCCGAGCAGCAATTGCTGCAGCTCACCGCAGGGCTGGCCGCCCTGCACCGCGAAAGCGGCAGGAAGATCGTGTTCTGCCTGGAGATGGAGCCGGATTGCGTGCTGGAGAACACCGGCCAGGCCATCGCGTTCTTCCGTCGCTGGCAGACCCTCGACCCACACCACCAGTACCTGGCGCTGTGCTTCGACATCTGCCACCAGGCGGTGATGTTCGAGGATTGCTACCAGTCGCTGGGCCGGCTGCGCCAGGCCGGGGTGCCGATCGGCAAGATCCAGCTGTCCAACGCGCTGGTCTGCCGCCTGCCCGCCGCTGACCCACAGCGCTGCCGGGAGATCCTCGAGGTGCTGGGTACTTTCTGCGAGACCACCTACCTGCACCAGGTCAAGGCCCGCGATGTCCATGGCCACCCGATGGCCTGGGCCGACCTGCCGGCCGCCCTCGACGACTGCGCGCGGCACCCGGGGCGCTACCCCGAGCTGCGCATTCATTTCCACATTCCGCTGTTCAGCGAGCACCTGCTGCTGCCGGAACTCGCTGCCAGCCAGCCGGCGCTGCTGCAGGCCTTCGATTTCCTCGCCGACCACCAGGACTTCCGCCCGGTGCTGGAGGTGGAGACCTACAGCTGGGGCGTGCTGCCGGCCTCGTTGCGCCCGGCCGACGAGGCGGCCCAGCTGCGCGGCATCAGTGCCGAACTGGAGTGGGTCGAGAGCCAGTTGCATCAGCGCCAGTTGCTGGCGGAACCGGCGCGGGAGGTGCCTGCCGATGCCTGCTGAACGCACCCGCCAGCCGCTGCTGCTGATCAACGTGGTCGGCCTGACCCCGGCCCTGCTCGACGCGGCGACGCCGCACATCAACGCGCTGCTGCAGCGTGCCAGGATGGCCAGCCTGCAACCGACGTTGCCGGCCGTCACCTCCAGCGTGCAGGCCTCGATCCTCACCGGCCTGCCGCCCTCCGGGCACGGCATCGTCGGCAATGGCTGGTACTTCCGCGACCAGGCCGAAGTGCGCTTCTGGCTGCAGCCCAACGCGCTGATCCAGGGCGAGAAGGTCTGGCACACCCTGCAGCGCGAACTGCCCGGGTTTCGCTGCAGCCAGTTGTTCTGGTGGTACAACATGTACGCCGAGGTGTCCGCCTCCATCACCCCGCGTCCGCACTACCCGGCCGACGGGCGCAAGCTGTTCGGCCTGTATTCGTCGCCGCCCGGCCTGCACGAGCGGATCGAGGCGCAGATCGGCGAATTTCCCTTCCCCGGGTTCTGGGGGCCGGCGGCCGGCATCGCCTCGAGCCGCTGGATCGTCGACTGCGCCTTGCTGGAGTTCCAGCTCAACCGCCCCGACCTGCAACTGATCTACCTGCCCCACCTCGACTACAGCCTGCAGCGGGTCGGCCCCGATCATCCGTCGATCGCCGCCGAGGTGCGGGCCATCGACCACGAGGTCGGGCGCCTGCTGGACTTCGCCCGGGAACAGGGAGCGGCGGTGATGCTGCTCTCGGAATACGGCATCGAGGCCGTCGAGCGCTCGGTCTCGATCAACCGCGTGCTGCGCGGCGAAGGCCTGCTGCAGGTGCGCCAGTCGCTGAGCTGGGAACTGCTCGATGCCGGGGCCAGCGCGGCCTTCGCCGTGGTCGATCACCAGATCGCCCATGTCTACGTCCGGCAGGCCGGGGACATCCCCCGGGTCAAGGCGCTGCTGCAGGCCCAGGCGGGCATCGAGCAGGTCCTGGACCGCGACGAACAACGCGCCTGGCAGCTGGATCACCCGCGCAGCGGCGAGCTGGTGGCGGTCGCCGCGCCCGGGCACTGGTTCGACTACGGCTACTGGCTGGACGAGGCCAAGGCCCCCGACTTCGCCCGCACCGTGGACATCCACCGCAAGCCCGGCTACGACCCGCTGGAGCTGTTCATCGACCCGGCCATCCGCTTTCCCAGGCTGCGCGTCGCGCGTCGCCTGCTGCAGAAGAAACTCGGCTTTCGCTACTACATGGACCTGATCCCGCTGGACACCAGCCTGGTCCGCGGCAGTCATGGCCGACCGCCCGCCAGCGCGCAGGTCGGCCCCTTGCTCATCACCGATTGCGACCTGCCGTTGCCGCCGCATCTTGCGGCGACAGAGGTCAAACAACTGCTCCTGCGACATTTCCTGGGGCAGTCCTATACCGACCTGGCCAAAGCCAAGGAGCTTACATGCGGCGAGCCATCTCTATAACCCTTCTCAGTACACTGGCCGGACTGGCCCAGGCTGAGACCTTCGATTGCAGCAACTTCCTCGAATTCGGGGGCAACCTGGAGCAGACCCGAACACTGTTCACCCAAGGGCCGGAAACCTTGAGCTGGAACTGGTTCGCCTGCCTGAACCAGCCCGCCAGCAACAACCTCGACCGGGTCTGGGAAAGCATGAAGCCCTCGGACCAGGTGTACCTGAGCAACGGTGCGGCGCCCGGGCCCTACAGCCAGAACGTGCCACCGCCCCAGGCGGTGCTCGACGCGGCCACGGCCCAGGGCATGAACCTGAACCGGGCGTTCCACAACCTCAACGCGGTGCAGCAGGTCGACGGCCTGATCCTCGAGATGGGCGGTTCGGTGCCGGAGCAGGAGCGCGGCAAGCCGGTGCGCTTCCAGTTGCTGATGAGCGAGGACACCTTCGACTACATCGTCGAGCAGAAGGTCTACAACGTGAATGGCCAGGCCGCCCTGACCAGCAACCTGTCGTTCCCGGCCACGGCCTGGGAACTGAAGGCCGGCTGGCTGTGGATCGGCAGCGACAGCGCCTTCAAGGCGCAGCTGGAACACGACGGCTACTACACCGCCCAGGCCTGGTACAAGGACGACAGCGGCAACTACCAGGTCGGCTATGCCGCGCTGAGTGCCCTGCACGTGATCAACAAGCTGAACCCGGGCTGGGTCTGGACCACCTTCGAGAACCGCAACAACCACAAGTACACGGTGACCAACGCCATCCCGCCGACGCCGATGACCAACAGCACCGGGCCGACGCCCTCGGCGCAGACGGCCAACAGCGAGTTCCAGGGCATCTACGCCGACCTGTCGCAGTACGAGCTGATCGGCACCCAGGTGCAGACCACCCCCACCCTGCTCGCCAACTCCCAGCTGGAGTCGGCCTTCCAGAGCCAGTCGTCGTGCTTCGCCTGCCACGACACCGCGGCCTACTCGAAGGACAAGGGCTACTTCAACTTCGCCCTCAAGCAGCAGGACGGGATCGTCTACCCCACGTCCCTGGTCCCGGAATCGGAGTTTGCCGGCTACAACCGCCTGGACTTCGTCTGGTCGCTGAAACGCGCCCAATGGCAACGTTAAGGAGAACGTCATGAGCGTATTGAACTTCCCCCGCATCTACCTCGACGGCCATATGTACTGGAACCCGCCGACGGGCAACAACAACGACACCTACCCGCTCTACGACGCGGTGAAGATGGAACTGAACTGGCCGTTCCTGAAGTACTACAACATCACCCCGGAGAACGCCGACCAGTTCCTGCTGCCGTGGATGATCACGCCGCGGGTCCTGCACGAGGCCCCGGACTACGTCACCCAGGTCCCGGGCAACGTCTCCAACAGCCCGCCCACGCTGATCCCCGGGGAATGGGACCTGTTCGGCGACAACGCCTGCGGTACCGTCAGCTACAACGGCATCCAGTCGGTGATCAGCGGCGGCGAGCTGCCGGGCGGCGGCTACGTCAGCCAGGACCCGCTGATCAACCAGGGCTTCAACCTGCTGGGCAACCCGTTCGGCAGCAACAGCCCGACCCCGGCGCGCTTCGTCGACATCAGCCCGTGGCAGAACACCTTCACCGCGCTGTACTTCGACCGCCTGGTGCTGGGCAACGAGCAATGCGGCCTGACCGCCAAGCGCCAGTACCGCATGCTCGACCGCTTCCTCAACTTCAACTGGGGCGCGCTGGGCGGCCTGTTCTACGTCACCACCACCTGGCAGACCTGCTTCCCGAAAGAGAACCTGACCTGGGCGCTGGGCAACTCGACGCTGCTGCAGAACCTCCAGCAGCAGATGGAGCAGCAGAACGCCCAGGGCCTGATGCTGCGCTTCTCCTCGTACCTGACCTGCTACGACAAGAACGGCATCTTCAACAACTACCCGCCGATCAACACCCACTCCACCGCGCCGCTGGACATGGCCCAGGTGCAGGACATGTACCAGAAGGGCCTGGACAACGTCGCCGACATCTTCTTCAACCCCGCCTACAGCCGCACCAACGGCGCCCTGGGCCTGTGGTTCGCCGACGAGTACCCGACCGCACCGTCCGGCCGTCGTCTGTTCCCGGTCCAGGCGGTGCCGCTGAAAAGCCCCGGCAACCCCGACAAATCGCAGCAGCTCGGGGTCATCTCGGTGCAGGCCCACGACAACACCTTGTCCCTGGACCTGCTCAACGCGTTCCCGTTCTACCCGCTGGACAAGACCGCCGACGTGCCCGACGCGGAGAAGTTCGACGCCGGCAGCTACGAGTTGGGCGTGCGCCAGAACGGCCAGTTCACCCCGGTGGCCAGCTTCGCCTTCAATGACTACAAGCAGGCGGCCTTCGTCCAGCGCGGCGGCATCCTCGACCTGCCGCTCAACGCCAGTACCAGGAGCCTGCTGGACAGCGGCACCCTGGAGCTGCAACTGCAGGGCGACACGCCGGTGACCGCGGCGGCCCAGCAGATGTGGACCGCCGAGGTGGTGGAGAGCGGCAGCTTCATCGACGTCGGCGATACCCGCACCCTGCAGATCATGGTGCAGTACGACGGCCTGCCGGCGCCCGCCGGCACCGTGCTGTCGGTGGCGGAGTACAACAACCCGTACCTGGTGGGGACCTCCGACTACTACCTGGCGTTCAGCAACGCCGCCGACTTCACCCTGTTCGAGGACCATCCGGACAACCGCGGCGACAACAGCGCGGTGCTGCCGCAGTTCGTCGGCATGCCCGAGCTATCCCAGCAGATCAACGAAGGCAACGGCCGCCAGCTGGTGGCCACCCGCGCCGTGGTGTCCTCGCCGACGGTGCAAGCGGTGACCTACCAGCAGTACCTGACCACGCCCGGCTCGGTCGCCCTGAGCCCTTGCCTGGAGCTGGCCGATGCCACCCAGACCGAGGGCACGCTGCAGGGCGAAAGCGGTTCGGTGCAGTACAGCTACACGCAGATCCAGACCGACGCCAACGGCATCGCCCACCTGAGCATGACCGCACGGGCCGCCGGCTTCCCGACCCTGCGTTTCTTCCTCCACGAGAACGGCCAGGCCCCGGAGATCCCCTTCAGCTTCCACTACCAGCAGGCCTACACCGATTTCCTCGCGCCGATGCGGGTCCTGCCCCAGGAACCGCAGATGGAGCAGGACTTCGTCGACGCCTGGAACGCCATCTACCAGAACGCCGACGCCGGCGCCCAGATCTGGGAGACCTTCATCTACCCGCGCATCTTCGAGCCTTTCTATTACCTGTACCCGATCATGGACAAGTACATGCCGCTCAATTCGCTGTCACGGATCGAGGGAGCCATTGACCAGCTCATCGTCCTGATCAGCAAGGAGTACCAGGAGGAAAGTACCCTGGCGATGCCGATCACCCGCGACCTGCCACAGAGCCGTCGGGCGATCCTCGAGCTGTGGGCGCAGAAGCTGGTGAAGCGCAACTACCCGCCCCTCCCGCTCAGCATGAGCGACTACCCGAGCGCCTGATCCCCCGGCGCTCGCAGCAGGAACGCCGGGTGACGCATGCGTCACCCGGCACTGGTTCAAGGAGAGAGACCCATGCCTGTACCCCTTTACATTCCGGCGCAGCCCCGCGAGGAACTGCGCCCGTTCAGCATCGTCGCCGAGGGCCTGCTCAACCCCCGCGGCGTCCACCTGCAGGACGACGGCAGCCTGCTGCTGGTCGAGGCCGGCTCGGGCCTGGCGGACGAGCCGTTCAGCGGGCGGATCAGCCGCCTGCCACCGGACCCGCGCACCCCGGGTGCCTACCTGCCACGGGAAACCCTGGCCCAGGGCTTTCGCGCCATGAACATGCAGGCACGCATGCTGCGCGACGAAATCATGGGCCTGTCGGATATCGCCGCAGGCGACGGACGCTGCCTGGCCAGCCTGACCGACTATGTCCAGGGCTCGCGGCTGCTCGACCTGCAGTACAGCCCGCCGGAGCCGGTGTGCCACAGCCAGGGCAACCTCAACGCGCTGTGCTACCACCCGACCCGGCGCAGCTGGCTGGCGGTCAAGCCCGATACCAACCAGCTGGTGGAGTTCCGTCCCGGCGAGGAGGAACAGGTGCTGGTGGAACTGCCCGACCTCGACCTGGGCCAGGAAGCGGTGCCCGTCACCCTGGTCCATGAACCGGCCACGGACGCCGTGCTGATCAGCCTGTTCTCCGGCGAGCTGCACAGCGATCCGGCGCGCAAGGGCGTGGACTTCGCCGACAGGGCCGGCCAGGTGATCCGGGTCTGGCCCGACAGCGGGCGGATCGAATGCGTGATCGCCGGCCTGCAGTTGCCCACCGGCCTGGCCCTGGGCGCGGCTGGAGAGGTGCTGGTGCTGGAGCTTTGCACCACGCTGCAGCAGCCGCTGACCGCCGAGTGGAACGGCGAGCCCCGGCACGGCGGCTTCACCCGTTTCAGCGGGCGCCTGCTGCACTGCGACCTGCCGCGTGGCGAGGTGAGCGTGCTGGCCCGTGAGCTGGATACGCCGTCCAACCTGTGCCGGGTGCCGGATGGCGTGCTGGTCAGCGAGGGCATGGGCCTGGCGGGGCGCTTGTTGCCCACCCCGGAAGGCGGGGTGCGGGCGTTGAGCGGGCGGCTGCGACGGGTGCAGTGGTGAGGTGGCTGACTTGCCCCTTGCGCTATTCATGAGGGTCAGCCGTCAGCCGGGATGTCCCGGGTGTGTCAGCTCGATGGATGTCGTGACTGCTGGCCTCATCGTCGGCAAGCCGACTCCCACAGGGTTCCGGGCCAGTCGCAGTCTCTGTGCTCGACGCGATCCCTGTGGGAGCTGGCTTGCCAGCGATTGGCCAGTGGGCCCAGGTTGCCAGGGCACGGGTCAACACAGCATGCGCCATTCGTTCAAGCGCCCCCCAGCGCACGCGGCCGACACTCGTTGCTCCAACCCTCCCGGAGCACCCCCATGCGCAGCCTGTACGGCCCCCTGTTCTTCTTCACCTTCATCGGCACCGCGGTCACCCTGGCCAGCCTGGACGCAAGCCCCGCCTGGCTGCTGCCGCTGCTGCTCCTGGCGATCGCCGTCAGCACCCTCTGCGAACGCCTGTGGCCCTACCGTCCGGCCTGGAACCAGGCGCGCAACGACAGCGCCCGCGATGTCATCCACGCGGCCGTCAACGAGTCCCTGAACCTCCTCAGCGTGGCCGCCATACCGCTGATCGCGCCCTGGCTGCCCGACCTCGGCCTGTGGCCGACGCACTGGCCGCTGGGCCTGCAACTGCTGCTGGCGATCCCCCTCGCCGACCTCGGCATCACCCTGGTGCACTACGCCAGCCACCGCAACGCCCTGCTCTGGCGCCTGCACGCAGTGCACCACAGCATCACCCGGATGTACGGCTTCAACGGCTTGATGAAGCACCCGCTGCACCAATTGCTCGAAGCCCTCGGCGGCACCCTGCCGCTGCTGCTCTGCGGCTTGCCGCAGGAGACCACGGCGCTGCTGGCCTTCGCCATCGCCATCCAGTTGCTGCTGCAGCACAGCAACGTCGACATGCGCCTCGGCGTGCTGCGGCACGTCTTCGCCTGGGCGCCGGTGCATCGCCTGCACCACCTGAAGTACGGCCGTCACGGCGACGTCAATTTCGCCCTGTTCTTCAGCGCCTGGGACCGCCTGCTCGGCACCGCCCTGCACCTGCCGGGCTATGCACTGGCCGACGACGACCTGGGCATCGGCGACTGCCCCGACTACCCGGTCGCCTATGTCGAGCAACTGCTGCAGCCCTTCGTCGGCGCCCAGGCCAGCCACCCGCCGGCGCCGCTACCCGCCGGCCTGCGCGATGCTCTGGCCGATCAGGCGTAGCTCCAGGTGGCGCAGGGTCTGATCGCCGCGAATGCCGAACTGGCGCCGGATACTGCGCGAGAGATGGGCCGAGTCGGCGAACCCCGCCATGGCCGCGGCGTCGGTCAGGCTATGCCCGGACAACGCCAGTTGCAGGGCCAGGCGCAGGCGTTGCCAGAGCACCAGGCGGCGCACCGACGCGCCCAGCTGGCCGCTGAACAAGCGCTCCAGCTGACTGAGGGACAGCGCCGCCGTCGCGGCCAGTTCGGCCGCCGGCAGCGCCTCGGCATCCAGCGCACGGAGGCGCTGCACGGCCTTGGCCAGGCGCGGTTGCAAGGTCCGCCGCGGCACCTGCGCGAGCAGCGCGGCGAGACGCTCGGCATCCGCCCCGGCCGCCTCGCAGACCTGGCGCAACCGCGGCAGGTCGAACGCCAGGGGTTCGGCGAAGAGGCTGAGCATGGACTGTTCGCCCGCCACGATCGCATGCTCCCGGCCCGACTCGATCAGCAGCAGCGGACCGCGCTGCAGCGTGCCGTCGATCACGGCCTGCACCTCGCCCGAGGCGGCAATCAGCACCTGGTGCGGATAATGCGCATGGCTGCCGGTCTGCCCGGCCTGGCCGCGGATCAGGCAGTGATCGGGCGCCAGCCAGAGCTGGCCGTGCCAGACAGCGGTGGGTCGGGTATCGCTCACGCAAGGCTCCAGCAGCCGCTTGGTCGAGGAAAGCGCCGACCTTACGCGAAACCCGCCAGGGCTGCCATGTCACGCACAGTCAAGGCCGCTGGCGCGCAGGCTCAAGACAGCCTACCGCTCGTTAGCAACACTTGCCCTGTCCCTGCGCACGCCGTTCAACCCGGCGTTGCAGAGGCCTCCGCCCGTCCTCGTCGACAACAAACACAACGTTATTGGATGCGTGCCCTGCCGCATCGCGAGATCGCCATGACTACCAAAATCGACTTCATCTACCTTTCCGAGCAAGACATGATCCGTGCCGGCGTCACCGACATGCCGGCCTGCGTCGACACCATGGAGGAAATGTTCGGGCTGCTGTACCAGGGCGACTACCGCATGGCCGGGCCGAACAACGATTCCCACGGCGCGATGATCACCTTCCCGGAAAACTCGCCGTTCCCGCACATGCCCAAGCCCACCGCCGACCGCCGCATGATGGCCATGCCGGCCTACCTGGGCGGCAACTTCCGCACCTCCGGCTGCAAGTGGTACGGCTCCAACATCGCCAACCGCGAGAAGGGCCTGCCGCGCTCGATCCTCATGTTCACCCTCAACGACGCCGACAGCGGCGCTCCGCTGGCCTACATGTCGGCCAACCTGCTCTCGGCCTACCGCACCGGCGCCATTCCGGGTGTCGGCGCACGCCACCTGGCGCGCAAGGATTCGAAAGTCATCGGCCTGCTCGGCCCCGGCGTGATGGGCAAGACCACCGTCGCCGCGTTCATGGCCGCCTGCCCGCTGGTGGACACCATCAAGGTCAAGGGCCGCGGCCAGCGCAGCCTCGACAGCTTCATTGCCTGGGTCAAGCAAACCTACCCGCAGATCACCACCATCCAGATCGTCGACACCCTGGAAGAGGTGGTACGCGACTCCGACCTGGTCACCTACTGCAGCACCGGTGAAGTCGGTGACCCGAGCACCTACCCGCTGGTGCGCCGCGAATGGGTCAAGCCCGGCGCATTCCTGGCGATGCCCGCGCCATGCAGCATCTGCGACGGCATGGAGCAGCACGACATCCGCAAGGTGCTCGACAACACCGGCATGTACAACGCCTGGTTCGAAGAACTGCCCAAGCCCGCGCACAACTGCGTGCCGCTGGTGGGGGTGCGGTTCATGGACATGATCGCCGAGGGCAAGTTGCACTCCGAGCAACTGGAAGACATCGGCAAGATCATCGCCGGTGACGCCCCGGGCCGCCTCAACGACGAGGAAATCATCCTGATGTCGGTCGGCGGCATGCCGGTGGAAGACCTGGCCTGGGGCACCGTGGTGTACCGCAAGGCCGTCGAGCTGGGCATCGGCGTCAAGCTCAACCTGTGGGACACCCCGGTCCTCAGCTGATCCCCTTCCTTCATCTACACAAACGAGGCAACTACCCATGACCCAGATCGTCAAGGTGAAAAGCGGTTCCATCTTCGAAGAAAAGGCCAGCTACTCGCGGCTGGTGGTGGTCGACAACTGGATCTACGTCTCCAACACCGCCGGGCGCAACCCGGACACCAAGCTGATCCCGGAGGACGTGATCGAGCAGGCCGAGCAGGTCTTCGCCAACATCGAACGGGCCTTGGCCGCGGTCGATGCCAGCCTGGCCGACGTGGTCTGCTCGCGAGTGTTCATCCAGGACCCGGCCGACGTGCCCAAGGTCATGGACTTCATCGGCGGCAAGTTCCGCGGCATCGACCCGGCCAGCACCGTGACCTGCCCGCCACTGGGTTCCACCGTGTACAAGGTCGAGCTGGAAGTCACCGCCTACCGCGGCGCTTCGAAGGCCGAGGCCGTCTACATCAACCTCGGTCAGTAACCCGCTGAACCGTCCTCATCGCGCCCACGCAGAGTAATCCATGTCGCCCACCATCGACCCCGTACAGACCCAGCAGCAGCTGCCGCCCGCGACCACCGTGGTGATCATCGGCGGCGGCATCATCGGCCTGACCGCCGCCCTGACCCTTGCCGAACGCAACATCCCGGTGGTGGTCGTGGAAAAGGGCCGCATCGCCGGCGAGCAGTCGTCGCGCAACCTCGGCTGGGTGCGCAAGACCAGCCGCCATGCCGACGACATCCCGCTGGCCCTGGCCGCGGACCGCTTGTGGGCGCAGATGCCGGAACGCGTCGGCGCCGGTGTCGGCTACCGCCAGGCCGGCATCATGTTCATCGCGCGCAACGAAGCGCAGATGAACATGCATGCCAACTGGCTGAAGAGCGTCGAGCACCTGAACCTCGACACCCGCCTGCTCAGCGCGCGGGAAATCGCCGACCAGGTGCCGGGCGGCAGGGGCGACTGGCTGGGGGGCATCTTCACCCCGTCGGACGCCCGCGCCGAACCGACCCAGGCCTCCAGTGCCATTGCCCGGGCGGCGATGGCCAAGGGCGCGGTCATCCTCGAGCACTGTGCGGTAAGGACCCTGCAGACCAGCGCCGGACGCATCAGCGGCGTGGTCACCGAGCGCGGTGAAATCCGCTGCGACCAGGTGCTGCTGGCCGGCGGCCTGTGGTCGCGGCGCCTGCTCGGCAACCACGGCATCGACCTGCCGACCCTGCCGCTGACCTGCTCGGTGCTGCGCACCCAGCCCATGGAAGGCCCCACCGAGATCGCCGTCGGCGCCCCGGACTTCTCCTTCCGCAAGCACAAGGACGGCGGCTTCATCATCACCCAGCGCGGCAAGCTGGATGCCTTCCTGACCCTCGACCACCTGCTGCTCGGGCGTCGCTACCTGCCACAGCTGAAAGCCCAGCGCGACTTCCTGAAGATTTCCTTCGGCAAGTACTTCTTCAACGACCTGGCCCTGGCCCGGCGCTGGAACGCCGACAGCGTGACGCCGTTCGAGCGGGTGCGGGTCCAGGACCCGGCGGCCAACGCCACCCTCAACGGCGACGCCCTGCGCAACCTGCGCGCGGCCTGGCCGGTGTTCGACAAGGCCGAGATCGCCCAGGCCTGGGCCGGGACCATCGACGTGACCCCGGACTCCAACCCGGTGATCGGCCCGGTCGCCGCCCTGCCCGGCCTGACCCTGGCCACCGGTTTCTCCGGCCACGGCTTCGGCACTTCGCCGGCGGCCGGGCAACTGGCGGCGGACCTGGTATCGGGGGCAACCCCGCTCATCGACCCCGCGCCGTACCGTTTCGAGCGCCTGGCTTAAGCCATGCGGGGCCCGGCCGGGAACACCGGCTAGGGCTCTGGCGTAAGGGACTGAATCGAATCAGGCTATTGACACAAATTCTCATCAATACAGGGTAACCTTGGGGAACGATGTCCAACTGACATCATCGAATCAAAGCGCCACTGCCCACCTCCGCGCCCGGAGTTGCGGCATGTGGTGACCAGGCAGTCGCTTCTCGACTCCCAGCTTTTTCCCCAAGGAGTACCCATGCAGTTCAGGCAAATGAAAATCGGCAAACGGGCCGCCAGCATGTTCACCGTGCTCGGCCTACTGGTTCTGGCCCTCGGCCTGATCTCGCTGTACGAGACCCGGCAGATGGACCATGCCTCCTCCGAGATCCGGGTGACCTGGCTGCCTTCCGTGGTGTCCCTGGGCCAGGTCGGCACCGACCTCAACCGTGCCCGGGCGATGGCCATGCGCAGCCTGCTGGAAGAGGAACCGGAGGTCCGGGCCGCCACCCTGAGCCGCATGGAGCAGGTCAACCAGGGCCTGAAGCAAGCCATCGACGACTACCAGAGCACCATCATCGAGGCCGACGACCGCGCCCTGTTCAACGCCTTCGTCAGTGCCCACCAGCATTACGCCGGGATCCAGGCGAGCATCGCCGACGCGGTGCGCAACAACCGCTTCGACAACGCCCGGCAACTGGTCAACGGTCCGCTGGGCGATGCCACCGACACCATGCAGGCGGCCCTGCGCAGCCTGGTCAAGTACAACGCCGACGGCGCCGAGAAGGCCGCGCAACGCAGTGCCGATGCCTCGGCCGAGTCGTTCCTGCTGATCACCCTGACCCTGGTGGTGATCATGCTTGCCCTCGTCGCCATCGCCACCCTGCTGACCCGCAGCATCGTCGTGCCCCTGGCCGACGCCGTGGCCGTGGCCGAACGGGTCGCCACCGGCGACCTGACCCGCGACATCAAGGTCGAAGGCCGCGACGAGCCGGCGCTGCTGCTGACCGCCCTGAGCCGCATGCAGGCGAGCCTGCGCAGCACCCTGGCACGCATCAGCGCCTCGTCCGACCAACTGGCCTCGGCCTCGGAAGAACTGCACTCGGTCACCGAGGACACCAGCCGCGGCCTACACCAGCAGAGCGCCGAGATCGACCAGGCCGCCACCGCGGTCAACCAGATGACCGCCGCCGTCGAGGAAGTGGCGAACAATGCGGTGAGCACCGCCGACGCCTCCAAGGGCGCCGACCAGACCACCCGCGACGGCCGCGAGCGGGTCAACCAGGCCCTGCAGTCGATCCAGTTGCTGGTCGATGAAGTGACCGGTACCGCCAGCGATATCGGCAAGCTGGCCAGCAGTGCCAACGAGATCAGCCGGGTCATGGACGTGATCGGTGCGATCGCCGGGCAGACCAACCTGCTGGCGCTCAACGCCGCCATCGAAGCGGCCCGGGCTGGCGAGGCCGGTCGCGGCTTTGCCGTGGTCGCCGACGAAGTGCGCGCGCTGGCCCACCGGACCCAGCAGTCCACCGGCGAGATCGAGCAGATCGTCGCCGAGATCCAGACCGGCACCGGCCGTGCCGTGGAAGCCATGCAGAGCAGCCAGGGCCACGCCAGCGGCACCCTCGACGTGGCCCGCGCGGCCGGCGAGGCGCTGGAACTGATCGCCGAGGCCATCGCCTCGATCAACCAGCGCAACCTGGTGATCGCCAGTGCCTCGGAGCAGCAGGCGCAAGTGGCACGGGAAGTGGATCGCAACCTGGTGAATATCCGCGATCTGTCGATGCAGACCTCGGCGGGGGCCAACCAGACCAGCGCGGCGGCGCAGGACCTGTCGCGGCTAGCGGTGGAGCTGAACGGGATGGTGGCGCAGTTCAAGGTCTAGCAAAGCATCGCTGACCTTGTGGGAGCGGCGTCCCGGTAAACCCGCTCCCACAAGGTCGGCGTGCAGCAGACACAAAGATGTGTAGATACTCCCGCAGCGATCAGGCCTGCAAGGCCCGATCCACCAGCACCTGCAACCGGTCCTGGGAACAGCGCTCGACCCGCGCCTGGACCCCATACACCTCGGCCAACAGGCCCGGGGTCAATACCGCTTCCGGCGCCCCGCTGGCCACCACCCGGCCCTTGTGCAGCACCACCAGGCAGTCGGCATGACTCGCCGCCAGGTTGATGTCGTGCAGCACCGCCACCGCCAGCAGGTTGCGCGACCGCACGCGCTCGCGCACCGCATCCATCACCCGCAGTTGATAGTGCAGGTCCAGCGCACTGGTGGGCTCGTCCAGCAGCAACACCTGCGGATTGCGCGCCAGCAGTTGGGCCAGCGCCACCAGTTGCCGCTGGCCACCGGACAGGCTGTCCAGCGACTGCTCGGCCAGGTGCTCGATGCCCAGGCGGCGCAAGGCCATGAACGCGGTGCCGAGCAGGTCGTCGCCACCACTCACCCGCAGCGCCGCGACGATGCTTTCCAGCACCCCGAGGGCAATCCCCGGCGGCAGTTGCTGCGGCATGTAGGACAGGCGCCGCGAGCGCTCGGCGAAGCTCAGCCGCGCCACGTCCTCGCCATCCAGGCCCAGCGCGCCGCTCATCCGCTCCAGCCCGGCCAGGGCACGGAGCAGGGTCGACTTGCCGGCGCCGTTCGGCCCGATCAGCGCCACCAGGCTGCCCGCCGGCAGGGCCGGCAGGCTCACGCCATGGAGGATGCGCCGTGCGCCATAGCTCACCGAGACTTCATTGATCATCAGGCTCACAGTCTTCTCCCCCGCCGGAACACCAGCAACACGAACACCGGCACCCCGACCAGCGCGGTGACGATGCCCACCGGCACGATCACCCCCGGCAGGATCAGCTTGCTGGCGATCGACGACAGCGACAGCAGCAACGCGCCGACCAGGGCGCTGGCCGGCAACAGGAAACGCTGGTCCTCGCCCACCAGCAGGCGGGCGATATGCGGCCCGACCAGGCCGATGAAGCCGATGGTGCCGACGAAGGCCACCGCCGTCGCCGACAACAGGCTGATGCGCAACAGCGAGGCCAGGCGCAGGCGCCGGGTGTCCACGCCGAAGCTGCGCGCGCGCTCCTCACCCATGCGCAGCAAGGTCAAGGCCGGTGCCGCCCGCAGGGAGAACGGCAGGACCAGGGCCAGCATCAGAGCAAGTATCCCGAGCTTCTGCCAGTCGGCCCGGGCCAGGCTGCCCAGGGTCCAGAACACCAGTTGCTGCAGCACGTCCTCGGTGGCCAGCAGTTGCAGGAGCGACACCAGCGCATTGCAGCTGAACACCAGGGCGATGCCGAACAGCACCAGGCTCTCGACCCCGGCACCGCGCAGCCTGGCCATGGCCTGCAGGAGCAGCACCGAGAGGCAGGCGAAGACGAAGGCCATCAGGGTCACCTGCACGCTCGGCTCCAGCCAGCTCAGCGCCAGCGGATAGGCGATGGCCAGCGAAGCCCCCAGCGCCGCCGACGAGGACACGCCGAGGGTGAAGGGACTGGCCAGCGGGTTGTCGAGGATCGCCTGCATCTCCGCGCCGGCCAGGGCCAGGGCCGAGCCCACCAGCACCGCCATCAGCGCGTACGGCAGGCGCACGTTCCAGATGATCACCCGCTCGGTGGCGCTCAGCGCCGCCGGGTCGAAGATCCCCGACAACAGGCGCCCCAGGCCCATGCCCGAGGCGCCGCTGGCCAGGTCGCCGAGCACCGACAGGACGAGCAGCCCGGCCAGGCCCAGCACCAGCAGGCTGCGCCGCCACAGCAAGCGCTTGTAGCGCAAGGCCGCGAGGCTGGCGCCCTGCTCCATCAGCACGCTCACTTGGCGTCGATCCAGTACTGGCCGTCCAGGCCGACCTTGAGCATGCCGTTGATCTCGCCCATGGTCCGCGCCGGGTCGAGGTCGGCGAAGCGCTGCGGGTGAATCCAGCGGGCCATGGCCTCCACCGCGAGAATGTTGAACGGCGAGTTGTAGAAGTCGTGCCACAGGCCATGGGCCTGGCCGGCCTGGATCGGCCGCAGCGCGGCGAACTCCGGACGCGCGGTGATCCGCGCCAGGCTCTGCCGCGCGGTGTCCTGCGTCACGCCGGCACCGAGCAGTACGCCAGGGGCGCGGTTGCCGGTGGCGATGTACACGTCCGGGTCGGCCTTGAGCACGTATTCGACGCTGACATCGCCCAATGCGCCCGGGACCACGTCGGCACCGATGTTGTGCCCGCCGACCGTCGCGACCACGCTGCCCAGGCCGCTCTTGCCGGTGGTGTGCCCCGGGGCCTGCCAGACGCCGGCCAGCAGTTCGAGGAAGACCCTGGGCCGTTCGCTGTCCTTGAGATCGGCGACACGCTCGGTCACCGCCTTGAGGTGGCGGTCGTAGAACGCCAGGTATTCCTGCGCCTGCTGCTGGCGGCCGAGCAACTGGCCGAGGGCTTCCAGGCTGACCCGGGTGTTGCGGATCGGCTGCACGCGGAAGTCGATGAACAGCACCGGCACCCCGGCCTTGGCCAGCAGGTCGGCCACCGGGCTGTGCTGGGTCGGCCCCTCGCCGGCGATGCTGAACACCGCCAGGTCCGGTTTCAGGGCGAGGATCTGCTCGGCGCTGACGCTCTGCTCCGAGGCCTGGCCGATCAGCGGCAGGCTGGCGATCTGCGGGTACTTCTGCGCGTAGACCTCATAGGTGTGCGGGTCCAGCAGACGCATGTCGTTCTGCCAGCCGACCACGCGCTGGAACGGGTTGTCGCGGTCGAGCAAGGCCAGGGCGAAGAACAGCCGGCCCTCGCCGAGGACGATGCGCTGCGGGGCATGGTCGATCGCCACCTTGCGCCCGAGGACGTCGGTGACTTCGATGGCATGGGCGCTCTGGCACAGGCCGAGGAGCAACAGCAGTGGCAGCAGGAGCTGCCGGGTCAGGCCTCGAAACATCTGGGGTCTCCTTGGAGATCAGGGATCTGTTTTCGTCAGGAATGGCCTCATCGCTGGCAAGCCAGCTCCCACAGGTTCAGCGGCGCACGCGGTACCTGTGGGAGCCGGCTTGCCGGCGATGAGGCCAGCACCGGTTCTCAGGTATCGCTCCAGCGACGGAGCAGGTTGTGGTACACGCCGGTCAGTTCGAGCAACGAACCCGGGTCCGCGCCCTGGCCGGTCAGGCGCTGGATCGCCACGTCCATGTCCAGCAGCAGGCTGCGCTGGCTGTCCTCGCGCACCAGGCTCTCGATCCAGAAGAATGCCGCCAGGCGCTCGCCACGGGTCACCGGCTCGACCCGGTGCAGGCTGCTGCCCGGGTACAGCACCAGGTGCCCGGCGGGCAGCTTGACGCTGCGCTCGCCGAAGGTGTCGCGGATCACCAACTCGCCACCGTCGTAGCTGTCCGGCTCGGCGAGGAACAGGGTCGCCGAGAGGTCGGTACGGACCCGCTCGCGCACGCCCTTGATGCCGCGGATGGCGTTGTCGACGTGGAAGCCGAAGCCTTCGCCGGCGCCATAGCGGTTGAACAAGGGCGGATAGATGCGCTTGGGCAAGGCCGCCGACATGAACAGCGGGTTGTCGGACAGCCGACGGAGGATCAGCTCGCCCAGTTGGCGAGCCAGCGGGCTGTCCTCGTCCAACTGGCGATTGCGCTTGGCCAGGGCGGACTGCACGCCCGCCGTGGCCTTGCCATCGATCCAGGGTTGCGCCAGCAGTTGCCGGCGCAGGTCGTCCAGCTCTGCGGCGCTGAACAGGCGGTCGATCTCGATCAGCATCAGAAACGGTAATCCACGCTGGCCGTGAGGGTCCGCCCGGCACCCGGCACGCCGTACAGCTGGAAGCCGTCCAGGGAGGCGCCGACCCGGCTGTAGTAGAACGTGTTGAACAGGTTGCTGACGTTGAGGTTGACCGTGGTCTGGCTGTCCACCTTGTAGCGCGCCGCCAGGCTGTGCAGCCAGTAGGACGGCGCCTTCTCGTGGTCGCGGGTATAGAGGGTGTACACGCCGGATGGCCCGGAGGCGTAGGCGCTGTTGTTGTTCAGCCCGCCGACGTACTTGTTGTCGCTGTAGCGGCGACGCCCGACGTAGTCGGCGCCATAGCTGAGGCTCAGCTGGTCGGTGAACTGGTAGGTGGTCCACAGGTTGGCGGTCAGGTCGGGGACGTTCTTGGCTTCCTCGCCCTTGTTCGCGCCCTTGGTCTGCCGGCTCTTCATCGCCGCCATGCCGGCATAGGCCGACCAGCGCTCGCTGATCTGGCCCTGCAGGCCCAGTTCGATGCCGTCCACGCGCTTGGCCGGCAAGGCCCGGACCGGCGCCGATTCGCCCTCGGTGTATTCCCAGCTGTCTTCCAGCTCGGTGCGGAACAGCGCGGCGGTGAGGTTCAGCGTGTCGTCCAGCAGCTCCCACTTGGTGCCCAGTTCGTAGGTCCGCGACTTGGCCGGCTTGTAGTCCTCGGTGTTGGCCGCGCCGTAGATCTGGTTGTTGGTGGTGGCGCCGATCGCCGACGGCTGCGCCGCCTCGCTATAGGACAGGTAGATGCTGCCGTTGGGCAGCGGCTTGTAGACCACCCCGGCACGGCCGCCGATGGCATCGTCGCGGCTGCTGCTGTTGCCGGTGGAGCGCTCGCTGTTGGCCTGCCAGCGGTCGTAGCGCAGGGCCAGCAGGAGCTGCCATTGCGGGTCCAGGGTCAGGGTGTCGGAGACGTACAGGGCGGCGTTCTTCACCACGCTGCGCGGGTCGCCGTAACCCTTGTCGGTAGAGGTCGACGCGAAGTGATGGGCCGGGTCGGAGAGGTCGAAGAACATCGACCCGTCCGGCACTTCCAGGGTCTTGTGCAGGCCGCCGTAGCTTTCGCGGTAGAACTCGACCCCGGTCACCGCCTCGTGGTGGATGCCGCCGGTGTCGAGGTTGAAGCGCAGGTCGGTCTGGTTGTCGATGATCTCGTAGCGCTTGGACAGGCCGAAATCGCTGCCGCGCAGGTAGCCGTAGCCAGTGCCGTCGGTGTTGGCGTACTGGGTGTAGGCATTGACGCCGTTGATCGAGGTCAGCGGGCCGAGGCCGACGTAGCCCAGGGTGGTGCAACGGGTGCCGGTGCAGCTGCGGCTGCCGTCGGCATTGGCGGCATTGAAGCGGGCCGGCGACAGCACCGCCCAGTTGTCGGTCTGCTGCCAGCGCAGCTGGTTGCGCAGGGTCAGGTCGTCGTTGAAATCGTGCTCGAACAGGCCGCTCAGGGAGCGGGTCTCGGTGCGCTGGGTGTACAGGCTGGAATCGCCGTACCAGGCATCGCGGGAGACGCCCGGCATGCGGTGTCCATCGGTGCCGCGCTGGATCGGCACGCCGCCGTCCGGGGTGTTCTTGTCCTTCTGGTAGAAGGCATCCAGCCACAGGCGGGTGTCGGTGCCAAGGCCGAAGCCCACGGAACCGGCGAAGCCCCAGCGGTCGTAGTCCACTTCGTCGCGCTCGGAGACCGCGTTGTAGTGCTTCATCAGGTTGACCCGCACCGCCGTGGTGTCGTTGAGCTGGCGGTTGACGTCGGCGGTCAGGCGCTTGTAGTTGTCGCTGCCGATCCCGGCGGACAGCTGCCCGGCATCGCCGAGGTGGGCGCGCTTGCTCACCAGGTTGACGCTGCCACCCACCGCCGAGACCCCGGACTCCACCGAGCCGGTGCCCTTGAACACCTCGGCCTGCTCCAGGTTGAAGGTGTCGTTGCGGCTGGACATGCCGGCATCGCGCACGCCATCGACGGTCAGGCTCTGCTCGGCGGCGAAACCACGGATGGAGAACAGGTCGCCCCAGCCCAGGTTGCCCTCGCCGGACATGAAGGTGATGCCCGGCACGTTGCGCAGGACTTCCTGCAGGCTCTGGGCGTTCTGCTCCTCGAGCACCGCCTTGGGCACCACGGTGATGCTCTGCGGGGCATCCAGCAGCGGCGTGGTGATCTTCGCCGAGCTGACGTCATCGGTCTTGTAGGCGGCCTGTTTGCCGGTGACCTGGGTCGCCGGCAGGTCGAGGGCATCGGCATGCGCCGGGCTCATGCAGGTACCGACCAGCAGGCCGAAGGCCGGGGCCAGCGTTGCCGGCAGGCGCTGGGGAGAAGCGTGGGACATGGGTTTTCCTTAAAGTGAATCAATCGCATTTGTATCCCCGGATTCTATCCAGCCGTCTAATGGCACTTGCGCCGGAAATGTAATGGCCAGGCCGTCCATCGCCCGCCAACACATTCCATTACATTTACCCTGCCCTCGCGGGTGTAAAGTGCGCCAATTCAATGTGAGAAGCATTTCGATGTTCCAGCCCGACCACATCCTGATCGTCGACGACGACCCCGAGATCCGCCAGTTGCTCTCCACCTACCTGGAAGACGCCGGCCTGCGTACCTCGGTGGCGGCGGACGGTCGGGAAATGCGCCGGCGCCTGGAGGAGCAGCCGATCGACCTGGTGGTGCTCGACCTGATGCTCCCCGGCGAGGACGGCCTGAGCCTGTGCCGCGACCTGCGCGTGCGCAGCAATGTCCCGGTGATCATGCTCACCGCCCGCGGCACCCTGGTGGACCGCATCGTCGGCCTGGAAATGGGCGCCGACGACTACCTCGGCAAGCCCTTCGACCCGCGCGAACTGCTGGCCCGGATCAAGGTGGTGCTGCGCCGGACCCACAGCTTTCCCGAACGCGCGCGCATGGATGAAGCACGGCACCTGCGCTTCGCCGGCTGGCAGCTGGAAACCACCACGCGCCAGCTGCGCTCCCCCGCCGGCCTGGTGATCAGCCTGGGCAATTCCGACTACCGCGTGCTGCGCCTGCTGCTGCAGCACCCGAACCGCCCGCTGAGCCGCGACTTCCTGCTCAATCATGTGTTCGAGCGCGAGCGCATGCCCTATGACCGCAGCATCGACGTGTGCATCAGCCGCCTGCGCCAGCACCTGAACGACGCACCGAAGGCTGCGGCGCTGATCCGCACCGTGCGCAACGAGGGCTACATGCTCACCGTCGATGCGGTGCACAGCGAATGAAGCGTTTCTGGCCGCGTTCGCTGCACGGGCGCCTGGTGCTGATCCTGGTGGGCGGCATGCTCGCCTCGCAGTTGCTGACCAGCAGCATCTGGCACGAGGTGCGCCAGACCCAGGTGCTGGAAATCCCCCTGCGCCTGCTGGCCGGGCGCATCGCCGACCTGGTCCAGGTGGCGCGGCACGATCCGCGGCAGTTGCCGGTGCTCCTGCAGGGCCTGGAATCGCCACGCTGGCAACGCCTGGCCAACGCGCCGCAGCAGGCCGACAGCGACCCGATGTACGAGACCCTGCTGCGCCAGCTGGTCAGCGAACGCACCGGCGAGCCGGCCAACCTGCATCTGTATGGCCTCGAACTGCTCAGTGCCGGCGAGCAGCCGGCGGGGCTCACCACGCTGTTCGACGGCGACCAGGCCAGCGTGCGCATCCGCGTCGGCGTCAACCTCCCGGACGGCACCACCCTGTTCCTCCAGGCCACCGAAAGCCAGGGCTGGAGCAGCGGCTCGATCAGTTCGCTGGTGTTCGACTACATCCTGCGCATCTACCTGCTGCGGATTCTCGCGGTGGTGCTGGTGGCGCTGCTGGCGGTGCGCCTGGCCTTGCGCCCGCTGAAGCAGATGGCCGAGGCGGCGCAAGCGCTGGGCCGCGACATCCATCGCCCGCCGCTGAGCCTGGAGGGGCCGCAGGAGGTGCGCCAGGCCGCGCAGGCGTTCAATGCCATGCAGCGCCGGCTGATCGACAGCATCGCCGAGCGCACGCGGTTCTTCGCCGCGGTGTCCCACGACCTGCGCACGCCGATCACCCGCCTGCGCCTGCGCGCCGAGCTGTTGCCCGACGAAGGCCAGCGCGAGCGCTTTCGCGCCGACCTGGGGCATATGGAGGAGATGGTCTCGGCCAGCCTCGATTTCCTGCGCAGCGGCGAGCTGGAGCAGGCCCGCGAGCCGGTGGCGGTGGATGCCCTGCTGCAGGGCCTGCAGGCGGATTTCGAGGACCTGGGCGGCACGCTCGACATTCACGGCAGTGCCCGGCCGCTGCCGGCGCATCCGGGCGGCCTGCGGCGTTGCCTGCAGAACCTGCTGGACAACGCCCGGCGCCATGCACCGGGGCCGGTGCAGATCAGCGTGGTGGACGAGCCCTCGCGCCTGCTGATCCGCGTCGCCGACCGCGGGCCGGGCATCGCCGCGGAGCATCGGCAGCGGGTGTTCGAGCACTTCTACCAGGTCGACCCGTCGCGTAGCGGTGGCGGCCATGGCCTGGGCTTGAGCATTGCCGCAAGCATCGTCGCGGCCCATGGCGGCACGCTGCAGCTGACGCCTCGGGACGGGGGCGGGCTGGTGGTGAGCCTGGAGTTGCCCAGGTAGCCCCCGGGAACCCCGACCCTTTTCACAACCTGCCAGCCCCTCATTAGCCTTGATGCCCCATTCAAGGACGAGAGGGCTTGCCCCATGGCCGCCATCCCCGCTGTCGACACCCACGAAGCAAACGACCTCCACTACCAGACCGTCAGCCAGCGCGTGCCGCAGCGCCTGCTGGACAGCACGCCGGCGCAGCGCCAGGCCCTGCGCGGCGCGCTGGCAGCGCCCATGCCCTGGCTGGAGAGCGCACGAAACGCTCTGCCCGAGGTGGTCGCCGCCCTCCTGGACGAATACCCGCGCCAGCAGTTCCATGCCCAGGCGGTGCACGCTTTTCTCGCCCAGGTGCCGGACCCCGAGACCTTTGCTGAACCGCTGCTGCGCGAGGCGCTGAAGAAGCGTTTCGGCCTCGACCTCGATGTCCGCCGGACCTTCCTGTTCAACGCCGTGCGCGCCCGCGCGGCGGAGGCGCATATCGCCACTGCCGATCCGGTGGTCAGGGCCTTCCAGGCCGTGAAAGCCGCAACCCAGTCGCTGCTGGCGTCCGCCCTGCAGAACTTCGAGGCGTTCGAGGCCGAGGACGGCGGCCTGCGCGACGAGATCCGGCCCTCGCGCCTGTTCGTCAGCGCCAGCGGGCTGCTCACGGAACCCGGCGAGAGCGTCGACCTGGCCCCCGAACGCTTTGCCGCACTGTGCCGCAGCCTCGACCTGGGCGCACGCTACCAGCGCCTGATCGACACGCTGTTCCAGCCGGAACCGGCCCAGGACGAAAGCGCTGCGGCGGCCGCCGACAATCGCCAGGCGCGCTTCAAGCTGCTCGAGCAAGCGAACTTCCGTCTCGCCCTGCACCTGGCAAGGCTGCAGGGGCGGATCGACCAGGCCTGCTACCAGGAGTTGCTGGAAGAGGCGAAGAACGGCCGGGCCGGCACTGGCCTCGAACGCAGCCTGCTCAGTCTGTGGGACGTGGAGCTGAACGGCATCGTGCTGTTCTTCCGCCCCGGGCGGCTGGTGGTCTACATGCCGGACGAGCCCGAGCAACCGCTGCAGGCGTTCGCCCACCTGCAGGCCTTCCACGCCTCGCTGCGCACGCGCCTGCAGGACCCTGCCTGGCGCCAATACTTCCTGCGCTTCGCTCCGGCCCGGGACCAGGCGAACCTGCTGCAACGCCTCCAGCGCACCCTGTATCCCAGGGTGTGGAACCCGGGCGGCTGGTATGAAGAGCAATTCGACCCGAACGCCTCCCTGCACCTGCAGCAGCAGGTCTTCGCCACGCCACTGTTCAACGTGCTGTTCCAGCGCAGGATGCGCACGTTCAGGGACGATGGCCTGTTCCACGTGGTGCCCGTGGCGGTGCAGGACCACAAGTCGACCCAGGACAAGATCGACTACTTCCTGGGCCTGGGTTTCAACCTGCTCAACGCCGCGGCCTTCGTCGTGCCGGGGCTCGGCGAGGTGATGCTGGGGGTCAATGCGGCCCTGCTCGGCTACGAGGCCTACGAAGGCTTCGACAGCCTGGCCAAGGGCGAGCGCGAGCAGGCCTGGGGCTACTTCATGGATGTCGGCGAGAACCTCGCGCTCATCGCCGCGCTGGGCGCCGTGGGAGGGGCTGCGCAGCGCTTCGCCGGCGATTTGCCGCTGGCGGTGCGCAGCATGCGCCCGGTGCGCCTGGCCGATGGCAGCGTGCGCCTGTGGCAGCCGGACCTGTCCCCGTTCGCCTACGAGATCCGCCTGCCGCCCGGGCTGCAGCCGGACGCCAACGGCCTGTACAGCTTCCAGGGCCGCCAGTGGCTGGTGCTCGATGGACAGCACTATTCGGTCCGCACCCTGCTCGGCGAGCAAGGTCATCGCCTGGAGCACCCGACCCGCAGCGGCGCCTACGAGCCGTCGCTGCGGCACAACGGCAATGGCGGCTGGCTGCATGAACTGGACACCCCGGAGCACTGGCGCGGCACGCAGCTGTTCGCGCGCCTCGGCCCGCTGGAAGCCAGCGTTTCCCAGGACATGGCGCAGCAGGCGCTGCGGATCAGCGGGGTCAGCGAAGCCGAACTGCGCCAGACCCTGGTCGACAGCCGGCGCCCCCCTGCCCTGCTGAGCGACACCCTGCGCCGGCTGGCCCTGGCGCAGACCTCGAGCGCCGAGACCTTCGCCGTCGACTACCAGGCCGCGCAGGCACCGTTGTCGCGGGCCGGACAAGTGCTGCAGCGCGATTTCAGCGGGCTGCCCGCGGTCGTCATCGAAGAGCTGGTCGGCGCCGCCACGGCGGGCGAACTCGACGAAATGCTCCGTTCCGCCCGGCTTCCCGCGCGTCTGGCGGAAGAAGCGCGGGTCTACCAGCAGCAGGTGCGTATCGCCCGCGCCTGCGAAGGCCTGTACCTGGACCGGGAGATCAGCCTGGACAGCGCACGGCTGATGCTGCATGCCCTGGAGCGCCTGCCGGACTGGCCGAAGCAACTGCGCCTGGGGCTCTACGATGGCTGGATCGAAGGCCCGCGCCTGGACGGCATCGGCGAGGGCCAGGAACCGGAGCTCGGGGTGATCTGGATCCGCCAGTTGCCGGGGGATTTCTGTCGTGCGCTGTTCGACAACATCCCCCGCGTCTACCGCGAACGCCTCGGCCTCGACGATGCCGCGACGCTGTGGCGCAAGCTGCAGGCACAGCCTCCGGCGCCGCGCCAGCGCCTGCGCGAGTGGCTGGGCATGCCCGCGATCAAGCCGGCGTTCCGCTCGCCGATGCGCCTGGCGGACGGGCGCATCGGCCTGCCCCTGAGCGGCAACGGCCAGGCCTTCTTCACCGAGGACGAACTGCTGGACAAGCTGCGCATCCTGGAGCTCGACGATGTGTACGTCGACGACGTGCTGCAGGCCCTGTACCGCCGCGGCCTGGACCGCGTGGCCATCAACACCCGGCTGAACCTGCTGCTCGGCGAGATGCAGGCGCTGCGTCGCAGCCTCGACGCCTGGGCCCTGGAGTCGACCCGCGAGAACCTCAGCCTGCGCCGCCAGCACAGCCGCGAGCGCATCGGCCTGGCACTCTGGGAGCATTGGCGCCGCAGCATCTTCCCCGAACTGGGACAGCCGGCCTCGCGGCTGATCCTGTTCCAGGTGCAACTGGCGGACCTGCCTGCGCAACTACCGGACTTCTTCCGCCTGCGCGTGCACTCGCTGCTGCTGGACGACGTGATCCACAGGGAAGGCCCGCCGCACCAGATGATCATGGGGGAAGACCAGGTGCAGGCGCTGGCCCGGCAGTTTCCCAACCTGACCAAGCTGGATATCCACCGCGGCGAGTGGAACAGCGGCCTGCCACAGACGGTGGCGCGCGCCTGGCCCCGGCTGCGGGCGCTGGGCTTGCGCGAACTGCGCATACTCATCAGCCAGCAGGACCTGCGCACGCTGGCCGGCCTGCCGCAGTTGCGCTGGCTGGACCTGCGGGCGATGAGCACCCTGAGCATGAGCGAGTCGGCACTGGACGGCATGACCCTGGACTACCTGGGGCTCGACTGGCTCGGCCTGGACGCCTGGCCTGCCTGGTTGAGCCGCGACGCGCTGGCGCGGATCGGCGAGGTGTCGCTGCTGGGCAACCGCCTGAGCGAAATACCGGCCAGCCTGCTGAACGACACCGAGGCGCTGGAGACACCCACCCGGGTCGTCCTGCTGGGCAACCGCCTGCACTACCAGGCCTTGCTCGACGCACGCCTGGCCGAACGCCTGCATCGGCGCTTCGTGTTTGACCTGGGCCTGTCGCCGACCCTGGAGTCCGAACTGGACAGCCGCGTCGTCGAGGCCCGCCAGTTGCAGGATGCCTTCCGTACCTGGGCCAGGGAGCCCGTGCAAGGTCCTTCCACGGCGGGGCCGGAGCTGGAGGCTTATCGCCAGCGCCTGGCCACCGTGCTGATGAACTTCTGGCGCGAGGAACTGCGTGGCGGTGGTGTCGCCCTGCTCAACCTGGAAGACCTGGCGCTGGGCAACTTTCCCGCGCATCTGCCGCGGTTTTTCCATGAGCGCGTGACCCGCCTGAACCTGAACCGCTTCACCGGCAACCGCGCCACGCTGTCGCGCTTCGTCAGGCAGTTTCCCCGGCTGATCGAGCTGTCGCTGATCGACGGACGCCCCGTGCGCCCCCATGTGCCGGAATTCCTCAGCCAGTTGCCGCAGTTGCGCGAGCTGGCCTTGATACGCATGGGCCTGACCATCGACCAGGCGGCCATGTCGGCCCTGGCACGGATCCCCAGGCTGGCCTCCCTGCAGCTGGACGGCAACCGTCTTGGCGAGATCAGCGATATCGCCATGTTCAACCAGCATCACCTGAGTTTCCTCGGGCTGTCGCAGATGCACATCTCCACCTGGCCGCAATGGCTCGACAGCCTGATTCCCCATGGCACCGAGCAGATCAACCTGGATGACAACCTGCTGACGACCCTGCCGGAATACCTCCTGGAAAACCGCCGCCTGCCGGACGGCTCGGTGGACATCTCGCTGCTCAACAATCCCCTGACCCGCGACACCCTGATCCGCGCCCATACCTCGCAGCACTACGACCGCCCCTACAGCTTCACCCTGGACGTTCCCGAGGATATCCAGGCGCTGCCACCCGAAGCCCACTCCTCGGACTCCGAGGGCTCCGAGGACGGCGGCTCAGTGCACGAGGACGAGTTCGCGGACGAAGAGCCCGCCACCCTGTGGAGCACCGGCAATGCCACGCAGGATGCCCGCAACCTGCAGGTACACGATCGCCTGGTTGCCGCTGGCGATGCCGACGCCCTGCTGGAGCTGATCACCCGCCTGCGCCACAGTGCCGACTACCGCAACCTCAACAGCCGTGCGGAACTGATCGAGCGTGTCTGGAACGTGCTGCTGGCCGCAGACCAGGACAACGAACTGCGCCAGACCCTCAACGGCATGGCCCAGGAGCCGCTGGAGCAGTTGCACCGCGAGGAGACCTGTCCCGACGGCATCCGCCTGGAGTTCAACCAGATGGAACTGCAGGTCCATACCCGTCAGGCCCTGCGCGAGATCGACCAGGAGCACCGCGGCCCGGCGCTGTTTCGCCTGATGCGCGGGATCTTCCGCGCCAACACGCTGGACCGGATCGCTCGCGAGGAAGCCCGCGGCCGCGACGAGGCGGAGGTGCGCCTGGCCTATCGCCTGCGCTGGGCCCATGACCTGGAACTGCCGCTGCCACCGCGGGGCATGCTGTACCGCAGCTCGGCGAGCATCGCCCCGGGCGAATTGAACAAGGCCCTCAACCAGGTCCTGCAGGAACAGGCCGGGCCGGCGTTCAGCGCGTTCGGCGCACAGTGCGAATTCTGGGCGAGCTACCTGCGCGAAACCTTCGCCGAACGCTTCCAGGCGCTCAAGGACCGCTACGAGGCGGCGGTGCTCGCCGTGACCGAGACCTCGCCCGGGGCGGAGCCCGAGCAGAGCGCAGCGCGGATCAAGGCCCTGGAAGAGCGCTTCAAGCGCGATGAGCAGGCATTGCTGGAGAGCCTGACCTTCGAGCAGTCGATGAGCAGGTCCTGAGGCGACCCGCAGAGCGGGGTCAGGGCTGACACCGGGTAGCCCTGACCCGTTTCTTCGGCCCCGCCGGCTGATTAGCCTGAACGGCCCATTCAAGGACGAGAGGGCGTCACCATGAGCACCACCCCGGCAGCCGAACCTTCCACGCAAGACCATCTCCACTACCAGACCGTCAGCCAGCGTGTGCCGCAGGCACTGCTGGACAGCCCCCCAGGGCAACGCCAGGCCCTGCGGGCGAGCCTGGCCGAGCCGCTGCCCTGGCTGGCCGCCGGCAGCGCCAGGTACCCCGAGGTAGCCCGGGCCCTGCGCGACGAGTACCAGCAACATGGGCGCCACGCCCAGGCGGTCGAGGGCTTCCTGCAAGCGTTGCCCACGCTCGAGGCCTTCGCCGAACCGCTGCTGCGCGAGGCCCTGCAGAAGACCTTCGGCCTGGATCTCGATGTCCGTCGTACCTTTCTGTTCAACGCTGCGCGGGCGCGCATCGACGCCTCGCGCATGACCACCGGCGACCCCGTGGCCAATGCCTTCCAGGTGGTGAAAGTGGCGACCCAGTCGCTGCTGTCGTCGGCCCTGCAGAACTTCGAGGCGTTCGAGGCCGAGGCCGGCGGACTGGAGGATGGCCGCCGCGCCTCGAGCATCTTCGGCAGCGCCAGCGGACAAGTCCTCGATCCCGGGGAGCCCGTCGACCTGCTGCCCGAACGCTTCGCCAGCCTGTGTCGCGACCTGGACCTGGGCGGGCGCTACCAGCGCCTGATCGATGCGACCTTCCGTCCTGCGCCGAGTGCTGGCGAAAGCGCCGAAGCTGCCGCCAGCGCGCGCCAGGCGCATTTCAGGCAGTTCGAACAGTCGAGTTTTCGCCTGACCTTGCACCTGGCCCTGCTGCAGGGCCATATCGACCAGCCGATCCACGCCGACCTGCTGCAGGTGGCGGCGAACCGCAAGGCGACCGGCTGTACCAGCCTGTCCCTGTGGGACGTGGAGCTGCAGGGCCCGGTGCTGTTTGCCTGCGGGCCACAGTTGCTGGTGTACCTGCCCGAGGAACCGCAGCAGGCCTTGCAGTTGTTCGCCTCGCTCGAGGCATTCGAGGCGTCGCTGCGCCAGCGCCTGCAGGCGCCGGCCTGGCGCAGCTACTTCCTGCGCTTCGTGCCGGCCCGCCAGCGTGCCGCGCTGCTGCGGCGGCTGCAGCGCAGCCTCTATCCCAAGGTGTGGAACCCGGGCGGCTGGTACGAAGAACGGCTGGACACGCGAGCCGACCTCGGGCTGAGCCGACAGGCCCTCGCCACCCCGCTGTTCGACACCCTGCTGCAGCGCCGGATCGCCCGGCTCAGGGACGACGGCCTGTACCACGCGGTGCCCACCGCGGCAGAGGATCACAAGTCCAGCGAGGACAAGCTGCGCTATTTCCTCGAAGCCGGGTTCAACGCGCTCAACCTCGCGGCCTTCGCCGTCCCCGTGCTGGGCCAGGTCATGCTGGTGGTGAATGCGGCGCTGCTCGGCTACGAGGTCTACGAAGGTTTCGACAGCCTGGCCAGGGGCGAGCGCGAGCAGGCCTGGGGCTATTTCATGGATGTCGCAGAGAACCTGGCGCTCATGGCCGCGCTGGGGGTGGTGGGCGGCGCCCAGCAGCGCTTCAGCGGCCACCTGCCACTGGCGGTGCGCAACATGCGTCCGGTGACCCTGGGCGATGGCAGCGTGCGCCTGTGGAAACCGGACCTGACGCCGTTCGCCTACGACATCGAGTTGCCGGCCGGGCTGCAGCGCGGCAAGAACGGCCTGTACCACCACCAGGGACGCGACTGGCTGCGCCTGGACGGGCGCTACTACTCGGTGCGCAGCCTGCTCGGCACGGAGCCGGGGCACACCTTCGAGCATCCGACCCGCAGCGACGCCTACGCGCCAGCGTTGCGGCACATCGGCGATGGCGGCTGGCTGCACGAACTGGACAGCCCCGAGCAGTGGCGCGGCATGCAGCTGTTCCGGCGCCTGGGGCCTCTGGCGGACGAGGTCTCCGAAGCCACGGCCCTGCGCGCACTGCACATCAGTGGTGTCAGCGAGGCGCAGTTGCGCCAGCGCCTGGTGCAACGGCGCCGGCCGCCGGCACTGCTGAGCGACAGCCTGCACCGGCTGTCCCTGGACAACGCCCTGCGGCAACTCTCGGTCCACGACCTGGAAGATGCCGCCGGCTCGCTGGCGCCGCGACTCTTCGCCTTCGCCTACGAGCAGATGCAGGCGCCGCTGTCAGCCAGCGGGCAGGTCCTGCAGCGCCAGTTCGCCGGACTGCCGCACGTGATCCTCGAGGAAATCGTCGCGGCGGCAACGCCGGAGGAACTGACGACGCTCGACGCCGGCCGGGTGCCCCTGCGCCTGGCCGAAGAAGCGCGGCTGTACCTGCAACAGTTGCGCATCGCCCGGGCCCGCGAAGGCCTGTACCTGGATGTCGAGGCCAACCCCGACAGCGCCCGCCTGCTGCTGCATGGCCTGGCCGCCCTGCCCGGCTGGCCGCAAGCACTGCGCATCGGCTTGCATGACGGCTCGCCCCAGGGACCGCGCCTGACCGGCATCGGCACAGGTTTCGCAGAAGAGCGCCCGCTGATCTGGCGGGGGCAGTTGCCCGGGGATTTCTGCCAGGTCCTGTTCGAGCACCTGCCGGTCGAGCTGCGCAGCAGCCTCGAACTGGACGGCGCGGCGATGTTGCGGCGCAAGCTGCGCGACCTGCCGCCGGCCGCGCCACAGCGCGTGCGCGAATGGCTGGACCTGCCGGCGCACCCGCCCGGTTTCCGTTCGCCCCTGCGCCTGGCCGACGGACGCATCGGCTATCCCCTCGGCGGCGGGGGCCGACCGTTCTTCACCGAGGATGAGCTGCTGGACAAGCTGCGCCTGCTGGAACTCGACGACCTGTATGCCGAGGACGCCCTGGAGGCCTTGTACCGCAGCGGTCTGAACCGCAGCGCCATCGCTGCACGCCTGGACACCCTGCTGGATGAACGGCTGCAACTGGGGCAGTGCCTCGATCGCTGGACCCTGGACTCCGCCCGGACACGCCTGGATGCCTCGCAGCAGTTGAGCCGCGAGCGCATCGGCAGCGCCCTGTGGCAGCACTGGCGCCGCAACCTGCTGCCCGAACTCGGCCGGCCGCAGGCACCACTGCTGCTGTCGCGCCTGCACCTGGCGGACCTGCCGCTGCAGTTGCCGGAATTCTTCCGCCGGCGGGTCACCTCGCTATCGCTGAACGAGGTCAACCTGAGGCCGGGCGCGCCCCATGCCCGGCAGATCGATGCAGCGCAGCTACAGGCCCTGGCCGAATGCTTTGCCCAGGTCACCACGCTGCATGTCGAGGCCGGGGAGTGGCAGCCGGGACTGCCGCAGGTGCTGGCCCGTGCCTGGCCGCACGTGCGCAGGCTGAGCCTGTGCCGGCTCGGCGAGCTGCTGATCGACCAGCAGGACGTGCGCGCGCTGGCCCGGCTGGCGCAACTGCGCTGGCTGGACCTGCGCGGCAGCCGCCTGCTGCCCTGGCCCATCGCTGCGCTCGACGGCATGACCCTGGATTACCTGGGGCTTGACCACCTGGGCCTGGAAACCTGGCCGCAATGGCTGGACACCGTGGCGCTGGCACGCATCGGCGAGCTGTCGCTGGTGGGCAATCGACTGGTGGAACTGCCGCCGGACATCCTCGATGACGCCGAACCGGTGGTGGAACCCATGCGGGTGGCGCTGCAGGGCAACCCGTTCAACTACCAGGCCCTGCTCGACCTGCGCCTGGCCGAGCATGTCCTGCAGCGCTTCACCTTCGCGCTGGACCTGACCGCCGACGTGGAAGCCGACCTCGGCCAGTGGGTCCAGGAGCGCGCGCAACTGGATGCGGCCTTGCAGGCCTGGCTCGATCGCAGCGACCCGGCAGCGCCCCTGACGCCCGCGGGGCTCGCCTACCGGCAACGGATCGCCAGGGTGCTGGTGGAGTTCTGGCGCGAGAACCTGTACCTGTCCGGCGCGGCGTTGCTGCATCTGGAGGACCTGCGCCTGGAGGACTTTCCCGAGCACTTGCCACCGTTCTTCAGCAGCCGCGTGCGGCGCCTGGAAATGACCCGCTTCGACGCGACGTCGGCGAGCCTGGAAGGCTTCCTCACGCGCTTTGCGCGCCTGGCCGAACTGTCGCTGGTGGCTGGCCAGCCCGCCCTGGCCAGCGTCCCGGACTACCTCGCCGGCTTCGTCAACCTGCGGGAACTGGCGCTGGTGCGCATGGGCATGACCATCGACCAGGCAGGCATGGAAGCCCTCGGCCGGATTCCCTTGTTGTCGTCGTTGCAACTGGATGGCAACCGCCTTGGCGAGATCACCGACATGTCCATGTTCCAGGGGCGCTTCCTGGAGTACCTCGGCATGGCGCAGATGCAGATCTCGACCTGGCCGGCGTGGCTCGACAGCCTGATTCCCCACGGCATCGAGCTGCTGGGGCTGGACGACAACCAACTGCGCGAGCTGCCGGACCCATTGCTGGACAACCACGCGGTGGAAGACGGCGCGCTGGACATCTCGCTGCGCAACAACCCGCTGACCCGCGAGACCATGATCCGTGCCTTCACCTCCCAGCATGGCAATCGCCCGTACTCCTTCACCATGACCCTGCCCGACGATATCGCCGCGATGGAGGTGCGCCTGTCCTCCTCCGACCCTGAGTTCTCGGATGCCTCGTCGGAGCCCGGGCAGTCGCCCGATGATCCGCTCAGCCACTGGGACACCGGCGATGCCGAGGCCGATGTCCGGCATCGCCAGACCTGGCAGGCCATCGCCGAGCGTGGCGACGCCGGCTCGCTGCTGGCCCTGGTCGCGCACCTGCGCCACAGCGCCGACTATCGCTCCGGCAAGACCCGCGCCGAGCTGCGCACGCGGGTCTGGGGCGTGCTCGAGGCGGCGAACCAGGACAGCGAGCTGCGCCTGGCCCTGAACGGCATGGCCGAGGAGCCCCTGCAGCAACTGCGCGAGCAGGAGACCTGCCTGGACGGGCTGCGCCTGGAGTTCAACCAGATGGAGATCCGCGTGCACACCCACCAGGCCCTGCGCGAGGTCAGCGCGCAGGACCGCGGGCCGGCGCTGTTTCGCCTGATGCGCGGGCTGTTCCGCGCCCAGGCCCTGGACCGCATCGCCCGCGAGCGGGCCGGCGTGCGCGACGAGGCGGAAGTGCGCCTGGCCTACCGTCTGCGCTGGGCCGCGCAGCTGGAGCTGCCGGTGCCGCCGCGCGGCATGCTCTATCGCAGCGAGGCGGAGATCGCCCCGGGCGAGCTGGACCAGGCCTTGCAGCGCTTGCAACAGGAAGAAGCGGGTCAAGGGCTGCTGGCCTTCGCCGCCGACTGCGACTTCTGGAGCAGCTACCTGCGCGAGGTCTTCGCCGAACGCTTCCAGGCACTCAGGGACGCCTTCGAGGCGGCGGTGCTGGCGACGCTGGACGCCTGGCCCGACGAGTCGGCCGAGCAGTCGGCGACGCGGATCCGGGCGCTGGAAGAGCAGCTCAAGGCGGACGAGCGAGCGCTGCTCGAACGCCTGACGCTGGAGCAGGCGATGGCTGCGGCAAAGTGACGCCCAGCACCGGTTGCAGCGGCGCGAGACCTTGAAAAACAACGAGAAATCCGGCTGAATGCCCGCCTCACCAAGGGCATTCATGCTTGATCGGCTGCGCACCCACGTCATCCTGCTCGCAAGCTTCGCAGTGCTGTTCAACCTGCTGGCCATGCCGCTCGACCGTGCCTTGCGTCCGCCCACCGTCGATAACCAGTCGCTGATCCTCGGCAGCTTCTGCACCCTTCATGGCCTGCAGAGCCTGCCCAAATCCCTGCTGGCGCAACTGAAGGCCGAGCTGCCCGAGCTCGACGGCCAGACCAGCAGCAAGGTGCAAAGCGGCGATTGCTGCTGCGGCCATGCTGGCCACGCGGCCCTGCCCAGCGACTACTTCCGGCATCTGTTCCCGCGCTACTGGCCCGAGACCCTGCTGCTCGGCCACAGCCATCGGCTGCCCTTGCCCCGCGAGCAATGGCCCCGGCTCAACCCCCGTGCCTCGCCCGCTGTCCTTGCCGTGATCTGACATCGCCGCGCCCGAACGGCGCGTGCCTATCGAATCCTGACAGGAAGCGACTCCATGTTTCGCCTGACCTCCCTGGTGCTGCTGATCGGCAGCGCCTCCACCTGCGCCTGGGCGCAGGACACCCGCCTGACCCTGCCCGCCAGCACCATCTCGGCCACCAGCGACGCCAGCGAAGGCACCCGCCTGGACCTCGACAGCCCCGACGCCGGCGGCTCGCGCCTGCACCTCACGCCGCGGGAAAACCCCGCCTCGGTCGCGGTTGCCGACCGCGCAATGATGGAGCGCATCGGCGCACGCAACTTCCAGGACGCCGCCAACGCCCTGCCCGGCGTCAACGCCTCGGCGCCACCGGGCTGGGGCGGCTACGTCGCTTATCGCGGTTTCAACGGCGCGCAGATCGCCCAGCTGTTCAACGGCATCAACCTGCAGTACGGCGCCGCCGGGCGCCCGGTTGGCGCCTGGATCTACGAGCGGGTCGAACTGCTCGGCGGCCCCTCGTCCTTCCTCAACGGCAGCGGCGCGGTGGGCGGCAGCCTGAACATGGTCACCCGCCTCGCCAGCCGCGACGCCGACAGTTTCGAGGGCCGGGTCAGCCATGGCCGCTACGACACCCGGGAAACCGCCATCGGCCTCAACCGCGCCCTCAATGACGGTGACGGCCCGCGGCATTACGCGCGCCTGGACTACAGCCGCAGCGCCGGCAACGGCTATATCGACCGCCAGGAGAACCACGCCGGCAACCTGGCCTTCTCCCTGCTCAGCGACCTCAACGAACAGCTGTCCCACACCCTGGCCATCGAGTACCTGGAAGAGCAGGAAGACAGCCCGTACTGGGGCACCCCGGTCCTGCGCCCGCTGTCCGGCAGCCTGCACATCGACCGGAGCGCGCGCTTCAACAACTACAACGTCGAGGACGGCCGCTACGAACAGCGCACCCGCTGGCTGCGCTCGATCACCGAGTACCGCTTCAGCGACGACACGCAACTGCGCAACACCTTCTACCACTACGACGGCCAGCGCGATTACCGCAACCTCGAGGTCTACCGCTACAGCGCCGACAACAGCGCGATCCTGCGCTCCGGCGGCTATCGCCAGCGCCACGACCAGGCGGTGGACGGCAACCGCCTCGAGCTGACCCGGACCGGACAACTGTTTGGCCTGGCCAGCGACTGGGCCTTCGGCCTGGACTACAACCGCAACCGGCAGACCAACTACCCGCTGTCCAAGGGCGCCTTCGACAGCATCGACCCGGACGCCTTCGCCCCGGGCCACTTCCTCGACATCCCGGGCATGCACGCGCCACGGGCCAAGGGCCGCAGCACCACCGCCGACACCACGTCGGCTTTCGTCGAGAACCGCACCCGGCTGAGCGAACGGCTGGCGCTGATCAGTGCCCTGCGCCTTGACCACATCGACTTCGAGGTCGTCGATCACGTCGCCCGCACGGGTCTCGAGCGACGCTGGGACGCTATCAGCGGACGTCTCGGCCTGGTCTACGACCTGACCGCGCACGCCAGCCTCTACGGCCAGTACAGCACCTCCGCCGAACCGCCGGGCGGCAGCCTGACCGGGGCCTCGATCAGCCAGGTCGGCGATTTCGACCTGAGCCGCGGGCGCCAGGTCGAGGTGGGCAGCAAGCTGGACTTCCTCGACGGCCGCGGCACTGCCACCGCAGCGGCCTACCACATCGTGCGCAAGAACATCTCGGTGCCCTCCTCGACCCAGCCCAACGTCACCGAGCAGGCCGGGCAGCAGACCTCCACCGGCATCGAGCTGGCCGCCTCGCTGAAGATCGCCCCGCAGTTGCTGGCGTCCGGCAACGTCGCCTGCGTGCGTGCCGAGTACGACGCGTTCAACGAGAACGTCGCTGGCGTGGTGTATTCGCGCGCCGGCAAGACCCCGGTGAACATCCCCGCGCGCACCGCCAGCCTGTGGCTGACCTGGGACTTCGCCCCGGGCTGGCAGGCGGGTGCCGACGCCCGCTACGTGGCCGCGGTGTACGCCGACACGGCGAACAGCCTGTGGGTGCCGTCGTACACCCTCTATGGCCTGTCGATGAGCCATGACCTCGACCCGCACACCAGGGTCAGCGCGCGCCTGCGCAACCTGACCGACGCGGTGTATGCGCGGTTCATCCACCAGAGCAATACCCAGTACTACCTGGGCGAGCCGCGCAGCCTGGAGGTGGCGCTGGACTGGCGGTTCTGAAGGGCGTTGCCGGGGTTGCCTTGCGCGCCCCCTTTTCTATTCGGTTGGAGTTGCGCATACTGGCGAACTGACATCAATCTCACAAGGAGTGCGCAATGCAGCTATCGATCAAGCTCCGCCTGGCCCTGGGCGCGGAACATTACGACGTCAATCTGGATCTCCCTGGCACCGTCCCTCAAGCCGACGCCCCTTTCCTGTTCGGCGTCGAACAGTTCAAGAACAAGGTAAAAGAGAAGGAGGAAGACCCGGATGTCGTCGACGAGACAAGCGGCGACAAGCTCCTGCAGGTCGCCATTGGCGGCTCGGAGTACATCTACGTGGCGGTCAAACCACCCAAGTCTCTGATCGCCGCCGCCAAAGTCGACAAGGTCGTGGAGAACCTCGAGGTATTGGCGGCCCAGGGGGAATACCTTCCTGAAGAAAAGAAATTCAAGACAGCCTGACGTCTACTCCTCACTTCGCAATAACCAGCCTTCGGCACACTGGCGGCACACGCAATGGACGCAAAAGAGCTGCTCGCCCACCTGCGGCAGGAATTTCCCGCAGCGCAACGGTCGGGCGTACTGGATATCAGCCAACTGCCGGGCACGCCCTACGGCGTGGGCTTCGAAAACCTCGAGCTGCCTGCGCAACTGACGCTGCACAGCAAGCAGGGCTGGGAGGAAAGCGCCCAGGCCTGCGTCCTGCGCGGGTACGCCGAGGAAACACTGCTGGGGGCGAAAAAGCCCTCGGTGTTCCTCCGCGTACAGCCCGACGGCGCCGGATGCCAGGTGCTGCTGGGTCTCAACCTGCCGGTGAACTGGCAGTTCAGCGAGTCTTTTCCGGAAGCGACCCATCCGATTCTCGACACCCTGACCTGCCGCAGCCTGCTGATCGCCAGCGGCAACGTCAGCGTTCCGCTCGGCTGGTTGCGCCAGGTCAGCGAGGTACGTCCCGCCGACGAGCCGCCGGCGGTAGATGGCAGACTGCTCGTTGCCAGCAAGGGCGTCAGCCTGTTCGGTTGGGACGGCGCCGCCAGCGACCTGATCAGCGTGGACGACGTGTTGAAACTGCTTGGGCAACCCACCCTGAAAGTCGCCATTTCCATGGGGCTGGTGGGCTCCACGCCGGCCAACCCGCTGGATGAAAGCGCTCTGCTCGTCGCCGACAACCTGCCAGCGCGATACCGCAACAACCCCAAGCTCTTGCGGCGCAACGAAACCTGGTGTGGCTTCAACCGGGAAAGCCACAGCGTGAGCCACGCCTACCTGTCGCTGCACACCCTCGACGACGAAGGCTGGGATATCTGTCCCGGGCTGATCAACCTCAGCGATGTGCAACTGCGCTTCAGCACCCTGCGTCCACCGGGTCGGGACAGCCTCCTGTCCTTCGGTCTACAGGGCGTGTTCACCCTGGGTGGACTGCCGCTGCTGATCAAGGGACACCTGCCAGACAAGACCCTCAGTGGCGGCCTCGACCCGACCAGGGAAGCGCCCTCGCTGACGACCTTCGTCAAGGAGGTCTTCCACCACGAGCTTCCGGGGGAAATGACCATCGAGCGCCTGGAATTCTGGGCCAGGGCCGGGCAGTCGCTCTACGGCGCAGCACTGAGCATCGAAGGCAACTGCGCGTTCGAGATCGGCCGTGACCGTTTTCTCGCCTTCCACCGCCTGGAAATGCACATGCAGCGTGACCTGAACGGGTTCACCGGTGGCCTGGCGGGCGGCTTCAGCATCGATCAGCACAATGAATTCGCCATTTCCCTCGATCTGGCCAGCGAGACCAGGCAATTCAAGGGGAAATGGGCAAACCACGACAATCCACCCGAGCTGAACGAGCTCCTGCGCGCCTTGCACCTGCCCACCATCGGCGACCTGCCCGGCGGCTTCGGACTGCATCTGAGCGAGGCCACTCTGGAGTTCCAGGCCGAGTCCGACGCGCTGTCCTTCGCCCTTGATTTCACTGCTCTGCTGGTCGATCCGAAGGACCCGGCCAGCACTCGCAGCAGCACCGCGGTGCTGGTGGCGGGCCGCAAGTCGAAAAACGACCCGTGGGGCTACCTGTATGCCATGGACCTGGAACTGCAACTGGAGCTGGGCCTGGGCAGCATTCCCGTGGCCGGCAAGCTGCTACCCGAGGACAGCGAGCGCCTGGGCATCGAACGCGTGCGCCTGATCGCGGCGAGCAAGGTGCTGCCATCCATTCCCACAACCAGCACGCTGAGCGCGCTGGCCGGGCAATCGTTCGACGCCGGCCTGTCCCTGGCGGTGGACCTGAAGCTAGGCAAAGAACCGAGCAAGACCCTGGCGATACGCTTCGGCGGGCAGGCGAAAACGCCGCAAATGACAGGGCCGGAAAAATCCGTCGCGCCTGCCGAAACCGCTTCACCCGACACGACAAGCGTGCAGACAGATGCCGCTGAGACGCCGCCGGTCGATGAAGAACAACCCAGTGCCGACAAGGTCGCCTGGATCAAGATCCAGCGCGCCGTGGGCCCGCTGCGCCTGCAGCGGGTCGGCTTCAGCATGACCGACGAAGGCGCCGTGGCCATGCTGCTCGACGCCGGCCTCGATACCCGGGGGCTGAGCATCACGCTCACAGGCCTGGAAGCGGACATTCCCCTGCTGGGCGACGCCGGCAAGGTCGAATTCGGCCTGGCCGGGCTGGCCGTGCAATTTCGCAGCGCGGCCCTGAGCATCGGTGGCGCGCTGGCTCGCGTGGGGACCCGCGACGAGCCGATCTACGATGGCCAACTGACGATCAGCGCCGGACGTTTCGGCGCCACCGCGCTGGGCAGCTATACCGTGGTCAAGGGCCAGCCGTCCTTCACCGCCTTCCTCTTCCTCGACATACCGCTGGGCGGTCCACCGTGCTTCTTCGTCACCGGACTCGCCGCCGGGGTGGGCTTCAACCGCAGGCTGCGCCTGCCCGAGGTGGACAGGATCGGAGAGTTCCCGCTGATCCGGGCGGTGCTCGGCAATCCCGGCACACAACAGACACAGAACGACCTCAGCACCTGGATCGAACCCGCCGCGGACCAGGACTGGTTCGCCGCCGGGGTACGCTTCAGCTCGTTCAAGATGCTCGACAGCTTTGCCTTGCTCACCCTGTCCTTCGGCGCCCGCAGCGAAATCGCCCTGCTCGGCCAGAGCACCCTGAGCCTGCCGCCGTCCACCACGGCCAAGCCGGCATTGACGGTGGTGTACGCCGAACTGCTGCTCAAGGCTTCCCTGCAACTGGAAGAAGGCCTGCTGGCGGTGAACGCGCAGCTGTCGGCCAACTCCTGGATATTCAGCCGCGATGCGCGGCTGACCGGCGGTTTCGCCTTCTACCTGTGGTTCGGCAACAGCCCCCATGCCGGTGACTTCGTCGTCACCCTGGGCGGCTACCACCCGCAGTTCAAGGTGCCGGCGCACTATCCGCAAGTGCCGCGCCTGGGGCTGAACTGGAAGGTCTCGGACCAGCTGACGATCAAGGGCGAGCTGTACTTCGCCCTGACGCCCTCGCTGATCATGGCCGGCGGCCTGCTCGATGCCACCTGGCAGAGCAGCGGCGTGCAGGCCTGGTTCCAGGTGCAGACGCATTTCCTGATCCGCTTCAAGCCGTTCACCTACCAGATCAACGCCACGGTGAGCATCGGCGTGTCGGTCAAGGTCGACCTGTGGCTGAGCTCCTATACCCTCAATGCCCGGGTCAATGCCAATCTCGAACTGTGGGGCCCGGACTTCGGTGGCCGGGCCTTGGTCGACCTGTCGGTGGTGTCCTTCACCATCGACCTGGGCAAGCCGAAACCTTCCGACAACCAGACAATTGGATGGGCGGAGTTTCGCCAGTCGTTCCTCCCGGACCCTGCCAAGGCAAAACCCGGAGAGCCCCTCCCCACGCAGTGCTCGCTGATCACCATCAGCGCGCCGAGCGGTCTGCTCGGCACGGTCATGGTGGGTACCCGGTCACTGTGGAAAGTCGACCCGGCCAACCTGCGCCTGATACTGGGCAACTCGGTACCAGTGACCAATGTCAGTGGGCCTCTGGCACCCGCAGGCACCTGGAATCAACGCCTCGGCGTAGCGCCCATGGGCAAGCCGGAGGGTGAGCTGAAAAGCACCCTGCAACTGAGCATCCAGCGCCTCGACAAGAAAAACGCCGGCAACTGGACCAGCCAGGCCCTGCTGGGCAACGTACCCAGCGGCCTGTGGGGCGACGTACCCAAGGGCGGCGTCCCCAGCCTGCAGGCCCCGGCAATGCTCGCCAATGCCCTGGTCGGCCTCGATCTGCGCCCTGCATCCGGCGTCGCGCAAGGCAGTCTGAGCGTGTCGATCAGCCGCCTCCAGGCACCGGCGCCGGCAACGCTCGCCATCGCCTGTTCGAACAGCACTCCTGAAATCTACTACGAGCCGGAGAAAATCCTGCCGTTGGCTGAATCCCTGGTCAGCGCGGACTCCAGCGCGATGCGCAACGCCATCCTCGGCGCGCTGCAACGGCAGAAACAGGCCACGCCCGCCACCCTGGACCTGGGCAAGACCGCCAGCGACGCGCCCAAGCTGTTCCGCGCCGCACCGTACTGCTGTTCGCTGGGGGCCGCATGACGCACTGCAGCCCCTGTTACCCCACCGCAGCAAGGAATTCGCCAGCGTGCCGTTGAACCCCGCGCAGCCCCCCACGGTTCAGGACCCGGACAATCCGTCCCTGACCCTCATCCCGTTCCTGTTGCCGCCGCTGGCCAGCGGTGAATATCGCATTCACGCCAGCCAGACGTTGACCTGCGGCACGGAGGAACTTGACAAGTTCGAGTCGAGCCAGGACTTCGTGGTCGCGGGGGAACGCTATCGCCTCGATCCGGCGTCCCTCAACAGCCAGTCACCGTGCAACGGCGCCCGCGGCGACTTCTCCCGGCAGCTTCCCCACGTGGTGCTCAACGCCGCCACCCTGCCGTGGCAGCGCTCCCCGTTCATCACGCCACCCGCCGTGGAAGAGGCGCCATCGAGCTGGCTGGCCGTGCTGCTGTTCGATGAAAGCGATCCACCGCCCGCTCCGCAGCCACTGACCCGGGCCAGCCTGCGCGGTAGCGGGGAACTGTTCTTTCCGGAGCACAGCGATGACCCCGGCGAAGAGGGCAACGAACAGGACAAGAAAAACCACAGCGATCCGGTGACGGTGATCGATGTGGACATCGACCTGTTCAACGCCATCGCTCCTTCGCTCGCCGACCTGCGCTGGAACGCCCATGTGCGCCGCGTCGACCCGCAGGCCAAGGCCAGCCTCGACGGCAGCCTGCCGCAGCTCGACTACGCGGTGGTGGTGGGCAACCGCCTGCCGGCACCCGGGCACTCCTCGGTGGCACACCTGGTGTCGCTGGAGAATTTCGCCACCTATCTTCCTGGGGACGAAGGTGAGTCGTCCACGGCGTTGCCGGACGGTACGCGCACCGTCCGCCTGGTGAGCCTGAGCCACTGGACCTTCAGTTGCCGCGACGACCAGCACGGCTTCGCCCAGATGTTCAAAGAGCTTGAGCCCGCAACGTTGCGCATGCCCTGGAGTCAGGACAGCGCAGAGGGCACTGCCGGCGACCAGCAGGTCGAGAAAGCCTTCGGCCTCGGCTACAGCGCGCTGAACCATGCCTTGCGCAACGGCGAGCAGAGCGTGTCCTGGTACCGCGGTCCGTTGGTACCGGTGAGCACCACCAGCCGGCCCAAGTCCTCGGCCCGGCATGCCGACGAACTGCTGCGCTACGACCCGGGCAGCGGCATGTTCGATGTCAGCTACAGCGCCGCCTGGCAGCTCGGGCGGCTGCTGGCCCTGCAGAACAGCAGTTTCGCCAGCACCCTGTACCGCTGGAAGCTCGGCCGTACCCAGCAACACCTGCAAGCCTGGGAAAACAGCGAGCTGGACAACGCACTGGCAGACCTGCCAGCCAAGGCAGCAGCGGGCCAGGCCAGCACCAGCCGCGTCGGAAAGGTCCTGCTCGACCTGCTCGACAAGGCTGTCGATGACTTGAACACCTCCATCAGCAAGGGAACAACCTGAACATGGCACGACAGTTCGGCACACGGATCACCCTGGAGAAGATGGATCAGCGCTTGCAGGAAGTACCCGGCGCGCCTGGCCAGCAGCAGCGGCTGAAATCACGGCTCAGGCTGCGGGCCATACCGGTCGCGCCACCGGTGCTCGCCTGGGACAGCGAAGACAGCGACGCCAGGCTGATCCGCGACTGGCTGAGCCAGCTGCAGATGCTCAAGGGCGTGCCGTTCAACTACCTGGTGGCGGACATGGCCATGCTGCCGGGGGAGTCGTTGCGCTTTTTCCAGGTCGACAAGGGCTGGCTCGCCGCCCTGCTCGACGGGGCGTTCAGCATCGGCAACGGCGCCGTCGACTCACTCACCGCGGAACAGGCCTGTAAAGCCCTGCGCGCTGCTGCCGAACGCACGGTGCAAAACTGCGAAATGCGCCAGGCACAGCACGCCGAAGTCGTCTCCGCGGCGCAGTGCCGACCGGTGACAGCGGGCACCCGCCTGAGCGGTTTCCTGCTGCGCTCGACCCTCCTGGGTGCCTGGCCGGGCCTGGAGGTGCAAGGCTTCGCGGGCGACACCACGCTGTCCATCGTGCGCATGGAGCTGTTGGCGCCGGGCCTGCTGCTGTGCCTGTTCAATGACCAGCTGACCCGGGTGCGCTTCACCCTGCCCGCCGAAGCCAGTCACTTCGGCGTGCGCGATGCCGGCCGCCAGGGCTTCGACAAGGCCCTGCGCAGGGTCGGCGACGACCCGGGCGAGCTGACCGGCCAGACCGTTGCGGTCAGCCTGCGCAACAACGGACGTCGGGTCATCGCCCTGCAATCCCTGGCCGCCAGCATGGGCAAGAAACTCGCGGCGCCGCTCAATGCCGCCGACTTCGCCCTGCAGATGGTCGAGGGTGCCGATGCCGTAGAGTTCACCTGGAGCGCGCCATGAGCGATGACGTCCTGATCGCCAACCTCGACATCGCCGCCCTGGCCGTGGGCCAGGGCGATGTCGACGCCGGTGCCCTGGCACTGCCGGCCATGGCCGATTTCTCGCGCTTGCCCTCCAGCACCAACCCGGGCCCCTACATCAGCCAGACGGTGCTCGGCGGCAGCTCGCCGTTCGCCGAAGGGGAGCGGTTGAAGCGCGGTATCCATCTGCACTGGAGCCTGCCGCGACAACTGACCCGGGGTGGCAGCCCCCCCCAGGGTGACAACCAGGCCAAAGACGACAAGAAAACCAAGGGCCTGGCGTTTCCCTCGGTACCGGATCGCTGGCTGGTGACCCGCATACTGCGGCACGACAATGGCAATGCAGAGCTGAAAAGCTGGGTAGTGGAAAGCGACCGCCTCCATGACAGTGGCAACCCGGCACAACCCACCATCCTTTTCGAGAACGCTCGGAAACAGCCACAGATGGCCCGGATCGGCCAAGTGTTCGCCGCCGAGGGCTGGCAGGAAGTCGCAGGCGAAGCCACTCGCGCGCCACGACCGTTCACCGCGCTCGGCTATGGCGAACCGTCCTTTGCCGCCTTCTACCCCAACTGCGCATCGGTATTCGGCTTCCATGACCAACTGACGGACCTCCGTGATCCGGAGGCGCCCGTGTGGATCAGCTACCAGGTCAGCGGCTGGTATGCCCAGGAGAGCGAAGACCCGCTGCATCTGGCGTCCGCCGAGACCCTGGCCAACTGGAACGTGCCAGAGGGCAGCCAACCGGGACGGCTGATCTGCGCAGGCCTGCTGGATGAAATCCTCTGGCACGCCAGCGATCGCTACCTGGATACGCAACGACGAGACCTCACCGTGGCCATCGCCGGATCCTCGCGTGAGGCGCTGTCGACGCTGCTGGCCACAGGAGAGGACGCCGACAACACCGAGGCGCTGCTCAACGCCTTGCAGTTCGGCCTGCTGGCCGACGCGGACGATCACGCCGGTTCAACTCGCGATTTCGAACAGAAGGTGCATGACGCAGGCTTTGCCACCCTCTCCGGCGGCAACGCCTGGCGTATCGAGGCGAAGGACCAGGCGCCGGGCAGCGAGGCACCGGACCTGCCGGTCGAACAGGCAAGCCTGCTGGCGGAACTGAACGTTCTGCAGAACACCCTGAACGAAGCGGATAGAAAGCGCTGGGCATTGCAGGCACAACTGTTCCTGGACTGGCAGAAATACCAGATCCTGCTACGTGACCCGGCCCAAGTGACTCCGGGCCTGCAGCTCGACCCGCAGGACATGCGCAACTGGCTGCTGGCGCGCAGTACCGAGATCACGACGCTGCTGTCCGACCTGGCCGGGCAACGCTCGGCCATCGAGCAACAGGAGCAGCAGTTGCGGAAGAAGCTGGGTGGTGCCTTCACCTTGAGCGAAACCACCGGCGCCCCGCGCTTCTATCAGCCGAGCGAGCCGGTGTTGCTGCTCGCCGGCAAGGATGCCGTGCCACCGGCCCGGCACGCACCTGACCGCATCGAAGGCAGCAGCGACGAATGCCGGCTGGATCGGGACATCCAACGGTTCAGTATCGTTGTGCTCGGGCGACGAGGCCCCTACCGCCGGCACAGTAGCAATTTTTCACTGCTGCGACTGTCTGCACAGATACCATTGGCACCCGTGCTGAAGGCACTGGTGGCCGAGGCGCTGGCCCTCAGCCGGAACCTGCCGCCAACCGCCTCGATGGCTGCAGATATCGTTTTTCACGGAGCGGAACCAGGTCCAGGCTACGTCCAGAAGTGGAGCACACCCTGGCTGCCCTTTCTGCTGCACTACGAAATCGAACTCTGCGCCCTGGGCGGCGACAAGGTGTCCTCCGACTATCCCGAGGACTTCATCCAGCAGCACTTCCGCTTCGGTTTCGATGCCTTCGAGCTGGAGTTTTCCAGCAACACTCTGGGTAAGCCTCGCGTTCTCCGAGGCAGCACCCTGCTGGCCGCCGACGCTACCCAGGGCCTCACCCGGGAAATCGAGCGCCATGCAAGACAGCACGGCGACAACGAGGCCTTGCGCGGGCTGCTGAAAAAGATCGAGCGCCTGCCCCTGCTCGCGCAGAACCTCACGGGCCTCAACGACACCCTGCTCATGCAGCACGCGGCCCTGCAACTGAAGGTCAACGATCCGCTGGTCACCGACACAGAGGCCCCGCTGATCGAGGCGGTGCGCAAAGCCGTTGACGGGCGGACCCGCTTCACCCCTCTTGCCGACGCCACCCACACCCCGCTGCGCGCGGAACTGCTGCGCATCAGGCGTTTGCGCCTGGTGGATGTGTTCGGTCGCTTCAAGGACTATTCGGCGCCCTCGGTGAAGATCGCCAAGGGCATGCGTCCACCCCCCGACCTGGGCCAGGATGGCAGCGCCCTGCTCGCGCCCCGTCTGGCCCAGGCCGCGCGCCTGCAGTTGCGCTGGTGCTCAGCAGCGGACCTGAAGCAGGAACGCAACGAAAGTATCGACAACGGCCCGATACTGGGCTGGGTCATTCCCCATCACCTCGAGCGCTCGCTGACGCTGCATGCCGCCAACGGCCAGCCACTGGGCAAGCTGGCGCTGGTGGGCGAGGAGGTACGCTGGAGTTGCGCGCCGCTGGGCAAGTTTGCCTACGACGCCTCCCTGGACGCGGTCTTCGCTGAGCAGCCTGCGGATTTCCTGCACTTCGCCAAGGCCATGGAAAACGGCACCGCCAAGAAGGTGCTCGAAGACTTCCTCGGCTCCATCGACTTCTCCCTGGGCTACTGCCTGCCGAACCAGTTCGCCGAAACCGCCGAACATGTCGTGCTGACGGGACAACCCCTGGTCCTGGCCCGTGCCAGCCTGACCCTGGAACTGCTCGGTCCGCCGGCACGCAACCAGGGCTGGGCCGCCCTGAAGGCATCCCTGGCCAACCCGGACGCGCTCGACGACGCAGGCCTTTGCAAGCTGCGCTTCCCGGTCCGCCTGGGTGCCCTGAACAAATGGGACGACACGGCGCTGGGCTACTGGATCGATCCGCAGGATGCCGCCGGCTACCGGGATTACAAGGCCCTCTACCGTCCTGCCGTCTCCGGCGACGACCGCAAGACGGACGACCCGCTCAGCGTCACTGCCGATGGCCAGGCGAAAAACCTGGTGCTGCTGCTCGATCCGCGCGGCAGCGTGCACGCCAGTTGCGGCATCCTGCCGGCGAAGGTCATCGACATTCCACCCAAGCACTACGCCAGCACCCTCGCCGCCCTCGACGTGACCTTCGACTGCCTGCCGGTACTCACTGGCGGCGCCGCCGCGGCCCCCGCGTCGATGGTCCTGCCGCGAGTCGCCAGTGGCGAGTGGCACTGGGTCAGCACCGCCGAGAAGGCCTGGAACAGCGTGACGCCGAGCGACATCAACGGCGCCAGGGCCAACCTCGACTACAGCCATCAGACCATCGCCGAAGGCTGGCTGAGCGTGCGGCGCAATGCGCCGAAGAAAGCGGGGCCTGAAAAAGAATGATTGCGCTTAGCATTGGCGCGGTTCCTGTTATCCTTCGCGCCCTTTCCCAGCCTTGATCAAGGATGTCTCGTGGCGAAGTACTTCCCCCTTGCCCTGATTGTCACCGTGCTCACCGGTTGCGCGCAGAAGAGCACGCAGCCCGAGGTCGATCCGCAGTTGATGCAGCAGTTCCAGGAGACCTTCCAGGCCGCCCTGCAACGAGGTCTGACGGCGAACATCGAGGAGGAGCAGGTGGGCGCGGTGTCCCTGCGGATCGTCACCAACCGCCAGGGCCAGGCTCTCAGTTGCAAGGCCCGGCCGGCGCAGTTGAAAGTGCCGCCCGAGGTGTTTCCCAGCAATCCGCGCGAGTTCGCCGGTTTCGTCGAGGCGCAGTGCCTGCGGGCGATCTACCCCAGTGCCCCGGATGCCCTGTACGACGACCAGGGCCAGCTGGAAGTGGTCGCCCCGGTGACCCTGGTGTTCAGCAAGCAGGAGGCCGCGCGCTGGAAGCTGCGTAGCGCACAGCGACGGTTCTTCCGCGAGCACCTGCTCGAGGGCCAGGGCATCGACAGCGTCGGCATCGCCGTGATCCGCTACCTGGCCGACGCGCAGGGCCACGCCATGGGTTGCCTGGTGGACCTGGGGGCCAACACCACCCGTCCCGCCGACTTCAAGCTCGATGGCGCGCTGCAGAGCCGCCTCAACAGCGCCTGCATGCAGCTGGACCTGCGCCAGGTGCCGGGCTTCGCGCCGGACCGGCAACAGCCCGTGGAAGGCGTGGTGGCGCTGGAGTATGCGCCGTGGACGGTGGAGCGCTAGACTCGCGGCCACCGTGTATCGACATAGCTTTTTCCCGCCATGAACAAGATCGACCAGTACCTCCAGGCCGCCGTGCGCGACAACACGCGGCGCAGCTACCGCGCGGCCATCGAGCATTTCGAGGTGACCTGGGGCGGCTTCCTGCCGGCCACCGCCGACAGCATCGCCCGCTACCTGGCCGACTTCGCCGGCGAGCACTCGGTCAACACCCTGCGCCAGCGCCTGGCCGCGCTGGGCCAGTGGCACGTCAGCCAGGGTTTTCCCGACCCGACCAAGGCGCCGCTGGTGCGGCAGATGCTCAAGGGCATCCGCGCCCTGCACCCGGTGCAGGAACGCCAGGCCACGGCGCTGAGCCTGGAGCACCTGCAACGCACCATCGGCCACCTCGAACACTGCGCCGAGCAGGCCCGCCGCGAACAGCGGCTGCCCGACCTGCTGCGGGCCCGGCGCGATGCGGCCTTGCTGTTGATCGGGTTCTGGCGCGGCTTTCGCGGCGATGAGCTGGCGCGGCTGCGGGTCGAGCATGTCCAGGCCCGGGCCGGTGGCGGCATGCAGCTGTACCTGCCGCACAGCAAGGGCGACCGCCAGGGCCGCGGGGTGACGCACCGCATGCCGGCATTGAAGACCCTGTGCCCGGTGCAGGCCTACGTCGAGTGGATCAGCATTGCCGGGATCGCCCACGGGCCGGTGTTCCGCAAGCTCGACCGCTGGGGCAACCTCGGCGAGGAGGCCCTCAACAGCGGCAGCCTGATCGCCCTGCTGCGACGCATCTTCGCCGACGCCGGCTTGCCCGCGCAGACCTACAGTGCCCACTCCCTGCGCCGCGGCTTCGCCACCTGGGCCGCCGCCAGCGGCTGGGACACCAAGGCCCTGATGAGCCATGTCGGCTGGCGCGATGTGAAGTCGGCACTGCGCTATGTGGATGCCAGTGCTTCATTTGGCGAGCTGGAATTGCCGGTGCTCGGGCATGAGGGTGAATCCGCCGAGCGATGATGTCGTCCGGTCCGGCCTCATCGTCGGCAAGCCGACTCCCACAGGGTTCTGCGCCGGCCACAGTATCTGTGCTCGACGCGGACCCTGTGGGAGCTGGCTTGCCAGCGATGACGACAGCCGAGTGACGAAATCGTCAGCGGCGTTTGGCAACCTGCCACAACCGCACGATATCCCCGGCACGCGCCGCCAGCAGTCCGGCGGCATCGGCACAGGCCTGCTGCAGGGTCATCGGCCCGCCGGCGATGGCGAAGGCGGCATCGATGCCATGGTCATAGAGTGCCTGGTAACCCTCGCCCAGGGTGCCGGCCAGTACCACCACCGGCACGCCATGCTGCCTGGCGATGCGCGCCACGCCGAACGGTGTCTTGCCGCGCAGGGTCTGGGCGTCGAAGCGGCCTTCGCCAGTGATCACCAGGTCAGCGCCCTGCACCGCGGCGTCGAGGCCGGCCAGTTCGGCCACCACCTCGATGCCCGGACGGAATTGCGCGTCGAGGAACGCCTTGGCGGCGAAGCCCATGCCGCCGGCGGCACCGCAACCGGGGAAGTCGCGCACGTCGCGGCCGAGCAGTTGCGCGCAGTGGTCGGCGAAGTGCCCCAGCGCCTGGTCGAGCTGTTCGACCTGCTCGGGGCTGGCGCCCTTCTGCGGGCCGAAGATCGCCGAGGCACCGTTGGCGCCGCACAGCGGGTTGTCGACATCCGCGGCGACCTCCAGGCGTACCCCGGCCAGGCGCGGGTCGAGGCCGCTGGCATCCAACTGGCTGACCCTGCCCAGGGCCAGGCCACCCTCCTCCAGTGCGGCGCCCTGGGCATCCAGGGTGCGCAGGCCGAGGGCACGCAGCATGCCGCTGCCGGCATCGTTGGTGGCGCTGCCGCCGATGGCCAGGATGATGCGTTCGGCACCGGCATCCAGCGCCGCGCCGATCAGCTGGCCGGTACCGTAGGTGCTGGTGCGGCAGGCATCGCGTTCGCTCAGTTCGAGCAGTTGCAGGCCGCTGGCCTGGGCCATTTCGATGATCGCGGTACGCGACTCGGCCAGCCAGCCCCAGCGGGCCAGCACTTCGCGACCCAGCGGGCCACGCACTTGGCACTCGCGCTGCTCGCCCTGGCAGGCGGCGACGATGGCTTCCATGGTGCCCTCACCCCCGTCGGCCATCGGGCAGCACAGCAGCCGGGCCTGCGGCAGCACCTCGGCGATACCCGCGGCAATGGCCGCGGCCACCCCCTCGGCGCTGAGGCTGTCCTTGAACGAGTCGGGGGCGATGACGATTTTCATGGGGGGCTCCTGTTGCAGATGCCAGCATCCTGCCAGTTGTCAGGCTGGCCCGCTTCTGTCGACTGCACAACAGCGAGGGTGGCTTGTTTGGTCAGTTGGACAAGTCTGCCGGCAACAGTTGCAGCCCCAGGTAGAGGCTCAGCATCCCTTCGAGGCGCAGCGGGTCCACCCCGCTCAGCTCACCGATGCGTTCCAGCCGGTAGCGCAGGCTGTTGCGGTGGATCCCCAGCGCTTCGGCACAGGCCTGGCTCTGTCCATCATGGCTGCACCAGGCGCGCAGGGTGGCGAGCAACTGGCCGCTGACGTCCTTGGCGCGGATCCGCTGCAGCGGCTCGAGCAACTCGTCCAGCGCATCGTCCTGGCGATGCCGCCAGAGCAGTGCCGGCAGACGGTAGCGGGCCAGGGTCAGCAGACGCTCGCCCGGCAGCACTTCGCGACCGTAGGCCAGCAGGTCACGCACCCGCCGATAGCCGCGGCGCAGCCGCTCCACGCCATCCGCGGTGCCGCCCACGGCGACCCGCTGCACCCGCCAGCCCTGGGCCTCGACCTTGTCCAGCAGCTTCGCCTCGTCCACCGCCAGGCTGGCCGGGCGGCACCAGAGCAGCGACTGTCGCGCCGGGCTGACGCACCAGCTGTCCGGATAGCGCTGCATCAGCCACACCGACAACGCCTCGGCGCCCGGGCCCTCGTCCAGTTCGAACAGGCATGGCACCCGCGGCAGTTGCGGCTTCAGGCCCAGTTGCCGGGCCTCGTCCACCAGCCGCGGGGCGTCGCCGCTGCCGCCCAGGAGCAGGGCCAGCAGGTCGTCGCAGCGTTGCCGCCGCCATTGCTGCTCGACCTGCAGGTGACGCTGGGCCAGGAGCATCTCCGCGGTCATCCGCACCAGTTCGGCGTAGGTGCGCAACTGCGCCGGATCGCCGGTGATGCCGAGCACGCCGATCAGCCGCCCGTCCAGCAGCAGCGGCAGGTTGACCCCGGGCTGCACGCCCTTGAGGCATTTCGCCGCGTCGTCGTCGATCTCGACGATGCGCTCGTTGGCCAGCACCAGTTGCGCGCCTTCATGGCGGGTATTGATGCGCTGCGTCTCGCCGCTGCCGAGGATCAGGCCCTGGCTGTCCATGACGTTGACGTTGTAGGGCAGAATGGCCATCGCCCGGTCGACGATATCCTGCGCCAGGTCATGGTCCAGCTCGAACATGAAGGGTTCCTTGAGGGTCTGCGGGTTGGGCGACGGCACAACAGTACGCCGAAAATGCCGTGCAACGGCACAAAGACAGGCATCGCGCGCTCGCCGAGACTTCCAGCAGCACCTGCCACGACGCGGGATGCCGCACAACCATAACAACAGAGAGAGAATCATGTCATCCAGCCCTGCCCTTGACCAAGGCAACGCCATCGACCGCGATGCGCTGTACCGGCGCATCACCCTGCGGCTGATTCCGTTCATTTTCGTCTGCTACCTGTTCAACTACCTGGACCGGGTCAACGTCGGCTTCGCCAAGCTGCAGATGCTCGACGCGCTGAACTTCAGCGAAACCATCTATGGCCTCGGCGCCGGGATCTTCTTCATCGGCTACGTGCTCTGCGGCCTGCCCAGCAACCTGGCGCTGAACCGCTTCGGTCCGCGGCGCTGGATCGCCCTGATGATGATCACCTGGGGCACGCTGTCGACCTGCCTGCTGTTCGTCACCACGCCGACCCAGTTCTACGTGCTGCGCCTGTTCACCGGTGCGGCCGAGGCCGGCTTCTTCCCCGGCATCGTGCTGTACCTCTCGCAGTGGTTCCCGGCCAACCGCCGCGGGCGCATCATGGCCCTGTTCATGTCGGCGATCCCGGTGTCCGGCCTGCTCGGCGGACCGTTCTCCGGCTGGATCCTCAATCACTTCGCCGCCGGGCAAGGCGGCCTCGCCGGCTGGCAGTGGATGTTCCTGATCCAGGGCCTGCCCACCGTGGTGCTTGGCTGCATGGCGGTGTTCCTGCTCAGCGACGGCTATGCCAAGGCAGCCTGGCTGAGCGTGGCGCAGCGCGAGGCGATCGCCGCCGACCTGCGCGCCGATGCGGCGAGCAAGCCGGCCACGGTCAGCGACAGCCTGCTCTCGGTATTGCGCAACCCGCTGATCTGGACCTTCGGCTTCGTCTACTTCTGCATCCAGAGCGGGGTCTACGCGATCAACTTCTGGCTGCCGTCGATCATCAAGAACCTCGGTTTCAGCGATGCCCTGCTGATCGGCTGGCTGAGCGCCATTCCGTACCTGCTGGCGGGTGTGTTCATGCTCCTGGTGGGGCGCTCCGCCGACCTGTGCAACGAGCGCCGCTGGCACCTCGTGGTGCCGATGCTGATGGGCGCGATCGGCCTGCTGATCGCGGTGAACTTCGCCAGCAACCCGGTGATCGCCATCCTCGGCCTGAGCATCGCCACCATGGGCGCCCTCACCGGCCTGCCGATGTTCTGGCCGATGCCCACTGCCCTGCTCAGCGCCGGCACCGCCGTGGCGGGCCTGGCGATCATCAACTCGGTCGGGCAGATGGCCGGCTTCCTCAGCCCGTACCTGGTGGGCTGGATCAAGGACCAGACCGGCTCCACCGATGCCGCGCTGTATTCGCTGGCCGGGTTGATCGTGGTCGGCAGCCTGGTGGCGTTGCGGGTGTCGCGCCAGCGCGGTGCCAGCCAGGTGGCGGGCGCCTGACCGCGCCGCATCGCTGGCTTGCCAGCGATGCGATTCCCCCTGTACAAGAGTCCCTTCACCTACCGCGAAGGGACTTCCGCTCATGATCTACCGTCCTCTGGGCCGCAGTGGCCTGCAAGTGTCCGCCCTGACCCTGGGCAGCATGATGTTCGGCGAACAGACCAGCACCGAGGATTCGCTGCGCATCATCGACAAGGCCTGGGACCAGGGCATCAACTTCATCGACACGGCGGACGTCTACAACGCCGGCCGCTCGGAAGAGATCGTCGGCGAAGGCATCGCCCCGCACCGGCACGACTGGGTCCTCGCCAGCAAGGTCGGCTACGGCCCGGTGGACGGCGTGCCGAACCGCAGCGGCCTGTCGCGCAAGCACCTCTTCAACGCCATCGAGGCCAGCCTGAACCGCCTCGGCACCGACTACATCGACATCTACTACCTGCACCGCGAAGACCACGCCACGCCGCTGGACATCACCGTCTCGGCCATCGGCGAGCTGCTGCGCCAGGGCAAGATCCGCCACTGGGGCGTGTCCAACTTCCGCGGCTGGCGCATCGCCGAGATCTGCAACCTGGCCGAGCGCCTCGGCGTGCCCAAGCCGGTGGTCAGCCAGCCGCTGTACAACATCGTCAACCGCCAGGTGGAAACCGAACAACTGACCGCCGCCGCCTACCATGGCCTCGGCGTGGTGCCGTTCAGCCCGCTGGCCCGCGGCGTGCTCAGCGGCAAGTACGCACCCGATGCCGAGCCCGAGGCCGGCAGCCGCGCGGCGCGCCAGGACAAGCGCATCCTCGAGGTGGAGTGGCGTGCCGAATCCCTGGCCATCGCCCAGAAGATCCATGCCTACACCCAGGCCAAGGGTGTCGGCATGGTCGAGTTCGCCATCGCCTGGGTGCTCAACAACCAGTCGGTCAGCTCGGCCATCGTCGGCCCGCGCACCGAGGCGCAGTGGGACACCTACGGCGGCGCGCTGGAGGTGAAGATCAGCGCCGAGGACGAAGCCTTCATCGATTCGCTGGTCACCCCGGGCCATGCCTCGACCCATGGTTTCAACGATGTCGCGCACTTCGTCAGTGGGCGGGCAGCGCGCTGAGCTCGCTTTTCAGCAGGTGGCTGATGGCAGCCTTGAGCTTCATCGGCCGCACCGGCTTGTGCATCAGGGTGTGCCCCAGCTCGCGCACCTGCTGCTTCAGCTCGTTGCTGTAGTTGGCGGTGATCATCAGGGCCGGCAAGGGTGACGCCCGCCGCGCATTGATCGCCGCCACCGCGTCCAGGCCGTTGCGGTCGTGGTCCAGGTGGTAGTCGACGATCAGCAGGCCCGCCTGCGCCTCGTCCGCCGGCAACTGCCCGGCCAGGTCCTCCTCGTTCAACGCCGTGCTGACCCGGCAGCCCCACTGCTCCAGCAGGGTGCGCATGCCGGCGCAGATGGCCGCGTCGTTGTCCAGCACCCAGATCCGCGCGCCTTCCAGGCGCTCGATCAGGGCCACCGGCTCCGGCAGCGCCGCCTGCGGCCGCGAGGCCTGGCGGCTGAGCGGCACCTCGATGGCGAACACCGAGCCCTTGCCCGGCGTCGAACGCAGCTGGATGCGATGGCCGAGGATCCCGGCGATCTTCTCGACGATGGCCAGGCCCAGGCCCAGGCCGCGGTCCTGGTCCGGGCGCTGGGAGTCGCCGCGCTTGAACTCCTGGAAGATCTCCTCGCGCTTGTCGGCGGCGATGCCGATGCCGGTGTCCCAGACCTCGATCCACAGGCGCCCGCCGCGTCGCCGGCAACCCAGTAGCAGGCGGCCCTGGGGGGTATAGCGAATGGCGTTGCTGAGCAGGTTGCGCAGGATCCGCGCCAGCAGCTGGATGTCGCTGCGCACCCGCAGGCGGCTCGGCACGTAGCGCAGGCGCAGGCCTTCGCTGGCGGCGGTGGCGGCATATTCGGCGGCGAGGTTGTCCAGCAGGTCGGCCACGGCGAAGGTGGCGATATCGGCCTTGATCACCCCGGCGTCCAGCTTGGAGATGTCCACCAGGGTACCGAGCAGGCTTTCCACGTCGTCGAGGGCGTTGCTGACGTTGCGCACCAGCGCCGGGCTGTGGTTCTGCTCCTGCAGGGCACTGGTGAACAGGCGCGCGGCATTCAGCGGCTGCAGCAGGTCATGGCTGACGGCGGCGAGGAACTTGGTCTTCGACAGGTTGGCCCGCTCGGCGTCCTGCTTGGCATCGCGCAGGCGCGACTCGGCCCGCCGACGCTCCTCGATCTCGCGCAGCAGTTGCTGGTTGAGCTGGGTCAGTTCGGTGGTGCGCTCGCGCACCCGCAGCTCCAGGTGCTGGTAGGCCTGGTGCAGGGCCTCGGCGGTGCGCCGGCGCTCGGTGATGTCGCGGATCAGCACGAAGATCCCCACCACCTCGCCACTGGGCAGGCGGTTCGGCACGTAGGAGCGCAGCATGTAGCGCTCCTGGCCGTGGGCGTTGGTCTCGGCGAACTCGAAGGTCACGCTCTCCCCGCCCAGGGCCTGGGCGATATAGGTCTCCAGGCGCTGGTAGTGCTCGGGGCTGTGCACGTCGCGCAGGCGCTGGCCGAGCATGGCCGCGTGGGGCCAGCAGTACCACTGCTCGTAGACCTTGTTGGTGAACTCGTAGACCAGGTCGGCATTGAGGTAGGCGATCAGCGCCGGCACCTGGTCGGTGATCAGGCGAATCCAGCGTTCGCTCTCGCTCAGGGCCTCGGCGTGCTGGTAGCGCTCGGTGATATCGGTGAAGGTGTTGACGAAGCCGCCGGTGGGCAGCGGATGGGTGCGGATCTCCAGCATGCGGCCGTCGTACAGGCGCTGCTCCAGTTCCTGCACGGGGCGGCCATTGCCGTCGCGGCTGTCGGGGGTCAGCAGGGCCAGTTCGCTGTCGCCGATCACGTCGGCGAACTGACGGTGCGCGGCGATCGGCGCGAGCCCGCTGAGTTCGAGGAAACGCCGGTTCCACAGCTCCAGCACGCCATCGGCGTTGACCATGGCCACGCCCTGGGACAGGTTGTCCACCGCCCGCTGCAGCAGATGGGACTTCTGCGCCACCGCCTGCTCGCGGCGCTGGGTCTCGCTGTGCTTGACCTCGGTGATGTCGGTCAGCAGCACCACCCGCCCACCGCCCTGGGTCGGGCGTTCGCTGACCTGCAGCCAGCGCCCGTCGCGCAAGCGGTAGAGCAGGTTCTCTTCGTTGATGTTGCGCGGCTCTTCGGTGAACAGCCCGGTGCGCAGCATCAGCCGGCGCACTTCCGACAGGTGCATGCCGCTGATGATGCGGATCCGGCTGTTGGCCCAGAGCGCCTTGAAGCGCTGGTTGAACAGGACGATGCGCAGGTCCGGGTCGAACAGCACGAAGGCATCGGAAATGCTCTCGATGGCGTCCACCAGGTACTGGTGCGCGGTCTCCGCCCGCAGCCGCGCGTCGCTGAGCAGGTGGTTGCTGGCCTTGAGCTCGGCCATGGCCTGGTTCAGCGCGTCGGTGCGCTCGCGCACCTGCTCGGCCAGGGTCACCGAGTGCTGGAACGCCGCGTAGGGGTCGTCCGGGCGCGCCGCACCGGACTCCAGGCGCTCGATCAGGGCCGCGTTGATCCGGCTCAGCTTGTGGTTCTCGTGGCGCAGCTGGGCGATCAGCGCCTGCGCTTCAGTCGAATCGGCGGGCACGGGAGCGTCCGATGGCAACGCCGGTGAAGGTCTGGTTGATGTGCATGCCATTGAACTGTTCTCCGTAGGAGTTGAAACCCACCACCGCGTGCTGGCGCAGGATTACCTCGACCTGGCCCTTTTCCGGTCTGTCCTCCAGCTCCAGGCGCCGCAGGAAGCAGTCGCAGCCGATGGTCAGGACCAGCGCACCAAGGCGCTCGCAGAGGCCTTCGAACAGCGTTTCGAGGTTCGGCACCAGGGGACCCGGGCGCATGGCGGTGAGAACGATGCCGTTCTCCACCGCGCAGTAGAAGCTCAGGCTGAGGTCGTCGTGGACCTGCTGGATCGCCCGCACGTAGTAGCGCTCGTTGATGCGCACCGCCAGCGGATGGGCGGCGAAGGTGCGCTGGTCGATCTCCCCCACTGGCACGCCGATCAGGTTGGCGTACTCCAGGGCGGCGGGTTCGGCATTGAGTTCATAGACCCGACGCAGGGTGCGGTCGGCGCGGGTCACCACGAGCTTTTCCTCGCGCGGCTGGATGTGATGGGTGGTGAACACCTCGAAATCCAGCCAGGTATTGACCAGCAGCACCACCGCGGCGCTGCTGTGGAAGGCGCCGTCGTAATAGACGTGGGTGTGGTGCAGGTAGTTGTCGTCGCCGGCCGAGCCGCCGAAGTGGGGGATGTCGCCAAGGGCGGCATTCAGCGCGGCGAGGAGCATTTCCTCGCGGCTGGACAGGCCGTCGAGCAGGGTCAGGGCGAAGCTGTGGCCCTTGATCGGCGCCAGGGTGTTGCCGCGGCACTCGTTGATCAGGCGTTCGACGCAGCGCTGGGCGTCGATCAGGCTGAAATCGTGGATCGGCGCGATCAGTTCGCCGGCGATGGAAAACTGCCGGTGATCGAAGCCCAGCGCAGTGATGCAGCCGCGCCCGTAGCCTTCGGGAGTGATCTCGCCGGCGCTGGTGCAGCCGGCCAGGCGAATGCCGCCGAAGCTGTCCTGCAGGGCCTGGGCCAGGGCCGGCAGGTCGTATTCGGCGGAGCAGAAGAACAGCACGAAGCCCAGGTGCGGGTGCATCAGTTGCCGGGCCAGGTCCTGGGCGGCCTCCTCGGCGACCACGGCTCGGGACACGGCACTGCGGACGCCTTCGGCGTTGGACTGCGGCATTGCAGCCTCCAGCGTATCGGGGAATGGATGGCGGCAGTGTATGAGGCGCGGGGATGGGGCCGAATGCTACTTGGGTAGTGGGTGGGGGTGGTATTGGTTGTAGAACCAGGCCTTGTGGTGAAGCTGGTGGCCTTATCGCTGGCAAGCCAGCTCCCACAGGTATCTGCGCTGCTCCCACGAGCAGTGGTGAACCTGTGGGAGCTGGCTTGCCAGCGATAAGGCCGGAAAGACCACCGCAGGACAGCGGTCCCCCGCCGGCAGGATGCGCCTTGCCGGCAGGAAACCGCTGCCCCGCGGTGGGTGGGGTTCACCAGGTGAGGACGGCACCCAACGCGAGGGTGTCGGTGTCTTCGTTCTGTGCGCTGCCTTCGTGGCCCTTGATCTCGAACTGGTTGTACTCGGCCACCAGCTTGAGGTTGTCGTTGATCGTGTGGAACAGGGCGATGCCGCGGGTCTCGTAGTCGGCACCGGTGTTCACCGCACCATTGCCGTCATCCTTGGTCTTGCCATAGGACAGCGCCAGGCGGTTCTTGCCGAAGGTGTACGAACCCTGCAGCAGGTAGCCCTTGCTGTCCACCTCGCGCAGGGTGGCTTCCCCGGCGTTGTTGGTGAAGAACGGGTTGATGCCCTTGGCGGTGAAGCCCGAACCGGTCAGGGAGAACGCGCCCATCTTCGCCTGCACGCCGTAGCCCAGGCCCTTGGAGGTGACGCTGTCGACGTTGTGGTCGGTGTTCTCCGAGGTCTGGTAGCTGCCGTTGAGCCAGCTGTAGATCTGCGCCCCGCCGAGGTCGAACTGGTAGGTGATCTCGCTCTCGGTCCGCGGGTTCTTCTGGTAGGCCTTGCCCACCGCGCTGTCGTCGTTGGTGTCCACCGGGTCGAGGATGCCCACGGCGACGCGCAGGCCGTCCATCACCGGGGTCCGGTAGGTGATCTGCGAGGACGGGAACGGATACGGATAGCCGCTGCCGATGTTGCCGAACGACACGCCGCCGCCGTCCACCAGGCCCAGGGTGTCGCTGACCTGGCCGTAACCGGCCAGCAGTTCGTCGAGCAGGATGTTGGAACGGGCGAACAGGCCGAAGTCCTTGCCGATCAGCACTTCACCCCACTCCGGGTTGGCCACGGTGCCGTAGAACTGACGCACGTCGATGGCGGTGTCGGTGCCGTTCTGCTCGCTGTCGTTGATGGTCACCCAGAACGAGGCGCGCCCGCCGAGCTTGAGGTCGCCCATCTGCTTGGTCATGTTGAAGCCCAGGTAGTTGGGCAGGAAGCCCATCTTCACCCGCGACTGGCGGCGGTCGTACTGGTCGCCGTCACGGTCGACGTCGCTGTTGACGTAGAAGGCGTTGATATAGCCGTCGGTGGAAAAGGTCGTTTCATCCTTGTCGTACAGCATGATTTCCGCCTGGGCCAGCGGGACCAGCCCGACAGTGGCGAGGCCGGCCAACAGCGGCAGGAAACGGGCATTGGCATTCTTATTCTTGTGCATGACGCTCTCCGCGAACGGTGGGGACGGTTGTCGGAGGCGATTATCGAAAGCCCGCGCGCCCTGCCCTACGCTGCCTTGGAGGCAAGCCGGCGGTGCTTTGGCCGGGGCCAGGGGCGCGGCGGTCGGGGGAACTAATCCCCTGTGCGAGCGGGTCACAAGGCTAAAGTGTCACAGGCAGGACCGAAGGTCGGGGTTGCTCATGCAAAAATGCAGATTGCCACTGCGATTTTGCCGATTGTATTGGGCAAATTTGCACTGCTACGATCCGGGCGATCCTTGACCCTTCGTCCACGGCGCGACAATTCATGTGGAAAATCAATAACAAAGCAGGGAGACAGCGATGACCGCACAAGCTCAGACACCCCCCACTTCCCAGGCGGACAACGCTCCGGTCCGGGCCGAGGTCCGCAACCATGTCGGCCACCTCACCCTCGACCGCCCCGCCGGCCTCAACGCCCTGACCCTGCCGATGGTGCGCAGCCTGCGCGAGCAGCTCGAGGCCTGGGTCGCCGACCCGCAGGTGCAGGCCGTGGTCCTGCGTGGCGAGGGGCCCAAGGGCTTCTGCGCCGGCGGCGACATCCGTTCGCTGTACGACAGCTTCAAGAGCGGCAACAGCCTGCACCGCGACTTCTTCGTCGAGGAATACGACCTCGACCTGTTCATCCACCGTTGCCGCAAGCCCATCGTCGCCCTGATGGACGGCTTCTGCCTCGGCGGCGGCATGGGCCTGGCCCAGGGCGCCGAGCTGCGCGTGGTCACCGAGCGCAGCCGCCTGGCCATGCCGGAAGTGGGCATCGGCTACTTCCCGGATGTCGGCGGCAGCTACTTCCTCTCGCGCATTCCCGGCGAGCTGGGTACCTACCTGGGGGTGACCGGCGTGCAGATCCAGGCCGCCGACGCCCTGTACTGCGGGCTCGCCGACTGGTACCTGGACAGCCAGCGGCTGGCCGAGCTGGACCGCGAACTCGACCAGTTGCACTGGGGCGAGAACCCGCTCAAGGACCTGCAGGGCGTGCTCGCCCGCCTCGGCAGCCAGACCCTGGCCAACCCGCCGCTGGCCGAACTGCGCCCGGCCATCGACCATTTCTTCGGCCACGCGGACGTCGCCAGCATCCTCGAGCAACTGCGCAGCGTGACCGTCGGCAACAGCCATGAATGGGCACTGAAGACCGCCGACCTGATGGACACCCGCTCGCCGCTGGCGATGGCGGTGACCCTGGAACTGCTGCGCCGCGGCCGCCACCTGGCCCTGGAAGAGTGCTTCAGGATGGAACTGCACCTGGACCAGCAGTGGTTCGAGCACGGCGACCTGATCGAAGGCGTGCGCGCCCTGCTGATCGACAAGGACAAGCAACCGCGCTGGCAGCCCGCCAGCGTCAGCGGGCTGGAGCGCCAGCGCGTCGACCAATTCTTCGAAGGCCTCTGAAGGCCGGAGTACGCACATGCAAGACCTGGAACTGACCGAAGAACAGATCATGATCCGCGACATGGCCCGCGACTTCGCCCGCAACGAGATCGCGCCCCATGCCCAGGCCTGGGAAAAGGCCGCCTGGATCGACGACGGCGTGGTGCGCAAGATGGGCGAGCTGGGCCTGCTCGGCATGGTCGCCCCGGAACAATGGGGCGGCAGCTACACCGACTACGTCGCCTATGCCCTGGCCGTGGAGGAGATTTCCGCCGGCGATGGCGCCACCGGGGCGATGATGAGCATCCACAACTCGGTGGGCTGCGGCCCGCTGCTGGCCTATGGCAACGCCGAGCAGCAACAGGCCTGGCTGCCGCGCCTGGCCACTGGCGAGGTGATCGGCTGCTTCTGCCTGACCGAACCCCAGGCCGGTTCCGAGGCGCACAACCTGCGCACCCGGGCCGAGCTCGTGGACGGCCAGTGGGTGATCAACGGCGCCAAGCAGTTCGTCAGCAATGCCCGGCGCGCGGGGCTGGCCATCGTCTTCGCGGTGACCGACCCGGACGCCGGCAAGAAAGGCCTCTCGGCGTTCCTGGTACCGACCGACAACCCCGGCTTCGTGGTCGATCGCAGCGAGCACAAGATGGGCATCCGCGCCTCCGACACCTGCGCGGTGACCCTCAGCGACTGCCGGATTCCCGCGGCCAACCTGCTCGGCGAGCGCGGCAAGGGCCTGGCCATCGCCCTGTCCAACCTCGAAGGCGGCCGCATCGGCATCGCCGCCCAGGCCCTGGGCATCGCCCGCGCGGCCTTCGAGGCGGCGCTGGTCTATTCCCGCGAGCGCATCCAGTTCGGCAAGCCGATCAACGAGCACCAGAGCATCGCCAACCTGCTGGCCGACATGCAGGTGCAGATCAACGCCGCGCGCCTGCTGATCCTGCATGCCGCGCGCCTGCGCACGGCGGGCAGGCCGTGCCTGAGCGAAGCGTCCCAGGCCAAGCTGTTCGCCTCGGAGATGGCCGAGCGGGTCTGCTCCATGGCGATCCAGGTGCATGGCGGCTACGGCTACCTGGAGGACTACCCGGTGGAGAAGTACTACCGCGACGCACGGATCACCCAGATCTACGAGGGCTCCAGCGAGATCCAGCGGATGCTGATCGCCCGAGAGTTGAAGCACTATCCGTTGTGATCCCGCTCAACGGTCGCGGCGGACCGCCGAACCGCCGCGATGAGGCCGGTGCAGTTGGGGCCGGCCGTGCCCTTCGCTCACTTGTACAGGGTCAGCGTGGCGAAGCCGGTCACGCCACTGGGCCCGGTCACCACCACTTCGACCAGGTTGGCATGAGGCGCGGGACTGACGATGATTTCTGACTTCTTCAACTCCACGCCGCCCACCGGCTTGACCAGGTCGATGCTCCAGCCGATTTCTCCGGGCGGCAGCTTTATGTCGTTCGCGTCGTAGAACTGCGAACCCACCACGGCATAGGCTACGCCCTCGGACGGGATCTGCAGGCGCGCGGGGCTCACCGTGATCTCAGCGCGCACGGCAACGATGTTGCCGGTGTCGTAAAGCGTCAGCGTGGCGATCTCTTCCAGGCTGTCGGTGCGGGCGATGATCTTCACGTCCACCGGCCAGGCGCCGCTGTAGCTGGCGATGAAGTCCCGGGTGATGGTCAAGCGGCCGAAGTGCTGCCAGCCGGCGATGGTCATGCCCTCGAACGGGCCCTCCTGGCCATTGACGGTAAAGCTGAAATCGACCATGTGGTAGGAGCGCAGCCGGGTGGTGATTTCCACCCACGCCTCACTGCCTCTGATCGGCGGGTAGAGATCGTGGGTGGATAGCGTCAGGCCAATGCCTTTCTGGATTTCGTTGCTGCTCATATGATCGACTCCTGCCGTTCAGGTGGCCGTCCTCTCCCTCACTGCGAGGACAGCCCGATTCAAGCAGCAGGCGTACAGGGCCACAACTGACAGAAATGCCAGGTTCGGCCTCGACAGCCCCGGACGCTCTGCGCCTTCGACATGCACGGGTTCTCCCCGAGGAACGGCGAACTGCTCCGCGATGAAGGGACTTGAGGCATAATCCAGCGCCTTCCTGCCCGCGGTGTCTGCCCGATGCCCGGGCCTCATCCTTCAGACAAGGAACGTCGGCATGAACCGTCTGGCCGTACTCGTGCTTGCAAGCGCAAGCGCCCTCCTCAACATCGACACGGCGCTGGCCGTGAACGTCAACGCGGGCACCTTCACCGTCACCCAGCAATGCGAAGCCTTCCGCTCGTTCAAGAACAGAACCAACCCCGATGACCTCGCGGTGGCGCCGGGGCAGACCTTGCCCATCGCCGAGGTCAATCGCGAGCAGTACCAGTGGGTCCGGGTCGACCTGGGCAAGGGCAAGCCGGAACTGCGCTGGGTCTCGGCCGACTGTGGCCAGGTCGCCGGCCTGGAGATCGCCCAGTCGGGCACCCAGGCCTGCCGCATCCCCGACCAGTACGACAGCTATGTGCTGGCGACCTCCTGGCAACCGGGTTTCTGCGTGCACGACAAGAACGGCCCGGGGAAACCGGAATGCCAGGCCATCAGCAAGGGCGAACTGCAGGTCGACCATTTCACCCTGCACGGCCTGTGGCCCAACAAGCGGAGCTGCGGCATCGACTACGGCAACTGTGCCGGCACCCGCCTGGACCTCGATCCGGCGACCGTGGACTACATCAAGCCATGGATGCCCAACTTCAATTTTGGCAACGCCTTCGGCAGCTACGAATGGAACAAGCACGGGGTCTGCCAGACCGTCATGAATGATGACGACTACTTCAGGTTCGCGGTGGACCTGGTGAAGTCGTTCAACGACTCGCCGGCGGGCCGCTATGTCCGCGAGAACAGTGGCGGCACCGTGTCCCGCCAGCAGTTCTACACGAAACTGGCCGAGGAATATGGCAGCGCGGCGGCCGGCAACCATTTCCTCCTGCTGTGCAGCGGCGACTACCTGGAAGAGATCCGCGTGGCACTGCCCAAGGACTTCAAGGGCGCGCGCAGCGTCCGGGGCGTGATCGGCCAGGACTTCCTCGCCACCCGCAACAGCGACAGGAACGAATGCCGCGGCGACAGCATCCGCATCCAGGCCAGCAAACCATGATCCCGAGGGGCTGACCGAAAACTTGCCTTTGGCCGTGGGAATAGTTCAAGGTCTCCGTCTTCAAGGATGAGATGGAGATCACAGTATGAACTTGCTGCGTAAACTTATTTTCTGGAACAAGCCGAAACCCGCCAAGCCTGCACCACCAGCACCCGCAGCAGCAACCCCCACGCCAGCACCGCCAGCTCCCGCCCCCGCCGCCATACCTCCGGCTCCGGCGGCGCCACCACCCCGACCCGCAGTACAATCCGCCCCGCCGCCGCCCGCCCCGGTGCAGACCAGGCCGCCAGCTGCCAGAGCGCACTTCAGTTTCACCCTGCCGATCATGAAGCAGATCTTCAGCAGCTGTGGCGCCAACCGCCATGACGATCTACAGGGCATCGCCAACGAGCTGAATGCCTGCCTGACGATCTACCAGCTGGATACGCCGCTACGACGCGCGCATTTCTTCGCCCAGGTGCTTCAGGAGACCAACATCGACCTGCAACTGCAGGAACGTTTCCGCTATTCAGCCGAACGCCTGCCGACGGTATTCGGCTATTTCAAGAAGAACCCGGAAAAGGCGAAGGAGCATGGTTATTGCCTTGCAACCAACCTCAAGGGTGACGGCCAGCCCATGTGCGAGCGGGATCACCAGCAAATCGCCAACCTGGCCTACGGCGACCAACTGGGCAACAAGGGCATTGCCAGCGGTGACGGCTGGCGCTTCCGTGGCCGCGGCCTGCTGCACCTGACCGGACGTGACAACTACCAGCGCCTGCAGAAATGGCATGACGCCCAGCAGGCATTGTGGCCTGCGGACAAACCGGATTTCCTCGGGCAACCCGACCTGCTGCTGTCGATGAAGTACGCGGTGCGTTCGGCGGCGCACTTCTGGCTGGAACACAAGCTCTATCTGCACGCCGATGGCGGCAGCAGCGCCCAGGTGGTGGACAACGTCACCCGCGTGATCAACCCGTACACCGACAGCAACAGCAAGCAGAAACGTCGCGACCACTTCGAGCGACTCTGGCGCGGCGGCTCGCTGAACTGATCTCGTGGCGGCACCGAGGGCACGGCCGGATGCCATTGAAATCTTTTGCAGAAAAACCCGGGCCGCGTGGTCTAACCTGCATCAGCCAGCATTCGACCGTTCAACAGGAGGTGAATCTCATGCCATCGGCTATCGGCCCTCGTCCGCAGAGCCTGCATATCGACTTCACCCGCGACACCCTGTTCGGCGTCTCGACCCAGAGCGCCGAATGCCAGGTGCAACTGGAGGCTCTGAACATCAACGGTCAGCCCGGCGTCCAGTTGCAGATCACCCCGCCCCTGCCACCACGGCTGGAGCACGCGCATACCCTGGTGTTCACCTGGCGTGGACATGCCTGCCGGGGCATCGTGCAGTCGTCCCGGCAGTGTCACGATGGCAGCCTGCAACTGCGTCTGGAACTGCAGTAGCTAGCGTCCGGCCAGTCGATGCGCCACCGCGAGGTGCTGCTGCTCGCGCTGCTGGCGCACCCGGCTGACCAGCTCCGCCAATGCGCGGCAGTCGGGCAGCGACGCGAGATGGACATCGCTCACGGTCATCGCCGCGCGCTGGCTGTCCGCGGGGAAATGCAGGGTCAGCGACATGCCGTCGCCGCAGCTGACCTGACAATGATCCGGCAGGAACGCCCCTTCGATCAGTTGGCGCAATTCAAGATCACACACTCCATGCATCGGCATGATTCAACCCTCCACGGAACAAGGATGGCCGTTCAAGTCAGAACCTGCCGGGTGTCGGAATCCAATGGATAAAAGCTATGTGCAAGCGCTTGCCCCATTGAGCCGTCGATGACCGCATGGCGTCGGAACCTGTACGTCCTGAAGATGGGAGACCGCTGCGGCGCAGGTCGTTCCGGCGGCTGTTGCCCGCTTCGGACGGAAGGTCATGGGCGTCCGTCGCGCAGGGAACAAGGCCCGGGAGTGAGATGGATGTTGCAACTGCAGGCCTCATCGTCGGCAAGCCGACTCCCACAGGGTTCTGGGCCAGTCGCAGTCTCTGTGCTCGACGCGATCCCTGTGGGAGCTGGCTTGCCAGCGATAAACGACGCCGCGCGATCAGGCCTGGCCGTGCATCTGCCCGAACCTGCCAGCATGGAAGTCATCGAACGCCTCGGCGATCTCCGCCTGGCTGTTCATCACGAACGGTCCATAGCCGACGATCGGCTCGTCCAGCGGCTCGCCACTGAGCCAGAGCAGCCTGGCCTCGCTGTCGGCCTCGATCAGCACGTCGTCGCCGCCGCGTTCGAACAGCACCAGTTGCGCCGCGCCGGCGGCATCCGCGCCATTCACCCGCACGCTGCCGCGCAGCACCACCAGCGCGGCAGTGCGCCCGTCGCCCGCAGGCAACCGCACGCTCTTGCCGGCCGCCAGTTGCAGGTCCCAGACATCCATGGCGGTGAAGGTGCGGGCCGGCCCGGCATGCGCCAGGTACTGTCCGGCGATCACCCGCAGGGTGCCGGCGGCGTCGGCCAGGGCCACCTGGGGGATGTCCGCGGCGAGCAGGGTCTGGTACCCGGCCGGCGCGGACTTGTCCTTGGCCGGCAGGTTGACCCACAGCTGGACCATCTCCAGCATGCCACCGCTCCTGGCGAACGACGGCGCATGGAATTCCTCGTGGATGATGCCGCCTGCGGCAGTCATCCACTGCACGTCGCCCGGCCCGATCAGGCCGCCGGCGCCGGTGGAGTCGCGGTGCTCCAGTTCGCCCTGGTAGACGATGGTCACCGTTTCGAAACCGCGGTGCGGATGCTGGCCGACGCCGCGACGGGCGCTGGTCGGGGCGAAATGCTGCGGTCCGGCATAGTCCAGCAGCAGGAACGGGCTGATGTGCCGGGCCAGGTCGTCGTAGGTGAACAGGCTGCGCACCGGGAAGCCGTCGCCGACCCAGTGAGCCGGCGGCGCCTGGTAGATGCCTTGAATCTTCTTCATGAGAAACCTCCTCGTTGCATGGGAAGCACCATACCCATGCAGCGAAAGAAGCGGTAGAGGGCGAAAAAGGCTTTCAGTGTTCCACTGATGGGACGATCAGGCCGACTTGAACTGCGGCTCGGCGCCCTGCAGCAACCAGGCTTCGATCTGCCGGGCGCTGTCCTCCGGGTGCTCCTGCATGAAGCAGTGCCCACCGGCCACCTTGCGCGGCTGCACCTGCGGGTTGAGGCGCGCCCAGCGCGCCAGCGACAGCGGCACGAAGGGATAGGTGCGCTCGCCATGCAGCACCAGGGTCGGGGTCTGCACCCGCGACAGCGACGCCCACATGCGTTGCGGGAAGGAACTGAAGATCTCCACCTCGCGGCTCGGCCGGCACTTGAGCACCACGCCTTCGCCGCACTCGCCGATGGCGTGGTCGACATAGGCCTGCAGGGCCGCCTCGTTCCAGCCCTTGAAGATGCCGCGGCCGTGCAGCGAGTCGTGGGCGGCCTGGCGGTCCGGCCAGTAGCTGCGGCGCGTCGCCGCCTTGCGCGCGAGGCCGTGGCGGCGGTGCATGCCGAACCAGCTGGCCACCCCCATCACGCCGATCATCGAACGGCTGAACACCACCGGGTCCAGCAGCACCGCACGCTGGAACAACTGCGGCGCGCGGTCGAGCATCAGCCCGGTGAGCACCCCGCCGAAGCTGTGGCCGACGGCGAAGCGCGGCACCTCGCCGTATTCGCCACGCCCCGCCTCGAAGGCCTCCAGGGCCAGTTCGGCGCTGCGGTTCCAGCCGACGAAGTTGCCGCCATGGTCACTGTCGCCATGCCCCTGGACATCGCTCAGCCACAGGTCGAAGTGCTGTGCCAGCAGTTCCAGCAGCGGCTGGTAGGCCAGGCAGCAGAAACCGTTGCCATGGATGAAATGCAGCAGCGGCTTGCCGCTGGCCGGCGAACGCCAGCCGCGCAGGGTGAAGTGTTCGGCGCAGTCATGCGCCCAGGGGATCAGTTCCATCGGGGCTCGCAGCGGGAATCAGGAAAAACCCGATTCTACAAACAGCAGCGGATACAGCGATAGCACCAGCAGGGCCGCCATCAGCAGGTTGAACAGCCGAAGCCAGCGGGGATCCTGCAAGAAGCGGCGCAAGGCGCTGCCGAACATCACCCAGACCCCCACCGACGGCAGGTTGACCAGGCAGAACACGGCGGCGATGACCAGCACGTTGAACAGGTAGCCCTGGGCCGGCGCGTAGGTGGTGATCGCCCCCACCGCCATCACCCAGGCCTTGGGGTTGACCCACTGAAAAGCGGCCGCGCCGAAGAAGCTCATCGGCTTGCCACGCTGTGACGAATCCGCCGACACCGGGCCGGAGGTGGCGATCTTCCATGCCAGGTACAACAGGTAGGCCGCGCCGGCGTAGCGCAACAAGGTGTAGAGCGCCGGATACACCTTGAACACCTCGCCCAGGCCCAGGCCCACGGCCAGCACCATCACACCGAAGCCGATGCTCACGCCCAACGCGTGGGGCACACTGCGGCGCACACCGAAGTTGACCCCCGAGGCGAGCAACATGGTGTTGTTCGGCCCGGGCGTGATGGACGAGACGAAGGCGAACAGCGCAAAGGCGGCCAACAGGTTGAGGGAGGTGAGCAGCATGGCAGGCATTCCTGGGAGGGGTCGATCGAGTTGTGTCTCCACCCTACCGGGAAACCCTCGGCAGCAAGCGTAACAGTTGTGAAAAATTACTCAGGTACACCCTACTGTTATGCCGACAGCCTGTTCCTACAACGCAACTGAAATCTCGACTACGATGTCGCCACCCTCTTCCTACCGGATACCTTCATGTCGCTGCAGATCCGCCCCGCCCGTCTCGATGACGCCGCGCAAATCCTCGACTTCATCACCGAACTGGCCGACTACGAGCGCGCCCGCCACGAAGTGGTCGCCAGCCTCGCCGATATCCAGCGCAGCCTGTTCAGCGACAACAGCACCGCCAAGGCGCTGATCTGCGAGCGCGACGGCCAGGCGATCGGTTTCGCCGTGTACTTCTTCAGCTATTCCACCTGGCTCGGCAGCAACGGCCTGTACCTCGAAGACCTGTACGTCACGCCCCAGGCCCGCGGCACCGGCGCCGGCAAGCAGTTGCTGCGCCATCTGGCGCGCCTGGCCTGCGAGCACGATTGCGGGCGCTTCGAATGGAGCGTGCTGGACTGGAACCAGCCGGCCATCGACTTCTACCGCTCCCTCGGCGCCGAACCGCAGGACGAGTGGGTGCGCTACCGCATGGAAGGCGAAACCCTGCGGGCATTCGCCAACGGCTGACCGCAGCCAGCAAGACAGACTCGACGGACTGAATCGCAGGGAGCCCCCCCATGGCCATGAAAGCCAACACCCAGAGCTTCACCATTCTCGCCCAGGACCCGGCCATCGAACGCGCCCCGGGCCTGCCACTGTTCGCCAGGGTCAACGTGCCCCTGGAACGCTTGGCCGACGGGCCGACCGGCTACCGGGTCAAGGTGGTCGACTTCGATGCCTCGGCCAACCGCCTGTACCGCCCGCACCGCTACGTGCAGCCAGCCGACGACAAGGCCATCGATCCCTTCGAGGCGGCGGACGCCAGCCTGCTCGAGCAGCCGAACTTCCACTGCCAGCACGTCTATGCCGTGGTCATGCGCACCCTGGCGCGCTTCGAGCTGGCCCTGGGGCGGCGGGTGGCCTGGGGCTTCGACGGGCATCAGCTGCACGTGGTCCCGCACGCCTTCGTCGAGGCCAACGCCTTCTACTCGCGGGAGGACCGCGCGCTGCTGTTCGGCTACTTCCAGGATGGCGACGACTGGGTGCATACCTGCCTGTCCCACGACATCGTCGCCCACGAGACCACCCATGCCCTGCTCGACGGCCTGCGCGCCGGCTTCATGCGCGCGTCGGGGCCGGACCAGGCCGCGTTCCACGAAGGCTTCGCCGACGTGGTCGCGCTGCTCTCGGTGTTCTCCCTGCGCGAAGTGGTCGAGTTCGCCCTGACCCACGGCCGCAGCGAGGTCATCCAGGAACAGCACGGCGTGCGCCTGATCGCCGGTGATGCCCTGGAGATCGACGCCCTGGCCGACACCCTGCTGTTCGGCATCGGCGAACAGTTCGGCCAGGCCATGAGCGGCCTGCGCGCCAACCCGCTGCGGCGCTCGGTACAGCTGCGGCCGTTCGCCGGCTACCTGGACAGCGACGCCTACGCCGAGCCGCACACCCGCGGCGAGGTGTTCGCCGCGGCGATGCTGCGCAGCCTGCTGGAACTCTGGGTGGCCCGGCGCAAGTCGCTGGGCACCTTCGGCGCCAACCTGTACAACCTCGACGCGGTGATCGACGAAGGCGCCAAGGCCGCCGACCAGTTGCTGACCATCGCCATCCGCGCCCTCGACTACGCGCCGCCGCTGGACCTGGAATTCGGCGACTTCCTCGCCGCGCTGCTCACCGTCGACGCCGAGGTGGCCCCCGACGACTCGCGCTACAGCTACCGGCAGATCATCCGCGACACCTTCGCCGCCTATGGCATCCAGGTCCCGGCCGCGCGCACCGACGCCGACGGCTGCTGGCTGACCTTCGCCGACAACGAGCGGGTGCGCTACCAGAACAGCCACTTCGACTCGATGCTGCGCGATACCGAGGAGGTCTTCCGCTTCCTCTGGGAGAACCGCGACGTGCTGGCCATCGACGAGCGCGCCTACACCGAGGTGATCTCGGTGCGCCCCAGCCTGCGCTTCGGCCCGGACGGCTTCATCCTGCGCGAGACGGTCTGCGAGTTCACCAGCCGGGTCAACCTGTTCGGCGCGGAGTTCGCGTCGATCTTCAAGCGCAAGCGCCCGGACTGGCTGAAGACCACCGACGAGGTGACCGTCTACGGTGCCGGCACGCTGATCTTCGACCAGTACGGACGGATCAAGTACTACATCCAGCGCCCGCTGGACGACAGCGACTGGCAGGTGCGCCGCCTCGAATGGCTGTACGGCCCGGGCAGCGCCGGCGCCGCCCCGGGTTCGGCCGCCGACCTCACCCGCATCCACCGCGCCCGGGCACTGCAGCCCTCCCCCGTGCACCCGGAGGTGCAGCCATGAGCCCGATCCGTTTGCACCTGTTCGCCTACCAGGTCGGTTTTGGCGACTGCTTCCTGTTGCGCTTCGTCTACCCGGACGGGGTCAACCGCCATGTGCTGATCGACTTCGGCAGCGTCGGCATGCCCGCCGGCGTGAACAAGGCGCAGCAGATGCTGCGCATCGCCAACGACATCAAGGACAAGTGCGGCGGCAAGCTGCAGGTGCTGGTCGCCACGCACCGGCATGCCGACCATATCAGCGGCTTTGCGCCGAGCAAGAACGGCCAGGGCACGGGCGACATCATCCGCGCCCTGGAACCGGACGTGGTCCTGCAACCCTGGACCGAACAGCCGGACCTGGCCGAAGACGCCACCGCGCCGCTGGCCAGCGCGCATGTCCAGGCCCTGGCGGGGATGAACCGCCTGGCCGAGCAACTCAAGGCGCGGGTCGACGCCAAGCCCAAGGGCCTGGCCCCGGACCTGGGCCGGCGCCTGGGTTTTCTCGGCGAGAACAACATCTCGAACAAGGCCGCGGTGAACAACCTGATCGCCATGGGGCAGCGCCCCGGTGCCCGTGCGGTGTATGCCCACTTCGGCAGCGACGACCCGCTGGCCGAGGTGCTGCCGGGGGTCGTCACCCGCCTGCTGGGCCCGCCCACCGTGGAACAGAGCGCGGAGATCCGCCGCGAGCGGCGCAGCGACCCGGAGTACTGGCTGCGCCAGCCGGACCTGCTGTTCGGCCAGAAGAGCAGCGCCGGCGCCAGCGCCTCGCCGTTTCCCCAGGCCGCCTACGAACGCGGCAGCAAACTGCCGCAGAGCACCCGCTGGATCGCCAGCCGGGTGCGCCAGGCGCGCGGCGACCAGTGGCTGTCCATCGTCACCGCGCTGGACAAGGCGATGAACAACACCAGCCTGATCCTGCTGTTCGAAGCCGCCGGCAAGAAGCTGCTGTTTCCCGGCGATGCGCAGATCGAGAACTGGCGCTATGCCCTGAACCAGCCGCAGATCGCCGAACTGCTCGGTTCGGTGGACCTGTACAAGGTCGGTCACCACGGCAGCCTGAACGCCACGCCGAAAAGCCTGTGGAACGGCTTCAGCAAGAAGGGTGCGAGCGGCACGCCCGGGCGCCTGACCAGCGTGCTGTCCACCCTGCCCGGCCAGTACGGCGGCAAGAACGAGGGCGACAACACCGAGGTACCGCGGGTGCCGCTGGTCAACGAACTGGACAAGGACTCCGAGCTGCACGACACCCACCGCCTGGCGCCGGACAGCCTGTACGACGAGGTGGTGCTCGATCTGTAGAGGTCAGTCCCGCGCCGCGTAGCGCTGCGCCAGCACCGCGCAGACCATCAGCTGGATCTGGTGGAACAGCATCAACGGCAGGATCAGCGCCCCCAGCGCGCTGCCGGCGAACAGCAGCTGCGCCATCGGCACCCCGGTGGCCATGCTCTTCTTCGAGCCGGCGAAGAGGAGGGTGATGCGGTCCTCGACGCTGAACCCCAGGCGGCGCCCGAGGCTGCCGGTGCAGTACAGCACCAGAGCGAGCAGCAGGCAGCACACCAGGGTCAGGCCCAGCAGGCGCGACGGCGGCACGGAATGCCACAGCCCGCTGATCACCGCATCGCTGAACGCGGTGTACACCACCAGCAGGATCGAGCCCTGGTCCACCGACTTCAGCCAGCCGGCATTGCGCGCCACCCAGGCGCCGAGCCAGGGCCGCGCCAGTTGCCCGGCCACGAACGGCACCAGCAGTTGCAGGACGATCGCCAGCAGCGCCTCCAGGCCCGCGCCGCCGTCGCCCTGCACGCCCATCAGCAGCAGCACCAGCAGCGGGGTCAGGACGATCCCCAGCAGGCTCGACGCCGCCGCGCTGCAGATCGCCGCCGGCACGTTGCCACGGGCCAGCGAGGTGAAGGCGATGGCCGACTGCACCGTGGCCGGCAAGGCGCACAGGTAGAGCACCCCCAGGTACAGGGCATCGCCCACCAGCGGCAGGATCAGCGGCTTGAGCAGCAGCCCGAGCAGCGGAAACAGGACGAAGGTGCAGGCGAACACCAGCAGGTGCAGGCGCCAGTGCCCGGCCCCGGCGACCACCGCCTCGCGCGACAGCTTGGCGCCATGCAGGAAGAACAACAGGGCGATGGCGCCGTGGGTGAGGCCGGCGAACAGCGTCGCGCTACTGCCGGACGCCGGCAGCCAGGTGGCGAGGGCGATGACCGCGAGCAGGGCCAGGGTGAAGTTGTCGAAGAGCAGGCGCAGGTGTTTCATCGCAGGTGTCCGCCAGGTTGCAGGATCGAGGACGCAGACGATAAGGTCTCGCGAGCTTTCCGACTAACGGCAGAATCCCGACAATGTCGCCGAATGGACACAACCCGACCCGCCTGGACGACCTCGTCAGGCTGCCGCGCCCGCTCTACGGCCAGCGCGCCAGCCTGCCCAACATCGCCCTGGCCTACCGCCACCGCCACGCCTGGGGGCAGTTGTCCCATGCCTTGCACGGGGTGCTCCAGGTGCACACCGAGCACGCCCGCCTGGTGGTACCGCCGCACCGCGCGGTGTGGATTCCCGCGCACCTGCTGCACCGCGTCGAGAGCACGCCACAGGCCTGCATCCGCAGCCTGTATGTCGACCCGGTCCTGCAGCTGTGGCCCGGCGCCGGCTGCCGGGTGATCGCCGTCGACCCGCTGCTGCGCGAGCTGATTCGCGCCTTCGGCGACCTGCCGGTGGAGTACGACCTCGACGCTGCCGACGGACGCTTGGCCGAGGTGCTGGTGGACCGCCTGCGCGTGGCCGAGGAACTCGACCTGGTCCTGCCCCACCCCCGCGACCCGCGCCTGCGCGCCTTGTGCCGCAAGGCCCGGGCCCGACCGCATGCGGCCATCGGCCTGGGCGACGCGGCGCGCACGGCCGGAGTCAGCGAGAAGACCCTGAGCCGGCTGTTCCTCAAGGAGACCGGCATGACCTTCCGCACCTGGCGCCAGCGCATGCGCCTGGTCAGCGCGCTGCCGGCGCTGGAACGCGGCGAACGGGTCACCGACGTGGCCCTGGCCTGCGGCTACGACTCGCTGTCGGCGTTCATCGCTGCCTTTCGCACGCTGTTCGGCCTGTCACCGGGCGAGCTGCAGCGAAGCGGCAGCATGCCGCATGCCTGAACGGGAAGCACTTGCTATGCTGCGTGCCCTTCCCTGGAAACTGCACTGCAAGGATTCGACTCATGAAAGCTGCCTGCGTACTGCTGCTGGGCCTGCTGCCGCTGATGGCCAACGCCGTCGAAGTCGGCGAGCGCCTGACCCCCTTCACCCTCGACGACCAGCACGACCAGCGCTTCACCCTCGACGCCACGACCCGGGTGCTGCTGGCCGCCAGCGACATGGACGGCGCCAAGCTGGTCAAGGCCGCCCTGGCCGAGCAGCCCAAGGGCTGGCTGGAGGCCCGGCATGCCATCTTCGTCGCCGATATCCAGGGCATGCCGGCCTTGATCGGCAAGCTGTTCGCCATTCCGAAGATGCGCGACTACGGCTACCGCGTGGTCCTCGATCGCGAAGGCCAGGTGGTGCCGCACTACGCCGTCGCGCCGGGCCAGGTGCAGTGGCTGCAACTGGACAACGGCAGCGTGGTGGCGAAACGCTCGTTCAGCGATGCCGACGCCCTGCGCCAGGCCCTCGCCGCCCTGCCGGGAGACTGAGGCTCAATCGGCCAGGCCGCGCTCGACGTACCAGGTCAGCGGCAGGGTCAGCAGCAGGGTCGCCGCCAGCGCCATCAGCGCCAGCGGCACCCCGCTGACATCACCGAGGCGCCCGAAGACGATGGGCGCCAGCGCCCCGCCGCCGATGGTGCCGGTATAGAACAGGGCGAACGCCTGTTCGCGCCGCCCCGGCGCCGCCAGTTCCGGCACCACGCCATACAGCACCGACGAGGTGCCGTTGAGCACCAGGCCGAGCAGCGGCAGCATGATCATCAGCGCATTCAGCGGCAGGAACACCGCCGCGACGATCAGCAGCGCGGTCAGCGACTCGCTGAGCCAGACCGTCTTCAACAGGCCGACGCGCGCGCCGAGATAACCGCAGATCAGCTTGCCGAAGGCCCCGCCGATGAACAGCAGGGTCAGGGCCAGGCCGATCCCGGCGGTGCCGGCACCCTTGTCGCTGAGCAGGAACGGCAGGAAGGTGAGAAAGCCCATGCGCACCGCGCTGTCGAGAAAACCGGTGGCCAGCAGCGCGCGCAGGCCGCTGGACGAACCGCCGCCCTGCGCCGCTGCGGACTTGGCGGACGCCAGCGCATGACGCTCGACGTGGCGCGGGATCAGCAGGAACATGGCCAGCGCCGCCAGCAGGCCGAGCACCCCGGCCAGGGTCACGCTGAGGCGCCAGCTCATCACTGTCAGCGAGACCCCCACCAGCGCCGGGATCAGGGTCTTGCCGATATCGCCGGCGAAGTTGTACTGCGACAGGGCCTGCTTGACCTGCCGTCCCGGCTCATGGGTATCGGTGACCAGCGACGAGGCCAGCGGGTGCTGGGTACTGGCGCCGAGCCCGCCGAGCACCAGCGCCGCCATCAGCGCCACCAGGCCGCCGGCCTGGCCTGCCAGCAGATAGGCCACGCCCACCAGGGCAGTGCCGCCGATCAGCAGGGTTTCCCGGCCGAAGCGCCGCGCGGCGCGGCTGGCAAGCAGTTGGAAACCGGCCATGGTCGCCGAATAGGCGCCGCGCATCACGCCGATCTGCGCATAGCTCAGGCCGAACTGGGTCTGCCAGATCGGCAGCAGCACGTAGATCAGGTCGGTCAGGCCGTCGTTGACGGCGTGGGCGCCGCACGCCGCCAGCAAGGCACGGCGACGTGGGGAACGGACGGCGGAGGGGGTGGAAACGGCAGCGGGATGAGCATCGTGCATGGTCACAAAGCCGGTAGAGACGGGATCCAGCCATTAAAACAGTAACAAAATATTAACGCGACCGTCTTTTCCCGCACCTGCGAATCAGCCCGGGATTTCCGGCTCAACCAGGTGCGCCAGCTGGTTCAGCGAATCCTGCCAGCCGAGGTAGCAGCCTTCCAGCGGGATCACGTCCGGCAGCCCCTCCTGGACGATGTGCACCTCGGTGCCGCAGGACACGCTCCTGAAGGTGATGGTGGCGGTGATCTCCCCCGGCAGGTTGGGGTCGTCGAAGCGGTCGGTGTAGCGGATGCGCTCGTTCAGCAGCAGTTCCTGGTACTCGCCGCCGAAGGCGTGGCGCTGGCCGGCGGAGAAATTGCAGAACGACATCCTGTAGGTGCCGCCGACCCGGGCATCGAGGTGGTCGACATGGCAGGTGAAACCATGGGGCGGCAGCCACTTGGCCATGGCATCGGCATCGAGAAAGGCGCGGTAGACCCGCTCCACGGGTGCCTTGAAGACACGGTGCAGGCGGACGGTATTGCTGGTCATGGGATTATCCTTGTGAATTGCTCAGGCATGTGCAGTCAAGCCCAGCCTGGCGCCCGCGTCCAGCCGCCCGCCGTCACCGCCGAGCGCTCAGCGCTCGTCGCCGAAGTGGTCGCTGACCAGGATCGCCCGCGCCAGCTCTTCATCGCTGGCCTGCAGGCCCGGGTTTTCGGCGCGGACTTTCTGCAGCACCGCTTCGAGGTAGGCACCACGGATCGCACCGCCGCTGGCGACGAAGCTGGAGGCCTCGTCGCGGGCCGGGATGATCCGCTTGTCATCCTTGAAGGTCGAGTACAGCGAGGCGGAGACACCCGCCGAGGTGGCGACATCGCCCGCGTCCACCCGGGCCAGCGCCGAGCCGAAAGGCAGGCAAAGCAACAATGAAGAAACGAGCAAGGTACGCCGCATGACGGAATCCTCCGGTCAGCCTGAAATGGAATAGTCAGGTACTACTCAGTGTAGGATCAGTCTGACGGGGGTGGAGTTCCATCGTCGCGTGTACAGCCAGGCCTCGGTTGTTCTGCTAGGGTGCGTCTTTTTTTGCAGCGGACGTTCTGCCATGCGTGTTCCCACCCTCCTCCTGCTGTGTGCCTGCCCGTTGTTCGCCTGGGCCACCCCCGACCTCGACGCCCAGGTGCGCGATGCCGCCCGGCAGGTCATGCGCGACAACGGTATCCCGGGCCTGGCGATCGCCCTCACCGACAACGGCAAGCAGTACTTCTACGAGTTCGGCGTCGCCGACAAGGCCAGCAGCCAGGCCGTGAGCCGCGACACCCTGTTCGAGCTCGGCTCCATCAGCAAGACCTTCAGCGCCACCCTGGCGGCCAGGGCCGCGATCGACGGCAAGCTGTCGTTGCAGGCGCGGGTCGGCGACTACCTGCCGGCGCTGGCCGACAGCCCGTTCGGCCAGTTGAGCCTGCTCAACCTGGCGACCCACACCAATGGCGGCATGCCGCTGCAGGTGCCCGACGAGGTCCACGACAACGGGCAATTGTTCGCCTGGCTCAAGCAATGGCAACCGCAGCACGCCCCCGAGGGCTGGCGCGCCTATGCCAATCCGAGCATCGGCATGCTCGGCCTGATCACCGCGCAGCGCCTGCAGGTGCCCTTCGCCAGCGCCCTGCAGGAGCAGTTGCTGCCGGCCCTGGGGCTGAGCCACACCTTCGTCCAGGTTCCGCCGCCGCAACAGGGGTTGTATGCCTGGGGCTACGACCGCAACGACCAGCCGGTACGGGTCAACCCCGGGGTGCTGGCCGACGAGGCCTATGGGGTCAAGAGCAGCAGCCGCGACATGCTGCGTTTCGTCGAAGCCAACCTCGGCCGGGTGGAGCTGGCGGCGCCGTTGCGGCAGGCGCTGGACGAGACCCGGCGTGGCCATTACCAGCGCGGGGCGATGACCCAGGACCTGGTCTGGGAGCAGTACGACTACCCGACGGCCTTGCAGACCCTGGTCGACGGCAACGACAACCGCTATGCCCTGGAGGGCACCCCGGTGAGCCGGATCCAGCCGCCGCGGGCGCCACAGGCCAACGCCTGGGTGAACAAGACCGGCGCCACCAATGGCTTCGGTGCCTACGTCGCGTTCGTCCCGGCGTTGCAGCGTGGGGTGGTGTTGCTGGCCAACAAGAACTACCCCAATGGCGAACGGGTGAAGCTGGCGTGGCGTCTTTTCGAGTTGCTGGACCAGGCGAAGTGAAACCGGGTTGCCCGGACTGACGCCATCGTCGGCAAGCCGACTTCACACAAGATTCCGGGCCAGCCACAAAATGGGCGTTCGCCGCGGAACCTTGGGAATGCGCTCCGGCCAAGCCCCGCTATCGAACTGACACACCCGGGAAATCCAGGCTGACTACCAAACCTGGACTGCCCCCAGAAAGTTGGACAGTTTCAGCTTGCAGCCTGAGCCCTGTAATCGACAGGGCTCAGGCCATTGAGCCTTAGCTTGATCCGGTCATGGTTGTAGTAGCG